>ERZ506979.20-NODE-20-length-166301-cov-7.518244_pt1 | contig 166301 bp, 164 predicted proteins | sample MGYA00512887_ERZ506979 | MGnify/ENA metagenome assembly ERZ506979 | reverse complement strand
GATGTGATATTGACATTTCCATTTCGTGTGTGATAAGCTTTGTTCGTCCATTCGGTCATGACCTCCTTTGGTTCTTGGTGCGGTGGCGTTACCCGCTTCCATTTTACCAAAGGAGGTCTTTTCTGCCCTAATTGACGCTTTCGCTTTTTCTTACTCCACCGGCTTAGCCGGTGGTTGCCTGGCTAAAGCTAGAAGGCCCCGGAAGTAAAAACTTCCGGGGCCTTCTTATAAAACTCATTAAAATCAGCTACTTATTCACTTGTCTTCGTGACGTTTCTGTTAAAACGATCAAGCAGCAGAGCGGCGATAATGCCAACCGCCAGACAGAGCACATTGACGACACATTGCCCAACGGAGATGGCAAAGCTTTGAAATGGAATGATCATGGCTGTTGCCGCAATTACAATGCCGATAATGGCATGAAAAGCCAAGGAATAATACCGTTCAAACAGAGCGTTGACGGCTTTCGCCAAAAGAATGACTGTAATCAGTGCCCCTAAGCCGCCGGGGAGCAAAGCCCCCATGTTTAAATGGCCGATACCATCCACAAAGGGCGTATAAAGTCCCAGCGGCATCAACAGGGTGGAAAAGCTCATACCCGGAGCAATGACGCTCAAAGCCAGGCAGAAACCACAGAAAAGATACCAGGCGAAGTTGGGGGTAATTTGCACAGAAGAAAACTGCAGGCCAAGCAGTAGGGCGAACACAGCAACCATGGCAATGCCCATGGAGATGAAAGAGCCCTGGCTTCTTCCCTTTTCACCGGCTTCACGAAACAGGGAGGGCATCATGCCGACAATGAGCCCCACGAACAAACAGACAGAAGGCGCCGGATATTTCTCCAGGAAAAACGACAGCAAATTGGCTATCCCCATAAACCCCACGCCCAAGCCAACGATGACCGGAAGCAGCTTCGGCACATGGGTTTTAAAATTTTTAAGCGGATGAGAAAGAAGCTCCATAATTGGCTTGTAAATACCGAATACAACGCAGAGTACACCGCCTGAGATACCAGGAAGAACCGCCCCCAGACCGATAACGGCTCCCTGAATGACACGGAACAAAACGCGCAAGATGGACACGCTTTTGACGGAATCCTTTTCCATAATGAATCCTCTCTTTACATGAGTTACAAAAACACATGTCTATTATATCGTGCTTTTGGCGTCGGTCAACCCCAAATGGTTTTTCTTAAGAACTGGAGTCGGAGGTTACAGCTTTTTTCAACCCGTTTTCTTGGATTTTCCTTGCCAATTTTTATTCATTGTATCAGTGATTCTACCTTTGTTATGATAGTGGCGGACATCGAGTATTTGCAAAGGGTGATGGTATATGAATAGATGGAGATATGTTGCCTTTTGGGCAATCATAGGAATGTTTATTCCCACATTTATGATGGGCTGCGGCGCGGAACTGGCCGCGACGACTCCCTCTCCGGAAAACACGACCACGATTACAGAAAATTCGCCCACAACAGCGGAAAGCGAATCGAGCGCCAGCTCCACGCAACCGAGTCAAAGTATCTCCCAGCAGACTTCGCAACAAATTGGTCAGGAGTCAACGTCCTTCAGCAAGCAGTCCTCTACCACCGCGGCGACTTCAAAGAGCACCGTCTCAACCAACCGAAAACCTACCGCTACTTCTAAGCCGCCGGCAGCTGTAGCGCCCTCCAAGAGCTTAATGGTAGGCTACTATACCGGCTGGTCCGCGGGAACCGGTTATACGCCGGATAAAATACCGGCAAATAAGCTGACACATATTCCGTATGCTTTTGCTAAGATCGATCCGAAGACGCTGACGATTACTTTGGCCGATCCGGTTACAGACCGGCGCAACTTTGAAAAGTTGCGTCAGCTAAAAACAAAACATCCCCATTTGAAAACGCTTATTTCCGTTGGCGGATGGGATTATTCCAGATACTTTTCCGATACCGCTGCCACCGCGAACAGCCGAAAAGCCTTTGCGCAAAGCTGCGTGGCTTTTATTCGGGAACATGGATTTGACGGCGTGGATTTGGATTGGGAATATCCCGTGTCCGGCGGAATGGCAGGAAATCATAATCGACCGCAGGACAAACAGAATTTTACTCTTTTACTTCAGACCTTGCGGGAACAACTGGATGCGCAGGGAAGAAAAGATGGGAAATCCTATCTGCTTACTATTGCGGGGGCGGTTTCCTCCAGCTATTTAGATCGCATCGAGCTGACCCGTATTCTTCCGCTGGTCGATTATATTTTTCTTATGAGCTACGATATGCACGGCCCTTGGGACACATTCGCTGACTTTAACGCTCCGCTATACACGCCCTCCGGCACCACGCCGCACTATCAAAACAGCGTAAACGATGCGATCCATCTATATCTGCGCCGGGGAGCTAGCGCGTCCAAGCTGGTGCTGGGCATGCCGTTTTATGGGTACAAATACCAGGGGGTTTCAAAGGAAGGTAATGGCCTTTACAGCCGCTTTTCGTCCGCCTCGTCTCTGGGGTATGCGCAATTGGTCAAGGGATATATTGATAAAGCGGGATATTCCCGGTTTGAACACAAGGAAACAGGCGTCCCTTATCTATATGGCAACAACACCTTTATCTCATATGACGATCCGGCTTCCATTGCTGCCAAGGTTCGCTTGGCCCGCCAGAAGGGGCTGGCGGGGGTAGGCGCTTGGTCCCTGCCTCATGACAGCGGCGGTGATCTGCTGGACAGCGCGTATCGCGCTCTGCAAAACTAGCGACTGTAAAACACTTGACAGGAATATAACAAAACTCTACAATAGAAAGGAAACGATTGGCAAAGGCGGGGAGTGGGGGAGATGGCAAATCCGGTTGTGGGGCGTTTCGCGCCGACACCAAGCGGTCGTATGCATCTCGGCAACCTGCTTTGCGCCATGCTGGCTTGGCTGTCCGCCCGTTCACAAGGCGGACAGTTTCTTTTGCGGGTGGAGGATTTAGATAAGGCGCGCTCTCCGCAGAAGTATGCCAATCAGCTGGAGGCTGATCTTCGCTTTCTGGGCTTTGACTGGGACGCGGGAGGAAGCTGGGGCGGGCCGCATGCCCCCTATTATCAAAGCGAACGAACCGCTTTTTATCAAGAGCTTTTGGACAAGCTGCAAAGCCGCGGACTGATATACCCCTGCTTTTGCACCCGTGCTCAGCTGCACGCCGCCACAGCCCCGCACGCGTCGGACGGCGAGCCGGTATACGATGGACGCTGCCGGCACCTTTCGGCAGAAACGGTTGCAGAACAGATGAAATCACGAACGCCCGCTCTGCGGCTGCGGGTGCCCGACGAGACGGTTTCTTTTTCAGACGGCCATTACGGCCTGTGCCGGCAGCATCTGGCCGCTGAGTGCGGCGATATCATTGTTAGACGAGCCGACGGCGTATTCGCCTACCAGCTGGCTGTGGTGGCGGACGACGCCGCTATGGGAGTTACCCAGGTAGTACGGGGGCGGGACTTACTTCTTTCCACACCGCGGCAGCTGTATCTGTTTCGATTGCTGGGCGCGCCGCCGCCCTCGTATTTCCACCTTCCGCTTTTGTTGACTTCCGACGGCAGGCGGCTATCCAAAAGAGATCGGGATTTGGATTTGGACGCGCTGCGGACAAGGGGCTATGGCGCGGAGGATATCGTGGGACGGCTGGCCTATACAGCGGGATTGCTGTCGCAGCCCCAGGCCATGAGCCTGCGGGAAGTGCTGCCGCTGTTTTCCTGGGATAAAATCCCCTTGGACGACATTCGCCTGCCGGAGAAACTGTTTCAATAAGGCAAATGGGAAGGGAACATCACATGCATATTCAGAAAACCGACGGCCGTGCCCGGCTGGGCACGTTTGAAACCCCGCACGGCGTTATTCAGACGCCGGCTTTTATGAATGTCGCCACCTGCGGCGCTATTAAGGGGGCGGTATCCGCCTTCGACTTGAAGGAATTGAAATGCCAGGTGCAGCTGTGCAACACCTATCATCTGCACGTTCGACCGGGAGACGAATTGGTCAGGGAGCTGGGGGGACTACATCGGTTTACCGGCTGGGACGGACCGATATTGACCGACAGCGGGGGCTTTCAGGTCTTTTCCCTGGCCAAGCTGCGGCGGATTAAAGAAGAGGGCGTGCATTTTGCTTCCCATGTGGACGGGCGCAAGCTGTTCATCGGGCCGGAGGAAAGCATGCGGATTCAATCGCATTTGGGCTCCACCATCGCCATGGCTTTTGACGAATGCGTAGAAAATCCAGCTGCTTATACGTATGCCAAGGATTCCTGCGCCCGCACCACCCGTTGGCTGCGGCGCTGCCGGAATGAAATGCAGCATTTGAATAGTCTGCCGGATACGCTTAATCCCCATCAGATGCTGTTTGGCATCAACCAGGGCTGCACGTATGAGGACCTGCGAGTGGCCCATATGCAGGAAATTGCCGCCATGGGTTTGGACGGCTACGCCATCGGCGGATTGGCCGTGGGGGAACCCGCCGCCGACATGTATCGGATCATCGAGGCCGTCGAACCTCATATGCCGGCGGACAAGCCGCGGTATCTCATGGGGGTGGGCACCCCGGAAAACATATTGGAAGGCGTTTTCCGGGGCGTGGATCTGTTTGACTGCGTCATGCCGGCTCGTAACGCCCGCCATGGCCACGTTTTCACCTGGAGCGGCCATCGAAATATGCTCAATCAGAAATACGAACGGGATATGGCGCCGCTTGACGAAGAATGCGATTGTCCCACTTGCCGCCGTCATTCCCGCGCGTATATCCGCCATCTGTTCAAGGCGGATGAAATGCTGGCCATGCGGCTGTGCGTAATGCATAATCTTTACTTTTACAACACCTTGATGGAACGGATTCGAGACAGCCTGCAGCAGGGAAAATTCAACGAACTGTACAGGAAATTGATCGGTGTGTTGGACAAGCGGATATAATTTGTAAATTTTTTTCATTTTACTTGCTAACTCTGGAAAAACTCGTTATAATAGAAAAGATTTTTAGGAGGTGCTGTATTTGAATTTGCACGCTATACTGGCGGCCGGTCAAGCGGCCACGACGACCGCTCAGGAGCAGTCTGCTGGGAACTCGGCTCTGCTGATGCTGATCCAGTTCGGACCGATTGTTTTGATTGTAGTGCTGATGTACTTCATTATGATACGTCCGCAGCGCAAAAAGCAAAAAGAAGAGCAGAAGATGCGTAATAACATGCGCGTCGGTGACGAAATCACCACCATTGGCGGCATCTGCGGCCGTGTTCTTAATATTAAGGAAGATTCTCTTGTTATTGAGACCGGCGCGGATCGCAACAAAATGACCATTAAAAAGTGGGCCATTCAGACCGTCGATACGATCCACGATCCGAACGACATCGTGGATGATGACGATGACGATGATGATGACGACGATTGATTAACGCCTGTCGCGTATCTTAAGGAGGAATGCAGGGGTTTCCCGGCTTTTCCGGCCTTACGGTCATAAATATTTTCTTCGCCACATATGCATGTACCATATGGTGATGAATATGGCGGAGGGGATAGATATGAAATCTCGCAGCGAGGATACAGCCATGGTGAAAAAAATATTGCGTCCGGTCTTGGTAGGCGCCTGTATGGGGGCCGTCGTCTGCCTGCTTTTGCTGCTGCTGATGGCGGCTGTCATTGCGGCGGTGGATGTTCCCAAGGCGGCCATAACACCTTTGGCTGTTGTCGCTTCAGCGGTTGGCGCTTTTGTCGGCGGTATCGTTGCCGCGAAAATTGCCAAGGAAAAGGGTTTACTTTTCGGCGCCGCCTGCGGACTGATTCTTTTTGTGTTGGTGTTGGTTGCGGGATTTGCGGTGCTGAAAGAGGTGCGCGGTTCTTTTGCGGTCGCTAAGCTGTTCATTCTCATTGGCTGCGGTGCGATCGGCGGCATTCTGGGCGTGAACTCACGCAAACATTAGGAATTTTAATTTGGAGGAGAGATTTCCATGAAACACATTCAAACCATCAACAAAAAAAATCTGAAGGATACTGCGGCCAAGGGCGGCTGCGGCGAGTGCCAGGCTTCCTGCCAATCGGCGTGCAAAACTTCCTGCACCGTTGCCAATCAGAAGTGTGAGAAGTAAACCTGCACCAGTTCAGATTTCAGCAGGGCGGAGGATATCCGCCCTGTTTCGCTGTATAAAGAGAGGCAATAGAATGATACATAGATTTAAAAACAATGGATATTATATCCTGCTGGACGTGCACAGCGGTGCCGTCCATGTGGTGGATGAATTAGCATATCGGATAGCCGGTTTTCTTTCCGCGGACATGACGGCGGATTGTCCGGCCACCGTTTACGACGGCCTGGACGCGGACTATCCCAAAGACGACATTCGGGAGACGTACGAGGAGCTGTATCAGCTATATACCGACGGCCTGCTGTTCAGCCCGGACGATTATGAGCAGTTTGCTGATAGGATGGTCTCTTCTCCGCTGAAGGCCATGTGTCTGCATGTTTCCCACGACTGCAACCTGCGCTGCCGCTACTGTTTTGCGGGGCAGGGGGGATACGGCGGCACGCCAAAAGTCATGAGTCTGGAAGTGGCTAAAGCCGCCATTGATTTTTTGATTGACAAATCCGTCGGGCGGCGCAATTTAGAACTGGATTTCTTCGGCGGCGAGCCTCTGATGAATTTCGATGTGGTCAAAGAAACCGTTGCTTATGCCCGCAGCCTGGAGAAAAAGCACGGCAAGGTGTTCCGCTTTACCATGACGACCAACGGGGTGCTGCTCACGGACGAGATCGCGGACTTCCTTAACCGTGAGATGAATAACGTGGTCTTATCTCTGGACGGCCGTCCAGAAGTCAATGACGCTATGCGTCCGAATGCGGGCGGCAAGGGAAGCTACGCCGGCATAGTGCCGAAATATCAGCGTTTTGTGGCTAAGCGGGGGGATAAGGATTATTATGTCCGGGGAACCTTCACCAAGGAAAACCTGGATTTTACCGAAGACGTGCTGCATATGGCGTCCCTCGGTTTTGATCAGATATCTGTGGAACCGGTAGTCAGTGACCCGTCCCTGCCCTTTTCCATCCGGGAAGAGGATCTGCCACGTGTGTTCGAGGAATATGATAAGCTGGCCAAAGTGATTCTGGAAAAGAAAAAAGCCGGCCACTGCTTTAATTTTTTTCACTTTATGCTGGATTTGGATCAAGGCCCCTGCGCCATCAAGCGGCTGCGCGGCTGCGGCTGCGGCAACGAATATGCGGCGGTGGATCCGGATGGCGGCGTATTCCCCTGCCACCAGTTCGTGGGCCAGCCGGAATGGCAGATGGGGAATGTTCTGACCGGCGAATATGACCTGGAACAAAAGGCTCGTTTCGCAAAGGCAACGGTTTATCAAAAAGAAAGCTGCCGTTCCTGCTGGGCGAAATTCTATTGTTCAGGCGGCTGCAACGCGAACAATCTGCAATATGCCGGAGACATCCTTCGCGCGCATACGCTTTCCTGTGAATTGGAGAAAAAGCGATTGGAATGCGCTTTGATGATTAAGGCGGCCTTGGGGACTGCGGAGGTCATGGAGGCAGCGCAGGCCGTTGCCTGCGAATAGCATCGACAAAAAACGGCAAGATTTTTCCAAATGCCATCCTGTTCATATTTTCTTCTTTCCCTGCATAGTATTTTGTGATATGATGGTGGGAGGAATTACATATGAACCGGACAACCCATAGCACCCCCGGCCTGACCCTGCAGGAATTCTTTGAACAGAACCGTCGTCTGCTGATATTTTTAGCCGTGTTTCTGGCGGGGGTATTGGGCGGCGTTCTGATATTTACGGTTTCGCACGCCTCTATGGAGCATGAGCTGTCTCTTATGCTGGATATCCCCGCGATTCAAGGGGGCTTTCAGGGGGGCATGTCGGTTCTGTTTTCTTCTTGCTTTCTGACGTTTGTTCTGCTGCTGGCGCTGTTTCTGGCCGGTTTGTCCACATATGGAGCACCGGTCACGGTGCTGGTTCCCATCTTTTTCGGTCTGGGAGTGGGGCTGACTGAAGCCTATTACTACGGAGCCGGCCGGCCGGGCATTTTGTTTGTGGCGCTGTTGGTCGTACCGCGCACCTTGATTGCGGCCACCGCGCTGCTTATGGGCTGTTCCGAATCTCTGCGGATGTCTCTTTTGCTCAGCGGCCAGCTGCTTCCCAACGCGCATTGCGGTGGCTTGTGGCTGGATTTCCGGCTTTACTGTGTACGGTTTCTGGTCTTTTTCGGTCTGGCTTTTGCCGCGGGTGTGGTGGATGTATGTCTGCGGCTGGCGTGTTATTCCTGGTTTACCTGAATCGTTGCCGCTGTCAGCGGCAGGAATTTTCAAGCACAAGGAGTTTGATAGCAGTGGCGGGATTTTTCGGCTTGTTTGACTACAGCAAGGAAGGACCGGGCATTGACAAAAATGCCCCGAAGAAAAAAGGCTTTATTGTCTTTTTTGAAATTTTCTTTCGCAAATTCTGGAAGCTTATCTGCGTCAATCTCTTATATGTTCTGATTTCCCTGCCGGTTCTTACCATGGGCTTGGCGGAAGCGGGTATGACGTATATCACCCGGAATTTTGCCCGAGAGAAACACGCTTTCGTTTCCGGCGACTTCTTTGACACTATCAAGAAGAATTGGAAACAGGCGCTGCCTTACGGCATAATCAACGTCATACTCAGCGTGCTGATTGCCTTTGATATCTGGTTCTTCAACGCCAACGCGGCCGCGGAAGAAGCCGGGATTATTCAGTATATCCTGCTGGCCGTCATTTTCATGGTCTTTATCGTCTTCTCGTTCATGAAATATTATATTCCCATGATGATCATCACCTTCAAGCTTTCCCTTAAGCAGGTGTTTAAAAACAGCCTGATTTTTGCTTTTGCCGGCCTTAAACGGAATCTGCTTATTTCCCTGGTGCTTATCCTCTGCTATGCCGTGGGTTTCCTTCTGATTTGGGGGCTTGGCTATATCGGGATTACCATCGTTCTTTTCCTGTACATTCTGATTTTTCCGGCATTCCGTTCGTTGCTGATTCAATATAATGTATTTCCCCTTATTAAGAAACACATGATCGATCCTTACTATAAGGAGCATCCCGGTGAGGATAAAGACGCCAAACGGGCGTTGAACATCGAGGACGAAGAAGATACAGCCGACGAGGAAGCGCCAGTGTTCCAGGATACCGGCCGTACTGTGAAGGACGAAGAGGAAGAGGGGGCTGGCGAGAAGAAACCGGCCCGCGTTTTGCCTAAGCAGTACAATGAGCAGGAGTTGAAACGCGGCAGGCGGATTTACAAGAAAGACGCGCGTCCGGATGACGATGACGATACCATCTGAATGGAAAACGAAAAGCCCATCTGCTTTTCTGCGATGTTCTTAACGGAGAATAGAGGACAGTATGTAACCGGAAGACAAAATGCCTTCCGGTTACTGCTTTTTATGCGGCTTTTGCTGTGGGGTTGGTGAGGACTTCTACGGCAGGCATTCCGCTTTGCTTGGGAAGCTGGAACGCATAGTGGATAATAATCAGTAATCGAGATTTTGTATCCATTCGGAAACTTCTGTTTCCGATACCCCGGAAGAAAATCTCTTGCCTTCAAGCCAGTTGCCGGTTCCTGCCGCTTCCTTGAGCAACTTTCCGCTATCGCCTAAACCGGAGCTTGCCGATGTGCAGAAAGGGATTACTGTCTTTGCTGTAAAATCATTTGCTTCAATAAAACCGTTAACAGGCCATGCAGCAATTCCCCACCAAATAGGGTAACCTATGAACACGGTATCGTATTTATCGAAGTTGTCAACCGTTACGGTTGTCAGGGCAACCTTTCTTTCCGCGGGGTGCTCGTATTCATAAACAACACGGCTGTTTTCATCGTTCCAATTCAAATCCTCACGGCTGTAAGGCTTTACAGGTACAAGTTCGAACAGATCGCCACCTGTCACAGAAGCAATATGTTCGGCGGCTTTTTTGGTATTTTCTGTTGCAGAGTAGTAAACAACTAATGTTTTTTTGCCAGAAGCTTCATTTGAAGGCATTTCCGCCTCAGCATTTCCGCTGCCTGATTGCAGGTTTTCCAAAGTCCCGGATTGGCCGCCGGAGTGATCCGCGTTTTGACTGCCACAGGCAGTAAGAGATACTATAAGCAAAATGCTCATAATGATTGAAAATAATTTTTTCATAGTAAGTTTTCTTTACTACTCCTTTCTTTTCATTTCAAATTTGTTTTGAAAAACTGTTCTATTTTGTCAAAGGGAATTGCACTTTTTTTACCGCCATCATATAGATCGGTATGCACTGTATCAGGAATAATCATTAACTCCTTGTTATCTGTATAAGCGCTATCTCTCATCATATCGGAAAAGGCGTCCTTACTGAAGTAACAGGAATGTGCTTTTTCTCCGTGAATCATCAGCACTGCACTGCGGATTTCATTGCTGTACCGTAAAATCGGCATATTCAGAAAGGACATACAGCCTGTAATATTCCAGCCCTCATTGGAGTTGAGAGAACGCTTGTGATAACCGCGTTCGGTTTTATAGTAATCGTAATAGTCTTTTACAAAAAATGGCGCGTCTTCAGGCAACGGGTCCACGACACCGCCACCACGCACATAAGTTCCGGATTTGTATTCTATTGTTCGTTGAGCGTTTAATGCTTTTCTTTTTTCATAACGATCTGGTTCGCTATCTTCAGAATCAAAGTAGCCTTTCGCGTTTACACGGCTCATGTCGTACATGGTCGAGGTTACAGTGGCTTTGATTCTGGTATCAATCGCCGCCGCATTTAGTGCAAGACCACCCCAACCGCATATGCCGATAATTCCAATTCTTTCACAGTCTACATTGTCCTGTATGGACAGAAAATCAACCGCTGCCTGAAAATCCTCGGTATTGATGTCGGGAGAAGCCATATATCTCGGTTCACCGCCGCTTTCACCCGTGAATGACGGGTCAAAGGCAATCGTAAGAAACCCTCGCTCTGCCATCGTTTGTGCATACAATCCGGATGCCTGTTCCTTAACTGCACCGAAAGGTCCGCTTACCGCAACTGCCGGAAGCTTACCCTGGGCATTTTTCGGCGTATACATATCCGCCGCAAGGGTAATTCCGTATCTGTTATGAAATGTTACTTTGCTATGATTTACTTTATCGCTTTTAGGATAGGTTTTATCCCATTCCTGTGTTAAATTTAATTTCATCACGACTGCCTCTGTTATCTTTTTATTCTGATTTATAAATGTATTACCGGCTTTTTTTCTCTTTGCTGCAGTCCTGATGTTTTTTTCTTTCTTCAACCATGCCTACAAACCATTCAACCATGGATGGGTCCTGATGAGAGAAGAAGGAACTTTCATTTTTATCCAAAGCCGCAATGGTGGTCATCTCTTCCTCTGACAGCACAAAATCAAAAACGGCGAAGTTTTCCTTCATACGCTCGATATGTGTTGACTTCGGAATCACAACCACTCCGCGCTGAATATTCCAGCGCAGCATAACCTGTGCCGCTGATTTTCCGTGCTTTTCACCGATTTGCGAAAGGACCGGATTGTCAAATGTGCCTCCGCGCCCCTCCCCGAAAGGCGCCCAAGCTTCCAAACGGATATCATACTTGTCAGCCCACTCTTTTAAATTTTTTTGCTGATTGAAAATATGCGTTTCCATCTGATTGACCATAGGTTTGATGCGGTTGAAAGACGCAAAATCGACCATACGATCGGCATAAAAGTTGGAGATTCCGATCGCGCGGATTTTTCCCTCATCGTATAATTCTTCCAGTGCTCTCCACGCACCGTAAGCATCGGAAAACGGCTGATGCAGTAGTACCAAATCCAGATAATCCGTTTTCAGCTTGCGAAGAGACTCCGCCACGGAAGCCTTTGTCTGCTCATAACCATAATGTTCAATCCACACTTTGGTGGTAAGGAAGATGTCTTCTCTCGGCACTCCGGATTTCTCAATAGCGGAGCCGACCTCCTCCTCGTTAAAATACGACTGTGCCGTGTCGATATGTCGGTACCCCACACTTAAGGCATCCAGCACGCAGTGCTCACATTCTTCTTTTGTTACCTGATAAACGCCATAGCCCAAAATTGGCATTTTTATACCGTTTGATAATGTTACATATTCCATCATAAAATGCTCCTTCCCATTTCATAGGCTTCGTTGTAAGCCGGAGTGTCTTTTATCTCTCCGACCTTCCAAGAGCCAATGCCGTAGATAATCCCCGCTTCTCTCGCTCCTGCAAGACAATCCTCCGTAAAACCGCGGAACGCTTCCATAGTACGGGTAAGGTTTCCTTTTTCGGTGTCAGCTGCTGTCATAATAAAGTAAAAATCCTTATCGGTAATTTCCGTGTATCTCGGAACGGTACGGTCAATGAAGGTTTTCATCTGTCCGTCCATCGTGTAGAAATAGACAGGTGTGGCAAGAACGATCGCATCAGCCGTTACCATTTTGTCAAGAATTTCTGCCATATCATCTTTTTGAACGCATTTGTGCGTGGAGTTGCACACACCACAGCCACGGCAGTAACCGATATTCTCTGATGCCAGAAATATCTTTTCTACCTTATGACCGCTTTCGGCCGCGCCTTTGGCAAATCTGTCACACAGTATATCGGAATTGCCGTTTTTTCTCGGACTTGCAGAAATAATCAATACACGTTTCATTTGGTTATCCCTCCCAAATCTCTTTTGCCATACGCAGTGCCGCCCAAGCCTTTGGCCAGCCTGCATAAAAAGCCGCATGTGTAAGAATTTCCGCAATTTCTTCTTTTGTTACTCCGTGAATTTTCGCATTTGATAAGTGAAACTTTAAGGAGTTATCCAAAATTCCGCTTGCCATCAATGCCGTCACCGTAACGATGCTTCTGTCTCTTGCGGACAGCTTATCTTCTCTCGACCAAATCTCGCCGAAGAGTATATCATCATTCACCTCGGCAAATTTCGGGGCAAATGTGCCGAGTTCGTCTCTTCCTGCTGTTACCTTCGCCATAACAACACCTCATTTCAGTTTATCGTATTCTTCATCGGAAACAGGCTCGCACCATTCCGTCCCACAATTCTCACCCGGCACTTCGACTGCTAAATGCTGAAACCATGAGTCAGCCGACGCACCGTGCCAGTGCTTTATCCCTGCCGGAATGTGAACGATATCTCCGGCTTTCAGCTTTCTTGCCGGCTTATCCCATTCCTGATACCAGCCTTCTCCTGCGGTAACAAGCAGCATTTGACCGCCGTCCTTATCCGCATGATGGATATGCCAGTTGTTGCGGCATTTCGGCTCAAAGGTTACATTGCCGATAATGACCTGCTCTGTGGATAGCATATTCAAATAGCTCTGCCCGATAAAATACTGTGCAAAAGCTTCGTTTGCTCCTCCTATAGGGAATAGGCTCACTTCCGGTATATTCATAGCAAATCCTCCCGAACCCATTTTTCAATATCCTTTCTCGACCGTTTTACGCTGCCGCCGTGAATGGCAAGACCTTTTTCAACCTTTGCGGCAGGACACAGTTTTTTGATGTCGCTTAAGCTGCTGCCCAGACCACTGCCTTCGTGGGTACAGAAAGGTTTGATTGTTTTTCCGCTGAAATCAAAATGCTCCAGAAAAGTAAATACTGCCATAGGCATGGTACTCCAATAGTTTGGATAGCCTAAATAAATCACATCATATTCGTCGAGCATTTCCGGGAAGCTTTTCAAATCGGGACGTGCGTTCTGCCGCTGATCAGCTTGCGCCTGTGCGATACATTCGTTGTAATCTCTTGCATAAGGCTTCAACTGCTCGAGTTTAAACAAATCAGCGCCTGTCAACTCTTTGATTATACCCGCTGCAACCTCCGTATTGCCGACTTCCAAGGTTTTAATCAGTCCGTTTACATAGTTATCATCGGCTCTTGAATAAAAAGCAATCAACTTTTTCGACATTTCAATACCTCCATCCGTTTCTGCTAAAAGCATAACATAGAAATCCTTGACACAGAATATCCGATATGTTATCGTAGTATAAACTTAAAGTTTATACTAGCGTTTGGAGGTACCCTATGTATAATCCTATGCTTGATACTTTTATCGCCGTCAGCAACTACGGTAGCTTTACCAAAGCGGCGGAGCATCTGTATATTTCACCCACTGCCGTTATGAAACAGATGAACGCGCTTGAAAGCCATCTAAACTTAAAGCTGATTGAACGAACTCCGTCAGGCGTACATATAACGCCGGCAGGGAAGGTAATTTACCGTGACGCAAAGTTTATGATCGATTACTCAAAAAAGTCCATTGCCGCCGCAAATACCGCCATGCATACCTATGACACCACCTTCTGCGTTGGTACATCTTTGCTCAATCCCGCAAAGCCTTTTATGGATTTGTGGTACAAGGTAAATCAAAGTTTTCCTGACTACAAGCTGCATCTCGTTCCTTTTGAAGATAATCACGAGGGCATTTTGTCGGAAATCGAAAAGTTGGGTGAAAAATTTGATTTCTTAATTGGCGTATGTGATTCCAAGGTGTGGCTGTCTTTATGCCATTTTCTGCCGCTTGGGAGAAACAAAAAAATGATTGCGGTATCAAGAGAACATCCTCTTGCATCGAAAAGCCGTATTGATATCAAAGATTTATACGGCGAAACACTTATGATGGTGAGTGCGGGAGATTCCGGTGTAAATGATTTCATACGCAATGATTTGGAAAAAAATCACCCGCAGATTCATATTGAAGACACGCCTTACTTTTATGATTTATCTGTATTTAACCGCTGTGCAGAGACCAGAAATGTTCTGCTTACGATTGAATGTTGGCAGGAAGTTCATCCTGGTCTTGTCTCTATCCCTGTCAATTGGGATTATAGTATTCCTTTTGGACTTCTTTACAGCTTTCATGCGCCGGAGGATGTGCTGAGATTTGTTAAGGCGGCGGAGAACATAACGCTCTCTGCAAAAAATAGAAGCGTATAGATCGCAAGGAACCGTCGTGCTATAGCATCTCGACGGTTCCTTGCATCTGTATCCTATTTGGTTTTCATATTTCTTCGTTAAGGACATTCCGCTTTTGGTAGACAGGCTAAGTTTACAGTTTACGGGCGATTTCCGCCGCGCAGGCGGGGCAGATGTTCCGCCCCTTGAACGTGCTGATGTCTTTGGCGTTGCCGCAGAACACGCAGGCGGGCTGATACTTTTTCAGAATAATGGTGTTATCCTCGATGAAGATCTCGAGAGAATCGCTGTCTCCGATTTCCAGGGTACGGCGCAGTTCAATAGGCAAGACAATGCGGCCAAGGCCGTCAATTTTGCGGACGATACCGGTTGATTTCATGTTATTTCCTCCATTTAACATTTCGCAGAACAGGGCGTTGGTCGCTTCTGCGTTTGTTTGATTTTGTCGATTTTCGCCGACATTTTTATAGTACCAATTTCTGTCTAAATTGTCAACGGATTATATGTGGAAAAAATGTAAGAGTGGCAGAGATGTGGCATATTGCCACACAATTTCAATATTGACGAATCGAATGGAACATGCTAAAATTAGCAAAGACTAACACTCGGGATATTTGTCCTGCTTTTTTCGTATATATGGAAGGGACACCCCCGGGATGGGAGCAGGGGAGAAAGAGGGAGACTCAGTTTGGAGAAAACGGTCAACGATTTGAAAATCGGCGAAAAGGCCGTTGTGACACGACTGGGATGCTCCGGCGCTTTACGGCGGCGGATCATTGACATGGGGATTACCCCCGGTGCTGTTGTTATCATGCGTAAGGCCGCGCCGATGGGCGACCCCTTGGAGATCAATGTGCGGGGCTATGAACTCAGCATCCGACGCTCAGAAGCGAAAGAAATATGGGTTTTGCCGGACAACGGGGAGGCACGCTGATGAGTACGACCTACGCGCTGGCGGGAAATCCGAACTGCGGCAAAACTACTCTGTTCAACGAATTAACCGGCTCCAACCAATATGTCGGTAACTGGCCGGGCGTGACCGTGGAAAAGAAAGGCGGCCAGTTAAAAAGCCACGGCGAAGATGTAACGGTTGTGGACCTACCAGGCATCTACTCATTGTCGCCCTATTCTGCCGAGGAGATGGTCACCCGGAATTACATATTGGATGAGCACCCCGATGTGATTATCGATGTGGTGGACGCCACGAATATCGAGAGAAACCTCTATCTAACCTTACAGCTAGCCGAGCTTGGCCGTCCCATGATTATCGCCCTGAACATGATGGACATGCTGGCAAGCCGCGGGGTGGAAATCGATGTGCAGAAGCTCGAGCACATGCTGGGGGTTCCGGTTGTACCAATTTCCGCGAGCCGGGGCCGCGGCATTAAGGAATTGATTGACCGGGCTCATCATGACGGCGTAGAGCGCGGCCATCAGACTTTATCCGCCTTCGACGAAATGCGGCTGGCCGAACGGATCGACGCTAAGCATGGCGGCAACCCGTATATTAAGCATCAACTCCACGACAGGCGGGAGCATCACGCTTCCGAATACCTTTCCACCCACGTGATTGATGAAATTTACTCCACCGCCGTCATGGAAGCCATCCTGCGCATTGAAGATATTATAGAACCGAAGTGCATGAAAACGGGCATGGCCCTGCGTTGGTCGGCGGTCAAAATCATTGACGACGATGCCCCCACCATTGAAGCACTGAACTTTTCAGACGGAGAGGCCCATTTGATCGATGAGATCGTGCGCGATTTGGAGGCCAAGTACGTCGAGCGCGATATGATCATCGCGGATCAAAAATACAAATTCATCTGTCAGATTTGCGAACAGTGCGTGACGCACTTGAAAGCCCCAGGAGAATTGACGCTGTCCGATCGCATCGACAGCATCGCCACGCATAAGTATCTGGCGTTGCCTGTCTTCGTAGGCATCATGGTTTTGGTGTTTTTCATCACCTTCGGCCCGCTGGGCACCTGGATGACGGATGGGCTCACCGGTCTTATCGATATATTCACCGAGTGGGCCAGAAGGGGGTTGCAGGCGGCGCACGCATCTCCATGGGCCGTCAGCCTGGTCTGTGACGGGGTAATCACCGGCGTCGGCTCCATCGTTTCGTTCTTTCCGCAGATCCTGTTACTCTTTTTGTTCCTTTCTATCCTGGAGGACAGCGGGTATATGGCGCGGGCCGCGTTTATTATGGATAAGCTGCTGCATAAGACCGGTTTGTCTGGCCGCTCCTTTGTTCCCATGCTGATGGGCTTCGGGTGTTCGGTTCCCGGCGTTATGGCGGCCCGTACGCTGGAGAATGAACGGGACAGGCGTATGACCATCATGCTGACGCCGTTTATGTCTTGTTCGGCGAAAATGCCGGTTTACGCGTTGTTCATCGCGGCTTTCTTTCCGAAGTACCGCGGCTTTGTGGTTTTCGGCATCTATGCCTTGGGGCTGCTTGTTGCCATTGTCTGCGCGATGATTCTAAAAAAGACGGTGCTGAAGGGCGGGCATTCCCCTTTTGTCATGGAACTGCCGCCCTACCGGTTGCCCACGCTCAAAACCTTGTGGATGCATCTGTATGAGAGGGTCAAGGACTTTGCCGTGCGGGCGGGAACTATCCTGCTGGCCGCCTCCATTGTCATTTGGTTCCTTCAATCCTTTGACTTTCATTTGAACATGCTGTCGCCGGAACAAACAGGCAGCAGTATGCTGGCCTCTATCGGCAAGGCCATCGCCCCCATCTTCAGCCCGCTGGGCTTTGGCTTCTGGCAGGCCTCCGTCGCCCTGGTGGCCGGCTTGGTGGCTAAGGAAGCGGTGGTGGGAACCCTGACCATCCTATTTAACCCCATCAGCGATGCCGCCATGTACAGCATCCTGCAAGGAGTGTTCACACCGGTCGCAGCTCTGTCCTTTTTGACATTCGTGCTGTTGTATATGCCCTGTGTCGCCGCTTTCTCGGCGATCCGACGGGAAATGAATTCCTGGAAATGGGCGCTTGGTACTGTTGCGTTCCAGACGGTAGTGGCCTGGATTGTTTCTTTTATGGTGTATCAGTTCGGTACATTGGCTGTTAATCTAGTAGGACTCCTGTAAAAAGGCGGGGCGTGACCGTACAAGTCACGTCCCGCCTTTTTTCAAATCCAGGCATCAGCCGGTGTGCTGGCCGGAGGCTGTTCGAGAACCTCCGGGTTTTTCAGCATGCGTTTCATGGAGCGGATGGATTCCGCGTAATAGTATCCGTCGCAAATACGCTCATCCACCGTAAAGCGCAGCCGGATTACCTTCTTATCCTCGAGCGAGCCGTCGGATCCGCGGATTAGCTCTGTCTCCTTTTTTCCAATAGCCATGAAAACCGAAGTGGTGCCGAAATCGTATATATGATGAAAGACCGGGCCGATCCCCAAAGATCCGACGTCGGTAATATAGATGCTCGTATGAAAAGGGCTCAAGCGGTTCAGCGCCTTGGGCATCAATCCCCAGTGATCCAACACGTTAACCAAATTCACAATCACGCGTATCAGCCAAGCCGGGCAACGGTTCAGAATCCGGGCTACCATGTCGGTATCGTTCTCCACCGTGCTGTCCATGACCTCATGCGTAATCGCGTCGTTGATTTTACGATATACATCATACAACGTATCGGTGGGGGAGAATTCCGGCTTAATGGTGGTCTCCTCCGCGTCTCGATTAAGCCCCCGCTTGATAGACATGGAAACCGTCAGATTGGTGCGCGCATAGATCTTACCCGCAATCACAAACCGATTGAGCCAGGGCCGCAGCGTGATCATCCGAACGGCCGCCGCAATGAACAGATGATAGGTGGAGAAGCCCGGCAAATTGTCCTCCTTTCGTTTCCTTCGCACGTATTTTTCCAGGTTTTCAATATCGATTACTTCATCAAACAGGACGATGCTGTCCGACCGCCTCTTCATAATATGCGGCATCACCGTAAAAAAAGCCGGCGTACGGCGCAGCCTCCTGCCATCATACCGATCGCCAAGCCGCCGCTTATCCTTATTCATAGCTCCCCCTCCTAAGCGTAAAACATCCGTTTCCATTATAAACGAGCGGATGCCGGTGCGCAACAGTCGGAGCCGCGATTTAAAGAATTTTGCCGAAAGCAAAACCGCCTTCGATCCTAAGACCGAAGACGGTTGGTTTTATTAGGTTCCCGGATGACCATGAAAATCATCGTCACAGCCTTCCGATTCCATCCCCACATATTCGCCGGAGCGAAACCGCATGCGAAACCGCTCCTTTTCCACCTGCTCGTCCAATAGATCCTTGAACTCCTTCGCATTCCGTATGTTGCGAATAATCAGCTCAGGAATGCTGTGATCGGAGGAGGCCACTAGAATATTGCCCAGACCGAAAAGCTTTTGTATAAAGGTCCGCCGGTAGGAGGTATCCATGATCCGGAACAATAGAATATCGTCCTCCGCCGTGGTGAACAGCCCCGTTTGAACGGTCAGCTTTTTAGGGGTCAGGGTATATGTGGTAAACGTGAAGGGGAGACCGAAAAATGTCCATCTTTTCCGTTCCCGCACTTCAAAATCATCCTGTGGCTCTTCCGGCCTTGCGGAGGCGCCGTTTATTTTGTCGTCTTTCATAGGATACCTCCTGCCATGATGTGGTAGTCCTTTTCCCTTACATTATAGCCATAGCGAAACCGTCTGTCAATAAAAGAAAATGCCCGGCACGGTTTTCCGCGCCGGGCATTTTCTATTGGAGGTTAGCAGCCGCAGCCACAACCGCCGCAGCTTCCGCCGCGGTCACAGTCATCGTTATCGATGAGCAACAGGACGATGATAATGAACAGGATCCAGGTGCAGTCATTACCGCCAAACAGATTTCTCAGGCACATATCTTGCCGCCTCCTTTCATCGCTTACACCCTATACTATGTACCGGGCGGGGAAGTGGTTACGGAATCTTACGGGAGCGCCCACGGATAAAAACGGTCCCCTACCCATATGATGAAACTGGAAGGATTTGTGCCCCCGTAACGACTTGAAATCCGAAGAAAACAGAAGAAATCGTGTGATGTTTCAAGGTAACACAGAAAAAAAGACTGCCTTCGACGATGTTAGACTTTCTTAGTCTTTGACTTTTGTTGACCTTTTGATTATACTCTAAAATAAGCAAAAGGATTAATAAATGACGGGACAGGAATGTGAGTTGATAGGAATATGTGTATAAGCGACGCGATCGCCGCCTATATTTTAGGTGTAATGGAACGTACCGGAAACGGCACGGCGGAGCTGCAGCGAAACACGTTGGCGGAAGAGCTGGGCTGTGTTCCCAGTCAAATCAGTTATGTATTAACCTCCAGATTTACGCCGGAAAAAGGGTACATCGTGGAAAGCCGACGGGGCGGCGGCGGGTATATCCGCGTTCAGCGTGTTCGATACCAAAGCACGGCCGCGCCGATGATGCATACGTTGAACGCTATTGGCGAAGAACTGGCAGCCGGCTCGGCCCAGGCTATATTGGAGAATCTTTTATACGAGAAATGTCTGACAACCGAGCAGGCGCGGATTATGGCGGCGGCCCTGTCGGACAAAGCGTACCGGGATATACCGGCTGAACAACGGGATAGACTGCGGGCGGCAGTGATGAAACAAATGCTGGCCGCCGCAGCGTTATAGAGAAAGGATGGGGCTGTGTATGACCTGTCAGAATTGCGGCAAGAATCTGGCGACTACCCATGTGAAGAAAACGATGAATGGAAAAACCACAGAGTTGCATCTCTGTGCCGCTTGCGCCGCCAAGCAGGGCCTGAACACCGTGTGGGACGGCCTTGGTCTGGATCTGGGGAATTTCTGGGGCAGTCTGTTCGCGGAACCGGCTGTCCGAGAAAAAACCGACACCGTTCGCTGCGAATGCTGCGGGAGCACCTTCGGCGATATCGCGAAAAACGGCAAAGCCGGCTGTCCGGCCTGTTACACCACCTTTTACGATCAGCTTCTCCCCTCGATCCGCCGGATCCACGGCAAAACGCGCCATACCGGCAAAACGCCCGTAGCCGCTGGGGAAGAGGCCAAAAAGGAACGGGAGCTGGATGTGCTGAAAAAGCAGCTGGCGGAAAGCATCGCCAGCCAGGAATATGAAAAATGCGCCGAGCTGCGGGACAGCATCCGCGCGCTGGAGGAGGGGAGACACGATGGAGAATAAGTGGTATCAGCACAGTGGGCCGGAAGGGGACGTGGTCATCAGCACCCGCGTGCGGCTGGCCCGCAATATCGAGAACTATCCTTTCCCCGGCAGCATGGAACCCGAGCAGCGTCGGCAGGTTATGGATATCTTTGAGAAAACGCTTCAAGCGGCGGCCGGCCCGCTGCGGTTTAGTCCCATGGAAAACATTGCGCCGATGGAGGCGCAGTCGATGGTGGAACGTCATCTGATCAGCCCGGAATTTGCCCGGTGCGAGCCGGGAAGCGGCTTATTGCTCAACGAGGACGAAAGCGTCAGCATTATGCTCAACGAAGAGGATCATATGCGTCTGCAGGTCTTGCGGGCCGGCTTGGCGTTGGAAGAGGCGTATGCGCAGGCGGATGAATTGGATACCCGCCTAGACGCCTCCTTGCATTTTGCCTTTGACGACCGCCTGGGATATCTGACGCAATGCCCCACCAATCTAGGTACCGGCATGCGGGCCTCCATTATGCTGCACCTGCCCGCCCTTCAAGAGCATAACGCCATCCAACAGCTGGCCAACACCGTTTCCAAGCTAGGCTTGACGATTCGGGGCATTTATGGAGAGGGTAGCAAGTCGGAAGGCGCCCTATACCAGTTGTCCAACCAGGTGACGCTGGGAATTTCCGAACAAGCCGCCATTGAAAACCTCCTCGGCATCGCCTCGCAGATTATCCGGCAGGAACGGGTCTCCCGGGAAAGCCTCAGCCAAAACCCGCATTTTGAGGATAGGGTCTGGCGATCGCTGGGCCTGCTCAGAACGGCGCGGCTATTGTCCCACGACGAGTTTATGGCGCTGATTTCCAACGTACGGGTCGGGATTGCCGTTCGTGTTATCGAAGGGCTGTCTCTGGATGTTATCGGCGAACTGCTCAACGACGCGCAGCCGGCGACGCTCATGCTGCACGCTGGCGAGGACATGGAGCCCCTGCAGCGGGATGCTTTACGCGCCCGTATGGTTAGGGAGCGCCTGGCCTGAATCGCAAGAATCTTAGAAATGGAGTAGATATATGTATCGGTTTAAAGGATTTACGGAAAAGGCCAACACGGCTTTGAATTTAGCCATAGAAGCTGCCCAGGAGCTGGGGCACACCTACATCGGCACAGAGCATATCGTTCTCGGCCTGCTGCGGGAGGGGACCGGCGTGGCCGCGTCTGTTCTCGGGGCCAGAGGTGTCACGGCGGCTCTCTATGAGGAAAAAATCGTCGAAGTGGAATCCAGCGGGGAATTTAGCCGGCTGACGCCCGAGGATTTCACCCCCCGGGCCAAAACCGCCATGGAGATGGCGCTGGCTGAGGCGGCGATGATGCAGCATGGCTATGTGGGGACGGAGCACATCCTCATGGCGGTGCTGCGGGACGACAGCAGCGTGGCCGTGCGCCTGATTGTTGCACTTGGCGCCCGCCCGGACGAACTGTTCGGAGATATTGCGAAAGCCGTGGGCGCCCCCACGGCGCAAACGACCGCCGGTGGCGAACGGCTTGGGAAAGCCCCTGCGGCTAAGGGCGGCGGGAAAACCCCGACGCTCGATCAGTTCGGTCGGGATTTGACCAAGCAGGCAAAGGAAGGCCGGCTGGATCCGGTGATCGGCAGAGCCGCGGAAATTGAACGGGTGATCCAAATCCTGTCCCGGCGAACCAAAAACAACCCCTGCCTCATCGGCGAACCCGGCGTGGGCAAAACCGCTATCGCAGAAGGCCTGGCCCAAAAAATCGCCGCCGATGAAGTCCCGGAGCTCCTGCGGGGCAAGCGCGTGGTCACGCTGGATTTGACCGGTATGGTAGCCGGAACGAAATACCGCGGCGATTTTGAGGAGCGAATTAAAAACGCCATTGCCGAGGTCTCCAAAGCAGGAGATATTATCCTGTTTATCGATGAAATGCACACCCTCATCGGTGCCGGCGCCGCAGAGGGCGCGGTAGACGCCGCCAATATTCTCAAACCCTCTCTGGCTCGGGGAGAGCTGCAGGTCATCGGCGCGACCACCATCGAAGAATACCGTAAGCACATCGAGAAGGACGCTGCCCTGGAACGCCGGTTTCAGCCGGTCATGGTCGGCGAACCGACGGCGGAAGAGGCCGCTCTGATTCTAAGAGGGCTGCGGGATAAGTACGAAGCGCACCATAAGGTGAAAATCACCGACGAGGCGCTGGAAGCGGCCGTGGCCCTCTCTACAAGGTATATATCCGACCGCTATCTGCCGGACAAGGCCATCGACCTGGTGGATGAGGCCGCCTCTCGCGTAAGGTTAAAAGCCTTTACTGCTCCTCCGGACTTGAAAGAGCTGGAGGAAGAGGTCAAACGTCTGAACGAGGAAAAGAAAGCGGCGGTCAACGAGCAGGACTTCGAACGGGCCGCCCGACTGCGGGACGAGGAAAAGGAAAAGAGCGAACAGCTGGCCATTCACAAGCAGCAATGGCAGGAAAAGAACGCCGGCATCACCGGCGAGGTGACCGCCCGGGAAATCGCGGAAATCGTTTCTGGCTGGACCGGCGTGCCGGTCGTGCAGCTCACTGAGGCGGAAGGGCAGCGTCTTCTGAATATGGAGTCCATCCTGCACGAACGCATCGTGGGACAGGATGAGGCTGTCACAGCCGTTTCTAAGGCCATCCGCCGCGGACGGGTGGGGCTTAAAGATCCCAAACGCCCCATCGGCTCCTTCATCTTCCTCGGCCCCACCGGCGTGGGCAAGACGGAGCTGTGCAAGGCGCTGGCAGAGGCCATGTTCGGGGATGAAAACGCCATGATCCGCCTGGATATGTCGGAATATATGGAGAAGCATACCGTGTCCCGTCTGGTCGGATCGCCTCCCGGCTACGTCGGGTATGACGAGGGCGGACAGCTGACCGAAAAAATCCGCCGGAAGCCCTATTCGGTGCTGCTCTTTGACGAAATTGAAAAAGCGCACCCCGATGTTTTCAATATGCTGCTGCAAATTCTGGAGGATGGCATCCTGACCGACGCCCAGGGCCGGCGGGTCGATTTCAAGAATACGGTTATCATCATGACGTCCAACGTCGGCGCCCGCCTGATCACTGAGCAGAAAAAGATGGGCTTCGCCTCTATCGCGGAAACCGCTGATCCAATCGCCAGTCAGAAACAGATAAAAAACGACGTGATGGCTGAGCTTAAAAAGGCGTTCCGGCCGGAATTTTTGAACCGGGTGGACGATATCATTGTCTTCCAGCAGCTGACTGAGGAAAATATCCAGGAGATTGCCCGCCGGATGCTGCGCACACTGGATAAACGGCTGGCCGGTATGGATATGTCCTGCCAGGTCAGCGATCGGGCTGTAGCGGAAATTGCCAAAGCGGGATTCGACCCGGTTTACGGGGCTCGGCCCCTGCGCCGCGCCATTCAGTCAAAAATTGAGGATACCCTGTCAGAGCAGCTTCTGACAGGGAAATTCCGGGCCGGTGATGTCATTCAAATTGACGCGGAAAACGGCGAATTTCAGTTCAGCCAGGCGACCTGATTGTCTGTCGGGAGGTATTCCATACAGGAATGCCTCCCGATTCTTTTTTGGACAAACGTTCGAAACTAGTTGCATTATTCAAAATACTGTGTTAAAATAAGGAAACTTACAGGAAAGGAGATGGACAATATGACCCGCACAATTCAAAACAAAGGTTTGGATGTCAAATTGTCTGTTTCACCTTCGGGCAGATAAACCCGTCTTCCGTGAAGGAAGACGGCCGTAAGCACATCCGCGTAGGGTGTGCTTTTTTTGTCGCTCGTTTGTGAAACGGGGAGGAGTGTGATGGGAGTGTCTTCCACAGCCAAAGAGCCGAAACCGCCTGCCGTACCCAAAACGGTTCTCCAGGCCTGCCGGCGCAGAGGCATAGAGACAGAGCCTCTGGCGGCTTACGCTTGCGCGGACATGAGCCCAGAAGGGGAGTTTCGTCATGTCCATCTGTTCCTGAAGGCCGATCGCCTGCTATTGGCCGTGTCGGCGTTGTCAGGGGAGATGGAGTTCTCCGGCGGCTTCGGCAAGGCGCCGGCCGGCAGGGAAGAGGTCATTCAAGAAGTGCATGAATATCCTCTGGAAACCCTTTCGGAGCCGCAAATACATAATCAAGTGGTCGGCGGCCTGCTGGCCGTTCGACTGAGCGGCACAGAAACCTGGCTCTGCCGTTTCTCCGGCAGTAAAATGAGGGAAATGCGCCGGTTTACCGATCGGCTTGAGCAGCTGCTGCATCCGGAAAGGGAATGCCGCCGTCCTCCCGAACGGGAAGAAGAGGAATGCTGTCCGAAATGCGGCTTACCCTATCCGGAGCGCGGACGTGCCGTTTGCCCTCGCTGTATGGAAAAGAGCACAGTGATGCTCCGAATCTTGGCCTACTTCAAAGAATACCGCTGGCGGGTCGTCGTGATGCTGCTGTGCGTGGCCGCGTCTGGCGTTCTCAATGCTATTTGGCCCTATCTGTCCGGCACCGTCCTTTATGATAAGGTGCTGGGGAAAAACGGGGACTTCGCTTCCTCGCTGGGCTTCGGCGGCAACTTTATGCTAATGCTGGGCTTCCTAGTTTTCATCATGACGGTGACCAAGCTGCTTCAGCAGATTACCGGCGTCATTCACGGGCGAATGACCGCGTACATGGTTCCTGGCGTGGTCTGTAAAATTAAGAACAGTGTGTTTGCCGCCCTGCAAAAACTCTCGGTCGGCTTCTTCACCAGAAGGCAGACCGGCAGCCTGATGCAGAGGGTAAATGCCGACGCCAACGAAGTCATGCAGTTTTTCATCGACGGCCTGCCGTATTTGCTGTTCAATGTGCTGACCATTTTGGTAACGGCTGTGGTGATGTTCGTTATGGATTGGCGCCTGGCGCTGGTGGCCCTTTTCCTGCTGCCGCCTTTGTTTCTGGTCAGCTATTGGCTGCTGCCCCGCCTCTGGCATGCCTTTGGCCGGCGGGCCAGGGTGGTGCGCAGCCTCTATTCGGTGCTCAACGACAACATTACCGGTGCGCGGGTGGTCAAAGCCTTCGGCCAGGAAAGCACCGAGGATATCCGCTTTGAAAAGAGCAACAACCGGGTTCGGGAAGCAGAAATCAACATTGTGCATTACCAAAACCGCTTCAGCGTGGCTTACAGCATCGCCAAGGACGTCCCAAGTCTGCTGGTTTGGGCCGTGGGCGCGCTGATCATTCTGCATGCCGACGGCGCCTTTCGCTACGGCTCTCTGCTGACCTTTGTGGGCTATCTGTCCATGCTGCAGGGGCCAATGGATTTCTTTTCCCATGTCTTTCAGTGGTGGTCGGGCAGCATGAACTCTGCCCAGCGCATCTTTGAAATTATCGACGCGCACCCCGATGTTGTGGAACGCCCGAAGGCCTTGGATGTCCAGCTAAAAGGCGATATCCGCCTGGATAGGGTCAGCTTCAGCTACGAGCCGAATAAGCCGGTGCTCAAGGACATCAGCTTTCATGTCAAGGCCGGGGAGATGCTGGGCATTGTCGGCAAGTCCGGCGCCGGGAAATCTACTCTGGTCAATCTTATTTCCCGGCTCTATGACGCGGAAAGCGGTGATATCCAGCTGGACGGCCATGATATTCGGGACATTTCCTTCGCCTCCCTGCGGGGCGCGGTGGCCATGGTCAGCCAGGAAACCTATATTTTTATGGGAACCGTGGCGGAAAACATCGCCTATGCGCGCCCGGACGCCACCCATGAGGAAATCGTACAGGCGGCGATAGCCGCCAGCGCCCATGGCTTTATCTGCCGGTTGCCGGATGGATACGATACCTTAATCGGCGCCGGCGGTCGGCAGCTGTCGGGCGGCGAGCGGCAACGCGTGTCCATTGCACGGGCCATTTTGGCCGATCCGCAGATTCTGGTACTGGACGAAGCGACAGCTTCGGTGGATACCGAAACGGAACGGGCCATTCAGGCGTCGCTGGACGCCTTGGTCAAGGGGCGCACCACCATCTCCATCGCCCACCGGCTGTCCACCCTGAGGGGCGCGGATCATTTAATCGTGCTGGAGAACGGCGAACTGGTGGAAAGCGGCACCCATAAAGAACTAATCGATAAACGCGGCGTCTACTTCAAACTGCTTCAACTGCAGTCCAAGGCGCTGGCTATGAGAGGGGTGGGGGACTGATGCCCGATTCTATGATAGAAAACGATATTCTGGAACAAGAAAAGAAATCGGTGGAAGACATCATTTCCATCAAAGCCATCACCGCCGATAACGCAGTGTTTGAACGCACGGGCGGCGGCTTTGTACGCATGACCTTCGCCGGGAAGGACTATTCCCGCATCGCGGTACACCGGTGTTTTCCCCACAGTGACCCAAATGCCTATATTTCCATTCGGGAACCCGAGGGCGACGGCAAAGAAATCGGCCTCATTGAAAATCTGGCCGATTTGCCCGCCGGCACCCGGGAGATGCTGGAGGAACAGATGGCGCTGCGGTATTTTGCTCCGAAGATTCAGAAAATCCACGCCATCAAGGAGGAATACGGCTATTCCTACTGGGATGTCACCACCGACAAGGGCCGCTGCCGCTTCACGGTCCGTATGGGAGGCGGTTCGGTATATACCATCGGTTCTAATCGGTATCTGGTGAACGACCTGGACGGCAACCGGTTTGAAATACCGGATTTGTATGCCCTCTCGGCCAAAGAAATCAAAAAGCTGGATCTGTTTATTTAGAGGCGGCGTGTTGGAAAGAAAGGCGGGTGAAACACCGCATGAATTTGCACTATACCCTGCCGGACAGAGAGCAGGAACTGCTGGCTGGCCCGCTGCACGGTCAGAAACTCCGCTACTGCGTTCCCTATGACCTGGACAAAGAGGGGAATCTATGCGGAGACGGCTGGATTGCGGTGACCGGCGAGCGGCTGTATATTCTAAAGGACGGCGCTATCGCTGATTCCATTGACCTGGCGGCGGCGGATGCCATTCTGTGCGTGCCGCAAATCGACAGTGGTCTTTTGCTGGTCAAACAAGGGGAGAAAGAACGGCTTTTGTGCCGCTTTACCATGCGGCATATGGTTCGCTGCTCCTATGTGGCGCGGGGCACGGACGTTCTTTGTCGGGGAGACGGCAGGGAAGTGGTCAGTCGGGAAAAGGAAAAGCACTGCCTGCGCTGTGGACGGGTTCTTCCGGGAACCAGCCTGTGCCCCCGCTGCGACGGCCGCGGTCGCAGCTTTCATCGTTTTTTTGATTTATGCCGGCCGTACATGGCACCGCTGCTGTGCATCACCCTGTTTATGCTGGTAATTTCCGCGATCACCATCGGGCAGCAGTATATACAGCGGTATTTTGTGGACGACATTCTGGTTCCCGCCCAGGGAACGCTGGGGGCGGTGCTGGGTTTCTTCGGTATTATGCTCGGTTTTATGCTGCTGACGTTGACGCTGACGGTGGTTCGCAACCTGTGGAGCAACAGCCTGGGCACCCGGATCAGCCGGGATCTGCGCGCCCGCGTGTTTCATAAAATCAACTCTCTGTCCCTGTCCTTCATGGACAGCCGTCAGGCCGGCGAGCTTATGAACCGAGTGGTGGAGGATTCGGCAAAGGTCCGCCAATTCATGGAAGAGGTTTTTGCCGACATGTTTACCCAGAGCTTCACCATTCTGGGCGCCATGATTGTCATGCTGCTGATGGATTGGAAGCTGGCTCTGCTGGCCATCGCATTTATGCCGGCGGCCGTCCTTCTGGTCAGGGCCTTCCATCGGAAGGAAAAACGGCTCTGGCGGCAACAGTGGCGCTTCAACGACAAGGTAAACAACCGGCTGCAGGATGTCATCTCCGGCATACGCGTGGTGAAATCCTTTGGACAGGAGCAGCGGGAAACCCAGCGCTTTCAGGAATATACCGAACGGCTCATGCAGCTGCAGCGCCGCAACGAGAGGTTTTGGGCGACGCTCTATCCGTTTGTGACCTTCCTGCTGACGGTCGGCACCTTTTTCGTCATCTACTTCGGCGGCGCCTCCGTCCTCGGCGGACGTATGACGCCCGGACAGCTCACCCAGTTTGTGGCCTATGCCGGCATGCTTTACGGCCCTCTCGGCTTTTTATCCCGTCTGCCCCGCATGCTGATGCAGCTGACCAATTCCCTGGAACGCATCTATGAAATTTTGGATGAGGAATCGGATCTGGAGGAACGCAAGAACGCCGGGGAGCACACGCTAAAAGGGGAAATCGTCTTTAAAGACGTGACCTTTGGGTATAAATCCTATCTGCCAGTGCTGGAGCATTTGAATTTTCAGATACGCCCCGGAGAGATGATCGGCTTAGTTGGTTCCTCCGGTGCCGGAAAGTCCACGCTGATTAATCTGCTGATGCGGCTGTACGATGTGGACGACGGACAGATATTGGCGGACGGGGTGGATTTGCGGGATATATCCCGGGAATGTCTGCACCGGCAAATCGGTGTGGTTTTGCAGGAGACGTTTCTGTTCACCGGAACCATTTACGACAACATCCGGTACGCCAAGCAGAATGCCACCCAGCGAGAGGTTATCCAGGCGGCGAAAATGGCCAATGCCCACGATTTCATTTCCCGATTCCCTGATGGATACGATACCTATGTGGGTGAGCACGGCTACACGCTCTCCGGCGGGGAGAGACAGCGTATCGCCATTGCCCGCGCTATTCTCCACGATCCCCATCTGCTGATTCTGGACGAGGCCACCAGCAGCCTGGATACCGAAACCGAATTCCAAATTCAAGAAGCGCTCGGCCGGCTGACACAAAATCGCACCACCTTTGCCATTGCCCATCGGCTCTCCACCCTGCGAGAGGCGAATCGGATTATCGTCATCGATAAGCATACGGTGGCGGAAATCGGCACCCATAATGAGCTGATGCGGAAAAAAGGCATATATTACGGCCTGGTCATGGCCCAGCTGGAAATGCATAAGGTCGCACAGCCTGGCTAAAACCAGATAAAAGCCGGTACGGATGCGGAACACACCCGCGTCTGTACCGGCTTTTATCACTCCTGCCCATATTGCTCTTTCAGTTCCTTCACTTTGTCCGCGTACTCCCGCTGCCAGTCTTCGCCCTGCTGACGGCAAGCGGCGGCTTCCTGTTCATACTGGCTCAATATCCGGTTCTTTTCCGCCTCATAAGCGCCGCCATGCGCCAAACCGGCCGAGGCATAATACAGGTCGAGAGCCGCCAGGTCAATCTCCTTTTGTATCTCCAGGTCTATGAGTTTGTCCTGCACGCGCTCCTGTTTTTTCTCGTATTCCTTTTGCAGCTCCTCCAGCTTTTTCTGATAGAGCTCCGATCGATCGGCTGTGGAGCGCGTGGTTTTGGCACTGGTACTTTTTGTGCTCTTAGCCGTTGTGGTGCGGGATGTACGAAGTGTCGTCGTTTTCGCCGTCCGGGAGGACCGGGTAACCGGCTTGGCGGTCTCGTCTTTCGGCTTTTCGCCGGTTGTTTCGCTCGCCACGGTTGGCGGCCGGCTCCCAGTGGAAGAGCGTGTCGCCGTCTGACTGGACGGTCGGCTGCGGAAATCGCTGGAATCCACCGCATACATCGGCGGCTCGGCGCTGCGGCCAGCACGCAGCAGCATGGCGATGATGAATCCCGCCACCGCCAAACAAAGAAAGACTGGCAGGGCTAAGCGATATTTCGACCAGACTTCTTTCGCAGACATTTGGACTTCCTCCCGCAGCATTCGGTTGTTCTTATCATAGCATGCGGCCTGCGGGCATACAAGAAATGAGGGCAAAAGGTGATGATGTTTCACCTTTTGCCCTTATTTGTTTATGAAACTCTTTACAGCGTCTTAACCAACTCTTTCAGATAAGCGCGGAAGCCTTCGCCCACTTCAGGGTGCTGCAGAGCCACCTCGCAGGTAGCCTCCAGGATCCCCAGCTTGTTGCCCATGTCGTACCGCTTTCCGGTGAAATCCACGCCGGTCATGCCGTCGCGGCGGGTCAGCGTGAGCATGGCGTCCGTCAGCTGGATTTCCCCGCCGGCTCCCGGCGGCGTGTTGTCCAGTATCGAGAAGATTTCCGGCGGCAGCACACAGCGTCCGAGTATGGAGTACAAGGACAGCACCTTATCCGGCGACGGCTTCTCGATCATATCGGTGACGTGAAACAGATTTCCGTCAATATGGGATACCTTCAGTGAGCTGTATTTCAGAATTTGTTCGGGCGTCACCTGCTTAATGCCCACCACCCCCTTGCCATAGGCTTCATAAGCGCGGCACAGCTGGCCGCAGGCCGGATCCTCTCCGATAATCACATCGTCGCCGTACAGCACTGCAAACGGCTCGTTGCCGATAAAGGAGCGCGCGCAGTTGACCGCGTGCCCCAGCCCTCTGGTTTCCTTCTGTCGAACAAAATAGATATTGGCCATGTGAGCGATGGAACGCACTTCGTTGAGCACCTCTGTGCGGCCGGAGGCTTCCAGCCGCTCCTCCAATTCCACGGCGTGATCAAAATGATCCTCGATGATGCCTTTTCCCCGGTTGGTGATAATCAAAATGTCCTCAATGCCGGATTTGACCGCTTCCTCCACGATGTACTGGATGGCGGGCTTGTCCACGATCGGCAGCATTTCCTTGGGCATCGCCTTGGAAATGGGCAGCACACGCGTCCCTAATCCAGCCGCCGGAATCACAGCTTTCCGCACTTTTTGAGCCATTAGGCAGTCCTCCTCGATTTTTAACGTCTTATTCAGCCGCAGAACACAATCAGCAGCACTAGATACAGCAGCAAAACGGCCGCGATCCCCGCCGCCGCGACAGCCACCTGCACGGGTGCCGTCCCGCCCTTTTTGGAAAGGGCATACCGGTAATGCAGCGGATTCGTCTCGACGCCCCGCACCTTGTTCATCAGCCGCAGGGTATGCTTGTGATACCAATGATTCCCCATAGAAGCCATCATTGCCCGCAGAACAAAGCCTCCGGTCGTCGCAACGTTGGCTGCAATCATCAGCCAGGCGGGAAGCACCGTTTCTGGAAGTAATCCGATCGATAAATCCCGCAATAGCGTAGGATCACTAAGCAGATAAGCCACTATTCGAGCCATTATACACGCAAAGGGGAGAAAAAGCAAGACCGATATGCCCAGAAGGATCCAAAACAACCGGTACATTTTTCGATACAGCGCCCAAAACACCGGGAAAATAGCCGCCGACCAGTTCCAGGACATTTTGCTCTTCTGCAGACGCATAAAATGAAACCGGGACAGATAGTATCCCGAATTTGCCCCAAGGAAAGTGGCGATGTCCATCACCGGATATCCGTCCATTGTGCTGTCCGGCGCGATCCCGATATACGGACTGAACTGGGAATAAAAAACTCCCTCGTCCACCGGCGGCTGCTGTTCGCTTGGGGAAGGGGGGAAGACCTCCTCCAGCGCATGCCCGCACTTGTGGCAAACCGTTTCTGTGTCATTGTTGACGGTGCCGCAGTTGCCGCAGATGACCGTCCCGTCCCCATCCTTATCCGGCTGCGGTTTCCATTGCCGGGGCCCGCCGTGATCCGCCGCGTAAGCGCACTGTCCATTTTTTAAAAAGCACCGGCGATGGTGCGGCGCACCGCACTGGGGGCATACAGCAATATCCTCATCGGCGTTTAACGGCTTATGACATATCGGACAGGTATAGTGGGTATAATCCAGCATAAGCACCGTCCATTCCGCCGTAAAGGCTCTTTATCGGAATACCGTGGCGATCAATGTGGAAATCAGCAGCGAGGAGAAATACAAAATGGCATACGCCGAGGCCCCCAGCAGGAAGGAGGTGCCGCCCGCGGCGGTCAGCTCAGCGGGAAACATATCCGGCTTTTTAGTGCGCAGCCGCTTAACCCGGGAAACACAGGTGCGCATATACCAATAATTGCCCGACAGCCCGAAAAACAGTCGAATCAGCAAATCGGCCAGCCCCATCAACGCCATAATCCACATAACGATGGCCAGATCGCCGTTCATGAACTTTTCCATCAGGATTCGATATTCGTCCACGATGGTGGAGCCTTCGCCCAGCAGTGGGCTGAGCACAGGGGCGATCTGTACGTTGAGAATGTAGGCGCTGACAGCCGTGCGCACTACATTCAGAACCATCAGCACAACACCCATCCAGTAGTTTTTGCGGTAGAGCAGCCAATAGGGCGTCAGCAGAAAGGCCGGCCAATTCCAGCTGCATTTCGAGCCGCCCTTGGACATTTTATAAAACCGGGGTACATAGTAGGCTGAGTTCATGCCCGTAACGCTGGCCATGTCCTCCGCCGAAACCCCCTCGATGGTCTCCTCTTTAGGAACGCCTCCGCAGGGATCGATAGTCGGCATCCGAAAAGGCGTGTACTCCCCGTATGCGCCTCCGGGATAGGGAGGAGGCGTATAGCTGGCCTGCGGCGGTCCCTGGGGCGGCGGGGGAGGTACGCTGCTCCAGTCGCTTGCCGGCAAATCCTTGCCGCAGCGGGAACAGAATTCTGCAAACTCCGGATTCTTCTCTCCACAGTGCGGACAGAGCTTCCCATCAGCCGCCGGTTCGACCGGATTCGCACCATCGCCGGCCTGCGGCCGGACCCATTGCCGATCGGTACCGTGATCCGCTACGAAATGGCAGTGTCCCTCTTTTTTCCAGCAATCCCGATGGTGAGGCGCTCCGCATTCCGGACAGGCGACGATATCGTCGGACTCTTTGAACTTTTCACCACAAACAGGGCAGGTATACCCCTCATAAAAAAACATAAACGGCCTCCTGTATGAATGCCGTCTGTTCGATGGTGAACAGCGACGTAACCATACTTTTTCAGGGATCGTACGATTCCTTTTGATTATTGTACCTTCTTTTCCTGACATCCGCAACTAAATTGCTTACTATTTATAAAATGTTAACGAATCCGCCTTTTCTCCGTAAAAATGTCCGTGGAAATACACGAAAAAGTTCCGAAAAGAAAATGATGGGGATTTGTTGATATTTTCCAGCCATCTCAGTATAATAATAAGGTTAGCGGGTTTTCTTTGCTTGATGGGAAAACCCGAAGTGAAGGAGTGGGACTATGACGAAGGCAGAAGCCTTTTTTGAGGGAATGCGCGGCAAGCGGGTGTCCATCTGCGGGATCGGCGCCAACAACACGCCGGTTATCCATCAGTTTCTGGAAGCCGGCGCACATGTAACGGCCTGCGACCGCCGCAGCCGGGAACAACTGGGCGCAGCCGTCGAACCGCTGGAGCAGGCCGGCGCTCGTCTGCTGCTGGGAGATGGGTACCTCGACCAGCTGACGGACGCCGACCTGATTTTGCGTACGCCGGGGATGAAGCCCTACCTGCCTGCCTTCGAAAAGGCCAGAGAGGCCGGCATTCCCGTCACCTCGGAGATGGAACTGTTTTTCGAGCTTTGCCCCGCGCCGATTTATGCGGTAACGGGATCGGACGGCAAGACCACGACCACCACCATCATCGCCGGCCTGCTGTCCGCCGCCGGCAGAACCGTGTATCTCGGCGGCAATATCGGCCGCGCCCTGCTTCCCTGCGTCCGGGACATCCGCCCCGAGGACGCCGCCGTCGTGGAGCTGTCCAGTTTCCAGCTCACCCGAATGAAACAGCGGCCCCGCGTGGCGGTGGTTACAAACGTGGCCCCGAATCACCTGGACTGGCATACCGATATGCAGGAATACATCGACGCTAAAAAGAACCTCGTTCGGTACCAAGCCCCGTCCGACCGAGCGGTTTTGAACGCGGACAACGCCGTCACCGCCACCTTTGCCGCTGACACGCAGGCACAGGTCTCCTGGTTTTCCCGCCGTCATCCGGTGGAGAGCGGCGCTTGGCAGGCGGAAGACGGCACCTTATATGTCCGCGAAGAGGGCCAGGATACGCCCGTTCTGTCCGTTCTGGATATCCGCATCCCGGGCGTCCATAACGTGGAGAATTATCTGGCCGCCATTTCCGCGGTCTGGGGCGAAGTGCCGGTCGACGTGATAAAGGCCTACGCCCGGGATTTCGGCGGCGTCGCCCACCGCTGCGAGCTGGTGCGCGAGCGCGCCGGTGTCCGGTGGTATAATGATTCCATCGGCTCCAGCCCCTCACGGACCATCGCGGGGCTGAACGCCTTTGAAAAGCCGGTTATCCTGATTGCTGGCGGCTACGATAAGCATATTCCGTACGCCCCCCTCGGCCCCGTCGCCGCCAAAACCGTAAAAGCCGCCATTCTCATGGGCGCGACGGCCGACGCCATAGAAGCCGCCATCCGCGCCCACGCGGATTTACCGATTTACCGCGTATATAACATGGAGGAGGCTGTCCAAAAAGCTGCCGCGATAGCCGGACAAGGCGACATCGTCTTTATGTCACCAGCCAGCGCCAGCTTCGACATGTATCCAAATTTTGAAGTGCGGGGCAACCATTTCAAAGACTTGGTTCAAGCCCTGCCCGCTGTTTGAAAAGAAGGGGATCGCATGGATACCATCACACAGGAACAAAAAACACTCGAAGACCTCTGCCGTGCCGCCGGCGCCGGCGGCCTTCCGGAAGCTGCCAAAACTGCCGCAAAACTGCTGGAACCTTACATGGACGAGGTAACGCTGAGCCCCATCGGGAATGTCGTCGGTTGGCGCCGCTGCGGGAAAAATAACGCACCGGTGGTGCTTCTGGAGGCGCACATTGACGAAATCGGCTTCATTGTCACCGGCGTAGACGACGCCGGATTTGTCCGCGTTTCTCCTTGCGGCGGCGTGGACGCCCGCGCCCTGGCCGCGGCCGAGGTCGTTCTGTGGGCGGACAAGCCCTATCCCGGCGTTTTCTGCTCCACGCCGCCCCATTTGAGCGGCGGCGACGCCCCTCTGGCGGATATTCCCGACATGGGGATCGACGTGGGACTGGATGCCAGGAAAGCCAAAAAGCACATCCTACTGGGAACCCGCGTCACCTTCCGGCCTCACTTCGAGCCGCTGCTGGGAGATCGCGTCTGCGCCAAAGCGCTGGATGACAGGGCTGGTGTGGCGGCCATCCTGCACGCCCTACGGCTTCTAGACGGTGTCGCGCTCTCCTGCGATGTGGCGGTCGTCTTCGCCGCGCAGGAGGAGCTGGGCTGCCGCGGATCCGCCGTCGCCGCCTTTGCGGTCAATCCCACCTGCGCCATTGCCACCGATGTCAGCTTCGCCCTGACGCCCGACGCCCCCGCCGCCAAATGCGGTGAACTGGGCAAAGGCCCCATGCTGGGCTGGTCGCCCACCCTGGACGTCGCACTGACCCGGCAGCTGGAAACCCTGGCCGAACAGGCGGGAATCCCGTTGCAGCACGAGGTCATGGGCGGCGATACTGGCACCGACGCCGATTCCATCAGCGATGCCCGCACCGGCGTGCCGACCGCGCTTCTCTCCATTCCTCTTCGGTATATGCATACCCCCGCCGAGGTCGTCGACCTTAAGGATGTACGGGCGGTAGGCGCGCTGATGGCTGCGTTTGTTCAGAAGGGAGTGACGGCTCTGTGATGACCCATTTAAAAAAGCTGTGTTCTCTGGAAGGCGTTTCAGGCCGAGAGCACCCCGTTCGGGAGTATATTCTCCGCGTCCTGCAGCAGAGCCCGGCGGATATGTCGGTTCGCGTGGATCCGATGGGCAACGTGCTGGCCTATGTAAAAGGCCGCGAACGGGCGAAGCATACGCTCCTCTTCGCCGCGCACATGGATGAGGTCGGCTTTATGATCACCGGCGTCACGCCGGAGGGCTATCTGCGTTTTACAACGGTCGGCGGGATCGATCCCAAGGTGGTATACGGCCGCTCGGTTCGGGTTGGCGGTATTTCCGGCGTGATCGGTGGTAAAGCTACTCACCTTTGCAGTGCAGACGAGAAAAAACAGGTTCCCAAGCCGTCGGAGCTTCTCATCGATATCGGCGCCGCCTCAAAGGAGGAGGCTGAGGCTCTGGTACGCCCTGGAGACACGGCGGTGTTTGCTGGCGAATTTTCCCGTTTGGAGGGCGGCCTGGTGAAAAGCCGGGCCATCGACGACCGGGCAGGCTGTGCGCTGCTGCTCGACCTGGCGGAACAGACGCCGGATTACGACATGGTTCTGGCCTTTACCGTTCAGGAGGAGGTCGGACTGCGAGGCGCGAAAGCCGCCGCTTTCGGCGTGCAGCCGGATATCGCGGTTGTCGTGGACGCCACCACCGCGGCGGACACGATCGGCGTCGCCGCTGACAAGCAGGTCTGCCGGGTAGGGGAGGGCGCTGTTATCAGCTTTATGGATAAGCGCACCCTCTACGACGCGGATCTGTATGCCCGGATTCTGGAGATTGCCAAAAAGAAGAATATCCGCGCCCAGAGCAAGACCATGGTGGCCGGCGGAAACGATGCCGGCGCCATTCAGCTGGCCGGCCGCGGCGCGCGGGTTGCCGCCGTTTCGCTTCCCTGCCGGTACCTGCATTCCCCCGCTTGCGTCGTGGCCAAGCGGGATATGGAACAGACCCTGGCCCTTTTGCAGGAGCTGGCCAGGCAACTGGTGGTATGATCCGCCGCTGGACAGGCCCCGGCCTTCCCCTTCCCGAAACCGAGGCGGGCATCCGCATCGCAGGGCTGCTGGAGGCCTATGGCCCGGACTGCCCCTTCGTCCGTTTCTGGCAGGCGGACGAAGGCGGCCTTGTCGCGCTGCTTGACGGTATGGCGGTGGCGGAACATTCCATGCAGATGGATAGGGAAGAGCTGTACCTGTTTTTATCTATGCAGCCGGAAATCCGGAGCGTGCGTACCGACGCAGCCTTTGCCGTCATTCTCGCACAGCGGTGGGGAACCACGGCGAAAACCGGCTCGGTCATGCGGCTGGAACGGGATTTGCCGCCGGATGACCGGGTACAGCCTCCCGCGTCTCCCCGTTCCGTTTATCCCCTGCTGGCCCAGTGCTTTGAGGATGGCCTGTCCGCCTTTGACAGCTGGTATGTCGACGTCTCCCATCGGCTGCGGCATGGCTGCTGCCACATGGTTGTACTAAGCGATGCGCAGGGGCCCGCGGCCACCGCCATGACGGTGGCCGAATGCCACGGCGCCGCTCTTCTGGGTGCGGTGGCCACCCGTCCCGACTGCCGCGGCCGCGGCTACGCGTCGGCCTGTGTCTCCACACTGGCTCACACCATGCTGGCCAAGGGAAAAGTGGTTTGGATTTGCCCTAAAAATCCGGCGGCACAGCGTTTGTACGAGCGCCTGCATTTTACCGTCTGCGGCGATTGGGGCGTTGTTTCTAAGGAATAACTGTTTTGAAAGGTTGAACAACCGTGAGTGAGCAGCACACTTTTTTTCGGATTTCCCCCGCCCTGCAGGGCATTTGCGAGGAGGTGACCGCCTCTCTGCGCGAGGTTTTCTCCCAAATTGAGGAGACGACCGAATATAATCAGCAGAAGGTGCTGGCCGCCTTCATCGACCACCGGGTCAGCGAAAGCCACTTTACCCCCACGACCGGTTATGGCTACGGCGATCGGGGCCGGGACACGCTGGATCAGGTGTTTGCGCAGGTTATGGGTACTGAGGACGCGCTGGTGCGGCACAGCATCGTGTCTGGCACCCACGCCATTACCATCGCGCTGTTTGGCGTCCTGCGCCCTGGCGATGTCCTTTTAGCCGCCACCGGCGCTCCCTATGACACGCTCGAACAGGTCATCGGCATGCGGGAAGCCTCTCCCGGATCCCTGCGCGAATATGGCATCGGCTACCAAGAGGTGTCCCTGGCCGCCGACGGCTGGCCGGATATTCCGGCCATCACCCGAGCACTGCGGGAGAACGCGGCCGTCAAAGCCGTACATATCCAGCGCTCCCGTGGGTATAGCCTGCGCCCTTCTCTGCCTGTGTCGGTCATCGGCGACGTGATCGCCGCCGTGCGGGCGGTGCGTGAGGACGTCGTGGTGTTTGTGGATAACTGTTACGGAGAATTCGCCGAACGCCTGGAGCCCTCCGCTGTGGGTGCCGATTTGATGGCCGGATCCCTCATCAAGAATCCTGGCGGCGGCATCGCGGAAAACGGCGGCTATATCTGCGGCCGGGCGGATTTGGTGGAACAATGCGCCTATCGGATGACCACGCCCGGCCTGGGGCGGGAAGTGGGCGCCTCCCTCGGACACAATCGCACACTGTATATGGGCCTGTTCCAGGCACCCCACGTAGTGGGGGAGGCCATGAAAACCGCCGTCTTCGCCTCGGCACTGTTCCGCCGTCTGGGCTACGCCGTCACTCCCGAACCGGAGGAATACCGGGCGGATATCATCCAGGCCGTGCAGCTAAAAACCCCGGAGGCGCTGGTCGCTTTCTGCCAGGGAATGCAGCAGGGGGCGCCGGTGGATGCCTTTGTGGTGCCGGAGCCTTGGGATATGCCCGGCTACGAGAACCCCGTCATTATGGCCGCGGGCGCCTTTACTATGGGGGCTTCCATTGAGCTGTCGGCCGACGCGCCCATTCGCCCGCCGTACGCCGCCTATATGCAGGGTGGTCTCAATTTTCATTCCGGAAAAATCGGCGTCCTGCTCGCGGCGCAGTCCATGTTGGATAAAGGCGTTCTCACACTGTAAAAAAGCCGGCACGAAAGTGCCGGCTTTTTGCCGTTCAAATCAGTGGTTTAATCATTTGCCGGTAGGGGAGAGCCTCGTAGCCGAGCCGCGTATACAGCCGGATGGCCGCTTCGTTGTCCGGCTCCACCTCCAGGCGAAGCCGGGCGGCTGTCCCTTCGTACATTTCCTCGATAAAGCGGAAAAAGCGGCTTCCCAGCCCTGAGCCCCGGAACTCCTGACGAATATAGACCTCCTCCAGCCAAATCACCAGTCCGCCTGCCTCGGTGGAGAAGGTTTTGGCCAGCGTGCCATAGCCGGCGATTTGTCCGTCCTGTTCGAACAGATACGCCTCGGCGTATGGGCTGTCCTTGACCGCCTCTTCAAACGCACGGTGATAGTATTCCTCCGGTATCGGATGAAGAACGGCGGGGGAGTGGTAGAACTCTCTGAGCAGCTCAGTATATACGGCTTCGTCCGCAGCAGTGATTTTACGAAACATGCAACCCTTCCTTTACTTTGCAATACCCTTCCAGTATACAGGAATCCGGACACAATACAAGTCGGAATTTGTGAATAATTTCACGGCTGTTATTTTCCCGGAAAGTGTGGTACAATGAGCCAGTAAGTCGAGAATAGATTGGATGTTCGTTTATGAAACAGAAACACGCCTTGGCTATAGAAGATATCACTGGACTGGGTAAATGCTCCTTGACCGTGGCGCTGCCGATTTTGTCGGTGGCCGGGCTGACCTGCTCGGTTCTGCCCACAGCGGTTTTATCCACCCATCCCAGCGGATTCACAGGATACACCTATCGGGATTTGACCGTGGACATCCTGCCCATGGCCGAGCACTGGAAAACGGAAGGCCTTTCCTTCGACGCTGTCTACAGCGGCTTTCTCGGTTCCTGCGAACAACTGGAAAGTGTGCAGCGGATTTTTCAGCTATTCGGACAGAAAGAGACCATTTGTTTGGTCGATCCAGTCATGGGAGATAATGGAAAATTATATCAAATGTATACCGAGGACATGGTAGAAGGTATGCGCGGCCTGTGCCGGAGCGCCACCATATTGACGCCCAATCTGACGGAAGCCGCGTTCTTAACCGGTATTCCGTATCAGGCGGAATGCTACTCAGAAGAGTATATACAAAGCTTGGTAAAAGGTCTGGCGGCTTTAGGGGCGCCTCAGATTGTCCTTACCGGTATATCCTTTGATGAGACGCAAATCGGGGCCGCCTGTTATCGGGCCTCCGAGCAATCGCTGCAATATGTCTGGGCGACCAAAGTACCGGAATATTTTCACGGAACCGGCGACACATTCAGCGCGGCGCTGCTGGCCGGCCTGCTCAACGGTCAAAACCTGGAGACGGCCGCACAGACGGCAGCATACTTTACCAGCCGTTGCATCCAGCGCACAGCGGAAGCCCAGGTGCCGGAACGGGAGGGCCTGTGTTTTGAGAAAGAGCTGCTCTGGCTGGGAAGCCGTTTACAGAATCTGAACAACGATACGGACAACTATACAAAATGAATATTTTGTATAGTTCAGGGGAGAGAAAAGAGGAATTGCATTGCGTAAGGACTATTGGGATGCCTGTCCCGAGATTCTGCGTGGCTACCTGGGCTATATGGAAACGGTCAAAGGCCGCTCATCAAAAACAGTGGATGAATATTTCACTGACCTGCGCACCTTTTTCCGTTACCTGAAACGCCAACGCCGTTTGGTGGATTCCAATACAGCGGACAGCGAAATATCCATTGAGGATATCGATTTGGATTTTGTGAAATCCGTGACTTTGAACGACGTATACGATTATTTGAACTACGCGAAAAACGAACGCGGCAACAGCAACAAAACCAGAGCCCGCAAGGTTTCCTCCCTGCGCATGTTTTTCCGCTACTTGACGGATAAGACCAATCAACTGCCGTACAACCCCGTCCAGAACCTGGATACGCCGAAAGCCAAGAAAACTCTGCCGAAGTACCTGTCTTTGGAGCAGAGCCTGGAACTGCTGACCAAGGTGAGTGGAGAGTTTCCGCAGCGGGATTACTGCATGCTGGTGCTGCTACTCAACTGCGGCCTGCGGCGGGCGGAACTGGCTGGTCTGAATCTGGAGGACATCGGCCGGGACAATACCCTGCGGGTGCGCGGTAAAGGCAACAAAGAACGCCTCCTGTATTTGAACGAGGCTTGCCAGGACGCCATCCGGCAATACCTGAAGGTGCGCCCCGTGGATGGCGTCCAAGATAAACACGCGCTGTTTCTCAGCCGTCTCAACAAACGAATCAGCCTGCAGGGCGTCCATTACATTATCAAAGGGTATCTCAAGCAGGTAGACGGCGCGCAGGATTATTCCACTCATAAACTGCGGCATACCGCCGCCACGCTGATGTACCAGCAGGGCGGCGTGGACATTCGGGTGCTCAAGGATATACTAGGACACGAAAATTTGGGAACCACAGAAATTTACACCCATCTGTCCAACGCCCAAATTCAGCAGGCGGCGGAGAATAATCCACTGTCTCACGTAAAAATGCGCGCGTCTCAACAACCGAAAAAAGAAGAAGCTTCAAAAGAATAAGCAGATGTTTAGGGGCGATTTCAAAAAAGCGATGTCAAGTTTAAATACTTGACATCGCTTTTTGCTTATTCCGACTGCCGCATACGCCGACTGTCCAGATAATCCTGCAGAATGATGGTTGCTGCCACGGTATCCACTACGGCTTTCCGCTTTTTTCCGCGGGTATCCGTTTGGTTCAGATAGCCGATGGCGGATACCGTGGTCATCCGTTCATCCCACAGCACCACAGGCAGCGCCGCCGCCTTCTCCAGCGACGCGGCAAACGTCTCCGCCCGTCTGGCGGATTCCCCACGGCTTCCGTCCATGTTCCGCGGATGCCCCACCACCAGCTGCTGCACCCCTTGTTCCCTGGCGGCGGCCGCCACCTTTTCAAGGAGTTTGTCCGTATTCTTTTCCGTGATGGTGCCTACCGGAGAGGCCAGCTGTTCCGTGGGGTCCGACACCGCCAAACCGGTGCGAACCTGTCCCAAATCCACCGCCATAATCTTCATGCCGCTTACCATTCCTGCACGCAGCCGGTCAGCTCCGTAATGCTGTCCAGCCCGTTCTGTTCCGCGTAGGCTGCAAGCCCTTCGGCAATTTTCAAACAGGCATATGGGTCATGAAAATTGGCCGTGCCCACTTGAACAGCCGCGGCGCCGGCCATCATCATTTCCACCGCGTCCTCGAAGCTGGAGATGCCTCCCATACCGACTATCGGCACATTTACCCGCTTGTACACCTCGCGCACCATCCGTACCGCCACTGGGAAAACCGCCGGGCCGGATAAGCCGCCAGTGTTGTTCTTGAGAATCGGCCGGCGCGTCTTAATGTCGATGCGCATGCCGGTAATGGTGTTGATCAGGGACAGGGCGTCGGCCCCGGCACTTTCCGCCGCCGCCGCGATGTCACCGATGTTGGTGACGTTCGGGGTCAGCTTGACCATCAGCGGCTTGCCGCACCGTTTTTTCACCTCAGCCGTCACCCGGGCGACGCTGTCGCAGGACGTGCCGAAGTTCACGCCGCCCTCCTTGACGTTGGGACAGGAAATGTTCAGCTCCACCATATCGACGGTGGAATCGCCGAGCCGTTCAGCCACCGCGCAGTATTCCTCCAGGCTGTGCCCCGCCGCATTGGCAATAACCACAATATCCTGCCCTTTCAGCCAGGGCAGATAGATGTTTAAAAGTGCGTCCACGCCGGGATTCTGCAGCCCGACGCTGTTGAGCATGCCCGCCGGGGTTTCCGCGATACGCGGGGTGGGGTTTCCCTTCCATTCCTCGATGGCGGTGCCCTTGCAGGAGATACCGCCCAGCCGGGAGATGGAATAGAATTCGTTGTACTCCATGCCGTAGCCAAACGTGCCGGAAGCGGCGATAACTGGATTTTTCAGCGTGACACCGCAGAGATTCACCCGCATGTCGCTCATGTCCAATCCACCTCTTTCGCGTCAAATACCGGGCCGTTGAGGCAAACCCGGGAAATCTGCGGATCCCCGTTTTTATCCTTGGTTTTGCACGCGCAGCCCAGGCAGGCACCCACGCCGCAGGCCATCCGCTCTTCCATGGAGACGTAGCAAAGAATGCCGCGCTCCTCCGCCAGACGAGCGACGCCGCGCATCATGACCTTGGGGCCGCAGGTGTAAACGACATCGCAGGCCTGTTTGTCCAGATGCGCTTCGAGCGCTTGGGTGGTAAAGCCGTGAAAACCAGCGGAGCCGTCGTCGGTGCACAAAATCAGCCCGGCCCCCATGGCCGCCATATCGTCCTGCAATATCGCCGCGCTCCCGCTGCGGAAGCCGGTGATAGCCGTCGCGTTCGCCCCATAATGCCGCACAAGAGGCAGAAGCGGAGGCGTACCGATGCCGCCACCCACCATGACCGCTCTTTTTTCTGTTTCCAGCAGGGGAAAGCCGTGACCGAGAGGGCCGACCAGATCCACGGTCTCCCCTGCTTCCCTGCCGGCCAACCATTCCGTTCCCTTTCCTCGTATCTCGAAAACAAGCCGGAGGATTCCGAGGCTCGCATCAAATCCGCAGATGGAAATCGGCCGGCGCAGCGTATGGGCGCCGCACAGCACATTGACAAATTGTCCGGCGGCTGCCGCCTTGGCGATTTCCGGCGCGGACAAGGTGAAATTATAAATACCGGGAGCAATCTCCGCCTTATGGAGCAGCTTGCTATTTTCCTGCGTATATCGCATATACAGCCCCCCTTATAATACAGACGTAATGTCCGCTTTCATGCGCAAAGCCTCCCGCCGGGCGGCGCCTGCATAATCCTCCGGCGCGCAGTCTTCCTTTTTCCAGGCGCACAGGATGCCGCGGGAGGAATTGATGACAGCCCCCAGGCCATCCTTATCGAAAGCGCCCGCCACGTCTCTCGCGCCGCCGCCCTGCGCTCCGTATCCCGGTACTAGGAAGAAGGTGTGGGGCAGCTCCCGCCGCAGCTCCGCCAGCTGCTCCGGATAGGTGGCGCCCACCACCGCGCCAACGCCGGAATAGCCATAGCGGCCCGGCAGCTGTTCGCCCCAGGCTTCGCACATAGCGCCTACATGCCGGTAGACGGGCAGCCCGTCGATGAGCCGATCCTGCAGCTCGCCGGAAGAAGGGTTGGAGGTTTTGACCAGGACGAACAAACCCGTATCCTGTTCCCGGCAAACCGGAATCAGCGGCAGAATGCCGTCCGAACCCAAATATCCGTTCACTGTCAGGGCGTCCCCCCCGAAGGGGACGCAGTCCTTGTCCCCCACTGCCGTTTTGCCCATATGCGCGGCCGCATAGGCTTCCATGGTGGTGCCAATATCGTTGCGCTTGCCGTCGGTGATGACAAACAAGCCCTTTCCCTTGGCATAGGCGATGGTCTGCACCAGCGTGCGAACGCCCGGCCAGCCGTACATCTCGTAATAGGCGGCCTGTGGCTTCACCGCCGGCACGATATCGCACAAGGCATCGATTAAGCCCTTGTTATACGCCAGAATAGCGGCGGCGGCCCCTTCCAGAGTCTCGCCATACTCCTGAAAGGCGGCCTCCTTGATGTGCGACGGGATATACTCCAGCTTGGGATCCAGTCCCGCCACCGTGGGGTTTTGCGTGCGTTTGATCGCTTCTATCAGCCGATCGAGAGCCATGTTTTCATTCCTCCAGCTTGCATGTGTATTTATCCGCGGCTAAATACCAGTTCGCCGCCTAAAAACGTATACAGGACCTGTCCGGTCAGCGTCATTCCTTTAAAACAGCAGTTGCGGGATTTGCCGTGCAGTTTCTGCACATCCACCGTCCACTCCTTGTCCGGATCGAACAGCACCAGGTCGGCGGCAGCGCCGGGTCTTAGGGTACCGGCAGGAATATGCAGCAGCTTGGCCGGCCAAGTGGACATAGTCTCTATCAGCCGCATCAGCGACAGATGACCCGGCTTGACCAGGTAGGTCAGCCCCGCGGCTAGCGAGGTCTCCATGCCGATGGCACCGTTGGGCGCTTTGAGAAAATCGGCCTTCTCTTCCGGCGTGTGGGGGGCGTGATCGGTAGCGATGGCCTGCAGGGTGCCGTCCCGCAGCCCCTCGATGACCGCCTGTCGATCCGCTTCGGTGCGCAACGGCGGGTTCATACGGTAATCCGCGTCCCGCGCGCGCAGGCATTCGTCAGTCAAGGCGAAATAGTGGGGGGCTGTCTCCCCCGTCACCGGCACGCCGCGCCGCCGTGCGTCCCGCAGCAGCGCCACGCTCCCCGCCGTGCTGACATGGCAGATATGCACCGGACAGCCGGTGGCCGCCGCCAGAGCAATTTCCCGCGCCGTGGCCACCTCTTCCGCTCCCCGGTGAATACCGGGCACTCCCAGTTCCTCAGACACAACCCCTTCATGCATAATGCCGCCCCGCACCAGGGTCATCTCCTCGCAGTGGGATAGTACAGGCATCCCCAGCCGGGCCGCCCGTTCCATAGCCACCGCCATCATCCCAGCCGTTGGCACAGGCCGCCCGTCATCTGACAGCGCCACAGCGCCCGCCTTCTGCAGCGCGGCAAAGTCCGTCAATTTCCGCCCCTCGAGCGAGGTGGAAATCGCCGCCACAGGATACACCCGCGCCTTAGCGGCCGCAGCTTTGCGGAGAATCTCCTCCACAACCGCCGCCGAATCGCATGCCGGGCTGGTGTTCGGCATGCAGGCGAGGGAGGTGACGCCGGCGGCGGCGGCGGATTGACAGCCGGTTTGGACGGTTTCTTTGTGAGTTTGGCCGGGCTCCCGCAGGTGGACGTGCATATCTACTAGGCCGGGAGCCACTATCAGGCCGTTTGCTTCGATAATTTCCGCGTTTTCGCTGATTATATTTGTGCCTATTTCCTGAATTTTTCTGTCTTTTATGAGGATATCCCGCGTATCCTCCAGGTTTTGGGAGGGGTCTACCACTTTGGCACCCCGGATGAGCCATGTTTTCATACGTTTTCGTTCCTTATCGCATTTTTAACGACCGCTTCGCACCTTTTCACACTTTTGATTAGTATACCACACTTGCCCACCTTCTGGCAATTGGTTCTTTAGAGAAAACGCGTTCAAAAAAACGCAACATTTTTCGAATTAATTAGCATTTTACGATTTCTAAATTCGCATTTTTCCGTTCTTTTGAAAGTTTTATGAATTTTTTTCGCATTCTTCTTGCAAATCGTTCCTCAATTCGTTATAATATTAACCGAAGCCGGGGCCATGGGCTTCGGCAATCTGCTGATGAAAAGGAGACGTACCCTATGTCCTATGTCGATTCTGTTCTCTCCGAGCTTATCCGCAAGAACCCCGCCCAGGACGAATTCATCCAGGCGGCCACCGAGGTGCTCAACTCCCTGCGCCCGGTGATCGAGGCCAATCCCCAGTTTGAGAAGGCTGGCCTTCTCGAGCGTCTGACCGAGCCGGAGCGCGTGGTGATGTTCCGCGTGCCGTGGGTGGACGACAAGGGCCAAGTGCAGGTCAACCGCGGCTTCCGCGTCCAGTTCAACAGCGCCATCGGCCCCTACAAGGGCGGGCTGCGCTTCCATCCCTCCGTCAACCTGGGCATCATCAAATTCCTGGGCTTCGAACAGATTTTCAAGAATTCCCTGACCGGCCTGCCCATCGGTGGCGGCAAGGGCGGCTCTGATTTCGATCCCAAGGGCAAGTCCGACCGGGAAGTTATGGCCTTCTGCCAGAGCTTCATGAGCGAGCTGTACCGCCACATCGGCGCGGACACCGACGTGCCTGCCGGCGACATCGGCGTGGGAGCCCGGGAGATCGGCTACCTGTTCGGCGAGTATAAGAAGCTGACCAACCGCTATGAGGGCGTTCTGACCGGCAAAGGGCTGACCTACGGCGGCTCCCTGGCCCGCACCCAGGCCACCGGCTACGGCCTGGTATACTTTGTGGACGAGATGCTGAAGGTAAAGAATGACTCCTTCAAGGGCAAGACCGTGGTGGTCTCCGGCTCCGGCAACGTGGCCATCTACGCCACCGAGAAGGCCCAGAGCCTGGGCGCGAAGGTGGTGGCCCTCAGCGATTCCAACGGCTGGGTGTACGACAAGGACGGCATCGACCTCGCTGCCGTCAAGGAGATCAAGGAAGGCCGCCGGGGCCGCATCAAGGAATACCTGCAGGCCCGCCCGGACGCCAAATATCACGAGGGCAAGGGCATCTGGTCGGTTAAGTGCGACATCGCCCTGCCCTGCGCCACCCAGAACGAGCTGAACGAGGAAGACGCGGCCATGCTGGTGAAGAACGGAGTGCAGATTGTGGCCGAGGGCGCCAACATGCCCACCACCCTGGAAGCCACCGAGCTGCTCCAGAAGAGCGGCGTGGCCTTTGGCCCCGGCAAGGCGGCCAACGCCGGCGGCGTGGCCACCTCCGCCCTGGAGATGAGCCAGAACTCCATGCGGCTGAGCTGGACCTTCGAAGAGGTGGACAGCAAGCTGCATGACATCATGGTGGGCATCCACAAGAACGCCTACGACAACGCCAAGAAATTCGGCCACGAGGGCAACTATGTCATGGGCGCCAACATTGCCGGCTTCATGAAGGTGGCGGAGGCCATGATGGCGCAGGGCGTCGTCTGAGTTCTGTCTCCTCGCCGGTTTCCAATACCTTGGCATAACCAAAAACGGCGCCGCATCCGAAAGGGAGCGGCGCCGTTTTTCTGTCAGCAGGGCCATTGAGGAAGCTGGTCAAGTGCCAGCCGCGCCCCTGGTCGCCTCTATGCGGGCGGCAGCGCTTGCAGGAACCGGGTGAAATAGGCGGGCAGGTCGCTGCTGAATTCCAGATAGGCACCGGTGCGGGGATGCACGAAGCCGATGGCGCGGGCATGCAGGCACTGCCCCTGGAGACCTTTGAGAGGCTTCGATGGCCCGTACACGGTGTCGCCGGCCACGGGATGGCCCAAGTAGGCCATGTGTACGCGGATTTGATGCGTCCGGCCGGTTTCCAGGCGCAGACGGACGTGGGTATACCCCCGGTAATAGGCCAGCACCTCGTAATGGGTGACCGCCGGCTTGGCATTTTTATCGGTGACCGCCATTTTTTTGCGCTGCACAGGATGGCGGCCGATGGGGGCGCTGACTGTTCCGACGGCGTCCCGCAGCCGGCCGCAGACCACCGCCTCATAGATACGGGTGAAGGAATGCTCTTTGATTTGCGCGGCCAGGCCCTGATGGGCCAAGTCGTTCTTCGCCACAATCAGCAAGCCGCTGGTATCCTTATCAATGCGGTGGACAATACCGGGACGCATCACGCCGCCGATGCCGGACAGGCTGTCCCCGCAATGGGCCAGCAGGGCGTTGACCAGGGTGCCGTCGGGATTGCCGGGGGCCGGATGAACGACCATGCCCTTGGGCTTGTTGACCACGAGCAGGTCGCCGTCCTCATAGACGACGTCCAGCGGGATATCCTGGGCCCGGGCCTCATAGGAAACAGGAGGCGGCACCTGCACGAGCAGGACGTCGCCTCCCTTTAATTTATAATTCTTCGTCACCGGGCGGCCGTTGGCCGACACCAGACCGGCGTCCAGCCAGCTCTGGGCGACGCTGCGGGTCACCTGCAGGGAATCGGCCGCGTGGCGGTCAATCCTCTCCCCTGCCTTTTCCGGCGGAACGATCCAGCTCTTCTCCTCCATGAGGCGTCTCTTCCTCCTGCGGCGCCTGTTCGGCGGCGCCTTCGTCTGTCGCCGGCAGGCTGTCGGCCGGCGCGGGTTCTTCCTGCTGGGACTTCGGCTTTTCCTCATAGAAGAAAAAGAAGAAAATCAGCAGCAGCACCGCGCCAACCACCACGCAGCAGTCGGCAAAATTGAAAATCGGAAAATTGATCAGGCGGAAATACAGGAAATCCACCACGTAGCCGTTGGCGATCCGATCGATGAGGTTGCCGACGCCGCCAGCAACAATGAGGACGCCGCTGATGTTCATCAGCGGGTAGCGCCGGAATTTGCCGCTCATCAGCAGGACCAGCATAAACGCCATGACCAGAATGGTGACGGAGATGAAAAGCCAGCGGTGATCCTGCAGGATACCGAAGGCGGCACCCGGATTCTCGCTGTAATGCAGTTCAAACACGCCGTCTATCAAAACGTGAGGGGGATTCCCTTTCAGCCAGTAGACCGCCAGGGCTTTAAACAGCTGATCGAGAGCGGTCAGGGCGGCGATGGCGATCAGGATGACCGCCTGCAGCCAAGCCGCCCGGAGAAAGGCAAATGCTCGATCCACCAGCTGGCCGGATCGTTGCTCTTGCTGGGCCATTGCATGAACATTCCTTCCCAGGCCGACATATGTCGGGATAATGGGCGAACCGCCGCCCGAACAGGGCGGCGGGGACGCCGGATGCCGGCATTACTTTTTCCGTTTAAAGAAGCCGGTGGCCTCTCCGGTATCCTCGGAGATGTCGTATTCCGACCCGAACTTCAAATCCGTGAAGCGGGGATTGGGGCGCTTGCCAGCGACCGGCACCTCCTTAGGGATAACGGATTCCACCTGGATCTCGTCCTCCGGCAGCTGCGGGATGTTGGCGGCGAAGGAAGGCATCGGCTCCACAGCGGGAGGGGGAACCGGAACCGCCGGCGGGGCGGGAACGGCGGGAACCTCCTCCACCGGTTCGACAGCCGCCACAGGCGCGGCGGAACCCGCCTCGGGGACGGGAGCGGCAGGCGGCTCCTCGGCCGGGACTTCGGGAGACGCGGGGGGCTCTTCCTTCAGTTCGGGGAGAGCGTCGATGAGGGTGAGGTGATCCCGGTACATGGACAGCATCTTTTTCTTAAAGGCGGCCACTTCGCGCTTGATGCGCTCCAATTCCGCCTCTTCCTCCTGGATGTTCCGTTTGGCCACGCTGGTGATCTTTTCCGCTTTGATATTGGCGTCCTCCAGAATGAGGCCGGCCTTGTGGTTGGCCTCCCGGACAACGGTGTCGCCCAAGCGCTGAGCGCTGAGCAGAGCGGTGCGGATATTATCCTCGTCGTTGCGGTACTCCACCAGCTTATCCGCCAGAACCTCCAGCTTTTTCGTCAGCTCGGCCTTTTCGCGCAGGAGGGCCTCCACCGTATCGGCGCATTTATCAATAAAAGGATCCACTTCGGCGGTTTTGTACCCGCCCATGCTTTTGGTAAACTGAATATTGCGGATATCGTCCGGCGTATACATGGTCATGACTCATTCCTTTCTAACGGATAAACGCATCGAATACTTAGAACCTATCCCAATAGCCGCCAAACGGCTATTGGGACGAATTCTTATACACATTTTCTTGCCGACAGCGCGAGCCGGCCCTTGCGGGTCGGCGGGCCAAGAGCATCCACCATGTAGCGGCCTTTACCCCGCACGGACAGGCAGTCCCCCTCGCGCACCGGGGCGCTGGCCGACAGGCTGGGCAGGTGATTGAGGGACACCAAACCGGCGGCGATCAGGCGGGCGGCCTCTTCCCGGGATGTACCGATAAGGGCCTTCACCACCGCGTCCAGCCGGGGCGAGGCCACCGTATCCCGAATGGGAGCATAGGCCCGGCCAGCCGGCAGCGCGCCGGTATAGCCGGCGGTCACCGTGACCCCTTCTCCCCCCACCTTGGTCAGCTGGCCGCACAGGAAGGGGGCGACATCCTCATCCACAAAGGACACGGCCAGGCCGTCCCCGCAGAGGATATCGCCGACGGTTTCCCGTTTGACGCCGCAGGACAGGAGGGAACCCAGGAAATCCCGGTGGGTCAGCCCGGCTTCGGCACGGAAGCGAAAGGCCAGGGCCGTCAGGGGAAACAGGGCGGGCTCTGGCTCCATAAAATCCGGGAAAATGCCGCACAGCGTCCGCTCCGCCTCGTCATGGCCGCCATAAAAGGAGACGTTCACGCCCCGGGCGACCTTCAGCTGCGCCTGCGCCATCGCCCGCTGCCGCTCATCCAGAAAACCGACAAAACGAGGGCAGGAATGCGCCTCGCTCAGCTGCACGGCATCGTCCAGACGGGCACGCAACCAGACGTCGCCATCCCTGAAGCCCGCGTGCGGGTTCTTAGAAGTAGAGGCCATTGCTTTCCAGTTCGTCGAGCAGATCTCCCATGATGCCCACGTTATAGGGGGTGATGATGAAGGTGCAGTTGGCGACCTTTTTGATTTGGCCGTCGTTGGCGTAGGCCACGCCGGAAAGGAAGTCCAGGATGCGGCGCGCCACATCCTTATTCGCGGATTCCAGGTTCAGCACCACGGTGCGCTTGGCGTTGAGGTGATCAGCCACGGTGCTGGCGTCGTCAAAGCGCTCGGGCTTGACGAGCACCACCTGCAGCTGCGCGGTGGCGTGAATGTTGACCACCTTGTTGTTTTTCTTGGGTTCGGCGGCTGTATACGATGAATCGGCAGCTTTGTCTTCGCTTTTGGACACGAAATCCATCCCGTCGTCTGCCGTATCGAATTCCTCTTCTTCGTCTTCTTCCGGATCGTTGATGAAGCCTTTGATTTTATCAAACAGTCCCATTTTGCATTTCCTCCTGCTGTGATTAATAGTTGCGTCTTCCAAAAAGCGCCGAGCCCACCCGGATGATGGTGGCGCCCTCCAGGATCGCTTCCCGATAGTCGGACGACATCCCCATGGATAAGACGCTCATATTAACATTATCTATGTTTTTGCCTCGCATGTCAATAAACAGTTGCCGCATTTGCGAAAAAACCTGCCTTTTTTCCCGTTCCGTCTCTAAAATAGGGGGCACAGTCATGAGTCCGCACACGCGGATGCCGGAAAAAGAGGAAATTTGTTCCAAAAGGGGCTCCAGTTCTTCCTCGAGGACGCCGGATTTGGCCTCTTCCCTGCCGATGTTCACCTCCACGAGCACGTCGGTCACCCGCCCGATTTTCAGCGAGGCGTCGCTGACGGCGCGGGCCACCCGCAGGCTGTCGATGGATTCGATGCAGTCGACCAGGCCGACGATCTGCGTCACTTTATTGGTTTGCAGGTGGCCGATCAGGTGCACGCCGACGCCGTCCAGACGCAGGGCATCCCGTTTGCCGAGAAATTCCTGCACCCGGTTTTCACCGATTTGGCCGACGCCCAGGGAAAGGGCGCGGTTAATCCGCGCCGGCTCCACGGTTTTGGTGACGGCCAGCAGGGACACATCGGTTTCGGGACGGCCCGCCGCGGCGCAGGCGGCCGCCATGGTGTCGCGAATACGCACTAGGTTCTCGCGGACGCTGTCGTCCGCGGGCTCAGTGAATGATTTTTCCGTCATAGAGGCCCTTCCCTCCTAGAATGACATCGTCATATAATTTCAGATAGCCTTCCTTATCCACCTGCCGGCACAACGAGTAGGTGGGGTCGGCGTTGTATTCCTGTTCGATTTTGCGGAAGACCACGGTGTTGCCCACCCGGATGTACACGCCGGTTTCAAAGGCTTCGTTGGTCACAATGGCTTCCTTGGGAACGCGCAGGCCGGTGTGCTTGACCAGCTGGATCTGCACGTCCTCCATGCGCAGGGAGGACAGCTCCTTCGACATGTTCTCACAGCGGAAAATTACGGCCATCTGCCCATTGCGATCCCGGTTGCAGGCGGCCACCTTGACGGGGATTTCCTCATCCGAGACAAAGGGCAGGCGGATGGTCAGGGACGCCCCTTTACCGAAGGAGCTGACATAGGTGGCGGGAACGTTGCAGGCGACATACCACTCGTAATCGCCCACGATTTTCCCGACGGCCCCAGTGGGGACGGAAGCGGGCTGGGCATTCAGGGCGTTGTTTATGTCCTCGGTTGTCAAGGTTTCCACCTTGTCAAAATCCAGGGTGTCCTCATAACCGTCCAGGCCGCCGACGAAGTAGCCGGCCACCGGCGATTTCACCTGGCCGGTGGCCGCCTTGAAGCTGCCGGCCAGAGTGCCGCGCTGCGCGGTAAGCTGGGCGATCCGATCGTCGAAGTTCTGCACCTTGCCGGTGATGATCTGCTGCTTATTAAACAGGGACAGCAGCTCGGAACGCAGGTCTCCCAGGCCCTCGAAGGAGGAGGAATGGGCTTTGCTCACCAGGGACGAAACGGACTGGGTCAGCTGCTTTTCGATGAGGTCGAGATTGGCGCGGTTCTCTGTCCCCTGCTCCTGAATGCTTTTCAGCAGGGCGATTTCCGTGTCCAGAGCGGCGAGCTGCTGCTGCGCCAGAGCGTCGGCCTCGGAGGGATATATCTGCGCGATGGTGCCGTTTTTCGCCACGCGGCCGCCGTTTTCCACGCTGTAAAACAGGTAGCCGGAGGCGGAGCCGGTGATGGGCGTTTCGTTGCGAACGGTGAAGCCGCGGGTATCCACGGTTTCGTACATGCTCTGACTGTAGACGGTTTCGGTGCGGATGGGAGAATACAGCACCTGATAGCCCTGATAGCCCACGTAGACCAGCAGGAACAGGGCGCCCAAAACCGTCAGCAGCCGTTTGACAAACGCATTCATGTCACACCGTCCTTTCCATGCGATGGGTATTCCACACCGTCAGGGCGGCCCTGACGAGGGCGGCCTTGTCGGGATAGTCGTCGACATACACGAAGTGCGCGGCGCTCATCCGGCGGAACCAGGACAGCTGCCGCTTGGCATACCGGCGGGTGCTTTGCTTCAGCTGCTCCACCGCCGCCTCCAAGGAGCCGGTCCCCTCCAGATAGGGAGCCAGCTCCTTATAGCCGATGGCCTGAGTCACGGTGGCGGCGTGGGGGCTGCCGAGAACGCGGCGGGCTTCCTCAAGAAGGCCCGCCGCCAGCATGACGTCCACCCGGTCGTTAATGCGCCGGTACAGCGTCTGTCTGTCCCGAAAATCCAGCACCAGAAGGCAGGCGTCATAGGGGGACGGGACGGCGCGGGAGCGGCGGGCCTGCTCGCTTAAAGGGACGCCGGTGGTTCGAAAGGCTTCGATGGCCCGCACGATCCGGCCGGTATCGTTGGGGTGCAGGCGGGCGGCTGTCTCCGGGTCAAAGGCCCGCAGTTCATCCAGCAGGGCCTGTCCGCCTTCCTGCTGGGCACGGGCTTTCAGCGCCGCGCGCAGGGCGGGATCGACCCCCTGCTCGGTGAAGGTGAGATTATCCAGAAAAGCCTGCAGGTACAGGCCGGTGCCGCCGCACAGGATAGGAAGGCGGCCGCGGGCGTGAATGCTTCCGGCGGCGTGGGAGGCATCCTCGACATAGCGGGCCACGCTGTAGCTTTCCTCCAGCGGCAGGAAGCCTAGAAGATGGTGGGCGACGCCCTGCATCTCGGCCTCGGAAGGGCGCGCCGTCCCGATAGAGAGGGCGGCGTACACCTGCATAGAATCGGCGGAGATCACCTCGCCGTCCAGCTCCCGCGCCAGGCGGACGGCCAGCGCGGACTTGCCGGAGGCGGTGGGGCCCGCCACGGCCAGGACGGGGATGCGGGGCTGAGATGGGGGCATGAAACGGCTCATTCCTTTCGAGGCAGGGCCGTCAGACGCGGCCGAATTGCTTTTCCAGTTCCCGGCGGGTGAGTTCGAAGCAGACGGGGCGGCCATGGGGACAATAGCGGATGTCGTCGTTTTGCAGCACGCGTTCCGCCAGCTGCCGCAGCTCCTCCGGCCGGCTGCTATCCCCGGCTTTGACGGCTGCCCGGCAGGCAGAGGAATGGTAAATCCAGTCCAGCTTGTCCATGGTGAGCTCCCGTTTGCCGGAGACGAAGCCGCCGGCGATTTCCTGAATGGCAGCCGCCGCGTCACAGCCGGAGAGGATCAGCGGCACCGCCCGCACCAGAACGGTGGAGCCGCCGAAATCCTCCACCTCGAAGCCGGCGGCCCCCAGGGTCTCCAGCTCGGCGGTGACGGCGGCGTATTCCTCGCGGCCCAGGGGCACGGACACCGGTTCCAGCAGCATCTGCGCGTCGTTATGAGGCGTCGCTTTCAGCTGGTTATACAGCAGGCGCTCGTGGGCGGCGTGTTTATCGATGACATATAAAGATTCGCCCATCTGGGCGATCACGTAGGTATGAAACACCTCGCCGACGTACACGACCGGCTCCGACGCCTTTTCGGCGGGCGGCGGGGCGGCGGGTTCTTCCCGAACGGGAGGCGGCGCGGGCGGCGGTTCAGGCGCTGCGGCAGGCTGGGCCGAGGTGCGTTCGATATTCAGATACGAGGGGGCAGCGTAATAGGGGGCATCCGTCCCGTCCCGAAGGACGGGGCGGGGACGAGCCGCCGGAGGCGCGGACGGGACGGCCGGCGCGGGAGCGGCCGGTTGTGCCGGCGGCTTATCCAAAATCGCATCGATGTGGGACGCGGGGGAACGGGGCGCGGCGGGCGGCTCCATATGCAGCTGCTCCGCCTGCGGCTGCCCGATGGTGGGGCGGACGGGCAGCACCGCCTGCTTGGGGACGTCGCCGGCCGCCAGGGCCGATTTCAGCCCGTGATACACCGCGTCGAACACCGGCTTTTCATTGATGAAGCGCACCTCGATTTTCGCAGGATGGACATTGGCGTCCACCGTCTCGGGGGGCATATCCAGATGCAGGACGCAGGCGGGGAACTTCCCGACCATGATGGCCCCTTTATAGGCCTGCTCCAGGGCGGCCATGGCGGTGCGCGTCTTGACGTACCGGCCGTTGATAAAAAAGTGCTGCATGGTGCGGTTGGCGCGGCTGGCGGCGGGTTTGCTGGCGAAGCCGTGGACATGCACGCCGCCGAGGGTGTAATCCACCGGCAGCAGACTGTCCGAAAACTCCTTACCGAGAACGGCGTAGATACAGGATCTCAGCTGACTGTCGCCGGGGGTGAGCAGCTCTTCCCTGCCGTCCCGGATAAAGCGGAAGGACACCTCCGGATGAGACAGGGCGATGCGATCCACCACGCCCGCCACCGCATTCGCCTCGCTGACATCTTTTTTGAGAAATTTCATCCGGGCGGGAACATTATAAAACAAGTCCCGTACGACAATTGTCGTACCCTGGGGACAACCGGCGTCTTCTAGGTGGCCGTCCTCTCCCCCTTCCAGGGTGTACCGGGTGCCGGCGGTTTCCCCCGCGGCGCAGGTGAGTAGCTCCACCCGGGAGACCGCCGCGATGGAGGCCAGCGCCTCGCCGCGGAAGCCCAAGGTGCCGATGGCCTCCAGATCCTCCTCGCGGCGCACTTTGCTGGTGGCATGGCGCAGGAAGGCGGTAGACACGTCTTCCCGGGCGATCCCCGCGCCGTTGTCCGTAATGCGGATGTAGGTGACGCCGCCGTTCTGAATCTCCACAGCGACCATGGTGGCGCCGGCGTCGATGGTGTTTTCCAGCAGCTCCTTGACCACGGAGGAGGGGCGTTCCACCACCTCCCCGGCGGCGATCAGCTCGGCGGTATGCTTGTCAAGTACTTGGATGTGCGGCATGGGATCCCCCCTTTTTATCATCACGTCAGTATTTCTTGGCTTCGGCGGTCAGCTCATACAGCTTCTGCATGGCCTCGATAGGCGTCAAGGTGTTGACATCCAGGGCCTTGAGCTGCTGAATCAGCTCGTTGTCCGCGCCAGCCAGGAGAGACAGCTGGCCCGAGTCCTCCTCTGGTTCGCGGGCGGGCCGTTTGCGCTCGGGGGCGTCGCCGGCCTCGGTTTCGCGCAGGATCTCCTTGGCGCGGTTCACCACCCCGTCGGGAACGCCGGCCAGCTTGGCCACCTCGATGCCGTAGCTGTCATCGGCCGGACCGCGCACGATGCGGCGCAGGAAGGTGATATCGTCCCCCCGCTTTTTCACGGCGATGTTGTAGTTCTTGATGCCGTCCTTTTCGTCCTCCATTACCGTCAGCTCATGGTAATGGGTGGCGAACAGGGTTTTGGCCCCCAGCTTTTTGCTGTTGGCCACGTATTCCAGCACCGCGCGGGCGATGCTCATGCCGTCGAACGTGGAGGTTCCCCGTCCGATTTCGTCGAAAACGATGAGACTATGCGGCGTGGCATTTTTGAGAATGGCAGCCACCTCGCTCATTTCTACCATAAAGGTGGACTGGCCGGAGGCCAGATCGTCGGACGCGCCCACCCGGGTGAAAATGCTGTCTACAATGCCGATGGTGGCGCTGTCGGCGGGAACGAAGCTGCCGATTTGCGCCATGAGGACGATGAGGGCAGTCTGCCGCATATAGGTGGATTTACCAGCCATGTTGGGGCCGGTAATGATGGCCACCCGATTATCCTTCTCATCCAGCAGGGTATCGTTGGGCACAAAGGGGGCGTCCAGCAGGGACTCCACCACCGGGTGGCGGCCGTTTTTGATGTCGATGCGCCCCTTCATATCCACCGTGGGGCGGCAGTAATGACGGCGCATGGCCACCTCGGCAAAGGAGGCCAGCACATCCAACCGGGCCACGGCGGAGGCCGTGTTCTGGATGCGGGGCAGCTCGCCGGCGACCCGGTTGCGCACATCGGTGAACAGCTGGTATTCCAGCGCGATCGAACGGTCCCGGGCACCCAGCACCCGCGCTTCCAGTTCCTTAAGCTCTTGGGTGATATAGCGCTCGGCGTTGGCCAGGGTCTGCTTGCGGATATAGGTGTCGGGCACCTCGCCGGAATACGCGCGGGAGACCTCTATGTAGTAACCGAACACGCGGTTATAGCCGACCTTCAGGTTTTTGATGCCGGTGCGTTCCTTCTCGGCGGCTTCGATGCGGGCGATGATGCCCTTGCCGTCAGACATTTCAAAATGCAGCTCGTCGATTTCCGCATTGAAGCCTTCCCGGATCATGCCGCCCTCGCGCACCGAGAAGGGCGGGTCGTCCACGATGGCGCTTTCGATAAGCTCCCGGACATCCTCCAGGGGATCGATGTTATGCTGAATTTCCTGCAGGAGGGCCGATTTGACGCCCTCCAGGCGGGATTTGACGGGGGTCATACTGGCGATGGTATGGGACAGGGAGCGCAGCTCGCGGGCGTTGGCGCTGCCGTAGACGATGCGGGTCATGATGCGTTCCAGATCGTAGATATCCGCCAGCATGGTGCGCACGTCGCCGCGCAGCACCATATCGCCCAGCAGCTCTTCCACGGCGTTATGGCGGCGGATAATCTGGGCGGGATGAATCAGCGGCTGCTCAATCCAACTGCGGATAAGGCGCTTGCCCATGGCGGTTTTGGTGCAGTCCAGCACCCCGAGGAGGGAGCCGCGCTTTTCCTTGCTGCGCATGGTTTCCAGCAGTTCCAGATTGCGGCGGGCGGTCACGTCCAGGCGCATGAACTGTACGTCGGAATAGACATCCAGGTTGGTCAGCCGCTCCAGGCCGGTCATCTGCGTGGCCTGGAGATAGGACAGGGCACAGCCCAGGGCCCGCACGGCAGGGTACTGGTTTTCCAGGCCCAAATCCTCCAGGGTATCCTTGCCGAAATGGGCGAGGATGCGGCGCTGGCTGTCGTCGTAATCGAACTGGCTGTCGTCGGTGACATCGGGAGACAGGCCGAGACGGTCGGTGACGAACTGAGCCACCGCTGGCTGGCCGGCAGCCTGCTGGTTGAGCAGGATTTCGCTGGGCGCGTACCGGCCCAGCTCATTGGCGACCCGCAGGGGGACGTCCTCCCCCCGCAGGCAGGTCAGATGAATGTCCCCAGTGGAGCAGTCGCAGAAGCACAGGCCGGCCTGCGCCGCCCCCTCCTCCATATACAGGACGCTCAGATAATTGTTTTTCCCCTCGTCGAGCATGCTGCCCTCAATGACGGTGCCGGGGGTAATGATGCGCACGACGTCCCGCTTGACCAGCCCTTGGGCCAGGGCGGGATCCTCCATCTGCTCACAGATGGCCACCTTGTAGCCCTTGGCCACCAGGCGGGCGATATACGACTCACAGCTGTGGAAAGGGACGCCGCACATGGGCGCCCGTTCCTCCTGCCCGCAGTCCCGGCCGGTGAGAACCAGCTCCAGTTCCTGCGACGCCGTCTTGGCGTCGTCGAAAAACATCTCATAAAAGTCACCCAGGCGAAAGAACAAAATGCAGTTTTCATGCTGCTTCTTGATCTCCAGGTACTGCTTCATCATGGGCGTCAGTTCCGCCACGCGCGCCACTTCCTTTCGCTTTTGTTCCGGCCGAAAGCGCCGCTCAGTGGCAGCCGCTGCAGCCCGCGCAGTTGCCGCCGCAGCCGCCGGTCTGCACCTCGTCGGGATCCTGGCCCTGAGCGGCCATGGTGATGATGGTGCCGATGTCGTTGACGAGCTTGTCCAGCTCGGTTTTCGCCTCGTTATAGGCGGCCATATGCTCGTTGGCCATGATGAGGGCGTAAAGCTCCCGGATTTCGCCGTCCAGGGTCTTCAGTTTGGCCTCGTCCTTGTCCTCCTTGCTGGTTTCGTTGCCCACGGCGATCCGCTTGAGATTGAATTCCCCGATGAGGCTTTGCAGCTCTTCGTCCTCGTCGGCGGCGGCCTGGGCCATTTGGGTGCGGATAAACCGCTCGTCCTGCTGCAGGGTGCGGGCCAGTTCGCGGGCCAGTTCCAACATATCTTCCATGTTAAACATCCTCCGTTTATTTCGTTTTATGTGTGTCGACGATTCTGCCATAGAGAATCCAGCTTTTCGCCTCGGTGATTTCCACCTGGGCATAGCTTCCCACCGGGGCGGCGCCTTCATCCACCCGGATGAGAATATTTTCCGGCAGGCGCGCTTCCAGGTAGCCGTCGCAGGCGTTCTCGATCAGGGCACGGCGCACGGAGCCCACCATGCCGGCCAGCCGTTCGGCGGCCAGCGATTCCTGCAGGGCCGTCATCTCCTGGAACCAGGCGGATTTTTCCTCAGCCGGGATGGGATCGGGCATCGAGGCGGCGGGGGTGCCCACGCGGGGCGAGAAAATGAAGGTGAACAGGGAAACGAAGCCCACCTCACGGATCAGGGACAGGGTTTGCTCAAAATCCTCCCGCGTCTCCCCGGGAAAGCCGACGATGACATCGCTGGTGAACGCGATGCCGGGAACCGTCCGGCGCGCGCAGGCGATAAGCTCCAGGTACTGCTCCCGGGTATACCCCCGGTTCATCGCCTTGAGGATCCGGTTGCTTCCCGATTGGAAGGGCAGATGAAAATGCCGGGAAACCTTCTCACACGAGGCGATGGCTTCAAACAACGCGGGGGTGGCGTCCTTGGGGTGAGAGGTCATGAAGCGGATAAGAAAATCCCCCTCGATGGCGTTGAGCCGCCGAAGCAGTTCGGGAAAATCCACCCCGTGGGCCTCCCCTTTGCCGTAGGAATTGACATTCTGTCCGAGCAGGGTGATATCCGTATACCCTTCCGCCACGAGCTGCCGCGCCTCCTCGAGGATACAGGCAGGAGCCCGGCTGCGCTCCCGGCCGCGGACATAGGGCACGACGCAATAGGTACAAAAGTTGTTGCAGCCGTACATAATCGGCAGGAAGGCCTTGAAGCTCCCATCCCGCCGCACGGAAAGCCCCTCGGCAATGACGCCGTCCGCGTCGGGGATGGACTGCACCTGCCGGCGGCTTCCCAGGGCCTGGAACAGCAATTCGGGCAGGGTATGGATGACGTGGGTGCCGAAGACGAGGCCCACGAAGGGATAGCTTTCCCTGAGTTTTTTCGCGACGTGCTCCTGCTGCGCCATGCAGCCGCACACGCCGATGAGCACATCCGGGCGGCGGCGTTTGAGCGCCTTGAGGGCGCCGATGTTGCCGAAAACCCGATCCTCGGCATGCTCCCGGACGGCGCAGGTGTTGAACAGGATGAAATCCGCGTCGTCGGGCTGCTCGGTGAAGCCGAAGCCCATATCCGCCAGCATGCCCTTGATGTGTTCGGAATCGGAGACATTCTGCTGGCAGCCGAAGGTGCGCACGCAGGCCAGGGGCGAACGGTGGGACAGGCGGCGTTCGTAATGCTCCCGCACCCTGTCCATATAGCCGCGCTGAACGGCCAGTTCTTCCGGTGTGACTTGTCTGGTATTGGTCATAAGCAGGCGATTTCCTCTCTCGATGTTCGCAGAAACGCGACGGTACGGCGGGCCCTATATCCTTGTATTATATCAAAATAAGCGGCCCATTTCAATGGATAATTCCGAATTCCGGGCGGGCGGGCCGCGAAAGATGGATTAAACCCACATTTTTCCGGATAAAATAAGAAAAGGTGTTCCTTTTTTCTGCGGATGGCAATATAATAGGAAACGGAACATCCGGCGGCGCGTCCGCCGGAAAACGGCGCCGGGGGAGTTCCCGGCCCAAGGGAAGGGTTTGAAAGCACGTATGGACAACCGTCAACCGCAGGATATCCTGCACACGGTGAAGCGCATTCATTTCGTCGGCATCGGAGGTTCCGGGATGAGCCCGCTGGCGGAAATTCTTCACACCTGGGGCTACCAGCTATCCGGGTCGGACAACAACGAGTCGGACAACGTGAACCGGATGCGCTCTTTGGGCATTCCGGTGACCATGGGCCATGCAGCCGCGAACATTGACGGCGCGGAGCTGGTGGTCTATACAGCGGCCGTCAACGCCCAGAACCCGGAGTTGGTCGCCGCCCGGGAAAAGGGGATCCCCCTGCTGGAACGGGCCAAGCTGCTGGGCCTGATTTCCCGCCGATACGGCAACACGGTGGCAGTGGCGGGCACCCACGGCAAAACCACCACCACCTCCATGATTTCGCAGATTCTTTTGCAAGCGGGACTGGATCCCTCCTTGTTCATCGGCGGCCGGCTGCCCCTCATCAACGCCAACGGCCGGGCGGGGGCCACCGACACCATGATCTGCGAAGCCTGCGAATTCCAGGATCATTACCTGGAGATGATCCCGGCGGTGGCGGTCATCCTCAACATCGACGCGGATCATCTCGACTATTTCGGCACGCTGGACAACGTCATCGCCTCCTTCCGGAAGTTCGCCGCGCGCACCACCGGCACCCTCATCGTCAACATGGAGGATGAAAACGCGCCGCTGGCTGTCCGTGGGCTGAGCGGGCCGCGGGTCATCACCTACGGCCTTCAAGGGGACTGGGACTGGACGGCGAAAAACGTCGGGGTGACCGACGGCTCCTATGGAACCTACGACCTGTACCACGAGGGCGGCTTCATCGCCCATGTCCGCCTGGGGGTGCCCGGCGCACACAACGTCTCCAACTCCCTGGCGGCGGCCGCCGCGGCCACCTTATGCGGGGCCAGCCCGGCGCAGATTGTGGAGGGGCTGGAGAGCTTCCACGGGGCCGGACGGCGGTTCGAATTTCTGGGCACGGAGGCGGGCGTGACCATCGCAGACGACTACGCCCATCATCCCACCGAAATCAGCGCGACCCTCAACGCGGCCAAGGGCATGGGGTACCAGCAGGTTTGGGCCATTTTCCAGCCCTTCACCTATTCCCGCACCGCCCGGCATCTGGACGGGTTCGTCTCCTCCCTGTCCATCGCGGATAAGGTGATCGTCAGCGACATCATGGGCTCCCGGGAAGAAAACACCTATCATGTGTCCTCCCAGCAGATCACCGATCGCATACCGGGGGCGCTGTATCTGCCCACCTTCCAGGAAATCAGCGACTATGTGACGGCTCATGCGGACGAGGGGGATCTGGTGCTGACCATGGGCGGCGGCGACGTATACAAATGCGCCCGGATGATCGCGGAACAGCTGAAAGCAAAAAAATAAGACAGGATGCGCCACCCCTTGAAAAGACCGCGTGCGGGCCATGACATGTGGCCCGCATTTCGTGTTTGCGCCGGCCGGTGACTTTATCACGGAAGGCCGGCGGACGGCGTGGTAGAATAACCTCACGGCGTTCTCCAAAGCCTTGCAGCGCAAGCCTTTGGACGCCTGAGAGAACATTGAACCACTCCGAAACGGTCGAAGCCGTTTCGGACTAAGGAGGGCGTCGCTCCGCGCCGCCTTGTGGTATAGTGTGGACAGAAACCCGACAAGGAGGTCAAACGATGGCGATACATCTTTTCAAAAAATCACGAGCCAGTACACCGAATATCAATGAATGGGTGCGAACCTACCGACAGGATCCGCAGGCCGTTCTCTTGGACGTGCGCACCGACGAGGAATACGGCGAGGGCCATATTCCGGGAAGCGTCCATCTGGAACTGGGCCGGGAAAGCGAGCTGCCGCGTATCGCGCCCGATCCCCGCACACCGCTGTACGTATACTGCCGCAGCGGGAGCCGGAGCGAAAGCGCCTGCAGGGTGTTCCGCGGAATGGGGTATCCCCATGTGGTGAATATCGGCGGCATTCTAGCCTGGGAGGGCGACATCGAGAAAGGAGCGCGGGTATGAAGGTTGTGATTATCGGCGGAGTGGCGGGAGGCGCCACGGCGGCGGCCCGGCTTCGCCGGCTGGACGAGCAGGCGGAAATTGTCATGCTGGAGCGTAGCGGATACGTCTCTTACGCCAACTGCGGGCTCCCCTACTATGTGGGAGGCGTGATCACCGACCAGGAGGAGCTGACTCTGCAGACGCCCGAGAGCTTCCGGCGAAGGTTTGCCGTGGACGTGCGGGTGCGCCACGAGGCGACGGCTATCGATCCGACGCGGAAAACCGTGACAGTCCGGCGCCTGGAGGACGGAAGCGAGTACGAGGAAGCCTATGACAAGCTGCTCCTCTCCCCCGGTGCCAGGCCGCTGCGTCCCGCCCTGCCCGGCGTGGAATCGGCGCGCGTGTTTACCCTGCGCACGGTGGAGGACACGCTGCGGCTGCACACGTTCATCCAAAGCAGCGCCCCGCGCAGCGCCGTGGTGGTGGGCGGCGGCTTCATCGGCCTGGAGATGATGGAGAACCTGACCCACCAGGGAATCCAGGTGACGGTGGTGGAAAAGCAGCGGCAGGTGATGGCGCCCATCGACTACGACATGGCCTGCGGCGTACACGCGTATCTGCGGGACAAGGGCGTTGCGCTGCGGCTGGATGCGGCGGTGGAGGGCTTCGAAGAGACGGATTCCTCCCTGTCGGTCCGGCTGGAGGGCGGCGAAAGGCTGGAAACGGACATGGTGGTGCTGGCCCTCGGCGTGGTCCCGGACACGGGACTGGCCAAGGAAGCGGGGCTGACGCTGGGCGGACGGGGCGCCATCGTGGTCAACGACCGGATGGAAACCTCCGCGCCCGACATATACGCCGTGGGCGACGCGGTGCAGATCACCCATGCCGTGACGGGAGATCCGGCCTGGGTGCCGCTGGCGGGGCCGGCCAACAAGCAGGGGCGGATTGCCGCCGACAACATCAGCGGCCGGGACAGCCGTTTTGACGGCAGCCAGGGCACCTCCATTCTGCGGGTGTTCGACATGACTGTGGCGGCAACCGGACTCAACGAACGGGCTGCCGAAGCCGCGGGGTACCGGTTCGACAAGGTAGTGACCTTCTCCCCTTCCCACGCGACTTACTATCCCGGCGCTTCCAATATGACAATCAAGACTGTGTTCGAACGCGGCAGCGGGCGGATTCTGGGAGCGCAGATCGTGGGCTTCGAGGGGGCGGACAAACGCATCGACGTGCTGGCCGCCGCCGTGCGCGGACAGATGGGGGCAGCGGATTTGGCCGAGCTGGAGCTGGCCTACGCACCGCCCTTTTCCTCCGCGAAGGATCCGGTGAACATGGCCGGGTTCGTCATTGGCAACCTGCTGGACGGAACGGTGCGGCAGTTCCACTGGAACGACGTTCCCGGCGTGCAGCACAACCCGGAGGTCACGCTGCTGGACACCCGCACCCCCGGCGAATACCGACGGGGACACATCGAGGGGGCGGTGCACATTCCGCTGGACGAACTGCGCGCTCGGCTTGAGGAGCTGGACAAAGGCAAGCCGGTGTATGTGCACTGCCAAAGCGGCCTGCGCAGTTATATCGCCTGCCGGATACTGACGGGGCACGGCTTCACATGCTACAACCTATCCGGCGGCTACCGGCTGTATGAGCAGGTGATGCGGGAGGCGGCGTTTGACAGCCGGCCCGCCCATCCTTGCGGCGTACCGCTGACATAAAAAGACCAGCGGCCTGGGCTTTCGCCCCGGCCGCTGGTCTTTTAATAGCCCAATTCCTCTCCTACCAGGATGACCTTGATACGACCTTTTTCCCGCTGGTAGGCGGATACCACGTAGGAGCAGCAGATGCGGGCGCTGGTTTTGCAGCCGGACGCCATGTCTCCCCGCAGGCCCATACAGGCGCCAGTTTTGGCGCAATAGGTGTCGCAGCCGAGGCGTGCGGCGTTAGCCGGGGCCGCGCAGCGTTTGACGCGTGTGACGGCCGCGTCGATATCCTTGACGATTTTGTTGACGCCAGCCACCAAAATGACAGAGCGGGGGCCGTAGCAGATGGCCGCCACCCGATTGCTGTTGCCGTCCACGTTATACAGCTCGCCGTTCAGGGTGACGGCGTTGACCGAGGACAGATAGGCGTCGGCCGCAAAGCTGTCGAGGAATACCTTCCGCATGTCGGGAATATCCGGTGCGTAGCGATCGATGAAACGATACCGCCCGCTGCGCAGCAAATCCAGCACGCCGGTCTGGGTCAGCGTTTTGGATCCGCCCACTGCCACGGTGTCGCCGTCGTGCAGCAGGCGGGCCACCTGCTCGGGAACATCGGCCGCGCGTTCCACAAAATACCCATCCATATTGTTGCGGCGCAGGGCTTCGATGACCTGCGCGGCCTGGAGGCCGGCCACTTGTTTTTGATACTCGTCCATGAGGCTTCTCCCCTTTCAGATATCCAGCTGAAGCTCCACCGGGCAGTGATCCGAACCGAAAATTTCGGTGCGGATCGCAGCTTCCCGGACGGCGCCGGCCAGCCGGTTGGAAACCAGAAAATAGTCAATACGCCATCCGGCGTTTTTCTCCCGGGCGCGGAAGCGGTAGGACCACCAGCTGTATGCACCGGTCACGTCGGGATACAGCAGACGGAAGCTATCGGTAAAGCCGGCCTCCAGCAGGGCGGAAAAAGCGTCCCGTTCCTCATCGGAAAAGCCCGCGTTTCCCCGATTGGGACCAGGATTTTTTAAATCGATTTCCTTATGCGCCACATTGAGGTCACCGCAGACGACGACCGGCTTGTTTTCATCCAGCCCGCAGAGATAGCGGCGGAAGGCCGCCTCCCATTCCAGCCGGTAGGCGATGCGCGCCAGGCCGTCCTGAGAATTGGGAGTATAGACCGTGACGAAATAGAACGAGGGAAATTCGAGGGTAATGACCCGCCCTTCCTTATCGTGCTCCGCGATACCTAGGCCGTAGGATACGCACAGCGGCTCCTGTTTGGAGAAAACAGCCGTGCCGCTGTAGCCTTTCTTTTCGGCGTAATTCCAATATTGGTGGTAGCCGGGGAGTTCTAATTCGATTTGGCCGGCCTGCAGCTTGGTTTCCTGCAGGCAGAAGATATCCGCGTTTTCCGCGGCGAAAATATCGGCAAAGCCCTTGCCCATGCAGGCACGCAGGCCGTTGACGTTCCAGGAGATGCATTTCATGTGGGAAAGCTCCTTCCAATATGGATTGTTTTCAGTATACCAGATTCGGCGGGCAGAATGCGAACAAATTCTGAATTTCCATTGAACGCCGCGATGCGTTGGAGTACAATAAGAGGTAGATTACAGGAAAGCAGGAATCCATATGGCTATCCCCCGCTGTTCTCTCTGCCCCCGGAGCTGCCGGGTTCCCCGAGCGGACGACGCGCCTTCCGCCGGCGTATGCGGGATGCCGGCGATGCCGGTAGTGGCCCGCGCGGCGCTGCATGTGGGAGAAGAACCCTGCATCAGCGGCACGCGGGGGTCGGGCACGGTGTTCTTTTCCGGCTGTTCCCTAGGCTGCGTGTTCTGCCAGAATCACCCGATCAGCCACGAGCGGTTCGGGGAGACGGTGAGCATTCGGCGGCTGGCGGAGATTTTCTGGGAGCTGGAGGCGCAAGGGGCGCACAACATCAATTTAGTCAACCCCACCCACTACGCGGCCGCGATCCGTCAGGCGCTGCGATTGTATCGGCCGGCGATTCCGGTGGTGTACAATTCCAGCGGATACGAGCGAGTGGAGACGCTGCGGGCGCTGGAGGGGCTGGTAGACATTTATCTGCCGGATTTGAAATACGTACACGAAGAACCGGCAGCGGTCTTTTCGGGCGCGTCCGATTATTTCTCCCGCGCGGCGGCGGCCATCCTGGAAATGGCGCGGCAGACGGGGCCGATGGTTTTGAACGCACAGGGGGTGGCGGTAAAGGGCACCATGGTGCGGCATCTGGTGCTGCCGGGGTATACCCGGGAATCCCTGGCGGTATTGGACTGGCTGGCGGGACACAAGGAAGCGGTATGGGTCAGCCTGCTGTTCCAGTACACCCCGGTGCTGCCGATGGAGGCGTATCCTTCCTTGAACCGAACGCTGACGGCCCGGGAACGCCGGAAGGTATGGGATTATATGCTGGAGAGGGGAATCACCGACGGCTATGTACAGGAGCGCGGCTGCAGCGGAACCGCGTATATTCCCGCTTTTGATTTGACGGGCGTGAAGGGATGAGAGGCATGAAGTATCCAAAGATGATCCTGTTCGACTACGGGCGAACGCTGGCTTACGAGCCGGGGTGGGATTCCCTGCGCGGCAACGCGGCGCTACTTCGCTATGCGGTCAAAAACGACGGCGGCTATACGGCGGAGGATGTCGGGAGAGTGGCCAAAAGGATCGACGCCTATGTCAAAGACATCCGCAACGGCGGTTATGAAATAACCGGCGGGCAGTTCAACCGGCTGCTGTACGAGTATTTAGGGATCGCCTTTTCCCTGACGCCCTTGGAGCAGGAAACGGTATTCTGGGACGCGGCGTCCGCCGGCGAGGCGATGCCAGGCGCGGCAGAGATGCTGGCCTGCATCAAAGCCAAAGGAATTCGCAGCGCCGTCGTCAGCAATATTCTTTGGTCGGGAGAGGCGCTGCGGAAGCGGCTGGACAGGCTGCTGCCGGGAAATTCATTTGAGTTTATTCTCGCGTCGAGCGACTATATGCTGCGCAAGCCCCAGCCCATGCTGTTTGAACTGGCCCTGCGCAAGGCGGGGCTGACGGCCAGCGAGGTCTGGTTCTGCGGCGATAATCCGCAGGCGGACATCGAGGGAGCCGCCGCGGCCGGGATGTTCCCCGTGTGGTTTGACAGCGACGTGGACGACAGAGAAGGCGGAGACAAGCCCGCGCCGCGCTGCGCCTGTCTGCATATCCGCCGCTGGGACGAACTTACCGCACGGCTGTAAAAACCCCTGCCGAAAGCGCTGGCTCTCGGCAGGGGTTCGTTTATTCGTGTTTATCCGCTTGGACCACGTACCATTTGCCGTTGTTTTCCGACGGCAGACGCCGGCCTTTTTCCATACTCTTGATTTGTTCCTCGGTGGCGTTGCCGAACCAATCGTATTTCCAGCCGTCGTCGGTCTTGCGCATCCGGACGGTGTACAGCTTCCGCTGGCCGCCGGCCTCCATACGGTACATGATATACACAGGGTTTTCGTCGCCCAGCTTTTCCGTTTGCGCATAGGCGTCGTCCTCTTCCCAATATTTTGGGGTCAGCCAGCTGCTAATCTGAAAACGCGCCTGGTCGCCGGCGACAGGTAAATCGGTCAAATCTGCGGCCCGAAGGCTTTCCGAAACGTCCTCTGTGCCGTTATCCAACACGTACTGGCGAAAATCTTCCGCCGATTGATTGCCGGCCAGCATAGAAGCGTGCTGCTCCGCGATGCGCTCCGCCGCGATTTCATACCGGCTTTCCATCGTGGTCCGATACGCACAGACCAGAAAAAAGACGAGGAATGCGGAAAACAGCACCACGAAAAGGCCGCGGCCCCAATTGATTTTCAGAGGGGCCGGGGGCTTCCGGACAAAAATCCGGCGGATATTGAACAGGATCAGCGGCACGAGGAACAGCGCGCCCATGACGATATACAAAATCAATGTGGCTTTCATGCGGCGGCCTCCTTACAATACTTTTGACAAGAATTCCCGGGTGCGGGGCTGTTGGGGATGGCCGAAGAGTTCGTCCGGCGTTCCCTGCTCGCTGATAACGCCGCCGTCGATGAAAAAGATCCGATCCCCCACCTCTCTGGCAAAGCCCATTTCGTGGGTAACCACCACCATGGTAATCCGGTTGAGCGCCAGCTGCTTCATGACCTCCAGCACCTCGCCTACCATCTCGGGATCCAAGGCGGATGTGGGTTCATCAAACAGCAGAACCTCCGGATCCATGGCCAGGGCGCGGGCGATGGCCACCCGCTGCTTCTGCCCGCCGGAGAGACGGTTGGGGTATTCGTTGGCTTTATCCGCCAGGCCCACCCGGTTGAGCAGCTCCATCGCCTTGTCGTCCGCCTCGGACGCGGTCATTTTCTTGAGCTTGACCGGGGCGAGGGTAATGTTTTTGAGCACGGTCATATGCGGGAACAGGTTGAACTGCTGGAACACCATGCCGACCTTCTGCCGCATTTTATCCAGCTGCCGCAAATTGTGCATGACGGACACGCCGTCGATGAGGATATCGCCCTTGGTGGGCACTTCCAACAGGTTGATGCAGCGCAGAAACGTGGATTTTCCGCCGCCGGAGGGGCCGATGACGCAAATGCATTCGCCGTCGGTAATGCGGGCGTTAATGCCTTTGAGCACTTCCAGTTCGCCAAAATACTTATGAAGATTCTGTACCTCAATCACTGCGCCGCATCCTCCTCTCGATTTTGTTCAGGCCGGTGGCCAGGGTGGTGGTCATCAGGAAATAGATATACGCCGCGCACAAGAGGGGCACGATGTAATCGTAGGTCACGCTGCCGATGGTCTGGGCGCCCTTGGTCAGATCGGCGATGCCGATATAACCGGCCACCGAAGTTTCCTTGAGCAGGACGATGAACTCGTTGCCAAGGGCCGGCAGCACGTTCTTGACCGCCTGGGGAATGACGATGAACAACATGGTTTTCCCGCCGGAGAGGCCGAGGGAACGGCTCGCCTCCGTCTGCCCCTTGTCCACGGCCATGATGCCCGCGCGGATAATTTCGGCCACATAAGCCCCCGAATTGATGCCGAAGGCGAGGGCCGCCACCTGATACCCTTCCAGAACCCCCTGGAAAAGCCGGCCGAAGATAATGAAATAGATCACCATCAGCTGCACCACCGCCGGGGTGCCGCGCACCACGGAAATATAGCCGTTGGCGAAGCCGGCCAGCCAGCGGCGCAGCCCGTTCATGAAGCGGCTGCCCGACAGATTGTCCAGATCCTGCAGCTTGGCAATGGCCAGCAGCATACCGATGACCACGCCAATCCCCGCGGCGATAACCGTGAGCAGCAGGGACATTTTCAGTCCATCCAGCAGGTACTGATAGCGATCGTCCTTAATGACGGCCAGGAAAATCGCATCGGAAAAGGACTGGACGATGTTTTGAAATCCATCCACTATGGCGTTCAAGAAAGTGCCTCCTCACAGATAACAGATAGACAGAAAAGCCGGCCGCCGAAGCGGCCGGCTCTTTTTATTATTTAATATAGTTGTCCAGGATCTTCTGGAGGGTGCCGTCCTCTTTGATCTCTTTCAGGGCCTTGTTGACGGCTTCCAGCAGCTTTTTGTTGCCCTTGGGCACGCCGATGACGTAGTGCTCTTCCTCAAACTGGTTCTCCAGCAGCTTAATTTCACTGCTGTGCTGTTCCTTGTACTCCTTGGCGGGGTTGTTGTCGATAATAACCACGTCCAGGTTGCCGTTGATCAGATCCTGCACCGCCAGGGCACCGTTGGTGTAGCCAATCGCCTTGTCCTTATCGGTCAGGCCTTCCGCTTCAGTCAGGCCGGTAGTGCCAGACTGGCCGCCGATTTTCAGGCCCTTGTCCTTGATGTCGGCCAAAGAGGTATACGCACTGTCCGCCCGGACGATGATGGTCTGCAGAGCGGTGTAATAGCTGTCGGAGAAGTCCATGGCCTCTTCCCGGTCGGCGCGGGCGGTAAAGCCGGCGGCGATGAGATCGATATCCTTGGCTTTCAGGCTCTCGGGCAGGGAATCAAATTCGATATCGCCCTTGACCTCGAAGGTGAGATCCAGCTTCTCCGCGATGGCTTTGACGATGTCCACGTCCACGCCGACAACCTCGCCGCCCTCTTTGTACTCAAAGGGAGGGAAAAACGCATTGGTGCCCATGACCAGCTTGCCCTCAGAAATGAGATCCAAGCCCGCGCCGGGTTTGCCGCTGCAGGCCGCCAGGGAACCGGCCAGCATCAAAACCGCCGCGCCCAGAGACAGAATTTTCATAAACCGTTTCATATGTAGTCCTCCATCCACAAAACTTAACGATTATTTATTATAAGGCATGTCGGGAAAATAATCAACAACAATTTACTATTTCTACCGGTTTTCGCAGGAGAATGCCGGCGCCGGCCCGCCGCAGCTCCTCTTCCCCGCGAAAGCCCCAGACCGCGCCCGCGCTGCGCATGCCGGCGTTATGCGCGGTTTGCATATCCACATCGGAGTCGCCGACGAACAGGGCGGCGGCCGGCGGCACGCCGAGGGCGGCCAGCACCTCCAGAGCGGCGGCGGGATCCGGCTTGGCGGCCCGTCCAGGCCGGCCGCCGACCACGCAGGTAAAAACATGGGGGCCGAAAAAATGGCGGACGATCTTGCCGGCCTGTTCTTCAGGTTTATTGGTGACCACGGCCAGGCGCAGCCCCCGTTCCTTCAGCGCGGTCACGGCCTCGGGGATACCCGGATAGGGCGCGGTACGGCGCAGACAGCCCTCGTCATAGATGCGCACGAAATCCGCCAGCAGCTGTCCGGTCAGCTCCGGCGTGCAGCGCTCCCCCAGCGCCCGTTCAATTAGACGGCGGGCGCCGTTGCCCACCATCTGCCGGTATTGCTCCTCGGGATACGCGGGAAATCCGCGCCGGCGCAGCGCTTCGTTGGTGGCGTCGGCCAAATCGCCCAGAGTGTCCACCAGGGTGCCGTCCAGGTCAAAGAGAACGGCCTGTATCGTTTCCATTTGCCATCGCCTGCCTTAAAACACCGTAATGGTAAACGCCAGCGATTGTTCCTCGCCCGGCTTTAAAATCTTAGCACCCAGCTTGTGCTCAAACCGATCGTCCTCGCTGACCCGCGTGCCCATGCCCGTCCAGGGCTCCAGGCAGACAAAGGGGGAATCGACAACCGGCGTCCAAATGGCGAGATACGGCATATCCGGGAAATCCAGACGGACGCCGCGGCCGCTTTTCACCGAGCGCATGGAGACGCTGCGGGAGCGGAGATCGTCGAAAATCAGGGCGTCGCCGCGGAACAGCACATGGTTAAGAGCAAAGGAAGATCGGTCGGTGAGAAACCGGTTGCGCACCGTGTCCATAATCAGGCCGCTGCCAAGCTCCACCTGCGGGCAGTCCAGCGTTTCCTTTTCGGGGAATTCCACCAGGTAATCCTCCAGCGTTTCGCCCTCGGACAGCGGCACGCGGAAGGCGGGATGTCCGCCGATAAAAAAGGGCATATCCTGCTCGCTGCGGTTGGTCACTGTGTAGCGGGTTTCTACGCTGTCGCCTTCCAGCGTATAGCGCACCCACAGGCAGAAGGCAAAGGGATACCCTTTGCGGGTCGCATCGCTGTCGGTCAGCCGGTAGGTCACAAAGGTGTCGCCGGCGTCCTCCAGGGCAAACTCGGCCGTACGGCAGAAGCCGTGCTTGGGCAGGGAGATTTCGCCGCCCGCCGACAGGGCACGGCCGCCGCGCAGCGCGCCGATGATGGGAAACAGCGTGGGGGCGTGGAATGCCCAAAAGGCGGGATCGCCGCTCCACAAATACGAGGGGCCACCATCTTTATCGATCGTTTGGAGCTCCGCGCCCCGGGTGTCCGCCGTCACAGTCAGACGGCCGTTTTTCAATGTCGTCAGCATAAGCTTGTTCCTTCCTTGTTCATATCCCTACCATCATACAACCAAACCGGAAACCGGTCAAGATTCCCGAAGAAAAACACCCCGCGCCGCGGGGTGTTTCAAGGGAAAATCAGCCTTCCGGCATTTGTGCGTCTTTTTTTCTCTTTCTTCTGTACAAAATGTACGCGGTTAGCATAGCGAGCGCCGAGACGGTCAGGATAACCGCCGTCAGGGTCACCCAGCGATAATTGACGGCCAGTATATAGCCCCAGTGCGAATCCATGGTCAGGAGCTTTTCACCCGACACCTGCACCTGCATGCACACGGCCGCAATATCAAACACCACGGCAAGCGCGCCGCACACAACCGTTAGAATAAAGAAAATCCGCTTGGCCGTTTTCATGTTTTCTTCCTCCTTGCACGAATGAAGATCACAGCGTAAACCGCCAGCAGCGCCGCCCCCGCGACTATGCACAAAATCCAAATCAGAACCGACCCGCTGAACCAGGGCCTCTCCACCACCGCGCTGTACTTTGACTGGTTCCCGGCGGCGTCCGTCGCCAAAAGCTCCAGCCGGGTCTTTCCCACGGACAGGGGACAGCGGATGCTGAAATACCCGTTTTGTGTGTCCACCGTCTTGCCGTTCAAGGTCAGCACGGCGCCTCCCTCGGTATGTCCCTCTAGAAACACGTGGTTCTCTGAGGTGGACTGCCCGTTGAGATCCCGCAGAACGGACAGCTGAGGCGCCGTCACATCGACATGCACATCCTTGCCGAAGGTGCGGATGTTCCCCAATGAATCGGTCACATAAAAGGAGAGGCGGTTGTCTCCTTCCTCCATATCCACCCGATAGTTTCCCGACTGGCTGCTTCCTTCCACCAGCATGGTGTCGTTGAGCGCTCCGCTGACCGTATAGCTTCCCGTAAACGTCACCTGGACATACACGGTTTTAGTATTCAGGTGTTCTTCCTCCGGGAACATGACCGTCACGCCGTCGAAATTGCCGCGCGTCACGGTATGCCGTTCGAAATCACCGGTGTTTCCCCAGCGGTAGGCCGCCACGGTGACGGCCAGCTTGTTGACGGAAGCGGGTATCTCTCCAAACCACTGGGTTTCTTTCTTCTCCGCGCTCTCATCCGTGAGCAGTTCGCCGGTGGCCGCATCATACACCCGGATGCGATACCCGGACGCATCCTTCATTGCCTCCCAGGAAAGCCACAGCTCCTCGTCCAGCATCCGTGCCTTCACGCCGCTCAGCTTCGGCAGGGCATCCGCGCTGCGCCAGGAAACGGGGCCGTCCCCATAGCGGCAGGCGAAAATGCCGCCGCTGCCGATGGCTTTGAGATACAGATAATAATCTCCGGACTCCAGAGCGGACAGGGAGAATTCGCACTGACCGGACGCTTTCCCCCTGACGGACGCCAACCGCTTCCCTCCGTAATTGACGGGATCCGGCGCCGCCCAGATTTCCAGGGTCAAGTCCTCTTCGCTGTCTTGGATATTCCAGGAGGCCGTCCCTTTGTCGCCCGCTACCTGTGCCGTGAACGAGGCAATGTTCATCCGCCCGGGCATCACGCCGGAATCCAGCGTCACCGTTCCCAGCCCTTCGCCGGTGATTTTGACCTTCCAGGTTCCTTTCTCCGCCGACGCAAACCAAAACAGAAGCTCCCCCTCACCGGCCTGGGCCTGCGGCATGTTGTCCAGGCTATAGGTCTTCCCGCTCGGGGAGGTGATCACCACATCCGCCTGCTTATCGGTATTGTCCCACAGAACCGAAAACACATAATTCTCCTTGGGTTCATTCAGACGAATTTCATATTCCTTCGTCTTGGCCAGCGCCGTCAGCGGCAGCAGAACGGCAAAGAGTACCGCCGCCAGAAAAAGGGAAGTCAGCTTGAAGCCTAGGTCCGCTTTTCGGGGCCGGAGATTTTTATATGCTATCATACCGTCCATCCCTCCTTCTCCTCAGAATGTATCCTCATAATGGAATTTATCCCACAGCATGAGACCTTCGCTGTTATACCAGGCCCGGGCCCAGTCATCGTTGCAGTACACCTTTACCGCGAGGGTGGTCCCGCTGGATGTACCGACATCGGCGGTAAACTCGATGCCGATCTTCCGGTTTTCCCAGTTCACATTCGCCCAGCTGCAGCGCAGATGGCCATTGCCGCCCAGGCCGATCAGCGCCGAAACACCGTCTTGATTCTGCCCGGCCCAGCATACCGAAACTTCCGCCTCCAGCTCACCGCCGATGTCGATGCCCGCACAGGACAGCTCGGCGCCGACGCCGGCCTTCACCAGAAATTTTTTGGTGCTGATGCCAATTTCCGCCGAGGCGATTTTTTGCTGCAGCAATTCCAGATCCGCTTGGATATCCAGCGACAGATCGCTGAAATTCAGCAGCACCTGCGCGTCGGAGATTTTCCCCAGTTCCCCCCAGCGGGTGATGCTGCGAGCCGCGCCGGTTTGCTTCCAGCCGAGCATTTTGAACACGTTGATATCCGCTTCGGCCAGCACCTTCAGCGTCGCGTCCTTTTTGGTTACCGAATCATCCTGAATGAACAGGCCGCTGGCGCCGGCCATCCCGCCTCCGACCTTGGTGAGATTGAAAACCTTGAAAATCGGAATGCCCGGATCCATGGTCACAGCCACTTCCAGGCTGTCCGGATACCAAAAATACGACCCTACCGCCACGTCGATGCTGCTGTCCGACTGGTCGCTGCCGTTTATCACCTTCACGCCGGGCATTAAAATACTGACATCGAAGTTCCAATACTCATAATTCTCGTCCAGGGAGTTTATCTTTAGACCCAGCTTTTTCACCGGAAACAGGAAGAACTTTTTATCGTCCGGAAGCGAGAGCTTGACCTCGCCGCCGAAACGCACGTCCGATGCGCCCAGCGCCACCGACAACGATCCCGACAGGGGAAAAAAGCGCTCCCATTCTCCCCCCAGGGTTTTGACCAGCGCCTCCCGATCCTTCTTGGTGCCGGCCACGCCTCCGGTCAGAGCAGAAACCAGATTGTCCTCGATAGCGCCGAAATCCAACGCCTCGGCATCCAGCTGCAGCCGATCGGCGTACAGGGTCACCTTGGCCGCGGAAACCTCGGTGAAGCCCGGGAATTTCAACGAGTAATCCCGCAATTCGTCGGCAATGGCCTGGCCGTTGCCGCCAGCGCCGAAATCGGTATCGGATTCGCCCACGCTCATGGAAAACGTCCCGCTGCGGACCACCAGATCCCGGCCCTGGAAAATGTTCTCCGCAAAGGTATGGCCCACCATGCTCTGCAGGCTGTTTCCGCTCTCCGCCGTCTTCACCGCCTGCGCGTAGCTGGCGTAGAGCTTGCCTTCGCCGTCCACCGAGCCGTTTGAGCCGAGGTACACCGCCTTGCGCCCCGCTTTGGAGAGATCGTCGTCATCCAGCTGAGCATTGGGAGTAATCGTCAGCTCGGACGTGCTGTACAGAAAGCCGTTGACGCTGACATTGCCGGAGGCGGTGAGCTGCGTGCGGCTGCCGCTTTCGCTGGTGACGCCGATATTATCCGCCAAGATAAACAAGTTGCCCAGCTGCACAGAGGATACCGTGCCGGCGCGGAATACGCGGAAGCCTTTATACAGGGTATCCGCCCGCCCGTCGGGCAACCGGGCTTTCACCGCGTAAACACCGGCCGTCAGGTTCCCCCGCAGCTTGCCGGTAAGTTCTCCCGCGTTTTTCACCTTCACATTGGTTAGGGCGACGTTCCCGACGCTGACGGTCATTCCCTTTTGAAAGCCGGAGCCGCGTACCGTGACGGTAAGCCCCTGGCTGATGTCGCCTTGGGCCGCGCTGCCGGGCGTGAGCGCGTATACGGCCAAATCCTCGTCCGACACGGGGTAAATCCCCGTATCTTCGTCTTCATCGGGGATTTCCTCTCCGGAAATCCGATAAGCCTTGACATCGTCCACCGCATAGTCCGGTATGCCGACCGTCAGGCTCCGGGGATCCGCTTCCGGATTGTCCGTTATCGTGTATTCCATGCAGTAGTTGTTGACGATATACTGCTGGAGCAGGCGATAAATATCCGCCAGTTCCGTGGAGGATTCCGCCGCGATAAATTTTCCGCCGGTGCTCTGGGCGATACCACGCAGATAGGCTTTGTTCACGTCGCCCAGACCTATGGTGAAAATCGCGACGCCCTGCTGCTTGGCTTTTTGCAGCACCTTCTGCATTTCCTCTTGGCTGTTGTTATCCTTTCCATCGGTCAGCAGGATAATCGCCCGCGTCCCGCCGACACCCTCCAGCTCTCCCAACGCCGTAAGGATGCCTCCAGAAATGTTGGTGCCGCCCGCCGCCGACAGATTGCGGATCCCGCTGACCAATTTAGACGAGGAATTGGTCAGAGACACCGCAACCGAGGCGCTGTCGTCATACGGCACCAAAGCCATGCGCTGGGTATCCGCGTCCATATTTTCAGCGCAGGTTTCCGCTGCCAGCTTGGCGTCCTTCAGCGGCGCTCCCTCCATGCTGCCGCTGTGATCCATCAGCAGCGCAATCGAAATTTTCGCCGCTTCTTCATCCTGGATCAGCTTGAAATCCTGGATTTGGAACTGCGTATCGAACAATTCAAAATCCGACTTCACGAACCCGTCCGCCGCGCCGAACTTTCTATCCTTTTCTCCGCTTATGTTCACATAGGCGCGCACAGTGGGGTAATTCTTCGTATCGATCTTTCCGATCAAAACCGACAGCCTGTCGTATTTCAGCGTGGAGGTGACGAAATTCGCCATAGTTCCGTTGACCGTCTCCCCCGAAGAGGATACGACATCCTGGCTTTGGGCGCGCACCAGCCGCTGTACCGCCATGGTCAGGGCCGGATCGCTTTCTCCCGCCTCCATGGTGTTGTAGGCCCCTACGACCTCCTGCAAGGGCTCCCGGATTGGGGAATCCTGGCGCAGCACGCCGCTGTTGTCCACGACCTTCCAGATATACTCTTTGGCATCGTCCCGTTCGTCCGCCGCCAGGTACAGCTTGGCGATCTGCAAATCCAGCAGGCCGCTCTTGTCCCCGCTCATCGGTTTTTTTGCGAGCAGGTAGTTCACCGCGCGGGTGATGTCAAGCAGAGAGGCCTGCTTACGCAGATCGTCCGCTTCATTCATCAGCTGATCGTATTTGTCCTGCTGCGAGGGAAGCTGGGTATTGAGGCCGCCAGCTTCCGTCTCTTTTTTCTCCGCTTGCTCCAAAAGCTTCTGCGCTTCGCTGTCCAGTGCGGGATCGCTGCTGCTCTGGCCGCTCTTGACCTGCTGCGCAATTAAATCTGTATACACCACCAGGTTGTTTTCGCTGCCGTTCAGGCTGACCAGCTTCTGAGCCAGCGGACGCGCTTTGGCCCAACTTTCCTGCCGGGTATAGTATTTGATGGCTACCAGCAGAACGTCCTCGTCATCGGGATAAAGCGTCAACAGCTCTTCCACCGTGGCCGCGTCCAATTGGCTGAGATCGCCGAGCGTCATGGCCTTGTCCAGCCGATACAGCTCATCCGTTTTTTCGCTCATCACATCGCCGGCGCCCCGCTTATCGCAGATTTCCCGTACCAGCTGCTCCATGCGTTCCTGCCGCTTCGCCTCTGTCATGGCCGTCGGATCCATATCCTCCTTGGCCAGAGGCAAATCCGCCGCCGTACCTGTCATTTCGCCGGTTGCGGCGTCGATCGACAGGCCGAGGACATCGGCGGACAGCGCGCGCACTTCCTGAACCAAGGGTTCCGTGGAGGCGTCCAGCTCCCCATCCCGCAGGAGCCTGTCCGCTTCAAAATAGGCGGTCAAATACTCCCGATCAATGGCGTCCGCCAACAATGTGATCATGTCGCTGTCCTTCTCGGGGCATAGCTGCGCCTTTTCGCGGGCCACCTCGCCATGCCCGTCCAGCAGATATCGATAAGCAAAATCCAGGTTCATCCGGCGGGAACTTCCGCCGGCCAGGGACAGCACGACACCCGTACAGGCGCACAGCAGCCCCGAGGTCACCAGAGCCAGCAAGCACCAGTGCCCCACGCTGCGGGCCATACGCAGCCGCTTGTGGCCCAGCAGATCCCCCACGAAAAACAAAGCGAACACGCCGCAGAGCGTCAGCAAGGGCGCCAACGGCAAGCCGTCTACCAACCTTCTTCCGCCAAGAGCCAGGCACACCGCGGCCAGCACCGCCGCCGCCCCTACCGCAAGAGGACCAGCGACAGAGCGTCGTTTTTTCTCGGGCAGCGGTGCCGGCGGCACGGACGCCTGCGAATCCGCCGGCGCCGCTTCTGTCGCCGCCGGACTGGCCGCCGACAAATCCTGCCCGCAATAGGGGCAGACGCCCCCTTCCGGCACCGATTTTCCACAACGAAAACAAATCACGCTTTCCACACCTCTCCTGAAAAGGCTGTCTTCCTTCCAAAATATAGTATAGCAATAACCCCTTTTAATTTCAATGTCCATGCCGGCTAAAATTGAAAAGAAACCCCCAAAAAACAAGGCGGCGCCACAGCGCCGCCTTGCCGGTTATTTGCTTTTAAGTTTAATCCAGAGGTCGTCCATCAGCTTATTGGTTTCGGCGGGGAGCGTCAGGAACACTTGCGTTTTTTCCATGATGGAAGCAGGCGGATAAAACACAGGGTTCTCCCCTACCGTCGGATCCAGCTGCTTGCGGGCCTCCGTCTGCGGGGTGGAATACCCCAGATATTCCGCATTGGCCTTGGCCACATCGGTGCGGCAGAGGAAATTGATGTAGGCCTCCGCCTCCGCCTTATGCTTGGTGTCCTTAGTCACGCACATGGCGTCCACGAAAAAGTTGGTTCCTTGCTCTGGCACGAAATAGCCGATGTTTTCATTGCCGTCCTCTCCATACATCATGATGGAGCCGTCGCCAGAATAGTAAGGGGCCAGCCAGCCTTCCTCGTTGGGCATTTTGGTGAAAATCTGATCGTTGAAATAGCCCTGAACCAGCGGCTTCTGTCTGAGCAGCTCGTTATACGCGGCTTCCCATTCGGCCTTGTTGGTGGTATTCACTTTATAGCCCAGCTTGATGAGGGCGATACCGAAGGCGTCCCGCGGATTGTCAAACATATAGATTTTGTCCTTGTATTTCTCGTTCCACAGGATGTCCCAGCCCTGGGCCAGATCCTTTTCATCCACATGCTTTTTATTATAAAAAATACCTACCGTTCCCCAGGTATACGGAACGGAATATTCGTTGTTCGGATCGTAATCCAGATTCTTATACGCCTCGTCAATATACTGATAGTTAGGGATGTTGGCAAAATCCAGTTTGGCCAGCAGATTCTCATTGATCAGCTTGCCCACCATATAGTCCGAAGGAAACAGGACGTCGTAATCCGCTGCGCCCGAGCTGATGATGGTGTACATGGATTCATTGTTCTCAAACGTCTTGTAATTGACCTTGATACCGGTCTCCTCGGTGAACTTTTCATTGACGTTGAAATCTTCATCGTCGATGTATTCGCCCCAGTTATAGACGTTGAGCGTCACATTCTTTTTGCCACCGCTGCCCTCGTCCGTGTCGCCCGCAGAGCATCCGGCGAAAATCCCGGCCGTCAGCACGGCCACCAGCAGTATCGCGATTTTTTTCACTTATCTATCTCCCTTTTTCTTATTTTTACCCCCCAGATCGCGGATCTGGCGGATATTTACGAGTAATAAGAGCAGCAGCACCGTGCCAAACATGAGGGTAGACAGCGCATTGATTTCCGGGGTAACCGGCTTTTTCGTCATGGAATAGATGGTCACCGACAGGGTCTGCGCCGTGGAACCCGAATTGAACAGGCTGATAACAAAGTCATCCAGGGACATGGTAAAGGCCATGAGCGCCCCGGTGACGACGCCGGGCATGATTTCCGGCAGCACCACCTTGAAAAAGGCAGACAGTGGATGACAGCCTAAATCGAGGGCTGCCTCATACATATGCTTATTCATCTGCCGCAGCTTGGGCATTACCTGCAGCACCACGTAGGGGATGCAAAAGGTGATATGCGCCAGCAAAAGGGTGCCGAAGCCGAGTTTCAGCAGGCCGGTGGCCCGGAACAGGAACACAAACATCAGCATCATCGAAATGCCAGTGACAATTTCCGGATTCACCATAGGAATATTGTTGACCGCCATCAGGGTTTTACGCAGCTTGGCGTTCATACCGTACATGCCCACAGCGGCGGCCGTACCGATCACGGTGGCGATAATCGCCGCCAGAAAGGCCACGAGCAGCGTCAGCTTCAAGGAATCCAGAATCAGGTCGTTATGAAACAGGTCGGAATACCATTTGGTGGTAAAGCCATGCCAGACGGCCCGGTTCTTGGAATTGTTGAAGGAGAAAACGATGAGCACCACGATGGGGGCATACAGAAAGATAAAAATTAAGGTATTGTAGATACGGGAGAGTGTTTTCATGCCATCATCCCTCCCAAATCCTCGTCGTCCTTGTCGACCAGGTGCATCAGTGCCATGCACAGGAGCATCAGCACCATCAGCACCAGGGATAGGGCCGCGCCCACATTATAATTCCGTCCGCTGCCGGCGAACATCATTTCAATGACATCGCCGATAAGCATCTTCTTGCCGCCACCCAGCAGCTTCGTGATGACAAAGGTGCTCACCGCCGGGACAAACACCATGGTGATGCCGGTCACGATCCCCGGCACGGACATGGGGAGCACCACCCGGCGGAATACGTTCCAGAAACCGGCGCCCAGATCCTGCGCCGCCTCAATCACGCGGTCATCCATTTTAGCCATGACCGAATACAGGGGCAGCACCATAAAGGGCAGAAAGTTGTAAACCATGCCCAGGACCACCGCTCCGTCGGTATTGATCATATGGACAGGCCCCAAGCCGAGAAGGCCGAGGAACTGATTGATAAGCCCCTTGTCCTCCAGGAGCGTCATCCAAGCCAGGGTGCGCAGCAGAAAATTCATCCACATGGGCAGCATGACGATCAAAACCATAGTTTGCTGCACCCTTTCGGAAGAACGGGCGATGCTGAAAGCCAGGGGATAGGCCAGGACAAGACACAGAATCGTTGCAAGACCGCCTTGGGCGATGGAGTCCAGAAAGGTGCCGGCATAATCCCCGATGGCACGGATGTTGTCCAGTGTGAAGGAGCCCTGCGCATCGGTAAAAGCGAACCAGGCCACAATGCCCAGGGGAACGACGGTGAACAACACCATCCACACCGCGAAGGGCGCTGCGGCGCAGCGGGTGTTTTTCATCCGTTATCCTCCTCGCTTTCCTCGTGCACCAGATCCGCCTCGGGGTCGGCCATTTCCTCAAACTCCTCCGAATAGGAGCTGTAGTCGCCGAACATGCCGGAATAGGCGGACTTCTTCATGATATGGATATCCTCCGGGTTGAGGACAATACCGATAACGGTATCGGGAGCATAGTAGTCCGTGGTTTGGATCAACCACTTGAAGCCCTTGAAATCGACGATGGTTTCGTAATGAACGCCCTTAAAGGTCACGCCGGTCACGGTACCAATAAGGTGTCCCTTGTCCGGCTCCACGATATCGATATCCTCTGGACGGATCACCACGTCCACCGGCTCCTTCTGCGCAAAGCCGGCGTCCAGGCACTTGAACTTCCGGCCGAAAAATTCCACCAAATAGTCCTCATGCATCACGCCGTCCAAAATATTGCTTTCACCGATGAAATCCGCCACAAAGGCGTTTTTCGGTTCGTTATAAATATCCTGCGGGGTGCCGATTTGCTGAATTTCGCCGCCGTCCATGACCACGACGGTATCCGACATGGACAGGGCTTCCTCCTGATCGTGGGTCACATAGATAAAGGTGATCCCTAGGCTTTTCTGAATATTTTTCAGTTCCACCTGCATATCCTTGCGCAGCTTGAGGTCCAGCGCGGCCAGCGGCTCATCGAGCAGCAGGACCTTCGGATGGTTAGCCAGCGCCCGGGCGATAGCCACCCGCTGCTGCTGCCCGCCGGATAAGGTCTGCACGCCCCGCTTCTCAAAGCCGACCAGATTGACCAGCTTAAGCATCCGGGCCACGGTGTCTTTGATTTCGGCGTTGCTCTTCTTCTGCACCCGCATGCCAAAGGCGACATTTTCGTAGACGTTCAGATGCGGGAACAGGGCATACCGCTGAAAAATGGTATTGACGGCCCGTTTGTGCGGCGGCAGCTGATTGATGCGTTTGCCTTCAAAAAAGACATCGCCGCTGTCCGGTGTGATGAAGCCGCCGATAATCCGCAGCGTGGTTGTCTTCCCGCAACCGGAAGGGCCCAGCAGGGTGACAAACTCTCCATCCGAGATGCTGAGATTCAAACGGCTCAGCACCTGTTCCCCATCGAACGACATCGCAATGTCTTTGAGTTGGATAATATTGGTGTTTTCCATGACAATGCATCCCCCTTTGCGGTAATAGAATTTCCTGAGCCGGCCTGAACCAGCCATCGGAAACCGCTGTATCCTTGACAACGCCCTCCGCAAAGGGTTTTTCACAATCTCGCCGATCGGCGGAGACTGCGGCGCTGCGTGGATACCGCTTATGCGATGTGCCAGATGCATGTTCACGCGAAAAAATCCCGCCCGGTTCTGCCGGGTGGGATTCCGGAATGTGAACAACAATAACAATATAGAGAACAATGCAGGAAATGTCAAGATATTTTCGCATTTTCTCGAAAAAAATGTGATTCTTCCGCATTTGAGAGCTATTGTTGTTCATTTCGCTTGCATAATCTCGTTTTTCCTCCGGTTTTCTCCGTCTCCCTCAACTCTTCAACGAACTTCCTGTTTACTCGACAGCATGCTGACCGACTGGCTACCCGTCGCCCGGTACCGCTCCTGCATAAAAGCCTTTAAAAGGAGCCAATTTAATCAACTTCTACCACAAAGTCTTTTTGTTGTAAGCTGAAGCCGGTCATTGAAAAACGGAGCGGATCCAGCATCAATATCAGCTGGCCGTCATTGGCCTTGGAGGTGCAGACCAGCAGCAGTTCGCTGTCCGTCGTCAGAGCATTGGCCGCATATAAATCGTTCTCTGTAAAGGAGGAGGGAAGCCAGCCGTTGCTTTGTATATTCTTGAGCTGCTGCCAAACCGGCAATCCTTCCGCCTCCCCGTCGGATAGGGCCTGCCGCAGATCCCAGCCGCCCTGCTGAATCGTAAACCGATCATAGGCTGTATCGGACGGTTCTGTCCGATAGTGAAAATAAACCAGTTCCATCCGATAGTCAAAAACGCAATCCACCCAGACAGCCGAACGCACTCCCTTTTCATCTGCCGTTTCCAGGCGATAATTCGCCAAATAATAGAGCGGCCGATCGTTTTCATCCCGTCCTTTTTTCATAGAGGCGGCTGGCTGGCTGGTATCTTCTACGGCGGTTAGGATTTGCGCCTTATTTTGGTCTTCGGACAGGCAGATGTACAGCCAATCGAATATCTGCCAAAGACGTACGCCCAAAGCCGCCTTATCCGACTCGGACAGGCTGGACACCCGAGCGGCGTCGTACAGATTCCACGGGTACAGCGTCAGGGTTTCTTCTATGGCCTCGTAAACCGGGGCGGGCGCAAGCAATTCCTTTTCCAAAGGCAGCACCTTATTCTCATAGGTGGGAAGCAGGGCGTTCATCCCAAGAGCCAGAAACAGCCCCAGCGCCACCGCGGCGGCGGCCAGCCAGCTCATCAGCAGCCAGTCTTTCCGTATGCGCTTTTTTCGTTTTCCGCTGCTCATGCTTCCGCCTCCCCGTCAAATGTGAGATAAACCTGCGTGCCTTTTCCCAATTCGCTTTCAATGGTCAGCCGTATCCCGTGCAGCCGAGCAATCTCTACACACAGGGCGAGGCCGAGGCCCGCTCCCCCTGCTTTTCTAGATCGCACTTTATCCAGCATATAAAAAGGCTGTACGATTTTGGCGATCTCTTTCTGCGGAATTCCCATCCCGGAGTCGGACACGATCAAGACCAGATGACCATCCGGCGCAAGCCCGCCTAAAAACTCCACCGTCTGCCCCGCCTTCGAGGCTTTCATCGCGTTATCCGCCAAATTGTACAGCAGCGATTTGAACAGCTCTTTATCTACACGCACCTCCACGTCGGGAACCACGCAGCGCAGATTCATTTCCCGCAGGGCGAGGGAAGGCTGGAGGGAAATCTCCACCTCCCGAACGAGATCAGGCAGGGATATCCGCTGAAAATCCAACTGGGTGTTCCCTACCGTAATCAGTTCCATCAACTTGCCGGAAAGAGAGCGCAGTCGTTTGGTTTCCTCGACGATGACACCGGCGTACTCGCGCCGTTCGGCTTCCGTCACGACCTTTTTGACGCGCAGAATATCGGCAAAGCCCAGGATGGAGGTCAGCGGCGTCTTCATCTCATGCGCCAAATTGGCGATAAAGGTTTTCTGATTATCCGCCACCTGTTCCAGGCTGTCGACGTTGGTTTCAATGGAATCGGCCATTCGATTGACGTTGCGGGCCAGCTCGGCGAGTTCGCTGTGGCCGGCGATTTGGAGCCGTTTCTGATAATCCCCCTGGGCAATACGGCGCATAGCGTAATTCACCTTTTGCAGCGGGCGCATCAGCCACCAGACCATCACCAGCAGCAGGCCGGCCACCACCAGAGACAGCACCAGACTCAGCGTGCGCACATACCGCAGCTGTTCGCGGCGGAGAACCGACAGATCCGTTGCGTCCGTCATGGTGACCAGGATATAGTCCACCTTTTCCATGGAGATCTGAGAGCCGACCAGCAAACAGCTCCGGGCATCCTGGGTAATAAATTTCAGCTGAGGAGCTTCCGCTGTCACAGCTTTTACCACGTCCAGCTCCTGGGCTTCTTCCATCACGCCGGTGGTGGATATGCGTTTGCCGGCCCGGTAGAGGGACACGCCGGCGCCTCGCTTTTTCTGGGAGTCCAGCACTTTTTCCACGACGGCATAGGTATCCTCCTCGCTCAGCAGGGTTTTATTCTGCTGCAGGCGGGTCACTGTCACGGTGTTTTGCACGGCGGCGGCCACCAGGCTGTGTTCGGACGCCGCCCGCTTCTGTTCCTGTTGAAACAGCATGTTTTGGCTCTGAGACAGCAGCAAAAAAGACGTGCCGTCCACCGCCAGCATAACCAGCAGCAGCGTGCCGATAAATATTTTATGCCAGAGCTTCATCGGCCCACCACTCTCTTTCGCTTAGCGACTTTCCAGGCGATAGCCCAGTTTGGGAATCGTGATCAGCTGCCGCTGCAGCCCCATCTTCCGGCGCACCTGCTGGACATGGATATCCACCGTCCGGGTCTCGCCCGCAAATTCATACCCCCAAACAGCTGAGAGCAGCCGTTCGCGAGACAGGGCAATATCGGTGTTCTGCAGAAAAAAGACCAGCACGTCGAACTCCTTCGGCGTGAGGGAAACGGGATCGTTGCCCTTCTTCACCACATGCTCATCCAAATTGACCGTGATATCCCCATAACAAATCTGCGTCTTTCCCCGGTTCGTGCGGCGAAGCACCACCTCCACCCGAGCCAGCAGTTCCACCGCTTCAAAGGGCTTGACAATATAATCCTCGGCCCCTAGCTTCAGGCCGCGCACCTTATCGGCCACATCCTGAACGGCGGTGAGAAAAATCACCGGGGTTTTATCACTTTGAATCCGCTGGATAACCGAAAAGCCGTCCAAGCCGGGCAGCATGACGTCCAGCAGCACCAGATCGTAATCTCTCTCGCTGATAAGAGTGACCGCCCTCTCTCCATCCTCGCAGATTTCGCTGGTGTACCCGCCGATGGAAAGGGTGGCCGCTATCATTTTCGCTATATGTTCGTCGTCTTCCACGATTAGTATCGGTTTCATAGACATCCTCCTTATCCGCGCCGGCTTGTCCCGGCCAGGCTGATTTCCTATCAGTATACCATTCTCCAAAAAAAGATGCAATGTTGCCGCTTTGGCATATTTAGCCGCCGAAGCCGTATATATGAATTGATAGGCAACCGCTGCCCTCCGGCGTCTCCTGCCGGCGAAAAGGAGACGCCTTCCCCACCAATCCGTTTCGCCGGAGAAATGGAGAATGTTTATGAAGCTGGATTCCTCTTCTCAAAACCTGGATAGCCTGATCGAACAGTACAACCGGGAGCTGATGCGTTTCTACCAGCAAAACGCGCCCCGTATCCAGCCGGACGGCGAACCCGTCGAGGAGCCGGAAGGCCCGGTACGCGTCGCCTATCCGGCCAAAATCATTTCGCCGCCCAATCCGCCGGATTTCCAGGAGGATAACCGGCGGGAGATGCGCGAGCGTTTGGAACAAGAAAGCGCGGCACCCGTGCCCCACCCGTCCCAAAGCAACGCGTCAACGCCCGCACAGCCTCTTCCACAGGCGGGCCGGCCCGTTTCCAAAAGCTTTCCCATCCATCTGGAGGACCGGATTCTGGAAGAAGGGCTGCTGCCCGGCGTACCGCTGGTCGAGGAGCCAGGGGCGCTCGGGAAACCGATGCCCGCGGAAAACAGCGAGCAGACGCCACAACAGATTTTCACGCCGCAGGCCCCGGAATCTTCCCCGGAGGAAGGCCCCGCCGTCCTGCCGGAAGAGCTGTCCCTTCCCATGTCTACAGGATACTTACAGGTGTTTTTATCCTCCGCAAGGGAGGCCACGCCGATTCCGGGCGCCATCGTGACGGTCACCCGGGTAAACGGCGGCGGCGAAGAGCTGTACGCCCATACCACCACCGACCGGGACGGCTTAACCGAGGTGATCGCGCTGCCGGCCGTGGACAGCGCGCTGACCATGGAACCGGGGATCCCCTCGCCGTACACCAGCTATAACATTCAGGCCGCCGCTCCCGGGTATTTCCGAGTACTCAATGTGAACGCGCCGATCTACGGCGGCAACACGGCGGTGCAGCCCGTTCAGATGATCCCCATTCCTGAATTTGAATTGTCCCCCCAGGATCTGGTATTCTTTCAGACCGGACCCCAGGATCTTTAGAAGGGAGCGACCGCTTTGAACGGAGAGCCGTATATTCCTCAATTTCTGACCGTCCATCTGGGGGCGCCGGGCTCCAATGCCCAAAATGTCACGGTTTCTTTCCCCGACTATATTAAAAACGTGGCATCCAGCGAAATCTATCCGACCTGGCCGGAAAACGCCATCCGCGCCAATGTCTATGCGCAGATTTCTTATGCTCTCAACCGCTACTATACCGAGTGGTACCGCAGCATGGGGTATGATTTCGACATCACCAACTCCACACGCTATGATCAGGCCTATGTACAGAACCGGGATATCTTCGCCAACATTAGTGACATCGTTGACGATATCTTCAACGAGTATGTTTACCGGCAGGGCAGCGTCGAGCCCTACTTCACCCAATACTGCAATGGCACCACCGTCACCTGCGACGGGTTGTCTCAATGGGGAACGGTGCCTCTAGCGGAGCAGGGTTATGGCCCTTACGATATTCTGGTGGAGTTCTACGGCCCGGACATCAACCTGAACACCGATACACCGGTGCGCATCAACTCCCCCTCCTATCCCGGGCTGCCCCTGCGGTTGGGGGATGCCGGAAACAGCGTGCGCACCAAGCAGGTACAGCTGAACCGCATATCCCGCAATTACCCCAGCATTCCCAAAATCGCACCGGTGGACGGCGTGTTCGGACAGGAGACAGACGACGCTGTACGGGAATTTCAGCGGATTTTCAAGCTGACCGCCGACGGCATTATCGGCAAAGCCACCTGGTATCGGATCGCCTATCTCTACAACAGTGTCAAGCGCCTATCCGAACTGGATTCGGAGGGGATTTCCCTGGACGAGGTAGCGCAGCAGTTCCCCTCCTTGCTGTCTCCGGGAGACACAGGGGACGAGGTGCGGATGATACAGTATTATCTCCAGGTAGTCGCCGCGTATTACGATACCGTCCCCCCGCTGACCACCACCGGCGTATATGACGACGCCACCTATCAGGCCGTGATGGCATTCCAGCGCACCTTTGGCCTGACGCCGGACGGGATTATGGGACAGCAGACCTGGAACGAGCTGTATAAAGCCTATCGCGGCATACTCGACAGTACGGCGGTGATGGAGGGCGGCGTCGTGCTGTATCCGGGAACGGTGCTGCGTATTGGCTCCCAGGGAGAATATGTGCAGATTCTTCAGGAATACCTGGCATATATTTCCGAGTTTTACCCGGAAATCCCCGCAGTGCAGGTCACCGGCGTTTTCGGTAATCAAACCCAGGCGGCGGTCATTGCTTTTCAGAATCTTTTTGGCCTGGAAGCCGCGGGCATTGTCGGCCCACTGACTTGGGACGCCATCGCCAGCCTGTACTCGGATCTGCGCGTCGGCAATGATAAGCAGCCGGGACAATTCCCGGGCACCGAACTGGCGGAAGGAGAAACGACATGACCTGGATTCCCAACGATATTCATCAGGATCAGGATCTCTATATCCGGGAGTTGCAGACCTATTTGCGTACGGTTGCCACCCGGCACATCGAAATCCCGCTGATAGCGGTGGACGGTATTTTCGGCCCGGAAACCACCCAGGCGGTCATCGCCTTTCAGGAAAGCTTCGGTCTGGAACCGACCGGCCGGGTCAACCGGCAGACCTGGGACGCCATTTACGCAGAATACACCCGGATACTCAAGGTGGAAGCGCCCGCGGAGGCTCTCCGGCCTTTTCCGGCACCCGACTATGTGATGATGCCCGGCGATACCGGCAATCTGGTATTCTTCCTGCAAATCATGCTGGACACCATCTCGGAACGTTACAGCAACCTGCCGCCTGTCAAAAAAACCGGCATTTACGACGAGGATACGCAGCGTGCGGTCCAGCAGATGCAGCAGCTGGGAGGACTGGAACCGAACGGAAAAACCGATAAGGCCACCTGGGATAAAATCACCCGCCTGTACAACATCCAGGGACGGCCGGAAATCCAGTCCTGACAAGCCAAAAGGAGCAGCCGCGCAACAAGACGCGGCTGCTCCTTTTATCAGGTTCAGGTAAAAATATACTGCAGCGACGGCGTCTGGGCCATCGACACAAAGTCATCCTCAGATATAATGATATGATCCACCAGCCGCACATCTGCCAAGGCCATGGCCTTTACGAGTATCTTGGTGGATTCAATATCGTCGGCAGAGGGAAACGCATGGCCGTTCGGATGATTATGCGCCAGGACCGCGACCGTGGCATTATCCCGCAAGGCCTGCTGCAACGCCAGGCGCACATTGATTTCCGTGGCGTTGACGCTGCCCTCGAAAATGGTGGTGCAGTTGAGCACCTTTCGGCGGTTATCCATGGACAGCAGCACCACTGCCTCATTCTTCAGGCCCAGAAACTTCGGCAGAATATACTGCCCCACCTCATGGATACTATTCAGCACCGTGCCGAAGCTGAGCTTGTCCTCATAGTAGCGATGTGACAGCTGACAGCAGAAGCAGATGAGGGAGGCCACGTGATCGGAAATGCCCTTGACGCGCTTAAGCTCCTCGTAAGGCGCCTCCAGAACACCCGACAGGCTGCCGAAGCGTTCCAACAGCTCATGAGCCAGCTCGTTGGTATCCTTAACAGGAATGCCAAAAAACAGCAGCAGCTCGATCACTTCATGAGGCGCAAAATTATGGAGCCCCTCTTTGAGGAAACGCAGCTTGACGCGACCGCGATGCCCATCGTGAGGATTTTTTGCCTTAACCATGTTCTTCCCCCTCACCTTAACCACAGGGTATTCTTACCAATCAGTATAGCAAAAAATATGAAGTTTGAAAAGAGCGGGACATATGCTATAATGGCAGTGGCCCATCCTCTATTTTCCGGGAAATGGAGCGTTTTATGAAAACCATAACGATACAAAAAAACGACGCTGGACAGCGGCTTGACAAGTTTTTATCCAAGACCTTTCACAATCTTCCCGCTTCCATGATGTACAAAGCCATCCGCACCAAGGACATTAAATGCAACGGAAAAAGATGTGAAATTTCAACACGTTTGCAGCCCGGTGATGTGCTTTCCCTGTATTTGAAAGACGAATTTCTGGAGGAAGCGGCGCCGGTTTATGACTTTCTGGCGGCATCCAGGCAGTTGGATATTGTCTATGAAGACGACAATCTGCTGCTGCTGAACAAAAAAGCCGGCCTGCTGGTGCATCCGGACGAAAAGGAATACCGCGACACCCTCCTGTTTCGGATACAGCGGTATCTCTATGAAAAAGGGGCTTACGATCCGGCCAGGGAGGCGAGCTTTGCACCCGCGCTGGTCAACCGTATCGATCGGAATACCTGCGGCATTGTGATAGCCGCCAAAACGGCGGAAGCACTGCGGATCCTGAATGAGAAGCTCAAGGAACGGGAGATCGAAAAATACTACCTGTGCATCGTACATGGTATCATGAAGAAAAAAGAAGCCTTGCTGGAGGGGTATCTGGAAAAAAACGAGGCACAGAACCGCGTGTATATTTCCGACAAAGCCAAAGAAGGCGCCCGAACCATTCGCACGAAGTATCGGGTTCTGGAGGAAAAAGACGGGATGTCCCTCCTGGAAATTCATTTGCTAACCGGCCGAACCCATCAGATCCGCGCCCATCTGGCCTCTATCGGGCATCCGCTTCTTGGAGACGGAAAGTATGGCACGAACGCCATCAACAAGGGCACCGGCTTTCACAAACAAGCCCTGTGCTCTTATAAGCTGGCGTTTGATTTTCATACAACAGCAGGCATCCTCGACTATCTGAACGGCCGGGTGTTTCAGCTGGAGGATATCTGGTTTGTGGAGGCATTTCGTCAGGGAAGCATCCGAAAATCATAGGGATCTCCAACAAAGAAGCGGGCCAGAATAACTGGCCCGCTTCTTTGTTAGGCGGAAACGACGCGTTCCTTAGGTTCCCTATGCAAAATCGTCGGCATCAGCAGCCCTAAGCCGACGGTTCCCAGAACAATCCCGTAGGCAAGAATGATGGTGGATCCTCCGTTTCCCAGCTCCTTACAAATGTGAAACAAATTGCTGTAATCCGGCAAAAGCGCATAAAAACGGCCTTCGAAATAGACCGCCATCGAGGACAGCACCGCCACTCCCAGAAGACCGGAAAGCATGCGCATCAACCGCTTCCCGCCGCGCCGCAAGTCGGCGAGGGATTGGCATCCATCCGCTCCCCGCCGAAGCACCCATACCGACGCCAACAGACTGACAACGAACCAGGGGGACAGGAGAAATGCCTTGCTCGATCCGATCAACAAGTCCAGAAGATGGAAACGCATCCTCTCCCATTCATACAGCCACGGAGACACAGCAAAGCAGAGCATGCCGATTCCAGCCGCCAGACGTTGATACTTATACCGATAAAATGTCAGGGCATAAGCGGCCGGCAGGATGAGCAGGCAGTACCAGCCCAGTGTAATCAGCAGCGGCCACATCCCGGCGCCTTCCGAAAAGTTTCCATTTTCGACCATCGAGGCTATTGCTTTGGCGTAGCCCGACCAGGTGGGCTCCATCGCCCAGAAACGGGGCGGGAACAAAAACTGCTCTTGCAGCGGCTTGATGGACCTTTGAAACCCTGCCACAACCGGAACGAGAGCAACCAATGCAAACAAACACCCCACGAAAAACACGACCCAAGCCCATACGCTGTGCCGCCCGGCGCGGGCAGGCGCGAGAGGACGCCCCATACCCATCAGCTTTCGAAAAAGCCATACCATCCCATTGATGGCGGCAATCCAAAGGGCCAGCAGGAGTAACAAAACCACCGACACTGCAGCGGCTGTTCCCAACTCAAAACGAATCTGGCGGTAGTCGATTAGGTAAGACAGCAAGGTGTCGAGCGCGTAATTCGTCGAAGGGAAACCAAACACAGAGATCAGATACGGTACGACACCCAGCATGCCGACCGGAAGCAATGTCGCCGCCACATGCAAAATTTTGCCATTGGCCCCATCAGAAAAACCGGCCACACACACCCAATACAGAGGCGCCAGAATGATACAGAACATCTGAAACACATACAGCAGATGCGGCCATACCCCATCCAGCAGCCAGAATACGGGTTCAGAAATAATCTCCTTAGACATGAGGTAGCCGTTCAGCAGGCCGTACGAATCTGCCGAAAAGATATAGTTCAGCCCGGAGGGCAGCAGCGCAGATAGGCTGACCAGGCTCAAAACCACCCCCAGGCTCAAACGAGCCGCTTTGGGAAGCCGGCTGGCGGCACGCGCCAGAAAACCGGCCAGCACCAGGAACAAAAGAGACAGCGGGATCAGCAGCAGGGTATTGCCCAATTCCAGCTGAAACACGTTATCCCTGACCCTGTTCGAATAGTTCTGCAGCCCGACCCAAACCGGCGTAGACAGTGCGTTGTAGGAGGTGAAGCTGTAGCCTATCGTTTTCAGACACGGCCAGATAAGCGCGATAACGACCAACAAGCCGATCGGCACGCAGAGCAGAATCCCCCATGGGGAGTTGGGCTTGCCCTGGGGCAGCTGACGCAGCGGCACCGGCTCCTGATAAAGGGGCGGCGAGGGCGATTTTTTGACGTTTTGATACCAAGGAGGTTCCGGTGCCGGCGGCGCCGTGTATTCCTCCCCCAGAAGAGCCTCCACCGGCACCTGAAACAATTCCGCCAAATGCAGCAGTGTGTCCACGTCGGGAAGCGATTTGCCCTGTTCCCATTTGGAAACCGCCTGGCGCGTCACATGAAGAGCCTCCGCCACCTGCTGCTGGGTCAGGCCCTTTTCCTTACGTTTTTCCTCAATAAAGGCCGCCGCTTTGTCTTTATCCATGGGCCCTTCCCTCCTTTTCCTATGCGCTATCATATCATAGCCATGCGGGCGTACAAGAGCGGAAAACCGTTAAAAACAGGGGGCAACCGTTGGTTGCCCCCTGGCGCGGACCGCTATTTCCGATACAGCAGAACCTCAAACTCTATCTGCGTCGTCAGTTCCTCCCGCCCAAGCAAACGCGCCTGATCCTGCTCACTGGTTTTGTAGTAATACGGGGTCATTTTGAAAAGATTTTCGATATCGTTATGTTCCGCCAGGTATATAGTATCGTGTACCTGCATGTGGTCTAGTAAGGTAAAGCCTTCGAGCGCAAAGGGCTTGACTTGATTTTTATATGGGCGCTCGTAAATTGCCTGTTTGAGTTCCCATAGATGATTTTCCCCCGGGATAACCAGCAGCATGGCGCCGCCCGGACGGATGACCCGTTGGTATTCCTCCGAACAGTAAGGCGAAAACAGACTGCAAAGCAAATCGCAGCAGGCGTCCGGTACGGGAAGATGGAAAACGCTGGCCACCACATAGAAAATCGCCTTTTGCCGTTTCGCCGCTTTATCCAAGGCCAGCTTAGAAATATCCACCCCCAGGATATCCGGCTCCAGCCCCCGCTGACACAGCGCGTCGTAAAGGAGGGTGGTATAATACCCCTCGCCGCAGCCGGCATCCAAAACACAAGGCGTTTGGTGGGGCAGGTTCGCCAGCCATTCGCCCGCCAGCCGGCTTACTGTATCGGCTAAAGGACGGTAATACCCCTTATCCAAAAACTTCCGCCGGGCGTCGACCATCAACTTGTCGTCGCCCGGATTTTTGGCGTGCTTCCGGTTCGCGGGCAGCAGGTGCATATAGCCGCTGCGCGCCCGATCAAAGCGGTGCCCCTTTCGGCAGACACCTCCGTCTTCCGTCGTCGTGATAGGCGTTTGGCAAACCGGACACAGCACCGTCATTTAAGCTCTCCCCTTTGTTATTCGCTTCGCCTATTGTATCATGGCGGCCCCCTTTTCGCAACCGGGTTGGCAGACGCGGGACGATGTGGTATACTGGGCGTCATATAATGTACGTTTTGAAAGGATGAACCGGAGAATGACCAGCAAACAGCTGCTTTTGTGGGATTTGGACGGTACTCTTACCGATCCCATGCTAGGGATTATCAGCGCGGTACAGCACGCCTTGCGCGCCTTTCAGATCGATCCGCCCGATCGCCAGGCGCTGACGCCGTTTATCGGGCCGCCTCTGCAGGAATCCTTTCAGCGGTTTTATGGATTCAGCGAGGAACAGGCCAGGAAGGCCGTCGCCGCTTATCGGGAATACTTCGCCGATACCGGCCTTTATGAAAATGAAGTATACCCCGGCATTCCGGAACTGTTGGCCGATTTGAAAGATGCCGGAAAGACGCTGGCGCTGGCCACGTCCAAGCCCGCCGTGTTCGCCGAGCGGATTCTGGAGCATTTCCAGCTAAGGAAATATTTTTCATTGGCCGCCGGAAGCGAGTTGGACGGAACCCAGGTGCACAAAGCGGACGTGATCGCTTACGCCCTGGAGCAGACTGGTTTTTCCGCCGCCGACGCATTGATGATCGGCGACCGGTGCTACGATATCGACGGCGCCCGTGCTGTCGGGACACAGGCGTTAGGCGTTGCCTATGGATATGGCAGCCGCGAGGAACTGGAAAAGGCCGGCGCGTCTAAGATCGCCGAGAACGTGGAAGAGCTTAGAAAGCTGCTGTTATAAAAAATCCCCATCCATATGGATGGGGATTTTTGTCAGAATGTTACAGCAGAGACGCGGCCGGCGCGTCGAGCATAATGGTGACATTGGGATGAAGCTGGAGGATGGAGGCCGGGCACTGCGGCGTAACCGGGCCGGTGATCATGGCCTTGACCGCTTCCGCCTTGTCGGCGCCGGTGGCAATCAGCACGATCGCTTTCGCCTTCATGATAGACCCAATGCCCATGCTGAGAGCCTGACGCGGCACCTCATCGGAGCTGGAGAAGAAACGGGTATTGGCCTCAATGGTACTCTGGGTAAGATCCACCACGTGCGTGACCGGCGCAAAGGCATCGGCCGGCTCATTGAAAGCAATGTGACCGTTGCGCCCAATTCCCAGAATCTGCAGGTCAATGCCGCCGGCCGCTTCGATGGCCTTTTCATAAGCGGCGCATTCTGCCGCCGAATCGGAGGCAGTGCCGGAAAGCACATGAATGCTGGATTCCGGTACGTTGATATGACGGAACAGATTGTCCATCATGAAATAGTAATAGCTCTGCGGATGATCGTGGCCCAGACCGACATACTCATCCAGGTTATAGGTGGTCACACCCGAAAAATCCACGGCGCCGCAGGCATACATTTCCGCCATTTTGGTATAGGTGGGGATGGGGGTGGAGCCGGTGGCGAGGCCCAGCACCGCATGCGGTTTTTCGATCACCTTCGCGGAGAAAAGCGCTGCCGCCGCCGTGCCGATAGCCTGGGGGTCTTTATATGTCCTTACATTCATAGTCTCATCCTCCAATCAATATTCTTTTTTATTATGCATATGTGTAGTAGAAAAGTCCATACCCATTCGGGCTTTTTTTTTGCATTTTCCGGACGTCCTTGGTAAGGTGTCCAGAATTTTGTAACCAATACGAAGAGGCGGCCATATTGTATTAGTAGACAGGCTGTACAGCATCTGTCTATTTCCAGATAAAGGAGTCATGACATTGGAACATCAATTTATGGATCGGAATACCATGAGTTTCCCTGAAGAGTGTCCAGGACAGGTCGTCGCCATGGCGTACGTCCCCTGGCAGCGTCTCGAGCAGGTGTATGAAGTGGAGGACGGCTTTTGCCGCGGCACCATTTTCCCCGAGCTTGACAAACCGTGGATGGTAGGAGGCGACTGCTGTGAGTGAGAGAGCCAAGATGCGGCGCTGCATTTCCGCCTACGATTTTGCCATTCTCGACCTGGAGACGTATCTCGATTCCCACCCCGACGACGCACGCGCCATGCAGCTGCGGGAGCAGTACATGTGCAAACGCCGGGAACTGATCGCGGAGTACGAGCTGCGCTGCGGCCCCTATGTGGTAACCCGGCGCGACGTACCCAACGGCAACCGCTGGACCTGGGTAGACAGCCCCTGGCCCTGGGAATATGAGATGGAGGATTAAGCTATGTGGGAATATGAGAAGAAACTGCAATATCCGGTCAAAATCAAGAACCCTAACCCTAAGCTGGCCAAAATTATCATCACGCAGTACGGCGGGCCCGACGGCGAAATGAGCGCCTCCCTGCGATATCTGAGCCAGCGGTATTCCATGCCCTATTCCGAGCTGAAGGGGATCCTGACGGACATCGGCACCGAGGAACTGGCCCACTTTGAAATGATCGCCGCTATGGTGCACCAGCTGACGCGGAATATGACCCCGGAAGAGATTGTCAAATCCGGCTTTGATACCTATTTTGTCGATCATACCGCCGGGGTTTGGCCGCAAGCCGCTTCCGGCGCGCCCTGGACGGCCGCCTATATTCAAAGCAAAGGCGATGTTATCACCGATCTGCACGAGGATATGGCCGCCGAGCAAAAGGCACGTACTACCTACGACAACCTGCTGCGCCTCATCGATGATCCCGATATCCGCGAGCCGCTGAAATTCCTGCGGACGCGTGAAATCGTGCATTACCAACGGTTCGGCGAAGGGCTTCGAATTGCGACCGATAATCTGAACAGCCAGAACTTCTATGCCTGCAACCCCAGCTTTGACAAATGCTGCGGCAAAGGACAAAACGACGGCAAAAAAACGGGCTGCGGCTGCAATCAACCGCGGATGCGCTAAGCTTTTGAACGAATGCGCCCCTTACCGGTAATCGGTAAGGGGCATTTTTATCAAAGATCGTTGCGCACTAAATCCTCATAGGTCTCCGCCTTGACAACCACGCGAGAGGCGCCGTCCTTGACCATGACGACAGCGGGACGGGGCAGACGGTTGTAATTGGAGGACATGGAATAATTATACGCACCGGTCGCCAGCACCGCGAGAATGTCCCCCGCGCCGCAGGCTTGCAGCGGCGTGTTTTCCTGTATCAAATCGCCGCTTTCACAGCAGCGGCCAGCAATAGTCACGGTATCTGTAGCAGGTTCTCCCGCCCGGTTGGCAATCACCGCTGTGTAATCCGCCTTATAAAGGGCATAACGGGGATTGTCCGGCATCCCGCCGTCCACACTGACGTAATCCCGCACACCAGGAATATGCTTGATACCACCGACAGTGTATAGAGTGATGCCCGCCGGCGCGACGACGGAGCGGCCCGGCTCTATCACGATATAGGGGAAGGGGAACCGCAGTTCCCGCGCTTTTTCCTTGGCCGCGCCGGCCACCAGCCGCATATAGTCCCCGGTCGGCTTGGGATGATCCATTTTGGTATAGGGAATCCCAAAGCCGCCGCCGAGATTCAGTTCCGTCAGGGTAATGCCCGCGGCCGTGCGCACGGCATCCATAAATTCCAGCAGGACTTCGGCCGCGTGGATGAAAGGCTGTTCGTCGAAAATTTGGGAACCGATATGGCAGTGTATCCCCTTAAAATCCAAGTGGGGCAGGCCGGCGGCTTCCTTTGCCGCCTCCATGGCGTCGCCGTTCTCCAGCGTAAAGCCGAATTTGGAATCGATTTGTCCAGTGCGGATAAAGGCGTGTGTATGGGCGTCGATGCCGGGGGTAATCCGCAGATAGATAGCCGCCGTCTTCCCCATCTCCCCCGCCAGCTTCGAGAGAGTGTGCAGTTCGCCCAGGTTATCCACCACAATCCGGCCCACGCCGTATTCCAACGCCATACGCAATTCGGCGACGGATTTGTTGTTCCCATGAAAATACAGCCGCTCCGCGGGGAAGCCGACCTGCATGGCCGTATAAAGCTCGCCACCGGACACCACATCTGCGCCGCAGCCCTCGTCCATCACGATGCGGTACAGTTCCTTAAAGCTGCAGGCTTTGCTGGCAAAAGCCACCATGCCCCCATTTTCATAGTTCTCATCCAGGGAGGCCTTATAGCTGCTCAGGGCGCTGCGGATGGCGGTTTCGTCCATCACATACAAGGGGGTGCCATATTGCGCGGCCAGTTCGACCGTATCGCAGCCGCCAATGGCCAAATGACCCGCGGCGTTCACAGATAAGCAATCCGATAATAACATCCTCGTCATTCCTTTCCCGGCCGTATCGTCCGTCATTCCGTGCGGAGATACGGCCCGTTAATTTTAGGCATCCTCTTCTTCCGTAACAGAAATCAGAATATCCCGCAGAGCGTCCACGCCTTCCCGCGTTACGGCGGAGAAAGGCACCCATCGCAGCCCTTCATACTCCGCCAACTCTTCTTCGAGAGCCTTCAGGCGAGATTCCCTTTCGGTTTTGTTGAGCTTATCGGCCTTGGTCAGCACCACGAGAAAGGGGATTTCCCGTTGCGTCAGATACTCGATCATCATGCGATCATCGCCGGTCGGCGGATGGCGCATGTCCACCAGCTGCAGCACCAGGCGCAAATCCCTGTCGGCATCAAAATAGCCTTCAATCAGGGTGTTCCACCGTTTTTTCTCCGAAGCGGAAACCTTTGCATACCCATAGCCAGGCAAATCGACCATCCGCATCGTATCCAGACGATAAAAGTTTACGGTGGCGGTCTTGCCGGGTGTGGCGCTGGTGCGCGCCAAGTTTTTGCGGTTTAGAAGCGCATTGATCAAGGAGGATTTTCCCACGTTGGATCGGCCGGAGAAGGCCACCTCCGGCAGAGTAGGCGCCACCAGCTGATGGCTGAGAGCGGCGGACGCCTCAAACGCGGCCGATTCAATTTTCATGGTTGCTATCCCCTTTCCAGGTTTACTGCGTGGAGCTTTCCGCCTTCGGCTGGGCAATCAGCGCCGTTTTCAGAACTGTGTCCAGGTGGGAGGCGGTCACAAACTCCACATGGTCCTTCACCACACCGTCCACCTCATCCAAGTCCGGCTCGTTTTCCGCCGGAATAATCACGGTTTTCATGTGGTGAATATAGGCGGCCATGGTCTTTTCCTTCAAGCCGCCAATGGGCAGCACCCGCCCGCGCAGGGAGATTTCACCAGTCATCGCCACATCCTGCCGCACGGGGATACCCGTCAGAGCCGATACAATGGCCGTGGCCATGGTAACGCCCGCCGAAGGGCCGTCTTTTGGCACCGCGCCTTCCGGCACATGAATGTGGATATCCTTGTTTTTATAAAATTCCCGATCGATGTGCCATTCCGCGGTGCGCGAACGGACATAGCTGATGGCGGTGCGGGCGGACTCTTTCATGACATCCCCCAGCGAGCCGGTCAGTTCAATTTTGCCGCTGCCATCCAGCACAGCTACTTCCACAGGCATGGTCTCTCCGCCCACCGAAGTCCAGGCCAAGCCGTTGACAACGCCGATTTCATCCCGCCGCTCGGCCATATCTTCCTTATATTTCACCGGCCCCAGGAAATCCTCCAGGCGGGACACCGTCACACTCTTCGCTTCCCCGGATACGATAATTTTGGCCACCTTTCGGCAAATTTTCGCAATACAGCGCTCCAGGCCGCGCACCCCGGCTTCCCTGGTATATCCGGCGATCATGGCTTTCAAGCAGTCGTCGGACAGCCGGATTTGCCGCATGGTCAGGCCGTGACGTTTTGCCTGCTTACGCAGCAGATGTTCTTTGGCTATATGGAATTTTTCCTCTGCCGTATAGCTGCCCAAAGCGATGACGTCCATCCGATCGTAAAGAGGCGCCGGGATGGTGTCCACCGTATTGGCAGTCGTGATGAACAGCACATCGGACAAATCAAAAGGAACCTCAATATAATGGTCGCAGAAAGCGCTGTTCTGCTCCCCGTCCAACACTTCCAGCATCGCGGAAGCGGGATCGCCGTGAAAATCGCTGCCCATTTTATCGATTTCATCCAGAAGAATCAACGGGTTCCGGCTGCCCGCCTGTTTGATAGCGGAGATGATCCGGCCGGGCATGGCGCCGATATACGTTTTGCGATGCCCGCGAATCTCCGCCTCATCCCGCACACCGCCAAGAGATACCCGGACATACTTCCGGTTCATGGCGGAAGCAATGGATTTGGCTATAGAGGTTTTCCCCACGCCGGGAGGGCCGACCAGACACAGCACTTGGCCTTTCATCTCGCTGGAAAGCTGCCGGACGGCCAGCGCCTCAACAATCCGCTCTTTGACCTTATCCAGGCCGTAATGATCGCGATCCAATACACGGCGGGCGGCAGACAAGTCCAGGCTGTCCTTGGTCAGCGTATTCCACGGCAGGGACAGACAGGTATCCAGATAGTTGCGGGACACCGTGGCTTCGTGAGACCCATAGGGCATTTTCGCCAGCTTGGCACACTCCTTGAGCAGCTTGTTGCTGGTTTCCTCCGGGAGTTGTAGCGCCAGAATTTTTTCCCGGTATTCTTCGGATTCCTCCGCCGGATTATCTCCGTCACCCAATTCCTCGGAAATCACTTTCAGCTGCTCCCGCAGATAATATTCCTTTTGATTCTGATCCAGCTGTTCATGGACGCGTTCGTGAATATCCTGCTCCAACTCCAGGATCGAGCATTCCCGTGCCAGGAGCGACAGCAGCAGTTCCATCCGCTTTTCCACCGGCGCGGTGCTCAAGATATCCTGTTTTTCCTCCGGAGGCAGCGCGATATTGGCGGCGATGTAATCGGCAAGGTAACCCGCGTCCTGAGCCGCCGCCACCCCCAAAGACACGTCCGGCGCCATCTTCGGGGCCAGCTGTGCATATTCCTCAAAATATGTACGGCATTCCCGCATCACAGCTTGAGCGCGCAGCGAACCGGCTATGCGGCGTTCCAGCCGCTCACGCACAGCCACCATCAAAAAAGGCTCCGTCTGAAGCACTTCCTCTACGCCAGCGCGGTACAGTCCTTCGACCAGAATACGGAGGTTGTCCCCCGGCAGCTTCAGGACCTGCCGAACCTTAGCCACAACGCCGACCGTATACAGCCCCTCCACAGAGGGATCGTCCTGCGCCACATCCCGCTGGGTAACCAGATAGATAATCTGATCCGCGCCCATCGAAGCGTTGAGCGCCTGAATCGATTTCTGACGGCCGACGTCGAAATGCAGCAGCATCCCCGGAAACACCACCAGCCCCCGCAATGCGAGCAGCGGGAGCGACGAGGAACGTGCCACCCGTTTTTTTATTCCCATGTTAACCATCCATTCTTTACAGACGCGATACTGGTATCCGTCTTCCGGATAAAAAGGCAGCCGGCACCAGAGTGCCGGCTGTCAAGCTTATCCCCTTGCCGCCGGCGGTTTCACCGGTTAAGCTGTCACCTTGCGGCGTGTCGTGCGGTTTTTCGTCGGAACCTTCAGCCGGTTCGTTTTTTTCTCCGGATTGACAACAATCTCCGGTTTGGCGTTCTGCGTGACGCAGTCACCGGTTATCACGATCTTTTCAATCGTCGGATCCGAAGGCACTTCATACATCAGCTGTGTCAGAAGCTCCTCCATGACCGAGCGAAGGCCGCGGGCGCCGGTGTTGCGTTTCAGCGTTTTCTCCGCCACCGCTTTGAGGGCCTCCGATGTGAACTCCAGCTTCACGCCATCCAGAGAAAACAGCTGGGTATACTGCTTAATCAACGCGTTTTTCGGTTCGCTTAAGATACGGACAAGAGCCTCGATATCCAACGCTTCCAAGGTAGTGATCACCGGCATACGGCCAACCAATTCCGGAATCAGCCCATAGCGGATAAGATCCTGGGGAACCAGCTCCTTGAAAAGCTTGCTCCGGTCAAGATCCTTTTTAGATTTCACCTCGTTGCCGAAGCCTAGAGAACCCGATCCCACTCGTTTCTCGATAATCTTCTCGATGCCGTCAAAGGCGCCGCCGAGAATAAAGAGAATGTTGCTGGTATCAATCTGAATGAATTCTTGCTGCGGATGCTTGCGGCCGCCGGAAGGCGGCACGTTGGAAACCGTGCCTTCCAAAATCTTCAGCAGCGCCTGCTGCACGCCTTCGCCGCTGACATCCCGGGTGATGGAAGGATTTTCGCTGCGACGGGCAATTTTATCGATTTCATCCACATATATAATGCCGCGTTCCGCTTTTTCCACATCGTAATCCGCCGCCTGAATCAGGCGAAGCAGAATATTCTCCACATCCTCGCCCACGTATCCCGCTTCGGTCAGCGTGGTAGCGTCGGTGATGGCAAAAGGAACATCCAGCGTACGAGCAAGCGTCTGCGCTAAGGCTGTCTTTCCAACCCCGGTGGGGCCAAGAAGGAGCACATTGCTCTTGCCCAGTTCAGTCTCGGAGGATGCGCCGAAGAAAATGCGCTTGTAATGATTATACACCGCAACGGACAAGGCAACCTTCGCCGCATCCTGCCCAATCACGTATTCGTCCAGCCCGGCCTTTATTTCCTTGGGGGTAGGCAGGCGGGGCGGTATATCGTCGCTGTTGGCGCGCCGCTTTGAAAAATTCCCACCGTCCTCCAAGATGGACTGACAGAGCTCTATGCATTCGTTGCAAATAAACACGCCCGGCCCAGCTATCAAGCGGTGCACTGCGTCCTGGGTCTTGCCGCAGAATGAACAGCTCACAATACGGTTTTCATCGTTGTTTTTCGGCATCGGATATGCCTCCCCTCTTTATAGCATTCGTTCCTATTCAGTGCTTATCGATAATTTTGTCCACCAGACCATACTTCACAGCGTCTTCCGCCGTCAGCCAGTTGTCGCGGTCGGTGTCCCGTTCAATGGTCTCCAGAGGCTGGCCGGTCATCTCCGCCAGCAGTCGGTTCATACGGTTGCGGATAAAGAGAATATGATCCGCCTGGATTTTGATGTCGCTGGCCTGTCCCTTGGTGCCGCCCATGGGCTGGTGAATCATGATTTCGCTGTTGGGCAGGGTCATCCGCTTGCCCTTGGCACCGGCCGCGAGCAGGAACGATCCCATGCTGGCCGCCATGCCGATGCAGATGGTGGACACGTCGCATTTGATAAACTGCATGGTATCGTAAATCGCCATGCCGGCGGAAATGGAGCCGCCCGGGCTGTTGATATACAGATGGATATCCTTATCGGGGTCCTGCCCTTCCAAATACAACAGCTGAGCCACCACCAGCGAGGCGGTCGCGTCGTTGACCTCATCCGACAGCATGATGATACGCTCGTTGAGCAAACGGGAAAAAATGTCATAGCTGCGTTCACCGCGGCTGGTTTGTTCAACAACATAAGGAACTAAACTCATTATCTGGCACCTCCATATTGCTTGAAGATTTACATTCTCCGGCCCATACAGCAGGAGGGGACAAATTCCCCGTCCAAACGGCTGGACCGTCTGCACAGTCACAGGACCAGTATGGACAGGGAACCCGGATTTTAATCCAAGAAATTGTATTTTCAGCCGATTATTCTTCGGTGATAACCGCCGTTTCCTTAATCATTTCCATTGCCTTGCCGACAGCCAGATCCTTGGACAATTCCGCGGAAGGAATCAGGGATTTGATTTTTTCCACGTCCATCTTATACTGTTCGGCATATTTGGCGTATTCCGCTTCCAGCTCCTCGTCGGAAGGCGCAATATTTTCCAGGCTGGCAATCTTCTCAAGCGCCAGGCGAATTTTGACCTGTTTCTCCGCCTGCTCACGGAAGCCGGCGCGGAAAGCGTCCATATCCATGCCGGTATACTGCATATAGGTCTGCAGGTTCAGGCCCTGCGACTGCAGCCGGTAATCAAAATCGCGGACGCTCTCGTCGACACGATGGTTGTACATCGCGTCCGGGACTTCTGCCTTAAAGCCCTCCAGGAGCTGATCCAGCAGCTGATTCTCCACGGCGTCTTCCGCGGCGTGGGTGCGCTCATGCTCCAGTTTGCCCTTGATATCGGCCTTCAATTCTTCCAGCGTGTCAAACTCGCTGGTATCCTTCGCCAAATCGTCGTTCAGCTCGGGGAGTTCCTTGACCTGCACCTCGTGAATCTTGCACTTGAAAACCGCCGGTTTGCCAGCCAGTTCCGCCGCGTGATAGTCCTCGGGGAAGGTCACGTTGACATCGATTTCTTCGTCGATGGATTTGCCGACCAGCTGCTCCTCGAAGCCGGGGATGAACTGGTTGGAGCCGAGAACCAGGGTGTAATTCTCCGCCTTGCCGCCCTCGAAAGGCTCCCCGTCCACAAAACCTTCGAAGTCGAAAGTCACGGTGTCGCCGTTTTCAGCGGGATGATTCTCCACAGAAACGAGGCGGGAATTGCGCTCTTGTACCTTTTTCAGTTCGGCATCGAGATCCTCGTCGGTGACCGGCGCCAGCTTTTTGGTGGCCTTCAGGCCTTTATACTCGCCCACTTCCACCTCGGGCTTGACGGTGATGACGGCCTTGAAAACGAGGCCCTCTTTCCCGACAGACTCCACGTCCAGATCGATTTTATCTTCCACATATTCATAGCCGGATTCCTTAATGGCAGCGTCCAGCGCTTCGGGATACAGAGCGTTGACAGCGTCCTCATAGAACACGCCGCTGCCATAAATCTTCTCCACGAAGGAACGGGGCGCCTTCCCCTTGCGGAAACCGGGAATATTCATTTTGCCAATATTCTTTTTATAGGCCTTGCTGACCGCCGCCTCGAAGCTGTCCGCATCCACCTCGACGACCAGTTCCACCCGGTTGGTATCGGTTTTCGTTGCCGTTTTCAAAGCCATTGTTTACTTCCTCCTACATTTACCTTTACACATTGAGTTTGATTATAGCATATCCTCGCGCGTTGCGCTACAGGATTTTATGAATTAACCGTAAATTTCTCGATTTTTTCTAGCCCTGTGAAATTTTGAGAGGCACGAAGGATAACGCGTCGCTTGAAACAAGCTCCAACGCCACGTCCCCCCATTTCCCGCGGAAAGCCTTGCGGATTCCGGCCCCGTGAATATGTCCGTAATAGCACCGCCGGATTTGCCGGCGCTGCAGAGTTTCCAGGATTTCCTCGCAGACCGCCCCGGCGTACACCGGTGGATAGTGCAGAAACGCCACCGGCTCTAGACCGGTCGCCACTGCCGCGTCGATGGACGCGTTAAGCCGCCCCACCTCCCTGGCCAAAATCTTTTTATCCGCGTCGGCCTCGGCGTCGTAAAACCAGCCCCGGGTGCCGCAGACCGCCAAGCTGTCGTCTACGGTATACGCGTCGTTATGCAGGATGGATACGCTCGTCAGGCCGTGTTCCTCCAGATACGCGTCCATTTTGCGCCGGGTGGTCCACCAATAATCGTGATTGCCCTTCATAAGGATCTTGCGCCCCGGCAGGCTGTGAAGAAACGCCAAATCCGCTCCCGCCTGCTCAAGAGACATTCCCCACGATACGTCGCCGGCCACCACCACGGTATCCCCGTCGGCCACCAGCCGCCGCCAATTGTCCTCCAAACGGCGGACATACCCATTCCAGCCCGGAAAAGCATCCATCGGCTTGTTCGTCCCCAGGGAAAGATGCAAATCGGCAATGGCGAACAGCGACATAACGGACCCCTTTCCAGAAATTTTCTGACGCGCTCATGTTTTATCGGCAGACGGACATACTATACCGCAGAAGGACGATGAAGGAGGGATAGCCAATGAACAGCTACGACAGCCAAGCAGCCTCGTCGCCGGTGGTACGCTGCGATGTGAAAAACTGCCAATATCACGAGAAGGACGGCAGCTGCAGCGCCGGCAAAATCATCGTCGGTCCGGCCTATGCCGTCAGCAACGCCGATACGGCCTGCTCGACCTTTAAGCCCGGGCACGATTGACCCCCGCAGGGACGCCGCCGGTTTTGCCGGCGGCGTTTTTACTGGATACCCAGCAGGCGGTAAACAACCGCCGGCATTTCCTCGCGGGAGCAAACCTCGGTGAATCGCGGCGTTTTCCCGCGCAGGCCCGCCAGCGGAGGCGGCACCTCGCAGCCGGTCAGCCGTTCGAGCGCCTCGACCTTGTCGAACTCGTCCATAGCGGCGGCGCCGCCGTGCAGGGCGTCCAGGACGCTGGCGGAGAATTTATACGGATTGGCGGTGGAAGCGATAACCGTGGGGGTCGTATCCCCCGTTTCCCGCCGGTATTCGTTGTAAACATGGACAGCCACCGCCGTATGGGTATCGCAGAGATAACCGTGCTTTTGATAGGTTTCGGCAATGGCGGCCGCTGTCCCCTCGTCGTCGCACCAGCCGGCGGCGAACAAATCCTGGATGCGGGCGCCGATGGCCTCCGGTACGGTATACCGGCCGGTTTCTTTCAGAGAACCCATCAGCCGCCGGATTTCTGCGTCGTCACGGCCGGCCAAATCGTAAAGGAGACGCTCCAGGTTGGAGGAAATCAAGATATCCATGGACGGGGACGTAGTGGCATGGAATTCCCGATTGCGATCGTACGTGCCGGTACGGATGAAATCCGTGAGTACCCGGTTGCGGTTGGAGGCGCATATCAGCTTAGCGATAGGCAGTCCCATCTTCTTCGCGTAATACGCGGCCAGGATGTTGCCGAAATTGCCGGTGGGCACCACGACGTTGATCGCCTGTCCCATAGCAACCTCTCCACTGGCCAGCAAATCGCAGTAGGCCGATACATAATACACGATTTGCGGCACCAGGCGGCCCCAGTTGATGGAATTGGCGCTGGAGAACATCATGCCGTGCCGGGCCAACTCGTCCCCTACAGCTTTATCGGTGAAGATGGCCTTCACCCCGTTCTGCGCGTCATCGAAATTGCCGCGGATGGCGCAGACGCCCACGTTGTTTCCTTCCTGGGTCGTCATTTGCAGCTTCTGCATGGGGCTGACACCGTCCACCGGGTAAAAAACCAGAATTTTCGTATGCGCGGCATCCCGGAAGCCTTCCAGAGCCGCCTTACCCGTATCGCCGGAGGTGGCGACCAAAATGACGATTTCCTGCCCCTGAGCCGTCTTGCCGACAGAAACCCTCATGAGATGCGGCAGAATCTGCAGGGCCATATCCTTGAAGGCGCAGGTGGGGCCGTGCCACAGTTCCAGCACGTGCACACCGTCCTCCAGTTTGTGAAGCGGAGCCACGGCGGGCGACCGGAATTTTCCGCCGGTATAAGCCGCTGTGCAGCACTCCTCCAGTTCCTCCTTAGTGAAATCCGTCAGGAATTTCGAAAGGATAAACGCGGCGCGCTCCACGTAGGGCTTTTTTACCAGGCCCGCCAAATCGCTCTGGGAGAGGGACGGGAGCTCCCGGGGAACAAACAGCCCTCCCTCGGAGGAGATCCCCTGCGCAATCGCTTGGGCGGACGGCACCTCCACCTGGCTGTTCCGGGTGCTGTTATACATCATTTTACGGACCATTCCTTTCCGGTCAAGACAGTTTCTTTTCCTTTATATTAATCTATTTTCCCGCCGCTTGTCAAAGCGTTCCGGAAGAATTCGAAGGCATTTCGGTAAAATAAGCGTTCTAGACAGTCTTCCGCATAGCCTTTTTGCAAAAAATAGGCATATAGCCGTTCCATAACGGCCACCCCCTGCCAATCCTCCGGCACATCCGTCCCATCAAAATCGCAGCCGAATGCCACCACCCGTTCCCCCCCCAAGGAGAGATAGTGATAAAAATGCCGTTCGAGCTGCTCAAAGGTCTGCGCGCCGAGCTGGGAGGCGCAGACGTTCAATCCCACTAGGCCGCCCGCCTGCCGGATAGCGGCAAACTGCTCGTCTTTCAGATTGCGGGCATGGGGATATATCGACGCTGAAACGGAATGGCTGGCGATAAAGGGGCCTTTTGCCGTCTGCGCCACGTCCCAGAAGCCTCGTTCGTTCAAATGGGACACGTCGGGCAGGATGCCGGCAGATTCCATGCGGCGCACCGCTTCCTTTCCGAAGGCCGTCAGCCCCTCCTCGCAGCCGGAAGCACAGCCGTGTCCCAGCTCATTGGAGCCGTTCCATGTCAAGGTAATAATTTTAACGTCGCGATCCCGCAGCTTTTCAATAGACTCCAGCCGGCCGGCCAGCATGGCGCCTCCCTCCACGGAGAATATCGCCTGGCAAACCGGCGCGGCGGGCGTCTCTTCCAAATCCCCGCCCTTTTGAATCAAGCGCATCGCGTCGGCGTTGGCCTCAATCTGCCGGTGGCCGTAGTCCAACAGGGCGCAGCAGGTATCCAAGGCTGCTTCTCCCCCTAGCGTATCCGGAAGCCACGCGGCAAACACTTGAGCCCACGCGTCAAACCGCAGGCCCCGTCGTAAATCCACATGATGCCTGTTTTCCTTCAGGCCATCCCGCTTTTGGAAGCATTCGTACAAGGTATCGCAATGCATGTCAAACAGGCGCAAGAAAATCCCTCCTTCAAAACGCATGTTGGAGGTCGCCGGCTTCATAGGCCCCCTGAATATGATCGATCTCCAGCACCTTCATCGGGTCATCTGCCGCCGTCAGGACTTCCACCACATCAAAACGGGGCTGCAAGGGGGTGGGATGCTGCTGGAGAAAACGGGCCGCGGTACGCAGAATCCGCCGCTGCTTTTCCTTGGTAACCGCTTCTCTGGGGGCATAGATAGCCGCATCGTTTCGGGTTTTCACCTCCACGAAGGCAATATATTGCTTATCGGCGGCGATTATGTCTATTTCCCCCAACCGTGTACGGTAATTTGCCGTCAAGATATCGTATCCCCGCTCCCGCAAAAAGCGGGCGGCCAGTACTTCACCAGCCGCCCCTTTGGATACCGCCGCCATATTCGTTATCCTCCGTTTTCAGCCAGCAGTTTCTTAAGGAAGCTGCGCCGGTGAACCGGCGAAGGCCCGTTCTCCAGGATGAGCTGCATATGTAGAGCCGTTCCATATCCCTTGTGCTTCGCAAACTGGTAAGCCGGATACGTCTTATCCAATTCCAGCATATACCGATCTCGGCTCACCTTCGCCAAAATGGAGGCGGCGGCTATCGAGGCCGACAAGGCGTCCCCCTTGACAACGGAACGTCCGGGTATCTCCAACCCCGGCGGCACCATGTTGCCGTCGATCAACGCCAGCTCCGGTGACACAGACAGGCCCTGAACCGCCCGCTTCATCGCCAAAAAAGTGGCTTGCAGAATGTTGAGGGATTCGATTTCCTCCACCGAGGCGCTGGCTATCGAATAAGCGGACGCCTCCTTAAGAATGACATCAAAGAGCGCTTCCCGCTTCTTTTCGGTCAACTTCTTGGAATCGTTAATCCCGTCAATAACGGCGTCCGGCCGGAGAATTACCGCCGCCGCGAACACCGGGCCGGCCAGCGGCCCGCGTCCGGCTTCGTCCACGCCGCAAACAACGGCATAGCCTTCGGAACGGACGGCTTCGTCAAATTCGTAGTTGGTCATGGTATCCCTCTTTTCTCGCGGTCATTCGGGCCGTTCCAGCGTGATCCGGCCCAGCTTGCCGCCACGGAATTCATCTAGAACCGTAATCGCCGCCCGTTCGGTGTGAACCTCGCCGCCGGAAACCAGCATGCCCCGTTTGCGGCCGATAGCGTTCAACAGTTCCCAGCCGTCCTCCGGCATATCCGCCGCAAGTTTATACCGCTCCGCCAGAAGCGGACGGTAGTCCCGACCCAAAATGGTCAGCAGGCCGCAGGCCAGCTCTTCCACATCCAGGATTTGATCGCGAATGGCCCCCGTATACGCCAGGTGACGCGCCACCTGCTGATCGTCGAATTTTGGCCAGAGTACGCCGGGGGTGTCCAGCAGCTGCACGCCGGACTCCAGCACGAACCACTGGTTACCCCGGGTAACGCCGGGACGATCCTCCACCTTGGCCTTGCCGCCCTTTGCCAGGCGGTTGATCAAGCTGGACTTGCCGACATTGGGGATCCCCATAACCATAGCGCGAATGGGACGTCCTCCCATCCCTTTGGCCTCCCAAGCGGCAATCCGCTCCGTCAGAAGCCCGCGAAGCAGCGGTGTGAATTCCTTCAACCCCTTACCGCTTTTGCAGTCCGCCGCCATGGCTGCCGCTCCCTGCCGGCGAAATTGCGTCAGCCACAGGCGGTTGGCGGTATCATCGGCCATATCCGCTTTGTTGAGCACCACCAGGCGCGGCTTCCCCGCTGTCAGCGCATCCAGCTCCGGGTTGCGGCTGCTGTTCGGTATTCTCGCGTCCAGCACTTCCACCACCGCGTCGATCAGCGGTAGACATTCCTGGATTTTGCGCCGGGTTTTCGTCATGTGACCGGGGAACCATTGTATCGTCTGTCCTTGTTCCATCTCGCGCCGCTTATCCTCCGTAATTGTATAAACCGCCGATATGGCTGAACGGCCATAGGCGGAATACCGCTTTCCCCATTAAGTCTTTCTCACTGACGCAGCTAATATCCCTTTTCCGGCTGTCATGGGAATTCAGCCGGTTGTCTCCCATGACAAAAACGTAGCCCTCGGGAATGGTAATCGGCCCCTGAAACTCCATGGGATCCGTTCTCTGGAAATCGTCAAGATAAGGTTCATCCAACACCTTGCCGTTGAGAAGGACCTCCCCGGTTTGGGCATCGATGTCCAGGGTGTCGTTTCCTTTGGCAATGACCCGTTTGACCAGCGGCTCCTGCGTATACCGGTTGATAACCACGATGTCGCCCCGTTCCGGCGTGTAGTTCAGGCGGGTCAAAATCAGGCGATCGTGATCCATCAGCGTCGTTTGCATGGATTCCCCGTCCACCCCGACAATACGGAACAAAAAGGTAAAGACCAGCACCACGCAGACCAGGGCGAAGATAGCCGCTTCCACCCATTCGTATACGGCGACGGTCCGTTCGTTTTCCGTGTCTTCCACCAGCACGTTATTGGATTCGTCCATGTTTCAAACCTCACAATCTGCTTCTATGGTTCTTTATTCCAGGCCGCCGATTTTATTCAGCGGCCAGATACGGAAAATCGCCTTGCCGGCGATATCCTTCACATTGATAAGGCCCACCTCGTCCATGCGACTGTCCTTCGACGCGTTGCGGTGATCGCCCATGACGAACACATATCCCTCCGGTATCGTTATCGGGCCGCGGAAATCCTCGAGCACGGTGTCATAGTGCACATACGGCTCGTCCAGCTCTTCCCCGTTTAACAGGACGATATGCGTGTCCGGATCGATTTGCAGCTCGTCGCCGCCCATGGCAATGACGCGTTTGATAAGCGGCTCCTCCGCATAGCGGTTGATCACCACAATATCGCCGTGCTTCGGTGTGTAAAAAGCGCTCGCCAGAATCAGGCGGTCTTTATGCATCAGGGTATCCATCATGGACTTGCCGTCCACACCGACGATGCGGAAGAAAAACGTGAACACCACGACGACACAAATCAGGGAAAACACCGCCGCCTCCACCCAGTCATACAGCGCCGACACATATACGCGGGTATTGGGCTTGGCTTTGGATATATGCAGCGAGAACATTGGAACGTCCCCTCTCCCGGACAAACATGCAACTATTGCATTATTATAGCACAGCTTTCCGCCTAAATAAAGCAAAAAAGGGACGTATCGTCCCTTTTTTGCATAACATTTTCGTGGATTATTTCAGGCGCTCTTTGACCTTCGCGGATTTGCCGACGCGATCGCGCAGGTAGTACAGCTTGCTGCGGCGTACTTTGCCGTAACGAACCACCTTCACGTCCGCCACATTGGGGGAGTGCAGCGGGAAGACTCTCTCCACACCCACGCCATAAGAGACGCGGCGCACGGTAAAGGTTTCGGCCACGCCGCTGCCGCGCTTGGCAATGACGGTGCCCTCGAAGGCCTGGATTCTTTCGCGATCGCCCTCGCGGATTTTCACGTCCACCCGGACGGTATCGCCGATACCGAACTGGGGAGCATTCTCCTTAAGGCTGCCGTTGGCAATGGTTTTGAGTGCGTCCATTTTCATTTCCTCCTTGATATTCAGACATTCTTACCCGGAAGGCAGAGGACTGTCCGCTCTAATGTCCGGCTTTCGCTTGGCATTAATCCCCGGTAAGAAGCCCGTCAGGAGAAGAGCCTCTTACGGAACAGGTATTAGCGCAATGCGCCGATAACTGCAATATTTTACCACGGTTTCAGGAAGAATGCAAGGGGTTTTCGCTTTTTCCCAATAAAATCTTTTAGAAAAACACATCCCCGCTTTTTCCATACAGCTCCAGGCGCGTTACCTGAAAGTGGATAGCCTCCCGGCCGGTCAACTGCCGCAGAGCGGTTGCTAGCAGCGCGGGGTTTATTGTGTTATCGCTGCTGCAGGGCAAGACCGTTTCCATGACGCAGCCGTCCTCCGCTTCCCTCAAGCTTACATCGGACAGAGCCGGCTTGATATCCACGGTCTTCATGGTTTTCTTTTTGGTGCGCTTCTCTACGAGGATCTCATCCTGCTCCAGAAGCCGGCGAACCTCCTCCGGCAAACAGGAAAACGTCAAACGATAACGAGCGGCCGCCAGCTCCCCCGGCTTCATACGCGCCTCGTTAGCCTCCAGGACGGTCAGCCCTTCCGGCATCACGGCGTTCAGCCGGGAGACCAGCTCTTCCATGGGCATGTCCTCCTCCAGCCGGAAATCCATGCATTCCCGCAGCCCCTCATATCCCAGGGACAGCGGCGCGGCAAAGGTCACGTAAGGGTGGCGATTAAAGCCTTCGGTATACCACAGCGGAATTTCCGCCCGACGCAGCGCCCGAATCATGGCGCGATTCAAATCCAGATGAGAAATATATTTTGCCCGTCCGGTTTTGGAAAAGCGGATTCTAACGGTTTTCAACACAGACGCCTCCCTTCCAGCAGGCGGCGCCGCAGCCGGAACAGGCTTGCCGGCAGTTGGGCGTCGTGACGCTCTGGCGGGCCTTCTCGCTCTCCTTCTTCAGGAAAGCCTTGGTAACGCCGTAATCCAGATGATCCCAGGGAAGAATCTCCTCATAGGAGCGGCGGCGATTGGCATAAAAGGCCGGCTCTACCCCCAAATCGGCGAACACCTGCATCCAGGTGGCGAAATCAAAATGCTCCGACCAAGAGTCCAGATGACAGCCCCGGCGGTAAGCTTCTTCAATGACTGCACATAAGCGGCGATCCCCCCGGGCGAATACCGCTTCCAGAAAGCTGGTTTCCGCTTCATGCCAACTTAGCGAAATCTTCTTGGTGGTCACCGAGGCGACCAGATGCTTCTGCTTGGCGCGCAGCTCTTCCATCGTATCCTGCGGTTCCCACTGGAAGGGCGTAAACGGCTTGGGCACAAAACAACTGGCGCTGATGGAGACGGTCACGCCTTTCCCCTTGGGCTTGTCCGGGTTGGCGTAGTACAGATTGACTATCTGCTGCCCGAGCCGGGCAATTCCCTCGATGTCCTCCAGGGTTTCCGTGGGCAGCCCCATCATAAAGTACAGCTTAACCGCCGTCCAGCCTCCGGCAAAAGCCTTGCGGGACGTCTCCAGGATTTCCTCCTCAGTCACATTTTTATTGATGGCGTCCCGCAGGCGCTGAGTTCCCGCCTCCGGCGCGAACGTCAGGCCGCTGCGGCGCAGAACATTCAGCTGATTGGCCAGCTCCTCGGAAAAGCCGTCCACCCGCAGGGAGGGCAGCGAGATATTGGTATGCTCCTTCTCCGCCCAGTCCAGCAGGCGTGGAAGCAGCTCCTCCAGGCGGGAATAGTCGCTGGTGGACAGGGAGGATAGGGAAAATTCCTCGTAGCCGGTGGAGGCGCACAGCGCCCGGCTTTGGGCGTCGATGACCTCGGGAGATTTTTCACGGACCGGCCGATAAATAAAGCCAGCCTGGCAGAAACGGCAGCCGCGGATGCAGCCGCGAAAAATCTCGCTCATGGCCCGATCGTGCACAATATCCAGAAAAGGCACGACAAAATATTCCGGGAAGTACACGGCGTCCATATCGGCGATGATCCGCTTGCGCACCCGGGAGGGCGCTCCGTCCAGCGGCCGCACAGCCTCGATGGTACCGTCCGCCCGGTAGCTCACCTCGTACAACGAAGGGACGTATACTCCCTCGATTTGCGCGGCATCGCGTAAAAATGCCGCCTTATGAAAGCCCGCAGCCTTATGCCGGCGGTAGAGGGCCATCAGCTCCAGGTTGACCTCTTCGCCCTCTCCTAAAGTGAACAGGTCAAAAAAATCCACCAGCGGCTCCGGATTGCAGGCGCAGGGGCCGCCGCCGATAACCAGCGGGCAATCGTCTCCCCTATCCGCCGCCCGCAGGGGCAGCCCCGCTAAATCGAGCATATGCAGGATCGTGGTAAAACTCAATTCATACTGCAGCGTAAAACCGATAAAGTCAAAATCAGCGATAGGCTCCCGGCTCTCCAGGCCAAAAAGCGCCACGCCGTTTTCCCTCATCTGCTGCTCCATATCCGTATCCGGCGCGAACACCCGCTCGCACCAGATATCCTCCTGCGCATTCAGCAAACCGTACAGCAGCTTCATACCAAGATGGGACATGCCCACCTCATACAAATCCGGAAAGGCAAAGGCGAACCGGATAGCCACGGCGTTTTTATCTTTTACCACACTGTTCAGTTCTCCGCCGGTATATCTGCCAGGCTTTTGTACCTGCATAAATATGTTTTCGAGCTCTGAATTCATCCGATTGTCTCCCATCCTACTGCTTGATTGGCTTCGAGTTCTCTATTATACCGGAAAACTTCCCGGAATGCAAACCTCGATCGAAAGGGGCAAAACCATCACGGCGTTTGAAATTCTCCGCTCTCCGTTTCAAAAGGCCAGTCCACAATGCCTCCGAAATCATATACCTGCTGATAGCCGAGCGAAACCAGCGTTTCGGAGGCCTGGCGGCTTCGCACCCCGGTGCGGCAATAGACAAGGAGCACGGCGTCTTTTACCGGCAGACGCTTTGCCGCTTGTTCCTTCAGCGTTTCATTTGTTACGAGAATGGCGCCTGGAATATGATTCTCTTCGTATTCCTCCGCCCGCCGTACATCCACGATGGTTACGCCGCCGGCATCCATCCGGTCTTTCGCCTCTTCGGGAGTGATTTTGTGATAAGCCGCGGACGAGATATGGACGGACACTTCGCCGCTGGACGTCACAGGCCGCGCCGTGCATCCGCTGAACAGTCCGACGACCATACAGAGAGCCGCCGCCCATTGCCGTTTCATGGTTCACTCTCCCTTTCTGTCCAGTACGGTATACAGAGTGTTCTGCAGCACGTCCACATCTATAGGCTTTGCCACATGGGCGGTCATGCCGACGTCCAGGGAGGCCTGAACATCCTCAGCAAACGCGTTGGCTGTCATGGCAATAATGGGAATGTCTGCCGCGTCGTCTCGGTCCATTTTTCGAATGACCTTGGTCGCCTCATAGCCGTTCATTACCGGCATTTGGATATCCATCAGAATCGCATCAAAGGTCTGGGACGGAGCCGCCTGAAATGTCCGGACCGCTTGTCTGCCATCGGGTCTGACGATGGATTCGGCTCCCAGCATACTTAACAATTCCGTAAGGATTTCCGCGTTGATGGCGTTATCCTCCACCACAAGAAACCGACGGCCGGCCAAGCCCTGCTTGCGTGCCGCTCCAAACGATTCCGCCATCGCTTCCGGATGGATCCTCTCCTTTGCCTGTGATATTTCGCATTCCAGTTCCACGCGGAAAATGGTGCCCCGGTTTACCTGGCTTTCCACAGAAATATCGCCTTCCATTAAGTCTACAAGCCCCTTGGTGATGCTGAGGCCAAGGCCGGTCCCCTCGACCCGCGTGACGCTGGAATTGCGGGCAAACGGATCGAACAGGTGCGCGATAAACCCCTCCGACATACCGATCCCCGTATCGCTGACGGTGAACCGAAAGCGGGCGGCGGTCACTTTTTTCGGCTCCAGTTCCTCAATGAGGAAATCCACACGGCCGCCTTCCGGCGTAAACTTGATGGCGTTGCTGAGAATATTGATGAAAATTTGATTGATGCGCAGCGGATCGCCCAAAACATATGGGTGCCGCAGCTGTTCGACCTGCACCGAAAAATTCAAGCCGGCCTCTTTGGCCTGAGGCGTCATCATGACCGATAGCTGATTCAGCAGTTCGGGAATCGCTATAGGAATCTGGTTCAAAAGGATTTTGGACTGTTCAATTTTGCTCATGTCCAGGACGTCATTGATAAGACTGAGCAGATGTTTGGAGGAAACAGAGATTTTCTGCAGGCAGTCCGCGATTCGCTCCTTGTCGTCCAAATGCGCGACGGCCAGCATCGTCATGCCGATAATAGCGTTCATCGGGGTGCGAATATCGTGGCTCATGGCGGACAGAAAATCGCTCTTCGCGCGGTTCGCTTTCTTGGCCTCCATAAGCGCATGCTCCAACGAGCGTTTTGCGTTTCTCTCAGCCGTCAGCATATCGGTGACATCCGCCTGCACCAAGCAGACCGTCCGGTGGTTTTCGTCTCCCCACAGCACATTGATTTGTTTATACCGCATCCCTTTATCCGACCGATAAGGAAAAACGAAGTCGTACCCTGCCGGCTGCTCCGCCAGCCTCTGAAGCATCGTTTCCAAGCGAAACTGTTTTTGCACCTCTTCCCTGTCCGCCTCCACGCCGTAGCGCATAGAAAAGCTTTTAACCTCCTCGCCATAATGTTCCATCAAATACGGCGATAGATTTTCCAGCACCGTACGCCTGGTATACAGGGTAAAGCGATCGCTGCCGACATGAATAAATCCCGCCAGTTCAAACGTATAGGCGATCATATTCAGCAGTCCCTGCTGCTCGCGTACGGAATCCGTAATATCGATGCGCACCAGACAAACCCGTCCAATCCGCAGATCCACTTCGGAAACCGTCATATTCTTGGTGCGGATATCCCCCTGCTCATCCACCATGGAAAAAGAAAACGTATAGGACCCTTTTTCCTTCAGTCTGCGCTTGATTTCACACGGCTCCAAAGCGCGGGCATACCGTTCCCTATCCTTCGGCACCAAGGAAGACTGCAGCATGCCGGCCATGTGCTCGGAATGCTTGCCCTGAGAAGCGGGCACACAGTTCGCTTTTTTATTGCAGGTTAAAATCGTATAGGTATCCTGCTCCAGATTCAAATCGATGACAAAATCGTAGTTGGTAACAGACAATTGGTGCAGGATCCGATCGGAAATGGTCTGCTCTGTCACATCCGTGACGGTGAGAATACCCGTGATATCCCCGGTGTCGGGAGTCTCTACAAGGATGACCTTGAACTGCACATACCGTCCTTTTTCCTCCTGCGGCAGTTTTATAAAGCACGTGAGGATCTGTTCCGTGTCCTTCCTCGCGAACGCCGCCAAAGCCGGCTCATTGAGATACATGTTCAAAAAGGTCTGCCGTTCCGCCTCGTCCACAATCAAGCCAGCAATCCCTTGAAAAAACTCCTGCCGTGCGAGCCCGAAGGTATCCAGAAGGGCAGAATGGGTGTAATCGATAATTTCGTAAATCCGGTTCTGCGTCACATTGCAGTGCCCGACGATCAAAGCGTTAGGGCCCGGCTTGCGATAATGCTGCAAAATCAGATCGTTATACTGCTGGCGGATCCGTTCTTGCTCCTCCCGCTCCTTGGTCATGTCATGATAGGCCGCATATACCCGGCCATCGCCGCCCTCATTCTGTATCATGGTCAAGGTGTTTTTGACCCAGATATACCCATCGTCGCCCTTGCGCAGGCGATACACAATCTCGCAATGATTTTCGCCGCTGGCGATGTAAGCCGCCATTTGCTCATTCACTGCGGCACAGTCGTCCGGATGCACGCCCGCCATGGCGTCCTTTTTATAGATACGCCACGCTTCCTCCAGCGTCACCCCGGTCATCTGCGCGAAACCGTCCGACAGGAACTCCGGAATCAGGCTCCCGTCTTTTTCATAGCGAACCACGGCGACTCCGCCGGGCAGATTTTTCACAATCGTTTGGAAATACTGCTCCAGCCGCTCCTTCTCTTTTCGGGTGTTGACCTCTTCCGTCGTATCCCGAACATATTTGACATATGCTGGAATACCGTTCCATTCGGTCTCCCGGAAGCGCGTGACATAGAACCGATCCGTTTTGGCGACCGGCATTTTGTGCTCCGTTCCATCCGGCAGCTGACTATTCAGGGTGCAAAACGAGCAGGGAGCGGTTTTGCCGTGCAGCGCGGCGTAGCATTTCTGCCCAACTCTGTCGCCACCGTGCAGAAAAAGGTCCTTGGATTCGTTCACATAAAGCAAATCGTAATTCTGCTTATCGATGACATAGATGCCGTCCGCCGTCTCGTTGGCGATGCTTTGGAAGAGCCGGGTTTCGGAAGACATACCGGTAAACACTGCGTAAAACCGCATGGAGTCGGACAATGGCCCCATCCGTCTGCCATTGAGATGAATCCAAATCAAATGCCCGTCTTTATGCCGCATCCGATAGGAAACATCCAGCACATCGCCGTTCGTCAGCACCGCCTGAATGACCGCGAACACCCGCTTCCTATCTGGCTCATAAATCAGTTCGAACGCATCGCCGCGCACTACCTCTTCATACTCCTGCCGGGTATAGCCGGAAAGCGCTACCACGCCGTCCGAATAGTACGTGGGAAGGAAACGCTTCCCCTCGATCCGATAGCTGGCGATCCCACCGGGAATAGAATTCACCAGATGATCCATCTCCAGCTGAGCTTCCTTGCTGTCGGTGATATTGTGAAACACGCAGTGCAGCAACGGGCAGCCCTCATCCTCCCCGACCCATTTCATCTGCACCCGCACCCACACGATATGTCCATCCCGATGCTGCTTGCGAAACTCAAATTTCGCGATACCGTGACTCTGTATTACCTCCGCGGCCTTCGAGAGCACTATGGCGGCGTCCTCAACATATATCATCTCCGCCGCGTCTTGCTGAATCAGCTGCTGGTATTCCTCCGATGTGTAGCCCGTCAGCTGAGCCACGCCATCCGAAAAATAGGTGGTCTCAAAAATATCCGAAACCTTGTAAATCGCCACGCCCCCGGGGATGGCGTTAACGATATCCTGCATCTTTTCATTGGCGTCGATTAGTTCGCGTTCCAGACGCATCCGTTCACTGACGTCGCTGTACACACCATATAGCAGCTTGCTGCCGTCGTCCTGCGCCTTAACGGACCCCTCTAGATGGATCCAGCAAAATGCGGCACGCCGATCGTTCCATATCCGATAGGTCTGATCCACCAGCGCGCCGCTGCGGACTGCTTCCACGATACCGATCCGCAGGCGTTCAACCTCATCCGGATGAACACCCAAAAAAGTGGTTTCCCGTTCGATGGAACGAATGTGTTCATCGGAATATCCCATGATCTCATAAAATGCCGGATTATGAAACACCGGCGTAATCTGTTCGCCATTGAACCGGTAGACGCTTAATCCACACGGAATGCTGCTGAAGGTCGCCTGCAGTTCTTCCCGGAGGGTTTCGCTTCGCTCCTGCTCCCGCTTCTTTTCCGTCACGTCCAAACCGTATTCGATATGCGCCGGCCTGCCATCCCAATCGATAATTTTCCCACTGAGCTGGTAGACGCGTCGATGAACGGGATGATAAAACTCCCGAACCAGCAACTCGGCGTCCGACATACTGCTCATGCGACAAAATGGACAGGGCTTCTCATATCCCGCCGCCTGGTAACATGTGGTGCCGGGAATGCCTGCGCCCCTGCAAAGTGTTTTTCTGGCCAATCGGTTCGCATACAGCAATTCCCAGGATTCTAACGCGCTGACATAAACCGCCACCGGCGCGTTATCCAGAACGGCCGTCATCTGAGCTACAGAGAGGGGATTGCTCTGCGCCATAGCTATTCTCCTTCCCGCAGCTTCTTCCGAAGTGCCTCCGCTCTTTGGAATTCGGACTCAACCCTTTGATACAGAGCGGCATAATCGTCGCGGCATTCTCTGGAACGCAGCGGCTCCACGATTACGCAAACCGCCTCGTACAGCGGCGTCAACCCCATATTGCCCACAACGCCCTTGAGCGTATGAGCCGCCTCGAACGCAGCCGTATAGTCTCTATTCGCCAGCGCCGCCCCCAGCTTCTGCATATTTTCGTCCTGAAACAGCATATCCAAAAGCTGAAGATACATGGCTTCATTGCCCATGAAGCGCGCCATGGTCGTATCGTAGTCCGCGCCGTAAGCTTCAAAAACATCCCGAAATGTCGGCATGATCACTCAAGCCTCTTTCCATTAATAAAATCGTATAACGTCTGATACAGTCGTTCCGGCTCAATGGGCTTGGCCAGATGCGCGTTCATACCAGTCCATGCCCGGCATTTTCCAATCGATCAGGATGGTGTCGAAATATTGATGCTTATCCCAGAGGATTCCGACGCGCTCAATCGCTTTCCGGCCGCTGTCCACCCATTCGGCCTGGATGCCGATTTCCTTGAGCGTGACCACCGTACTCTCGCAAACCGCCACGTCGTCGTCCACCATCAGCGTCCGCATATGCGAAAAATTATAATCCCGCTTTTTCAGGTTGTGCCTCAGCTTTTCCTCTTCCGTGATGCCCAGCTTAACGTCCACAGTGAACGCGGTGCCGATCCCCTTTATGGAACGCACCGCGATACTGCCATCCATCATGTCGACGATGTTTTTGGAAATGGCCAAGCCGAGACCGGTGCCGCCGTACAGAGCGGTGGTGTCGGTGGATTCCTGGGAAAAGGGCTCGAAGATGTGAGGAAGGAACTCCTCGCTCATGCCGACACCGGTATCGTTGACGATAAACCGTATAACCGCATCGTTTTTCGTTCTTTTTCGCTGGGCCGCCGAAAAGGTGACCTTTCCTCCCTCGCCTGTAAATTTGATAGCGTTGCTCAGAATATTGATGAGCACCTGTAAAAAAGACAGGGTTCCTTCTGCATCGCACTGCTCAAACCAGGAGCGGAAGAACGCTTGCACAGTCGATTCAGCCGCGTTTTGATGGTTCATCGGTTTTCGTCCTCCCATGACTGCCAAAATGGACACATCACGGCCTGCTGGCCGGATAGCCAACGAAATCAGGCAGAACCGTGCTGGTCGGCGCGGCCGACTGCCGCGTCCGGTGTAACCGATAAGCGCTGTTCGTTCATCAGCTTTTCAAAGTCCAGGGAGGGCATGGGCCGGGCAAAAAAATACCCCTGCACATAATCGCACCCGATTTCGCGCAGGCGTTCCAGTTGTTCCTTGGTTTCCACGCCCTCGGCCACCACGCTCAGTTTCATCCAGCGGGCCAAATCCATAATAAAGCGCAGAACTCCCTGATTAACCGGCTTGGCCGTTTCGCTCTGCATAAATTTCATGTCCAGCTTCAAGATGTCGATGGGCATTTCATTGAGCATATTTAAAGAGGAGTAGCCGCTTCCAAAGTCATCCATTTCCACAATAAAGCCAACCTTGCGCAGACGGCTGACCGTATCGATAATCTGCTTCGGATTTTCGGTATAGGCACTCTCCGTAATTTCGAGATGAAGCCGTTCCGGCGATACATTATATTTTTTCAGGGTATGTATCAAAATGTCCACCAAATCCGCGTTGTAAATGTCCGCCCGGGACACATTGACGGAAATAGAAATCGGCGGGTATCCTTTATCGTCCCATTCCCGCAGAATGGAACAGACCCCGTCCCAGATGTATTGATCGAGCCGGGTGATAAATCCGTTTTTCTCGAACAAAGGAATGAATTCCGAAGGCGGCTGCAGCCCCCATTCCGGATGGTTCCAGCGAACCAGCGCCTCGGCGCCGGCCAACCGGTTGTCCGCGATGCGATATTTCGGCTGCAGGTAAATGACGAACTGCCTTTTAGCCAAGGCCGTCTCCATCCCATCCGTAATGGCCTGTTCCCGCAGCAGCTGATTGCGAAGCTGGTCATCGTAAGCGGCAAAATATTTGCCATACTGCCCTTTGATGCTTCGGGCGGCCAGCAGCGCCCGATCGCACATCTGCTCCACCGAAATCGTGCGGTCCTCGATGGAATAAATTCCCCATTTCATGATAACGTTCTTTGCGCTGGACAAGGTGTGCACCCGTACGCTGGCCTCCATGAACATCTCGTCCGTATACTGGACGCTGCGTTCGAGCAGGCAGGCGAACTGATCCGCGTTGAACCGCCCGCAGATCCCCCGCTCCCCGACAAGAGATGTATACATGTCCGCCAGGCCGCAAAGGAGCCGGTCCCCCGCCGGAATACCGAATACATCGTTAATCAGCTTGAAGTTCTCCACATCAGAACAAATGATATCATACTCCCTGTCCGGATGATGCAGCAGAATCTCCTTGACCCGCTGATAAAAGAACTCCTTGCTGTACAGCCCCGTCAGTCGATCATACTGAATCAGCCGAACCATGGCGGCGGTTTCCCGCAGATGGATAATGCTGGCTACCCGATGTAGAATAATCCGGGGTTTATAGGGCTTTGCCACAAAATCCGCCGCACCGTGGGACAAAGCGGCAACCTCTTCGGATTCGCTGTCGTTCTGCGTGGTCACGATAACGGGGATGGATGACAAGGAACGATCCGCTTTGACCACGGAGAGAAAGGTATACCCGTCCATTACGGGCATAACAATGTCCAGCAGAATCAGGGAAACCCCTTCGCCGTACTGTTTTAACAGATCGAGCGCCGCCTGTCCATTTTCCGCTTCCAGTACATCGTATTCGGCGGCCAGAATCTGGCACAGCAGCGCCCGGTTCAGGGCATTATCTTCCACAACCAGTATCATTTTACGTGAAATCATGGTCTCATTCCTCTATTTGTTATCCCTCATCTAGGGAACTCACTTCCATTTTGTTACAATTTAAGGCGAAAAGTCTTCTTTTATACGCTATCTCTGCTTATATATACGTTTTTTTAGTATAACATAGGAAAATGGAAAGCGCAATCTTTTAGCAATATACTCCAATGAAAGAATTTTTTATTAGTTAAACCAAATTTTGGTGCGGATTTCCAAATTTCTCTTGACAGAGAATGCTGTAACGGATATAATTACAGCACGAAGTAAAGAGGTGACGGCTTTTGAACAGCGATTTTATTCTCGGCGTTCACGCTCTGGTTTTCCTCAACCATAAGGCGGAAACCCTCAACAGCGAAACGCTGGCACAGAATATCTGCACCAACCCTGTCCGGGTACGCCGGGTAATGGCCAGGCTGCGGAAAGCCGGTCTGGTGGAGACTCGCGGCTGGCGGGAAAACGCCGGCTATTTCTTCCCCCTCCCGCCGGACACGGTCAGCCTGCGGCAAATCGCCGACGCGTTGGACGCCCGTTTTGTATCCGCCGGTTGGCGCAGCGGCGCTCCCCACATGAAGTGCCGCATAGCTTCTGGTATTTCCGGCGTGGTGGACAATATCCTGGACGACTTAAACGGCCAATGTCTTGAGCGCTTGGAACATATCACCGTGCAAGATGTCGAGCGGCAGCTGTTCGGCGGCTCTTCGACTTCTGTCGAAACAAACGAATAAGCCTGTTTGGAATAGGTCATGCTCGTGGAGCAATCGGCGGCCATGTATAGGGGACCCGTATCAACGTGACCTGCATCCCCACCAAATCACCGGCGCACAGTGCCGCTCTTCCCTGCACCGTCCTGCGCGACGCCGTTTATACCCACCCCACCATGAGCGAGGCGCTCAACGATTTATTCACCTGCGTATAAAACCGCAACATATAAAGGAGATGCTATGGGTTTTAACATCGAAACCAGCGTGCCGATTCTCACCGTGTTTATTCAGGGGCTGCTCAGCTTCTTCTCCCCCTGTGTGCTGCCGCTCGTGCCCCTGTATGTGAGCTATCTGGCGGGCGGCGCCAAAACGGTGGAGGAAGACGGCACCATCCGCTACCGGCAGGGTCGGGTACTCGTCAACACCGTGTTTTTTGTCCTGGGCATCAGCTTCACCTTCTTTATACTGGGGCTCGGTTTCAACGCCCTGGGCCGCTTCTTCAGCGACAACCGCATCTGGTTTGCCCGCATCAGCGGTATCATCATGATTCTGTTCGGTGTCTATCAGCTCGGCGTATTCGGCCAATCTAAGGTTCTCGGCAAAGAGCACCGTCTTCTTTTCCGGCTGGATCGCCTGGCGATGGGCCCTCTTCCGGCGCTGCTGCTCGGCTTTACATTCAGCTTTGCCTGGACGCCCTGCGTCGGTCCCACCCTGGGCAGCGTTCTGCTGATGGCCGGCTCCTCCGGATCCATGGCCAAAGGCTTCGCGCTCATCGGCGTCTATACCATCGGGTTTATCCTGCCGTTTCTGGCCGTGGGCCTGTTCACCGGAACGGTGCTCAATTTCTTCAAAAAGCACCGCAACGTGGTCAAATACACGGCTAAAATCGGCGCGGTTCTGCTGATTTTGATGGGCGTTATGACCCTGACCGGCATGATGAATGGTTTCACCAGCTATCTGTCACAGTTTGGCGGCGGGCAGGAATCCGCCTCCTCCGCCGTCAGCGCCGCCCCCGATACTTCCGAGGAATCCTCCTCTGCGTCTCAGGAGCCCGCTTTTCCGGCGCCAGATTTCACCCTGACCGATCAGTACGGCAAGCAGCATAAGCTGTCCGACTTCAAAGGGAAAACAGTTTTCCTCAACTTCTGGGCGACCTGGTGCGGACCCTGCCGCAGCGAAATGCCGGAAATTCAGGCTCTTTATGAGAAATACGGCAAGAACGAGAAAGACCTGATCGTCTTGGGCGTGGCCGGTCCCAACCAGGGGAACGAAGGCTCCACGGCCTCCATCAAAAAGTTTTTGAAGGACAATCGATATACTTTCCCCGTAGTGATGGACGAGAGCGGGGATGTGTTCGCGGAATACGGCATCCGCGCCTTTCCCACCACCTTCATGATCGACAAGGAGGGCAACATCTTCGGCTATGTGGAAAGCGCCCTAACCGGCGATGTCATGGAAAGCATCGTCCAGCAAACCATGTCCGGAAAACGCACCTCTTAAAAGCAGCTGGGCCGCACAGCCATCGCCGTGCGGCCCGGTTTTATAACGCATGTCGCAGCTCGTCCCACGTCATCCTCTGGACCAGCTCTTTGCAAAATGGTACGGCGGAACAAACCGACGCGGCCCAATCCCCTTCCCGGAAGGTGGTCAGCAACTGGGCAGTCTTCTCCTGTCTCGTGTCGATGCCCGCCAGCACCTGGGCCAGTCCTTGGCCCGACCACTTGCTGTACGCCTCTTTCTGCGTCCAAAGCGCCGTCATCTTTGCAGCATCCTGGCCGCACCACTCCGTTTCCGCCGGGGTAAAGCAGCGGCGCAGCACACGCGGGGACAGCACTCGAATCGTCTCGATATCAACCCCGATCTCCTGGTCGCTGATCCCGAGAAGCACGGCCGTTCCGGAATGCGAGAGATTATAGCGGCAGGAGGGGCACCCTGGCAGAAAGGGCTTTCCCGTGGGTGAAAGCCCAAGCGACAGCTGATCCCTTCTAAGTCCTGTGCACCTCTGGAGGAGAACCGCCTCCAGCGCATAAGCCGCCAGCCGCGTCGTCCGATTCCCCGCCGCCACCCTTTCGCGCCGCCCCGGCAGCAGCTTGTTCAGCACCGCCGCCTCCTCGCCGCTGTCAAGAAGGGCCGGCGCCTCCAGCAACCAGACAGATAGCGGCATCGCTCGTCCCCCCCTTCCTCATACTGCCAGCAGTATACCATACCCCGCCTTGTCTTGACAAGGCGAAAAAGCCTGCCGTCCGAAGCGGCAGGCTCTATTTTTTCTTGAGCAGCAGCAGTAATACGAGGTAGACGCTGACCGCCAGCAGCGTAAAATTATACCCGCTGTGCAGCAGCACGTAGAAGCCCGCCGCTGCCAGAGGCAAGATGGTCACCACCGACACAACCAGAACCGCGCGGGTCGCCTTCGGCTCCTCCATGTGGGGCGCCAAAAGACAGAACAGCGCCTGTCCCCCGTCCAGAGGTTCCACCGGCAGCAGATTCATCACCGCCATGGTCGCATGCACCATGACCGGCGTCGTCCAGCCTCCGCCAAGCAGCAGAAGGATCCCACAGGAGAGGCCGTTGACCAGCGGCCCGGCAAGAGAAACCCACACATTTTTTCCATAGCCGATAGGCGCGTGAACATCCTGCTCGACCCGCACGCCGAAAATGCCGATCGATACCCGCGCCGGTCTTCCGCCGCAGGCCAGCAGCATTAGAAAATGCCCCGCCTCGTGCATCACCGAGGCGGCCAGGCACCATCCCGCCATACCGCCTGTGTCCAGCGTCAGCAGCACCACCACCGTAGCCGGAAACAACAGGCTGCACGCCCATTCGGTTCCCCACAGCCGAAACTTAAGCATACAGGCTGACCGGCACCAGGCCGACCGGATTATAGGTCTGCCCGTTCACCCGTACCTCGACATGCAGATGGCTGCCGGTTACGTCGCCCGTGGCGCCCACCTTCGCTACGATTTCCCCCGCCCGGATAATCGCTTCCTTTTCGGCCAGAATCTCCGAGCAGTGGGCGTACAGAACCTCGATGCCGTTACCGTGATACAGCTTGATGTAGTTTCCGTAAGTGGGATCTTGTCCCACATCGGAAACCACGCCGAAATACATCGCATGCACCGGCGTGCCCTCCGGCGCGCCGATATCGAGGCCCTTGTGGAACCCCTCCCCTTCCTTGGTCGGATTTTTCCGATAGCCGTACCCGGAGGTGATCGTACCGGTATCCAGCGGCGCCGTGGCCAGACGGTTGGCCGTTACCACGCCGAAGGTAGAGCCTTCCGGCGCGTAACGAACCGTCTGAACAGACGCGGTGCCGGAGGAAGCGGATTCCGCAGGAAGCGTGGCGCCTGCCTGCTTGGTGCCCTCGCTGCTGGCCGGCGCGTTCGCCGAAGACGCGCCTTCCCCGCTTTCCGCAGGCCGGCTGTCCGGTACGGACGCATCCGATGTATCCGACGAAGATGACGCGCCGTCCGGCTGGGAGGCATCGCCGGAGCTGTCTCCCGGCACGGGCTCGCTGTTCGGCGATTCAAACAAGGCCGCCAGAGTCGCCACAATGGAGTTGCTCATGATGGATTCGTTGAACTGCTGACGCAGCTGCGCAAAAGCGTCGCCCCCCACCAGCTTCATCACCAGCACCAGCAAAATCACCGCTATGCAGGAAACGCTCTGAACCAGCACCACCTGCATGCCCGCCAGCGACGGCTTCTTTCCCCCACGGTTTCTCTGTTCTCCCGCCGGACGGCGGGACGGCCTGTTCGGTCTTTCTTCCGGCGTATTCGGCATGTATCCCATTCCCTTCCGCCGGCGCGGGAGGCCTCCCTCCCGCGCCGGATGTCCTATCCAATTATACGATGATGCAAATCAGGCCGCTGCAGCCTTCATTGATAATGCGCTCCACCGTTTCCTTGAGCTTGATGCGGGCATCCGTCGGCATACGGTACAGCTTGTTATGAAGCCCCTCGTTGACCAACCCATACAGGGAGGTGCCGAAGATGTTGGACTCCCAGATTTTTCCGGGGCTCTCCTCAAACTCCCGCAGCAGATAGCTGACCAGCTCTTCCGACTGCTTCTCGCTGCCCACAATGGGGGAAACCTCGGTGGTGATGTTGGCCTTGAGCATATGGATGGAGGGGGCCTCCGCCCGCAGGCGGATACCGTACCGGCCGCTCTGCTTGATAATTTCCGGCTCCTCCAGGGTCATTTCCTCCAGTTCCGGCATCACGATGCCGTACCCGGTGGCCTCAACCTGATCGAGAGCGCTCTTGATTTTTGCATACTTTTTCTGGACGTCCGCCAGTTCCATCATGGTGGCCATCAGCGCCGCCTCATCGGTGATATCCAGACCAGTGGTCTCCCCGAGCACGCGATAGAATAGGCCGGGATCAATGGTGACGTTGATGGTGGCGCAGCCCTGTCCCAGCTCCACGCCGGTGAGCCTGGCCGCGTCCACATACTCGCAGTTCTCGACGCCGCCAGCCATGCCAGCCACCTGGCTGACCTTCCTCACCCGCCCGGCCGCCTCCCGGATAGAGTCGAAAATCGTCTTGCGGATGGGATGATTCTTATCCAGGCTGGTCAGCCATTTGGGCAGCTCCACACCAATTTCCCGCACCGGGAACTCAAAAAGCACCTTCTCCAGGATTTTTCGGATTTCGGCCTCGCCCATATCCAGGCAGTTGACCGGACAAACCGGTACGCCGTAGCTTTTCTCCAAATCCGCGCACATCTGCATCACGGCGGTGGAGGTGGGGTTCATGGTGTTCATCAGCACCACGAAGGGCTTGTGGATCTGCTTGAGCTCCCCGACCACCCGTTCCTCGGCCTCTCGGTATTCCTCCCGGGGAATCTCGGTAATGCTTCCATCGGTGGTAATCACCAGGCCGATGGTGGAATGCTCGTTGATGACCTTCTGGGTGCCTATTTCCGCCGCCATGTTGAAGGGGACCTCCTCCTCAAACCATGGCGTCTTGACCATGCGGGGCTGGTTGTTCTCGATGTATCCCAGCGCCGAAGGAACAATGTAACCCACGCAGTCGATGAGACGGACGTTCAAATTGGCCGTGCCGTCCACCGAAATGCTGACCGCCTGCTCCGGGATGAACTTAGGCTCGGTGGTCATGATGGTCCGCCCCGCCGAAGACTGGGGCAGCTCGTCGTTGGCCCGCTCCCGCCGATAGGCACTGTCGATATTGGGTATCACCAGGGTATCCATAAAGCGCTTGATAAACGTGGACTTTCCGGTCCGGACCGGTCCCACCACACCGATATAGATGTCGCCGTCCGTCCGTTTGGCAATGGTATCGTAAATGCTCTGGCCTTCCATACGGTCACTCCCCCTTAACAAAGCGGCACCAACAGCATGGTGTCCTCCGGTAATATTTCGCTGGACAGGTTGTTCTCCTCCATCACGGCATTCATGGAGGTGTGGCAGTTCTTGGCGATTTCCCAAATGGATTCGCCGCCGCCCGCGAAGTAAATCTTCAGCGCGGCTCTTTCGGGCGGAAACTCGGCGTTATCCTCCGCCGTAATGGCCGTAACCGCCTGACAGGTGTTTCCCGCGTAGCAGCAGCGCACCACTTCCAGCTCCAGCCGCAGCTCGACCTTGCCGCCGACAATGGCGTATTCCACCTGGGTGACGGCCATATCCGCTGTCATGCTGTCGCACCGCTCGTCATAATCCAGAGTAAAATCCGCCGGCCGCTCGTAGTAGGCGACCGCCCCGCCGGGATCCCGGGCCAGCATGGAAATCAGCAGCCGTCCGTCCACGAAGGCCTTTCCGTCCTCGCACCGCTGGCCAACCGGTGACGCCTCGCACCAGACGTCCACGATATCCGACACGCCGTCCGGCGGCAGCTCGAAGGCTTCCTTGACCACGTTGGTCTCCCGCCGCACATGCATTAGATGCTGGGTCTCCAAGCGGCCGGTTTCCAGCTTGAGAGGGCACCGGGCGGAATACGCGTCAATGACTACCTCGGAGGAACCCGTGCGGTAGCACTGGAGCTGGGCCGTCAGCTTAATGCTCACGGCCAGCAGACAGCTCTCGCCGTTTTGGTTGACGCTGATATGGACGTCGCTGGATACCACATCCAGGAAAACCTGGCACTGCCAGTCATCGCTCAAGCCGTCTACATCGATGATTTGGCTGAAGGGGATTTCATGGCGCACTTGTTCCATCGTCCCGGCCGACACATCGCTGGCATACAGATTTTTCAGCAGAATGTCGCCCTTGATGATGGCCTTGTTGGCCAACAGCTTGCAGTCGGTCAGGCAGGGGACGGCTTCTCCGCGGATGAGTGCTTCCGCCGGCGGTTTTCCGCTTCCCAAATCCAGTACCTCACTGATGGTAAAGGTCTTCTCGGCACTGGCCGCGGGCACGGAATAGGACACCGGCTGATTGCGGGTGTACAGGCCGCCTCCCGTGGCGTCACAGACGACCTCCCGGCCGCCCTCCGCCGTGATTTTCAGCTTGACCGTGAACGCGCCGTGGACGTCCAGCCTGCGGGGGCTGGTGGCCCGGCAGTTGACATAATCTGTTTTGGCCGTGGCCCGCACACAGGGATTCAGCCCCATGCTTTTGACGGCAAATGTACTGGTGAAGGGCTGGCTGAATTCGCAGCAGCGCACACACTTACGCGCTTCATCCAGATACATGACCCGGATGTTTGCCTGCCCGTCCACCAGCATCCGATCCCCGCTGAGCTGCTTTGACTGAATGACCGGCTTGAGGGTACATTTCAGCACCGCTGCAATGTCCGGACAATAGTCCGGCAGGACAAAGTCACAGTCCACCGGACGTTCGTCAAAGTCATCGAACAAGGTTTCATTGGTGGAAATGGCCTTGTTCATCACCTTAAAGTCCATGAATACACCTCTCCTTTGTGCTGCGGATGCCACGCCGCACTCACAGCTGCATACGCATATGTTCACTCTCAATATATTCTACCTGTCCAAGAAGTATGCACCGTCTCAAACAAAGATTTCTCCAAAAGAAAAGGACATGGCCGCATGGCCATGTCCTCTCCGGCGATCCCCGCCGTCTTCAGTCTATGTAGCTTTCCTTCTTAATGCCGAACAGCTTGCGCAGGATCCCGCTGAACAGTTTGGGGCTCTTTACAATGACGATTTGCATACTCATACTCCTCCATTTAGCGTCAATTTCGGGCTTTGGAACAACCAACAACCACGAGCGCCGCCGCGACTACAACAAGCATCAGCTGGGGCGGGCATATCGTGGCAGCCAGCAAACCGACGCCGAAGGCCGCACAAAACAAACCTGTACTGCATTTGCGTTTCACCGAAGTCATCCCCCATCCGCTTTCGTAATCACGGCGTTTCCCGTGTCTACTATCAGCATATTCGACACGCGGAAAAGGGTGCAGACTTTTCTGCTGTAAAAACGTCAATCTTTTGAAAAAAGAAGCAATAAAATGCCTTCCTGGAAGGAAATTCGCGCCGGACAATCCAAAAATTCATTGCTGACCCCCACGGGATTGTCGGTCGTCAGCGTCGCGTCGGTCAGCAGATACCGGACGTCCCTCAGCGTGACGCCCCGCACCTCACCGCCATACGGGAAGAGCGACAGCTTCCATCCCTTCTGCGGGGGGATAGTAAAGGACGACGGCGCATACAGGAAAACCCGGTTGCGCTCATCCGCCATCATCGGCGTGCCTCCCTGGCGATGGATATACAGCATCACCGCCAGATTGGCTATGGTGTGATCCAGCCGGCCCCCCGTGCAGCCCAGCAGCAGGAAATCCCGGAATCCCCGCTCCAGCCCCGCCATAGCGGCCGCCATGGTGTCCGTCCAGTCCTTTTCGGCCGGCAGACGGAGCACCTCCGCCCGCGTTTCCCGCGGCGCCTCGCCGGAATCGAAATCCGCCACAATCAGCCCGGGGGTTACCCCCAATCTTTCGGCCAACCGCATCCCGCCGTCCGCCGCGATAAACCAGTCGTCATCGCGCAGCAGCGGGCGCAAGGCCTCCGGATCCTCCACCGGCCCGGCGGACAATATGACACAGCGGCTCATGTGCTTTCTCTCTCCTGACTTCCGTAACGCCGTTTAGAACCCCACGGCCTCATTGGTGGACCGACCGTCTGTCTATTCGGCGTTCCCTTTGAACTCCCAATCCTTTTTATCCTTGACCTCTTCATACATCGTCCGGTAGCTTTCATACCGGGAAGCCGCGATTTTGCCTTCCTCCACCGCCTGCCGCACGGCGCAGCCCGGCTCCTTGACATGGGCGCAGGAGGTGAACCGGCACCCGCCCCTATACGGCGCAAATTCCCGGAAGCAATCCGGCAGCTCCTCCTTGGATATCCGTTCCGCCCGCTCCATGTCCAGGGAGGAGAAGCCGGGCGTATCCACGATATAGCCGCCGCCCTCCAGGCGGAACAGGGTGGCGGTCCGGGTGGTGTGCCGCCCCCGGCCCAGCTTTTTGCTGATTTCTCCGGTCTCCAGCGTCAGGCGCGGATCGATGGCGTTGAGCAGGCTGGATTTTCCCACCCCTGAATTGCCGGTGAACGCGCTGATATGGCCGAGAAGCCGCTGCCGCAGCGGCTCTACCCCTTCCCCGCCGCTTGCCGATACCGTGAAGCAGGGCAGCCCTGTCGTTCCATAAATATCCTCCAGCCAGGACGTATCCTCCAAGTCGGCCTTGTTGATGACCACCAGAGGCTCGATCCCCTTCTTTTCCGCGATAGCGATCATTTTATCCAGAATAAGGGTGCTCGGCGATGGATCGGCGATGGAGGCCACCAGCACGAGGTAATCCAGATTGGCCACCGGCGGACGCACCAGGACGTTGCGCCGTTCCAGCACCTCCTCCAGGGTTCCCTTCTCCCCGTCCTGCCGGGAGATCCGCACCCGATCCCCGGCCACCGGCGCGAGTCCCTGCTTGCGGAAAATCCCTCTGGCCCGGCATTCATATACCGCATCGGCGGCTTCTACATAATAGAAGCCGCCGATGCTCTGTATGACGATTCCCTGTACCGTTTCGTTCATACATTCCGTCCTTTGATTGTCAGCCGAACTCCGGCTCGGTGGTGGTCGTGGTGGTGGTCGTGGTCGTAACGGTGGTGGTCGTCGTGGTGGTGCCCTTGGAAGGCTCCGTCCATATCGGCGTCCCCTCCAGCTTGGACGAGCCGGCCAGCGCGTCCGCCGTATAGCTGGCGTATTGCTTGTAGTCGTTCTTGCCGGCCACCGACAGCATGATGGTCACATTATAGCTGGCCGCTTGCTCGGTGCATTTCAGCTTGAGATTGCCCACAACACTGGGCAGAATATTCTTATACGAGTCGGACAGGCTGCTGTTCAGCTTGCCGTTGACATAAACCTGCACGTCCACCGGGGTGGTGGTATCGGGCAGCGGCACCGTGATCTCCACATCCTGGAATCCGGAGCTCACCGTCAGTACGCATTCCGTGCCGGGCTTCTGCATCGACCCCTTTTCAAGCGACTGCTGTAGCACCGTCCCCTTGGGGGATTTGTCGTTGACATATTTAACGGCAGGGTCGTTGACAATAAAGCCCGCGTTGCGCAGCTGGGTTTTGGCGTCCTCGAGGCCTAGGTTAATTACATTGGGCACCGAAATCGGCTCCGGCTCTTCCTCGCCGGTGCTGACGTAGATGACGACTACGCTGCCCTCTTCCGCCTGATCCGGGAAAGCCGGGACAGTCTTCACCACCCGATCCTTCGCCACCGTGTCGCTGGTCATCTGGGTGAGCTGGGGCACAAAGCCCGCCGCGGTGATCCGGGAGACCACCACATCCTTATGCTCGTTCTCCTGTACCTCGGGGATCTGCACCGTGCGTTTGCCCATGCTGACGGTCAGTGTGATTTCCACCTTGATTTTCTTGGAGGTGCCGGGCTTGGGGTTCTGCTTGCAGATGACCCCTTTATCATACTCGTTGCTGTACTCCTGCTCGGGAGGGTTGAACTTATAGAGCTTGGCGTATTCCTCGTTATTTGTAACCTCTTCGAGGGTTTTGCCGACAAAATTCTCCACCTCGATGTTTTCCTTACCCGGATCGACGAGGCCGAAGATGAAAATGATGGCGACAAAAATCAGGCCCACCACCACAAACGCGCCGGCAATGGCCGCCAGGATCGGCAGAACGGGCGGTCCCTTCTTCTCCTCCTCGGCGCCCTCCTCCGCCAGCTCGTCGGCTTCCTCGGGCGTTTCCTCCAGGGCGGTTTCCCCCTTCACCTTGGTGATGGCTTCCACAAAGCGGGTGGGCGTCTCGTCCACGAAATATTTGTATTCGAAATGGATGCTGGGATTGCGCTTGAACTCGTCGATATCGTACAGCATCTCCGCTGCAGACTGATACCGCTTGGCGGGATCCTTCTGCATGGCCTTGATGGTGATTTCCTCCAGGCCCTCGGGGATGGAGGGGTTGATTTCCCGGGGCAGCTTCGGCTCGGACTGCAGCTGCATAATGGCCACCGACACCGCGCTGTCCGCTTCAAATGGAAGACGGCCGGTCAGCATTTCGTACAGCATGACGCCGGTGGAATAGATATCCGCTTTTTCGTCGGTGATATCCCCCCGCGCCTGCTCCGGGCTGATATAATGCACGGAACCGATCGCCTTGTCGGTGGCGCTCGTCGCGCGGATTTCATTGCGGGAGAACCGGGCGATGCCGAAGTCGGTCACCTTGATGGTGCCGTCGGGCAGCAGCATGATATTCTGCGGCTTGATGTCCCGATGGACGATCCCCTTGTCGTGAGCGTGCTGAAGCGCCCGCAGAATCTGCACGGTGAAATGAACGGCTTCCTTCCACTTGATATCCCGCTGCTGCTCGATATACTCCTTGAGGGTGATGCCGTCGATGTATTCCATGACAATATACTGCAGCCGCTCCCCAAAGCTGACGTCATACACCTTGACGATGTTGGGGTGGGACAGGATGGCTATCGCCTTGGATTCGTTTTTAAACCGGCGGGTGAATTCCTCGTTGGCCAGGTACTCATCCCTCAGGATTTTCACCGCCACGGTGCGATCGTCGATGCTGTCATAGGCCTTGTACACATAGGCCATGCCGCCGACACCGATGACCTCCTTGATTTCATACCGACCGTCCAGCCGCTTTCCCACATACTTATCCAAAATAAAGTCACTCCCATTCTTTCGCTGGAGGGGATGCTGCAAAATGGAATTTTACAGCGCCTTTGGAAAAACGCCCGAGGCCGCGAGAGGCGGCCCTTGCTTCCCGTTTCATAACGGAAAACCTCGCTTTTTCCAAATCCCTGCGTATTCTTGCATTGTGCAGCTGCCCTTATCCGATGGCGACCACCGTGATATTGTCGTTGCCGCCCGCCTCGTTGGCGGCGTCCACCAAACGGCCGACCGCCTGTTCCGCACCTGCGGCTTGTACGATGGCGTATATATCATCGGCCTCTACCATGTTGGTCAGACCGTCCGTACAGATAATCAGCGTTCCCTTATCGGGAAATGGGAAATCCAGCGTGTCACACTGCACCATCTCCTCCACACCCAAGGCCCGGGTGATGAAGTGCTTGCGCGGATGGTTCTTGGCTTCGCTTTGGGTGAGCTGGCCTTTTTCGAGCATGGCCTGTACGATGGAATGGTCACGGGTCATTTGCTCGATGCCCCCATCCGTCACCAAATAGGCACGGCTGTCCCCCACATGGGCGACATGCGCCCGGTTACCGGTGACAATGGCCGCCACCACCGTGGTCCCCATCCCCCGCAACTCCAAATCCGCCATCGCCGTATCGTATATCTCGACGTTGGCGGCGGCCACGGCGCTCTCCAAAAGGTGACGGATGGAGCTCTCTCCCATGCCGTCCCGGTAGGTATCCACAATGCGATCGGAAATAATGCGGATGGCTATGGAACTGGCCACGTTTCCGCCGTTGGCCCCGCCCATACCGTCGCATACCACGGCGAACAGGGTGTCGCCGAACAGCCGCCCGCAGACGAAAGCATCCTGGTTGTTGGGCCGCATGCGTCCCGTGTCCGTTTTACCGAAAACGTTCAAGGACATGGCCTCCTTTCCTACGTGTTGCCGTCTGTCCCGCCCGGAGGTAGCCCCCTGCGGAAAACGCCGTAATAAGCCTGTCGGCCCCCTTGAAAGGTTACAGCTGTCAGACCCCGGTTTCCTGCCGGCGGCGCAGCTGCCCGCAGGAGGCGCTGATATCCGCGCCCAGGGTGCGCCGCACCGTCACGTTGACGCCGCGCTTTTCCAGCACCCCGCAGAAAGCGCGCAGCCGCGCCTGAGAACTGCGCCGATGGCTCTTGCCCGCCACTTCGTTGGCCGGTATAAGATTGACGTGGCAAAGCATGCCCTTCAGGCGATCGGCCAGCTCGTGCGCGCAGGCATCGGAATCGTTGACGCCCTGAATCATGGCGTACTCGAAGGAGATGCGCCGCGAAGTGGCCTGTATATAGGCACGGCAGGCCTTCAGCAGTTCCTCCACCGGCCAGCGGTGGTTGACAGGCATCAGCCGCGAGCGGATGTCGTCGTTCGGCGCATGCAGCGAAATGGACAGCGTCAGCTGCAGCTTTTCCTCCATGAGCTGGTATATCTTATCGACAAGGCCGCAGGTGGACAGTGAGACATGCCGCATGCCGATATGTACACCGCCGTCCTCCGCCAGCATCTTCAGAAAACGAAGAACATTGTCGTAGTTGTCCAGCGGCTCCCCCATCCCCATGAGCACCACGGAGGACACCCGGATACCATTGTCCGTCTGAGCCTGCTCAATTTGCGCGAGCATCTCGCTGGGCAACAGGTTGCGCACAAAGCCCCCCATGCCGGTGGCGCAGAAGGAACAGCCCATCCGGCACCCCACCTGGGTGGAAAGGCACTGGGACCAGCCGTGCTTGTACTCCATCAGCACAGACTCCACCGTTTCGCCGTCCGGCAAACCATACAGGTATTTTACAGTATTGTCCAAGGAAGATACAAGCTTTTTTTCAATTTTGACACAAGGAATCGTAAAAGTTTGTGACAATTCCTCCCGCAGAGCCTGCGGGAGATTGGACATTTGTGCAAAATCGGATACGCCCTTGTCCAGCCAGTCCTGAATCTGGCGGGCCCGGAAAGCCGGGATCGCCTTCTCGGCCAGCCGCTCGCGCAGCTCTTCAGCCGGCAGGGATTTGATGTCGATGGGAGTCAAGCGCACCATCCATTCTTTATAAAGAAGGGTCTTCCGACCGAACAAAGGCCGCCAGGAAGAACCCGTCCGTATGATGCATATGCGGGAACAGCGTCAAGGTATGCCCCATCGGCTTGTCCACCGCCGCGAAACAGTCCGCCAGCGGCAGCGTCCGCGGGGAGAACGCCGGATTTTCCCGCAGGAACCGTTCGGCTACCTGCTCGTTTTCCGCCGGGTTGAGGGTGCAGGTGGAGTATTGCAGCACCCCGCCGGGCCGGGTAAGCGACGCCGCCTCGACGAGAATCCGGTATTGCAGCTCCGGCAGATCCTCGAAGGCACTCAAATCCTTGTACCGGATTTCGGGTTTTCTGCGAATGGCCCCCAGCCCGGAGCAAGGCACGTCGCAGACTACCCGGTCAAACCGCCCCCTCAGAGGCGCCGGACAGGGCTTGGAAGCGTCCCGGGCCGCGGTGCGCAGGCAGGTGATCCCCAGCGCCGCCGCCCGTTTCTCCATGGTGTCACACTTGGCCGGGTATAAATCACAAGCCAGGATCTCTCCCTGATTGTCCATATACTGGGCCAGCGTGAAGCTTTTGCCCCCAGGGGCCGCGCAGACGTCCGCAATCCGTTCCCCCGGCCGTGCCCCCAGCGCATAGCAGCACCACTGTGATGCGGTATCCTGATGATAATACCAGTTTTCGGCTTCAGGTGCAAGTCTTTTTAACTGCGGCGCCCCGTCCACCCGGAAGGACGCCGGCAAAACCGGCTCTCTCTCAAAAGGGAGCCCCGCCGCTTCCAGCCGGGCGGCAAAGCCGTCCGCGGAGATTTTCAAGGTGTTGACCCGCAGGCAGGCGTCGGGCACATCGTTGATATGGGCCGCCAACGCCCTGGCCGTCTCGTCGCCATAGGCTTCCCGCCACAGCCGCAGCAATCCCCGCGGACAGGAATACCGGATTTCCAGTCCCTCGTCCGTGTCGGGCAGCCCGTCCAGCAGACCGCCCTTCTTTCGCTCCACGCCCCGCAGAACGCCGTTGACGAAGCCGGAGGCACGGGGCTGCCTGAGCGCCTTGGTGAGATTCACCGCTTCGCTCACCGCCGCGGAAGGGGGAATCTTGTCCATATACAGCAGCTGATAGATGCCGCAGCGAAGGATCTCCGTCACACAAGGGTGCATTTTCTTAATCGGCACCGTGGAGCAGGCGGCCAGCACGTAATCCAGCGTCAGCCGGCGCTCAATCACGCCATAAAACAGCCGGGATGCCAGCGCCCGATCCGCCGGCCCCAGGTCGCCGGATTTGAGCAGGTTGTCCAGCACCACATTGGAATAGCCCTGATCCCGATGCACCTGCAGCAGGGCTTGTACCGCCGCCAGCCGGGCGTTCCCCGCCATCAGTTGTCTCTCCGTCCGCGGCCGAGAACAATCAGCACCAGCCGCAGCAGGCTCATCAGGGACACGAACAGCGCCGCCACGTACGTCATCGCCGCGGCGGTCAGCACCTTTTTGGCGCCGTCCAGTTCTTCCTGTGTCATCATCCCGTTGCCCTCCAGCGCCCGCAGGGCTCGGGCGCTGGCATTGAACTCCACCGGCAGGGTCACCAGCTGGAACAGCACCGCCAGCGTAAACAGCGCAATGCCCGCGTATGCCAGCGGATAAAAGCTGAAAATCAGCCCCGCAATTACCAAATACGGCGCCAGGGTCGAACCGATCCGGGTCGCCGGCAGAATGGCGGAGCGAATCTGAATCGGCGCGTATCCCTTCGCATACTGGAGCGCGTGCCCCGTTTCATGGGCCGCCACGCCGATGGCCGCGATGGAGGACACGCCAAACACCGGCTCCGACAGCCGGATGACGTTGCCCCGCGGGTCGTAATGATCGGTCAAAGAGCCGCCGGTGGCCTCAATCGCCGCCGCGACCCCTTCCCGCTGCAGAATCAGCTCGCTGGCCTGCGCGCCGGTGAGCCCCCGCTGCGTCCCCACCTGGCTGTACTTCTTAAAGGTGGCGTGCACCTTGTACTGCGCCCACGCCGCCACCAACAGCGCCGGCACCACCAGCAGCAGGTACCATTTATCCATGAAAAAGCCAAAAGGCATCTCATCTCGCTCCTTTCCTCACGATTTTACCCAAAATCTCGGTTTCTAATCCTGCGCCTCCAGGAGAACGCCCGCCTTGACCGGATGGCCCCGCAGAAAATCGGCCGCCGCCATCCGTTTAGAGCCCTCCGCCTGCACCTCCAGCAGTTCCAGCGAACTTCCGCCGCCGCAGGCGATTGTAAAGGGGCTTGTCTTCACAATTGTCCCCGGTTCCTCCCGGCAGGCCTCCCCCACTCGGGTTCGATGCACCTTCAGCGTACGGCTGCCCAGCCGGCAGGTGGCGCAGGGCCAGGGGTTCAACCCCCGCACCTGGTTGTGCAGCACAGCCGCCGGCTTTGTCCAGTCCAGCGGGCTGAGGCTCTTGTTCAGCATGGGGGCGTAGCAGGACTGGCTGTCGTCCTGCTTCTGAGGCCGGAGCGTTCCCGCTTGCAGCGCACCGAGCGTCTCGGACAGCAGCTGTGCGCCATCCGCGGCCAGCAAATCGTGGAGCTCTCCCCCGGTCATGTCCGCCGGCAGCGGCCGGCGGCATTTGAGAAGCATATCTCCCGTGTCCAGGCCGGCCTCCATTTTCATGGTGGTCACCCCCGCCTCGGCGTCGCCGTTGAGCACCGCCCACTGAATAGGGGCCGCCCCCCGATACCGCGGCAGAAGGGACGCGTGCACGTTGATGCAGCCATGGGGCGGCAAATCCAGCACCCGCTGCGGCAAAATCTTGCCATACGCCACCACCACGATAAGATCCGGCCGGCAGGCCGCCAGCGTCTCGTATGTCTCCTCTGTCTTCATGGAAACGGGCTGGAACACCGGAATATTCAGTGCCAAGGCCCTAGCCTTGACAGGCGGCGGCGTCAGCTGATTGCCACGTCCCTTGGGCTTATCTGGCTGGGTCACCGCCAGCACCACCTCGTGCCCGTCCCGCACCAGCCGTTCCAGGCTGGGCACCGCAAAATCCGGCGTTCCCATAAAAATAATCCGCATCCGAGCAGTTCTCCTTTACCCGTCCTTTTCCGGATCCAGCATCCGGATAACGTGCTCCTTGAACAGGATCCCGTCCAGATGATCGTTCTCGTGGCACATGCACCGCGCCATCAGATCACTGCCGGTCATCACGAAAAATTTGCCGTGCCGATCCTGCGCCTGCAGCTTGACAGTCTTGGGTCGTTTGGTAATGCCGTACTCTCCCGGACAGGACAGACAGCCCTCCACATCCTCCTGCTTGCCTCTGGTGCTGAGGATTTTCGGATTGACGCATTCAATAACGCCCTCACCGAAATCCATAATAAACACCCGGCGGAGCACCCCCACCTGCGGCGCCGCCAGTCCGACGCCGTCCGCCTTGTGCAGCGTCTCGGCCATGTCGTCCAGCAGCTGCGCCAGCCGCTCGTCGAACGCCTCGACCGGGCGGCAGGTCTTGTGCAGAAAGGGATCCGATTCCCGCAGAATATTGCGTATTGCCATGGTCAGTTCATCCTTTCCGTCCGCGCTTTCCGCGCCGAACGCCTATACACAGTATATGTTGGTTTTATCTTTTTTAAAGCATGCCCGCAGGATTGATATCCGCGTAAACGGTCAGCGCCTTGTTTTCTGGCTTCCGATTCGCTTCTGTCAGAAGCCGGCCGACCAGTTCCCGCAGGCGCGCGGTGTTGACAGTTTTTATCAGCAGCTTGTAGCGGTACTTGCCCGCCGCCCTCGCCACCGCCGCCGGGGTGGGATCCAGCGCAATCATGGGCACGTCGGCATACTCCCGGGTGGCCAGCCCTTGCAGATCGGCCAAAAACCGCCCCGCCGCGTCCCGCACCTGGCTTTCCTGCACGCCGGCAAACCCGATAAGACACAAATCGGTATAGGGCGGATACTTCATCATCTTCCGGGACGCGATTTCCAACTCATAAAACCCGCGGTAATCCTGCTGCGCCGCCAAAGCGATGACGTAATTCTCCGGCGTATACGTCTGAATGACCGCCTTGCCCGCCTCGTCCCGGCGTCCCGCCCGGCCGATGACCTGGGTCAGCAGGGAAAACGTGGTCTCGTAGCAGCGGAAATCGTCGCCGTACAGCGCCTGATCCGCCGAGAGCACCCCCACCAGCCCCACCAGAGGAAAATCCAGCCCCTTGGCCACCATCTGGGTGCCCACCATGATCCGGAATTTCCCTTTTGCAAACCGGCTGAACTTGTCCTCGTAAGCGAAGCGCGACATGGTCGTGTCGGTGTCCATACGCAGCACCGGCACCCCGGGGAACAGCTGCTCCAGCTCCTGCTCCACCCGCTGAGTGCCCAGCCCCGCGTACCGCACCTTGTCGCTGCCGCATTCCGGGCAAACCGTCACCGGCGGCTGCATATGCCCGCAGTAATGGCACAGCAGCATCCCGTTGGCCCGGTGATAGGTCATGGAGATGCTGCAGGAGGGACAGGTCACCACATAGCCGCAGGAGCGGCAGGAGATATGGGTGTTGAACCCCCGGCGGTTGAGCAGCAGGATCACCTGCCGCCCCTTGTCCAGTGTGTTCTGCATTTCCCGGCGCAGGGTGGGGCCGATTACCGACTCCCCTTCCTCCTCCTGGCGCATGTCCACCACCTCCACCTCGGGAAGCTGGGCGGCGCCGAACCGGCCATGCAGTTCATGCAGGCTGTATCGCCCCGTCAGGGCGGCGTGATAGCTCTCCACCGACGGCGTCGCCGAGGTCAGCAGCAGCAGCGCGCCGTGCCGGGCACAGCGGAATTTGGCCACGTCCCGGGCGTGATACCGCGGGGAGGATTCCGATTTATAGGTGTGCTCCTGCTCCTCGTCCATGACAATCAGGCCGAGGTTGTCGCAGGGGGCGAACACGGCCGAGCGGGTGCCGACCACCACGCGGGCTTCCCCCCGCTTGACCCGCTTCCACTCGTCCATTCGCTCCCCGATGGCCAGCGCGCTGTGAAGCACCGCCACGCGCCGCCCGTATTTTTCCAAAAACAGGCGCATCATCTGGGGCGTCAGGCTGATTTCCGGCACCAGAACCAATACCTGGCGGCCGTCCTCCAGCACCTGGTCGATGAGATTCATATACACCTGGGTTTTGCCACTGCCGGTGATGCCGTGCAGCAGCGCGCAGGCCGGCTTACCCTCGCGGTACCGGCTGAGCAGCGCGTCATACGCCGCCTGCTGCTCTCCGCTCAGGACGGCGGAGACGATGGCCGGCAGCTCTTCCGCCTGCTTGTAGGGCGAACGGAGCACCTCGTTTTCGTAATACTCCACCACGCCCTTTTTGACCAGCGCGGCCACCACCGCCGTGGTTACCGACGCGAAATAGCACAGCTCCTTGACCGACGCGCACCCCACGTCCCGCAGCAGCCGAACCACCGCCTTCTGCTTATCGGTGCAGACGCTCAGCGCCTCGTCCAGCGCCTCCCCCTCCAGGGCCAGGCGCGCCATGCGGATGGAGGCGTCCCCCACCTGGCGGAAAGCGTCCTCCGACCGCTGCACGGCCCCCCATTCGAGCAGGCGGAGCAGGCCTGGCGCGTCCGGGTTCAGCCCCAGCTTTTTGAGCAGCGTCTCCTGTTCCACACCGGCGGCCGGGCATTTGGCCAGAAAGGAGACGATCTGCCGCTCTTCGGGCGTCATCTCTTCCAACCGGTCTTCCGCCTTCGGCGCCAGGCGCAGCATGGGCCGCAGCCGCATGTACAGCCCGGTGGGCAGCATGGCGCGCACCGCGTCGAACACCGTACAGAAGGTCCGCTCCTTAAGCCATAAGGCCAGATCCATCATTTCCCCGTCCAGCAGCGGTTCCCTTTCCAGCACCTGGGCGATGGGCTTGAGGCGGGCGGTATCCTCCGCCGTGTCCGTGCGCACCACGATGCCCTGCCGCTGGCGGTTGCCGCCGCCGAAGGGCACCAGCACCCGGCAGCCCCGGGTTACCTCTCCCGCCGACGGGGGAAGGCGATAGCTGTACAGCTTATCGAAATGGAACGACGCCTGATCCACGGCGACCAGCACCACATTGTCCTGCATGCCCCGTTCCGCTCCTCACTGTCAGGCGTTTTCTTCCGTAATCTCCGGCACCACAATCTTGTAATCGCCATTGGTAAAATCGTTGATGGCCAGGCTGACGCATTTTTCAATCAGCACCACGCCCTCGTTCTCCGCTTCCTCGGCAATCTGCCGGGCGCGTTTGGCCACGCCCACCACCACCGCGTAGCGGCTCTCGTTTCCTTTCAGGTTCTCGATATCCGTCGGTCTAAGCATGCCCCAATACCTCCATCACAAGTGTTTCCATGCGGGAATACCGCATTTTTTCGGCGTCAATAATAGTGTGGATCCGCTTGACGGCCAGATCCACCTCGTCGTTAAGCACCACATAATCGTACCGGAAGGCGCGGGTCAGCTCCCGCTGCGCCACCGCCATCCGCCCTTGGATTTTTTCCTCGGTTTCCGTGCCGCGATCCCGCAGCCGCCGCTCCAGCTCCTCCATGGAGGGGATGGTGATGAAAATCGACACCAGGTCGGAGCGGTGGTTCATCACCTGCTCCGCTCCCTGCACCTCGATTTCCAGCAGGACGTTTTTGCCCTGCCCCAGCCATTCCCGGATGGCGTCCTCCGGCGTACCGTAATAATTCCCATTGTATTCCGCCCACTCCAGCAGGGCGTTGTCCTCGATCATGCGCTCGAATTCCTCGCGGGTGCGGAAGAAGTAGTGAACCCCATCCACCTCCCCGGGCCGAGGCTGGCGGGTGGTCACCGAAACGGACAGGACGGTGTCGTCCCGCTGTTTCAACAGGCTCTTGATGATGGTGCCCTTTCCCGAGCCGGAGGGCCCGGACAGTACAATCAGCATGCCTCGTTCATTCATCCTCTTCCAGCTCCTCCTCGTCATCCTCTTCCCGATCGCTCAAGCGGTTGGCCACCGTCTCCGGCTGCACCGCCGACAGGATGACGTGATCGCTGTCCGTTACCAAAACCGCACGGGTGCGGCGGCCATAGGTCGCGTCAATCAAAGTGCCGCGATCCTTGGCGTCCTGGATAATCCGCTTAATCGGGGCGGATTCCGGGCTGACAATCGCCACCAGCCGGTTGGCCGATACCATGTTGCCGAACCCAATGTTGATCAGTTTCATTGTCCGTCCTCACGCCTTTCCTTGCCGGGGAGGTGATCCCTCGGTCATAAACACCTGCGAGCTGCATTCCCACAAGAAAGCACCGCTTTCCTTCCGGGCTTATTCGATGTTCTGTATCTGTTCGCGGATTTTCTCGATTTCGGCTTTGATGTCCACCACGACCCGCGCCAGCTGCACATCCTGGGCCTTGGAGCCGATGGTGTTGGCCTCCCGGTTGATTTCCTGCACCAGGAAATCCAGCTTGCGGCCCACCGCCTCGTTACCGGCCAGCATGTGCTCCAGCTGGCTGATATGGCTGCGCAGCCGGACGGTTTCCTCCGCCACGGCGATTTTGTCGGCGAACAGTGCTGCCTCGGTGAGCAGCCGCTGCTCGTCCACCGTGGCCGTGCCCAGCAGTTCCCGCATCCGGGTCTGCACCTTGTCCATGTGCTCCCGGACCGTCTGGGGGGAACGCTCCTCCACCTGGCCGACGGCCTCCAGAATAGCGGCCGCCCGGCTGAGGATATCCTCCTGCAGCTTCTCCCCTTCCTTTTCCCGCATCTGCAAGAATCGATTCAGCGCCACGTCCGCCACCGTGCGGACCGCCGCCCAAACCGCCTCCTCGTCTTCCGCCTCCCGGTGGACGGTCAGCAAATCGGGGTACCGGGCCAGGGACATGACGGACACGTCGTTACGCAGTCCGTAGGTTTCGGCGATCTCCCCCAGGGCCTTCAGATAGCCCTGCACCAGGGAATGGTTCACCGTTACCCGGCTTCCCGGTGCGTCCGCCGTGTCGATGAATACATATACGTCTACCTTGCCGCGGCTGATGCTGCCCTGCAGATACGCCTTGAGCTTGTCGTCCAGAAAGCCGTAGGCCCGGGGCAGGCGGGAGGAGTATTCATAATACCGATGGTTGACCGCTTTGATTTCCACCGTGATATCCATGCCGTCCACAGTGTCCTGATACCGGCCATAGCCGGTCATGCTTCGAATCATACGCCTCATCCATTCCTTGGCGGGAACCCGCCGTTATACGAACGAAAGCCCCGAAAAGGGGCTTTCGTTTTCACCGCGCTCCCTGGAGGGAGAGCGGCGCGTTTCCGGTTATACCGGATGAACCTTTTCATCCGTGTGCAGATGCTCTCCATCGATGGCATATTTCTTATTGCGGCGCTTTTCGAAGAATTTAACGGCGACCTGGCCGAACTGGGCATAGGTCAGCACGTCCTCCTCCTGCTCGTACCACTCGGTCATTTCCGAACGGATTTTTTCGAGCTCCGGCTCGAGCAGATCGGCCGGCCGGCAGGTGATGGGCGTGTCGTCGCCGATGATTTTTTTCACAAACTCCGGCTTGATCGGCACCGGGGTGGCCCCGTATTCGCCGCGCACCAAGCCCTTGAATTCCTTGGTCACCATCTTGTAGCGCTCGCCGCCGATGATGTTGAACACCGCCTGGGTGCCCACAATCTGGGACGAAGGGGTGACCAGGGGCGGATACCCCGCGTCTTCACGTACCCGCGGCACCTCCTGGAGCACCTCCTCCAGCTTGTCTTCCTTGCCCGCCTGCTTGAGCTGGCTGACCAGGTTGGACAGCATGCCGCCCGGCACCTGGTAAATCAGGGCGTTGGTGTCCACCTCGAGCATTTTGGGGTTGAGCAGGCCGCTTTCCAGATATTTTGTCCGCAGGGTGCGGAAATATTTGGTCAGCTCATTGAGCGCCACCAAGTCGAGCCCCGTGTCGTACTCCGTGCCCTTGAGGGCGGCCACCATGGACTCGGTGGCCGGATGGGAGGTGCCCATGCCCAGAGGCGACAGGGCGGTGTCAATGACGTCCGCGCCGGCCTCGATGGCCTTGATCATGGTCATATCCGCGATGCCCGCCGTGAAGTGGGAGTGAATCTGGATCGGGATCTTGACTGTTTCCTTCAGGGCCTTGACCAACTCGTAGGTGTGGTAGGGCACCAGCAGGCCGGCCATGTCCTTCAGGCAGATGGAATGGGCGCCGGCTTCCTCGATCTGCTTGGCGTATTTGAGGAAATATTCAATGTTGTGCACCGGGCTGGTGGTGTAGGAAATTGCCACCTGCACATGCGCGCCCTTTTCCTTGAGAGCCGCCTTGATAGAGGTCTCCAGGTTGCGGATATCGTTGAGGGCGTCGAAAATCCGGATGACGTCGATGCCGTTGGCCACCGATTTCTGCACGAAATACTCCACCACGTCATCCGCATAATGCCGGTAGCCCAGCATGTTCTGGCCGCGGAACAGCATCTGCAGCGGGGTTTTGGGCATGTGCTTTTTCAGGGTGCGCAGCCGATCCCACGGATCCTCGTCCAGGAACCGCAGGCAGGCGTCGAAGGTGGCGCCGCCCCAGCACTCCAGAGAATGGTAGCCGATGTTGTCCAACCGCTCCAGAGCAGGCAGCATGTCCTCGAGGGGCATACGGGTGGCAATCAGCGACTGGTGGGCGTCACGCAGTATGGTTTCGGTAATTCCGACCTTGGCCAATATAATCAAACCCTTTCGCTTGAGTTTCATCGGGCTTCCTGTCCGGCGCGCCGTCCGCGCGGCCGGCAAAAAGCCTTATTGCATGGAAATCAGCAGCTTGCCGGAATCCACACTGTCGCCCTTGTTCACATGCACCCCGGCGATCACGCCGTCGCGGGGCGCCATGATCTCGTTTTCCATTTTCATCGCTTCCAGCACCAGCAGCACCTGGCCCTTGGTCACCGTGTCGCCGGCCTTGACCTGCACGTTCACGATGTTGCCGGGCATGGGGGCGTTGATGGTCTCCGCCCCGGCGGGTGCGGCTGCGGCGGGAGCGGGCGCGGCAGGGGCCGCGGCCGGCGCGGGCGCCGGAGCCGGAGCAGCAGGCGCGGCGGGGGCTGCGGTGGGAACGGCAGCCGTCGCACCGCCGGCGGCGACTTCCTCCACCTGTACATCGTAAGCGTGGCCGTTGACCGAAATATTGAACCGTTTCATCGTTGTTCCTCCTATTTTCATGCAGGCTTGGCGGGGGATTCCCCGCTCTGTTCCGCTGTACCGTTTACAGGGGCAGGTTGGAATGCTTCTTGGGCAGGCGGGACACACGTTTGCCGGAAAGCATATCCATCATCGCCACCAGCTTGGCCTTGGTTTCGGCGGGGGGGATGACGTCGGTGACGAAGCCGTCCGCGGCCGCCGCCAGGGGCGAGCAGGCCGTTTCGGCGTATTCCTCCGCCAGCGCCGGGCGCTCCTTGGTCGGGTCGGTCATGGCCGCCAGCTTATCCTGCCACAGGATATGCACGGCGGTTTCGGGAGCCAGCGGCGAAATCACCGCCGAGGGCCAGGCCAGCACCACGTCGGCGCCGGCCGATTTGCCGGCCGCCGCAATGTACACCGGGCCGTAGGCACGCCCCGTCACCACCGTCAGCTTGGCCGTGGTGGCTTCGGCATAGGCGTGGGACAGCTTGGCCGCCCCCTGCAGGCATTCGAACCCGGCCGCGTCCACAAAGGTGATAAGCGGCAGGGAGAAAGCGTCGCACAGCCGGACGAACCGGGCCAGCCGGGCCGCTGCACAGCAGCCGATTTTATCGCCCGCCAGGGTAACCAGACCGCAGGCCGAGCCGCCCACCCGGGCCAGAACCGTTTCACAGGAGGAACCCTCGTACAGCCGCAGCGCCGTGCCGGCGTCCGCCACCGCGTCCACCACACCCGCGATGTCCTCGCAGGCGGGCATGGCCGCCGCATCGGCCTCGTATAGCGCCGCGCTGGCCAGGTTGTTGGAGGGCAGGAGATTCAGCAGATCGCGGGCTTTCAGCAGAGCGTCCTCCACCGTGTCGGCCTGGACGGCGGCTTTAGCGTCGTCGTCTCCGACATTCAGGCTATAGGCTGCGCCCTCCACGGCCACCGTCACGTCCGCGTTGGCGGCGATCAGCGACGAGGAGCCGATGCAGGGGCCGGCCAGCACCGCAATCTGCGGCACCACGCCGGACAGGTTGTTGGAGGCCAGCAGGATTTCCGCAATGGCGTCCATCGCGTCGATGCCTTCGCCCAGCTTGGCGCCGTCGCTGTCGAAAATTCCCACGACGGGGGCGCCGTTCTGGGCGGCCAACTCGTAAATCTTCCGGATTTTCGCCGCCTGCGCCCGGCCGACAGCGCCGTTGCAGACCGAGGGATCCTGCGCGAATGCGTAGACGGGGGAGCCGTCCACCGTCCCGTATCCGGCCGCCGCTTCGGCGGGCTTGTCCCCGTCAGCCGCGAGCCGATCGATTTCCACGAACGTCCCCGCGTCGAAAAGCTGCAGCAGCCTCTCCCTCGCCGGGGAGCCTTCCCGCGCGGCAACCGCATCGGCCAGCTTCTGGAGCTGATTCTGCATGTTCATACTCTGCTTCCTCCTATCGAATGAAACCCAAGCGCTTCCCCACCCGGTTCCGGCCGGAGAGGAAGGAGGGTTTCCCCCTCTTTCCCTGCTCTGCGCCAGCCGGGCGGTTCGTCGCGCAAATTAGTTCTATTATACCGTAGACTTCCAAAAAGTACAAGTCTTTTCCTACGGATGTGAGCAGGGATGGTTAAAAAATTCACGAATTTGAATCCCCATTCCCTTGTCGCTTTTGACGAAACCAACGGCAGACAGCGCGGGATATAGGGCGGGGACCTGGCAGACCATCTCCCGCGCGCCGGCCAAATCGGCGGCATTGAGGGCCGCGCGCACCAGCGCGTCTAGGATGAGAGCGCTCTCCCCCGTCGCCTGCAACAGCTGAGCCCCGGGGCCCTCTGTCCGAAAAACGACCTGTCCGCACTCCCTGCCGCCGTCCCGGTAAACCAAGCGGACGGATCCGTCCGCCGCCGTCCCTTTATCGGCCGGTTCGATGCTCACCATGGACGGGACTCCTTCCCTGCTTGATGTAGGCGGCGGCCACCTTCTGGGTCACGCCGGTGGCCTGTACCAGGGTGCGGACCTCCTTAGGCTCCAGATAGCGCCACTTGCCCGCCGGCAGCATCCCCAGCTTCACCCCGCCGATGGATACCCGGCGCAGCCGCGCGACCTGTAGCCCCATGGTCTCGCACATCCGGCGAATCTGCCGGTTGCGCCCCTCGTACAGCACAATTTCCACCACGGAACGCTCCGGCTCCTTGCTGACGACGGTCAGCTCTGCTGGGGCGGTCTTGCGTCCGTCCAGCAGGATCCCTTCCTCAAATTTCAGGATCTGCTCGTCGCTGATGGCCGCGCGCAGGGTGACCCGGTAGCGCTTGGGCACATGGGAGGCGGGGTGCATGATCGCGTTGGCGAAATCCCCGTCGTTGGTCAGCAGCAGCATCCCCTCGGAGTCCTTGTCCAGCCGGCCGATGGGATACACCCGCACCCCCACGTCCCGCACCAGCTCCTCCACGCACTTGCGGCCCTTTTCGTCGCTCATGGTGGTGATATAGCCGCGGGGCTTGTGGAGCAGGATGTACACCGGCGCTTCCGCCCGGCCCAGCCGTTTGCCGGCCACCAGGATAACGTCCCGGCGATCGTCCGCCTTGTCTCCCAGCTTCGCCACCCGGCCGTTGACCTTGACTCGTCCCTGCTCGATGAGCTCCTCCGCCTTCCGCCGGGAGGCCACACCTCTCTCGGAAAGCAGCTTTTGCAATCGTACTTCCGCCATCGTTTTCTTCCTTTTCTTTGTCGTATCAAAGCGCGCAAAAGTGCGGATTACCGCAGCAATTCGCGCAGCAGCTTCATAAACCAGCGCTTCGCCTGGTCCTTATAGCCCGCCACCGGCCGGGCGTCCACGGTATACGCCGCGGTCACCGGCAGACGGCACAACTCCCGATCGCCCACCAGATACCGCACGCTTCCCAGGGGCTGCCCCGCGGCCACCGGCGCCCATTCGAAGGCGTCCAGCTCCACCCGCACGACCAGCTTTTCCTTCTCCCCCTTGAGCAGGGTGACGGCTGGCGGCTTTTCCATCCGGGGCTGCACCCGGCTTGTGCACCCGCCTGTCACCGCGATGTCGGGCAGGCAGGGCGCCTCCAGCTGCACCGCTTCCACCTGGGAAAAGCCGTAGTCGAACAGCTTGATATGGTCGTTCCAGTAGTCCCCGCCATTGAGCGTCACGGCCACCAGGGTCACCCCGTCCTTCTTGGCGGAGGACACCAGGCACTTCCCGGATTTTTTGGTAAAGCCGGTCTTCATCCCCACCGCGTAGGGGTACAGGTTCAGCAGCTTATTGTGGTTGACCACCGTCGCCTTGTGCTTGGGGTTTCCCAGCTCGATGACCGCGCTTTTTTTGGCGCAGATGGCCGCGAGCGCCGGATTGCGCATCACCGCCGCCCCCAGCAGGGCCATGTCGTACGCTGAGGAGGAATGCCCTCCCTGGTCGAGGCCGGAGGGGGTAACGAATACCGAGTCCTTCATCCCCAGCTCTTTGGCCTTCTGGTTCATCTTCTCCGCAAAAGCGGGCAGGCTGCCCGACACGGTCAGCGCGATGGTGTTGGCCGCGTCGTTGCCCGATTCCAGCAGCAGGCCGGTCACCAGATCCAGCATGGATATGTTGTCGCCCTCCCGCAGCCCCAGGGCCGACCCTTCCACCAGAATGGCTTCCCGGGTCACGACCACGTTCTGATCAGGGGCCGCGTTCTCCATAGCCAGCAGCGCCGTCATCAGCTTGGTGGTACTGGCCATGGGCCGGGGCGTATGGGCGTCCTTCTCGTACAGCACCCGTCCCGACTCCGGCTCGTAAAGCACGGCGGACAGGGACGACAGGCTTTCCGGCTTCTGCCCCTCCGCCTTCGCCGGGGCCGCCGCGAATAGAAGGCCGAGACAGGCCGCCGCACTGAGTATCTGTTTAAACAAATCAACCACCTACCCACGACTAGACATATGCAGGCAGGTGGCGATACATGCACCGAAACGGGTCAATCCTCCGGCTGGACGTCGGTCTCTTCCCCTTCGGTTTTCTCTTTATCCTTGTCCTTCTTGAACAGGCCAGTCACCTTATCCACCAGATCCGGGACCAGGTTGACCAGGCGATCGGTGGAATCCGGCTTGGACACCAGCTGCAGGAGCTTGACATCCCCGTTCGCGATCACCAGAAAGGCGATGGGCGTGATGTTGATGCCCGCGCCGCTGCCGCCGCCGAACAGCTCGGCATTGGCCTTGTTGGGCAAATCGGAGCCGCCCGAGGCAAACCCGTAGGAAATCCGGGACACCGGGATCAAAATCGTGCCGTCTGCGGCGTTGATGGGGGTGCCGATGACCGTGTTGGCGTCCACCATCTCCTTGATTTTTTCCATGGACGCGCCAAGCAGGCCCTGTACGCTGTTGTTCTTATCCATTTGCCATTCCTCCTGTACTCGTCATTTCGCCGCGGGCGCCTTGGGCCGCGGCGGTTCGGTTTGTGCTTCTTGTTCCCGTTCCCGGATAGTATTGCCAATATATGCCACCAAAAACCGCAGCCCCGCCCACAAAATACGCGCCGGGCAGGATCGCAGCCGGATATCAAACGACGCCTGGTTTTCTCCATTCACAAAATCCGGCTGAATCCGCACCTCCCGGCGGCGGATTTTCAGCACATATTGCATAGAAGATAAGGCGGGAAACACGATGGAACAGGCGGCGGCGTGGAGAAGAGCGGTCTCAGCCGCGTCCCCGCCGGCCACGGTCAGGGAGAGATGAAAGCGATCCACCGTTATGGCGTTTAATATCCGCCGCACCAGCGTGTTCATCAGGGACGCCATGCCCTTCAGATAGGCGAGCACCGCGCCCACGCCGTCCTCCTTGAGCATCTGCGAAATGCTCAGGGGGTCGTTTTTTCGCCGCTTTTTATCGGCTTTTATCGCTTTTTTTGAAATTTTTCCGGATTTGCGCCCGGCCGCTTTCGCACGTTTTCGCTTTTTTCGGGGCGCAATCGTATAGGGAATGCCGTAAATGCGCAGCCGCACCAGCAGTTCGCCGTCAAACGCGGCGCGCAGGGTGATGGGGGCCAGGGCAATCAGCAGCACCACCCCCAAAACCGACAGCCAGATGATAAAGGCCACGCCATCGCCCCTTTCCCTCTTATTTTATCGTCAGCCGTCGGATGGCGGCTCGCCGTCCGCTTCCTCGATGACCTCCTCCAGCGTGGTTTCCACCATGCCGTCCTCCTCTTTTTGAGGCAGGGGCGGCAGCTCGTCCAGGGTGGAGACGCCGAAGCAGCGCAGAAAATCCGCCGTGGTACCGTAGAGAAGCGGACGCCCAGGCAGCTCCAGGCGGCCTTTTTCCTCAATCAGGCCCTTGGCGGCCAGGCCCTGCACCACCGCGCCGCAGTCCACCCCGCGCACCTGCTCGATGAAAGCCTTGGTCACCGGCTGGTTATAGGCCACGATGGCCAACACCTCCATAGCGGCCTGGGACAGCGGGGTGTTGCGCCGGATATCCATGGCGCGGCGGACGTAACCCGCGTACGTCTTGTTGGTGCACAGCTGGTATTTGTCTCCCAGACGGACGGCCAGCAGGCCGCCGCCCCGGGTGTTGACGTCCTGCAGCCAGTCGTCGGCCAGGCGGACGGCGGTTTCCAGATCCAACTCCAGCACCTCTGCCAGGCGGGTGGCGGCAACCGGCTCCCCGCTGGCGAACAGGACGGCCTCGATGGCCGCCTGGTATTCCTTAATTTCCATGCTCAGCTCCCCTTTTCGCGGCGCGGCGGGCATTGTCCCGCTCCAGCATCCGCACGTTCTGGGCCGCGCCCTCGCCGTCCACGGCGATCCGCTTGGCCTTCACCAGCTCCAGCAGGGCCAGGAAGGTGGCCACCAGCTCCGACTTGTTGGACGCGGAGTCAAACAGCGAATCGTAGGACACGCATGGCCGGCGGTAGAGGCGGCGGAGCACGAAAATGATCTTGGAGGACACCGACACAATCCGGCGGGCCACGATGCCGCTGAAAGCCTGGGGCGGCGGCGGAAGCCGGCGCTTGCCCCGGCCGGCCGCGGCGAGATACGCGTCCAGCAGTTCGGACGGAGCGTGGGTGCGGCGATAGGTCATGTCCGGCTCAAACTCCTCCGGCTCCCTGGTGAAAATGTCGCCTCCCACGTTGCGGGCGGCCAGGCGGCGGGCCGCCTCCTGGCAGAGCTTATACTCGATAAGCTCGCCGGTGAGCTCCCGTTTGAGCGCCTCCGCCTCCTCGTGGCGGGGCAGCAGCATGGAGGATTTTATCTGCACCAGACGGGCTGCCATGTCCAAGAACTCGGTGGCCACGTCCAAATCCACCTCCTGCATCCGCCGGATGGCGTCCATGTACTGCTCCAGCACCTCGGCGATGGGGATGTCGTAGATATTCAGTTTGTTCTTCTGCACCAAAAAGAGCAGCAAATCCAGCGGCCCCTCGAAGACAGGCAGCTTGTACGAGATGACGTCCATAGGGCCCCCGTTTTGTTCCTTCAATAAATGAATCTCAGACTGCTCGGCACCATGAAGATGAAGTTGAACAGCTTCATGAACAGCGTGGAAATCGCATCCAGCGGAACGCTCAAGGCGCCGCTGACGAGCAGCACCAGCACCACCAGGGAGATTATCATGCCGTTCTGCTCGATGAAGTACACCCATTTGGGCGGCAGGAAGAAGGACAGGATCTGATACCCGTCGAAAAAGGGCAAGGGCAGCAGCATCAGCACCGCCAGGCGGACGTTGGTTTCAGCGAACATATACTCCAGAATCAGCCAGAGCTTGCTCACGCTGGCGGCGCTCGTGACAAACAGGAGACCCACGCGGTACAGGGCCACGCCCAGCATGCCGACCAGCAGGCCCATAACCGGCCCGGCCAGGATGGTCAGAATCATATCCCGGCGGGGATTGCGGAAATTGCGAGAGTTGATGGGAATGGGCTTGATAAAGCCCAGGCCGCAAAGAAAGAGCACCACGATACCATACTTATCCATATGGGCCAAAGGATTCATACTCAGGCGGCCATTATATTTTGCGGTGGGATCGCCCAGCTTATAGGCGACGAAGGCCTGGGCCATCCCTCTGGCGGGGAACACCACGAAAGCCACGACGCAGAGGACGGCCAGATTCGCGACGATCGTGAACCAGTCGAGATGCCCCCGCAACAGTACGTTCAGCATGCTTGTCCTGTCCTTTCCAAAGCCTTCCGGCAGAATTTGCAAAATAACCCTGTTATTATACCGGAAAGCCGGAGAAAATACAAGGCGGCAAACGTAAACAAAGTTTGAAGGACGGACCTACAGCATCCGGGTTTCGTTGATGACCAGCTCGAAGTCGAGGCCCAGGAAGGAGGCGGCGGCGCGGCAGAGGGTCATGCGGGAAAGAAAAATCTCAAAATAGTCCATCACGGCGGTGATGGAGGTGTCGATACGCAGGGCCAGGGTGATAAGCCCCTCCTCCTTCTGCACCGTCAAAGAGGATTCCTCCACCGCGTAATTGACCCGATCGTGGATATCGAAATTTTTCGCTTCCAGGGAGATGCGCACCCGGCTGCGGCGCACGTCGCTCTTATCCGCCAGGATCAGGGCCGCGCTCAGAGGTGTGACGGCGTTGGCGGTTTTTTCGTCGTGGTTGCCGATGGCGGTGATGACGGCCGCCGTCTCCCTCGCGTCCATCCCCAGGGAGCGGAGGATGGGAAACGCCAGGGCCGCGCCCGACAGGGCGTGATCCGTTCGGTTGACCGCGTTGCCGATATCGTGCATAAAGCCGGCGATGCGGGCCAGCTCACAAGTACGCTCGTCATAGCCTAGAGTTTCCAGCAGATCCCCCGCCACCTTGGCGGTCAGGCCCGCATGGGCGTACCCATGGTCGGTATAGCCCAGGACGCCCAGGGCCTCGTTGCCCGCCTCGATCAGAGCGCGGACCTCCTCGTTATGCCGGATATCGTGATAAGTAATCATACAAAATCTCCATTTTTCCATATTTCGCCGCGCTATTATTCTAACCGCTTTTGGTCCGATATGCAAGAGGAATGCTTGCATGCCGCCCGTCCGGCATGGTATACTAAACGTACAGGAAAATTCACGGGCGGAAGGGATGGACGCGGCATGCTGCTGGCGCTGGACATGGGCAACACCAATATCACCATCGGGGTGTTCGAGGGAACCCGGCTGATGCTGGAATCCCGCGTGGCGACGGATCGCACCAAGATGGAGGATCAATACGCCATCGACCTGATGGACATTCTGCGTCTGTATGGCATCAACACCCATGATTTCGAAGGGGCGATCATCAGCTCGGTGGTGCCGCCGCTGGAGCACGCGATCCGCGGGGCGGTGAAAAAGGTCACCGGCGTCACCCCACTGATGGTGGGGCCGGGCACCAAAACCGGCGTCAACATCCGCATCGACAACCCCGCCCAGCTGGGACCCGACCTGCTGGTGGGGGCGGTGGCGGCGGTGGCGCGCTTCGGCGCGCCCTGCGTCATCTGGGACCTGGGCACCGCCACCACCGTGTCGGTGGTGGACAAAACCGGTGCGTTCCTGGGCGGCGCCATCATGCCGGGGGTTTATACCTCCTTCGACTCCTTGATCTCCCGGGCCTCCCTGCTGCCCCGCATCAGCCTGGAGACCCCCGCCAAGGTCATCGGAGGCAACTCCAACGATTCCATGCAGTCGGGCGCGGTGTACGGCACGGCGGCCATGCTGGACGGCATGTGCGACCGCATCGAGGCGGAGCTGGGCTACCCGGCGGTCATCGTGGCCACCGGCGGGCTGGGGCGCGAAATCGTCCCCCACTGCCGGCGCAAAATCACCTATGTGGACGATCTGCTGCTGGAGGGGCTGCGGATGATCTACGAAAAGAATAAGGGCAAGGTTTAAGCGTACAACAACACGCCGGGCAGGGCCTTATCGGCGCCCGGGCGAAGCAGCCGCAAGGCGCTTCAGCCCCGGCCGCACAGGCGCCGGACCGATGTGTTTACATAGATATACTGCGCTGTATCCGTAATAAGGAACAGCAGCGAAAGGATGATTCCCTATGGCAACACTGTCCAAGAAGAAACCAAACACCCTGTTCATCGCGCAATTCGCCATTCTGCTGGCGCTGGAGGCGATCGTCTGCTTCACGCCGCTGGGCAGCATCCCCATCGGCCCGCTGGTCGCTACCCTGGCCATGCTGCCGGTCATTGTGGCCGGCATCCTGCTGGGCACCGGCGCGGGGGCGGCCATGGGCTTTGCCGCCGGCCTGTTCAGCTTCATCGTCTGGACCTTCATGCCCCCCAACCCGGTCACGGCCTTCGTGTTCACCCCCACCGCCGCGCCGGGGAATTTTTGGAGTCTCGTCATCTGTTTCGTGCCCCGCATTCTGACCGGCGTGGTGGCCAGCCTGATGTTCAAGCTGCTCAGCCGGCTGCTGGACGGTAAAAAAGGCGCGACCGGCGTGATTTACGCCGTCAGCGGTGTACTGGGCAGCCTGACAAACACGCTGCTGGTCATGGGCGGGATTTATGTCTTTTTCGGTAAAAGCTACGCCACGGCCATGGACATTTCCTTCAATCTCCTGCTGGGCATCATCGGCACCACCATTCTGACCAATGGCGTGCTGGAGGCGATTGTGGGCGGCCTGGTGGCCTGCGGAGTCTGCATCCCCATGAAAAAAATGATGCGCCGCACCCTGCCCTTATAATTCTCCGTAAAACCGTTAACTATAAAACAGGCGATCGGCTTAACCGCCGATCGCCTGTTTTATTGATGCATTCTGGTTTTTTCCCAGTAGGCGCCCATCGACCAGCCCGGCTCCTCGGTCACGTCGCGGCCGAGGCAGGCGGGCGGAACGAAGGCGCGTGCCTGCTCCAGCGTATCGAATTCCACCTCGGCGTAAAAAAACGCGCGAGGCGTACCCGCATCCACCAGGCTGACCTCCAAGCGGAGGCCGTCCGGCAGGGCGTAGACCTTGTAGGTTTTGCGGATCATGGGCGCGGGCAGCAGATCCTCCAGCTGCCGAAAGGTTTCGGCGGTCAGGGGCAGCTCGACCTCCTGCCGGGCGATCGTCCCCTTTCCCTTGAAGCACAGGACATGGGAGGGGGCGCCGCCGACGATTTCCCGGCGGATGCGCACCACCGGGGCGGTGGCCAGATACCCTTGTTCCACCTCCGACTCCTTGAGCAGGGGCAGGTCGGAGGGAAAGCCGTCTATCAAAAATTTTCGTTCGATTTCCATGGCGGTCTTTTCCTTTCGGGCGCTTTAAGCCAGCAGTTCGGTGACCAGCCGGTTGACCAGGGCGCCGTCGGCCTTTCCCTTAACGCGGGGCATCAGCTCCTTCATCAGGCGCCCCTTGTCCCGGATGGTGGGCTGCTCAATACCGAGAACGGCCAGGGAGGCCTGAATCTGCGCGCGGATCTCCTCCTCGCTCATCTCCCGGGGGGCGAACTCCTGAAGGACGGTGATGCGCCGTTCGCACTGTTCCCGGATATCCGCGCGATCGGCAGGCGCGGACTCCAGGGTTTCCTTGGTCTGTTTGAGTTCCCGAAGAACGACGGCGTTTTCCTCCTCCTCCGTCAGCTCCTCCCGTTTATCGATGAATTTTGCTTTCAGGGCGGCCAGCAGCATGGAAAGGGCTTCCTTCCGCTCTTTTTCGCCGCTTTTCATGGCCTGAACCATTTGCGCGCGGACGTCTTCCATTTTCGACATACAGATTGCATCTCCTTTACACGTGAATCTATCCGATAGTATACCACAGATCGATAAAAAGGAAAAACCTTCGGATGAAAATTCCGGCGGGGAACTTTCATCCGAAGGCTTTTCGATCGTCAGGAAATTTTCAGCTGCAGCCGGAATTTATCCGAGATCATGGCGATGAACTCGCTGTTGGTGGGCTTGCCGCGGCCGTTATGGATGGTGTAGCCGAAGTAAGAATTGAGCACATCCACGTCGCCGCGATCCCAAGCCACCTCGATGGCGTGACGGATGGCCCGTTCCACGCGGGAAGAAGTGGTGCTGTGCTTTTTCGCGACAGCCGGATACAAGCGCTTGGTCACCGCGTTGATGATGTCGTCGTCCTCAATGGCCATGAGGATGGCATCCCGCAGGTACTGATATCCTTTGATATGGGCCGGCACACCGATTTGATGGATGATTTCCGTCACCCGCATTTCCAGGCTGCCGCTCGCGGTAACGGCGGGCTTGGCGGAGCGGATGGATTCCACCCGCTTTTTGCTGCACAGAGACAGAATGCGTTCGGCCATTTCGTCGGTGTCGAAGGGTTTGAGAAAGTAATAGTCGGCACCGGCCAGCATGGCCTCCCGCTCCAAGTTGGGGTTATCAAAGCTGGACATCACCATAAACTGAGGCTTGGAAGCCGCGGTGGTTTGTACGCTTTTGATCACGCCGATAGCGTCGAGGCGGGGCAGAAAGAAATCCATGATAACCACGTCGGGATGCCCACGCTCGATACTGCCGAGCAACTGGCGGCCGTCTTTTCGACCGTTTCCACATCCAGACCATGACTGCGCATGACGTTCGCACACGGGATACCAAAATGCTCACTGTTATCTGCCAACAACACCTTGATCTTGTTTTCCATCTGTTGATGCTCCCCCAATTATTTAATTTCCATTTTTTGCCGGCTTGCATATATTACCATATACTTCCAATAAACACAAGGGGTTTCCAAGTCTTTTTACGGAAAAAGCGAGAAAAATAATAAAGGAGAAAAGAATTTGGATAAATCCACCAGCCATTCGACGAAATCCTGCAAAAGGTTCCCACTTCTCTGTAAAGTCAATCAGCTTTCCACTTATGCCGCTGCCGACTCTGTCTTGACGGAGTCCGCCGTTTTCAGCATGTTTTCCGCAAAGATTGCAAAGCCTTTTGTCGGATCGTTGACGAACACGTGGGTAACGGCTCCGACCAATTTCCCGTCCTGTAAAATGGGCGAGCCGCTCATCCCCTGCACGATTCCGCCTGTTTTTTCCAGCAATTCCGGGTCGGTAATGACAATCACCATGTTGCGGGTGGGGGAAGAATCATTGTAGCGAACCTGGTCGATACGGATATCATACAGTTTGGGCTTCACGCCGTCAATGGTAGTAAGGACTTGGGCTTTACCGGTTTTCACCTGCTGTTTCATGGCGACCGGCACGGTCTGCATGGCGGAGGGCAAATGGGTGAGTTTTCCGAAAATACCGGTTTCGCCGTTGATGCTCAGCTGGCCCAAAGTGCCGGCTTCAAAACCGCCGCGCAGCTCGCCCGGAGCGCCGGATACGCCTTTTTCCACGCCGTATATCCGGGCCGGCACCACTTCGCCGGTGGACAGGGGCAGCACCTCGCCGGTATCCACGTCGCAGACCGCGTGGCCAAGGCCGCCGAAGGTTTTGGTCTGAGGGTTATAGAAGGTGAGGGTTCCGATGCCGGCGGAGCTGTCCCGCACCCACAGGCCCGCCTTCCAGCGGTTTTCATTGACCGATTTGGCGGGTACGAATTTCACGTCGAAGGCGATATTATCCCGGCGGATGTGGAACACCATGGTCTTTCCGCCCGATTCCTCCACCATTTTGGCGACCTGCTCCGTCGTGTTCACGATTTTCTTGTCGATAGAGACGATAACATCGCCGGTTTTGATACCGGCGCTGCGTGCGGGGTTGTGCGAGCCAGAAGCGGTATCCACATCCGACATCCCCACGACCAGCACGCCGTCGGTAAACATCTTGATGCCGAAGGGGGTGCCGCAAGGGACCACAACCGGCAAGTCAACAACCTTTACGGCTACGTTTTTGACGGGAAACATGCCGAACAGGCGGAGCGGAGCGGTATAGCTGCTGCCCGCGGTGAGGGACGCGGTCTCCACCGTCTGCCCCGAAGCCGAACGGGGCGCGCCCGCCTCCACGGCACCGTTCAGATTCAGGGGCGTGCCCTCCACCACGCTGAATTGCTCCGGAAGCTGGTGGGACAGGGTGATGATCGCCCCCATGAGGAGCCCGCAGGTCAGCGCGAGGAACCCGCAAACTCCCCGTATCATCTTTTTCATAGCGAATCGATCCTTTCGATGGGGGAAAAGCCGCCGCCTATTCTGCGCCTATTTCCCTATATATATATGGATATGTGTGTTTCATGACACAAGCTGTCGGTTCTCCGCCAGCCTCTATTACTATCCCACTGCTCAAAAAAAGTATTTACCCAGAAATTAATTTTCAGTCAGGGACATTTGGCTGTTTTGGGAAGAGCTTCTATGACGAAAATTTTGCCGATTTTTTGAACAGACAACCTATAAAGCTAAAACCCCTGTCGGTTTTTTGGAGGCTTTTCCGCCGCCGTTTATCTTGCCTTTTTGTGCCAAACATGATACACTGAAACCCTATTGCCGGGGCACGGTGGGGAATCCATCCGCGCCAAGCGGATCCGGCCCATGTTTTTTCAGCGGAGTTTCTCTCCGCCGGATGTAGGTGACGAGTATGCGCGTGATAAAGGGCAAGCTGGAAGCCACGATTTCTTTGAATAAATCCACCTGTTATTTTTTAAAAACCGGGCAGTGCTCCCTGGGCGTCGCGGCGGACTTTTACCTGTCCCCCGGCACGCGGCTGCAACCGTCGGACCTACTGTACTGCCCGAGCCTGCGCCGGGCCATGGAGGGCCGGGGCAGGCTTGAACCCGTGCCGATTTTCCCCTGCGAATGCGGACACGCCGAGGTGGTTTCCGGGCAGCAGCGGGCCTGCATCGCCTCCCAGACGGGGCTGGAGCTGGCCATCTGCGCGGCGGGCGACGAGGTGCGGGACGCCTGCAAAATCTGCGGGACCGATTCCGCGCCGGGCGAGGAAAACGCCGGCGGTGACCGGATCGTGACCATCAAGGCACTGATTTATCAGGACGACGAATAAATAAAAAAGATCCCCCCGGAACGACGGTTCCGGGGGGATTTCGGCGTTTAATTGGTCAAGGTTTCGGACAAATGGTAGCTGAATTGGTCGACATCGTAGACACCGGCGGACAGGAGCTTGGCAAATTTCAGCGCCTTGCCCGTGCCGACGGCCACGCATTCGTCCGGCTGTTCGGCCACCCGGCAGGAGACGCCTGTATTGGTCTGGATAAACTGGGCGAGGCCGACGAGCTTTGCACCGCCGCCGGTGAGCACCATGCCGTGCTCCATGACGTCGCCCGCCAGCTCCGGCGGGGTGGTTTCCAGCACCCGCTGCACACCGGAGAGCATCTCCATCAGCGGTTCAGACAGGGCCTCCCCGATTTCCAGGGCGTCCACCGGGCGCACGGCAGGCAGGCCGGTGAGAGCGTCCCGGCCCTTGGCCTCCATCACAGAGGCAGTCTCCGGCGGCATGGCGGATCCGATGGATTTTTTGATGCTTTCAGCCATGCGGGTGCCGATGATAAGATTATATTTGGTACGCAGATAGCGGACAATGGCGGCGTCCATGTCGTCGCCGCCCACCCGCAGGGAGCTGGACGTGGAGATGCCCTTGAGGGACAGCACGGCCACATCGGTGGTGCCGCCGCCGATGTTGACCGCCATGCTGCCCCGGGCGGCGCTGACGTCCAGGCCGGCGCCGATGGCCGCGGCCACGGCCTCCTCGATGAGCACCACCCGGCGCACACCGGCCGCGGAAACCGCTTCCACCACCGACCGCTGCTCCACCTCGGTGACAGAGGCAGGGACGCTGACGGCGGCGCGGGGCTTCAAAATCTTATAGGCGCAGACCTTGCGCACAAAGTAGCGCAGCATCCGCTCGGCGTAATCGTAGTCCGCGATGACGCCCTTGGCCAGCGGACGCACGGCGGTAATGGAGTCCGGCGTGCGCCCCAGCATATCGTAGGCCTCCTGGCCGCAGGCGACGATGTGGCCGTCGCGACTGTCCACCGCGATGACGGCCGGCTCCTTGAGCACCACGCCCTTGCCGGACGCATATATGACCACCTGGGAGGTTCCCAGGTCGATTCCCAGATCCATGCCGGGCATTGGTTCATCCCATCCTTTACGGCAGAGTCCGACGATTTCAGACGGCTTTCCTTATTATATGTCAGATTCCCTTTTTTGACAAGCCGCCTCTTTTTTGCCGGGGGTGAGGGCGGCCGCGATGCCCAGCACCTGGGCGGCGCCTTGAATCTTCAGCATTTTGGCACATTCCTCCAGCGTAGCCCCAGTGGTGGAGACGTCGTCAACCAGGAGGACACATTTGCCGGCCAGCGGCGTGCCGGGGCGCACGTCGAAGGCGCCCAGCAGATTGCCGCTGCGCTGCCAGGCGGCCAGCTCCTTCTGGGGCCGGGTTTCCCGGCATTTGGCGAGGGCCTTCACACAGGGGATATTCAGCTCCCGGGCCAGGGATTCGGCCAGCAGGGCGGCCTGGTTGAAGCCTTTACGCGCCCGTTTGCGCCGGGTGACGGGCACGGGTACGGCCAGCTCCGGGGCGGCTTCGGGCCAGGCACGGCGGACGGCGTCTGCCATTTCGGCGGCCAGGGTAGCAGCGGCGGTAGCGTCCCCCTCCTCCTTCAGGCGCAGGATGCCCTGCCGAACCGCACCCTCGTAGGTAAACGGGGCGGCCAGGCCGTCCAGGGGGCCGCGATGGCCGCGGCAGGTACAACTCGCCTTTCCCCGGCCGCAGAGCGGGCAGACGGGCGGGAGGATGCGGGGCAGGCTTTCGGCGCAGCAGGGGCAGCAGCCCTCCCCGCAGCGGACGACCTGGCCGCAGTAGGCGCACCGTTCCGGGAAGAGGACGGCCAGCAGCCGGCGGACGGCACGCGGCCGTCTCACGGCTTTCCCCGCGGATAGGGCGCTTTCTCGTCGGTGAGACCGGCGAGGTCATCCATGCTGGTGCCCAAGGCAAGCGCCAGCCGACGGCACTGCTCCAGGCTCATATACCGCGTGCCCTTCTCCATTTTGGAATAATCGCTCTGGTCTATACCGGTGAGCATCTGAATTTTTACCTGGGTATATTTCTTTTCCAAACGCAGTTCTTTTAAACGATGCATAGGATCCCCCCGGTTTGTTACAGGTCCATAGCGCCGGCCTCCAGTAGGAAATAGCGCAGGCCGCTATAGCGCAGGGTCTTGCGATTATTCTCCACCATCTCCTGGATGGTGTCCCGGCTGCCCACCAGGATGAGCAGGGATTTGGCCCGGGTGACGGCGGTATACAGCAGATTGCGATAGCACAGCTGCCGCTGGTTGTGATACAGCGGGACGACCACGGCCTCGAACTCGCTGCCCTGGCTTTTGTGCACGGTGGCGGCGTAGGCCAACTCCAGATCCTGTGCGTCCTGCCGGGAGTAGAGGGCCACCCGATCGTCGTACCGCACGGCGACGCTTTCGCCGCGGGGATCCACCTGCTCGAGCACGCCGATGTCCCCGTTGAACACGCCGCTACCGAACTCCCCGTCGTCCCGCGTCCAGCCGATGTCGTAGTTATTGCGGGTGTGCATCACCTTGTCCCCTATGCGCAGCAGCACGCCTTCCACCGTCAGCTCGTTCTTTTCCGACGCGGGGGGATTGAGCAGCTCCTGCAGGCGGCGGTTCAGCTCGCGGGTGCCCAGCTCCCCTTTGCGGCCGGGGCAGAGCACCTGCAGGCCGTTGAACACGGTATAGCCGTAGGAGTCGGGCAGGCGGCGGGCGCACAGGTCGAGCACCGTGCAGGTCACGCCCTGGGGGCTGGTCTGCCGCAGGAAGAAGAAATCCCCCTGCTTATAGGACAGCTCGGGCTGCTGACCGCTGACGATGCGGTGGGCGTTCAGGATGATATGGCTCTCCTGCGCCTGGCGGAACACCTCGGTCAACTGCACCACCGGGAGCACGCCGCTGTCGATGAGATCGTGGAGCACGCTGCCGGGGCCGACGGCGGGGAGCTGGTCGGTATCCCCCACCAGGATCAGGCGGCAGCCGGATTTCAGGGCGCGCAGCAGGCTGTCGAAAAGCAGCACGTCTACCATGGACACCTCGTCCACCACCAGGGCGTCGGCATCCAGGGGATTTTTCTCATTGCGGGCGAAGACAGCGGCGTCCGCCTCGTCCCACTGCACCTCCAGCAGGCGGTGAATGGTCTTGGCCTCGCAGCCGGTCAGCTCGGAAATCCGCTTGGCGGCGCGGCCGGTGGGGGCGGCGATGGCCACCGTCTCCCCCATCCCCTCCAGCAGGGTGATGATGGCGCGCAGGGTGGTGGTCTTGCCGGTGCCGGGGCCGCCGGTGAGCACCAGCACGCCCTTGGTCACCGCTTCCACGATGGCGCGGCGCTGCTGGGCCTCGTAATGGATGTGGTTGCTGGCCTCGATGGCGTCGATGCCGGCCTCGATATTTCGGCTGACCGCCGGCGGGAAGCCGGTCATGAGACAGATGCGGGAGGCGGCGTATTTCTCCGCCTGATACAGATGGGGCAGGTAGATATAGGAGCGGCCGCCCATGACCACCTCCCGCACGTCGAGGCCGGCGATCATTTCAGCCAGCACAGCCTCGATTCTCTCCAGCGGGACGTTCAGCAGGGTGACGGCGGTGGGAACCAGCTTGTCCGCCGGCAGGCAGGTATGGCCGTTGTTCAGGTTATGCCGCAGGATGTATTGCAGGCCGGCCTCAATGCGGTTGGCGCTGTCCGCCTCGCCGTTCATGGCCATGCAGATTTGATCCGCCCGCTCGAACCCGATGTACAGGCCGGTGGAGCAGAGCAGATACGGGTTGTCCCGGATTTTCTTGATGGTGGCGGCGCCCCACTTTTTCCAGCAGCGCAGCGCCTCGTTGGGGGTCAGTCCATAGGGGGAAAAGGTCATCATGACCTCCCGCAGGCCGAACTGGGAGGCGAAATCCTCCCCGATTTTCTTGGCCTTGTCCCGGCTGATGCCCCGGATTTCGGCCAGGCGGAGGGGATCCTGCTCCAGGATGTTCAGGGTCTCCTCCCCGAACTTCTCCACGATGCGCACAGCGGTGGCGGAGCCGACGCCTTTGACCGCGCCGGAGGAGAGATACCGCAGGATGGCGGCCGCGTTGGTGGGCAGCTGGGATTCGCAGTGTTCCGCCCGGAACTGGTGACCAAAGCTGGCGTGTTCCACCCAGGCGCCGAGCAGGCGCAGGCGCTCCCCCACGTTGACCGAGGGGAGCACCCCCACCACCTTGTGCAGCTCGTCTTCCGCCTCCAGCTCCAGCACCGTCCAGCCGTTTTCCTCGTTGCGGAACACCACCCGTTCCACGGTGCCGGTCAGGGACTGCAGGCCCTCGTCTTCCCTTTGGTATTCCATACGCTCCAACGCCTTTCCAACCCGGTTCGCCAAACATACATTCTATTATAGTGGAACCGCCCCCGGTTGTAAAGGGGCCGCGGGAAAACCGCCGGTTATTCCGGCACCGACGCCCCTTCGGGGAACTGCTCGAGCAGGGCGTCCAGATCCCATAGCTCGACGCCGGCGTCCCGGCAAAGCAGCTCCGCCACCTGCCGGGATTCCTCGTCCAGGCCGGTATCCAGCAGAATCAGCCGTTCCGGTTTGAGCAGCGGGCCCGCCCAACGGCGCTGCACCACCGCGGCCCGCACCAGGTATTCCAAGTCGTCCCTATGGCCGTTCAGCGGCAGGATGCGCACGCCCTTATCCCGCGCCGGCGGTGTCAGGAGGCGCAGCACCAGCCAGCGGATGAGCTGGGTGCAGCCGTACAGCGCCAGCAGGAGCACCGCCACCAGCAATATGTTCTCTCCCATATCGGTCATCCCTTTCCCTTGCATTGGCTTCTTGCTCCATTCTATGCCGCGCGGGGCGGGAGGTGAGAAAAACGCCAAAAAAGCCGGGGATTCCGGGAAAAGAGGGCGCTGGGAGTCATGACCACCCGTAAAACGGGTGGCATGAAGGAGCCCTAGAAGGGCATAGGA
>ERZ506979.10-NODE-10-length-213456-cov-8.315467_pt1 | contig 213456 bp, 182 predicted proteins | sample MGYA00512887_ERZ506979 | MGnify/ENA metagenome assembly ERZ506979 | reverse complement strand
AGCTGCTGGACGGGGACGCCTGATCACGGCGGCTCACTGACGTTCGCCTTGTTCCATCTGTCCCCGCCAGCCCCACCCCTGCTCTTGAAAACCGGCGGAAACACGTGTGTTTCCGCCGGCTTTCGCCTATAAGGTGTGTTTGCGAGGCACATGTCCTCGCAAACACGGCTCGGTAACCCGCCTCCGCTTTTTTCGTTTTCCGAATGGCAGATTCCCCTTTTTTGACAGCCTGAGGGCGGAAGCAAGAAGCTTCCGCCCTGTCTCTTTGATCCCCCCCGATGACGGCTCCATCCGTTTTTCTAACAGCAGCTTGTGAAAAATATAACATTATCCGCCCGCCTTTTGGGGTATCTGCCGAAACCTGTCGAATCCCTTGTGAAGGGCCGCGGTTTTATGGTATACTGGGCTGTCTTCTCCAGGCAGACTCGACGGGTAAACGCCGGCCTAAGCGCGCCTGCTTTTACCTGGAAAGGCAGGACGTGAATGGAAACCATCACCGCGTTTATCCGGGCCGCGCAGGGCTTTCTCTGGGATCATCTGCTGATTGTCCTGCTGTGCGGCACCGGCTTGTTTTTTACCATAACCCTGAAGGGGGTGCAGTTCCGCCGGTTCGGCGCGGGCCTGCGGCAGATGTTTTCCGGCTTTTCCCTGCGGGGGAAAAAGGCGGGTAAGCATGGCATGAGCTCCTTTCAGGCGGTGACCACCGCCATCGCCGGGCAGGTGGGCACCGGCAATCTGGCCGGGGCCGCCACCGCCATTGTCCTGGGCGGCCCGGGGGCCATCCTGTGGATGTGGGTGGCCGCTCTGCTGGGGATGGCCACAGTGTACGCCGAGGCCCTTCTCGCCCAGAAATTCAAAACCGTTGACGCCGACGGGCAGACGGTGGGCGGTCCCGCTTACTATATGGAGCGCGGCGTGGGCCGCCGGCTGGGCAAATGGATGGCCCGGGTTTTCGCCGTGCTGATCATCCTGGCCCTGGCCTTTGCCGGTAATATGGTGCAGTCCAACTCCATCTCCTCCGCCTTTGCCACCTCCTTCGGCCTGCCCTCCTGGGTGATCGGGCTGATCGTGGCCCTGCTGACGGCGGTCATCCTGCTCGGCGGCATCGGCCGCATCGCCTCCTTTACAGAAAAGGTGGTGCCGGTGATGGCCGTCCTCTATCTGGCCGGCTCGATCGTGGTGCTGGGCATGAACTATACCCGCATTCTTCCCGCCCTGGGCAGCATCTTCACCTGTGCGTTCCATCCCGCCGCCGCCTTCGGCGGCGTGGGCGGCTATACGGTGATGAAATCGGTGAAATACGGCGTAGCCCGCGGCCTGTTCTCCAATGAGGCCGGCATGGGATCCACCCCGCATGCCCACGCCGTGGCCACGGTTTCCCGCCCGGAAAAGCAGGGGCACGTCGCCATTGTCAGCGTCTTTTTCGATACCTTCGTGGTGCTGACCATCACCGCCCTGGTGATCCTCACCTCCGGCGTGCTGCCGGAACGGATCGCCCCCGACGCGGGCATCGATGTGACCCAGGCGGCCTTTTCCGCCTCCTTCGGGGCCGCGGGGGGCCCTTTTATCGCCGTCTGCCTGATGTTTTTCGCCTTTTCCACCATCATCAGCTGGTATTATTATGGGGAAACCAACGTCCGCTATCTGTTCCGGCGGAAATCCGCCGTGACGGTGTACAAGCTGCTGGTCGTCGTCTTCGTGTTCTTAGGCAGCCTGTTTCAGGCGGACGCGGTGTGGGCCCTGGCCGACGTGTGCAACGGCCTGATGGTCATCCCCAACCTGGCGGCCCTGCTGCTGCTCTGCCCCGTGGTTTTCGCCATGCATCGGGAGGATCGCAAAAACTGAGGCGTTCCCGGGTGCCTGCCATCGTCCGCAGGAACAGCTGGTTAAATCGTTCCCGCTCGTCGTAAACGATGCCGCGGCCGGGTGAACAGCCGGGTCCCGCGATGCCCTGCCCCGCGGGTTAGAATTATAGACGGTGATTTTCACGCCGTTCATCGATCGGACGGCAAACAAGGGAGCCCTCCCATTTCTCTGAAAATAGCCCCCGCCTGTTTATCCTATTGAAAAGGCCCGCCCGGGGTTCCCACGCGTTCACCGTTTTTTCACGAAAGGCGGTTGCAATGTGCCCCGTTATATTGTAAAATGGTAGCAAGCGGAGGGATTCTCCCCGCCGCCGTCATCAGCGGCATACCCGGCACGCATGCTTTGGACACGGCGATCAGGCGGGCGAAAACCCGGCCCTGTCGGAGCGCGGACCGCGTATACCGGGAAAGCAGAGGAAACTGTCTTATGTCCGTGTCTTTGGAAACCCGTTATCTCGAAAGCTTTGTCCGTCCTCATGAATTGGGCGCCCTGCAGCCGCAGGTCACGGCTGCTCACGAGCTGCTGCACGCCGGCTCCGGCCTGGGCAGCGATTTTCTGGGCTGGCTCACCCTGCCCACCGATTACGATAAAGAGGAGTTCGCCCGCATTCAGGCCGCGGCCGCCCGTATCCGGCAGGATACCGATATCTTCATCGCCATCGGCATCGGAGGCAGCTATCTGGGTGCCCGCGCCGCCATCGAATTTCTGAAATCCCCGCTGTATAACGCGAAAAAGAAGGACACGCCCGACGTCTACTTCGCGGGCAACAGCATCTCCTCCGCCGCGCTGAGCGAGCTGCTCGAGCTGTGCGAGGGCCGCCGGGTGTCCATCAACGTCATCTCCAAGTCCGGCACCACCACCGAGCCGGCCATCGCCTTCCGCGTCTTCCGGGATTATCTGGAAAAGACCGTGGGCAGGGAAGAGGCTAAAAAGCGCATCTACGTCACCACCGACAAGGCCCGGGGCACCCTCAAGGGCCTGGCCGATCGGGAAGGGTACGAGACCTTTGTGGTGCCCGACGACGTGGGCGGCCGCTTCTCGGTGCTGACCGCCGTGGGTCTGCTGCCCATCGCCGTGGCCGGCTGCGACATCGCCGCCCTTATGGCCGGCGCCGCCGCCGCCCAGAAGGAGCTGACCGATCCCTCCATCGAGAACAATGACTGTTATAAGTACGCCGCCGCCCGCCATGTGCTGCTGCGCAAGGGCCGTGCCGTGGAGCTGATGGTCAGCTACGAGCCCTGCTACGCCATGATGTCCGAGTGGTGGAAGCAGCTGTACGGTGAGAGCGAGGGCAAGGACGGCAAGGGCCTGTTCCCGGCGTCCGTGGTTTTCTCCACCGACCTGCATTCCCTGGGCCAGTTCGTCCAGGACGGCTCCAACATTTTGTTCGAAACCGTGGTGCTGCTGGACAAGGCCCCCCGAGAGCTGACCATCGAGGAGGATCCCGAGAATGTGGACGGCCTCAATTTCCTGACCGGCAAAACCATGGATTTCGTCAATAAGAAGGCCTTCGAGGGCACCGTTCTGGCCCATACCGACGGCGGCACCCCCAGCCTTGTCATCCATGTTCCCGAGGCGAAGGAGGAGGCACTGGGCTATCTGATTTATTTCTTTGAGAAAGCCTGTGCCATTTCCGGTTACATGCTGGGGGTCAATCCCTTTGACCAGCCCGGCGTGGAAAGCTACAAGAAGAACATGTTCGCCCTGCTGGGCAAGCCCGGCTTCGAGAACGAAAAGGCCGCCCTGGAAAAACGCCTGGGCCGCTGAATCCCGTTTACTCCGTTTAACACCGCGCACGGCGGTTATACTATATACACTGGGAGGAATTGATTATGGTAACTCTGATCCTCGGCAAGAAAGGCTCCGGCAAAACGAAACGGCTCATCGACATGTGCAACGCCGCCATGGCGGCGTCCAAGGGCAATGTGGTGTTCATTGAAAAGGACAGCACCCTGACCTATGACCTGAGCCACAAGGCGCGTCTGGCGGTGGCCGACAGCTACGACATCCAGGGCTTTGATTCCTTCTATGGCTTCATCGCGGGTATGTGCGCGGGCAACTATGACATCACCGACGTCTTCGTGGATTCCACCCTGAAAATCGGCGGCCGCGACATGGAGGCCCTGTTGAGCTTCGTCAAGAAGCTGCAGGTTCTGTCTGAGAAAGCGAATACCAACCTGGTGCTCTCCGTCTCGGCGGATAAGAGCGAGATCCCCGCCGAGCTGGCGGAGCTGGCCCTGTAAGAACGGCAATCGAAAACCCTGAGGAAGCGGAGAACCGGCTGCCGGCCGATTCTCCGCTTTCATCAGAAACGGTAAAGGAATGGTACGGCCATGGCAATCTGGTACGAGGGCAATCTGAACAAATCGGAGAACCGGCATGAGGAAAACGGCGCCGTCTATTACGTGCGCGGCGTGCGGGAGTCGGAAGGCCGCCGGTATGAGCGGTACGCCGTCGCCACCCATTTCATCGAGCGGGGCGAGGACTTTGTGGAGGTGATGCGCCGGTACGTGTCCCCTCTCTATCAGGAGGGGGACGTGGTCACCCTGAGCGAGAAGGTCGTTTCCATGTGTCAGAACAACACCGTGGAGATGAAGGACGTGAAGGTGGGCTTCTGGGCCAAATTTCTCTCCCGCTTCGCCACCCATAACCAGAACGGCATCGCCATGGACGAGCCCTATAAGCTTCAGCTGGCCATTGACATGAAGGGCCTGCCTTTGATCCTCTGGGCCTGCTTCCGCACCCTGATCGGCAAGTTCACCGGTCACCGGGGCGTGTTCTATGAAATCGTGGGCCAGGATGTGGCGGGCATCGACGGGTTTTACAGCCACTCCGCCTTCGAGACCTACCACACCCTCGCCGTCCTCAATCCGAAGGATCCCGACGGGGTCTGCCGGCAGGTGAAAGAGGCGCTGGGCATTTCCTGCATGGTGGTGGATGCCAACGACATCGATGTGGAGATCCTGGGTAAATCCCCCGATTTGGCGGACAAGCCCGCTGCCCTCCTGGCCGACCTCATCCGGGACAACCCCGCCGGCCAGGATGACGAGCTGACTCCCTTCGTCATCGTCCGGGACATCGGCGACCGGGAGGCCATGCCCTATGTGCCGGTGGAGGCCGTGGACGGCCCGCCCCCCGAGCACTGACGGGCCAGCGAAAACGGCATAGATTTGGCGGGGGCTTCCCCGCCGGGAGGCAGCTTTATGGCATATCCATTTGAGATGCATTTTCATACCGACGAGGTCAGCCCCTGCGGCAACGTCCCCGCGGCCGAGGCCGCGGCGGCCTACCGGCGGGAGGGCTACGCGGGCGTGGTGGTCACCGATCACTACGCCGCCTATAATTTCGCCCGCTTCCCCGGCGATTGGGATACAAAGGTGGACGCCTACCTGGCCGGCTACCGGGCCGCGAAGGCGGCCGGGGAGCCCCTGGGGCTGACGGTTCTCCTGGGGCTGGAGCTGCGGCTGGACGGGGCGGAAAAGACCGGGGAGCCGGCCCTGGACGCCCTGCGGGATTCCATCAACGAATACCTGGTCTACGGCGTGACCGAGGAGCAGCTCCGGCGCTACCCCGCGCTGTATACCCTGGATGAGAAACGGCTGAAGGCACTGGCGGAGCAGCTTGGCTGGTTCGTGGCCCAGTCCCACCCCTGCCGCAGCGGCATGAAGCCCTGCCCCGCCGCCTACCTGGACGGGGTGGAGGTCATGAACGGCAACCCCCGCCATAACTCCCACAACGAAGACGCCGCCTCCTTCTGCCGGGCGAACGGCCTTGTAGGGCTGTCCGGATCGGATTTTCACGAGTGGGAGGATCTGGCGATCGGCGGCCTGGATTTCGCCGGGCCGGTGCCCGACAGCGCCACGCTGGTCGCCCGGCTGCGGGCGGGCGAATTCGTGCGGATTTGTGCGCAAAAGGGCGATGCCTGACGAAGGAACGGGCGGTTTCGTCCGGAAATATTGGAAAGAACGCGGAAAAATGCGCGGAAAACCACCGGAAACCAAATTCTCTATTGACAAACCCCGCTGAGGTATATATAATATTTTGCGTGACACTTTGAGGTGAAGTATGCTTCTACAGCTGAAACCGTTGTTTATGGGCGAGATCGAGTCCCTGCCCATCGACGCAGAACTGGATTTTTCCGGGGTGGAGTTCCAAGGAATCCACCCTTTTACACAGCCAGTCCGGGTGAAGGGCGAGGCCGCTTGTTCGGCCGGCGTGGTCACTCTGCGGGCGGCGGCGGAATTCCGGTTCGACGGCCATTGCGATCGCTGCAATGAGGCGATTCAAAGGCCGTTCCGGATTCCCATGGAGCATATCCTGGTGGCGTCTCTGAACAATGAGGAAACCGACGATTTCGTCCTCATCGACAACTACCAGTTGTCCTTGGACGAACTGGCGCGGGCGGATATTCTGCTGGAGCTGCCGTCGAAATTCCTCTGCCGTGAGGACTGCCGCGGGCTTTGTCCCATGTGTGGTAAGAATCTCAACGAAGGGCTCTGCGGCTGTCATTCCGACAGGACGGATCCCCGGCTTGAGGTGCTCAAACAGCTCATCAACTAGTGGCGGATTTTCCGCCGGATTAGGACTAAGGAGGTGCTGACATGGCGGTACCCAAGAGGAAACATTCCAAAGCCCGGCGTGACAAGCGGCGCAACAACGTTTGGAAGCTGGATGCTCCGGCGCTGATGAAATGCCCGCAGTGCGGCGAATACAAACGCCCGCACCGGCTCTGTGGCAATTGTGGGTATTACAATGGCCGGCAGGTTGTCAAAACCGAAGGCTGAACGCGGCCCTAAAGGTAGAGGAGGAGCAATCCTTCTCTATTTTTATGTCCGCATATCTCTGTGAACAAAGGAGGCGCGCCGCCATGCCGGTGACCATTCAAAACGTGACCCCGGGCAGCCCGGCGGCCCGCAAACGCATCCGTCCCGGGGAAACCTTGCTGCGCATCAACGGCCACGTCATTGAGGACGTGCTGGACTACCGCTTTTACCTGATGGAAACCGACCTGCGGGTGGCGGTGACCGACGGGAAAAAGGCCCGGGTGGTGCATATCCGTAAGGGGGAGGCCGAGGACATCGGCCTGTCCTTCGAGACCTACCTGATGGACAAGCAGCATTCTTGTCGGAACCAATGCATTTTCTGCTTCATCGACCAGCTGCCGCCCGGGATGCGCCAGAGCCTGTATTTCAAGGACGACGACAGCCGCCTGTCCTTCCTGTTCGGCAATTATATCACCCTGACCAACCTGAGCGATCACGAGATCGAGCGGATTCTCGCCATGCACATCAGCCCCATCAACATTTCGGTGCACACCACTAACCCGGCGCTGCGCTGCCGGATGATGGGCAACCGCTTTGCCGGGGAGAAGCTGGCGGTGCTGCGCCGGTTCGCTGACGCGGGCTTAGCCATCAATTGCCAGCTGGTGCTGGTGCCCGGCTACAACGACGGGGAGGAGCTGACCAACACCCTGCGGGATCTGGCGGAACTGGCCCCGGCGGTGAAAAGCGTGGCCGCCGTGCCGGTGGGCCTGACCAAATACCGGGAAGGGCTGACACCTCTGCGCCTGTTCACCCCGGAGGAATCCCGGGACGTCATCCGCCGCATGGAAGCCATGGGGGAGGAGATGCTGCAAAAGCATGGGACGCGGCTGTTCTATCCCTCCGATGAATTTTTCATCAAGGCGGGTCTGTCCATGCCGGACGCCGCGTATTATGGAGACATGGCCCAGCTGGAGAACGGGGTGGGCATGACCGCTCTGCTCGAGGAGCAGTTCCGCGAGGCCCTGGCCGCCGCCCGGGAGGAGGGCCGCCGCCCGGCGGGCAGCCGTCTGCTTATCGCCACCGGCCTGCTGGCCGCGCCGATTCTGAGCCGTCTGGTTGACGAGGCGCGGGAAACGTGGCATAATTTACTGGTGGAAGTCGTCCCCATAAAGAACCGGTTTTTTGGGGAAACTATTACCGTGGCCGGTCTGCTGACCGGCCGGGATTTAATGGAACAGCTGCGCGGCCGGGAGGCGGACATTCTTCTCCTTCCCCGGGACATGCTCCGGCGGGAGGGCGACTGCTTCCTGGACGACGCCACCCCCGACGAGGTGGCGCAGGCCCTGTCGATGCGGGTGGAGATACTGCCGGTGGATGGCGCGGATCTGCTGGAAGCGCTGTTCTGGTAACCGAAGTAAAACAGATAGGTGGTGATCCCTATGGCGCGGCCGGTAGTGGCGGTGGTAGGGCGTCCCAATGTGGGAAAATCGACATTGTTCAATAAGCTCATCGGGCAGCGGCTGTCCATCGTCAAGGACACGCCCGGCGTGACCCGGGATCGGATCTTTGCCGCGTGCGAATGGCGCAGCCGCACCTTCATGCTGGCAGACACCGGGGGCATCGAGCCCCATTCCGACGATGTGATCCTCTCCCAGATGCGGCGGCAGGCCCAACTGGCCATCGACCAGGCGGACGTCATCGTCCTGGTGACCGATCTGCACGCCGGGGTGACGGCCAACGATCAGGACGTGGCCGTGATGCTCAAGAAAAGCGGCAAGCCGGTGGTGCTCTGCGTCAACAAGTGCGACGCGCCCGGAAGCCCGCCGCCGGAATTCTACGAGTTTTACAACCTGGGACTGGGGGATCCCGTCCCGGTATCCTCCGTCCACGGTCACGGTACCGGCGACCTGCTCGACGCGGTGTTCGCCTATTTCCCGCCGGAGGAAGAGGAGGAGGAGGCCCCGGACGTCATCAAGGTGGCGGTCATCGGCAAGCCCAACGCTGGGAAGTCCTCCCTCATCAACACCATCGCCGGGGAGGAACGAAGCATCGTTTCCTCCATCGCCGGCACCACCCGGGACGCGGTGGACACCGCCGTCCACAACCAGTACGGGGACTTTATTTTCATCGACACGGCGGGCCTGCGGCGCAAGAGCCGGGTGGACGACGCCATCGAAAAATACAGCGTGCTGCGGGCCGAAATGGCTGTGGAACGGGCCGACGTCTGCGTCATCCTCATCGACGGGGCGGAGGGCTTCACCGAGCAGGACAGCAAGGTGGCGGGCATCGCCCACCAGCAGGGGAAGGCCTGCATCATCGCGGTCAACAAATGGGACGCGGTGGAGAAGGACGGCCACACCATGGAGCGGATGCGCAAGGAGCTGGCCGAGGATTTCTCCTTTATGGCCTATGCGCCCTTCCTGTTCCTGTCCGCCAAGACCGGACAGCGAGTGGATAAGCTCTTCGAGATGATTGTGAATGTCGCGCAGCAGAACGCCATGCGCATTTCCACCGGCATGCTCAACGACGTGCTGGCCCAGGCCACGGCCCGGGTGCAGCCGCCCACCGACAAGGGGCGCCGCCTGCGGATTTACTACATGACCCAGCCGTCCACCCGGCCGCCCACCTTCGTCTTTTTCGTCAACCGGGCGGATTTGTTCCATTTTTCCTACCAGCGGTATCTGGAGAATCAAATCCGGGAAACCTTCGGGCTGGTGGGGACGCCGGTGCGCTTTATCATCCGGGAAAAAGGCGATTCCAGCACCAGATAATCCAGATTAGACAGAGGGGAACAAGAATATGGGAGACTTTCTGCAAAACAGCTGGCTGGCCCTGCTGCTGACGGCGGCCGCCGCCTATCTGCTGGGCAGCATTAACTCCGCCATCATCGTCACCAGGCTATTCGCCAAGGAGGACATCCGCTCCTATGGCAGCGGCAACGCCGGGGCCACCAACGTCCTGCGTTCCCAGGGCAAGCTGCCCGCCATTTTGACCACCGTCGGGGATTTGGCCAAGAGCTTTGCCGCGGTGCTGCTGGGCGGCTTCCTGCTGACCAATCTCAGCCTTGGCCAGCCGTCGGTCTCCAGCTATCTCGCGCCCTTTATGCTGGAGGAAAATCTCCGGCTGGTGGGGCAGTACCTGGCGGGCTTCTTCTGCATCATCGGGCACCTGTTCCCCCTGTATTTCGGTTTCCGGGGCGGCAAGGGCGTGCTGACCACCCTGGGCATGATGCTCATCCTGGACTGGAAGGTGGCCCTCCTCAGCCTGCTGATGTTCATCATCGTGGTGCTGTTCAGCCGGATGGTGTCATTAGGCTCCATTTGCGCGGCGGCGACCATGGCGGTGCTTACATACGTGTTCCGTATGTTCGTCTACAAGCAGGACGCCTCCACCGTGATTTTCTGCACCTGCATGGCCGTCCTCATCGCGGCCATCCTCATCATTAAGCACATTCCGAACATCAAGCGGATCGCCAAGGGGACGGAAAGCAAGCTGTCCTTCGGCAAGAAATAAAGCGGAACCGCCCGGGAAAGCGCGAAAGCGGCGCTTTCCGGGTGGTTCTTTTCGATTGCTTGCGAAACGGGCTATAATACCCTGCGTAAACGGTGCGGCAGCGCGGAGCGCTTTCGTACCTGTAAACATCGTTGGCTTGTGCTTGCTTTTGTGGTATAATAACCTCACGCCGTAAACGGAAATCCAAGATTTCCGACGGCTGAGAGACCATTGAACCACTCCGGAACGGGCAAAGCCGTTCCGGACTAAGGAGGGCGGCGTTCCGCGCCGCCTTGTGGTATAAGGATACAAACGCCGTCCGGACTATGGGCGGCTCACTTTCATCAGAGAGGCGGTTCGGTTTATGGCAAACATCGCAGTCATCGGCGCTGGAGGCTGGGGCACCGCCCTGGCCGTCATGGCTCATCAATACGGCAACACGGTGTCCCTGTGGTCCCCTTTCGAGGAAGAGGTGGCGGCCATCCGGCGGCACGACGAGCATAAAAAGCTGCTGCCCGGCGTGGCGGTGCCGCCGTCCATCCGGCTGACCACCAACATCGCCTGCGCGGCAGGGGCGGATCTCGTGATTATGGCGGTACCCTCCTTTGCCATTCGGTCCACCGCCGCCCGGCTGGCCGACGTGGTCAAGCCGGCGACCATCATTGCCAACGCGGGCAAGGGGCTGGAGGACGCCACCCTCAAGCGCTTTACCCAGGTTATCGCGGAGGCGGCGCCCGCCGCGCGGGTGGTGGCCCTGTCCGGCCCCTCCCACGCTGAGGAGGTGGCCCGGGGCGTCCCCACCACGGTGGTCAGCGCCTCGGAGGATCTGGCGGCGGCCGAACGGGTGCAGGAGCTGCTGATGAATCCGTCCTTCCGCATTTATGTCAACCGGGATGTGACGGGCGTAGAGCTGGGCGGTGCGCTGAAAAACGTGGTGGCGCTGGCCGCCGGCGTGGTGGACGGTCTGGACATGGGGGACAACACCAAGGCGGCGCTGATGACCCGGGGGGTGGCGGAAATGGCCCGGCTGGGCGTGGCCCTGGGGGCGCAGGCGGACACCTTTGCGGGCCTGTCCGGCATGGGAGATCTCATCGTGACCTGCGGCAGCATGCATTCCCGCAATCGGCGGGCGGGCATTCTCATCGGCCAGGGGCACACCCCGGAGGCGGCGGTGAAAATCGTCGGCACGGTGGAGGGGTATCTGGCCGCCCGGGCGGCCTGGCAGCTGGCGCAGCAGAACGGGGTGGAAATGCCCATCACCGAGCAGTGCTACCGGGTCTGCTACGAGGGGCAGGATCCCAAGGAGGCCCTGCGGGCGCTCATGGGGCGGCCCAAGAAGCAGGAGAGCGAAAGCGCCTGGATTTGAGATAAAAGGACCGGAAGCGCGGGCTTCCGGTCCTTTTTGTATAGGGGAAGGCTTTGGTTCGCCGCGTGTCGGTGGGGAGGGCTGGCTTGTGCGTGGATCCGCGGGCGAGCGATGCTACCCCTGCAAGGGCGCCGGGGTAGGGCGGGTATGCGAGCGATACGGGGGAACCGCGGAAGGACAGGGCCTCCGGCTTTTCCGCGCTTTCCGGCATAAAGGAGCCGCCTCCTGCTAACGTAGGAGGCGGCTGGCGGTTTATTCTTTTTCGAAATTCTTGGGGTCGCACATCTTAATCGCCCGGTCGTTGATTTCCTTGGGCAGGGTCGCGGCGTACTCCTTGATCTCCTTGTCGAATTCTTCCCACTTGGCGCCGTAGATGATGTTCTCCCGGCTCTCTTTAAAATAGTCCTTGCCGTCGAGCCGGCCCTTTTCGGGATCCAGCCGCAGCACCAGCGCCGCCGTGTTGGTGGAGCCGCCTTTTTTGTACTCGATGATTTTAGCTTCGTCGATTTTCACCGTCTTCAGGGCGTTGGTGAAATCCTCATCGCCGTACAGCTTGGCGTCAATGTCCTTCCGGTTGGGATCCTTGTTTTCTTCCTCTTCCTCGTCTTCCGCGTCGGAGGAGGCGGAAGAGGAATTGCCGGTGCCGGTGGTGGCCGTCGTAGTCGTCGTGGTTGTCGTCGTCGTAGTAGTCGTTGTGGTGGTTGTTGTCGTCGTGGAGCCGCTGGAGGAGGTGCTGGTCTCGGAGGAGGCCTTCTCGTCCGCGTTGTAGGTTTCAATAACCTTGTCGAAGTCCTTGCCGGTGGTATACTGGTTCAGGTACTTCTGCAGCCGTTCCTTGACCTTTTTGATTTCCGCCTCGGACAAATCCTTGCCGTCGTCGTCGGTCAGGGGAATCTCAATGATTTTATAGCTGAGGTAGTTGTCGTTGAAGTATTTCCGGATTTCATCCTCCGACATGGCCTTGGAGCCGTTGTTATCGTAGGTGCCGTAGAACAGGGCGCGCTCGTTGCAGGAAAAGGCCATGAGCATCTTTTCGTAGCTCTCCTTGCTGATGCCGTAGCGCAGCAGGGCGTCCTGCTTCATGTTTTTGATGGTGGAGTTTACCTGCTCGACGTCCTTTTCCAAGAAGTTGAGCTTGGCCTCCTTCAACTTGTTCTCCAGCGCCTTCTGGCGGATGATGGTGTCCTGGGTGGTGAGCTTGATGTAATCGGACACCGACATCTCAGTTTTGTCGTCCCCATAGGGCAGCTTCTGCGCCCAAGGGTCCTTTCCCTGATAGGTGTAATAATACAGTGGGTAGCTTCCCTGATAGAACAGGGAGAAGTAGGTGTTATACAGATAGGCCAGGTAGACGCCGGTGGAATACTCCGTACCGTCCACCGTCATCGCGATTTCCGGCGTGGAACAGCCGGACAGGGACACGGCCGACGTCAGCATCACCGCCGCCAGGGCGGCGCAGGCCAGTCTTTTGAGCTTAAGCATGGTTGATTTCCTCCTTGAGACGGAATAAAAACTTGATACCAGTCAGGGGCTGGAAAAACGCCCGCGCCGGGGCTGCCCAGCGCCATGGCCGTCCCGCGGCCGTTTATCTGTAGGAAACGGCGGCCGCCCGCTGGGCGCACCGCAACGATTCTACTATTATACATGATGCGGAACGGTTTGTCCACTGTCATTTCAGCGGGATGGAAAGAAAAAAATTTGCGACATTTACCCAAGCGCAGGAAGGGAAGAGGGGTAGTAAAAGCGAATGATGGTGGATAACTATGTGGAAAGAGTTTAAAACTATAAAAAATAAATTTAAAAGATTTGGAAAAAATAAACGATAACGGGCGAAAAAGACCGAATGCTCGTGTTTTTTGCCGCGAAAATCGGCGGGGACCGGGAATTTATTCATTTTTACCGACTGCGGAAGCGTTCGGAGGTGGAAAATCGGCGGGCGCTCCTCTGTTCTTTTTTCTCCGGCCATGGTATAATAAAGAAACTGCGGCCCGGGGCGCTCCCGAAGGGGGGACCGGACGCCGCGCTGTCGTGGGAGGCTCATACCACAACGGGGTTAGGAAAGGAAGGATAAGATGGAGGCTTCGTGCAAAAAGCAGCTGTCGATTGCGGCGGCCCGCATCCGCATGGATGTGATTGAAGGGACGTTCCACGCGAAAAGCGGACATCCCGGCGGCTCCCTGTCCATTGCGGACACGCTGGCGTATCTGTATTTCAAGGAGATGAAGGTGGATCCCGCCAATCCCAAATGGGAGGCCCGGGATCGTTTTGTGCTCTCTAAGGGGCACGCGGCCCCCGCCCTGTACGGGGCGCTGGCCCAGAAGGGCTATTTCCCGGAAGCGGAAATCCAGTCGCTGCGCCATGTGGGCGCCATCCTGCAGGGGCATCCCGATATGAAGGGGATCCCCGGTGTGGACATGTCTACCGGCTCATTGGGGCAGGGCGTGTCCTGCGCGGCGGGCATGGCCCTGGCGGCCAAGCTGGACAAGGCCGACTGGCGGGTGTACACCATTCTGGGCGACGGCGAAATCGAAGAAGGCCAGGTCTGGGAAGCGGCCATGTTCGCCGCCCACAAAAAGCTGGACAACCTGTGCGTCGTGGTGGACAACAACGACCTGCAGATCGACGGCAGCCTGGACCAGGTCAATTCCCCCTACCCGATCCCCGAGAAATTCGCGGCCTTCGGCTTCCATGTCATCGTCATCGACGCCCACGACTGGGATCAGCTGGAAGCGGCGTTCGACGCGGCGCGGGCCTGCAAGGGCAAGCCCACCGCCATCATCCAGCACAGCGTCAAGGGCAAGGGCGTGTCCTTCATGGAAAACCAGGTGGGCTGGCACGGAACGGCCCCCAATCAGGAGCAGTATGAAACCGCAATGGCCGAGCTGAAGGCGGCCCTGCACGAGTTGGAGGTGGGTTGAGCATGGCGGAACAGATAAAAAAAGCCACCCGCGATTCTTACGGCGCGGCCCTGGTTGAGCTGGGCGCGGAAATGCCCAATCTGGTGGTGATGGACGCTGACCTGTCGGCTGCCACCAAGACCGGCATGTTCCGCAAGGCGTATCCCGACCGGTTCATCAACGCCGGCATTGCCGAGGGCAACATGATGAGCGTGGCGGCCGGCATGGCCGCCGCCGGCAAGGTGGTGTTCGCCTCCTCCTTCGCCATGTTCGCCGCCGGGCGCGCCTTTGAGCAGGTGCGCAACTCCATCGGCTATCCGCATCTGAACGTGAAAATCGGCGCCACCCACGCGGGCATCTCCGTCGGGGAGGACGGCGCGACCCATCAGTGCTGCGAGGACATCGCCCTGATGCGCAGCATCCCCGGCATGACCGTCATCAATCCGGCGGACGACACTGAGGCACGGCTGGCCGTCCGCGCGGCCGCGGCCATGGACGGCCCGGCGTACCTGCGCTTCGGCCGGCTGGCCGTGCCGGTGGTGCTTGGCAGCGACTACCGCTTTGAAATCGGCAAGGGCGTCCAGCTGACGGAGGGCGGCGATGTGACCATCATTGCCACCGGTCTGATGGTGGGCGAGGCGCTGCTGGCCGCCGAGCAGCTGAAAAACGAGGGCATTGCCGCCCGCGTGGTCAACATGGCCACCATCAAGCCCATCGATCGGGACATCATCGTGGCCGCGGCCCGGGAAACCGGCGTTATCGTCACCGCGGAGGAGCACAGCATCTACGGGGGCCTGGGCAGCGCGGTGGCCGAGGTGGCCTGCGAGACCGTGCCGGTGCCGGTGATCCGGGTGGGCGTGAACGACACCTTCGGCAAATCCGGCCCCGCGGTGGAGCTGCTGAAGGTTTTCGGCCTGTGCGCTGAGAACATTGTCGCCCGCGTACGGGACGCCGTGGCGCTGAAAAAGTAAGAGGTAAATTCCCATACAGGCGCAGCCGTCCGGCTGCGCCTGTACCTCCTTTTAAAATTTATATGACCTCCAACAATCCAGCCGTCCGGGGCATTGTATTGGATGTGAGGAGGGGAAAGAGGGTCTTTCCATGTTAACGGATATTGAAATCGCCCAAAGCGTCACGCCGATGCCCGTGGAGGACATCGCCGCCGGGCTGGGCCTTTCCCGTGGGGAGCTGGTGATGTACGGCAGCGACAAGGCCAAGGTGCGGCTCTCGGCGCTGAAGGATCGGCAGGATCGGCCCGACGGCAAGCTGGTATTGGTCACGGCCATCACGCCCACCCCCGCCGGGGAGGGCAAGACCACCACCACCGTAGGACTGGGCGATGCGCTGCATCGGCTGGGCAAAAAGACGGTGCTGGCCCTGCGGGAGCCGTCCCTCGGGCCGGTGTTCGGCATCAAGGGCGGCGCGGCCGGCGGCGGGTATGCCCAGGTCATTCCCATGGAGGACATCAACCTGCATTTCACCGGCGATATGCACGCCATCGGCGCGGCCAATAACCTGCTGGCCGCCATGCTGGACAACCATATCCATCAGGGCAACGCCCTTGGCATCGATACCCGGCGCATCACCTGGAAGCGGTGCGTGGACATGAACGACCGGCAGTTGCGGCAGATCACCGACGGGCTGGGCGGCCGGCTGAACGGCGTGCCGCGGGAGGACGGGTTTGACATCACCGTGGCCTCCGAAATCATGGCCATTCTCTGTTTGGCCAGGGATATCCCCGACCTCAAGGAAAAGCTGGCGGCCATCGTGGTGGGTTACACCCGGGACGAGCAGCCGGTCACCGCCGGGCAGCTGAAGGCCCAGGGGGCCATGGCCGCCCTCCTCAAAGACGCCATCCAGCCCAATCTGGTGCAGACGCTGGAGGGGACCCCCGCGTTTGTCCACGGCGGGCCCTTTGCCAACATCGCTCACGGGTGCAACAGCGTCACCGCCACCCGCATGGCCCTGAAGCTGGGCGATTACGTCATCACCGAAGCCGGCTTCGGCGCGGATCTGGGGGCGGAGAAGTTCCTGGACATCAAATGTCGCAAGGCGGGGCTGCGGCCCGATGCGGTGGTTATCGTAGCGACGGTGCGGGCGCTCAAGCACCACGGCGGCGCCGAGAAGGGCCGGCTGGGCGAGGAGAACCTGGAGGCGCTGGAAAGGGGCCTGCCCAACCTCCTCAAGCACATCGAGAACATCACCGTGAAGTTCGGCCTGCCCGCCGTGGTGGCCGTCAATCGCTTCCCCACCGACACCGAGGCGGAGCTGGCCCTGGTGCGGTCCAAATGCGCCGAGGCGGGGGCCAACGTGGCGCTGTCCGAGGTGTGGGCCAAGGGCGGCGAGGGCGGCCTCGAGCTGGCGCGGGAGGTACTGCGCCTGACGGAGGAGCCCAACCGTTTTACCATGATGTACGAGGACAGCCTCCCCCTCAAGGAGAAGATCGCCGCCGTGGTGCGGGAAATTTACAACGGGGACGGGGTGGATTTCACCCCCGCCGCCTCTCGCGAGCTGGATAAGCTGGAGGCCCTGGGGTTCGGCCATTTGCCGGTATGCATGGCCAAAACCCAGTATTCCCTGTCCGACAATCTCGCCCTGCTGGGCTGGCCGTCCGGGTTCCGGGTGACGGTGCGCGGCGTACGGCTGGCGGCGGGTGCTGGGTTTGTGGTGGTGCTGACCGGCGACATCATGACCATGCCCGGGCTGCCGAAGGTTCCGGCGGCGGAAGCCATTGATGTGGACGAGAACGGAAAAATCAGCGGCCTGTTCTGACCGGAGACTGCCAGCCGGAGGAAGGGCCCGCCGACATGTGTGGAAAAAGTGACCGCTTGCAATCCGCGTGCCCCTGTGCTATGATAAGGGCAATGCGCCCTCGGTGCAGGCACACAGGAGCTATGGAAAGCCGTTCGACCTTTTCCCCCATTTTCGGCAATCGGCGGCTGGCAGGACAATCAACAGAAAGGTTGGCTGCATATGCGCAAAGAAAACAATCCCGAATCCCGGCACGCGGCGCCCAAGGGCGGCAAGCCGGTCAAGCGGCATCGGTATAAAAAGTCGGTGCGGGTGACGGTTTCCATTCTGTCCTCGCTGATGGTGGTGGTCTCGGTTCTGCTGATGACCGCCGGCGGCTACGTGATGCACGCGATGAATCTCATCGTCGGCGACGAGGAGATCGACGGCAACTATGTCGACTCGCTGCCTCCGGACGACGAGGATCCGGACGTCAGCATCGACACGTCCTTCAACCCCAGCGATTACGACAAGAGTGAAGTGAGCAAGATCACTCTGCGGGGCAACACCAAGGACGTGACCAATCTGCTGCTGCTGGGCATCGACGCTCGCACCATGAAGGAGCGGGGACGGTCGGACTCCATGATTATCGTCACCATCAATAAGAAAAACAAGACCATCAAGCTCAGCTCCCTGCTGCGGGACACGGCGGTTACCATCCCCGGCCGGGACAAAAACGGCGACGGCCAGGACGATTATGCCAAGTTGAACGCAGCCTATGCGTACGGCGGCTTCAATCTTCTGTCCAAGACCATCGAGCAGAACTTCCGGCTGAAAATCGACAAATACGTGGGCGTGAACTTCGTCGTCTTCCCCATTGCGGTGGACGCTATGGGCGGCATCGACATTTATATGACGGCCAAGGAGGCCTCCAAGGTCTGCGCCCCTGGACAGAAGCTGGAGGACTGGGAGCGGGGCTTCAAAAAAATCGGCACTGAATCCAAGGTGTACCATCTCAACGGCTATCAGGCCCTGCAGTATTCCCGCATTCGGCATATCGACAGCGATTTCAACCGCACCGGCCGCCAGCGCAAGGTCATCGAGCAGCTGATTGTCAAGGCCAAGACCATGAGCTTCGGTACCTTGAATACCATCCTGAACCAGGTGCTGCCCCAGGTGGCGACCAACATGTCGGGCGACGAGCTGATGGGCTATGCCCTCAACGCGGGCAGCTATGCTAACTATGCCATCGACACCAGCTTCCACCTGCCGGAAAACGGCAAGTACAAGGGCTGGACGCTGCCGGGCGGCGGCGCGTCCCTGCGGCTGACCGATCCGGTGGAATCGGTCAAGAGCCTGCACGAATGGATTTACAGCTGATACAAACCGATAAAAAACCGTCCGGTTTTAGGTGCGCACCTTTTTAGAAGAAATAGCTCAGCGGAACTCGTTCCGCTGAGCTATTTCTTGCAAAGCGGCGAAACCCGGCTTGGATTCTCCGCTAATGGCGCGCCGCTTTTGCCGGGCGGTTTTTTCATGTAAAGCTGGTTTCGAACAGGCGGCGGACCTCCTCGGCCAGCAGCCGGTTTTCCGGCGCGGCCAGCTCGGGGTCCTCGCCGGTCAGCTGGACGGCGGCGGCCTGAGCCTCGCGGAACAGGGGCATGTCTCCGTCCAGGTCGGCGATTTTCAAATCCGGCAGGCCGTGCTGCCGGCGGCCGAAAAAGTCCCCCGGACCCCGCAGCTTCAAATCCTCGTCTGCGATGCGGAACCCGTCGTTGGTGGCGCACATGACCTGCAGCCGGCGGCGGGCCTCCTCGTTCTGGGCGTCAGAAATCAGGATGCAGGTGGAGCGGTGCACACCCCGGCCCACCCGGCCCCGCAGCTGATGCAGCTGAGCCAGGCCGAACCGCTCGGCGTTTTCGATGACCATCAGCACGGCGTTCGGCACGTCCACCCCCACCTCAATGACGGTGGTGGACACCAAAACGGCGATGTCTCCCCGGGCGAACGCACTCATCACCCGGTCTTTTTCGGCGGCCTTCATCCGCCCGTGGAGCAGCCCCAGGCTGTAGCCCCGGAAGGGCCCGGAGGCCAGCTGGTCAAAATACGCCGTGGCGGACACCAGCGAGGCGGTTTCCTCCTCACCGTCCTCCACCAGTGGGCAGACGATATAGGCCTGCCGCCCCTCGGCGATATGCTTTTTGATATAGTTGTAGGCCCGTTCCCGCTTGCCGGTGTCCACCGCGTAGGTCTCGATGGGCTGGCGCCCGGGCGGCAGCTCATCCAAGATGGAGACGTCCAAATCTCCGTACACAATCAAGGCCAGGGTGCGGGGAATGGGGGTGGCGGACATGACCAGCATATGGGGGTTGGCCCCCTTGGCCGCCAAGGTGGCCCGCTGCGCCACGCCGAACCGGTGCTGCTCGTCTGTGATCACCAGCCCCAGCCGGTGAAAGACCACCCCTTCGGACAGCAGGGCGTGGGTGCCCACGATGAAATCGATGTCGCCGGCGGCCAAATCTGCCTGCACCTGCTTCTTGACCGCCGCCGGCTGGGAGCCGGTGAGCAGGCCCACCCGCACCCCGCTGCCCGCCAGCAGCCTGGTCAGAGAGCGGGCGTGCTGTTCGGCCAGCAGCTCGGTGGGGGCCATCATGGCGGCCTGCCAGCTGCCGCGCACGGCGGTGAAGGCCACCCCCGCGGCCACCGCGGTTTTGCCGCTGCCCACATCCCCTTGAACCAGGCGGCTCATAGGGCAGGCTCCCTGCATGTCGGCCACGCAGTCGGCAATGGCCCGCCGCTGCGCCCCGGTGAGGGAAAAGGGCAGGCATTCCAGATACTCCGCCGTGTAATCCACCGCGATTTTCGCGCCGGTTTCGCCCCTCGTACGGCCCTTGAGGCGCAGCAGCCCCAGCTGAAGCAGCAGCAGCTCCTCGAACACCAGCCGACGCCGCGCCACGGCCAACGCTTCCCCGTCCACCGGGAAATGGATGTTCTCCAGGGCGTACCGCCGGGTGGCCAGATGGTGGTCGCTGCGCAGGTCGGGGGGGAGCGGATCGTTTTCCAAATCCATGTCCAGCAGGCGGAGCGCCTGGGCCATGTTGGTCTCGATCATGCGGGAGGTCAGTCCCTCTGTCTGCCGGTAAATGGGGCGGATCCGCTGCCCCGTACCCGCGGTCTCCAGCTGGGGGGCGGCCATTTCATACTGACGGCCGTTGCGGGTGACGGTGCCGAACAGGAGCAGTTCCTCCCCCGGGCGCACCTTGGCCGCGGCGAATTTATTGTTGAACAGGGTGACATGCAGCAGATCTTTCCCGTCGGAAACAGGGAACCGATAGAGCACCATCCCCTTGCGGACAAAATGCTCCGCCGGGGCGCGCACCGGCGTGCCCTTGATGCAGCAGGGCGTGTCCGGCAGGGCGTCGGCGATGGCCGTCGTCCGGGACCAATCTTCGTAGGAGCGGGGAAAATGGCGCAGCAGCGCCCCCGCGCTGGTGATGCCCAGCTTCTGATACAGGGCGGCGCGCTTTTCGCCCACGCCCTTGATTTGGTTGAGGGGGATGCCCCACAGGCTGGCCATGCCGCCGCCTCCAGTCGAACAAACTTTCGTATTCAGTATACCCGATTTTGCCGGCATTTGCAAGCCCTACGGCATGGTGATAGGGGCGAAGGCGGCGCCGATAAAGGACGCCAAGACGGCGGGGTTTACCCGCATCTGCACGCCGATCCGCCCCCCGCTGACGTAGAAGGCGGGCAGGGCGCGGGCGGATTCGTCCAGGACGGTGGGGAAGAGCTTCTTCATCCCCACCGGGCTGCAGCCGCCCCGGATATAGCCGGTGACTTTGTTGATGTCCTTGACGGGGATGAGCTCCACCGCCTTTTCGCCCACCGCCCGGGCGGCGGCTTTCAGGTCGAGCTCGGCAGCCACGGGGATGACAAAGACGAAATGGCCGCCCCGCCCTTTGGTCACCAGGGTTTTGTAGACCTGCTCCACCGGCTGCCCCAGCTTGCGGGCCACCGATACGCCGTCGATGCCGTCGTCGGGGGAGTAGGTTTGCAGCTCGTAGGGGATACCGGCTTTGTCCAGTATCCGCATGGCGTTGGTTTTGGCTTCCATATCCGATAGGGCCTCTTTTCCTTCTATATAGCGAAGCGCCGAAAGGGGGACGGCGCTTCTTCAATCCTCCCGGGTCTCGAAATACCGCTTGATATTCTCCGCCGCCGGGCGGCTGACCCCCTTGACGAGGCACAGCTCGTCCACTGTCGCCGCCCGCACCGCCTTGAGCGAGCCGAAATGCCGCAGCAGCGCCCGGGCCCGGGCTTCGCCTACCCCGTCGATGCGGGTGAGGGTGGTGCTGATGGAGGACGCCTTGCGCTGCTGCCGGTGGTACCCGATAGCCCAGCGGTGCACCTCCTCTTGGATGGAGGAGATCAGAGTGAAAGCCGTCCGCTTGGAATTGATGGCGATTTCCCCGCCGTCCACCGCGATGGCGCGGGTGCGGTGGTGATCGTCCTTCACCATGCCGAACACCGGGATGCCCAGCCCGTAGCTGTCCACCACCGGCTTGACCGCTGCCACGTGTCCCTTGCCGCCGTCCAGCAGGATGAGATCCGGCAGCCGGCCGAATCCGGCGCCCTCCTCCTTATGCTGGAGATACTCGTCCAGCCGCCGGGTCAGCACCTCCCGCATGGAGCCGTAGTCGTCCTGCCCGTCCACCGTCCGGATTTTAAACCGGCGATAGGCCGACTTGAGGGGGCGGCCGTTTTCGAAGACCACCATGCCCGCCACGTTGTCGCTGCCCCCGGTGTTGGAAATGTCGTAGCTCTCGATATACGCCGGAGGCGCGTCCAGTCCCAGCAGCCGCATCAGCTCGTCCAGGGCGGCGGCGTCTCGCCCGGCTATGCCCGCCTTTTGGGCGATCCGTTCCGCCGCGTTGCCGCGGCACATCTCCACCAGGGCGGCCTGTTCTCCGATTTGGGGCTGCACGATATGCACCCGCCGCCCCGCCTTTTCGCTCAGCCATCGCTCCAGCAGCTCAGCGTCCTCAATGTCCCCGTCCACCGTCACCTGGGGGGGCACCGTGTCCCGCATGGCGTAATACCGGCGCAGGAATTCCGCCCGGGCCGCCGCGGGCTCGTCGATGCCGTCCAAAAGGAAATGCTCCCGGTCGTGGAGGCGGCCGCTCGTAAAGCGGAACACCTCGAAGCAGGCGCCGCCCGGCCCCTGGGCCAGGGCCACCACGTCCTGCTCCTCCACCCGGGACATGACCACCTTTTGCTTGTCGCTCATCTTGTGGATAGCGTTGATGCGGTCCCGCAGCCGGGCCGCCTTTTCAAACTCCAGGTTCTCGGCCGCCTCCTCCATCTGCTGCTGCAGCAGGCTGAGGGTCTTGGCGCTGCCCTTGGTCAGAAAGTCGATGGCCTGGTTCAGCCGCTCGTTGTAGTCCGCCTCCTTCAGCCGGCCCGAGCAGGGGGCGCAGCACTGCTTGATGTAATAGTTCAGGCAGGGCCGCTCCCGGCTGCCGCCGTAGGAAAATGTGCGGTTGCAGGTGGGCAGCATGAAGACCTTCACCGCCTCGTCCACCGCCTGCTGCACCGCGTAGGAGCTGACAAAGGGGCCCAGGTACTTCGCCCCGTCATCCAGCTTCTGGCGGCTCTGGCTGATGCGGGAGTAGGGGGGCGGAGAGATGCGGATATAATGATAGCCCTTGTCGTCCTTAAGCAGGATGTTGTACTTCGGGTTATACTGCTTGATAAGCGAACACTCCAGCACCAGGGCTTCGAATTCGCTGCCCACCACGATATAATCAAAATGATCCACCCGGGCCACCATCTGCCGCACCTTTTCCGGATGGTTGGTGTCCGAGCCGAAATATTGACTGACCCGGTTTTTCAGGGCCTTGGCCTTCCCGATATAGATGATGTCGTTCTGCGCGTCCTTCATGATATACACCCCCGGCAGCAGCGGGAGCGCCATGGCTTTTTTGCGCAGTTCCTGTATTTTCGGCGTGCGTTCCATAGGCTATATCCTTTCCAGCTCCTGCCGGAGCACAAACGCGCTGCGGTGGAAATCCAGCAGCCCCTCGTCCCGCAGCCGACTCAGCTCGCTGCACATGGCGCTGCGGTCCACCGCCAGGTAATCGGCCAGCTGCTGCCGGTTGAAGGGGATGGAGAAGGCGCTGCCGCCGCTGCGCCGCGCCTCGGCGGACAGGTAGGACAGCAGCTTGTCCCGGGTGGTGCGCCGGGCCATATGCTCCACCTTCCGGGCCAGCCCCACGTTTTTCTCCGCCATCAGGCGCAGCAGGTTCCGTATCATTTGGACGTGATGGGGACAGGCGGCCGGGCAGACCGCCGACAGCCGCCCCGCGTCCAGCAGCAGCACATCGGTGGGCTCGCAGGCCTCCACGCTGACCGGCAGCCGCAAAACGCCCGCGCAGGCGAAGGCCTCTGCGAACAAATCCCCCGGCCCGGCCCGGCCAAGCAGCGACCGGTTGCCCCAGAAATCCTCCTGAAGGATGTGTACGCTGCCGGCCAGGACAACGCCCATGACCGGCGCGTCCCCTGCCCGCAGCAGCATCGCCTGCTTATCGAAATGGCGGGGCCGGGCGGACAAGCAGGCCAGCACCTGATCGACCCCCTCCTCGCTTATCCCCGCGAAAAGAGGGCCGCTTTTCCAATCGGCGTTCACAGCGGTTTCCTCCTCATGTCGATAATTGTTGTAAATCCAACAGACAGTTCCCTCTCAGTGTACTATACTGGGAGCAGAAAGTCAACCGCATCCCCATCCCCATCCATCCGAGAAGGAGAGCTGCTATATGATTCGAAAAATTATTACCATTAACGAGGACGCCTGCAACGGCTGCGGCCTGTGCGCCGCCGCCTGCCACGAGGGAGCTATCGGCATGGTGGACGGCAAGGCCCGGCTCCTGCGGGACGATTACTGCGACGGGCTGGGGGACTGTCTGCCCGCCTGCCCCACCGGGGCTATCTCGTTCGAGGAGCGGGAGGCTGCCGCCTATGACGAGGAGGCCGTCCAGCGGCATAAAGCCGCCGCGGCGCAGCCCCTGCCCTGCGGCTGTCCCGGCAGTCAGTCCAAGCGGATCACGCATCCCCGGCAGGAGGACGCCGCCGCCCCGGCGTCAGTGGAAAGCGAGCTGAGCCAGTGGCCGGTACAAATCCGCCTGGTGCCCACGGAGGCCCCTTATTTTCAGGGCGCCCGCCTGCTGGTGGCCGCCGACTGCACAGCCTTTGCCTACGGCGACTTCCACCGCCGGTTTATCCGGGGCCGGGTGGCCCTCATCGGCTGTCCCAAGCTGGATCCGGTGGCATACAGCGAAAAACTGACCGAGATTCTAAAGCGCAACGACATCGAGAGCGTGACGGTGGTGCGCATGGAGGTGCCCTGCTGCGGCGGCATCGTCCAGGCGGTCAAAACCGCCCTGCAGGCCAGCGGCAAATGCATCCCCTGGCAGGTGGCGACGGTCTCCACCGACGGCTCGCTGCTGGAGGAGTCATAAGAGAACGCCAGTCCGATAAAAAGCGGGCGCGTCCAATCGGCGCGCCCGCTTTCCTATACCAGTCCCAGCTTCTCCAGCAGCGCCTGCCAGCGGGCGGCCGCCTGCTCTGGCGGCTCCTTCATGCCGTCCTGCACCCAGGCCGTCACCATGCCCGTCACCCCGTAGGCGAAAAATGACGCGAGAAAGGCCTTGTCCGCCGTTTCCCCAGGGCGATCCGCCTGCTCCAGCAGCCCGGCGGCCAGCTCCCGCACCATGGCGGTCAGCAGGGCCTCGAAGCCCCGCTGCCCCTCGCCCCGCAGGGCGCGGCGGTAGAACGCCCCCTCTTCCCGCATCCGATCCAGCATCCGGGCCACCCGCCGCGGCCAGTCCTCCGGGGCCGACCCCTCGGCCAGCGGCAGCATCAGCTCGGTGTAGTAGATCCAGTTCAGCAGGGCGTACTTGTCCTCAAAATGGTAGTAGAAGGTCTGCCGGTTGAGTCCGCAGAAGGTCGTGATGTCTCCCACCGTCACCCGGTCGAGACTCTTATGTTCCAGGGTGGCCTTGAGTCCCTTGGCCAAGGCCTGCTTGGTAGAAACGGCATCCGCCATGCAAACGGTTCCCCCCCTTTCCCCGCCGGCGCGGGCCGGTTCTACAGCACCATCAGCAGGGTGCCGGCGGTGATCAGCACGCTGCCGAGAATGGTTTTGAGGCTCATCTCCTCATGCAGCACGAAAAACGCCAGAATCAGGGTGATGACCACGCTGAGTTTGTCAATGGGGGCCACCTTGGCCACGCTGCCCAGCTGGACCGCCTTGTAATAACACAGCCAGGACGCCCCGGTGGCCAGTCCTGATAGCACGAGGAACAGCATGCTCCGCTGGGTCAGGTGTCGGATACCGCTCTGGGCGCCGGTGAGGAAGACCATTCCCCACGCCATGACCAGCACCACGACCGTCCGGATGGCAGTAGCCAGGTTGGAATTGACGTTTTCTATCCCAATTTTCGCCAGAATGGAGGTCAGCGCGGCAAACACGGCAGAGCCGATAGCGAACATCCACCACATGGACAAGCCCCCTTTTCCCTTATCATAACAGGTTTTTCAGCCGGCTGCAACTTGAAGCAGTTTGGAAAGAAACTTGCATTTCCACCGGCAAAATGCTATGATAAAAGGGTAACACGGCCCGTCTGAGAATTGTCGGATTTTACCGGATGCAAACCGGCGGGCCACTGTATAGGGAGTGAACCGTACCATGTATACCATTGTCCATAAACGCGCTCTCAACCCCTCCGTTACCTGGATGGATATCGAGGCGCCCTTCATCGCCCGCAAGGCCAAGGCCGGGCAGTTCGTTATCCTGCGGGTGAACGAGACCGGCGAACGCATTCCCCTGACCATCGCCAGCGCTGACCCGGAGAAAGGCACCGTCACCATCATCTTCCAGAAGGTGGGCAAGACCACCCTGCTGCTCGACACCCTGGAGGAGGGGGACGCCCTGCTGGATTTTGTCGGCCCCTTGGGGAAAGCCACCGAGACCGAGGGCTTCACGCACGTCGCCGTGGTGGGCGGCGGCGTGGGCTGCGCCATCGCCTATCCCGAGGCCAAGGCTCTGCACGCCGCGGGCGCGAAGGTGGATATGATCGCGGGCTTCCGCAGCACCGACATCATCATGCTGGAGGAGGAAATGGCCGCGGTCAGCGACCGCCTGTTTGTCATGACCGACGACGGCTCCAACGGCCATAAAGGCTTTGTCACCGTCAAGCTCCAGGAGCTGCTCGACGCGGGCGAGAAGTACGATTTGGTCATTGCCATCGGCCCGCTGCCCATGATGCGGGCGGTGGCGGATGTGACCAAGAAGTACGGCGTGAAAACGGTGGTCAGCATGAACCCCATCATGATCGACGGCACCGGCATGTGCGGTGGCTGCCGCCTGACCGTGGGCGGGGAGACCAAGTTCGCCTGCGTGGACGGGCCGGAATTCGACGCCCACCAGATCGACTGGGACGAGGCCATGAAGCGGCTGGGCCAGTACCGGGAGAGGGAGGCGGAATGCCGCCTGATGTTCCAGGCCGATCAAAGCCGGACCTCCTGAAAACCGTCGAGTATTTGAATACAGTTTCAGCGAAAAGTGAGGGAATCATATGCCCATCAATCAACAGCCAGCCAAAACCCCCATGCCGGAACAGCCCGGAGAGGTGCGCGCCCATAACTTTGAGGAGGTGGCCCAGGGCTATACCGCGGACATGGCCGTCAACGAGGCTCAGCGGTGCCTGCACTGCAAGCACCGGCCCTGCGTGTCCGGCTGCCCGGTCAATGTCCAGATCCCCGATTTCATCGCCCTCATCGCCTCCGGCGACTTTGAAGGCGCGTATCAAAAGATCGGCGAAACCAACGCCCTGCCCGCCGTCTGCGGCCGGGTCTGCCCCCAGGAGAATCAGTGCGAGTCCAAATGCGTGCGGGGGATTAAAGGGGAGCCGGTGGCCATCGGCCGCCTGGAACGGTTTGCCGCCGACGTACATATGGCCTCCGGACAGGAAAGCATCGTCCGTCCCGAGAAAAACGGCCATAAGGTGGCCATTGTGGGTTCCGGCCCCGCCGGTCTGACCTGCGCGGGGGATCTGGCCCGCCTGGGCTACGACGTGACGGTGTTCGAGGCCTTCCACACGGCGGGGGGGGTGCTGATGTACGGCATTCCTGAGTTCCGCCTGCCCAAGGCCATTGTGCAGAAGGAAGTGGATAAACTGCGGGCCATGGGGGTGGATATCGAAACCAACATGGTCATCGGCAAGGTGCTGTCGGTGGACGAGCTGTTCGGCATGGGGTACGAGGCTGTGTTTGTGGGCAGCGGCGCCGGCCTGCCCAGCTTCCTGGGGATTCCTGGGGAAACGCACCTGGGCGTCCTGTCCGCCAACGAATTCCTGACCCGGATCAATTTGATGAAGGGCTACCGCCCCGGCTACGATACCCCGGTGCCCAAGGCGGAGGCCGTGGCCGTGGTGGGCGGCGGCAACGTCGCTATGGATGCGGCCCGCTGCGCCCGCCGCATGGGCGCGAAGGAGGTCTACATCGTCTACCGCCGGGGCGAGGCGGAGATGCCCGCCCGCCTGGAAGAAATCCATCACGCCAAGGAGGAGGGGGTGGAGTTCCGCTTCCTCACCGCCCCCGTGGAGGTTCTCGGGGACGACAAGGGGTTTGTCACCGGTCTGAAATGCATCCGCATGGAGTTGGGAGAGCCCGACGCCTCCGGCCGCCGCCGCCCGGTGGAGATTCCGGGCAGCGAGTTTGTCTTGCCGGTGCAGCTGGTGATTCCCGCCATCGGCAACACCCCCAATCCCCTGATCCGCACCACCACCCCGGGCCTTGAGGCGAACCGGAAGGGCTGCCTGGTGGTGGAGGAAGACACGCTGCGCACCTCCCGCGAGGGCGTATACGCCGGCGGCGACGTGGTGACCGGCGCCGCCACCGTCATTCTCGCCATGGGCGCCGGCAAGCAGGCCGCCGCCTCTATCGACGCGTATATCCGTCAGGCCTGAAACGCAATATATTGTGGGAAAACGGCTCCTTTCCGGTGGGAAAACGCCATCGGTAAGGAGCCGTTTGATCGGCCTAACCAGGCGGAAATGGAAGGAAATCCCTCCCCGTTATTGAAAAAACAGAATTTTATCCGACACATTCCGGCTTTTTTTAACACATTGAATAATTTTATGAAAAAAAGTGTTGACATTTGGCTCGGGATCGGTTACACTAGGGAATGTTCAGAAAAGTTTGTTGCCGGATGGCTCCGGAAGTGTCCGTATCCGCACAATGGCGTTGAGGTGATCGTTGGTGAATGCCGTCCAGGAAGGCGACTGCCCCGATAAGCAGAGCGACGAAGCGTTGGCTCGGCGGGCGGGGAAGGGCGACGAGGACGCGTTCGCTTGTCTGGTTCACCGGCATATGCCCATGGTGCTGGGGCTGGCCGCCCGTTATCGCGGGCCGTGGCTGGAACCGGAGGACTTGGCCCAGGAGGGGCTGCTCGGCCTGCTTTCCGCCGTCGGGACCTATCGGCCGGACGGTACGGCGTCTTTCGCCACCTATGCGTCGGTCTGCGTGCGGCACCGGATTATCTCCGCTGTCAAACGGGCCGGATCGCTCAGGAATGTCCCGCCCTCCGCCATGGAAAGCTGGGACGACGGGGACTTCGAGGGACTGCCGAATGGACAAGCCGATCCAGAGCGGATGCTTCTGGAGAGGGAAGAGGCCGCCCGCATGCGGGAGAGGCTGAAAGCGGTTTTGACCGAATTGGAATATCAGGTACTGATGTTGTATTTGAGCGCATATTCTTATGAGGAGATTGCCGCCCGGCTCCATGTCGGAGCCAAAACGGTGGATAACGCCCTGCAGCGTGTGCGCCGAAAGCTGGACGCCAGCATCTGGCGGGAGTTCAGTCAAGATTATTAGGATTATATCGGCGTCGTACACGCCGTTGTAATACATATGCCCGGGTAGCTTAACGAGAGCGTTGGTTTTCAAAGGTGTCGGTCCGAATCCGTCGCAGGGCAAAAATTTTTATCTTAAAGCGAGGTAACATCCATGTACGAAGACAAGACTCTGATCTGCAAAGAGTGCGGCGCCGAATTCATTTTCACCGCCGGCGAGCAGGAGTTCTACGCTGAAAAAGGCTTTGTGAACGAGCCTCAGCGCTGCAAGAGCTGCCGTGACGCCCGCAAATCCGCCGCGAAGCCGGATCGGGAGATGCACGTCGCCATCTGCGCCAACTGCGGCAAAGAGGCGAAGGTTCCCTTCAAGCCCCGCGAGGATCGGCCTGTGTACTGCAGCGAGTGCTTCGCCAGCATGCGCGGCGAAGGCTGAGTGCAGCTTCGGTGAACCAAAAAAGCCGCCCGTTCTTTGGAACGGGCGGCTTTTTCTGTCCGGGCGGCCTTTTAGCCATAGCTCGCAGATTCGTGCAGAAAATGCGAGGTGAACGGCGGACGCGGATGGTATACTGTCACTTGTAAAGGAGAACGATATGGACTGGCTGAGACGCTTAAACGAGGCAATCACGTATATCGAGGATAACCTGGACGGGACGATCGACTATGCGCAGGCGGCGCAGAAGGCCTGCTGCTCTGCCTACCATTTTCAGCGGATGTTTTCCTACATGGCGGAGGTGCCGCTGTCGGAATACATCCGCAACCGGCGGCTCTCCCGGGCCGCAGTCGATTTGCAGAACGGCGGAGACAAGGTGATCAACGTGGCGGTCAAGTATGGCTACGATTCCCCTACCGCATTCACCCGCGCCTTCCAGGCGTTCCATGGCGTGACCCCCACCGCCGCCCGGGAAAAGGGCGTGACGCTCAAAGCCTATCCGGCGATCGCCTTTCAAGTACAAATCAAAGGAGCGAGCGTTATGGATTACAAACTCGTGGACAAAGAAGCCTTCCGCATTGTGGGGTATAAGCTGCCCACCAGCATGGAGAACGGGAACTGCTACGCCCAGATCCCGCAGTTCTGGAACGAAACGGCCAGCAGCGGCGGCATCGCCCGCCTCGGCCCCCTGATCGACGGGGAACCCCATGGCATGCTGGGGGTCAGCGTCTGCTGCGAGCCGATGACGGAGACCAGCCGGTTCGACTATTATATTGCCGCCCCGACCTCCCAGCCCGTACCGGAGGGGATGGAGGCGTTCACGGTTCCCGCCGCCACCTGGGCGGTGTTCACCTGCGTCGGCCCCATGCCAGGCGCTATACAGGAGATGCAGAAGCGTATTGCCACCGAATGGCTGCCCACTTCGGGCTACGAGTTCGGCAACGCGCCGGACATTGAGGCCTATTTCGATGAGGACGGCACCAAACCGGACGTCCGCAGCGAGATTTGGGTTCCGGTTGTGAAGAAAGCCTGACGCGCGTCCCCACACAAAACCCCGGCGTCCATCGGACACCGGGGTTTTTTACGGATTTTTGGATTCGCCGGAAGCGGTCTTTTCGGACGATTTCCGCCGCTTTCTCACTATGATCCACCGGATAAAAAAGACGAGAAACCCGGCGGCGGCATACCCCACGGCGTCTAACACCAAATCCCGGCCGTCGAACTCCCGCCCGGGAATAAACAGCTTGTGCGTCTGATCCGCCAGCGAACAAACCAGGCAGATGGCCATCGCCGCCAAGGCCTGTACCGTCGGGGAGAACCGCGCACAGCCCAGCATGGCCAGGGAAGCGCAGAGCCCCAGCGCGAAGAACTGATAAATATGCGCCATTTGTCTGGCGGTCAGCAGCACGCTGCCGTCGGGCCATTTCGGCTCGATAAGAAAGCGCGGAAGATGCTCCGTAGCCCAATGAGAGGCGCTGATGGTGGCCTCCGGTGTTTGCGTGGTCAGATAAAAAATAGCGCCGGCCACCAGGGCGAACCCGATCCAAGCGGCGATCCGCAGCTTTTTCATGCCAACTCCTCACTGCGGTCTAACCGCAAAAGCAAAGGCGCAGATTTGACTCTGCGCCTTTGCGAGCTATCATCTGTATGTCTTATGATACGCGTTTTCGGCCGTCTGTCAATACCCGGGGACTATTTCACCCGGATTCGCTGCCTCGTCAATGCTTTGGCGGCGGGACGGCTCTTTTAACGGAAAACCCATATAGCAGGGCCAGAATCAGCACGGCGGCGAGCAGGATACCCACGGCGACAAACAGCAGCATGACCGTCTGCGTGGCGTAGCTGGTCACCAAATAGTATAGCGCCTTGCCGGTCAGCCCAATTTTTTCGATTTTGCCGGACAGCAGAACCACCAGCGCCAGCACCGTCAGCGTTACCGCGGCCCCGCTGCACGCATAAATCGCGTAGCGGAAAAAGCCGTTCTTTTTCTGTAGGGCGAACAGAAAGCCCAAAACAAACAGCGAAAGAACCGCCATGGCCGCGATGCCGATGAGCAGCGGCGTTTTGGCCGCCGCCAGGGCGCTGGCGGCATAGGACGCAAAGGGAAGGCCAACCCCCTCCCGGTACGTTTCGGCGCACATCTGCGCCAAATAATGCAGGGCCTGATCGACGCTCTCGGTGATTTCCAGGTTCCGCTCTTTGACGTTGGCCGTCAGCTTGTCATACAGCTGGCTTTCGAAGGCGTCGTAGTCCGCGCCGGCCGTGTCGGCCGCGTACAACCGGTCGATTTCGGCATAGATGTCAGCCCGCACTTCCTCCTCCGTCAGCACCGAGGTGAAAAAGGCTTCGTCGAAATCGCTGCTGATGCCATAGGAGACGAAAATATCCTCCATGTCCTCGATGACATGCGCGGTATAGGCGCTTTTATCCACCTGCTTTTTCAGAAAGCCGGGGCTGAGCAGCGTGCATTCCAGCAGGCTAAGCAGCGACAGCACCGTCAAAAACAGGCATAGCAAAAAGGACAGTATCCAGGCCATCCCGCCGCGAAGCCGTGCTTGCTTTGAAACAGACGCATTGGTCTCCATAGGGCATCTCCTCACGACACGATTTTGGGGCCGGACACGTATTTGCCGTAGACAAACGTGCGGTTGGGGGTGGCGCCGATTTTCGATTCATTGTAGCAGGTGTACAGGATCAGGTTTTCTTCCGCCCTGGTCAGGTCGTAGGCGCTGGTATCGTCAAAGCGGGCGATCCGGGACCCGGTCACCTCGTAGATATAGGTGCCGTAATTTGTCTGGAGCTCCACCTTATCCCCCGTCTTCACGTTTTTCAGAGTGCGGAAATGGGTGTTGTTGTGTCCGCCGATAAGTATCGTTCGGTCTTCGCCGGGCAGATAGGTGCCGGAATACACTTCGACGCCCTTGCGCATATTTTTTATATTGTCCCCATAAATCAGGGAAGCCTCAATCCCCACGGAAGCGATACGGATTTTCCCGAAAGTTTCCCCCTCGGAGGGAAAAACGACCTCGTCTTTTTTCAGCGTTCCGCCCTTGTCCTGTATGGCTCCCTGGTAGATGTTGGCGGCTTCTTTGTTAAACGTCGGCGCCTGCTGGAGAAACACTAGATCCGCCATATCGAGATACGGCCGGAGAACCGGACCCAGCGCGGCCACGACGAGTAAGGCGCTCAAAAGGAAAAAAACAATGGGATAAAATACAAATTTTATCCCACTGTTTATCCTGAGCTTCTTACGAAACTCTTGTCCCATATTCAGCAGTCTCCAGTAAGCTTGTTCTTACGGGAAATGACAACAACGGAACCCAGCACGCCGAGAACAGCCGCCGAAACCACAATCAACATGGTATAGTCGGCGCCGGTCGGTTTGATGGGATTCGATTTTGCCAGGACGCTGTAGGTTCTGCCCTGCGCGTCCACAACCGAAATGGTCTTGCCGTCGAAGGTCAGCGTGGCGCCCACCTTTTTGGCGGCGGCGGCAGCTTTGTTCTGCAGCTGTTTCTGCACATCGGCCGGAATGTTTTTGAATTCCGTTTCGCCGGTGCTGGCCCACAGCTCCTTCGCTTCCTTGACTTCCGTAAGCGCGGTAGCCAGCTGCTCGTCGGTCAGTTCATTGGCGGCGAAAAACTTTTCGGCGACGTCGATATACTTCTCAGGAATCGCCTTGGTTTTATCTCCAACCTGAACGCCGGCCTTCAGCTCCGCGATAATGTCGTCTTTCGTGGTCGCCGCAAACGTCGGGATCGCAAAAGCCGCCATCATCAGCATGGCGCATACGATTGTGACCAATTTCTTCATGATTTTACCCCCTTAAAATAATATTTATTGTCAAGCTTATGCGGATGCATAAGCAGAACAACCTAGAAGGATTCCCCTCTGGAAAAAGATTTCCGTATAGTTTGCCATAGCTGGCACATATACTATAGGGAAAGCAATTAAATGGATAAAGACGGAGGGGCGCGGCTTATGTGGTATGCGATTGTCGGTTCCTTTTGCTTTACAGTCGGCCTGCTGTGGGGATGCTGCTTTCAGGTGCATAAAAAGCACTAACAAGCGCCTTTCCCTGTAAAAACAATACGAAATGTGGCAAATATAATTTTAAGATCCACCATAAATGACTGATCTTGTATATATTGTAAATCCATCTCCACCCATTCGGCGAAGGTGGTGTTATCGTCCTTGCGGATTTGCCAGTAGCAGGTGAGGCCAGGCGTCGCCTGCAGCCGCAGCATCTGATGCGGGGTATAGGCCGCCACCTCGTTCGGCAGGGCCGGCCGAGGGCCGACAATGCCCATGTCGCCTTTGAGAATATTGAGCAGCTGGGGCAGTTCGTCTATGCAGGTCCGGCGGATGAACCGGCCGACCCGCGTCACCCGGGGATCGTTGGCAATTTTGAAAACGGGGCCGTCCCGTTCGTTCATGGCCGCAAATTTGTGTAATTGCTTTTCCGCGTCCACACACATGCTGCGGAATTTATACATAGAGAAAGGCTTTCCGTTTTTTCCTATCCGGGTCTGCACGAAAAAGACCGGTCCTCTGGAATCCAGCTTGATGGCCACCGCCACCGCCAGGAATAAAGGAAACAGCAGAATCAGCGCCATCAGCGAAAGAAGCCAGTCGAGCACGCGCTTAACTGCGGCGTATCCGGAACGGCTGGCCGGGACGACCATTGAGGTCGCGACTGACGCCCGCGTATAGCTGCTTCCTTTGTCGGCTAACGCGTCTTTTATCCGCATAAGAATTATCTTCCTCCTGTCCACCCGTCCCGTCTTCAGAGGTGAAGCGCCTCCGCTTGTTTTTGAAGGCTGTTCAGAAAGAACCGGCCCCTCCGCTTTTTCTTTATAGCGGATAAAGGTTCTTGAAAATCCGGCAAACGGGTTGTCATGTTATGCGTATCGCTGCCAATGACAAACGGGTACCCCTTGGCCGCCAGCCTGTACAGGAAGGCGCGATCCTTGCGATCCAGCAAGGCGCCGGCGTTGCATTGCAGCACGAATTCGTCAAAGGATAACAGCTCGGCAAAGTCTTTGGAGGCGTACCACGAACGATACCGCTCCAAATGGGCCAATACCGGGATGATGTCCAAGGCGTAAGTGAGGTTGCGCAGTTCTTCGAGGATCCAAGCCTTGTAGGGCTGTCGGGGAAGCTCCAGCAGCAGCAGATCGGTTTTCCCGATGCAGAGAGGCCGCAGGTTCTGCTCGCTCAGTCCCCGGGTCACATAGATTTCCGCACCCAACAGCAGCTCCGGGTATTCCTCCGTGCCAGTATGCGGGCGCAGCCGCTGCCACGCCGCCTCCCGCCGCTTCAGAAATGAGTCCAGAGATTCCTTGTGGGGATAATAGTGAGAGGTCAGCGCGGCCTTTGCCACCCCTTGCCTGCGCAGGAGACGCAGCATTTGCAGGGAGGTTTCCAGATCCTTCGCGCCGTCGTCCATCCCCGGCAGGCAGTGGGTGTGGATATCGACCCAGAGGGGCCCGTCAGACTTTCTTGTACTCGTAGTCATAGCTCTTGTATTTATAGCTTTTATACATGGCGTAGGGCTTGTTGGTTTCGCTGACATCGGTGATGACAACCCCCAGAACGCTGGAATGGAGGTTGCGGATGCTCTCCGCCGCCTTCTGCAGCTCGTCGTAATGGGTCTGCTTCTGCCTGGCCACCAAAATGGCGCCCGCCGTCTTATCCAGAAACATCAAGGAATCCGCCACCACGTTGATGGGCGGCGCATCCAGAAAAATGTAGTCGTAGGAGGCGGACAGGGTCTGCAGCAGGCCGGCCATGCGCTCCGAACCCAGCAGCTCGGAGGGGTTGGGGGGAATGGGGCCGGCGTTAATCAGATCCAAATTGGGCATAATGCTTTTGTTGATGCAGTCCTCCGGCTTGATTAAGCCGCTGAGCAGCTTGGACAAGCCGTTGTTGTTGCTGACGCGGAAAATCTTGTGCAGAACTGGCTTGCGCATATCGGCGTCCACGATGACCACCTTGGCCCCCGTCTGCGCCATGGTGATGGCCAGGTTGGAGCAGGTGGTGGATTTGCCCGCGCTGGGCTCGGCGCTGGTGACGACGACCGCTTTCTCCGCCGCCGTGGACAGCATGAACAGCAGATTGGCCCGGATAGCCTTATAGGCCTCCACGATTTGAAAGGGTGTTTTCGAGGTCAGCGCCGCGGCCGACCGGCTGACATTTTCTTTCTTCTTAGCGAGCATGGCGGCGCACCTCCTTGGTTCCCGGGTTGAAGCTGGGGATTTCCCCGAGTACGGGAAGGTCGAGGCGCTGCCGGATATCCTCCTCGCCCTTGACCGTGTTGTCCAGCAGATACACGAGAATCGTGGCGCCGCAGGACAGAACCAGCAGCAGCACAGCGCCTAGCAAGGTGTTACGCTTGGTATTGGGGGAAGAGGGGGCCTTGGCCGCCTGAGCCTTGCCAATGACCTCCACGCTCCCCGCCTTGACAACCTGCTCCAGAACGCCGGGCGCCAGGGCGGCCAGCTCGTTGCAGATGGCGGCGGACAGCTGCGGATCGCCGGTTTCCGCCGAGATGCGGAGCACCTCGGTCTGCTCCACCGAACTCATGGTAATCGAATTGGCTAACTCTTTATAGGTGATACCGCCGACGTTGTCGGCCACCTGCTCGAGTATCTGCCGGTTTTTCAAAATGACGATGTACGTGTTGACCAGCTTCTGAGAGGCGTTGATGTCGTTGATGTTGACATTGCCGACCGCCCGTTCCGCGTTGTTCACGTACAAATCGAGGGAAGACGTGTACTTTTTCGGAAGAATAAAGGCGGATAGGACAAACGCGAGCAGCGCACCGGCAACGGTGCTGACCGCTATCCATTTCCACTGCTTTTTCAGTGAGAAGAAAATCTCGTTGAGTGCCAGTTCCTGCTGCATGCTTCTCTCTCCACATACTTTTCGTGAAATCTGCGGCACGCCTCTGAAAAACCAAAAGAAGGCGTTTCTTCACAGTTTACCACATCTTGATTTATTTCTCTTCCAATTGAAGATATACTTCATTGAATTTTGGCAAATTAAAACCAGGAAAGGTTATTAAATTATACCGGTTTTCCTGATCGAAGTCAAGCCAATGGCTTTATTTCCATTAGGGAATGTACACTTCTGTTATCTTTACCGGAATTGGAAGCCAGATACTTTCGAAACAGGCGAATCTGCCAAACCGAGTTTCCTTCAATTCGTGGTAATACTTCACAATTGTTGCGAGACTGCCCTCGCGGATGGATACTTTAGAAAATAAATGCCCCCCTTCTTCGAAATCGAATAATTTTCTACTATTATACGCGATTGTGGTCTTAATTGTCAACTATTGAGATCGAAATCGAATTTTATTCTATAATTAGTTCCAGGTTGCGGTTGAGTGAGGTGACACAGGTTGATAGGCGAGCGGCTTTTGGATTTGCGCAAGGACGCCGGACTGACGCAGGATGAGCTTGCGGGCGTTCTGAATATTAACAAACACTCCATTTCCTCCTATGAGCGGGATAAAAGCGAGCCGCCCGATATTATCAAAATTGCCATGGCGGAATATTTCGGTGTTTCGGTCGATTATCTGGTGGGGGTGACAGACAACCCTTCCCCTTATAAAGAGCCGCGCAATTACATCCGGCTGCCGGCCAAATTCACGGAGGCGGAAATCGACGAGATTCTAAACTATGTGGAATTTGTTCTCTATAAACGGCTGGACGCGAAAGCCAAGCTGAAGGAAGCCGAGCGCCGGTAAGCCCGGAATAAAGGCGGCGTTTTTGTCGGAAAAGAGAGGGGCGCGTTGCAAAATGTAAGATTTTGCAACGCGCCCCTCAGCGTATATCGTCGCTCTCCCGGCGAATGTCGGAAGAGCGACCGCATTGTGCAGCAACCTCCTCCTTTTCCTTTTTTCTATATATCCGCAAACCGGCGGTTGCACTCTTTTTCGGAATATGCTATGATATACCATTGATTCCTTTCATATATATGATAGGGCGACAGCCCCGTCGCGAAAGAGAACCGTCGGCTATGCCGGAAAGGAAGGAATGCCGCCATGGATAACCGCCCCATCGGGGTTTTTGATTCGGGTCTGGGCGGGCTGACGGTGGTGCGCCGTCTGCTCGAGCTGCTCCCCGCCGAGGATATCGTATACTTCGGAGACACCGGGCGGGTGCCCTACGGAACCCGCAGCCGGGAAACCATTGAGAAATACGCCGAGCAGGACTGCCGCTTTCTGATGGGCGGCGGGGTCAAGCGGATCATCGCCGCCTGCGGCACCGTCAGTTCCACCGCCCCTGGGGTGCTGGAACGCCTGCCGGTGCCGGCCTGCGGGGTGGTAGAGCCGGCGGCCGACGCCGCGCTGGCCGCGAGCCGGTCGGGGCGCATCGGGGTCATCGGCACGAGCGCCACCATCCGTTCCGGCGCCTTTCAGCGGCGAATCGAGGCAGCTCGGCCCGCCGTCCGGGTTTTCGCCGCGGCCTGCCCGCTGTTCGTGCCCCTGGTGGAGAACGGCTGGATCGAGCCGGGGGACGAGGTGGCCCGGGCCATTGTCCGCCGCTATATGCAGCCGTTAAAGGCCGAGGGGATCGACACCCTCATCCTGGGCTGCACCCATTTCCCCCTGCTGGCCCCCTTCCTGTCGGAGGAACTGGGCGATGAGGTCACCCTTATCGACGCAGGGCGGGAAACCGCCCTGGCCTGCGCCCGTTCCCTGGAGGCGGACGATGCCCTTAACCTTACCAAAAAGCGGGGAACCTGCCGCTTCTATGTCAGCGACTGTCCCGACGATTTTTCCCATGTGGCCCGGATTTTTCTGGGCCGGGAGGTGGAGGACGACGTCGAGCGGGTGGATATCGATTCTTTATAAATTCACTAGCAAGCTGCCGGGCGGCGGGAAATTGACGCTTGTCCGCCCCGGCAGGTAGGAGCGCATAAGAAAGGCCGGAACATACATGGATGTTTTGATTTCCATTGTCGGCGTCCAGCAGCTGGATGGGGACAGCGACACCATCGAGCTGACCACCGACGGCACCCTGGAGCCTACCGCGGACGGCTACCGCCTGCGGTATGAGGAGACCTCGGTCACCGGCCTGGAAGGGGCCATGACCACCCTGCACATCGCCCCTGGGCAGGTGATGCTGGAGCGCAGCGGATCCCTGAACAGCCTGCTGGTGCTGGAAAAGGGCAAGCGGCACCTCAATAGCTATGAAACCCCTTACGGCAACCTGATGATCGGCGCTTACGCCGACGATTTGTCGGTGGATTTGACCGAGAAGGGCGGCCGGCTGGGCTTCCGCTATACGCTGGACATGAACGGCAGCGTCACCGGCCGTCACGACGTACGGATTTCCGTCCGCCCGGCCGGGGCCTGATCCATGCCGCACGAGGTTTAAAAAAGTCCGACCGTTCCTCCGGCGGGGGGCGGCGGTTTGCGGGCTTCCCGCGCAGAAAACGCCGGAGAAGGAGAAAAAACCAGATGTCTACTGTCGTCACGCAAGCAAACGAACAGCTGAGGGAGGCCATCCTCGCCGCCTTGGGGGAGGCCGTGGCCGCCGGCGAGCTGCCCGGCGAGCCCATTCCCGCCTTTGTCATTGAAATCCCCGCGGATCGGAGTCACGGCGATCTGGCCGCCAATGTGGCCATGGTGTCCGCCCGCGCCTTCCGCCAGCCCCCGCGGAAAATCGCCGAAACCATCGCCGCTCATCTGAATCTGGCCGGTACCTTCCTCGAGCGGGCGGAGGTGGCGGGCCCCGGCTTCCTCAACTTCTTCCTGGCCCCTTCCTTTTACGCGGCGGCGGTGGCCGACGTGCTGGCCAAGGGGGCGGATTACGGCCGCTCCGACTACGGCCAGGGGAAAAAGGTGCTGGTAGAGTTCGTCTCCGCCAACCCCACCGGCCCCATGCACATCGGCAACGCCCGGGGCGGGGCCATCGGCGACTGCCTGGCCGCTGTGCTGGAGCGCGCCGGCTACCAGGTCAGCCGGGAATTCTATATCAACGACGCCGGCAACCAAATCAATAAATTCGGCATGTCCCTGGAGCTGCGGTATCTGCAGCTTTACCGGGACGGCGTCGAGATGCCGGAGGACAGCTATCACGGCCAGGATATTGTGGAGCACGCCAAGGCCTTCGCGGCCATCCACGGTGACCGCTATGTGGACGCGTCGGAGGAGGAGCGCCGCCAGGCCCTGGTGGATTACGCCCTGCCTTTGAACGTGGCCGGCCTCGAGCGGGATTTGGCCACCTACCGCATCCATTACGACTGCTGGTTTAGGGAATCCACCCTCCACGAAAACGGGGAGGCCGCCAAGGTGGTGGAGCTGCTGACCGCGCGGGGCTATACCTACGAAAGCGAAGGCGCCGTCTGGTTCAAGGCCACCGATTTCGGCGCGGACAAGGATTTCGTGCTGCGGCGTTCCAACGGCTTTTTCACCTATGTGGTGCCGGATATCGCCTACCATTACAACAAGCTGGTCACCCGGGGCTACGACAAGGCCATCGACGTGCTGGGGGCGGATCATCACGGATACGTCCCCCGCCTGAAGGCGGCGCTGCAAGCTCTGGGCGTCGATCCCGCCCGCCTGGACGTGGTGCTGATGCAGATGGTGCGCCTCATCCGGGACGGCGAGGTGGTCAAAGCCTCCAAGCGCTCGGGCAAGGCCATCACCCTGGTCACCCTGCTGGAGGAAATCCCCATCGACGCCGCCCGCTTCTACTTTAATCTCCGGGAGGCCAACTCCCAGTTTGATTTCGACCTGGATCTGGCCATCGAGCAGTCGGCCTCCAACCCGGTCTACTACGTTCAGTATGCCCATGCCCGTATCTGCTCCATCTTCAAGCGGGAGGGGGCGGCGCCCCGGCCCTGTACGCCGGAGGAACTGGCCCTGCTCGCCGCCCCGGAGGAGAAGGCGCTTATCCGTCACCTGGCCGGCTATACCGGTGAAATCGTGGAGGCCGCCAAGGACTACGATCCCTCCCGCATCACCCGGTACTGCACGGAACTGGCCACCCTGTTCCATAAGTTTTATAACAGCTGCCATGTCCTGGGGGAGGAGGAGTCCCTCATGCAGGCGCGGCTGTCCCTGTGCGACGCCACCCGCGTGACCCTGCGCAACGCGCTGGATCTCCTGAAAATCGGCGCGCCGGAGAGTATGTAATCTCTGTGAATCGAAAGGAACCGACCATGAGGCTCTTGATGGACGGCGCCACCGGCACGGCCCTGCTGGCCGCCGGCATGCCACCCGGCGCCTGTACCGAACAATGGATACTGGAGAACCCGGAAGCCCTGTTGCAGCTGCAGCGGCGGTACGCGGCCGCCGGCTGCGACGTGATTACCGCCCCCACCTTCGGGGCCAACCGGGCCCGGTTGGCCGCCTTCGGCCTGGCGGAGCAGACGGCGGCGATCAACCGCCGCCTGGTCGCCCTCAGTCGCCAGGCGGCTCCGGGGTGCAAAATCGCGGGCAATCTGTCGCCCACCGGCCGCCGGCTGGAGCCCTATGGCGAGGAGGATGAGCCGGTTCTCTCCATGGAGGAGGCCGTCGCCATCTTTGAGGAGCAGGCGATCGCCCTCAAAGAGGCGGGGGCGGATCTCCTTCTTGTCGAAACCATGACCAGCCTAAATGAGGCGCGGGCCGCCCTGCTGGCCGCCCGCTCCACCGGCCTGCCGGTTTTTGTCACCATGGCGGTGGACGAGGAAGGACGTACCCTGTCCGGGGCGTGCCTGCTGCCCTGCGTCATCACCCTGCAGGCCCTGGGCGCCGCCGCTGTGGGGGTCAACTGCTGCTCGATACCGGCGGCGCGGGAACAGCTGGAGGAGGCCTTGCCCTATGCGCAGGTGCCCCTGATCGCCCAGCCCAGCGCCACTCTGCCGGACGGCGGCACGCTGTCCCCCCTCCAGTTTTCGGAGGACATGGCGGATTTGCTGGGGGCCGGCGCGGCCGTGGTAGGGGGCTGCTGCGGCACTCTGCCGGAGCATATGGCGGTGCTGCGGGGCCTGCTCGACCGGTTTCCCGTCATCGGCTCTCCCGAGGTGGACGGTCACGCCGCCGCCGGGGAGCAGGAAGCCTTCTTTTTAGGGGACGACCCGGAGCCTTCCCCGCCCCTTCCCTGCGACAGCAACCTGGCCGACGCCTTCATCGAGGCGGAGGATACGTATACCGCGGCGCGGGTGCATGTGGCGGAGATGGAGGACATCCCCGTGCTGCTCGAGGCCGCGCGGGTCAGCCGCCTGCCCATCATGATTTATACCGACGACGCCCTGGTGCTGGACGCGGTTCTTCTCCGGTTCCCCGGCCGCCTGCTGGTGGATTCTCTGTGCGAAATCGAACGGGATCTGCTGGAGGACATTGCGCTGCACTTCGGTGCGATTTTGTTCTGAAACGGCACAGCCGCACGCGTCAAGCGTGCGGCTTTTTTCGCAAAATTCTTGTAAAGTGCGAAAAATGCGTGCTTTTTTTGACGCAAAGAGGAGCAAGCCGCAGGCTTGCTCCTCTTTGCGTCGTATCAGGCGGGCGGAAGAGGGCGGGAAAACGTCCAGCTACCGCTGCCAATCTGTACGGGGCTTTCCCCGAAATACACCGTCGCCCGAACACCGAAGGGAACGGTCACATACAGCCACACCGCCCCGTACCGCTTCACCCAGCGCACGCTCAGCTCGCCGCGCACCGTGTCCAGCACGGCACTCGCGGACTGCAGCGCTTCCGGGAAAAACGGCCGGATGTCCGCCTCGGCAAAGCCGGGAGCGGTCGGCCTCACCCCGGCGATATAGGCGTAAAACCAGTAGCCTACCGCCCCATACATGGGATGGTTGTGAGAGTTCATCCCCGGCGTCTTTTTCAGCTCGAACCGCTCCCAAATCGTGGTGGCCTCCTGCTGCAGCATGTAGCCGATGGAGGGGTATTCCTCCCGGGTGATCAGCCGCCACGCGTCGTCCACGTATCCGTTTTCGGTCAGCGCGTCCATCAAATACCGGGTGCAGAGGTTGCCGGTGGTGATCCGATAGTCCCGGCGGACCAGATCCTCGTGGAGGCGGCGGGCCGCTAGGGCGCGCCCTTCCTCCGGCAGGATGCCGAGCCAGAGGGCAAAGCTCTGGCAGCCCTGGGAGCCGGTGGCCATCCGGCCGCTCTTCCCGTCCCACCAGAGGGCCAGCATGGCCTCCCGGATGGACGCGGCCAGGGCGCTGAAGCGCGCCGCGTCCTGCGGGCGCTGTAGCCGGCCGGCAAAATCCGCGAGCAGCACGGCGTTGTAGTAGAAATAGCCGGTGGACAGCAGCTCGCCGGGCGTTTCCAGGGATCGCACCGCGTCGATGTCGGTGTCGCCGCCCTCGCAGGCGTACACCGGCCCGGCCCAGTCACCGTAATGGGAGTAGCGGAGGATATACCCGTCGGCCAGTCCCTCCAGGCACTCTTCCCAGCGCACGAAGCCGTCGTAGGCCTGACGCAGGATATCCAGGTTGCCCGTGTGCAGCAGCGCCTGCAGCCCCGCCACCAGGAAGGAGGAACAGACCGGGTCGGCCGGGCGTTCCCCGTAAATCCGGGGGGCCGTGCAGGTGATGGAACCATCGGCCTCCTGCGTGTCCAGAATGTCCCGGATAACCTTGGGAAACAGGCGGCCGATGTCGAAGTTGTAGGGGGTTTCTTCAAAGCGGACGGTGGCGTCGTTGAGCCAGCCCATCCGTTCGTCCCGCTGCGGGCAGTCGGTGAGCAGGCTGTGCATGTTGGAGCGTTCCGTCTGGACAATGGCGGCCTGGATGGCGTTCACCAGGCCGCTGCCGCAGGTGAAAACGCCGGCGGGCGCCGCGTCGGTGCGCAGAACCACCGCTTGGATGTCCGCCTTATCCACCAGCGGCAGGCCGGTGACCCGGGCGTAGCGGAACCCGTGATAGGTGAAACGGGGCTGCCAGAAGGCCGGATCCTGTCCGTCCCCGGCGGCGATATAGGTATCGCGGCAGCGGGCTCCCCGCAGGGTGGGCAGATAGAGATCGCCCTCCTCGTCCAGAAACTCCATGTGCTCCAGCACAATCTCCTGCCCGGGAAGCAGCCGGTCAGGCAGCTTCAGGCGGCAGACCCCGGCCAGGTTTTTCCCAAAATCCACGATGGACACCCCATCCCGCAGCGGGGTGACCGAGCGGGCGGGAACCCGCTCCTGCTCCCGGATGGGCTCCAGCTCCATCACCTCCGGGACGCCGCCGGGCGGCGGCACCCGCCGCGCCGGCTGAAATTCCTTCGGCTCCCCGTCCGCCCGGTTCCAACCGGGGACTGCCTGGCGCCGGTCGGTGGTCTCGCCGTTGAACAGATGGGCGCTGACGATTTCCCCCGTCCCGCAGAGCCAGCTTTCGTCGGCCTCCACCGTCTCCACCGTTCCGTCGGCATAGCCAAGGCGCAGCAGCGCGGACAGCTGGGGCCGGCCGAAAAATGGGATGGCCCTTTCCCCGATACACCGGAGATACGGCCCCTCGTTGCGCCGCCAGCCTTCGGCCACGACAACGCTCAGGCAGTGCTCCCCCGGCCCGAGCCTTTCCTCCAGCTCAGGCAGAAATACATAGGAAACCCGTTTGGAATAGTCGGTCACCGCCGGGTCGAGAACCGCGTCGGTCAAGTCGACGCCGTCCAGCGCGGCCTGGTGGTACCCCAGGCCGCAGATGTACAGCGCCGCGCTCTCCAGGCCGGGGCGCACGGCAAAGCGGCGGCGGAAATACAGCGGGCGGCCCGGCACATCCTCCTGCGGGGCGATCCAGTTTGCCGGGAGGCCCGGCAGCGCGGAAAGGTAGAACCAGGCGGAGGCGGGCGGGCTCTGTTCCCCGCAGGCGTCCCGGATTTCAACGGTGAAAGCGATCCGCCGTTCCGCGGGAAGGGGCGGGCCGGCATACCGAAGCTCCTGGGCCTCCTGTTCGATCCAGCCGCTGTCCCACAGCGGGCTCGCTCCGCTGGAAACCGTCACCCGGCAGGCGGCTTGCCGCCGTTCTTTTCCGTCCGCCGCCGCAGCCCAGGAAAAACAGGGGGTGGGGTTGTTGGTCACCCGCCGGCGGTTTTCCCCCTCCAGTGCTCCATGATCCAGGCGCAGCCGGTGTATCTGCAGCATAACAGGCCTCCTTACAATATGATGGCTTCGAACAGCCGGGCCGCGAACAGCGCGTGCATCTCCCGGGTGGGGTGGTTGATATGGTTGGACAGCAGGCAGGGGATATCCGCCCCCAACGCCTCCAGCCTCTTCCAGTCCGCGTAGCAGTCGCACACGGGCACTTTTTCCCGGGCGCAGAGCGCCCGGGCCTCGTCCATAAACCGATCCATCGTGCCGCCGCACTGAACGGCGGCGCAGGCCTCGCCCGTCTCCCGCTGCCAGCCCGCGGGGATCTGTGGGCTGACGGCGGTGCACATCATGTTTGGCGTCATGAACAGCGTCTGTATCCCGGCCTCCTTCAGCTGACGGAAAATGGAGGACAAGCCCTGCCGGTATCCCTCCAGGCCATCGGGCTGGAGCGCGTCGTTGAGCCCGAAACAGACCACGGCCAAGTCGGGGCCGGCCTCGATAACGTCCCGGCGCACACGCTCCGCCCCCTGCTGAGCGGAGCCGCCGCTGATGCCTGCGTTAATAATCGTCGCCGGGCAGTTCGGAAAAACGGCGGCCAGCTGCCGGCGCAGACGATTGTGATAGACCGCGTCCTGATCGTACACGCAGTCGAAGCAGCCGGCCGCCTTCTCGATGATTTCAAAGCAGCCGTGGGTCACGCTGTCCCCTAAAAAGGCCAGCTTGACTGGGGCGGCGCTGGCGGGGTTCGCCGTTTTAAGGCGCAGCTTTTCCTTCAAATCCATGAAAAACCCTCCTGTTCGGTTTTCTCAAAAAAACGGGTGGTGCTGAGGTACACCGTATCGCCGCAGCGGGCGGCGGCCTCCAGATAGCCGCCGCAGGCGTCCTCCGGCGGCCGGACGGCCAGCATGCCTGCCGACAAGGCGCAGGGGAGGGACTCCCAGACGGGCGGGACGCCGAAGGTCATGGGCTCCCGGATATATACCAGCCGGCCCCAGCCCAGCGGATGATTGTGCCCCATGTGCTCGATCAGGGCTCTTTCGCCCCGTGGCGAAAGAGCACAGGAGGCGTCCCCCGCCTGGACGGAGAAGGCGGTGTCGGAGGACCAGCCCAGCCACAGCACGGGGGTGGTCACCTCGCCCAGCCGATCCGCCGCCGACCAGAGCGACCGGGTGTCCGGCTGCGAGAAAATAGGGCCCATCCAGGTAAGGCTGCGCTCCAGGCAGGCGCTGCCGTAGACCGGCACGGCGAAGGCGAAGCGGCGGTCGTATCCTAGCGCCAGGGAGGCCGCGACCCCGCCCCAGGAGATGCCGGCAAGGCCGATCCGCCCGGCGTCCACCCGCGGATCCGCCCGCAGGAGATTGTGCGCCCGGATCGTCAGCGACACGGCGTGGAACATCCATTGCCGTTCCAGCGGCCCGGCCGTGTGCTCCATGCTGTCGTTGTCCGGGCCGGGCAGCCAGGAGCAGCCGGGCAGCGGCTCCCGCGTCCAGCCGGCGTCGGTCTCGGGCAGGGGATCGCCGCCGTCCGGCGGCCGATAGCCCGTATGGCAGAAGGCGATGGCCGCATAGCCCCGGCGGTTCCATTCATCGACCCATTGCGGGAAGGCCACGCCCCCGCCGCCGTGAACCAGCACCACGGCCGGGACGGGCGCTGACCCCGTCGGGATGCCCAGGTAGGCAAAGGCACCGGTGGGCCGGCCGTCCACGGGCGGCCCTTCCAGCAGCAGGGCGCGCTGGAGGGGGTAGCCAGGCGGATCGAAAGCGTCCAGCCGCCGGGTGCGGGGATAAGTCTCGAGCGTCTCGGCCATCTGCCGGGCCAATGTCTCAGGGGATGGAATCATGGCTGTTCCTCCTTTTCCACCTCGCCGGTGCCGCACCGCCGCCGGGCCGTCGCGCGGTACTGCGACGGGGAATAGCCGGTGCGCGCCTTGAACTGCCGGGAAAAGTAACCGGCGCTTTTGAAGCCGGTCATGCACGCGATCTCCTGAATCGGCCGTTCGTCCTCCTGCAGAAGGCGGCGCGCCCGGGCGATCCGGGTGTCGGCGATGTAGTCTCCGGGGGAGCGGCCGGTCAGACGGCGGAAATAGCGGATAAAATAATGCGGGTGAAAATGCGCCACGCCGGCCAGGGATTCCACCGAGATGTTGTCAGCCAGATGCTCCTCGATGTAGGTCATGACGGCGAAAAAGCGTTCGTCCCGGGAACAGACCGGCATGGCGACGCCGGCCTTTTCGATGTAATAGGCCAACAGGGTCAGCAGCAGGGACTTCTGGCGGAGCAGCCCCTCCAGGTTCATGGCGTTTCCAGTCTCCAGGATCTGGGCAAACAGCCACTCCACATAGTCCGCGTCCTCCGCCTCCACGAACAGGGGCAGCGAAACCAGCTCCAGTAGGTCCTTGTCCCCGCAGGGGAAGGAACAGTGGATCCAGTATTTCTCCGCCGCCGGCTCCCGGTCGGCGGAATAGGTCTGGGTGGAGTTGCAGGGGAGCAGGAAGAGCTGGCCGGGGCGGCCCGTATACGCCACGCCGTCCACCTGGATGGAGAAGCGGCCCTGCCGCAGATAATACAGCTTGTTATAGCCCGGCACCACGTCCGCCGCGCCCCAGCCCTCCCACAGGCGGGTGTGCCCGCCCGTCAGGAATTCGGCGGACAGCTTTTGCAGCGCGCCGGCCGGAAGGTCATGAATCGCCGCCATGGTCCCTCCCCCTTTCTCCTTCATTATAGCGGTTCGCCGGGGTTTGTAAAGGGAGGATCCTGCCGGGAACTTGCACAAAAGTCACCTATTTCATGTAAAAACAGGCCGCTGCTAACAGCGGCCTGTGAGGTGTGGTTCGGGTTTTCAGACGGGAAGCCGCGTCGGTTGCCTTCCGACATGTTTTTTGTGACGGAGGCGTTCCCGGATGGATAACGGCCAAGCCTTTCGGCATATAGATGGGATAGGCCCTGAGTGGGCCGTGAAAATCCGGAAGGGTGAGGTTCATGACCCGAAAAAAGCCATATGCCGTATGGACCAAGCGCCACGCGGCTTTTGTTCTCCTGGCCCTGTTTCTGGCGGCGGTGCTGATCGTCATAGCGGCGGCGGCGCTCCCCTACGCCTATGCCAACGCCACGGCGGCCGCTCAGCGCCGGCTGCCCATTTACTGCACCGATCGGCCGGGCAAGGTGGTCAGCCTGACATTCGACGCGGCCTGGGGGGACGAGGACACCCAGCAGCTTATTGAGATTCTGGGAAAATACAAGGTGCGCGCCACCTTCTTCGTGGTGGGAGAGTGGGTGGATCGCTGCGGAGATTCGGTCAAGGCCCTGTTCGACGCGGGGCATGAAATCATGAATCATTCCGACAGCCATCCCAACATGCCCAAGCTGTCCCGGGAGAGGATGCTGGAGGAAATCAACCGCTGCAACGACAAGATTCAGGCCATCACCGGGGTGCGGCCCACCCTCCACCGCGCGCCCTACGGCGACTACAGCAACGCCCTGCTCGAGACGGCGGACACCCTGGGCATGCACGTGATCCAGTGGGACGTCGATTCTCTGGACTGGAAGGATCCGCCGGTGGCGGACATCGTCAGCCGGGTGACCAAGCAGGTGAATTCCGGCTCCATCGTCCTGTTCCACAACGCGGCCAAAAACACCCCTGCCGCCCTGCCGCAAATCCTCGAAAAGCTGACGGCGGAGGGATATACGTTCCTGCCGGTGTCTGAAATGATCTATTATAAGGATTATACGTTAAATCATGAGGGCCGGCAGATAGCCATGCCGCCGGCCTGATCCGCCTAGGCGGGAAAGATGCAGAGAATCTCGTTTCCGGTACCGTCGGGGCGGATGCGTCCGTTGATAAGCGGACGGCTGGCTTTCAAAGAGGTGACCTGGTAGTAAATCCAATCGTCAAAAATGCCGGCATATGACCAGCTCAGATACCCCGCTCCGCCGGAAACGATCCCATCGGGAATGGCGCTTGCGGTTACCAGCGGTTTAACATTCTGCGGATTGTCGAGATCAAAGACGGCCAAGCCGCCTTCCGGTCGCAGGCAGTACCCGCGCCCCTTATGCGGCTGGGGCCAGCCATAGCAGACCCCGCTCTCGTCGGTTCCGTCGAGACGCAGGCGCATCACTTGGCGGCTGTTCGTGTCGTGTCGGCCCGGCTCCTGATAGTACAGCCAGCCCTCGTCCTCCACCAGCCGCTCCGGACAGGAGATGTCTGCCGAGACGTTCCAAGTTCGAATGGCGGCGATCCGACCGGTACGCAAATCCACCCGGAAAAGCTGGCAGATGGTTTTGTCTTCATTGCGGGCGGTAAAGTACGCACAGCCCTCACGAACCAAGAAGGTATACAGCGGGAAGGTTTTGGCCGGCAAGGGGGCGACAACGGTCTGATCCGTTCCGTCCAGCCTTTTTTTGACGACAGCCCCCTGCGCGATGGTATATATCCAGTCGCCCTCCACGGCGAACGCCGCGTTGTAGGCCTTCTCGCCCAAATCCTGAATTTGTGAACCGTTGAACCGGCAGCGGTAAATCCGGCTGGAGCAATCCCCGTCCGCCGAGAGATACAGCCAGTCCCCCTGCACGACCAGATTATCGGGAGAAACCCATTCTGTCTTTACCGCCCGATCCAGGGCGGCCTTGTTGACATGGTACACGGTGGAGGCATGGACAAAGAAATACCAGCTCCGGCTTTCCGCCATGCTGAAAACAGGCACCCCCAGAAATCCCAGGGGAACCTTCTGGGGATCCGGCGGGAGCTTGGCAGTCGTGGGCGAGGCGGAGGCGGTTCGTGTTTTGGAGGGGGCGGACGAGCGTATTGTTTCCACCGGTGAAGTCGCCGCGGACGTGGAAGAAAAGGGGGGCGATGCCGACACGGTCGTCCCCGACGAGGCGGAAGCGGTGGACGCCGTTTGCCACGCCAGTTCGGGCTGTGAGGGAACGTCTGTCGGCGGCTTGCCACATCCGGGCAGAATACCGCTGCAGAGAACGACCAGTGCCAATGCGACCAGGGAGCTTCGATTACGCATAGCATCTCCTCGTTTTCAATTGATTTTTGCTTATTTTATCTAATAATATAGCTATATACTTAAATAAAGTCAAGACTTTTTTGGCAATAAAAAGGCGGATGTGGGCAAATGTTCACCAAATGTGTGTCCGGTTGAACGGGGACAAGCCGCTTGGCGTATCGGGCAGGGTGCGCCGGGGGGGATGCCTCTTGTACAATCGCGGTCAATTGGGTATACTGGTAAAAACAGGCCGCCTAGGCGGCAGAGAATCGAGGACGTACATGAATTTTGAAGAACTGGGGCTGCCCGCCCCGCTGATCGCCGGGCTGGCCGCGCAGGGGATCACCGCCCCCACTCCCGTTCAGCAACGGGCCATCCCCCTGCTGCTGGAGGGGAAGGACGCACTTATCCAGTCGGAAACCGGGACGGGGAAAACCCTAGCCTATCTGCTACCCTTTCTGGCCCGGGCGGATCCCGACGGCCGGCTGCTGGTGCTGACCCCCACGCGGGAGCTGGCCATGCAGGTGCATCGGCAGGTGGAGTTGCTGGCAAAAAACGCGGGGCTGCCGGTAAAGAGCGTACCGGTGTTCGCGGACGTGAGCTTGGCCAATCAGGTGGAGCGACTGAAAAGCAAGCCCCGGATCGTGGTTGGCACCGCCACCCGGATGCTGGAGCTCATCCGCAAGAAAAAAATCCCCGCCCACCTGGCCAAGACCGTGGTGCTCGACGAGGTGGACAAGCTGCTGGACGACGCCAACCGGGCGGACGTGGAGGCAGTGCTCAAATGCTGCCTGCGGGACATCCAGGTGGTGATGGCGTCGGCCAGCGTGTCCCGGGAGATTCAAAAGCGGGCGGCACCGCTGGCCAAGGAGCCGGTGATCCTGCGCACCGCCCCCCGGTTCCGGATTCCTGAGACGGTGGAGCATATCCGGGTGGCCACCGGCAGCCGGGACAAGCTGGACGTGCTGACCGATCTGCTGCGGGTGCTCCGGCCCCGGCGGGCCATTGTGTTCATCAACACACCGGAGGAAATCAGCCGGGCGGCGGACAAGCTGCGCCGGGCGGGGCTGCAGGCTCAGAGCCTGTCCGGCTCCCAGAAAAAGCTGGAAAGGCAGCGGGCGCTGACCGCTTTCGCCGACGGGGAAACGCCGCTGCTGATCGCCTCGGATCTGGCGGCCCGCGGCCTGCATGTGGAGGGTGTGGACATGATTTTCCACGTCACCCTGCCGGAAAGCCCGCTGGACTATCTCCACCGGGCGGGACGCACAGGACGGGGGGCCTCCGGCCTGTCTGTCGTCCTGGCCAAGTTCCGGGAGCGGGCGCTGACCGGCCAATACGAACGGGCGCTGGATTTTCAGTTTATCGATAAGCAGCTGGACGGGGATAGGCGCCGCCTGCTGCCCGTGCCGGCGCCGGCGGGGAAAGAGACGTCCCCCCGCCGCTGATCGGGGACGAAACCCTGTCTTTTTTGCGATGGCTCCGCATATACTGTACCACGCGGGATTTGGACTTGCCGACAAGCCCAAGGCCCGGACAGGTTGAAAAGGAGCTGACGCACGATGAATACAGCCATCCGCCCGGAAGACATGGAGCGGTATCTGCGGGAAATGCGGGCCTTTGCTAAGCGGGCGGGCTACACGATTTCGCCGCCCTCACCGCCTGCTCCTCCGGCTGTCGAGGAGCCACCCGCTCCGCCGGCCACCGAAGAAGAACCCGCGCAGGAGCCGGACACGGCGCCCCGATATCCGGAGGCCCCTCTGGAGCAGGAGCGGGTCATGGACGAGAGCGGCGGGGAAGAGCCGGCCGCGCCGGAAGAGGAAGAGACGCCATGCGTCCCTTGTGAGGCGGCCGCGGAGGACGACGGGCTCTAATGAATCCGGACACAAAAAGCCACCCGGCCGAGAGGCCGGGTGGCTTTTTCACCGTAGTTATTTGTCGCCGTAGAGATTCATGCGGAACAAATCGGTTTCATCCTCCGGATTTTTGCAGATGACGCGGGCGGTGCCCACGTTGCCCCAGTCAATGGCGCTGGAGAGGGCCAGCAGCTGGGTCAAACGGCTTTTCAGGTTCAGCACGTCGCCGTCGGGAGTTTCCAGAAACACGTCGCCCTTCGCCTTGGAGGCGAACTGAATCAGTTTGTTAAAGTCAAAATCATGAATTTCAAAACCAGCCATGAGGAATCGTCTCCTTTCATAAGGTGCGGAAAAAACAGTATCCTTTAGCTTTTCCCACATGTATTATTATATACGGACGCCGCCCAACAATCAACAAGCAAAATGCCGAACTTTCCCAGTATAAGACGTGGAATTTGTACACGATATACATTATGTTAAAAGAATCCCATGCAAAACCTCCAATTGTCTGCTGCAAAATGGCTTTCACTGTGAAATCGATGAAAATCCCGGCGGTTTTTTACAAAGAATTCACAATTCGGATATTGACAGGCCGCCCGGGGAATGGTACATTATATGGTGTTAGCACTCGAGATAATAGAGTGCTAACCATTAGCAGAGTCAAGTGACCAAATGGGTTCCATCGGTAACGCCGGATAAGGAGGCGATGGCACATGGAACTGGGCGAACGCAAACAAAAGATACTGACCGCGATTATTGACTCGTACATCCAGACCGGCGAGCCTGTCGGCTCCAAGGCACTGGTGGAGATGCTGGGCAACGCGGTGTCCTCCGCCACCATCCGCAACGAGATGGCTGAGCTGGCCTCCTGGGGATACCTGGAGCAGCCGCACACATCGGCGGGGCGGATTCCCACCGCTAAGGCGTTCCGGCTGTATATCGACCATCTGATGCGCCGGCAGGCCCTCAGCGATGAGGATCAAAAGGATATTGACGACATGCTGGCCGGTTCGGCCGGCGATCCCGAGCGGCTGATCGGCGAGGCGTCCCAGGCGCTGGCCGAGAGCACCGGCTGCGCGGCGGTGTCCACCACCCCTTCCGAGCAGGGGGCGGTTATCCGCCGGATTGAAATCATGCGGGTGTCCTCCCGTTCGGCGGCGCTGCTGCTGATGACCGGCTCCGGCGTCCTGCGCAGCCGGGTGTGCCGGTTCGACGGCGACGTGGAAACCGACACGCTGCAGATGCTGTGCAACGTGCTGACGGAAAACTTCCTGGGTGCGCAGCTGACCGACATCGGAGTGCCGCAGGTGCAGAATCTGCTGATCTCCCTGGGAGATTACGGGCTGACCTGCGCGGCGGCGCTGACCGCGTTTTACGAGTTGGTGCAGGAATCGGCCGAGGCGGAGGTGCTGCTCACCGGGCAGCTCAACCTCTTGCAGCATCCCGATTACGAGCTGGAGCGGGCCCGGTCGCTGCTGGGTTTCCTGGCCCAGAGGGAACAGCTGATGGGCATGCTCGCCGCCCATCGGGGCGGCCTAAGGGTGGTGCTGGGCAGCGAGAGCCTGCGGCCCGAGCTGAACGGCTCTAGCATTATCGTCACCCGGTACAGCCTGGACGGGCGGGCAGACGGCTCCATCGGCCTCATCGGGCCCTTGCGCATGGATTACGCCGCCACCATCCCCCGCCTCGAGTATATAGCCAAGGCCGTGGGCCGGCTGCTGTCGGACATGTTCGGCGGCGAGCCGCCTAAAAAGGATTAAAGGAGGAGCCTATCCCATGGAACCCAACCAGACCGGCGAAACGCCGATAGAGGAGACCGTGCCCGAAACCGCGGAGGCGGAAATCCCGGAGGCGGCCGAGGAGGCCGCGCCGGCGGAGGAACCCCCCGCCGCCCCGGAGGAGGACGGCAAATCCGAAAAGGCGGACAAAAAGACGGAGAAATCCCGCAAAAAAGAGAAAAACGAAGCCATGGCCCTGAAGGCGGAAAACGAGCGCCTGGCCAAGGAACTGGCGGAGGCCAAGGACAGCTACCAGCGCATGCTCGCGGAGTACGCCAACTACAAGCGGCGCACCGAGCAGGAGAAGGAACGCCTGGGCGAGTTCACCAAGGCGGAGCTGCTCGGCAAGCTGCTGACCTCGCTCGACAACATGGAGCGGGCCATCGAGGCCCCGGCCGGCGACGATTACAAAACCGGCGTGGACATGGTGCTGCGGCAGTTCCGGGAGTTGCTTATGGGAATGGGCCTTGAGGAAATCGAGGCGGAAAACGCCCCGTTCAACCCGGAGGTGCACAACGCCGTCATGCGGGAGGACGCCGACGGCATCGAGCCCGAAACCGTCACCGCCGTGTTCCAGAAGGGCTATAAATACGGCGACCGGGTGCTGCGCCCGGCCATGGTCAAGGTGGCCAACTGATTTCGTTTGACGGCCCGGAGGCCCGGGCATACTCAATATATACGATGGATTGGATAAATGGAGGTAATAGACATGGCAAAGATTATCGGTATTGACTTAGGCACCACGAATTCCTGCGTGGCGGTTATCGAGGGCGGCGAGCCGGTCGTCATTCCCAACGCGGAAGGCGCCCGCACCACCCCTTCCGTCGTCGCCTTTAAGAAGGACGGCGAGCGCATCGTCGGCCGGGTGGCCAAGCAGCAGGCGGTTTCTAACCCGGATCGCACCATCGCGTCCATCAAGCGCGAAATGGGCACCGCTCACAAAGTGACGGTGGACGGCAAGGATTACACCCCTCAGGAAATTTCCGCGATGATTCTGTCCAAGCTTAAGCAGGACGCCGAGGCGTACCTGGGCGACAAGGTGGTGGAGGCGGTCATCACCGTCCCCGCGTATTTCACCGACGCACAGCGGCAGGCCACCAAGGACGCGGGCAAAATCGCGGGCATGGAGGTCAAGCGCATCATCAACGAGCCCACCGCCGCGGCTCTGGCCTACGGCATCGATAAGGAAACCGACCAGAAGATCATGGTGTACGACCTGGGCGGCGGCACCTTCGACGTGTCCATCATCGAGATGGGCGACGGCGTGCAGGAGGTGCTGGCCACGGCGGGCAACAACCGTCTGGGCGGCGACGATTTCGACCAGAAGATTGTCGACTGGATGGTCGCCGGCTTCAAGGCCGACACCGGCGTGGATCTCTCGGCTGACAAGATGGCCCTCCAGCGGCTGCGCGAGGCGGCGGAAAAGGCGAAAATCGAGCTGTCCGGCTCCACCACCAGCAGCATCAACCTGCCTTTCATCACCGCCGACGCCACCGGGCCGAAGCATCTGGATATGACCCTGTCCCGCGCGAAGTTCAACGAGCTGACCGCTTCCCTGGTGGACGCCACCATGGGCCCGGTCAAGCAGGCGCTGTCCGATAGCGGCCTGTCCGCTGGGCAGATCGATAAAGTGCTGCTGGTGGGCGGTTCCACCCGTATCCCGGCGGTGCAGGAAGCCATTCAGAAGTTCATGGGCAAGGAGCCCTTCAAGGGCATCAACCCCGACGAATGCGTGGCCATGGGCGCGGCCCTGCAGGGCGGCGTGCTGGGCGGCGAGGTCAAGGGCCTGCTGCTGCTGGACGTCACCCCCCTGTCCCTGGGCGTGGAGACCATGGGCGGCATCATGACCAAGGTCATTGACCGCAACACCACCATCCCCACCAAGAAGAGCCAGATTTTCTCCACCGCCGCCGACAACCAGCCGGAGGTGGAAGTGCACGTGCTCCAGGGCGAGCGGGAGTTCGCCAAGGACAACAAGTCTCTGGGTGTGTTCAAGCTGGACGGCATCGCCCCGGCCCGCCGCGGCGTTCCGCAGATTGAGGTGACCTTCGACATCGACGCCAACGGCATCGTCAACGTCAGCGCCAAGGATCTGGGCACCGGCCGTGAGCAGCACATCACCATCACCTCCAACACCAACATGTCCAAGGAGGACGTGGAGAGGGCGGTCCGCGAGGCGGAGGAGTACGCCGCCGAGGATAAGGCCAACCGCGAGAAAATCGAAGTGCGCAACGGCGCCGACCAGGCGGTTTATCAGTGCGAGAAATCCATCGAGGAGCTGGGTGACAAGCTGGACGCTTCCGACAAGGCGGAGCTGCAGGGCAAGATCGACGCGCTCAAGGAGACCCTGAAGGGCGACGATGTGGAGGCCATCAAGACGCAGCAGGAGGATCTGATGAAAGCCTTCTACGCCATTTCCGAGAAGATTTATAAGGCGAACGCGCCCGAAGGCGCGGCTCCCGGCCCGGACGCCCCCGCCGACGGGCAGGCGGCCGACGGCGGCGAGTATTACAGCGGCGACGTGCAGTAATCGAACAAACAGCGACAGGGGCTGATGCAGCGAATACCTGCGTCAGCCCCCCTTGCCGTGATACGGCGACTCTGCGACAGCATGGAGGATAGACCACAATGGCTGACAACAAGCGTGATTATTATGAGGTGCTGGGGATTTCCAAGGGTGCCTCGGACGATGAAATCAAAAAAGCCTACCGCCAGGCGGCCAAAAAATACCATCCCGATCTAAATCCCGGGGACAAGGAGGCGGAGGCACGCTTCAAGGAGGTCAACGAGGCCTACGAGGTGCTGTCCGACCCGGAGAAAAAGAGCCGGTATGACCAGTTTGGCCATGCGGGCGTGGACCCGAATTTCGGCGCGGGCGGTTACGGCGGCGCCGGATTCGACGGGATGGATTTCGATTTGGGGGATATTTTCTCCTCCTTCTTCGGCGGGGCCGGCGGCGGCCGGCGCGCCAATCCCAACGCCCCCCGGCGCGGCGGCGATGTGGCGGCCTCGGTGATTATCTCGTTTGAAGAGGCGGCCAAAGGCTGCAAAAAGCAGGTGTCGGTGCAGCTGACCAGCACCTGCGGCGACTGCGGAGGCAGCGGGGCGAAAAAGGGCTCGTCGGTCAAGACCTGTCCCAACTGCAACGGCTCCGGCCAGGAGCGGCGGCAGCAGCGCACCCCCATCGGGGTCATTCAGACCCAAACCACCTGCTCCCGCTGCCACGGCAAGGGAAAAATCGTCGAAAGCCCCTGCCCCACCTGCTCGGGAAGCGGGCAGGTGCGCAAGCCGGTGACCATCGGCATCAACATACCCGGCGGCATTGACGACGGGCAGGTCATCACCATCCGCGGCAAGGGCAACGCCGGCATCAACGGCGGCCCGGCGGGGGATTTGCAGATTCAGGTGTCGGTGCGGCCCCATCCGATTTTCGAACGGGATGGGTACGACATCTGGTGCGATTTGCCTCTGACCTTCGCCCAGGTGGCGCTGGGCGCGGAGGTGAGCGTTCCCACCCTGGACGGCAGCGTGCCTTACACCATCAAGGAGGGGACCCAGCCGGGCGATACCTTCCGGCTCAAGGGCAAGGGCTTCCCGTATATCAACGGGCGGGGCGCCGGCGACCAGGTGTTCCGGGTGGTGGTGGAGGTGCCGAAGAACCTCTCCAGCGAGCAGAAAAAGCTGCTGCGCAGCTTTGAGGAGGCCACCGGCGAGAAGAACTATCAGAAGCGCCGCTCCTTCTTTGACAAAATCAAGGACGCGTTCAATAACTAGTAAGAGGAAAAAAGCCGATGCGGCGTATGCTGCATCGGCTTTTTTGCGCTTGCGTCCGATAGGGGCAATATGACCCTATCGGGTTGAGCGTTGGTATGCGGGGTACCACCCCGTGGGCCGTTCGCGGCTGTGAGCCGCCCGCACCCCATCTTTCTTTTTCGTGCGTGAAAAAGAAAGATGGGGGAGAAAGAAAAAGCCTACTGGTACCTTTCCGGCGGCGTGAAAATGATTCACATCCTCGCGGCAACCCCTGTGTCGCTGCGGGCTTCGACCCTTTAGAGAAAAAATAGAAACTTTTAGCGTCTGCGTCCCCACAAGTACGCCCGCTAATAACCATGCGGCAGCCCGTTCTGCTTTCTACCAACCCCGCCTCGCGCCTGCGTGACCACACGTTGCGAAAGTCGGGCGACCAACTTCCCTGGGGCTGCATTGCATGAGGAGTACCAAAAGACAAGGGGGGATGCTCTGCCCCTGCCGGTCTCGTCGGCTTAGGCCGCCGAGCCCATACGAAATCCATAGGAAGGAAACCAGAGGCGGGAGTTTATCCTGGTTTCCACCTCATCCGGCGTCCGGCCCCGCCGGACGTCGCCATTTGTCTGCCGCGGACGTCCCCCTTTTGTTCCCCGCCAGGCGGGAAATCACCTCGAGGGAAAGGCTTTCGCTCGCCACAGGCTGGCGGGTATGGGCGAGAGGGAGCGCTGTCTCGCGGGCGAGCGATGCTCGCCCCTACAAAGCCGCCACGCAAGATAGCCGCGGGATTCTGAGAACCATCCATTTCGATGGATAGGGCTCAGCGTCGTAAGACGGTGAGACCACACTCGCTTGTATAATTTGGGTGATCGCTCAAGTATACTAACGCGCGTCAGCGCGCTCGAAGCGGGCGCGTCTGTTGGCCGGCTTTTTCTTTTCTCCCCCCTCTTTTCTTTATTTATACCTTTTTGGGGGGATGAAGAACGGGGTGACACCCCGTTCTTCTAGTGGGGGGTCTCCCCCCCACGGCGGGCGCGGCTTAGGCGCGAGAGGAGTACGGGGTTCTGCCCCGCATACCAACGCAACCCCGATAGGACTAATAAAACCGCTTAGCCGTACCTTTTGGCAATCGTTTTTACGCAAGCGAGGCACATGTTTACGCCTTCATAGCTGACAAGATCCCGGGCTTCTCCGCAGAAGATGCAGAAGGGCGCGTATTTTCTCAAGATGATCTCGTTGTTATCGGTGAATATCTGCAATGCCGCGCCATCCTCCAAATCCAGATGCCGCCGCAGCTCCACTGGAATGACGAGCCGCCCTAGCTCGTCCATTTTCCGTACAATTCCCGTTGCCTGCATAGGCTCACTGCCTTTCCTTCGTTTAGTATCGTAAAGTAATAATACATAAAATTTCCAAAAAAGTCAATGTTGCTTAATTTTAAAATATAAATTGAAGCAATACTTATTTTATAAAGAGTATACTATTAAAAAACGAGGGAGGTGGGACTATGGCTATGAAAACAAAATTAGTAACCTTGGGTTCCCGCCTAAAATATCATCGCAAAAAGAATCAGTTAACTCAAAAAGTCGTTGCGGAATTGATCGGGGTTTCATCATCGGCAATTTCTCAATATGAAAAAGGGTCCATAGAACCGGATTTGGCAATATTACGTAAACTGGCGACAATTTATAAAGTATCTGCGGACACGCTTTTAGATATTGATTTACCGGATGCTCCCCTTAACCGAAATGATGTTAAGAAAGAATTGGCTGTTGCGGCATCTGCGTTGAGAAAGGCAACCGTGGCACTGGAAAACCTTGAATCCCTCCTCGATAAACTGTAAACCCCGCGGCCGGATGCACCGGCGGCGGGGTTTTGTTGTCTACCTGTCCAGTTTCCTTCGACAGACAGCCCCAAAATTCCACTTGATATTCCCAAGGGGGGTATGCTACAATTAAAGACAAATTAAAAAATCAAGGAGGAAAAATCGTGGTAAATGCGAATGCCGGCGAGAAGTTCCTGAAGGAAGGCCTCACCTTTGACGATGTGCTGCTGATCCCCGCCAAGTCGGACGTGCTGCCCAAAGACATCGCGGTGAACACCCGCCTGACCAAGTATATCACCCTGAACACGCCGCTGATGACGGCGGCCATGGACACGGTGACCGAGGCCCGCATGGCCATCGCCATGGCCCGCGAGGGCGGCATCGGCGTGATTCACAAGAATATGTCCATCGAGGCCCAGGCCGATCAGGTGGACAGGGTCAAGCGCTCCGAAAACGGCGTTATCGTCAACCCGTTTTTCCTCTCTCCCGATCACATCGTGGCCGACGCCAACGAGCTGATGGGCAAATACAAGATTTCCGGCGTGCCGATCTGCCGCGATGGCAAGCTGGTGGGCATTCTGACCAACCGGGACATGCGCTTCCTTTCCGACTTCACCCAGCGCATTGAGGAGGTCATGACCAAGGAGAACCTGGTCACCGCCCCGGTGGGCACCACCATGGAGCAGGCGCAGGAAATCCTGCGGCAGCACCGCATTGAAAAGCTGCCCATCGTGGACGACAACGGTTATCTCAAGGGCCTCATCACCATCAAGGACATCGAGAAGGCGGTCAAGTATCCCCTGTCCGCCAGGGACAAGGACGGCCGTTTGCTCTGCGCCGCGGCCATCGGCGCCACCTCCGACGTGCTGGACAGGGCTTCCGCCCTGGTGGAAGCCCAGGTGGACGCGCTGGTTCTCGACTCGGCCCACGGGCACAGCCAGAACATTCTGAAGGCGGTATCCAAGGTCAAGGCCGCATACCCGAACGTGTCCCTCATCGCGGGGAACATCGCCACCGCGGCGGCGGCGGAGGCCCTCATCGACGCGGGCGCCGACGCCATCAAGGTGGGCATCGGCCCCGGCTCCATCTGCACCACCCGCGTGGTGGCGGGCATCGGCGTGCCGCAGATCACGGCGGTGTACGACGCGGCCTGCGCGGCGGCCCGCTACGGCATCCCGGTGATTGCGGACGGCGGCGTCAAGTATTCCGGCGATTTGGTCAAGGCCATCGCCGCCGGGGCGGACGTGATCATGATCGGCTCCCTGGTGGCCGGCTGCGAGGAATCCCCCGGCGCGACGGAGATTTATCAGGGCCGTCAGTTCAAGGTCTACCGCGGCATGGGCAGCCTGGGCGCCATGTCCCAGGGCAGCAAGGATCGGTATTTCCAGGAGGACAACAAGAAGCTGGTTCCCGAAGGGGTGGAGGGCCGGGTGCCCTACAAGGGCCTGGTGTCCGAAACGGTGTATCAGCTCATGGGCGGCCTGCGGGCCGGCATGGGGTATTGCGGCTGCGCCACCATCCAGGATTTGCAGCAGAAGGGCCAGTTCATCCGGATCACCGGCGCGGGCCTGAAGGAAAGCCATCCCCACGATATCCACATCACCAAGGAAGCCCCCAACTATTCCATCAGCCAATAAAATAATGTATAAGAAATCCCCCGGAAGCAACGCTTCCGGGGGATTTTTGAAGCTCTCAGGACTCGGGGCTCTCCATTTTCTTCCGGGCAATGCGCACGGAGCGTTTTTCCTTGCGGGAAGCCTGCTGTGCCTGTTCCTCCTGCGGGAGGCCCAGCGTGCTTTCCCCATCCTTGAACAGGGGCGCGCCGGACAGGTCGAACCGGGCCTTGCCATCGGCGACCAGCCGCGCCTGCTCCTGCTTGGCGACGATGCGATCGCAGATAAAGGCGGGCACCATCAGCAGCGGCACGAGAGCCGGGCTCATATGACGGTAGATCATCTTGAAGGTGTTCAGGCCGGTGTCGCCGCCGGAGGCGCTGATCTGGGCGGGGAAGGCCCGCATCAGGTCGAAAGCGATGAGCACGGCCGCCAGCCCCGCCACAGCCGCCACAATCAGCCCGATAAACGGCCGCTTGCGCAGGCAGATGAACAGGATGACGCCGACGACCAGCAGGCTGGTCATGGCGATCATGGGCCACAGGGCGTACACCTTATCCGCCTTGCCGGCCTCGAGCGCGGTGGCGTTGTTCTGGCCGATGCCGAACATGGCGAGCACCTGGAAAAACGTGCTGATCACCAGGACGGTCCACATCAGAATCTTACATGTCAGGGATGTTGCGCGCAAAGGGCATACCTCCAGTATCCCGAATCGGGTTCGATACGTTCAATCCTCAGTATACCACAAATATCCGCGAATTCAACCGGGAATTTTCGCTTTTTCCACAAGATTATTTCCGCAGCAGGGTTTCTTCCGGAACGGCCGGCTCCGCCGGGTCTTTCACCGCTTTGGCTTTCCACAATTGGGGACGGCTGAAAAACCGCACGTCCATGACGATGTGGCGCATGTCCCCACACACGGGGCAGAGCTGCTCATAGGGGTGGTACACACAATCCTGACGGCGCAGCCGGATGCGCAGCGTACGGTTCAGGCAGCGCCGGCACATGCCGCCGCCCAGGTATTGTTTAAACATGTTGTAGCGCATCTTGTGCGTCCCCTTATGGCAAATTTTATCCATTTTGTAGAGCCTAAAAAGGCTGCCTGATATTTTCTGGTTTAATTATACAACAAGAACCGGTGCCGTGCAAATAGAAAATCGTCGGATAGATCTATATCTAATAAATAAACAGGCCGTTTCCCCCGAGAGAGAAACGGCCTGCGGAAAAGAGCGGTATCAGGATTCGAAAAATTTGCTGTGGACGGCGGCGACGGCGCGGTCGGCATCGTCGGAGGCGATGAGCACGGAGACCTTGATTTCGCTGGTGGAAATCATCTGGATGTTGACATTGGCGTCGGCCAGGGCCTCGAACATGCTGGCGGCCACGCCCTCGTGGGTTTCCATCCCGGCGCCCACCACCGAGATTTTGGTCACGCCGGTGTCGTAGGAAATGCTTCTGGCCCCCACCTTATCGCAGTATTCCTGCAGGGATGCCACGGCGTCGTCGCCCTTATCGGCGGGGACGGTGAAGGTGATGTCCTTGGTGCCGTCGCGGCCCACCGACTGGAGGATAATGTCCACATTGATGTGGGCTTTTGCCACACGGGAGAAAATTTTGAAGGCAATACCGGGTTCGTCCGGCAGGCCGACGATCATCACGCGGGCCACATTGGCGTCCTTCGCCACACTTTTAATCAGCATTTGTTCCATTTTCGCAGCCTCCTTGACTTTGGTGCCGGGCACCCGTTTCAAGCTGGAGAGCACTTCCAGCTCCACATTGTATTTTTTTGCCATTTCCACCGACCGGTTGTTGAGCACCTGGGCGCCCAGCGTGGCCAGCTCCAGCATTTCGTCGTAGGTGATTTCCTTCAGCTTGATGGCACCGGGGATCTTGCGGGGATCGGCGGTGTAGACGCCTTCCACATCGGTGAAAATCTGGCACAAATCGGCCTGCATGGAGGCGGCGATGGCCACGGCGCTGGTATCGGATCCGCCCCGGCCCAGGGTGGTGATGTCGTCAAAGCGGTTCAGCCCCTGGAAGCCCGCCACCACGACGATCCGCTTTTTGTCCAGCGCCGTGCGGATCCGCTCGGTGTTCACCCGCTTGATGCGGGCGGCGGAGTAGGTGGAGTTGGTCTGGAACCCGGCCTGCCAGCCGAGCAGAGACACCACCGGGAAGCCCAGCTTTTCGATGGCCATGGCCAGCAGGGAGATGGAAATCTGCTCCCCGGCGGCCAGCAGCATATCCATTTCCCGCTTGCTGCCGCCCGGATTGATTTCCTTGGCTTTTTCAATGAGATCGTCGGTGGTGTCGCCTTGAGCGGACACCACCACCACCACGTCGTTGCCCGCCTTATAGGTATCGGTGACGATCTGCGCGACGTTGAAGACCCTCTCGGCATTGGCGACGGAGCTGCCGCCGAACTTCTGCACTACCAGCATACTTAGTTAACCTCCGGTTCAGATTGTGTCGACTCGATAGGACTGGGGACGCCGAATTCCACCATGGCCCCCCGGCTGTCGCAGCCGAAGACCTCCACCCGCCAGCCGGTCAGCCCCGCCTCATGCAGGGCGGCGGCCGCCTGGGGGACAAAGGCGTCGTTGCCGCCTTCGATAATGGCCAGAATGGAGGGCCCGGCCCCGCTGATGGCCACCGCGTAGGCCCCCAGGCTGTAGGCGGTGTAAAACACCTGTTCCGCCCCCGGAATGAGGGGGAACCGGTAGGGCTGATGCAGCCGATCCTGCACCGCCACCCGCAGGTTGTCGAGGCTTCCCGACCAGAGGGAGGCGGTCATCAGGGCGGCGCGGGACAGGTTATAAACCGCGTCCTGCCGGGAAATTTCGGTCGGCAGGGCGGCGCGGGCCACCTCGGTTTTTAGCTCAAAATCCGGGATGAACAGCGCGAAGCGGATCCGCTCGGACACCGGCACGGACACGGTGTGCACCCGTCCGCCGTCCATCACCGAGGTGACCAGCCCGCCCAGCATGGCGGGGGCGATATTGTCCGGATGGCCCTCCAGCTCCGCCGCCAGATCGCACAGGTCAGCGGGGGAGACGGGGCTGCCCATCAGGGTGTTGGCCCCCAGCAGGCCCGCCACCAGGCAGGCGGAGGAGCTGCCCAGCCCCCGGGTCATGGGAATGTTGCTTTCCTGCAGGATCCGCAGCCCCCGGAAGGGGTGGCCGCACCGCTCGTACAGGCGGCGGGCGGTGGCGTAAATCATGTTGGTTTCGTCGGTGGGGATGGCGGCGCCGTCGGTGGCCGCGATGTGGCAGCCGTCGGCTTCCTCCATCCACACCCGGTTATACAGCGTCAGGGCCAGGCCCAGGGCGTCGAACCCGGCTCCCAGGTTGGCGCTGGAGGCCGGTACGGTAATTCTCAGCATGGCAACCCTTCCCGCCTTACAGCTCCGCGACCCGCAGGCGGCTGAGAAGAGTCATGTTCTGCAGGGAGGCCAGCTTGGCATCCAGTTCCACCTCGGTCATGGAGGGGGTGACGAAGGCCAGCTGATCGGCCGGCGCGTGGGGCGCGCTGACGAAGGACACTTCGCCGAACACGGCGTTGACCTGCGCGAGGGCGGCGTGGGTCTCCGGGCAGCGGAAGCGCACCAGGGCGCTGACCGCGTTTTCCTTCCAGTCGCAGACGTAGCCTTCCGCGCCCCGTTCCCAGAACAAATATTTGCGCGCGCCCAGGTGCTTGACCTCGTCAATGACGTCCGCCACCACGGCGCTGGCGGTGGGCAGCTTGCCCGCGCCCCGGCCGTAGAACACCACGTCGCCGATGGCGTCGCCCCGCACCATGATGCCGTTGAATACGTCGTTGACATCGGCCAGCAGGCTGGCCGCGGGCAGAATCATGGGGGCGACCAGGCCGCTCACACGGCCGTCCTGAAGCCGGGACACCCGGCCGATGAGCTTGATAACCCCGCCGTAGGCTTCGGCGAATTTCACGTCGTCCAGGGTGATGTTCCCGATGCCCTCGGTGTGGATCTGCTCGGGATAAACGTGCTTGCCGAAGGCCAGGGAGGCCAGGATGCAGATCTTGCGGCAGGCGTCGTGGCCGTCCACGTCGGCGGAGGGGTTCCGCTCGGCGTAGCCCAGCTTCTGGGCCAGGGCCAGGGCGTCCTCAAAGGACATGTGGTCCTCGATCATGCGGGTGAGCATGAAGTTGGTGGTGCCGTTGAGGATGCCCGCGATTTCGTACACCTCGTTGGCGGCCAGGCATTGGTCGATGGGACGGAGGATCGGGATGCCGCCGCCCACGCTTGCCTCAAACAGGAAGTTAAGGTTGTTGTTTTTCGCAATTTCCAGCAGCTCGTCGCCCTTGGCGGCCACCAGCTCCTTGTTGGAGGTGACGACGTTCTTCCCCGCGAGCAGGCAGCTCTTCACGAAATCGTAGGCCGGGTGGAGACCGCCCATGGTTTCCACCACGATGCGGATATCCGGATCGTTCAGAATGTCGTCAAACTCCTTGGTGAACTTGTCGGCATAGGGCAGGTCGGGAAACTCCCGCAAATCCAGAATCCGCCGGATTTCGATGGGTTCGCCCGCCTTGTGGGCGATGCTGTCCGCGTTTTTGCGCAGCACCTCCGCCACGCCGGAACCCACCACGCCGTGACCCAAAATCGCTACATAAACCATGCTGATGACCATCCTTTTCTAAAAGGCGTCGCCGCCTATCTGATATATAGCTGACAAGGGGATGCCGTCCCCCGTGCACAAACCGGCTGTCACGCGCCCGGCATATCCAGCCGCAGCCCGGTAATGCCCTCGCCCGTCAGGCGGGTGATCCGCTCCACCCCCGGCAGGGCGCCCAGGGTGCGGACAAACCCGTCCACCGGCATCGCCAGCCGGTCGGTGCGGGCCGAAATGGACACCGAGGCCACGCCGCCCGCCGGGATGTTCTGGTTGACCGTCAGGATGTTGGCCCCCGCGTCGGCAAACGCCGCCAGCAGGGCGGACAGCACGCCCGGATTGTCCTGCAGAATCAGGTGAACCGTGACGATTCCCCCGCTTTTTCCGGCGTCGTAGCTGAACACCGCGTCCCGATACTTGTAAAACGCCGTGCGGGAAATGCCGGCCAGCCGGGCGGCCTGCGCCGCCGTGGACGCCCGCCCGGAACGCAGCAAATCCTTGGCTTCCACCACCTTGGCGAACACCTCGGGCAGCACGGATTCGTCCACCAGGAGAAACCGCGGGTCGTTGTCCGTTTGTTGTGGCATAGGCGGCCGCATCCTTTCGACTGTGTAATCAGGTGGCGCACATGTGTTCCGCTGTGAAATACACTATAGCATTGTATGCGTCCGGTTTCAAGGGGGTACATGTCCGAAATCGGGGAAAAAATCGAGGAAAATGAAAGGGAGATGCGATTATCTCCCGATTGCTCCGGTTTTCTCGCAATGACGCATTTCTGCGTTTTGCACCATCCCGCCCGTTCCGGCGCCGGTTTCTTGGTGCAAATGCCGCAATCTTTCCTTTTGACCAGAAGTGTGCTATGATACCTCTTATACACAGTACGGGAGGCATGCAGCTTTGTCGGAGAATCAACGGCCGTTTACCTCGGCCATCCTTGTGGCTGCGGGCGGCTCCACCCGGATGGGCGTGCCCAAGCAGACCATTCCCTTGTGCGGCATTCCGGTCATCGTCCGCACCCTGCTCGCCTTTGAGGCGGCGCAGCGGGTGGACGAGATCCTGCTGGTGACCCGGGAGGAGGATGTGGAAGCCTTTGCCCGCCTCTGCCAAGACTACGGAGCGGCCAAGGTGCGCCGCGTGCTGCCGGGCGGGGAAACCCGCCAGCAGTCGGTGGCCCGCGGGGTGGCCGCCGCCGATGCCGGCGCCGCGTATCTGGCCATTCATGACGGGGCGCGCCCCCTCGTGCGCCCGGCGGTCATCGACGGCGTGATTGCCGCGGCCATGGAATGGGGCGGCGCGGCGGCCGGGGTGCCGGTCAAGGACACTGTCAAAGTGGCCGACGAGGCCGGCTTTATCGTTTCCACCCCCGACAGGCGGCGGCTGTGGAACGTACAGACGCCCCAGGTGTTTGAAAAGGAGACCTATTTGCGGGCCCTGCGGCAGGCGCAGGCCGAGGGCCTGGAATTCACCGACGACTGCCAGCTGGTGGAACGGCTGGGCTGTCCTGTGCGTCTGTGGGAGGCGGACTACGCCAATATCAAGATCACCACCCCGGAGGACGTGACCTTCGCGGAAGGCATCCTCCGGCAGAGAAAGGAATGAGATAAATATGCGAATCGGTCATGGATACGACGTGCACCGGCTGGTCGAGGGCCGCCGTCTGATTTTGGGCGGGGTGGAAATCCCCTATGAAAAGGGCCTACTGGGGCATTCGGACGCGGATGTGCTGGCCCACGCGGTGGCGGACGCCCTGCTGGGGGCGGCCGCTCTGGGGGATATCGGGGGGATGTTCCCCGATACCGATCCGGCGTTTCTGGACGCCGACAGCCTGGTGCTGCTCCGCCGCGTGACGGTGGCGGTGGAAGCCGCGGGCTTCCGGATCGAGAACATCGACGCCACCGTGCTGGCCCAGAAGCCCAAGCTCAAGGACTATATCCCCGCCATGCGGGAGAAGCTGGCCGCCGCCTGCGGCTTGAACGTGGAGCAGGTCAGTGTCAAGGCCACCACCGAGGAGGGGCTGGGCTTTACCGGCGCCGGGGAGGGCATGGCCGCCCACGCCGTCTGCTTATTGGAAGCGCGGGGGGAATCCGCATGACCTGCGCCGAAGCCCTGCAATATATAGAGGAATTAAAACCGGGCGGCATGAAGCTGGGGCTGGACCGGATGCGCCGGGGACTGGAGCTGCTGGGGCATCCCGAGCGGCGCCTGCGGGTGGTCCACGTGGCGGGCACCAACGGCAAGGGTTCCACCGCCCGGATGGTGCAGGCCATCGCCACGGCGGCGGGATATGCCACCGGCCTGTTTTCCTCCCCGGCCGTCACCGGCCTGCGGGAGACCATCACCGTGGATGGGGAGGCCATCCCGGAGGCGGCTTTCGCCGGATGGGTGGACAGGCTTCGCGCTTTACAGAGCGATATGGGGGAGGCGGGGGGCCTTTCGGAATTCGAGCTGACCACCCTGCTGGCGCTGGCCTGGTTTGCCGAGAGAAACACGGATCTCTGCGTGATAGAATGCGGCATGGGCGGCCGGGAGGACGCCACCAATGTGTTCGACGCCCCTCTGGCGGCGGTAATCACCCCGGTGGCCCTGGATCACACCGCCTGGCTGGGCGGCACGGCAGAGGAAATCGCGGCCCACAAATGCGGCATCATCAAGGCCCCCTGCGGGGTGGTGACCGCGCCGGATCAGGATCCCGACGCCCTGGCCGTCATCTGGGAGACCGCCGCCCGGCAGGGGTTGACCGTCCGGCAGCCCGGCACCGGGGCGGCCCCCCTTCTGGAAGCGTCGCTGGGCCGGACGGTTTTCGCCTATGGGGAGAAGCGCTATACCCTGCCCCTGACCGGGGCGTTTCAGCGGGACAACGCCCTGACGGCGCTGGAAACGGTGGACTGCCTGAGGGACAAGGGCTATACCTTTACAGAAGAAGCGGTTGCGGCGGGGCTGGCCGGTGCCTATCTGCCCTGCAGGCAGGAGGTGCTGCGGCCGGATCCGCTGGTGTTGGCGGACGGGGCTCACAACCCGCACGGGGTGGCGGCCCTGGCGGACACCCTGCGGCGGCACCGGCCGCAGGGCGGGCTGACCATGGTGATTGGGATGCTGGGGGACAAGGACACGGCCGCCTGCGCCGCCCTGCTGGCCCCCTTGTGCGCCCATATCGTCTGCTGCGCCCCGGCCAACGCCCGGGCGCTGCCCGCCGAGGAACTGGCGGAGCAGCTGCGCCCCGGCTGCGGGGATGTCCGCACGGCCGGCAGCCCGCGCCAGGCTCTCCGGCTGGCGGAGGAGCTGGCCCACGGCGGCGATCTGCTGGTCGCGGGCTCCTTCTTCCTAGCGGCGGAGCTGCGGCCTCTTCTGCTGCTGGACATGCGGGAGGGACGCCTGTCCTAGTACGGAGAGGATAATGGTAAATACGCGCGGTATATCCATTCAGAATATATACGAATAGTTGCTAAATTTCGCGGGAAAGAGACAAAATAAGACGGCGGGATTCTCAGGAATCCGCAGAGAAAAACTCCTATCATGTTGGATAGGAGTTTTTTTGTTGCGCATACTAATGCGGTGTATCCTTTTTCTGGACGCCGCAGGGATAGGGAAAGGAAAGGAAGAACCATGGGGATTCGTATGCAACCGGAAGGGGACAAGCTAACCGTCTTCCTGTTGGGCGAGCTGGATCATCATGCCGCCAGGGATGTGCGGGACAGGATCGACGCCGAGCTGGAACGGGGAAAATACAGGACGCTTACGCTGGATTTCAGCAGCCTGTCCTTCATGGACAGCTCGGGGATCGGCCTGATCATGGGGCGGTACCGGCTGATGAAAGCCATGGGGGGCGCGATGCAGGTGGCGGGCGCCTCCGAGAGGATGGATAAGGTCATGCGGCTGGCGGGGCTCGAAAAATTGGGGATCCTGCAGGCACAGAGCGCGGAAAGGAAGGAATCAACCAATGAAGCCAAATAATGAGATGAAATTATCGTTTCCCAGCCGTTCGGCCAACGAAGGCTTTGCCCGCGCGGCGGTGGCGGCCTTTGTGGCGCAGCTGGATCCCGCGGTGGACGAGCTGGCGGACATCCGCACCGCCGTGTCCGAGGCGGTTACCAATTGCATTGTGCATGCGTATCCCGACGCGATCGGGGAAATTATCCTGCAGGCGCGGTTGTATCCGGAAGGGAGGGTGGTGATTAAAATCCGGGACAGGGGGTGCGGCATCGAGGATATCCGACAGGCCATGGAGCCCCTGTTCACCACCGGTGGGGAAGAGCGCTCCGGACTGGGCTTCTCGGTGATGGAGAGCTTTTCGGACAAGCTGAGGGTGACCTCCCGCAAGGGCAAGGGGACGGTGGTGACTCTCGAGAAATACATAGCGCCCCGCGAACGGCAGGCGAAGACCAATTGAATGACAGGGAAGAATGGATCTGCGCTAACATCGGGCTGGTACATGCCTGCGCCAAGCGGTTCACCGGCCGGGGAATGGAGTACGACGACCTGTTTCAGGCCGGCTGTATGGGGCTGGTCAAGGCGGCGGACGGCTTCGATGAAAGCCGGGGACTGAAATTCTCTACCTATGCCGTGCCGGTGATTCTGGGGGAGATGCGGCGGCTGTTCCGGGACGGGGGTACGGTCAAGGTGAGCCGCTCCCTCAAAGAGCTGGCCCTGCGGGCCACACGGGAAAGGGAGGGCTATATTCACCGCGAGGGGAGGGAGCCCACCATCGGCGAGCTGGCGGATTTGCTGGGAGTGGACGCCGAGCAGGCCGCCGAGGCCCTCGGAGCGTCGCTGCCGCCCCTTTCCCTGACCCGGGCGGGGGAGGAGGACGACGGCGATCAAATCGACGTCCCCGTTTCCCCGCCGGAGGAAAGCATCACCGATCATCTGGCCCTCCAGCAGGTGCTGGGGGAGTTGGATCCCCGGGATCGGGCTCTCATCGTGCTGCGGTATCTCAATCGGCATACCCAGCAGGCCACGGCGGACAAGCTGGGGATGACCCAGGTGCAGGTGTCCCGCCGGGAGCGGGTGATCCTCGAGCAGATGCGGAAGAAGCTGATTAGCTAACCGCCCGGGGCGGGTAATAGAAAAGGAAAGGGCCGATTCGCCCGAAACCACAGAGGCGCTGCCATCCGGCGGCGCCTCTGCGGTTTATAAGGGGCCGCTAGTACACGGGGCTGAGCCCCGCGAAAGCAGCCGCGTTCGCCACGGTGATTTTCTCGTCGAGATGATCGGTTACATACTCCTTAATCCGCCGAATATGGGAGTTGCTCTCTTGGGGCTCCTTAGGAAAGCCAAAGAGAATCCATAGAAAAATCCCCACGCTCTTGAGGAGATCCAGCTGTCCGGTCAGCCATTCCCGATGGAATTCGTCCAGCAGCCGAATATGCGGGATATGGGTATACGCGGTTACCGGCCGCAGCCGGACATGTTCGTTCTCTGGAAGGGTAAAGTTGAAGGCCACGCATTCCATTCCGGCGGTCTGCGCGCTGCGACAGGATATCGACCAGTTCTGGAGGGACGAGGCGCGCGCCCATGAGGACAACTGCTTCTCCAAGGACGCGCCCCAGGTGGCGCTGGGCGTCTATAGGAGAGACGAATGCGTGTTCGCACAGCTGGGGGAGGAAGAGGAGCCCTGGGCCACACCCCGCTGGAACGCCGTGTCGAACTTAATAAGAGGTACAAGGATAAGGTGGAAAAATTGTGGGCCGCCGGCTGCTGGGTAGCGTGTCCACCCCGGAGGAACTGGAAAAGCTGCTGGATCGCATCGACCGGATGGCTCTGCGCTCGTTTGTCCTTAGGATTCCCGGTCAGTCGCCTGATTGCGGTGGATATGATGGAGGACGGCGAGATAGAAGAAAGATGAAACGGCGGAACTGGAATTCCGCGGCTTTGAAATCAGGCCCCTGCATATTCTTCCTTGAGGCCGGCGGCCAGGGCGGATGCACGTCCGTCTGGCCAGCTGCGGGAGGGGGAACAAACGCCGCGCCTGGATAAACGGCTAGATTTTGCAGCGGCTGTGGATTGGATTTTATATATTCCGTGGGAAAGCCAAAAAAGTTTACCAGTCTCCAAAAACCTCTTGACATTTGATAGAACACCCGCTATAATAATGTACGTCGCTTGAGAGGGCAACTAATTAAGCTGACCGCAAAAATGGCGATTAGGGTATTTGCGCTGATGCATTTCAGCTGGCCCCGTCCTCGGTATTACGTTTCTTGACCGTGTAAAAATTCTAAGGAACACGATATGCGGATATGGCGGAATTGGCAGACGCGTTAGATTCAGGTTCTAATGATCGCAAGGTCGTGGAGGTTCAAGTCCTCTTATCCGCACCATGATGAACGACGGTATGAGATCTGAACATTTCTTTTGGAATGTCTAAGTTTCATACCGTCGTCGTTTATGCTGAAACCTAGTATTCATGCGGGTTTCGGCATTTTTGGTTTGTGTAATTGGCGTTGCAGATCAGATATGCAAACACTCAAAAATTACCGCATAAAACGGCGAAAAACAGCTTTTGAACCCTCATGTCTATTTTTCTTGAAAGAAAATGAACACCGCTACTGTAAATACGACAAAATCTGGTTTCCGTTAAATTGTATCAATCCTTGCGCTTTTAGACATGATTGGGTGACAAAAAAGATGTCACCCAATTTTTTCTAGTATTCATGCGGGTTTGCGGGCTTTTTGGAGGAAAAACCGGGGAACCGTTTCACCGTAGATGTCCAAAGAGTCCCGCGCCACTCAAAGCAGGAAAAGCGGAGTTTCCGCCTGATTCGTTCAGGTTGGAAGCTCCATTTTTGTTTATTCGGATTTTTCTGCGCCGGAGAGACGTGGTATGGTTTTATTTGATTTGGGAAATATGCGAACCGTCGGCTGAATCGCAAACAAAACGATCCAAGATTATTTAACTTGTGTCTAACGCAACATGGCTTAAGCGTTAACATGGTATGGTTTAAAATAATAGGGCAACAAGAAATAGAGAGGATCGATGGTATGCGAAGTAGACGAGAATGGATACGAAAAGCGCTGCTTACGGTTATGGCGGCGCTGTGCTGCGCCTGGGGGGCTTCCGCTTTGGCGGCCGGCAACCCGGTACAGGTAACGGCGGGGCTCAGCGGGAACACCGTGTCTGTCACAGGCTCTGTACAAGAAGGAAATACGGCAAGAATTGGCGTCCTACTCCTGGAAAAAAGGGCGAACCTGGATGAACCGAGCCCCGCCGATATCGTGTATGCCAACGAATATGAGCTGGGAGCGGAAAAGACGTTTTCCTTTCAGGCGGTGTTGCCGAAGGCGGATTTGCAGCAATATGTGCTGAAAATCGGCGGAGAGAACGGCCTGCTCTATCAAAGGGTGCTGGACGGCAGTGAAATCCCGGATACTCCGGATACAACCACCAGCGCCTCCTCCACCGTCCCGACCACAGGTTCCGATGCACAGGAGACAAGCGGTTCCTCGGTCACCAGCGGAACGTCGGCCGGCACGCAGCCTTCCGGAACCGATCCCGACACGGGCGTGCCTTCGAGCCCTTCTGCTCCCGACGGCAGCGGGGACAGCGCCCAAACGGGGGATACGTACCCGATTGTCTGGGGCGTCGCGGCCGTGGCTGCGCTGCTCGTCCTGGGAACGGTCGTCATCCTGAAGAAAAAGGAGGAAAACCGGCATGCGTAATTCCATAAAAAGAACAGCGGCCGTTGTTTTAGCGGCTGTCCAGATAGCCGCTGTGCTGCCCTTCCAGGCATTGGCACAGGAGATGGATTTATCCAACAGCGGCAGCAAAACGACCTATATGGGGAAAACCCTTTACACGGGGCAGGTACACTCCCATACCTCCCTCAGCGACGGTGAGAAACTGCCGGAGGATGCGTATGAGCATGTCCGGGAAAACACGACGCTGGATTTTTTCGGCGTGACGGATCACGACGTCTGCCTGGACTACCGCAACGGGGACGATTATCTGACCGATGTGAACGACGCCTTGTCGGACGACTGGCGTTTCCTGCACGAAACAGCCGATCGGTATAATCAGGACGGGGGATTCGTCGCCATCGCCGGCGAGGAGATCACCTGGTATGACCAGAGCGGCCATATGAATCTGTTCAATACCGACTGGAAGGTGACCGCCTTCGCCAAAACGCGCTGGGATTGGGTTGGAAGCGGCGATGTGAAGTACGATCTTCCCACCTTCTACGCCAGATTGGCGCAGGATCCGGAGGCCATTGCCCAGTTTAACCACCCCAATCCCACGGGGAAGGGCGATTTCTGGAGCTTTACGCATTATAACAAAGAGGTAGATGCCCAGCTGAACCTGTTCGAGTACAAGGTGGCCGCGTATCTCCCCACCTTCCAGAACTGCCTGGACGCGGGGTGGCATGTCAGCCCCACCTGGAACGGCGACGAACACAGCGCCACCTGGGGGGATGACGCTCCCCGAACCGGCATCTGGACCGATTCCAAGACCCGGGATGGGCTATACAAGGCTTTCCGGGAGCGTTCCACCTATTCGACTCTGGACGCCAACTTTGAGCTGACTTTTTCGGCAAACGACCAGTTTATGGGTTCCATCCTGCCGGGAGACACCACCCAGTTTGCCATGTACGCCAAGCTGTACGACCCCGACGCCGGCGACCCGCTCGACAATGTGGTGATTTATTCCAACAACCGGAAGATCGTCAAGCAGTGGGATAACGTCGGCAGCAACCTGCTGGAGATAAACGAAACCTTTGACTGCGCCGACGGGGATTATTTCTTTCTTGTCGTCAACCAGGAGGACGGGGAGCAGATTGTATCCGCTCCCATGTGGATCGGCGAGACCACCCGGGGCACCAATTTTGCGCCGGAAATCACCGTAAACGGCTCGATCCCCGAGACGGTGGCCATCCACCAGCCGGTGACCATCCCTTCGGCCACCGCGATGGATGACCGGGACGGGAGCTGTGAGGTCACGGTGGACGTCATCAATTCCGCAGGGACCGTCAAAATCACGGATGGAACCTTTACCCCGGATGCCTATGACGACTACTTCATCCGGTACAGCGCCAAGGACAGCACCGGCAGCACCCGCGTGGAACTGCGGCGCATCACGGTGGACCGCAGCGATATGCAGGCGGATGTTATTTTCGGCCAGTTTGCCCCGGTGGCAAGCGTGGGGGAAACGGCGGACCAAGTCGGCGTCAATGTGGTGACCGACCCGGCTCTGACGACGGCCTATCTGCAGGTGGCCCCCGCCGCGGATGCGGACTGGAGCAACGCGCAGACCATCCTGTCGTCCGAATCCACCATGCAGCTGGAGGTTTCCAGCGAATTGGACGCTCCCGATTATGAAAATCCCATCACCGACAAGCCGCTGCGCAGCCATGAGTTTGATATAAGCGGGCTCACTCCCGGGACGGCCTACAAATACCGGTTGGGCGTCTCGGAAAACGGGGATTGGACCAGCGAGGAATACACCTTTACCACCGCCCGGCCCAGCGGCGAGACCTCCCTCTATATTATGGGGGATCTGCAGGTTCCCGGAACGGAGGAAGCCGATTACGAGCTGTTCAACGCCATGCTGGATACCCTGAAGGAAAAGGAGCCGGACGCTTCCGTCCTGGTGCAGCTGGGCGACTTTGTGGACAACGCCGCCAAATACGAATACTGGAAATCGCTGAGCGACTATGTGCTGGAGGACCTGGGGCTGCTGACCGCCACCATGAGCGGCAACCATGAAACCTATAACGACCTCAATCTGGCCCACAGCCATACCGACTCGCCGTACACGCAAAATTCCACCTTTACCAAGATGTACAATCTCCCGGAAAACGGGAGCGCTTTGGGAGAAAGCAGCTATTCCACCGATATCGGGGACATGCATATCGCGGTTCTCAACTCCACGACCGCGCTGGACGAACAGCTGGAATGGCTGGAACAGGATATGCGGGCAACCGATAAGCCCTGGCGGATCGTTATGGGGCATTACCCCTATTTTGGGGCCAGCCATAGCAACGATTCCGGCATGGCGGAGCAGCGGGAAAAGGTAGCGGCGGCCTGCCAGCAGCTGGGCGTCAGCCTGTATATCGGCGGCCATGACCATGTCTATAAAAGGACCACCATCCGCAATGGCGTCGCCACCAACGACCCGGCGGATATGAACCAGGGAACCACTTTTGTCACCTCCGGATCCGCCGGCCCCAAATTCTATGAGAACGAAGAATACTGGTGGGACAATGTGGTGTTTGACGAAGACGTGCAGACCGGCATGGTTCTCAGCGCGGATGCGGATGCCCTGACCCTTACCACCTATACCGCCGGGGGAGAGGTGGTCGATACATTCACCCTGGGGCATGCGGAGGGCCTGTTCGAAATCAGCTCCACCGACATCAAGGACAAGCAGTGGAACGGTGTCGGCCTCCTGGCGACTGAGGACGCCCGTGAAACGGTCACCGTAATGGCCACCAAATATACGGAGGATGAAAGCGAACTTTTGGAAGTACGCGCGGAAAACGTGGTGTTGGAGCGCCGGGGCAAGGAGCAGTATATCGCCTTTGACACGCCGATCACGTTCGATTCGTCCAATGTCTTAAAGGTCATGATCTGGGATGGACTGGATACCGCGCAGCCCGTCCTGTGTTCCCAGACTCTGCGCAAGGGGATGAAAGGGTTCGGCACGGCGGAACAGCCCTATGAGATTTACACCTGGGAGGATTTTGTCAACCTTACCTACGAGCCTTCCGCCCATTTCCGCCTGATGAACGATCTGAACCTGGACGGGACGGTGCGTGACCAGCTGGCTTCCGGCGGCGTCAATTTCACCGGCGTGCTGGATGGCGGCGGGCATACCATCACCGGCTTCCGCGCGGATCCGGAAAAAGGCTCCGGCCTGTTTGCCACCAACGACGGTGTGATCCGCAACCTGTCGGTAACGGGAGCGGTGGAATCCAACACGAGTACGGCGGGGATCCTCTGCGACCTCAACCGCGGCACCATGGAAAACTGCTATGTCAGCGGCACGATTACGGCTCCCTCCCGGGTCGGCGGCCTGGTGGGCGATTCGTACGGGATCGTGCGGAATTGTTACTCGACGGCAGACGTCCATTCTTTAGGGACGGAAGCCGGCGGCGTGGTCGGCCTGGGCATGGAAGGCAGCGTGACCGAGCGCTGCTATGCCACCGGGAACGTCACGGCGGACTCCAAGAATGCGGGCGGCATCGTCGGCTATGGGTATACCGGGACCACGGTGCGCAACTGCATCGCCTTGAACGGGAAAGTGGACGGCAACTCGTATTCCAACCGTGTGGTGGGACGGATTAAATCCGGGCACGATCCCGTGTTGGAAAACAACTACGGCAGCATAAAAGTGCAGGTGCCCGGGGAACAGCAGGGCGTGGCGGCGGCCGATACGGAAAAAGGCGCGACAGCTTCCCTGGCGCAGCTGAAGTCCCAGGCTTTCTATCAGGAAACATTGGGATGGGATTTTGACACCATATGGAAATGGGACGAAAACGGCAGCCGGCCGGTGCTGCAGATGCTTCCGGAGGCGATTGATCCGGGCGAGGACGGCGAAAAGCCCACACTCCCGCAGGATGAAAACGGGTATTACGAAATCGCCTCTGCCGAGGATCTGGCGGTGATTTCGCAATTCCCCGAGGAGAACTATGTCCTGACGAGCGATATGGTGCTCACCCAGTCCATGTCCCCGCTGTGCAGGGAACTGCAGTTTATGGGGATTCTCGACGGCGCAGGGCACAAAATTACCGGGTATATTTCGACCGAAGGCGGCCTCATCCATACCAACGCCGGCACCATTCGGAATCTCGGCATGGAGGACGCCAGCGTGCAGGCTCCCGGCGCTTCCAATATCGGGATCCTCTGCGACACCAACGGCGGCATCATCGAAAGCTGCTACACGACGGGTTCGGTTTCCGGACAGGCGACGACGGGCGGCGTCGTCGGGTATCTCAACGGCACCATCCGCGACTGCTACTCGACGGCCAATGTAAGGAGCAGCGGCCGCCAGGCCGGCGGCGTCGTCGGCATCTCCGGGCGGGGCAGCACCACTCTGCGGTGCTATGCGACCGGCTCGGTTTCGGCGGACGCCAACGCCGGCGGCATCACCGGCTATACCTATGCGACCACCAACGTGGAAGGCAATTTTGCCCTGAACACTTCGGTAACCGCCCCCACGCAGTACGGGCACCGGGTGGCCGCCAGGACGCTGGGGAATGAGATTGCCAACATCGGCGTCAACTTTGCCTGGGCGGATATGCCGGTTTCCAAAACCGAAGAAGAGGATTCCCGGTTCGCGTCCCTCATGGGCGAAGGAAAGAGCCTGGACGACATGCACGCCGAGGACACCTTTAAAACCGGGCTTGGATGGGATTTCGACGCCGTGTGGCAATGGGACGAGCTGACGCAGCGTCCCCTCCTGAGAGGCTGCACGGAGGAAACCGGTAAAAAGCCCGCGCTCCCGCAGGATGAAAACGGGTATTATCAAATCGCTTCGGTCGAGGATCTGGCGCAGATCTCCCTCTTCCCGGAGGAAAATTACATCCTGACGAGAGACTTGAATTTGGCTGGCGAAACCGTGGGACAGCTCTGTCAGGCGACCGCCTTTTCCGGAATCTTTGACGGCGCGGGGCACCGGCTGCTGCACTTCACCTCCCAGACCGGGGGATTGTTCAAGGAAAATGCCGGCACCATCCGCCGGCTGAGCCTGGAGGACGCCGCCGTAACCGCGGATTACGATAGGGCGGGCATCCTCTGCGATGTGAGCGGCGGACGGATCGAAGCATGTTACACCACCGGCCGCATCACCGGGGCCTCGACCCAAGGCGGGATTGTGGGCTACCTGAACGGGACGCTTTCCAACTGCTATTCCACGGCGGACGTCACCGTAAACGCCGGGAAATATGCCGGCGGCCTGGTGGGGATCTCCGGCCGGGGCAGCAACAGCGTGATTGAAAATTGCTACGCCGCCGGAGCGGTTACAGTTGTGGATAACGCCAGCGCGGGCGGCATCACCGGCTACACCTATGCGGACAGCACCGTGCGGAACTGCTTTGCTCTGAACACCGCTATTACGGCAACAGACTATGCGCACCGGATCGCATCCCGCACCCTGGGCTCCGAAGTGGCTATACTGGAAAACAACTTTGCGCTGGCCGATATGCCGGTGAATACGCCGGCCAAAGAGGAGGAACGCACGCCCGGCTGGATGGGCATAGATAAAACGGCGGAAGAAGCCCAGGATAAGGATACGTTTGTCTTGGGCCTTGGCTGGGATTTTGAGACGGTATGGGACTGGGATGAGACTTCCCACCGCCCTGTGTTGAAATAGGCGGAACAGGACAAAACGGAATAGAGGCCGGGATTTGGAACGCAGAGATGAGACGTTCCAAATCCCGGCCACTGTTCCTATGCTATAAGTCCCAGTATTAAAGCCATCTTTCGATATCTGGAATCTCTCACCAAAATGAGACATCGAAAAGTAAAAATCAAAAAATCGCCATGTAAAAACAAAAACGGACTCGTTCCGAACCCGAAATTCTCATTTTGGAGTGGGTATCTTTTTTGTAACACAAACCCATAACGAGTGTCCTTATAGGATTTGAGTATCCTATAAGGACACTCGTTTTCTATGCTCATTTTGCCAGCTTAACTGGCAGCGGCCGGCGTCGGATCGTATGTCACAACGACTCCTCTCCGGGTCTTCATCGCGATTTGCGGAAGAGGAATATTCATCTCATCCGGAATCTGAATAGAACCGATACAGTTATAGACAATGCGAATTCGCTGTGTACGGCCGCCCGGTGTGTTTTCTGCATGGTATACTTCTATACGGTCAATGAGTTCTGTTAAGACACGCGGTGTCAACTTTTTTATACGAGTATACTTTTTGACAGCCGCCATAAAGGTCTCTGTGGTGGTTGCTTTCGCGTTGGCTTCGTCAAAGGCTTCTTTCAGATAGTCGATCCTCTCCACAATCGATGCCTGTTCCTCTTCGTATTTTCGGGAGAGCTTTGCGAATCGGTCGTCGGAGATTTTACCGGTTGCATTGTCCTCGTAGATTTTCTCGAACAGCATATCCAGTTCTTTGTCCCGAGCCATCAGGGCCTTTAACTCGTTTTGACGAACCCGCTGATCGGTTTCCATACTCTTTTTGGAATAGTCAGAAACCGTGGCGATAAATTCTTCCTCATGGTGGCAAGCGAAACGCGTCAGCCGCCGGATTTCACTTAATACGACATTTTCCAGGAAGTCCACCCGGATATAGTGGGTGGAATCGCAGCATTTTCTTTTTCCCATGTTATAACCGGAGCAGCTGAAATACTGAATATCCGGGTTGCCTTGGTTAAAATGGAAGTGCATATTTCGGCCGCAGTCCGCACAGACCAGGATACCGGAAAACATATTCTTTTCTCCGCTCGCTGTCTTGCGCTTTCGGACCTTGCCGCGCTTTTCCTGGATTCTCTCAAAGGTCTCCCGTTCGATTATCGGTTCGTGCACATCGAGGAAGACCATCATATTTTCCGGAGCGTTGCGGTAACGCTTCTTATTTTTGTAGGACTTGGAATAGGTCTTGAAATTGATGACATCGCCGCAATACTCCTGCGTAGAAAGGATTTTGCATACGGTTGACGAGTTCCAATGACAGGGATCGTCATACGTCCGCTTGCCGGGCTTTTTCACGCCTTTGCTGATAGCATATTCCATGGGGGTCAACACCTTTTGCTCGGTTAATCTGACGGCGATCTGCTCGGTTCCTATCCCATCTAAAAACCATGAAAAAATGCTCCTGACAACCCTGGCAGCATCTTCGTCTATGATCCAGTGCTTGGGGTCTTCCGGATTTTTCATATAGCCATAAGGGGGAGCACTCAAGGGTTCACCAGAACTGCCTTTGATTTTGTTGCTGATCCGCCGCTTTTTACTGATGTCGCGGGCGTACCATTCATTAAACAGATTTTTAATGGGTGCCAGTTCGTTGTCGCCCTCAAAGGAATCAATGTTGTCCGACACCGCTACCAGCCGTATGTCGTATTCCGGGAAGAATTCCTCTGTAAGCCGGCCGACCTCGATATAGTTGCGGCCCAGGCGAGAAAGGTCTTTTACGAATACAGCGGCAGCTTTGCCATCCTGGAGCTGCTGCAACATATCACAAAAGGCCGGCCGATTCATGGTCACGCCGGAAATACCGTCGTCGCAGAAATGCACCAGGTTTGTATATCCCATTTCCTTTGCCACTTTAATCAGCAGCTTTTTTTGATTTGCTATGCTGTAACTCTCACCCTCCAAATCATCATCACGAGATAGACGCTCATAAAGAAATGCTGTTAAGTCTCGCTTATTTTTACTATTTGACCGCTTCATACTGCCTCCTTCCCGCAGCCAAATAAACAGTACCAGGAGATAGAATCGCAGCTGCTTATGTATTGTCGATCTCATTCTGCATGAGCTTCAGCAGAACAGACCCTAATGTTTCCTGACTGTCAGCCCGGAATTTCGGCTCTACAATAAAGGTAGTATTACCAACCATATACGTCTGTTCCTGCTCAAGCTCTTGCTGTACCTGCTCCTTTTGCATAAGCGTTCTGTCTGTTTTGCTCAAGCATTTCGCCTCCCCCAAAGCCCGTATAGGAAGACAGGGAAGGCGCCGCAAGACAGCTTGCTGCGATAGCCCAGATAACTGGGTATGTCTTCAGTATACGGGACGCCATGGCTTTGTCAAATTTCGTTTGTAGGTTTTTTTGCGGAAATACCGGTTTGTACGAAAACCATTGTGGACGGGTTTTTCCGGTCCCACCCGCAGGGGATATACCGCGGCGGCCGACAGCTCCCCGGAACTTTGTGCATACGATGCACAAAGTTCCATGAGAGAACCGCTTCATAACAAAAATCGTTACGGCCGTCTGCAGACGGCGCCGCCGAGCTCCTGCGGCAAGTGTCTTCCGGATCGTCGCGCCGCTGCTCTGTCGTGCAGCGGATTTAACGCTCTCAACGCGCTCCCCGGATCGTTCCGCGGCATATTACCATGATGCCTTCCGGCATATTTGTCAAGGTTCCAAAGGGACATCTATCTCACCGGCCTGAACGTCCTATGAGGCGGGCGGCGGCACGATAAGGACTAAAACACACTCGCCGTTCAGATAACGGATGAGTTTCCTGCGCAGGGGGATTAAACTCCGCACGAAGGTGATGCGTATTTCCTGCCGGAGATCCTCGTTCAGACGGGTGCCGCAGCAGCATCCATCGTCCGCATACACGGGCTCAACGGCCGCTTTGCCGATATAGGGATCATATAAGGAAAGAATTTTGTTATCCGTTTCCGGAGCCGAGCGGATCAGATCCAGAATCAGGTCGGCCGGCGGTACCGGACAGTTGGGGCAGGCTTTATTCTTCATCGACGCTCATCCTCCTTTTTATAATGCGTATAGCATTATTCTTATGTTTTTCCACCATGCCAATACTGACGCCGAGTTCAAGGGCGATTTGTTTCATAGGGATTTTGAGAACAACATTTTTCAGCAGAACCAGCCTTTGCGTTTCCGTCAGGCTTCGCAGGGCATCGGCCAGTTCCGGGTTTAAGACAGGGATTTTGACCCCCTGCACGTAGATCAACTGGCAGAGCGCCTGCTCAAATCCCGGCTCATCATAGTGGAGGTCTTCGGCGTACTTGTCCAGCTCGACGAAAACGATTCCGTATTTGCGGGGACGCTTTGTTTTTCGGTAATAGCGTCGTTTGGCGTTGCTGATAACGGTTTTCAAATACTTGTCCACATAGTCGAGCAATTCCTCGGAGATGTCTTCGAGCGAAAAATCCGTTTTCATACGCTCTCACCTTTGCCCTTTCATCAAAGCCACAAGGCAAGGTGATAGACAAAATTATACCGAATTGAGAAAAAATAGTAGAATTAACATATTTATAAAATCGCTGCACGTGGCTCAAGAAAGAAAAAGCCAAATTCTCCTTTGACCGTTCAAGGGAAAATTTGGCAGTAGGTTTTGGTATTTACATGGAGCCGGAAGCTATACCTGCTTTTTCATTAAACAAAATCAGCCTATTTGATGTTCCCCGGATCTCAATAAAGAATATGGGGTCCTGCCTTGAATATGTATCGTTGTCTTAAGACGAATATCACGGGAAGAAGCCCCGACCAGAATATCGTAATTTCCGTCTTCTACAACCCAGTCATGCAGCATGATATTGTAATAGGACAGGCTTTCCAGCGGTAAGTCAATGCACACCTTTTTGGTCTCGTCCTTGCGCAGAAATACCTTTTCAAAGTATTTTAATTCTTTTACGGGACGGGGTACCGTAGATAGGCAATCACTTAAATACACTTGGATAACTTCATTCCCATCCCATTCCCCGGTATTCTTCAAGGAAAACTCCATATGGATATGATCGGCCTCCACCTTGGCAGCGATATGGCTATATTCGAAATGGGTATAGGAGAGCCCGTGGCCAAACGGATAACATATTTCTTCCGGATGACGGTCGTAATACCGGTATCCCACATGAAGTTTTTCGTTGTAGCAAACCATTTTGCCGTTTCCGGGATATTCGAAGTCATGGCGCATGACTCTCGGGAAGGTTTCCGGCAGCCGGCCACTGGGATTCACAGCTCCACAAAGTACGTAGCAGACGCCGCCGGCCCCTTCGCCTGCAAGCCACATTTCAACCACCGCAGATGCCATGTCGTTCCATTTCCCTGGAATAATGGCACTGCCGTTCTGTAATACAACAACCACTTTTTTTCCTGTATAGCACGCGGTTTCGATAAACATTTCAAAGTTCGGATTTAGATGGGCGCTCCGCCTGTCAAAGAATTCCGTATCTTCCGACTCCATAGAGCCGGCGAAGAAAAGGACGACATCGCTGTCCTGAATAAAGTCCGTCAGCTCTCCGCAGGTTGGCCAGAGCATCTGAGAAGAATAGGAACCTTTTTTATACTTTTCGAGATAGCGGATCTCCGTATGGGGAAGCCTTTTGCGCAGCTCTTCCAGCGGGTTGTCGGTATACGCTTCCGACTGCAGGACTTCCGCACTGCCCTGTCCCGAAGTCAACGGCTTGACAGCATATTCTCCGATAACGGCGATGGATGTATATTTATCCTCGGTAAGCGGCAGCGTCTGGCCTTCGTTTTTCAGCAAAACCGTCCCTGCAGCGGCGATTTCCTGCGCTGTTTTATGCTGTTCAGCCCGGCTGTATGCCGCCTTCTGCGGCTTTGGTCTCATCAAAAATTTTAAGACATTGGCCACAGCATGGTCGATGTCCTCCATGGAGATTTCCTTTGTTTCCAAGCCGCGTTTCAGCTCTGCAACAATGTTTCCGTTATGCGGCATCTGAAAATCGAGGCCGGCTCGGACGGCCTTACATATATCCTGTACAGCGCCCCAATCGGAAATGACAAACCCGTCGAATCCCCATTCCTCTTTCAATACCTGTTTGAGCAAAAACGGGTTTTCCGAGCACCAAATGGAATTCACTTTATTGTAAGCGCACATAACACTTGTGGGCTTTGCCCTTTTCACGGCGATTTCAAAGCCCTTTAGATATATTTCACGTAAAGTGCGCTCGTCAACCTCTACACTGACATCCTGCCGAAACTGTTCCTGGTTATTGACAGCAAAATGTTTCAGACTGGTGGCAACGCCCATTTCCTCCACGCCGTTGATATACTCTGCCGCCAATTCACCCGCCAGAACCGGATCCTCCGAGAGGTATTCAAAATTTCTGCCGCACAGAATATTCTTTTTGATATTGATCCCCGGACCCAGGATCATATCTACATCATGCTCCACGCAATCTTTGGCGATCCCGTTTCCCATTTCTCTGGCGAGACGCTTATCCCAGGTGGCGCCAAGGCAGCAAAGGTTGGGAAAATGTGTGCAGTTTTCTTCTCGTGGATGTCGAACGCCATGGGGGCCATCCGCCAATTTCTTTTCCGGAACACCGTACTTTTCCAGTTTTGCCGTCTCCATATCGCCGGTACCGGTAAGAAGCAACGCCTTCTCTTCCAATGTCATTTCGGAAATGATTTGCTCAAAGTTCATGCCATCATCCTATCCTTTCGCCGCAGTGACCGTTGATGTGCCGGCTTTTATTGATGAGGAGCTTCCTTATGCAGACTCATATGGCTCTCACAACAGCGTTGCTTTGTTATAGTACATTTGCCGTAGCGGCCGTTTTCCAGTCGTTGAAGCATACGGGAACCGGCTGAAAATCTGCGCCGCGGCCGAACACCTCCAGAAGCGGTTCTTCCAGTTCTTCGAGGGTCTCGATTTGCCCGTTCAGATACTGGGAAAGCCGCTCTCTGCAGTGCGTTACCCGCCGGATTAAACCGCCGATCCGGATATCCTGGACATCAAAGCCATGCGGCTTGTTTTCCGTCATCCATTGTTCCTCAAAAGCCTTATACAATATCTCCAGCTTGGAGACCAAATCCTCATATCGAGGCAGCAGGGCCTGAAGCTCCAACCGATCTTTTTCCCGGTAAGCCTTCCGGGTGCGCAGTCCCAAATCAAATTTACAGGCCAATACATCGCAAAGCGCCTTCTGCGTTCTGAAAATATAGGACAGCGGATACTCTTCCGGGATTTTCGCCAGCTTTTCGGCACAGGCTTTATACCGCTGCGCATCGGTATCCCGGACCGTGCTGTCCCACGGGCCAAGGAAGCAATCGCTGTACAGCATATACTTATCCGGGTTGCAAACGCCCTCCGCGTTGGCCGTGTCCGGGAGTTCCAGCAGCATGAACTGATCAAAGCTAAGGCCGAACATTTTTTGAAATTTGCATCGGATGTTTTCCATGTCCTTATTTCCCTTGACCAGCTCGGAGAGGGTAAACAGGGTCGGCAATGCAGAGAACTTCGAGCATTCGTTCCCGTTATCGCCCCACAGCGTTATCAGCATATGGGAAATATGATTCTCTATGCAGCAGTCAACCGTTTTCCGGGCTGCCTCGATTGAATAGGAATTGTGGGGAGCAAAGCCTGTCCAGGTATAGGCGCCGCCGGCAAACCAGATGTCCTCCCCAAGCTCTTTATGCCTTTTCATCAGGGAATCATAATGCGCCTTGTCCCAGTTGTCATAATCCCAGTATATGAGCTGTACATTCTCCGGGATCAGGTCTTTCACCCGGGAATCCAGTTTGCCCTCGCCGTAATGCTCACCCGTTGCCAGACGGAAAAACATATCGCTCCACATACAGAGGGTAAAGCCGTATTTTTTCCCGATTGCCGCCACTTTGTTTAGATGGGAAAGGAAGATCGCCGTTCTGTCGGGGTAACCGTTTCTTTCACGATACCGTCCCAGTCCCAGCATATAGGCTTCGTCCATTCCGATGTTCACGGTACGGCTGGTGAAGCACCGGTCCAGCGTGGCAAATATATCCTCCAGCAGCTGATAAACGCGATCATCCCCGATGCACAGAATATCGTCGCAGTCGGACATATCGCGGTATTGCGGCCACCGCATAATCGCATTGAGATGAGCCAACGCCTGAATGCAGGGGATCAGTTCGACCCCTTTGCTGCGGGCATATGCGTCGATTTCCATCAGTTCCTTTTGGGAATACCGTCCCCGCAAATGCCCGAAATACGGCTGGTTATCCACCTCATAGGTATCCTCGGTATACAGCATCAGGGTGTTGTAGCCCATTTGGCTGAGATAATCGATCATGGTTTTGACAACTCGGGGTTTCATTACGCCGTTGCGGGAGCAATCCAGCATCGCCCCGAAATGCTTGAAAGGAATTTCTTTTCCCATATATTTTCCACCTTCTCCAATTTTATTGACCGCTCAGGCTTCCTGTTCGGCCGGCTCCAGACTGAACGCAAAATGGATGGCTTTTTCACTCAGTCGGTATTCCTCCGGCAATTCCGGCCCGCAGGATTGCGAACCCAGGCCGGAGTCCTTGTAGTCCACCCGCAGATAGGTGTGCGCGGACTCGCCCAATTCATCGGTATGTGCCGCCCTATATATCTGCTCGGTGCTGTAACGGGATACGGCGGCTTCAAAAGCCTGCGATGAGCGTACCGTAAAGGCATTCTTTATGGTCAGCTCCCGCACCCCGTAGTGGTTGCCGTGCTCCTGCGGCCTCACATATGGGACATATTCTTTTGCCGCAGTGCTTTCATACAGGCCGCAGGGCGCATGATGATAGCTGTCGCAATAGCTTTCTGCCGGGCCATGTCCATAATACTGAAAAGATTGCAGAGTCTTGGGAAGGATGAATTCAAATCCCAAGCGCGGGAGCCAAGCCGCGTTGTCCGCCACCTGTCCACACAGGTCAAACGCAATCCGGCCGGCTTGGGAAACGGCTATTTTCAGGGTATAGCGAAAGAAGGGACGACGGGAGACTCCGGCAAGTGAGCCATTGACAAGGATTTCGCCGTTCTCCTGCGAGACGTCGTAGACCTTGCTGAAAAGGCGATCCAGATTTTCCCCCTGCCAGATATTCTCCAAAACCCATAGAGGCTTCATATGGGTTTCCTCGTTGTCCGTGGGCGCCCGAAAGGCGGTCAGCCCGATTGGCGCGTCCAGACATTTGCGGCCGTCTATCATCAGGCTGGTGAAATTCCCAACCGCCTTGGAAAACGTGTAGCAGAAGCGCGGGCCTTTTGCCACAAGGACTTCTCCGGTATCCTGAAGGAAGCAGGGGGCTTGGTCGGTTTCATCGCTGGCTTGGATGCGGCAAGGCAGCGGGCATTGCAAAACGAAGGTGTTATCCTGCCAGTCCGTCAGCCAGACGGTAATAAACAGGCCCAGCCGGCACGTTTCAGGCAACGGGGAGGCTAAGCGGAAGGAGGTCTCCTGCCCCGGAGCCGCGCACAAGCTGACGGTTCCCTGCTCGACAGTCTGGCCATCCCGTTCCACCGCATAGCGAAAACGGCATTCCTGAAGGTCACTGAAGGAAAAGCCATTGCGTACATACACCTTGCCGGAATGAAACCTCAGCCGGAAAGGCGCATAGGCGGCTCTGGTTGAAAGGGAACCCGCCTTGAAGCTCCGGTCGGCAAATACCAGTCCGTCGCAGCAGAAGTTGCCGTCATGCGTCATTTCTCCGGCAAAATCGCCTCCATATTTCTGGACGCCGCCGACCTCCACCACATGGTCGCACCATTCCCAAATACAGCCGCCGGCCAGCTTGGGCTGCTTCCCGATTTCCTCCCAGTAATCCCATAAACCTCCCGGACCATTTCCCATAGCATGGGCATATTCACACATAAAAACCGGCTGCCGGATATGGGGATCCTGCGCCCAGTCCTTCAGCTCCGAGAGGGATGGGTACATACGCGAATAGATATCGGCCTTCTCCGGCTGCCCCAAACGGCTGGCATCCTCGCAGTGGATCAAGCGTGTGTCATCCTGCTGCTTCAGCCAGGCGATCATGGTTTCCTGATTCTCTCCAAAGCCGCTTTCATTTCCCGTAGACCACAGAATGACGCTGGCATGGTTTTTATCCCGGTGATAGGCGCGCTGCATCCGCTCGAGAAACGCCGCCTTCCATTCGGGACGGCGGCACGGCCAATCCAAGGAGTCGACGTCATAGCAATACTCGACATTCGGGTTGCGCCGCAGCACCCCATGAGATTCCAGGTCGGTTTCCAGCATGACATACATACCGAGCTCATCGCATAGATTCAGAAATTCCGGATGCGGCGGGTAATGGGAAGTGCGCACGCAGTTGATGCCCAGGCTTTTCATCAGAAGGACATCCCGCTTCCATTCTTCCCCGGTCATGCACCAGCCGTTTTGGGGGCTGGTATCGTGATGGTTGACGCCTTTGAGCTTGACCGGCGTGTGGTTGATACAAAGTTCAAACCGATCCGATATACCGATGTCCCGGAAGCCCACGCGCTGTATAATGCGCTCTCCCGCACAACGCAGCTCCACCGTATACAGGTACGGCTTCTCCGCGTTCCATAGGGTCGGGTTCTCCACCAGCATCTCTATGTAACCATCTGCATGGTGTTCCTGCAAAAGCTCCTCACCGTCAAACAGCCGAACCTGTGCGCTTCGGTCTGTCCAGACCTTCAGCCGCCCCGTGGCATCCGCGGTTATTTTTATATCCGTCAAATGCCCCTTAGGCCGTTCCAGAAGGTACACATCGCGAAAGATGCCGTTATACCGGAAAAAGTCCTGATCCTCCAGATAACTGCCGCAGCACCATTTTCGGACAAGGATACGCAGGGTGTTGGTTCCCGGCCGCACTGCTGCGGAGAGATCGAATTCCGCCTGCAGGTGAGAACCCTGCGTATACCCGATGAAGTGATCATTCAAAATCACCTGAGCGCAGGAGGATACGCCCTCCAGCACCAGATAGACGCAGGGAAGATCGCCTGTATACTCGAAATCTCGTTCATAGATGCCCAAGGGATTGATATCCGGCACATACGGCGGATCAAAGGGATACGGATAGTTGATATTGGTGTAATTGGGGGAATCATATCCATATAGCTGCCAGCAGGAAGGGACCGGTATCGTTGACCATTTTTCGGGCTCCTCCGCTCGATCCCCATCCTCAAAATAACAGAATGCCCAAAAATTCCGACAGGAGCTTGCACCGCCACTTCAGGCAGTCTGACTGTACACAGCGGCGTTTCATAGCGCCCATTCGTGGTTAAATACCCCAAAGCAACCACGGCACAACCGCGCCGTTGGGATGGCGGGAAGCAGCCAGCAGGGGGCGCTCTCCGTCATAGGCGATGTGCTTGAGAGGCAGACAGCGGATCACATACGAAGGACAAGTCTGCAGGATTTCTTTGTGAATGTAATCACCCATCCAGGTTTCCGCCGAACCGAAGCAATGCCGCGAAATCACCGCTTCTCCGCTTACATACGTCTTGGCGTCCAAAATGGGAAACGGCGGCGCCAGATACTGCCATCGCACAGCGCGCTGAATTTCCGTGGTTTTGTGCGACAATCTCTGCGGATCAAAATCATAAATGGGCAGCTCCTTATTTAGAGAAGAACGCATGACGCCGATGTTTCATCCCATCGCCGCGCCGATACTTCCATAAAGGCATCCCGCACGGAATACAGTTGTAGAGCAAGTGACATATTTTTTACTATATAATTCATTTCCTGTTTTTTCGGAATTACATTCTATAGTTCACTGTTCTGAAAACAGCAGTCGGATCCATAGTCCGCCCAATACGGTACGGTTCTGGAAGGCTATCTGCATCGAGGTGACCGTGGAATACCAGTCGGTCATGGGAACACGGGAAGGCGATTTATGATAGGCCAGCCACAGGGTATTGACATACTGCTCAAATACAGCAGGATCGCTACTCAAAGCCGCCGTCCATAGCAACCAGTCAGATTTAGTGTAATCCGCCCGGTTATCCAAAGGAAGACCGTACGGATTCATATGAGCCGCATAGCTGGCGACCTCAGCATCCAGAGCCTTCTGCGGGAACAACTCTGTGCCCCAGATTCGATCCCAGATGGCGTTGTATTTCATGCTGTAGCTGCCGGGCTGATCAAACGCCAGCCGGAAGCTGCCGTCCCCATTGGCAGCTTTTTGTAGCCAGACGGCCGCCATTTCTGCAGCAGTCTCTCGGTATAGTTCCGCCTGCTCGGTATCGTTCCACTGTCTGCATAGCCGCGCATATCCCGCCAATCCCATAATCGCCTTAATCGATAAATTACAGTTATGTGCCAGATGGCCGGCGAAGTCATCGGTACACAGCTGATTATCCGGATCCAACCCGTTTTGCAATAGATACTGCGCCCATTTATCCAGAAGAGGACGATGCTCGCGTGCAAAGGCCGCGTTGTCTTCGGCCTGAGCCACAGCAGCAGCCATCACCAGCAGATTGCCGCACTCCTCCACCGGCATCTGTCCCTCCGGATCTGTTCCGCCACTATAAGCCTGACCGTTCAGTATGGGATAGGTGCCCACATCATGCGGCGCAAAATCATACGGCCAAAGAGTTGATTCCGCATAGCGGAAAACAGGCCGCATCATTCCTTTAACCAACTCTGGATCATACAATAGGAACAGCGGTATGGAAGGATAGCTGATGTCCACCGTGGCAGCACAACCGTTGGAAAAGCATTCTTTTGAAATATAGAGCAGCTCGCCATGGGTATCCACGACCAGCTTGTGCGCTGCCAAAACCTGCCGCAATGCCAATTGCAACAGATGCGCATATTTTTCGCCGCCAGCCGCAGTAGCCTTTGCCGTCATATCAGCATCGAATGCCTGACAACGCTCCAAAACAACAGTATATTCCGCGTAAGCCGCACTTAACGCCTGTTCTATCGTCTGGCCTTCCTTTTTCCAGTAGGCCATCAGTGCCTCACCGAAGTAGGTGATCGAATACTGGTCGTCATAACCCAACAGGAACAGTGTTTCCGGTCGGACAGCAGTATCCAGATCGTCCTGAATAAAAATGGCCTTGAGGCCGGAGGCACGGCATTCGCCGGCTTTTGCTTCGCGGCTGGCACACAAATAAACATAGCCCCAGTCAATGCATATACCATCTCCGGATTTGCCCAATACCGGCTGTTCAATTCCACCCATTCGTATAGCTGTCAGCCCGGTATCCATGGCGACAGTTTCACGTATCACAGGACAGAGATCCCCTTCGTTCAGACAAAGCTGGCTGGAAACTTTTAGGGTGATCGACACGGTATGCCGAGTGTCATCCAAAGCCTGCACGGATGCCTGTATATAGGAAACCGGACGGGACAACAGCAAACGGTCAGTGGGCAACAATGGGGAGGTAAACCGTATCTGCAGGCCAACTCCAGCAGCCTCGAAGGTGTATATTGTAGAAAAACTATTGAAAGTCACGCTGGTCTGCTGCATGGCCGGCGTGTGTTCCTTGTCATCAACGCCCATAAAACGCCAACTCTTGCCATCAATTTCGGCCAAGCCGATAACAGCGTTTGGTTTCCCGGACCAATGGCGTACAGTATCATTTGTCAGAATGTCACCCATACTCCAAAGACTGGTATAGGGGTCGATAGTCACCAGCGGATATGCCGGCGCGCGCAAGGATGTGGTTTTCATATGAATTCCTCCTATGTAGACAGTTTCTTATCGTCTTTGGTCTTTCTGGTACACCATCGCGGCAGTGGAACACACTTATCTGCCGCAACACGCACGCCTGTCCCCCAAACCGGCCGGATGCTGTTCGCTTTTTCCGCCATACGTTCTCATCCCTGTTCAATCTTTTCCATGCATTGGCCCATAGAATCTGTTCACCGCATGTCCGGGTACAGGATGCCCAGAGGCGCTCCCAGCGTGGCTCCAGTGCAGTCGGTGTCGTTGCCGCAGTTGACGGCGATGCACAGCGACTTGCCGAAATCCCCTTCGCCCGCCAGCAGACCCAACACATTAAAGGCGGTGTTAATGGAAACGTCCGTGAAGTTCTACACATAATAGTGATCCAGAATTCGCTGGCGCACCTGAACAAAATCGCCCAGATCCTCCCACCAGTCCACGGTATCCCGAATCACCTTATAAAACCGCCCATCCTTGCTAAGAAAGGAGAAATCAACCAACCCACAGCATCCCTTTCAGTGTAGCACAGCCCTTGGAGAGGGGCTATAATAACTACTACTTTCATATCACAAGGAGAAGCCGACCTCCAACAGGCGATGGATATCCTGCTCCACAAAAGCGGCACTTTCCACTGCGGCTAGGAATTCGGCGCCCCCATCGTCATAATGGTCGATGCAGGAATCCTCCCGCGCCAAAGCCGCCGCCAACTGGGGGTCTCCCGGGGCCAGGCAGGGTCACAGCACCGTGAGGATGGCCGCCGCCCATGCCGTCGAAGAACTTGTTGTCGTAAAGCCCCGACGCCGGCGGGCGCAGGCCGCCGCGGAGGTTCTTCTGCGCCACGCCGTATTCGTCACGCACAAAACACAGGAATTCCAGCTAGGTTTTGGCGAGATATTCCCGATGCACCGGCAGGTCGTAGCGGCGCACCGACTCCAGGAACATCACCTGCAAGTCCAAATCGTCGTTGGCTACCATTTCGGTGAGCACGGGATCGTAGTAGCTGAGATTCAGCAGCTTTTGCTGCCCTTCATAGGGATTTCCCAAGGTGCCTCCTACGCTTTTGCCCATAAAGCAGCTGCGCAACCGTTTGTCATAGTCCGCAAAGGTCAGTTCTTTCATCATACTCGATCCTTATCTAATGGCTTTCGTTTTAGGGCATACGATCCTTTGTTCTCACCGGCACAGGTGCGCCGGCGCACCTTTTCACTGTCAGCTGAACCGGGAAGGGCACAAGCTTATATTGCTCTCATCCCAACGGGTAGTTCTTAACAAGGGACGACTGGTCATCGTCGGAACACTGGTTTTCTGCCAGAGGGATTTTGTCCGTCCTGCGTTTTTTCAGCACTTGTATGTGGGAATATCCATCCGGATTCATTGGCTCGGGAAGCCCTAAGTACATTAACCGTTCGCCCGTGTACTCAAGGGCGGTTCCGGTATCCACATAAACATCGCTGCCCCGCAGTCCCTGCAGTCTCACGTTTTTGCAGGGCATATTCGGGTGCCCTTTTATTACAAAATAAAACAGAATAACAGTTTCTCTATCGTTGGAAATAAACTGCCACGCTGCCTGGTTTCCTTCAAAGGGTGAGAGCAGACGAAACATATCTCCCTGCTGTATCACATTTTGATATTCTTTGTAAAAGGCCACCTGCCCTTTCATTTCTTCAATTTCTTCCTTTGCAAGCTTGCTCAAATCCAACTCATAACCAAATTGCCCGGACATAGCCACCGCGCCTCGAAGGCTCAGAGGGCTAACGCGTCCTGTCTGATGGTTTGGACTCGCCGATACATGAGCGCCCATGGAGGACGCTGGATAGACGATGCTGGTTCCATATTGTATGTATATCCTTTCAATGGCATCCGTGTCGTCGCTACACCACGTTTGCGGCATATAATACAGCATACCTGGATCGAACCGTCCGCCGCCACCGCTGCAACTTTCAAACAGCACATGAGGGAAAGTCATGGTGATGGTTTCCAGCACCCGATAAAGCCCTAACATATACCGGTGAGGTACCTCCCGTTGCCGTTCAGAAGGTAGCAGTGCCGATCCAATTTCCGTCATATTACGATTCATATCCCATTTGACATAAGAAATCGGCGCATTGCCAATGATGTCGGAGAGTACCTGTATGATATGATCGCAGACATCCTCCCGGGACAAATCCAGAATAAGTTGCCAGCGCCCTTCCGTGCGGGTACGGCCTTTCACATGGAGACACCAATCCGGGTGAGCACGATACAGGTCGCTGTCCGGAGATACCATTTCCGGTTCAACCCAAAGACCAAACTTCATTCTCAAGGCTTCAATTTTCTTTCCCAGACCATCCAGACCATCAGGCAGTTTAAGGCGGTTTACTTTCCAGTCGCCTAAAGAACAGCGGTCATGATCTCGCTTTCCGAACCATCCGTCATCCAGCACCATCAAATCAATACCGATGTCTCTCGCTCTGGCAGCGATCTGAAGAATCTTTTCCTCATTGAATGCAAAATAAGTCGCTTCCCAGTTGTTGACCAGCACCGGACGCTCTTTGTATTGATATTCTCCATGAATCAGGTTCTCACGGAAAAACCGATGATATAACCGAGACATACCGCCCAATCCGTCGGACGAATACACCATCACTACTTCCGGTGCCTGAAAGGTTTCTTCGGGTGCCAACTTCCAACTGAAATCAAAAGAACCCAAACCCATCCAAACACGGGTTTTGCAGAATTGATCCACTTCCGCCCCAGCGGAAAAGTTGCCGCTGTAAACAAAGCTGAATCCGTAAGCATTGCCGTATTCCTCTCGGGTTTCAGGCCTCAGCAGGGCAATGAAAGGATTATGATTATGGCTGCTGGCGCCACGTGCGCTTTCTACTGCATGAATACCGTCGCTCAACTTTTGGCGGACGATGTGCCGCTCGCGCGCCCAACTGCCATCTAGATGAAGCAATTCAAATTCTGAATCCGGAAAATCCATGCAACAACTGTAAACCCGCTGGAGTTCTACTGCTTTGCTGCCACGGTTTTCCACACGAACCGATCGGGTAATCACGTCCTTTTCCTCAAACACCGTATACAGCAAATATACCGATAAGCCTGTCAGCTCGTCCTCCAGATGGATTTCTAGGCTTTCGGTTTCCTCCGGGGTTCCGTAAGAAGCGGGCAACCCAGCCAAGGGCGGTTTTCCTCTCCAAATACGATGTCCTTTGTATTGCAATCTGGTCACGGTGCTTCCATCGGCATAGCGCGCATGAAATGCCGGGGTGCGCAGATCCGCGCTACCATAGGTGGGATATTCGCACATCAGCTTGTCTGTGGAATCAAACAGGTTCTCCGGCAGATCCGTTGCGTTGAAAGATGAGCCATAACAACAGGGATATACAGCATCCAGCGATCCCGGATTCAAAACCTTTTTTCCCCAGTAAAGATGTGCGGGATATGCCCCCGCATAAATCTCTATGACATAACTCGTATGCCGTGTGTGCATCAGCAATTGACGTGACGACTCGTTGTAGACAATTGGCACTTCGCTCCTCCTAACCTCTTTTCAGGTGTATATTGTTTCTAGGTCACCTGTAAACTTCCGTTTTTATTCACCAGTCAGACCGGTTCTTTCAATGCTTTCAATAAACTGTCTCTGAAGACAGATATACATAATGAGCAGCGTAAGTATCGACAATAGTGTACCCGCCAGTGACACCGATTCGTTCAATCGGTTTACCGTACTGGTTTGATCCGCCGCACCGTATATAGCTTCATACCGTGCGGCGAAGTTGGCCAACTGTAGCGGAAGTGTTTTTATGACGGAGCCGAACATCATGTTTGCTTCGGTGGTTTCATTCCAGTACCATACAAAGGACAGCAGCAACGATAATACCACCGCGGTAGAAGCCATGGGCATGGATATTTTGAAAAAGATTTTTGTCTTTCCGGCGCCATCCAGCTCGGCCGCTTCATCGAAGGAGGTGGGATAACTGCTGAAAAATTGATAAAACACCAGAATAAAAACGGCGCTTCGCAGCCCCTGCCCAAATACTGCGGGTAAATACGAGGGAAATACCGTGTTCAGCATTCCGTAATTATTAAACAGGACATATTTAGGAATGGAAACGATCTGAGACGGTATAATGAACGTAGCTATGATCAGGATGAAGATCAACCGACGACCGGGCAATTGGAACCGTGCCAATCCGAACGCGATCAGCGAGGCTGATGCCGTTTGAAGAAGCGCCGGCACAACCGACATGGCGAGCGACCACAAGAGGCTGTGGAAAAAGTCCAGAGCTTCAAAGGCCTGGGCAAAATTTCCCCAATACAGCTTTGTCGGTATCCAGAACACCGAGGGATCCGATAGATCGTCCGGTGAAAGCAGACTGTTTACCACCATATACAAGATCGGATATAAGAACACGAATCCTATACCGAATAGAACCATATAACGGGCAAACATCCATAAAATTCCGTTCTTCGACCGGAAACCGGCAAGCCTGCTTTTCCATACAGACAGAATGTTATTCACCGGCGTCTCCTCCTTCCGAATATAACGAACAGAAAATATGCGGCAGACAGGATCACGGCTATTACAACAAAATACATCCATGCCATCGCCGACGAATAGCTATATAGAACATCAAAGCTAAACATATAATTGGCGATCCTCTGATTCATCGCGTTGTTGGGATAACTCGCCAGGTCAATGATCGTGTATACCGTACAGATGACAGCAAACGGCTGGAGATGCGGCAACGTGATCTTCCAGAACTTTTCCCATCCCCCCGCGCCGTCGATCTCCGCCGCCTCATACAGATCCGGACTGATCTTCTGGACTCCGGGCAGGAAAATCAAGATCGGAACACCGGAAAACCAGAGGATGAGCACCAGGTTATTCAGGATAAACATCACAGGCGTGCTCAAAATCGACGGAAGCGACTGAACAAATGAATAAAGAACCGGCGATCCACTGATAAAATCCACCGTATGCTGAGTGAGCAGCTTGCTGATTACAGGCCCACTCATAATGATCACGGGCAGAAAGAATACCGCACGAAAAAACGTGCGAAACCGGTATTTTCCGTTGAGAAGCAAGGCAATTATCAGGGCAAACACCAGTATAAGCGGCGTGGCGCACACAATGAAAAAGACGGTGCTTCCCAGATCTATTTTAAAGCCCGGATCCAGATTTAAAGCCCGATTATAAAATTCTAGGCCCTTCCATTCCATGACAATATTACCCGGGGCCACCTGAATGGAATTCAGGCTTATCAAAACTGAATAGACGACCGGATATAATGTAAATAAAAGGAAACCGACAATCCAAGGAGATACAAATAAATATCCCTTAACATAATTTCGTCTTTGAACCGCCACAGTCTTTTTCACGATTCGTCAGCTCCTTTCACGATGAACCCATAAGCCGGAACTACCGTATCGTCGATCATTTCTTCCTGTGAGTTATAATTGACATATAGGCAGACATCTCCTTCATAAAGAATTCGTACCAGACCTTGCCTTATCACACGATGCTCCTGGATTTCCCGTCCTTCTACAGGCGCAAGCGCCCGGTTGACCTGACTATAAACGTTCTCAATGGAGGCCTTCCAGTCATCATAATTTAGGGAGAAATACTCCTCTAAAGGCGTGTTGACCAAAGCGCGGTTTTCCGCACCCGTGACAAAAAAGGAGGGATATGCGCCGTATTCGATCATTTTCAGAATGGCTCCTTGTGAATATCCACCCTGATTGACGTATGGCGCATAGTAATCTATATGTCCTTTCAAAACGATCTGTAAAAACGGCACCGTATCCGTTTCAAACAGATATTGGCTGTTGACAACAGGAATATCAAAAAGTTCCTCCATGTTGCCCCACAAGAAACTGTTGCCGCCATTCAATGCAACGCCTGTTTCCTCCAGGGCTTTCAGGGCCTCCAGCAGTTGCGCCTTCGCTTCGCTACGCACTACTGTTTTGTCCCTTGTAAAATCCGAATAGAGCAGTGAACCGACGCCTTCTATATGCAGATCAAATCCTGTCAGCGTCTGATAAGCCTTGTTGATCAGCGACGTTGCTTTGGCAGGTTGGATAAAATAGGTTTCATCATACATGATATCGGAATTGGATCTCGTCTTGCAGGCAAGTTGCCGGGACAGCATACCACTTGCGTATGAAGCCGGCCGGATCTGGTCTTCGTTAGCCGTTGATGGATTGAACGACAGATAAAATCTTCCACCCTCCTGTGTAATCATATCTCTCAACTGCTCGAAGTCCTTCCTGCCGCCTACCCGACTCGCAAAATCCAGATTGCCAAATCGTGCGCCGCTGAAGCCCCCCTCTTGCCAGCCTTTATATGTCACCGTCAAATTATTAATTTTCAGTCCACGTAGCGAATCGATAATCGCCGAAGCATCCTGTACCGTGGTCAACAGTGACTGACTATTAAACAGGAAGCCCTTCTTTATCTCCGTTCCTACCATATCCAGCCGCAAAGGTATATCTTCGTCAATGCGTTCTTTCCCGATTATTCCCTTCTCGTTCAAAATATTCCGATAGACTACTGCCATGCCGTTGTAGTCGGCCTGTTCCCCATTTAGAAAGCGGAATCGGATCTGAGGACTCATGTGATTGCGTTCCTGTTGTACACGGGTTATTCCAGAGCCCTCTCTGCCGATCGGTTGCTCATAGGTTTGCCGGTAATCAAACCGCGCGGAAACCCAATTGTATGGAGTAGTTACGCCGGCCGGATAGGCCAAGATACTGGCATACTCCTCACCACTTTCAATCTCGGCGAAAACCGCATTCTGTCGGACACCATGTACGATTCCGTAAACGGGCATTACTATCGTTGGTTCCTCTACCATGTAATCGTTGGGGCGGTTGGCCATCAGGTCATTCGCCGACTGGGTTCGGTCAGTCGCCACATCCATACCATAGACTTTCTTTTCAAAATGGCTTACATAGGACGCTGCTTTGGCATACCGAATCAACGCTCCTGGCCCATCAGGCACGAACATATAGCCATCAAGTTCATCTTCAAGAGTGCATCCCAAAAAAGGAACGAAATAGAGCGATTTAAGCCAATAATCCCCCTTTTCTTCAATGCTGTCATCCTTTACAGCAAAAGTGATGCCATCCTCCTCAAGGATCATGCGGAAGGTCAGGCTGATGCCCTGCTTTTTGAGCTGCACGGCACAGGTCATGGCGCTGTCCGCCCAAGAATACTGTGTACTGACCGCCGCGTCCGAAAGACTGACACGCGTTTCTTTGTTCTGCTCGTCGTAGTATTCCAGCGTACACAGAGAATGTGCCATGGCAGACCATTTTTTGTTGAGTTCCTCCGGCTTATCCTGGGAAAGCGTCCCCCACACATAGCCGCTCTGCTTATCCACGACCCGTATAGCATCCAACGATTCCCGAAACCATATTTCTAGTCGGTTGTTTTCCAGTTTCTTTTCATAGCCCTCTAAATCCAGTCGATTTTTCACAGGCGGGGCATCCGGATCCGCTTGTGTCCGGCGATTGGACATAATCTCTGCTGGGGTCGTATCCGGCAGCAGAAACTCTGTATCCGCGTGGCGAGCCTCTATGGACAGAATTCCAGACAAAACGGCGGTTAAAAAGACGACCGTTATTAATACGGCTTTTCTTTTGTTGGTACTTTTTCTTGAGAAAACCTGATTATTCCACACGGAACGCGACCTCCCCACACAACTGTTCAAAGAACGTAAGCACCTGTTTCCAAATTAGATAGAGCATCGCTAGTGCAACAATGGCCACCAGCATAAAAAACAACGTCAGAATAATGTTTTTGGCAGCGTCTCTGAAAGAATAGCCATGTGTTTCAACGAGACCACAAAATAGATTGATACCTGTCCAAGCGACTGCTGCAATCCACAGGAACTGGATAATGAACGCTTCGTTGAAAGTTAGAATATAACTGAGCAACACAGTAGGCGGTATGATCAGCAAATATGGAGCGAGGGAATATGCGGTCATGACATAGACGTTTTTGATTGAGCCTTCTCCATCGTTTATGGAACTAACCATGGAATTTCCGATAACCCACAGAACCACCACCATGAAATACAGAGCCACGATCGGCAGCAGGGGAGTATCCGTCAAATTGATCTCATTGAAGATAAAGCCTCGGAACAGCTGATCCAGCAAATATACGAAAAACATCAAAATATAAATAACAGTCGCCGCCTGTACCGAGCCCTTTTCTCCACGTTTCAGATAATAGTAGCCATCAATCGGGTGGCGGAGCATTTGAGGCAAAAAACGAATGTCCGCTAACAGTTGTTGGAATCGGCTGGGAGCATGAATAGGCCTGGCTTTTGGTTTACGTCTCTTTTTCATCCACTTTATTCCGTAAAACAGAAGAGCCAGAACGAAGACTGTCCCTATCAAATAAAGCGCGTGGCTGTGGATCCATTCATTGCGGCTTTCCCAAAAGGCTTCCGAATAGTATTCCCGGTCGCCGGCAATTTTGAAATGCTCCATGGCCTCAGCATATTTCTGCTGATGAAGAAGGGTGCGTCCATAGCCAATATGGGCAACCCGGGACATGCTGTTAAGCCGGAGCACGGATTCCCATATTGCTTCACTTTGGGAATAATCGCCTTGGCTCAGGCAATAAATAGCCTGATGCGTTGACACGGCAAAATCAGTCGGATAAAAAATTTGAATTAATGCCCGCTCTTTATCTAGCACATACAGAAAGCCATTTTCATCAATATCTATGGCCGCCGCCACGGAAAAGAGCCCACTGCGGTCGCTGGAAGCCGCCCGACCGCCGAATGAAAACGCCACATTGCCTGCATCGTCATATTCATAGATGAGTCCCGTTTGTGTCAGGGCGTAGGAGTTCCCGTATGGTCCCGCCGCAACATCCACAAAATTCCACTCGTCATGCATGAATTTATCTTTTGAAAGAATGTTTTGACCCGCCATATTATGCAGCTTGATTTGATTTTCAAATTTCTTCTCCGCACTCACCCAGCTATAGCTGAATCCCGCGCTTTGTGTCACGCTGTAGATCAGATCCCGGTTGGTAATAGCAATGTTTTCGATCGAACGTGCGGTACGCATCAGCAGTTTATCTTTTTGCTCGCGGGTATATATCAAATCCTCTATTCTTTCCTGAAGTGTCAGATTCCGCTTGTTCGCTGCGAAATATCCATAAAAATTTCCTTCCTCATCGAATTGCATCAAGCCCTCATGAGCGCCGATGCCGACAACAAACAGGTTGCCATCGGAGGTGCAGACCACATTTTTAGGTTTATACACACTGCTGGCACCAAATAAATGGCTTTCAGGTCTCCCAATTGTCCGAATCAGTTCGCCTTGTGCAGAAAATATAAAAACGGCCTCTGCTTCCGGATCAGCAACGTAAACCCTACCATCCTCCCCGGCAAACACCCCAGACGGTGCTTTCAATATGCCTTCTCCCATCGTTTGTACAGAACCGTTGTCCGGAGAAAATACAACCACCCTCCCGTTGCCACTGTCGGCTATGTAGACAAGACCGTTCCGGCAGAATAGATCCCCCGGCTTGGACAGGCCATAGCCCTTCATATATACGTTTCCAGGTAAATATGCATCCTGTGTACGGATCCAATCTCCTTCAACGGAAATGGTGTAGGTGTAAGCCGTGCTTTCGCCTGCACTAACCGACAAGGTTAAAATGGAAAACAGAATAAGTATACCAGCCAGAAACGCCCCCTTTTTGAACATAGAAATCCTCCTCGACAATGAAATGTCCGTTTGTGTGTTACAACTCATTTGATGCCGGAATGGGCCATGGTGCTCATGACCTTGGACTGCAAAATAATAAACAGCACCAGATTGGGAAGAAACATGATAAGGGCAGCGGCTGCGCCGACCCCCTGACCTGCTATGCTGTTTCCGGCGGTATTTCCCAAGTGGGTCATGTAAAAGGCAAAGTTTTTCAGGGACTCATTGGTAATGAACAGCGAGGACGCCTCCGAGGAATTCCATGCCGATTGAAAGGTCAGAATCATCAGTGTCGCCAGAGCCGGTTTGACAAGAGGGATAATGATCCGCCGTAGTATTTGATAATCGCTTGCTCCGTCTATGACCGCCGCCTCTATCAAAGCGTCGGGCAATTCATCGATGAACTGCTTTACCAGAAAAACGCCCACCGGCATGGCCAGCAAAGGGATAACATGAGCCAGAAAGGAATTGTACAGACCGGTGTAAGTGATCACAAAATACCGGGGAATGGCCACAGCTGTGGGTACAAACATCAAAGCCACAGTGTTGATCTGAAACAGCGTCTTGACGCCGCGAAACTTTTTCTTGGAAAACACGTATCCGGCCGATACCGAAATAAACAGCGTTCCCACCATCACCAAGGCTGTCGAAATGATGCTGTTGATCAGATAACGAGAAACCGGAATGTTGGTGCTGGATGAGAGATTGAACAGCGCAACAAAATTCCGTATTGTCGGCTGACGGACAAACAAACGGGGAGGATAGGCAAACAGTTCGTCAATGGGCTTAAATGCATTCACAAAAATAAAAATGATCGGCAATGCCGTAACCAATGCAATAGGAATCAAATAGGCATAAAATTTCAGTTGGCTCGCTTCAAAGCGCTGTGGATTAATCCCGTTTCTTTTCAGTCTGTGATGGCGATTCGGTCTGTATCTCATACGCATATCACCTCATTCATCCTTAGTACCCAACACTTTATCCACGCCCACCGACATTAAGCGAATTCCAACCAGCAATACTACCGATATTGCCGCCGCGTATCCCATTTCATAACGGATAAAGCCAAAATCTTCAATGTGCGTCACAATAAGTTGGCCGGCATAATTTGGCGTAGGGTTGGACCCCGATAAAGCTACGCCCACGCCGCTGCTTTGGAAGGTGTTCACGATCGCCATCACGGCGCCAAACAACATCTGCGGCTTGGCGGCCGGAATGGTAATATAGATGATTTCCTGGAACCGATTTCGGATGCCATCAATATATGCAGCCTCATACAATTCCTCGTTGACGTTCAGTATGCCGGATAAAATCGCCAGGAAGCCCACGCCCATGCTACTCCAAAGCGTCACGATAATCATGATCGGCAGCAGATATTTATCGGACTGAAGCCAAACGATGGGCTCGGAAATCAGATCGAACTTCATGAGCAGATAATTCAGATAGCCGCTTTTATCCCCATTGAAAACAACGCTCCAAACCAGATTGAGCAGGATGCCGCCCGTCATGGATGGTGAATACAGAATAACGGCAAGAATCGTCCGCGGCTTGGGTGTTAACTGCGCCAGAGACCACGCCAGAAAAAAGGCAAGCACATATCCACCCACGCCGACAAAAACGGCATAAACGATGGTATTGGGAAGCACCTTCTGCATAAACACATTATCATTCGTGAACAGGTTAATATAATTGTCCAGTCCGATAAACGAGGGTGCCTGAATCGTATTAAAATAGGTAAAGGATAAAACAACTGCTGCCACTATCGGAATAATGATAAACAGGGAGAAAAGAAGGCCGTAAGGAGCCAAGAGTATCCCGGTAGAATGTCGCCTTAAAAGATTTTTCACCTGTTATCCCCACCTTCCTTTAGCCGGTTGCGCAAACTCTCCATCACTTGGGTGGGATATTCGCGAATAAGGTTTCCCGCTTCGTCACAAAATCCGAACTCGGTAAGTTTGCGCACAATCTCCCGGTTCGACAGTATCGTCGCCTTATCAATGCTTTCAATGAGTTCCTTATTATTAACGACGGTGTTATTCCAGATATTGCCGACCTCTCGCTCTATCATATAGAGCGCCGGATGCCTGAGATTCTCCTTTTGATCCTCCCATTGCCGGAGGATGATCTCCTTATGTGCCTCGGGATAGTCCAACTCCCGGAATGCTTCCAGATTAGCGGTGTTCCAACTGTACTCCGGGCCGAAGGAGCTTTTCAGAAGATACGCATACTTACTTTGCGTCTCCTTCGAGAGCCACCACAGCAGAAATCTACCGGCTTCCTCCTCCTTATCCGTGTTTTTGAAAATCATGCAACTGGTGCTATCCGCCATCTGATAACGCAATATCGATCCATCCTCCTGAACTGTACCCGGAGTCAGCGCAATGTCCCATCGTCCAGCCAGCTCAGGAGCCGCCGTTTGCAGCTGCATATAGGTGGAAAAGTTGCCGATTCCAATCGGAATTTCCGCAAAGCGGAAGCTGTTATAGAAGCTGGGCACCACCGTCTGAGCACCGTAAATGGTAAACATTTCGGTCATTTCTCGAAATCCTTCGATCGAATTTTCTTCATCTATGGCCGTACTGAAGCCGTCATCGGTATAGAGAGCGCCGCCGTTTTGATAAAGGTGCGGGGTCGTTTGATGCAGGTTTTTGACCGCTGAGCCGTTGGCCAGGGGCATACCGAAATTCATGGAGTACCGCAGCAGCCGCGGCATCATCTGACGCACGTCGTCCCAGGTATTCGGCACCTCCAGCCCGAGCATTTCCAGAATATCCCGCCGATAAAACAAGACCTGATAATCCTGTGTTTCGACTGCGCCGTATACACCCGTGTCATAGTACATAGGCACTAAGCTTTCCAAATTATACTGGCTATTATAAAAGGGAAGAAATTCATCATAATCCAACAAATTTTTCGCTGCACCACGTATAGCGAAATTGAACGGTGTGGCATACCCCAGTCCCAGAGCCACATCCGGATTGGTATGGGATGCATTCGACAAAATCAGCTTTGATTCGTCCGGCATAACGGACAAACGAATGTCGGTTCCGTATTTTGCATTGTAGTCTGCATCAACGATTTGCTGAAACACTTGCACATATTGAATAGGTCGATTGACCCACACAGACAGCTCCTTATCATCCTTTTTTGTGCCGGCGCCGTAGTCCTGCTGCTGCGCCTCCGGCAGAAAAGAATAGAAAAAGCGCTTAACGGATTCCAGGAAAGATACAAAAAAAGACGCCTTTGCCGGGGGCAATTCTTCATCGCCCGTTAGGTAAATACGATCGATACTCAACGGCATCTTGGCCATATTGTCTATAACGATTCCCAGATTTTTCGAGGCAGAATTGTCCCCCGCATGGATCAGGTCTGCTTTGTTGGGTATAGTCCGGGGATCTTTCAGCAGTCCCCGGAGCGTCTGCGACGCATAGTGCAGAGAATCGGCAAAAACGGGAGTACTCCCTGTGATTTGCCCAAGACGGTCATACAGAGCGTCGATCTCGTCAGCATATTTTTCTATGTCGGAAACCGCGTTGGGCATATAAACGTCCATATCCCAGGTGCGGTTTTTATCGCTTTGCCCGGTCGTCAGCTTTTTCAGCTCCATACCCAGGGCATTGATCTCTTCCATGAGAGACATAAGCTCCTGATAGGGCTCCTCCAATGGTCCCATGATCGCACGCAGCGCAATCGTATGAAGACCTTCCTCCAAATACACAAGCAGCGGTGTTTGATCGTCCTTGACGATCAGATTTTTATATTCCCCCGTATCGGTAGCCGGGAACGCAACCGAATCCAACTCGGCAAAAGGGGTTCTCCCGTCTATCTCCATGGATCTGTACACGGGTTTAAGGGATTCTGACGGCTGACAGTAACGGAATCCGATCTGATACCAGCCGTCTTTTTTGACTTCGAACTCCCAAAGAATTTTCTGGCCGGCAGACGACCAGGAATTTTCATCGATCACGTTGATCTTCCGCGTATAGGTATCATAGGGAAACAGCGCAGGATTGACCACGCTTTTCCCCCGCAAGAAAGAATCCGACTTGGCTGAATATGCCTCCCCTTCGATGACGATCTGCTCGCCCTTTGATCCGGTGTCGGCATATTTCCTGGCATATTCGGTATAAGAAACCGGTTCATTCCGCTGGCCGATATACACTGCCCGGATCTCCAGACTCTGCGTCATGAAGGTCAAAGAAATCGTATGGCTGCCCGGCTCAAAGGTGAATGAAAGTGGTTGTTGGCTGGGGGAGCGGCTGTCCTCTAGGCAGTTGTATATGTAATCTTCTATGGGGATCTGAGCTGGTACCAACTGATTGCCGTAGCGATCCATTTCATAGCCGCTCGTTTCGTCCGCCCACAGGATAGGAAGGGAAGCCACCGCGTCCTGCCCATTCGCCTGGACGCCGATCAGACAGTCCATGACCTTGGCATCCGCCGGCTTGTATTCTAACGCAAGCACATATTCGCCCTTCGTTTCAATCTCCACCGTAAAGGACAGAACATCTCCTTTGTCTAGAAGGAGGGAGCCATCGTCAACCGATGGCTCCTCTCCATTCCACAAGGCATCTTCCCAGTTCAGCTTCCAGCCATCTTCATATAAGGCGCGGTCGGTCCAACATTCAGATGACAACGAAGTAAATCGGGGAGTCTTTTCCACGGGCTGCTGCTCAATAGGGGCTGCTGAAATACCTATAATGTTGCTTGAAAGACTAAATAACAGTACCAATGCGAGAACACAGCCCATCCTTTTTTTTCGTTTCATAAAGTTACCTCAATCCCTCCGTAGTCAGATGTCGGAGTGAAAATCAACTGTTTTCCTTTTTCTTCCGCGACCTACGAACCAATACAAACGCTGTACCGCCCGCCAAAACCAAAACTAAAACAAGTGCGCAAGACGCAATGATAAGCTGCGTAACAGTTAGACCGGCAAAAAATGATTTCGAAGTGCTTTCACGAAAGCTGTCCGGAATATCTGCAGGGGCATGACCATATACCTCAACCCCATAAAGGCTCATCGCCCCGCTTTTTCCCTTCTGCACATCGACGAGACGTACATAGCGCCCCTTTGCACCAGATATCCGCAACGTATCTATGCCACCCGAGCACGCTTCTATCGTGCTCACATCCGTCCACTCTATGTTATCATTGGACACCTGCACCTTATAAGAAGTGGCATATCCGAGTGGAGACCACTTCAATACAACCTGATCCAGCTGCTTTTCCTCGCCAAGATCCAGCGTGACCCAGTAGTCAGAACGGGTGCTCAGCACAATATTTGTCAATACGTCCCCATCGATCAGATTGACACTTTCCTCAGAATTAATGCTGTCGCTTATCGTTCCATTTTTGGCATAGTCCTCAAAATCTGTACCAAAAATTTCTATGGTATTCCACTGGCCCTCCGGCATACGAATAATTGTCATGGCACCGTCTATATAAAAGCCCGCCTCCTCTGTGTTGGTGACAGACTTCAGCAGGAGGCCGTCTACCTTCACAGCCGCAGCAGCCGTGCCATAAACCCAAAGTGCGCGAGTATCGTCAGGCTGTTCAGCCTGAATCCGAAAGGCACCTTTCTGCATAGGTTCACTGGTATATACACGCTTTGTATTTTCATCCACCCACTGGATACTTTCCCGCTTGTCATCGGGAGGCGTTACCAGCAACGCGTTAACAGTATCCACATCCAGCATGGAATCAGTGAGCCGCAGAGTCTTGGCCGCAACGCGCACCGGTGCGACTGTACCCTGGCGAACATATATCGGAGATTTGTCCTGTGGTGCGTCCGCTTGTATGATTTGTCCGCCCTCGATTTTATCTCCTTTCCATAAGTCATACCAGTTTCCCGTCGGTAGTGTAACCTCACGATAATAAGCGTTTTCCTTCATGACCGGCGATACGAGAAAATCATCACAGAATAGGAACTGATTATCGTTGTCGGCAATGGCGGCCTGTCCGGGGAAAGCCAACGCCATGGCTTGAACCATCGGTGCTCCTGTATTGTGCGCCCGGACGGCGGCACTGTAAATCGAATCCAGTAGGTTTTCACGCAACCAGTAATGGGTTTGAAAAGTTGCCTCCGCCTGTTCTCCATAAGCCCATGGATCACGGAGAGAAGGCTGTCCATGCGCACGCATCAAGGGAACAAAGGTGGAAAATTGGAGCCAGCGCATATACAGATCGGGAGATGGCGTACCCAGATGACCTCCAATATCGCCGCCCATAGCGGAAAAGCCGGAGGAGGACAACGATAGAATCCCCAAGACTTGTTCCCTCAGCCCCGCGTAAGTGGAAGCCTGATCACCGGTGAAATTGGCGGCCCATTGCTGGCTGCCTGCGCAGGCGCTGCGCTGGAAATTGACGAAATCTCCCTTGAGCTTTTCATCAAATACCTCATAATACACTTTACCATACCAATAGGAATAGAAGTTATGCATCTGGTCTCCGGAAAGCCCATTATAAAACTGATGTTCCTCTCCAACAAATTCGCCATAGTCGATCATAAGCCCCCGAAGGGTCCAGTCCAGATATTTTCCCCACTGGTTCAGGATATATTTTTTGGCATTCGGATGGGTATAGTCAATGGGCCGGTGAAATATCAGCCATGGGTTGATAGTGGATTTGGCAAGTGGAAGATCCTCTTCTGCTACGCCGGGCATTAGATCGGTAATCTGCTGCTTCGTATACGCAAAGGGGTAGTTCCACGACAACATCCGGGTGCCGGTTTTCTTGAGCAAAGAATGAGCTATAGATATATCATGGCAGCTTTCAAAATATACTGCTGCGATATTTGGCGTTCCAAGCCGCTTGTAATTGTTCGTCATGTCGGTCAGCAGAGACACAGGGCCGCCTTTCAGATTATCCCATACCGCTTTTTGGGCTCCTGCCCAGTATTGGAATGCCCATTTCGGCGGGAGAACCGGCCGGCCGGTCAGCTTAGTATAACCGTCAATATTCTCCAGCGGCGTACCCATCCACACATACAAATCAAAGGTGGGTCCGTTAAAGTCCAACGAATATCTGCTACGGTCGCTTTTACCAATATCCGCCACAGCGCCATACATGGAATTGAAAAACAAGGTGTAGCCTCTACTGTTATGAATCAAGGGGATATTTTTATAACCCTTGGAGCGGTCGGGATCTAAGTCGGGATCGACATAGGCATTATGATAGTTCGTATCCTGGTTCCATAACAGCAGTTCGTTACCAACCTGATTGAAACTATTAAACCGTTCGCCAGTGCCGAACAGGACATCCCCATCTTCTATTCCGTTTTCGATCTTGACTTTTTTCAGCTCTCCATCACTATATCCGAAAAATATCTGTGAAGAGGACAGGGAAAAGGTCGTCGTTCCGGATACGGACTCCCCTCTCAACGTCCACCGGTTACCATCATTCTGGAAGGTGACAGACATATCCCCAGCTTTCATAGACAAGAGACCGTCGCTGTCCGCATATTGTATGGCTTTTTCCCCGGACGGTTCAAAGAAACCGAATGAATCGGTGCGTAGCCGAAACCCTCCTTCCTCCGGAAACGATACATACAGCTTCGTTTTCTGGCCGTTCACCTCCGTATGGATGACCAACACATTATCCTTCTTCTCCAGATCCGATACACCAGCCGGACTGAACCATGAAACAGCAATAGGGGAGGGTAACTGTTCCTTCAAAGCAAGACCTCCTATCGGGAAAATGAAAAACAGCAAAAGCAGGCTAGAGGTTGTTGCCAGTGCTTTTTTCAATTTGTTATGTAGCATTTTCTCACCTATTCATAATTATGTTGGGCATCAAACTCCTGTTGTACCTGTTCAAGCTTACTATCAAAATCCGACCGCGCCTTCTTCATGGCAGCATTGGCATTTCTCTCCACACCCGGCATAACGTCTGCGGCGGCATATAGACCATCGCCGATTCGGTTGGTCGTCTCCTCAATATACTCAAGGTCAATCTCATTAAAGTTCGGGACGAATTTCCAAAGGTCAACGCGGGAGGAATTTCCTATATTGTCAAACAGATATTGCTCCACCTCGCCTACGCTGGGCAGCTCGGAAAACTTCTTAGCGATATCCGGATGGGTCGATGTCGGATAATACAGCTTGCCATTGAGCACATATTTGTCCTTGTTAGCCTCATCAAACATACTCAGCCGGGCGATATTTCCTTCGGTGCTGTAGGTTATGTAGCGCAGGATCTGGAAAGCAGTTTCGGGATTTTTCGCGCTGGTTGTCATAAAACAATGATCGACATGAAGCGGCATTCTCCCAGGGTTATCCGCATTCTGCGGGAATGGCCATAGTATCCATTGGAAACTCAGGTTTTGCTGTTGAAGGGATAACTCATCCCAAGTACCATAAAGTTCCATAGCGGTACGTCCCATATGAAAAGCCATATCCATATCCTCGAGGTTTCCCTTACCGAATTTCTTTACATAGTCCGATTCCTCAAGATTGGCATTCGACGTCCGCATATACCAAGCTTCCACACCGGGGGTTTCGCGCAGCTGGCGTTGAAAAGTCGTACTCTTTGCGTAGGAGTCCATCATAGAAAACTGCCGCGTCTCTTTATCATAGCCAAAGTATCCACCGTTCCCGAACATGATAGAGGCTCTCTCATCAAAGCCCCAGAGTTTCTCTGTCCCGGAATACGTATTATTCGTGGCTTTTTTGAGAAGCTCGCCAAAATCCTCTATTGTCCAGTCCAAATCCGGGACGTCCAAATTCAAATCATCAAAAGCATCCAAATTCAGTAACACCATAGAAAAATGTGCCTGATGGGGCAATGCGTACAGCTTTCCGCCGAATGTATACTCCTCCACCAAGCTTTTCGGCACGTACTCAAAATCCGGATCGTCCTTGACAAACTCATCCAGCGGGTATACCCATCCTTGAGAAATATACATTGGCATTTTGCCTGCCTCGTCAAAAATAATATCGGGAAGTGTACCTGCGGCAGCTCTAGTGGTCAGGTATTCCTCTGCTGTATCGGCGCTGGTGTGAGTGAAGTAGTCGAATTTCAGGTCAACATCTTTATAAACGCTGGATATGGTGTCAAACAGCGCCTCATAATCCGTGGGACGCGCGGTATCGATTGCAACAACAACTTCCCCGCTTACGGTATAATCGGCATTGGGATCCTTACCGACAATTTCAGCGGAAATACCCTGTCCGCCCGCTGAGGATGGGTTTGTTTTCGAGCTCGACTCAGCGTCCCCGTTATTTTGACAGGACGACAAAAAAATCGTCATAGCCGATGCAGCTGCCAGTCCAATAGTCAGCCATTTTTTAGACATATTTGCTCCTTTCGCGCATCTTCGCGTCTTTTAAAAAATTGTTCGCAGACAAGACCAAACCGGCAAGAGTCAGGACTTCCGGCTTAGCCGGAGGTTTCCGTTGACAATAAAACTAGGAGGTGAATATTCTTTTAAAGAACATATTCCCCTCCTAATTTTTAAAATTATTGCACCTTTCTTTTACGCTTGATATAGAGGCATTCGACGGTGATCAGCAAACCGCAGACTGCTGTGATAACAGTAGGCACGATCAGGTTGGAAATATCGCCAGTACCGGGAGTGACAATAGGCTCTCCCTTATCGTTCAGCTCCGTGATCTTCAGGTTATCGAACTGCGCCTGATTCGTACCGGCCGCCAGATAGATATAACCGCCGTTGTAGGAATCCGCTAATTCTGCGGTATACCCATTCTTACAGTCATCGATATACATGGTGGCTAGCCCGTTCTTCACGACCAGCTTCATGTGATGCCACTGGCTGCGATTATAGGTATCCGCCAATCCTGAGTCAGTCGCCGACACAAAAACTCGATTTTTCTCAACGTCCATTTTTGCCTTCAGCTCCGTCCCCCAAAAAACCATGTTACCTTCCATTTCAAGATAGGCCGCATAGCTGCCTTCCGTGGCAAACTGACCGGGCTTCTGCGCGCCAAAACCAACCATAGCCCATTTCCAGCTGTCGCCGCCCTGGAGATAATCGACTTCCAACTCGAAATTACGATATTTTTTCACATCATACGTCAGAATCGCCATCCGCTGGGTTTCTTCCTCAACAGCTCCGGTAAGCCCTTCCTCCCCCAAGCGGACAAGCTTCCCATTTTCTATTTTCCACTTGCTGGAAAAATCAATGGCGCCGGCGCCGGCGTAGCCGTTCTTGGCAGGATCCGACTCGGGGGTATAAGTGCTCGTAAAGTCTTTCAGATCATCCATAGAGTCAAAGTAGTACTTCACCGAGGTTTCAGGATCATAGTCCACAATTACTTTAACCTTGGCCTGAGCCTTCACCTCATTGGGATTCTTCAGATTGACCGGCACTTTCAGTTCGCCGGTAAAGGTGTAATCGCCCGGTTGATTCGTCTTGAATTCCGCACATTCCCATGTCACTTCGCAAATATATTCATTCCCGTCGCTGCCTTGAACCTTCACCGTAGCGGGAAGCGCAGGACGAGCGAAAGTATCCTTTCGGCGATCGATCACGATGTCTTCAACCTTTTCCACCGAGACGATGTTAACATCCTCAATAATCTTATCTACAATTTTCAGATTGGAGAATTCCGCCTGGTTGACACCGGCCGCCAGGTAGATATACCCGCCCTCATAGGATTCCGGCAAATCAAGCATAAATGCGGGCTCCTCGCTGCCGTCCATAAACACCTTCAGCTGTTTATGCGCAACAATCAGCTTCATATGATGCGTCTCTCGGGTATTTCCATCCCATTGTGATTCCGGCATAGCGCCAGGGATCCGGTCTTTTTCGTCCTTCATGGCCAGCCCGGGATCCTGGCTCCACAGGACTACATTTCCTTCTTGTTGTGTGTACACAACGAAGCCGCCGCCTTCTTCGCTGGCAAATTTTCCGGGTTGTGTTGCGCCGAAACCGATCATTGCCCATTTCCAGCTGTCGCCGCCCTGCTTGTAATCCACGTCCAGTTCAAAGTTTTCATACTGCTTTTCCACGCAGGTGAGCAGAGCCATCCGCTGGGTTTCTTCCTCCACGGCGCCGGTAACGCCGTCTTCCGCCCTGCGGACCAAGCGGTTGCCGATGATCTGCCACTTGTCTTCTACATTTATGGAGCCCGGTGTGGCATAGCCCGGCTTATTAGGATCGATCTCGGGAGAATAGGTGCTCTTGAAATAGTTCTCGTTTTTCAGATCGCTCAGACTGTCCAGAGGATACTCGCCGGGCACATGCGGCTTCTTCAAAGTGACCGTGGTTGTCGTGCGCGCGATAGCTTCCGGATTCAGGAGCCGCCCGTCCAGTTCTTGCGGAACTGTCAAAGTCCCAGCGAAGGTATAGCGTCCCGCCTTGTCGGCGTCGTAAGTGTCGCAGGACCACGCAACAGGGAAATTAACCTCCTGCCCATCGTCCAGTGTGACCTTTACCGTATCGGGCAGACCGAGGTCGTCCTTTGCCGTTCCCGTAGCTGCCTCAATCGGCGCAACCGGGTTCACTGTATCCGCCGTAAACAACTCTCTGATTTTTAGGTTGGAAAACTCCGCCTGATTATAGCCGGCTGCCAGCGCAATATAGCCGCCGTCGTAGCTGTCCGGTAGAGTGGCCTCAAATACAGTAAGGTTGTCTGTCTGCACGGTCAGCTTCTTATTTTTTACCGTCAGCTTCATTGTGTGTTTGACGTTGCGGTCGTACTGGCCCGCCTCCGGCATTAGTCCGGCGATGCGGCTTACCCAGTCTTGCACATCACCATTAACAGGCGTTTGCCCCTTCCCCCAGACCATGGCATTACCTTCCTGTTGAAAATACGCGAGATATCCGCCGTTGTTGCCGAGAATTTCCCTTTCCGGTACGCCAGGGTGTAAACCGAAGCCAACCATCGCCCATTTCCAACTATTACTCCCTTGGAGATAATCAACCTCCAACTCAAAATTTGTGTAGGCTCTTTTCTTGTAAACCAGGACGGCTATGTTCCTGTTTTCATCGCCATCACTCGTTTCTGTGCGATACAACCGCGGATTTTCACCACCGTCTTCTGTCTTGATTGCCCATAACTCTTCCGCTGATTTCTTCTCCAGAGCTTGTTTATTGTCTTGGTCTGGCGAAATCTGATCCGTATACCAGCTCTCAAAGTTCTCCGTTATCTGGCTCCATTCACCAAGCGACAGATCCACGTCATGGATGACTGCTGCTGCTCTCTGCGGCGTCTCCGCTTGAGCAGCGGGAAAGGAAGCGACGGAAGCCAGACCTGCCGTGAGCGCCGCACACGAAACTATCGACAACCATCTTTTGACCGAATAAAAGTGCCTTTTCATTTTTGCCTTTCTCCTTTACATTTATTTCTTTGAAATTATATACGGTACACGGTAGAGTCCCTGATCAACACTTTCGGCTCTATGACGGTAATCCTCCCCTCTTCACCAGGCTCCATCAACCGGACAACTTCTTCAACCGCCTTTTGTGCCATCTGAGCGGCTGGGTTGTACACTGTTGTCAGAGGCATATTTTCGGGCTTGATATAATAGCCGTCGAAGCCTGTTACACTGATATCCTCCGGCACACGAAAGCCCAGCTCTTCAATAGCGCGGATACATCCCCAAGCCATGCTGTCGTTGCCACAACAGATCGCGTCAGGCAATTGCAGCATTTCGGAATACGCGTTTCGAAAGGCGTAATACCCGGCATATTCGGTAAAACCGCCTGTCAAAATTAAGCAGTCATCGATTGGCCGTGCATATTTTTTCATAGAATTTATATATCCTTCAAATCGTTTTTTATCGTCATAGCTTCCATCTCCTCGCATATAAGCGATCTGTTTATGGCCTGTCTTTATCAAATGATCGAAAATTAAAGATATTCCCCCGGCATTATCGATCACAACACTGGATATTTTCTCCTCTCTAATTTCTCTGTCCAAAAATACAATTGGAATTCTTCTCTTCTTAATTTTCCATATGTCCTCATCCATAAAATCACTGTGTAAAATGATAAAACCGTTGACATTCGATTGCGTAATTGAATAGATCAAGTCTTCTCTGGGCAAAGGGGATATGTGTACTTCCAAGTTCACGTTATATCTCGGGCTCGTCAATGACGCGCCCTCCACTAAAACGCCATAAAAGCCAGTAACAAAGCTTCGCAGAATCAATCCAATACTCTTGCTTTTTTTCTGCTTCAGTCTGCGCGCGTTCTCACTAGGTACATAATCCAACTCTTTGACAACATCCAATATACGTTTTTTTGTTTCAAAGCTGACACTCCCGGTACCGTTCAAAGCGTAAGAGACCGCTGCAATGGAAACACCTGCCTTCTCCGCGACATCCTTTATCGTAATCACTACTATCCCCCCTCCTGTAGCAGCCCTACTTTATTTAAGTTAAAATTTGAATACAAAAATTAGAAGACAGACCATTTCATCCGGCGACTTGGCTAAAATCAAAGACACGTTATATTTTTTACACAATCATATTATCACCGCGAAGCAGAAATTACAACACTATATCTCAAGTTCCCAGGATATTACAGTTAAATTATAGTTAAAACATCCAAACTGCACAAAATCAATAATGGGATTAACTAAATCGTTTAAGTTAAAAAATAAATGCCGGGTTAGCATCTGAACGCCACCTGTCATTCTCCTCAGGATGTCGCGGTATTTCAAGGGCTATCAATGGCTCAAAACGCCCTTCTATGTGCTTTAGGGCTTTAGCCAAACTTTTTATATGGCCGAAAATTCTCTGGAAATTTCGCTCAAAGCGAAGAGCAATCCAGCTTAAACAAGTTAAATATAAGCCTTTATTTTCCATCGGCACCGCCCGTGCGCGAGCCTCTGTGGAACTGCTATGCCGGTATTGGAGGTTCCCCGCAGCGGATATTACGAATGGCTGAGCTCGGACAAAACGTCAGACGAAAAGGCGGCGGAAGAGATTCTGTCGTATATACACGACTTTTATAACAGGCAGATTCGAATCGGTGACCTGGCACAGTGCATTAATATCGACCGAGGCTATCTCTACTCTCTGTTCCGCAGGTATTTGGGTGTCTCTCCCAAGGAATACCTCACCAAATTACCGCATGGGGAGCGCCGTTAAACAGCTGACGCAGCGCCGCATAAGCATCAAGGAGGTATCGGCTGCTTGTGGCTATGTGGATGTCTATTCCTTTACCAAGGCATTCAAGAAACACTAGGTAGTAATGATCAAGAATTCCAGTATACAGATCACATTACACAATAAACTTGGGAAGAGATAACGACTCCAAATATGTCATATATATAGAGCAAAAAGCACAGCTTATATCTTGCCGCAATCAAAACCACGCGTTGAACGCGTGGTATGAACAGGCCCTATAAGGGCCCCTGTGGTGGCCCCCTAAAGGGGGCACCGAAAGAATCTGGCAACCACACCTTTACCACGGGCAGCCCCCTACTCGGGGGCTGTCTTTATTTGCCCTGTTTTACCGGCTCACCCGTAAACGGGTCTACGAACTCCTTGAGACTAATCTGATCATTCATGATATCTTCCTGCAACTGATTCTGAATATACTCTTTGATTGCCCCTTCGTACTTCCCAACTGTGTCCACATAATACCCTCTGCACTAAAAATGTCGGTTCCCATATTTGTACTTCAGGTTGGCGTGCCGGTCGAATATCATCAAACTACTTTTACTTTTCAAGTATCCCATATATTGCGCCACGCTCATGTGTGGTGGTATCGCTACAAGCATGTGGATATGGTCTGGACAACATTCCGCCTCTATAATTTCCACACCTTTTCATTCACTTAACTCCCTGAGGATTTTCCCCACATCTGCCTTGAGCTTCCCATATATTACTTGCCTTCGGTATTTTGGTGCAAACACGATATGATACTTGCATCTCCACTTGCTATGTGATAAACTTTTTACGTCATTCATTTGACTTGAACCTCCTGTGTTTTGTTGGTGTGGTTGCCAGACCTTCCTCATTCTATCACACAGGAGGTTCTTCCTTTTGCTTAAGCTTTTTTATCTTCCCCCGGTTCAACCGGGGGATTTGTCTTGCCTACTCGGCACCATTAAAAACGGCCGGCAGCTTGACGCTGCCGGCCGAGATTATTATATTTTTCTTTGGCTGCCTGTAGGCCAATTCACATCCGGGCCTACATCATGAATTCACAGACGCCTTTTGACCGGTGGGCTTTGCATTGGATGCATCCGGGCGATCACAGGGCGGCAAAGAAGCCCTCTAGCCGGTCGGCCATGCGAGCATGGCCGGCATCATTGGGGTGCAGTCCGTCCGGCATGAATTGTTCCCGTTGTTCCATCAGTTCCGGCTGGATCCCGGAGACTCTGTAAAGATCCAACACCGGGAGCCCGTAATATTCAGCGATGCGGCGTTCTGCTTCCACATATTCCGCCAGCGTGTGCTCGCAACGCACACCGCGCTCATTGATGACTGCTGCCTCATGCAATCGGTGCAATGGGGTGAGAATAGCGATCACTGCTGCAGGCCAGCGGCGGATCATCGTCTGAAACAACTGATGCACCGCTCCGCAGAAGGTCTCTTCCGTGCGATCCTGTAACGTCCCGAACGGGGCGTCCCCATGTCCGTAGTCGTTTGTCCCTCCCAGCACGACGATCACATCCGCGCTCGCTTCCATACTCTCCACCCGAGTGCGAAAATACTGGACATCAGTGTCGGGATACATAACGTTTACCTGCGGCGCAATAGTGGAGCCGCTGATCCCATAGCCCCGTACTTTCGCCCCTGTGCGCTGTCCCAGCAGGCTCCAGAATGTCGCCGCCTCTCCGGAGGTTCCAACTCCTGCGGTAATGCTGTCGCCCAAAAACAAGCATTTTTTATTTTTAATTCCATTTTCGTATATCTCCGTCCGCTGAACCCTTCGCCCTCCGGCGGAAAACGGTCACATTATAGCACAGCCCCTTTCCCACTGTCAATGATGTTGCAACGAGGGAGTGTCCTAGCAGTACAATGTTACTCTTTTTATTAACTTACTTTTTTGGACACTCCCTTAACAATCGATCCCCTTGACAAGTCGGGTAATCTTCGATATTATATTTTATGTTATTAGGTTTGAGATAAGGGTTCTTTTGTAGCCTTGGTTTGAGTTAAAAGGTCGGATTTTCCCTTCCCAGGGGATGATCCGGCCTTTTTCCTTTTCCGCCGTCTTCGGCTGGGAGAATCAGTAAAGAAAATCCAAGCGACCGCAAAAGGCCGCGTCAACTTTCCGTGAGATCGGGGAGTGGCGCGGCCTTTTCGTTATATATAGACCAAAATTGAAACGGAAAGGACGGATGCAAGCGTGCCAACCCAATCTCTGGTTCGTGTGCGCTGCCTGGACGCGGACATGGCCGTGGGCCTCGTCAATTATGCGGACATGGTGGTATACGATCAGGAGAAAAATGTGGTTGCCCTGCGGATCGGCGGATACCCGGAAACGGTGCAGGCCATGAGCGACGCCATCCTCGGCGGCTGTGAACTGGAGCTAACCGGCTCCAAAGGCTCCCTGTGCTTAAACAGCAAAGGGAGGCGGAACTATGCAAGGCGGATCTCCCACGACGGCGTGTACGCCGAGGGAATCCACTGGCTTCAGGACGATCCCCTGCAATCCCTGGCCGTCGGCCAGGAGGGGGACGACCCCAAAAGCGAAAAGGAAACGGTCAGCCTGAAACGGAACCTGTATTTCTTCTGTACCAGCGGCGACGAGCTGTTCGCCGAACTGGACCGTAAGCTCTCCGTTCCCCTTTTGCCTGAGTTCCGGGGATATTTCCTATCGGAAGTGAAAAAGCGCGGTTTGCTGAACCGCCTGAAGGTGTACTGTCCGGGCCAAAAATTCCAGTGCTGGCATATGAGAGTATCGGAAGATGAAAGCGAAATCGCCCAGGTACTGGAAGACGGCCTGAAGGACGGCAGCATCGCCATTCCGGGGAGTTCCCCCGGCCAAGAGGATGTATTCCGGTATATCGCATCCTTTACCGCCTACCTGCGGGAGTTCGGTGACAAGATCGCCGGGCGGATCAAGGACTGCTTCCCTCCCCGGTTCAATCCGGCCGAGGAAGCGGTGTCATCGCCGGTGCAGGAGGTCAATCGGTATGTCATCGCACACGCCGGATATTCTCTGTTCGACGCACAGCTCGGTGCGGCGGAGGCCCTCAAGCGTCAGCTGGAAACCGACAGGCTGGCGCTTTTAGTGGCCGAATGCGGCACCGGCAAAAGTAAGATCGGTGCCGCCGCCCTGTATGCCTACCAGCACGGCAGAGCGGACAGACGCACCGCTCGGAAAGCCTTCAACGTCGTGGTCTGTCCATCCCATCTGACCAGAAAATGGGTACGAGAGCTGCACGAAACCATCCCGAACTGCCTTGCCCAATATGTAACCAGCATCCGGGACATCGACCTGCTGTATGACCGATACCAAGGGGAAAACAAAACGGTGTTCTGCATCCTTTCCAAAGAAACCGCCCGCAACGGGTATATGCGTCGTCCGGCCGTAGCATGGAACCGGCGGATGAGAGGTTTTACCTGCCCGGACTGCGGCAGGGTGCAGGAGATGCGCGATCCCGACACTTCCGCTTGGGTAAAGGCGGACGCCCTGTTTTTTCAGCAGGAGAATTCCCGCAATCACCGCTGCCGTTTCTGCGGCGCTTCCCTCTGGACAGTCCAGAATCCCGATGACCTGACGCCAAAGCGAACCCAGTGGGTGCGCATCGGCGGTTATGGCTACGTTCATCGCTTGTTTGCGTATCAGGCGGCCAAAACCTGCAAAAAGATGTTCAGTGGGAAGATCTCGGAAGTGTTGGAGAATCCGGACGGTCTTTTTCCCGCAGCCGGCGCCTACCGGCGGTATCCGCTGTCCGCCTATCTCAAGAAAAAGGTAAAACGGATCGACGCGCTCATCGTGGATGAGCTGCACCAGTACAGCGGCGAAAGCGCCCAGGGACAAGGCCATGGCGGAACTGGCCGGGATCGCCGGTAAAGTGCTAGGCATGACCGCCACCCTCGTCAACGGGTACGCCAAGGGGATCTTCTATTTGCTCTTTCGCTTAAAAGCACATCTGATGCTGCTGGACAACCAGGCGTACAAACGGCCGCGGGATTTTTGTTTGCAGTACGGGGTGCTGGAGGAGCTATACGAAGAAGAGACTACCCAATACAACAGCACATCCAAATCCAAAAAGCACAAGGTGCGGGAACGGTTTCTGCCGGGGGTTTCGCCAATTGTATATTCCCGGTTCCTACTGGAAAACGCGGTGTTCCTGTCGCTGAACGACATGGGAAAGGAGCTGCCCGACTATGAGGAAATCCCCATCCCCTGCGCCATGCTGCCGGAAGTCCAAAAGGAATACGACGCTCTGCAAAACAACTTCCGGCATCTGATGAGGAAGGCGCCGCGGATCGGCAAACGGGTGATGTCCGCGTATCTGAACCTGCTGTCCGCTTATCCCGACCAGCCCTACGGCCATGAGCCGATCCGCAACCCTTTTGTGGAGGAGGAAGGCATGAATGTGCTCTCGGCTCCCAAAGACATCGGCAGCGCGGATGACTTACAGCCCAAGGACGAGGTTTTGCTCGACCTGATCGACCGAAAGGTTCAGGCTGGCGAGCGTGTCATCGTCTACACCGCATGGGTACGGCTGGACACACAGGAGCGGCTCCATAAGCTGCTGACAGAAAAAGGCGTCAAAGCCGCCATTCTGGATCAGAAAGTGCCGACTGTGCAGCGGGAAGAATGGGTGGACAAGCGTGTGCGCGAAGAGGTAAAGGTGCTAATCACCAATTCTGCCCTTGTGGAAACGGGACTCGATTTGAACGCTTTTACCACCCTGATATTCTACAACATCGCCTTCAACCTCTATGTGTTCCGGCAGGCGTCCCGCCGAAGCTGGCGGATCAACCAGACAGCGCCCAAGGTGGAGATCTATATGCTCTACTATGCCGACACCATGCAGCACAAGGCGCTCCGCCTGATGGCGTCCAAGCTGTCGGCAGCCACCGTCATTGAAGGACAGATCTCCGACGAAGGGCTGGCAGCCATGTCCGACTGCCAGGATCTCACCACCCAGCTTGCCAAGGAACTGATGCGCGGCCTGAAGGACGACGTGGAGGATCTGGCGGCGAGCTTCAAGAAAATGGCGATCATCGGGAACCGTCCGAAACCGGCCGTAGCCGAAAAGTACTCTGCTCCGGCAGAGCCAGAGGAACAGTTGCTGCCAGTACAGCAGTCAATTTTGCTTCCTGTACCGCCCTGTTCAGAAACAAAACGCGCCGGAGTGAAAGACACAGGCCAAATCAGTATTTTTGACCTGTTGGCTTCATGAAAAGCGATGTTTGTCTAACAAAGGAATACGTATTATCGGTATGGATTCGGCCCGCCCAATTTGGTGAAACAGTCTCAACAGAAGCAGTTCTCAACATTTGTAAAATAAACAGGAGGTACGTAACAATTATGAAATTTAATGAACTAAATACCCCTTTTTGCAAAATCCCAATGCTCACCTATGGATGTGACGGCAAGAAAGCGGTACGCCATTATGTCGAGGTGCAACCGATCACCAATACTATCTATAAAAGCCGGACAGAAATGGTGAACCGGGATTACGAGCAATGCCGGATATATGTTGTTTTTCCGGACTGTCCTGTGGGGCTTGATCTGGGCGCCCTTTCCTTTTTGGAGGAAAGGAACGTAGAAGAATTCAAGCAGGATAGCATCCGCAACGGGCTGGATACTTCTCGAAATTTCCTGGAAGCGATAGACAGGCAGGTGGAAAAAGGCGGATTTATCGGAAATCCTCTAATCGAATTTGTAAGGCATTTCGATCCGAACAGAGCCGAAGCATATGCGAAGTTGCGCAGAGAACGGCAGGATGCGTTGAAGCAGCAGAAAATGGAGTCGGAGAAAAAGCGCCTTATGGAGAAGGAAGAGGAAGAAATACGGTTGAAGCAGGAAAAGGAAAAGAAACGCGCAGCTCTTCTCGGCTGGGGTGATACTATGACCGAGCTTCAGCTTGGCCGGGTGCTTGCCATTTTATTGAAAGTGTATCGCTATCCTGACGGTGTACAAACAAGCCTTGAGCACACGATTCATTGTATTTCTGGCGGTTATCATCCAGAGATCAGGAACAAGGCTGGAAAGCGGCTCCAAAAAGAATATCGCCTTGTTCTTCCACAGGAAAACTACGCTTTGTCTTTTCCGATCACCAAAACGGAATACGAGTTTGCATCCTATCTATATGACCGTAAGCAGCACGAAGAAAAGAAAAATATTTAGACGAGAGCGTATAAGAAAACAAAGAATTCTACAATCGCTACGAACAAGGAGTGCAGCTTATTATGAAATTCACAGCCAACCGTCTTCTACTGCTGGAAGCTGTAAAAACGGTTCTGAAGGTCGTCCGGCCCAACAGGGATATCCCGGAAATTGCCGGGGTTCTCATCGAAGCGGATGCATCCGCCGGTCTGTTGACCGTTACAGGCACCGACATCCGCACTCATATTCAGCGGCGGATTCGGAAGGAACAGGTAGAGGAAAGCGGCAGCATCATCCTTACGCCGCTAATCGCCAAAGTTCTGGACAAGCTCGCCGGGAATACGGTATCGTTTCACAGCGACAAAGGGGCCGTGCTGATCCATTCCGAAAGCGCTTCTTTTTCACTCCCGTTTCTGCAAGCTAAAGCGTTCCCACGGCTGCAAATCCCCTTCCCGGAGGATACCATCCGGGTGCAGGGGCTCAACGACCTTTTCCACAAAACCATGTTTGCCGCCGACGGTAAAACAACCGATCCGGCCAAAGTATCCCTGCAATATGTGCGGCTCTCTTTCGCGGACGGCCTGACGACGGCGGAGGCCACCAATGGCCTGTCGGTCGCATTAGCCACTTCTCCGCACTGTGCGGACGGCAATCTGGAATTGCTTCTCCACGAAAAGGCCGTTCGGATCTTATCCTCCATCGTCAACTCTTCTGATGAGCTGTTTGTGGGGATTTCCGGCAAGTATGCGGTATTCATGAAGGAGAATCTGTTTTTCTCCAGCATGATGTTCGCTGGGAAATACCTGGCGGGCAGCCGGATACTGGAGCGTGTTCAGCCGGCTTATCAGGCGATGACCGACGCCGGGAGCCTAACGGATCAGATACAAAACGTATCGGCTTTGTTTTTGGAAGGCGATGATCCTTGTGTCGATCTGTACATCGAGTCCGACAATATTACTTTGCGTGCTGAAACTGCAAGCGGCCATTCCTCTTCCGCTATCAAAGCGGCGGATACGACTCCCACGCCGAAAGACGGATTCCATTTCGACTGTCGGCTGCTGCTGAGTTGTCTGCGGAACACATCCGGCCCCTTGCGCCTTTTGCTCGACGAAAACGGGCTTCTAATCCTGGAGGCCAACCAATGCCGTTATTTCGTATGCCCCCGCGGACCTGTCAGAATTGTGAAAAAGGAGGTTGAGAAAGCAGCAAAGACGCCGAGAGCAAAGAAATCGAAAAACAAAACCCAAACCACCACTAAAGCGGCATAAGGAGGCCAACTATATGCAGTTCGAACTTGGACGGCTGACAGCGACATATGGGATATCGGCAGCAATGGAAGATGACACAGCATTCCAGCGCTTCGTAGCGACCTCGCTCAATCGGTATCAGCCGTGCGACTGGGGCGAACTCTCCGCAAGGGATTGTGAAGCCAACAATGCGGCTGTAGCCAATGGTGAGAACAGGATCTTTGCCGCATATGTCAGCAAAGAATTGCAAAAGAAAATCTGGATTATAACAGAGGCCGACAGAAGCTATACCACCGTGATGTTGCCACAGGAATATTAAATCCAAATTCTATGAGGTGAAGTTATGCTCAACGACAAGATGAACGCCCTGATTGAAGAGGTGTGCGGTGAACTGGCCGAACGTGAAGAGCTGGTACATACCATCGCCCTGACCCTGCTCACCGGGAAGAACCTGTTTGTACTCGGCGAACCCGGCCAGGCAAAATCCCAGGCCATCGACCTGTTCCGCTCCCATATCACGGGCGCCAAGCAATTTGACATCCTCATGAGCAAGGGGACGGATCAGGAGCAGCTTTTCGGGAGATTGGATTTAGCCAGCATCATCCCGGGCCATGTTTCCCACGCCGTCCTCAACAACGATCCCCGCTATGCACAGATGCGCAAGCGGCTGGCCGAGCTGATGAGCAGCGCCCAGGACGACCGTGGATTTGCCGAGATAGGCGAGCTGCACGGCCGGATGAACCGCTATAAAGCGGCGCTGGCGTTACAGCACGAGGGCATGCCGGAAATGGTGACTGCAAACAAGATACCGGAAAGCCACGTCTGTTTTCTCGACGAAATCTTCAGTGCGCCCGTAATGGTGAGACAATAAATCTGCTTTGGCAAGCAGTAGGCAAGATGCCTTTGCCTATCATCAGCCGACTTACCTTGAGGGGAAACTCATATGGGGAACATAGCATGTCGGAAAAACCATAAGTTGACCAGTCACCCGGTCACGACTGAATGGTTGGATGAAACGGTGGATATGAGGATGAAATCCTGATTGATTGAACGACAGTCCAAGCAGTCCCACTCGTGTCTATAGCGGAAGGTGACTATAGCCGCTATACCGCAAAAGGTACTTTTCACTTGAAGAGAAGAGTACCCAAGGTTTGTTTTGCGGTGCGCCGCCATCGGCGGAAAAGGACGGAAATCGCATCCGACAATCCACCATGCCAAGTTATTGCCTTACTAAACGGGGATTGCCTAACCCGGAACGCCCGTAAGGGCTATGTGCTTAGGCACTGAATATCCGGTATGGCAACGGAGCCTCCATAGTAGTCTGAGGACGGGAAAGCCGTCCACATGGCGAAGGGAGGCAGCTTACAACCTCAGTCAAATATTGAGAAGGTGTGTGAGACACTATGAGAAATCCAGTAAATGTGCTGAACAGTCTATCCATGCACAGTAAAGAACTTTCCTATCAGTATGAGCGCATTTATCGACTGCTCTATAATCCTGAAATGTACTATGTAGCCTATCAGAAAATCTATACCAAGCAGGGTAACATGACAAAAGGGGCGGATAACCGTACTATTGACGGAATGTCCCTGAAGCGTATCGATAATCTAATTGCCAGCTTGAAATCTGAAAGTTATCACCCGGCTCCGGCCCGCAGAAAATACATTCCTAAAAAGAATGGGAAAAAGCGGCCTTTAGGCATTCCATCATTCGATGACAAACTTCTGCAAGAGGTTATCCGGATGATATTGGAAAGCATATACGAAGGCCATTTTGAAGAAACTTCTCACGGGTTTAGGCCAAACCGAAGCTGTCATACAGCCCTTGCCTGCATACAAAAATACTACACTGGATGCAAATGGTTTATCGAGGGAGACATCGAAGCATTTTTTGATATGATTAACCACGATGTACTTATAAACATTCTGGCTGAGCGTATTAATGATGCCCGTTTTCTAAGATTGATCCGGAAGTTCCTAAATGCAGGATATATGGAAGAATGGCAGTTCCACAAGACTTACAGCGGTACGCCACAAGGGGGGATCATCAGCCCCATCTTAGCAAATGTCTATCTTGATAAGCTGGATAAGTACATGAAGGAATATGCCGAGAAATTTAGTATCGGTGTGCGCAGAGCTCATAACCCTGAATACACAGAGACACAACATACGCTCAGAAAATGGGAATATCGCCTCAAAAGGGCTGACACAACAGAAAAACGACAGGAAATCCTTAACCATATAAAGGAAATCGAACAGCAACGACGTACCATTCATAGTAAAGTAGATATGGATGAAAACTTCAAGCGTCTTCGCTATGAACGCTATGCTGACGACTTCCTGATCGGTGTCATTGGAAGTAAAGAGGATTGCAGGAAAATCAAACAAGACCTCAAAAACTTCCTATCAGATAAACTGAGGTTAAACCTTTCGGATGAAAAGACTTTAATTACCCATGCAGCCTCCCCCGCACATTTTCTTGGGTATGAAATCTCAGTCAGATACTCGCAGTTACCCATGCCCGGAAGGAATCATGCCCCAACCCGCTATAACAACGGCAAAATCGTTCTCAAAATCCCGACAGAAAAAATCAGAGATAAACTGCTGGAATATGATGCGATGAAAATTGTCGTTCACAATGGGAAAGAGGTATGGAAACCGCAGGCAAGAGCATATCTGAGAAACAATGACGATTTGGAAATCCTATCACGCTACAATGCGGAAATCAGAGGCTTCTACAATTACTACGCACTTGCTCTTAATAGCGGTATCATTAACAACCTCAAATACGTGATGCAGTACAGTATGCTCAAAACCTTTGCAACGAAATATCGAACTTCTAAAAGCGCAATTATTAAACGCATGAGAATTGACAAGGGTCTGGGAGTAAGATATACGGACAGCAGAGGACGAGAGCATATCACCTTGTTTTACAATGAGGGATTCAAGCGAAAAAAGATTATTGCTGAAGATTGCGACTTGATTCCCCAAACAATCGTGTATAGTGGACGAGCCAGTCTTATAGAACGGCTCAAAGCTGTAAAATGCGAACTTTGTGGAAAGGAAAACACACCTATACAAATGCATCACGTGCGCAAACTCAAAAACTTAAAGGGCAAAGAACCGTGGGAACAGTTTATGATTTCCCGTAAGCGCAAAACTCTTGCTGTGTGTGAAGAATGCCATCGCAAAATCCACGGCAACAAAATGGACTGATTGTAAGTGGAGAGCCGGATACATCGAGAGGTGTAAGTCCGGTTCGGGGGCGAGCGCCCGGAAACCTGCCATAGTAATATGGTAAGGCGCTGGACGCTTAGCCTACAGGCCAACGACGGAGTGCTCAACAGCCTGCTGAAAGCCCTGAACGAGCACACCTATACCAACGAAGGCATTTCCGTGTCTATTCCCGTCATCAGCTTTTTCGCCGCATCCAACGAAATCCCCAACTTCCACACCCCGGAGGAAAAATCGCTGCGGGCGCTGTACGACCGCTTTGATTTCAAGGTGAACACCCGGTATGTTGAGGACAAGGCCAACCGCATGAGGATCCTTGCCATGAAACAGGATCCGGCAAATTTCGTGCCGGACGGTTTGCAACGGATCTCCGAAAAGGAAATATCGTTGGATGAATTATACCAAATGCAGAAAGAGGTCAGGTCGGTGAAAATCCCAGGCAGCATCAACGAACTCGCCGACAATATCCTGTGTGAACTGCGCCGTAAGGGAATCTCCGTTACGGATCGCAAATACTTCAACTTTAGCCTTGTCGTGCAGGCAGAAGCCTGGCTGGCTGGCCAGGATACCGCCCGGCCGCAGGATATGAAAGCCCTCGTCAACTACCTGTGGGATAAGCCGGAAGACCGGGAGATTGTTCAGGAGACGATCATCCGCCTGACCGAAAACCCGCTGGGAGACAAGCTGGACGAGCTGCTGGCACGAGCCTACCAGTATCAGGACGAATTTGACAGCGCCGACAATTTTGGCTTGGCCTTAATCGCCCTGCGCAATGGCCTGCTGGCGGTTTACAACGAGGCCGAGCAGATGAAGTCCGGTCTGGCTGAAGCTGATCCCGCCCATTCCGCTGTAGAAGGTATGATCGCCACGCTGGAGGGCATCAGCCGCGAAGCCCACGCCAAGACCGCCTTTACCTATCTGCCGCTGCCGGAGCTGAAAGCCTACAAGCAGATGAGCGCCTAACATCTTTAGGAAAGGAGCCGTAGGAATGGAGAATGCCACGCCGTGCCCGTTTTGCGAATGGTATCATAAATTAAAAGATATGGACGAATATTACAGTAACAACCGGGATGGCAGAAGCGGTGTAACAGAAGCACGGTATGGCGCCGCTCTTGTGCATAAAACATTTTATAACGGCTATTATTGCGGTCGTACCAGCTACGATTTCGAGCCGCTGAATTATTGCCCGACCTGTGGGACAAAGCTGCACGCCTGACTTTTAGAAATCCAAAATATGAACGAAAGAGGTAAAAAGCTATGCTGAACAGAATTACCATGACCGGAAGAATGACCCGCGATCCTGAACTGCGTACCACCCAGAGCAACATATCCGTCACCAGCTTCTCCATCGCCAATCAGCGCAACTACAAAAACGGAAACGGAGAACGGGATACCGACTTTTTTGACGTAGTGGCCTGGCGGGCCACGGCGGAATTTGTCACCAAATACTTTGTGAAAGGCTCCCTTGTCACGGTGGACGGGCGGCTGGAAACCCGCAAATTCACAGACAAGGAGGGCAACAAGCGCACAGTGGTGGAAATCATCGCGGATAACGTGTTTTTCGGCGACAGCAAGAACGAGCAGCAGAAGACCGCCTCGGGTCCTGCTGAAGCGGCCACGCCGGGCTTTGAACCGGATTTTTCGACGCCTGCGGTTGGCGGGGCTAACGATTTTGAGGAGATCATCGACAACAGCGATTTCGACGGGTTCCCGCCTTTCCCCGGCTGACGAATGACCGCGGCTCCCGGACAGGTACGCGCCTGTCCGGGAAGACCGCCCCTTTATCAACATGATATCGACCGACTGTATGGAGGAATGTCTCATGAGAGATTTTTTTCGTTCCCCCGCCCATTTGGACAAGGCGGCGGACTGGCTGACGGAACACCGGCTGAACCAGCGGGAACCCGTCACCGGCCGTCTGCTGGAATCCACCCGCCTGACCGATTTGATTTACCGGGGCTTTGCTGCCGAGGATGAAGACGCGCCGGAAGAACTGCCCGGGGAAAACGGCCCCCGTTTTGAAACGCTCTGCCAAGATTTATTCACGGCGCTGTATTCCCCTGTCCTTCGGCGGCGGGACGAGGATGCGGTTTTCCAGCGGGAACGGCTGTACAACAAGCCGATTCTGGACAGCGTGCTGCGGGGTGACCGGTATGCGGAGATGAAATCCCTGTGTGAAAGCAGGGAATATCCCGCATACACCGCCGCGGCCGCCTTCTGCCGCTCCCTGCGGCAGTCCATGGCCGAAATCACCTTGGAGATCCCGCAACGGCACTTCCTGCCGGTTATCCACAAGCTCACGGAGCAGGAACAGGCGCTGACGGCGGAGCTCGACCGGCTCCTTTCGGACGCGGCCAGCGGCCCGCCCCTTAAACTTCTCTATCTGTATAACCGGATTTTCCGCAAAGCCTCCCAGATTGCCAACCTGCGCCAAAAGGTACAGGAAGGGGCTGTTCGTTATATCCAGGCGGTGGTTGTGCACATCGGCTCCGCTCTCGATGCGGCGCTGGAAGCGGCGCATCAGACCAGCACGATTCTGCAAGCCTGGGGTGACGGCAGCGGAGAGATGAAGAACACACCGGCCAATCGGGAACTCCTGAACTATGTCCGAAACAGTGAAATGCTTCAGAAGATCGCTTCCTATCTCGGCCGGTATCGGGAGATCCTGGCGGCCAAACGCCAAAACAGCTTTGCCTACGGACGAGGCGAGAAATATGACATCGGGTTCGGCAGTGACATCAATTCCTGCCTGGCCTCGGAGCTGGCGCTGCTGGGTGCGCCCGAAACCGAAGTGCTGTTTATGCGCCGGTTCCAGCAGAAAAAGCTCATGCAGTACCGGAAACGGGAGGCGCTCATCAAAGGCGAGGGGGACATGATTGTTTTGCTCGATGAAAGCTCCTCCACCCGTCTCATGGCAGGGTGGGCGAAAGCCATCGCCCTGGCCCTGCTGGACGTGGCCGCCAAGGGCAGGCGGAAGTTCGCCCTGGTGCATTTTTCCACGGACATAAAGACCGACCTGTTTGAACCGGGACAATACCAGACGGCGGATATTCTCCGAGCTGCGGAACATTTCTTCAATGGCGGTACCAATTTTAAAAGACCGCTGAAGGAAGCGATGCGGCTGCTGGAAAACGGGTTTGAAAATGCCGACATTACCATCATCACCGACGGGGAATCCGAACTGACGGACGCATTTACCAAAGAGTTCCGGGAAACGCTGCGCCGGCAGCGGGCGGCGATGACCGGTATCCTGCTGGACAAGGACAATGCCTGCGGGAAATCGCTGGAACCGTTCTGCGACCGGATTTTCCGAACGAAGGAGCTGACAGAGGACGACATCGCCGTACAGCTTCTGGATGGCAAAGTGTCTTGACGAACGCTCCCTTGATTCTTTTTGCCAAATTGTATATACTATCGTTAGAAAGGGGGCTGTGCGCCATGTGTACCGAAAACCAACTGAAGGCAATTTTGGATACGGTTGCTGCCACGGCCAGGACGGCTTTGGGTGACCGGCTCCGCGGCGCCTACCTTTACGGCTCCTACGTCCGGGGAGATTACGATGCGGAATCGGACGTGGACATCCTGGTGCTGGCCGACGTGACGCGGGAGAAGCTTGCGGCTTACAAGAAGCCGTTTCTAAAGGCTACCAGCGATCTGGGGCTGGAGTATGATGTCGTCGTCACCGTAACCCTCAAGGATACCGACACATTCGAAAAGTATCTCGACGCGGTGCCGTTCTATCAGAATATCCGGAAGGAGGGTGTTCCCCTTGCCGTCTGATATGCAATCGACCTGTCCAAAACGCGGCTGCAAATCGCCAGGGAACGCCTGGCCTTTGCGGAGGAAATCCTGAAGCTGGGCGATTACAAGACGGTGGCGAACCGCTCCTATTATGCGGTGTTTGCCGCTATTCGGGCAGTACTGGCTTTGCAGGGCTTCGATTCCAAGAAGCATTCCGGGATTATCGCGGAATTCCGCCGGGAATACATCAAATCCGGCCTGCTGCCGAAAGAACTGTCGCCCATCATTGAGGCGCTGGTGGAGATCCGTCAGGGCAGCGACTACGACGATTTTTACCTGATTTCTAAAGAAGAGGTCGAGGAACAGCTTCACAATGCGGAGCAGTTCGTCCGGATCGTCGAAACCTATCTGCTTACCCAGTATTCTAAATCCACATAACGCAAGGCGCCGTTTGATTCTATGGATCAGGCGGCGCTTTTTTATTCGGTGCGCCGGCAGCAGGAAAGGCCGGTACGGGCACCCAGCGGATACTCCCTATCGGAATCGTGTACTCCCCTCTGCCCAGCAAATAGTCTGTGGATACCTGGAATAAGCCCGCGATCTCGCTCAAGGTATGCAGATCCGGTTCTGTTGTCCCGATTTCATAGTAGGCATAGCTTGAGCGCTCCAGGTGAAGCCGCGCGGCAACTTCCCGCTGTGTCATCCCGTTATACCGGCGCAGCGTCCGCAGCCGGTTTCCCAATGCGGTCCTTTTTTTCTTTCCTTTGCTCATGAAAATTCCCCCTTATCGGATGATGAAGCAATTTCACGCTAAAAAAGCGAGGGACACGGCCCAACCCCTTAAGCCGTGCCCCTCAAAAAAGGACGCACTTCCAGTATATCGGCCGTTATTTTCTTTGTCAAATTTAAGAGGCTATTATTTTTTTTCGGAAAATCCTAAGAAGAAAGTACGAAATACAGATAACGAATTGACACGACATACAATATATGGTATAGTGTATATGTTGTTAGGTTTGAGGTAATGGCTTCTTTGCAAGCCTTGGTTTGAGTTAAAAGGTCGGATGAATCCCTACCCGGGGGTTGATTCGGCCTTTTTCGGTTTCCAGCCCGAAAGGCAGGAACCATCAGTCAGGAAAATCCAATCGGTAACAACGAAAGAAGACCGGCTTTCACTCGTCATGAGATGAGTTGAAAGCCGGTCTTTTTTTGTTTTACAAAACAAAAAGAAAGGACGACCGACATGAACGAAAGCACGAACAATCCCCTGAACGACTTTCTGAACCAAGCGGAAGAGGAACCGGAGAACAACCTGTTCGCCCCGATTCCCTTTCCCAGCCAGCCGGAACCGGCCGGAGCGGCTGTACCCGTTCCGCCGCCTGTTCCAGCGACGCAGGCGCCCGCCGCGGAAATGCCGGGAATTCCGGCGATTCCGCCGGTGCAGACGCCTCCACAGGCTCAAACGCCTGCAGCCACGCCAGCCCAGCAGAAGCCTACACCCAATAAAACGGAGCCGCCGGCAGAGGTACAGCAGGAAGATCCCTTTGCGGAAGCCTTAAAAAAGGCACAGGCGAAAAGCGAGGAGCGGCTGGCAGACAGCTTTGCCGGGAAAGAGGCCATGTTTATCTATGGCAAGGCCAAAGACCCCATTTCCGACCGCGAGTGTACCTTTGAGGATCTGCGGGCCAGGTATGAGGCCGATTTCCCGGAACTGTCCGACGCCAAAAAGGTGTCCTGGACCGTGCTCTATGGGAAAGTCACGAAAACCATACTCAACCCCGGATCGGACAAGGTGTACGACATCAAGGCGGAAATCGAGAAATCCAAGACATTCCTGGAAAACATCCGCAAGGCCAAGACCGACGCGGAGAAAGCCCCGGAATGCCAGGTCAAACCGTCCATCCGTGCCCAGAGCAAGGGCGAAGCGTGTGGACTTCCAGCCTACAAAGCCTACTGCTCCACCGAGGAGGAAGCGGCGGCCTGTGATAAACCGATCGTCATCCTCCCTGCCCGGGACGGCAGGCTCTATGAAAGGCGTAAAACCCCTGTGGGGCTTTTTACGGCTCCGGCAGCTCATCTGCCGGAGCTCCCCATCGTTGAAGCGGGGTTCCAACCGGCACTCCCCAAAATCCCGATGCACATCCTTATGTTCGTTCTTAACTTTTTCAAGCGGCTGTCCGAGCGGTATGAGGTTGAGGCGCTGGTACACATCCTGTATGACACCATACACAGGAAATACACCCTGCGGGTGCCCAAGCAGGAACTAACGGCCGTCAGTGTCGATTCCGTTATGGAGGAGGACTACCCGGACTATCTGATCCACGTGATGGACATCCACTCCCATAACACCATGCCGGCCAAGTTCTCAGACACAGACGACCGTGACGAAAAGGCGACGCGGCTGTATGCCGTGGCCGGCCGCTTCGATCAGGTGTTCCCGGAGATTGCCGTCCGGGCCAGCTGCGGCGGGCGGTTCATCCCCCTGCGGCCGGAAGAGGTTTTTGAATCCGACTTCAAAGCCTACCCGTATCCGCCGATCTGGGAAGAGCAGCTCACCCTCCCCGAACCGGAGCCGCTGCCGGCTCTGCCGTCCCGCACATCCCGCGTAACGGTGCGCCGGCGCCGCCCATGGAGGAATCCAGATGAAATATTCTAAAAAGGCCCCTGTCAAAATCGTGGTGCTGGGCGCCGGCGGGACCGGCGGTTATGTTATCCCGCATCTGTATCGCCTGGGCTATGCTTCGGAGCATCCCACCCGGATCATCGTCTGCGACGGCGACGTGACGGAACAAAAAAACCTCATACGGCAGAACTTCGTGGAGCAGGACATCGGGCGGAACAAAGCGCAGGTGCTGGCCGAGCGGTATGCTGCCGCTTTCGGTATCGAGTGCGAGTACCGGCCGGAATTCATTGAAACGCAGGAGGAACTGTACACCCTGACAGAGCCTGACCGAGTACCTTACCCTATGGAGCCGCAGCGGGTGATCCTGCTGGGCTGTGTGGACAACAACAAGTCCCGGCAGCTTTGCCACCGGGTTTTCGAGCAGAAGCGGAACCTCATCTACATCGACGCAGGCAACGGGGAGCATACCGGGCAGGTGGTTTGCGGCGTCCGGCAGAACGGCCGGACGCTCTACAAGCCGGTATGCTCGCTGTACCCGGATCTGCTGGAGGATGAGGACAAATTTCCATCGGAGCTGTCCTGTGCCGAACGGGCGGTATCCGCCCCGCAGTCGGTTACGGCCAATCTGACGGCCGCCACCGCGGTGGTGTCCTTCCTCTACGATCTGCTAATCGCCGGCGACCTGAAAACCCGGTACGTGACCTTCTCCTCGAGGCTCATCAGCATGAGAGCTGAGGTTGTCAGACAACGGCCGAAGAAAACCACGGCGAAAGCTGCATAACAGAAGGGAGAAAACGATCCATATGGCTGCTCATCGTTCTATTCAAAAATGCTTCCAGCGCGGAGGCGTAATGCTCAACCAACGAACAACTGATTGAACGGAAAGGAAACCGCCATGTATGAAAAACGACTGACCTTTTCATGGAACAGACAGCCCTCTCATTTGAAGGGCAAACCGGCCTGCCTCTCTGTTTTCCAGGTTTCCGAACACCTCCCCGACGGAAGGGAACGGCTTATCTATCAGGATATCCGGCTTCAGGCAAACGACCTCGAACCGGATGTGTGTCACTTTTTTCATAAGCTCTCCTGCCAACCGGCGCAGCATCGCAGAGAAAAGGGGGCGGCTTAATGGAGCGCGGTTACTGGCTGCCGCCCCGCGCCAAACATCTGGCGGCCTATGCCGGGTTCTATATCGACAGCGAAACCGTCTATCAGGCAAATATGGACAGCGGCTGGAACCAATTGCTGGACGGGCTTTGTCAAAAGCTCACCAACTATGAATCATCCTTTCAGAAGCGATGCGCATGGACAAACAAGCAAGCTGGCCGAAACCGCTTTGTCATCCTGAAAAACGAGGAAGTGGAAATCATCGCCGAGGATGACGACGAATACGTCGCCGTGTTTGTCATTATTCCAGAGGACTGCCGGAACCCGGAGGAAATCAAGCAGATTTTCCCGCGTTACGTTACCCTGCTGCGGACGGCCTTGGCCGAGATGTACCCGGGCCATATTCTCAAAAGAATTAACTCCCAGCACGCCAAAGCGGTGGGATGAATCGAGACGGAGGAATTGTATGCTGATAACGTTCAAACGGCTGATCCTGGAACTCACCCGCCAATGCAATATGCGCTGCGCACACTGTATGCGCGGCGAACCGGAGGACAAAACCATAGGCACCGGCATTTTGGAACGCCTGTTCCGAGAGGTGCGCCATATCGAGCATCTGGGACTAACCGGCGGAGAACCGGCCCTTGTCCCGGAGCAGATTGAGTGGATCGTCCATTTAGCCAAACGCTGGGGCTGCACCATCGGGCATTTCTTCTGCGCTACCAACGGCAAGGCGTATTCCCCTGCGTTTACAGAGGCCCTGGAAAAGCTGTACCGCTATTGCATCCAGAAAGACCAATGCACCCTGTCCATCAGCTTCGACCAGTTTCATGAACCGGCTGATCCGAAGGCGGTGGAACAGTACAGCCGCCTTCCGTTTTATAAGCCGGTGAACGAACGCAGGACGCTTGCGCCAAACGAAATCCTGTCCGAAGGCCGAGCAAAAGAAAACGGCCTGGGACTCACGGCTTTGCCGGACCAGAGGTGGCTCTACGAGTATTCCCTTAAAGGCTTCCACATGGAGTGCGGAGACATCGTATATCTCAACACGGACGGCGATGTGCTGCTCAATCCGGATATCAGCTACCGAAACCAGAAAGAGAAACGGATCGGCAATGTGCTCAATGAGAATCTGCCGCATATCCTGGTAACCCATCTCTATACGGTGAAGCTGGAACCGCAGAAGTATGCGTTTTCTCTGCACCTGCACGCAGATCCGGGGACAGTGGCCGACAAGGCCATCGATGACATCCGGTATTACCGTCAGGAACAGCAGGTCATGGCAGCGTATGCCAACGGTTTGCACAATATCCACATCACGCCGGTCCATCCGGCGTCTGCGGGTATCCCATCGGAACTGTTGCTGACCGCAGCAGAACTTCCCGATTTCCAGCAGGGAAACAACCGTCTGATCGGAACCAAAGTGACATACAGCCAGCCGAACGGTAAAACCGCGGGGGCGGTTACGCTGGAAGTGCTGAGCCATCCGCTGGAGGACGCCGATGAGTGAGCCGGAAGTACACTATTACTGCCTGGAAGAACTGGCGGAGTCCGTGAAAGTCCTGAATGCGATCCGTGAACAGCTCCCCGCCAACCATGCCCAGTACAGGCGGCACCAGGGAAGCGGACATCCGAAGGAAATCGAGGCGCTGACAGATATGCAGGCATCGGTGAAAAGGCTCTGGAAGGAATTTCCAAGACTGTTTCAACACCTATGCGAATACGGCGACGCTGAATTGCTGAAGACCGCCAGGAGACTGTATGAAGTTCTCAAGCGCTTCGACTATCTCGGCACTGCGGATTTGACACCACTCTGCCGGGCGCTGGAAGCCTTCGAGCAGATGCTCCCCACGCCAGGCCGGAACATCAATGCGGCTGCTTTGGGCAGACTCATGAACCGGGTGCGCATGGGATACCAGCCCACCGACCCGGCCCATGTGGATCTGCTGCGCCGGGCGGTGACATTTCCGGCGGAACCGACTAACCTGCTCGATCCCTGCTGCGGGGAAGGCGAGGCGCTCGCCCACTTTGCGGACGGCACTGGCGCCGTGACCTACGGCATCGAAATCGACGAGCTGCGCGGAAAACAGGCGCAGAAACGCCTGCACCGCGTCGGCTTCGGCAGCTTCTTTTTCTCCCGGGTAAGTTCCGGCGCATTTCAGGGGCTTTTTCTCAACCCGCCGTACCTGTCGGTTCGAACCGAATACGGCAACCGGCGTCTAGAAAAGAGCTTTCTTGCCGACGGGCTGCGGCTGCTGCAAAATGGCGGCCTGCTCGTCTACATCATCCCCTATTATCGGGCGTCGCCCGACATCTGCCGGGTGCTGTGCGAAAACCTCAATGATCTGCGGGTACATCGCTTTATGGGGCAGGAGTTCTGGCAATTCCGCCAGGTGGTGTTCCTCGGAACCAAAATTCCCCGCCGGGAAGCCTTCGGAATGGCAGAACGCCTGTTCACCTACCTGCTCTCCCCGCAAAACATACCGGAGCTGGATCAGCTTCCGGAAAGCGCCTATGTCATTCCGCCGGCGGCTAAGCCGGTGGAACAGTTCAAAGGCGATCAATTCAATGTCGCCGAACTGGCCGAACAGCTCAAGCAATCCAAAACCCTCGACTGCCTGTTTGAAAACCGTACTCTCGACAATCGGGAACGGCGGCCGCTTCTGCCGATGAACCTGTCTCAAATCGGGCTGATCGGCGCCAGCGGTCTCATGAACGGGTTGGTGGACTGTGATACCCCACACGTTATCAAAGGGCGCATCGTCAAAGAAAAGAAAACCCATATCGGTATTCCGGACGAGTCCGGGACAGCGGAAATACGGCAGGTCACGTCCAACAAGCTGATCTTCAACGTATTGACGCCCACCGGTTATCATTCGCTCGGATAACTATGAACAGAAGAGAGGATGCCATTATGTATCAACAACCCCATTTAACGGCTGAAGAATCTACTTTTGCCGCGGAACATCACCAGCTTATCTACACCTATCTGAACCAAAACCATCTGCCGGAAGAGGAGTTTTACGATGTGGTGGTCTTCGGATACCTGAATGGAGTGCGCAAGCACTTCCGGCGGGAGGATCTGCAGGATTATGCGTTTGCCACGCTGGCCTGGCGGGCGATGGACACCTGCTTTGCCAATTATGTTCGTTCCAAACATCGTCCCAAACGAAAAGCCACGGTACTCAGTCTGCAAGCACACGCGGGCAGTGGGTACCGGCTGGAGGAAACCATTGCCGATGCGAAGGACACGGCGGAAGAAGCTATCCAATCACTTGCGCTGGAGGATACTCTAAAAGGCTTTGAAAGAAGCGACAGGGAAATCATTCGTCTGCTGTACGAGGGATATCCCGGAAGGGAGATCATCCAGGCGCTCGGCATCACCGCCAGGGAACTGGGCGAACATCTGGCGCAAATCCAGGAAAAAATCCAGAAGGCGCCGGCTCTACAGGCAGCCTAATCCAACGACAGAAAGGGTTATCAGCTTTATGGTTCGAATTCGCTATCTGTTCGTCAGAATCCGGCTCCGTCTGGCAGGACAACGGGCTCTGGCAGCCAAAGACCGTCTGACAGCCGCAGTTCAGGACAGCCACGACACCACTCAACTGCTGGACAGGCGTTACAGGCAGTTCCTCTCCCTGGCCACAAAGCGGGAAAAAATGGCCGTTGAGTGTAAACGGCTGCTCCGCCTGCGGAATAAAAGCAACTGCCCGATCCTTCGTATCCGGCTCGAAACAGGAGAAACCCACATCTCTCCGCAGGCTGAACAGGTGCTGACCGCCTTTGACCGTACGGTGTTCCTGGCGCGTCATCAATACGGTGACTGGGGTGACCTCCCACCCAGCGACTGGTGGTACAACAATATGGCCGCTCAGTCCGGGGAAGGGATAATCTGTTCCCGGTATGCCTGTCAGGACAACCGTTATATCCGAATCGAAACCGATATGACAGAAAAGCAAACGAGAATAGTACTGGAGGACATACCATGAAACCAACGCTCAATGCTTCCCTCCTCATCCGTAATCTGCGGGACACGGAGGATCAGTCGGCACAGTCTGCCAGACTGCCTGCCTGTTTGGCCGATGCGGGGGACGGCGTAAGCTATCTGTTTATCAGCCTGCTTTCCCCGTTAATGGACGGCCGGGAGGTTCATTCCACGCAGCTCGATATGCAGCGGTTTACTTTGAGGGATATCCAGGCCCTTTATGATCTCTGCGGAGATGAACCGAACGCCCTGTTTCCAGCTCCAAAAATGCTGCGGAAGTTCTACCAAGTTCTGAGCGACATCCCGCCGAAGAATGCATCCATTGCTTTTCTGTAAGAGGTGGCCTATGTTTGAAGAAGTAGTTATTAACCCGGATTACACTCTCGGCGTTTTGTCTATCGAAAAGCTCCTGCACGACCATTTGGGGGCGGTCATGGGAACACCAATCGATGAAGATTATCTGTATGAATGTATGTACCAAGCCATCGCGGAAATTGCCCAGGATGTGGAGTGTGGATATAACGACGACTGGGCAATGAACATCTTCCATATCGTTTTCCCCTCCATGCGGTCGTTCTATGACCTCTGCCGGGAACACAGCCGGCGTCACCGGGTCAGCTTCAAGCGCAATCCCTATGTCAGAGCCGCTGTCCAAGCAGTAAATGAGCATATGGAGAACATCGACGATTACGATGTAAACTGGCGGCTGTGCACCCCCAAAAAGGAATATCCGAAAAAGCGCTGCGAGCTGGTTGTGTATACCGGTATGGAATTCTATCAGCCGGTAGAGCTGGTGGAAAGCCTGTGCGAAATCCGGGAGTTTTACATCGAGGCGGAGAAAAAGCTGCGTCTGGAATTGCATGGCTCGAAACCCGAAGATACACCGGCGCCGCTTCTGCTTCCGGCTGTACCCGAAAGGAGAGCGGCATAATGAAGGACGAACTGGTGCTGCATATTCGCGAGGATAAGACCATCCTGGTGGAGATCCGGGAGAAAGGCGTCGTGCGCACAAAACTCATTGATATCGACGCGCTGCTGGACTGCCTGACCGACAGTATGGGCGGCATTCAAATTCAGACCGGCATCCTGCCGAGCAACATTATCAGCCTGACAATCCGTGATGACAGCCGTTATGCGGTAGTGGAATTTCCCGACGAATACGCGGATATTACCTATATGTCCACGACTTATGAGCATTTTCCTCTACCGCGCCTGCTGTTTGGATTTCGTCTGGAAAGCAGCGGCCGGATCTCCGCGGTCAACCTGGGGGTTCCGGCGCTGGGAAAGCTGACCGAAAAAACACCCATGTTCGCCTATCCCTTCTCCAATGTCAACCGCTTTTTGCTGTGTACGGGCGCCAACAGCCTCCCGCGTATTCCAGTGCTGCAAAGCCTGCAAAATCTTCCGGGTTTTATCGTATCCCTGCCGGATAACGACGATTATTTCCATGAACAGTATAACCGGCTGGGGCTTGGACATCGGGATCTGCTGGAGCATCTGCGGGATAAGGACAGAACGTACTATTACGACCATGTGCTGGTTCCCATGCCGGGGGTCACGCTGAAAAACTTTATATCGGAGGTATGAGAAATGACCGAGAAGCAAGCGAAACTGCTGGCGTATCCCTTCACGGCCGACGAGATCGAATGGCGCGTCCTGCTCACCACAAAGGATAAAAGCAAAGGGCAGGTCGCCGCATACATCGATTCCCGGGCCATCCAAAAGCGGCTGGACGACGTGCTGGGCCGCGAGAACTGGAAAAACCATTTCATCACCATGCCGGGCAACTCCAACAGCACAACGGCACACATCTGCGAAATCAGCATCTACTATCCCGACCGGCAGGAATGGATCACCAAAAGTGACGGAGCCGGCAGTACAGACATAGAGCCCATCAAGGGAGGGCTGTCCAACGCCTTCAAGCGGGCGGCTTCCATATGGAATATCGGCCGATATCTGTACGAGCTGCCGGGCCTTTGGGTGGCGCTGAAGGACGGCAAGTACATCGACCCTTCGGAAAAGCCAAAACTCACCAAACACTACAACCAGTTTGTCAACCAATACCTGAAAGCTCAGCAAGCAGCGGAACAGAAGAGGGATTCCGTACAGACGACTTCTCCCTCCATTTCCGCCCTCTCCGCTGCCACCCCGCCTGCGGTCGGCCGCTTCCAGGGTTCCGCAGCGCAGCCGGACACCTACCGGATCGCTCAGCTCAACCGGACACAGGGAACTCACCCCAACACGCTGGTTGTCCTACAAAGCCCGGCTGGCGAAAAGGTGACCGGTTTCATCAAGGGCCAGCCTTCCTTACAGGTCGGCCAGAACCTTCACAGCCTGAAAATTGTTGCTAAGGACGATCCAGTGGCTGGAAAATACAACATCATCGAAAGCTATGAGGCGGCAGCCTGACGTATTTCCCTAACAGCGGCCAAGCCGGCGTCCTTTGTGGGCGCCGGCCTGCCGGAACATATATCGAGAAAGGACGTACCGTTATGAAAATCCCCAAGAACAAAATCGCTCTCTTGGTTTCCATTCTGGCAGTCAGCGCCCTGGCCGTGTTCTGCGGTATTCTTGTCATGACAAGCGACAGCTTTACACCCAACACCAAATACAGCTTCACGGTTTTGCTGCTTGCCATCGAGGCCGCGGTCATCGTCGTGCTGTTTACCATGCAGGAACAACTCATCCAGCGAAAGGATGACGCGGCGGCGCGGAAAGAAATTGCCGATCAGGAAAAGGCAGTGGCCGAAAGGGAAACAGAACTGAAAGATAAGTCAAAGGCTGTGGCAGTGCGGGAAGAAAAGCTGAAGGAACAGCAGGAGGAATTCGTGGAGCTGAAGCAGAAGGTCCTGGCGGCCGCCCGAAAAGAGGATGCGCTTTCCGAACTGGAACAGCTCCGCCGGAAATGCGAAACCCTCGAAAAATTCCGCAGCAGCTTCCCGTACACCATCGCCGAGGGGTATGTCCTGTTTGGCGTCATGCGCACCGAACTGAAGGTGTCTGCATTCAGCCGGTGGCTGCTGGTGGGGGAGATTGGCGGCCAGCTCTGGGCATACAGCCTTCTGCGGCCGGATACCCAGTCCCATAAGGAAATGCTGTGCCTGGCGGCCGGAACCCACGCACCCAAGGAACTGGAGGAACTCGACCTGAGTAAACAACTTTTGTGGGAATGAACCTGCACGGCTTGAAAGGATGAGCGATCAATATGGAACGAATTACCGCCATGAAAATTACTGCCCTGTCTTTCAACTGTTTTCGCAACCACATGGGGCCAGAGGGCTACGCCTTCGGAGACATCACCTACATCACCGGGGATAACGGGGCCGGGAAAACTACCATGGCCCACGGGGTCGCCTATGCGTTGTACGGGGTATCCTTCTTCGGTGAGCAGGCGATTGAACGCCTGATGAGCCAGGGTGCCGAAGGGACGCAGGTGCGTCTCGATTTCACCGATCAGGCCGGCAACCCCCACACGCTGATTCGTACCAGGAAACGGGACAAGACCTCCCTGCTTCTGGATTCCTACACCGTCCGTCAGGCCGACATCGACCGGATTTTCTGCGACAAGGATACCTTCCTTTCCATGTTCAACCCTTCCTATCTGATCGAACTCGGAGAAAAGGGGCGCGGGCTGATGCTCAAGCACTTGAAGCCCGTGCCCCCTGATGAGGTGCTGAAGCAAATGCCGGAGACCCTCAGAGTCAGAGGGTATCTGGATAAGCTGGACATGGCCCAGTGTTCCGTGGAAGAGATGACAAAAAACTACCGGGAGATGCTCCGTCACAGCGAGCGCCAGCTCACCATCCTCGACGGCCATTTGCAGTCGGTGCAGGAGGCCATGCGAACCGCCAGTCAAAGGCTGGATGGCCTGTACAGGGAAAAGCTGGATGCGAAGCAAAAGGCGAACGCATTGTCAGACAAGCAGTTTGCAGGGATCGATCTGGATGACCTGGCGCTGCAAAAGGATGTGCTCATGCAAAAGCTGACGGAGGGATCGCGTGATACCGACGCCGCCATTCTGGAATTGCGCGCGAAGATTGAGCACACCCGGCAGAAGACCTATCAATCCAAATATACGCAGGCCAAAACGGAGCTCCAGGCCCAGATCAAAGCCCTGTCCGGGCAGTACAAGGCTCTGGGGGATCGGATCAAGGCCCTGCAGGCCGGTACCCAGTGCCCCACCTGCCTGATGCGCATCACCGCCCAAAACCTGCCCGATGTGCGCAGCGGCATGATGGCCGAACTGCAAAGCATCGCGGCCAAAGGTCAGGAGCTGGTGGAACAGAAAAAGGGACTGGACGAGCTGGACGGCAAAAGCGAGGCGGCCTTTGAGCAGTTCCGCAGCGAAGATATGAAAAAACTGACGGAACAGTTGGACGAAGCGGAAAAGCAGCGGGCCGCCGGCCCCAGCGCCGCCGAAATCCGCCGACAGATTGAGCAGATTGAAGAACAGCAGCGGCATGGAACCCTCAGCGAAGCCGAATGGTCGAATTTACAGGCATTACAGGCGGAAGTGACCGGCATTGAGGCACAGATTCAGGCGGTGGAAGAAATGACTGACGAGAAGCGGCTCAAAGAACTGACTGCCCGGCAAAGGGAAGAAAACGAACAACTGCTGCAATATCGGAACATTCTGACCGCCCTGGCCGAATATGCCGCCAAACGCACCGAACTGGCCGTGAAGGATCTCCAGATGCCCAATGTGCATATCCAGCTCTATGACGTGGTGCGCACGACGGGCGAGGTGGTGGACGTGTTCCGGTTCACATACAAACAGCGCGATTACCGGACGCTATCCCTGTCGGAGAAGATCCTGGCCGGGATTGAGGTGGCGGCCATGATGCGGCGGATCACCGGCATTGACTGTCCCATCTGTATCGACAACACCGAAAGCATCGGCACTTTCAATGCGGTGCCCATGCCCTCCCAAACCCTGCTGCTGCGCTTTACCAAGGGCCGGCCGCTGACCGTGCAGGCTCAAAACCATGCACAGCCGCAGCAACTCAAGAAAGCGAGCTGATCTATGGAGGACAAACCGTATGTGTATATCGACATGGTGGACACCGCCATCCTGTGCGGGCTGGACATCAAGCCCTCTACCCTCGGCAATGAGGAAGTACAGGCTCGGTGCCCTTACTGCCAGGACTATCGCTACCGGATGTACCTCTGTCATCGGCCCGACAACGCAACCTTCTGGTGTCACAACTGCGGCGTCGGGGGTAACGCCGTCACGCTGTACGCCGATTTCAACCCCGGCGGACGGCGGCTGACAACGAGAGAGGCGTTCCGGGAATTGATGAACGAACCGCAGGTGCGGCACGGTGAACCGCTTTACATGCGGCCGGAGCCGCAGCCCGACCCGATCCGTCCTCTGCACGAACGCAGCCAAATCTATCTGCAAATGCTGTCCCTGCTTGAACTGGAACCCCGGCACTATGAGAACCTGCGGCGCCGCGGTCTGTCGGATGACATGATCCGCGGAAATATGTATCGCAGTATCCCCACCGACTGGAAGATGAGGCGGCAGGTGACGGAACGGCTGGCGGCACAATATGACCTGTCTGGTATGCCCGGCTTTTACACCGAGGACTTCCGCTGGAAAATGGCCGGCGGCCGGTACAACGGCATACTGCTCCCCGTTTGCGACAGGAACAATCAGATCCAGGGGCTGCAAATCCGGCTGGACGAGCCGCCGTCCAAAACGGTGACGCTCCCGGACGGAAGCCGGGTAGAAAAAAAGGGCAACCGCTTCCGCTGGTTTTCCACCGGGGGGATGCGCAGCGGACAGAAAATTTTCGAGAACGGCACGGGGATCTCCAGCTACATCCATGTGGTCGGCGATCCCCACAGCGACACGCTGCACATTACCGAAGGGCCGCTGAAGGCCGACATCGCCAGCTATTTATCCGGCGGTGAGCTGTTCATCGGTCTGACCGGTGTACAGAATGTCCGGTATCTGGCGGACGTGGTGGCACAGCTCAAGCCCAAACGCATATTAGAGTGCATCGATATGGACGTGCGCACCAATCCACAGGTACAGCGGGCACAGAGCAAGATCCGCTCCATCTGTATGCCGCTTTGCGAGGATTACCGGGCCTTTATCTGGCCGGTGGAACAGAAGGGCATCGACGACTTTCTTTTATTTGAAAAGCTCAAGCAAGAACATCTCTACCGGGCAGCATGAGCGAATACTGGAGGATATGCCTGTATGAAAAAGACCCCGTTTTCTACCTATACTCTCTCCTAATGCCGACTGGCGGGACTATAAAATCCATATGGTCAATATGTCCTATCGGGATCTGCAAATCATTGTGGATGTGCTGGACGACTATTCCAAGCTATTGCAGGAACATATAGAGAAGAACCCGCCCCAGAATTTCTGGGCAAAGCACAACAAGGAGGAGCTGGTAAAACGCACCATGCAGATCAGCGACCGGCTGGCCGATGTTATCGGCCTCGACAAGTCCTACCCCAAATGCAAAAAGCACCTGGAAAAGCAGCAGGAGGCCCAGAATGATGTCGGAGGAGAGGCGCTGACTTTGGTGACAACCCGAGGTGCCCGTTAGTAACACAAGGAAAGGACTTCACTCATGCAGCCTGAACGCAAGCGCAAAGGCTATCAGCCTTTTCCCGGTCTTTATGATCTTCGCTTATTTGACCTCGATCCCAAGCAGTTTGAGGCGGCCTGGCGGGTACAGGAATGCCTCTACCGGGCTTGCAAGTGCCGGGAGTATTACCGGCAGTTTGACCCCGGTCGCTGGACGATGCTTCAGGATATGTCGGCACGTCTGCAAATGCTCCTTCTGCCATTAAAAAAGCGTCCATGAAAATGAAAACGAAAGGATGACGATCAATGCAAGGCATGGAAAATCTCATGGTAGTTCCGGGAAACGCCGGCGGCATCATCGGGAAATTCTTCTACTACTCCCTGGCTAATATCCTGATCCCCAAGGAACAGTTCATCCGCGTCGGCATGGATTTCGGTCTGCCGAAGTTTAAGCCCGCAAAGGAGTCGAAGGCCGGCGCCTATCGAAACGCGACAACCGCTCTTAAGGAGCGGATCGAAGTGAAGGACAGCGCCGGCACCCGGATATACCGGATCTACTGTCGGGACAACAAAAAGGAGGACGCTGCGCATATCTATCGGGAACTGGTGAAGGAAACCCTGAACGTCCGTACCAACGAGTACAAAAAGCTCGCCAATATCGTCTTTGACAAGAAAACCGAAACCATGTTTAGCGAGGACGAGAGCTATGACCCGGATGTGGATGTAGCCGTGTATAGCCAGCAGGCCCTCACTCTCTATGAACGGTATTGTACCTGCTACACCCTCGACCATGTGGACTCGGTGATTCAGGATCAGCTCGACCGGCTGCAGGCGAACAAAATCAGCATTCACGGCAACCTGTATTTTATCCCCAATCCGTATTTGCAGAAGCTGAATATGCTGGAAGATTATATCGACGCCATCAGCCAGTATAACCTTGGTGGTGGTCTGGTGATGAGCAATAGTATGTTTGTGGTGGATGATGATCGCCAACGTCAAAAAATGACGGAGGAGTTTTATATCAACTACAAGCGCGATATCGAACAGTACAAAGAGCGTATTCAGCATTTCATTGATAACGGCTGCACCTCGCCGACGGTTATCAGTCGATGGCTGCTGAAGCTCAAGGCGCTTCAGGAAAAGAAAAACACCTACGAAGAGATTCTGAAACAAAAGCTCAATGCTCTCAACAGTGATTATGCCATGCTGCAAATGCAATCTGAAGAACTCCGTGTACGGAGCCTTCAGGGGCAAATGAAGCTGGCTGCGTAAAATAAAAACGAGGTTCTTTTCGACCCGTGAAGAGAAAAGCAGAAAATATATTCCAAAAAACTAAATGATTTTTCTATTGTATTTTTGCTTTTTGGTGGTAAAATGTTAGTCGTTAAAACTGAATATGCGCAATATGGTGCCTATGGAGATATAGGAGAATTGGGAAGCATCGGTGAAAATCCGACGTGACAGCCATCACTGTAATTGACGATGAAAAGGGTTATATGCCATTGGGATGATCGTATCCTGAGAAGGCGGCCTTTTCCGGCAAAGCCGTAAGTCATAAGCCAGGAAACCAGCCATATTGTCAGAGGAAGTATGTATTCCTGGGTAATGGGGAATATACCTGTTTTATGGGTGGTGCCCGTAAATAGTTGGCTTCAAGCCGCTTTCTCTGAAAAGAGAAAGCGGCTTTTTTGTTTGCCAGAAAATATTGAAAGGGGATATCCCCTTTCGTTGTATGCGTAGCATACAACGAAACAATCCTGAACGCTATAAAATTTTCGTCGTCTATTTGCATTTTATCCAATGATATATGCACCAAACCGCGTGTATGAGGTGAAAGGATGAAAATGGCCTGTATACTGGCGGCGGCCTTTCTGCTGGACTGCCTGCTGGGCGATCCCCGTTGGCTGCCCCATCCCATATGCCTCATGGGCAAGCTGATAGCCGGCACTGAAAAGGGACTGCGTCGGCTGGTTAAAAACGAATTTTTCGGCGGGCTCCTTCTCGTCATCGTGGTGATCACGGTGAGTACGGCGGTGCCGTGGGTGATTTTGATTCTGGCGGGCATGATCAATCCATGGTTGGAAACCGTGTTGCAGGTGTGGTTTTGCTACCAGATTCTGGCGATGAAATCGCTGTGTACCGAGAGTATGCGGGTGTACACGCCCCTCAAGGCGGGAGATTTGCCCCTGGCGCGGAAATATCTGTCCTGGATCGTAGGACGGGAAACAGACCGGCTGGATGAGGAAGGGGTGGCCAAAGCCGCGGTGGAAACGGTGGCGGAAAACACCTCGGACGGGGTGGTGGCTCCGCTGGTTTTCATGGCCATTGGCGGCGCGCCGCTGGGATTTCTTTATAAAGCGATCAACACCATGGATTCCATGATTGGGTATAAAAACGACAAGTATATCCGTTTCGGCCGCGTTGCGGCCCGGCTGGACGATGCGGCCAACCTCATTCCCGCCCGGCTGTCCGCGCTGCTGATGATTCTGGCATCGTACATCCTGCGTTTTGATGGCGCCAATGCCCGGCGCATCTACTGGCGTGACCGGCATAACCACAAAAGCCCCAACAGCGCCCAGACCGAATCGGTGTGCGCCGGCGCGCTGCACATCCAGCTGGCGGGGCCGGCTGTGTATTTCGGCCGGCTGGTGGAAAAACCCACCATTGGGGACCGGGACCGCCCCACGACGGCGGAGGATATCCGCCTGGCCAACCGGCTGATGATCGGCACCTCGGTGCTGGCCGTGCTGCTGATGATCGGGCTGCGGCTATTGCTGTGGTGGCTGCTGTAACCGGCAGGCTGAAGAGAGAAAGGGAGGGCGGCGTATGCCCGCGCACAATCTGATACACGGCGGCGATGTGTATACGGCCATGGAAAACGGGCTGGAACGGCCGCTGGATTTTTCTGCCAATATCGGACCTCTGGGTCTGCCGCCTGCTGTGGCGGAAGCGGCTCGGCGGGCAGTGGGGAGCTGCGACACCTATCCCGATCCCCTGTGCCGCCGGCTGACGGCGGCGCTGGCGGAAGCGGAAGGGGTGCCGGCGGACTGGATCGCCTGCGGCGACGGGGCGGCGGAGTTGCTGTTCCGTTTTGCCGGTGCGCTGCGGCCGAAAAAGGCGTTGCTGCTGGCCCCGGGCTTTGCCGAGTACGAACAGGCGCTGGCGGCTGCCGGCTGTGAAATCGTTTTCCACTCCCTGCGGCGGGAGGACGGGTTTCTGCCCACCTCCGCGCTGCTGGAGGCCATAGGGCCAGATATCGATGCGGTGATGCTGTGCAATCCCCATAATCCCACCGGCGCGCTTATGAGCCCGGACTTCTGTCGTGCCGCGGCCGACCGTTGCCGGGAGACGGGGACGTGGCTGCTCATGGATGAGTGCTTCATCGATCTGACCGACGACCCGGCCCGGCACACCATGAAGCCGCTGCTGGAGGAATACCCGCGGCTGTTCCTCCTCAAGGCGTTCACCAAGCTGTATGCCATGCCGGGACTGCGGCTGGGTTATGGGCTGTGCGCGGACGGCGGGCTGCTGGAGCGCATGACCGCCTGCGGCCAGCCCTGGAGCGTGTCGGTGCCCGCCCAGGCGGCGGGGCTGCAGGCGCTGAAGGAACAGGATTATGTGCAGAGAACCCGCGCCCTGGTGCGGGAGGAGCGGGCTTTCCTTACGGCGGGACTGCGGAAACTGCCGCTGGAGGTTTATGAAGGGGCGGCCAATTTTATCTTTTTCCGCGCCCCGGGGCTAACTGACCTGCACCGCCGCACCGAGAGCCGCGGCGTCCTGATCCGCAGCTGCGGCAATTACCGCGGGCTGACAGAGGAGTATTACCGGGTGGCGGTGCGCACGCGCGGGGAGAACGAGCGGCTGCTGGCCGCGCTCCAGGCGGCCCTGCCTTTGGATACCTGATACAGGGAGGATGCGGATATGGCAAAATCCATTATGATACAGGGCACCATGTCCAACGCGGGGAAAAGCTGGCTGACTGCCGGGCTGTGCCGGGTATTTGCCCAGGACGGCTACCGGGTAGCCCCCTTCAAATCCCAGAACATGGCCCTCAATTCCTTTATCACCCGCGACGGCTTTGAAATGGGCCGGGCTCAGGTGGTGCAGGCGGAGGCTGCCTACCGGGAACCGGATGTGCGGATGAACCCGATCCTGCTCAAGCCCACCAGTGACCAAGGCTCGCAGGTCATTGTCAACGGCGAGGTGCTGGGCAACATGCCGGCGGCGGAATATTTCCGCTACAAGGCCAGGCTCGTCCCCGCGATTATGGAGGCATACAGCTCCCTGGCGGAGGAAAACGATATCCTGGTCATCGAGGGGGCGGGAAGCCCGGCGGAGATCAACCTCAAGGCACAGGATATCGTCAATATGGGCATGGCCAAAATGGCCGGTGCGCCTGTGCTGCTGGCCGGGGATATTGACCGCGGCGGGGTGTTTGCCTCCCTTTACGGTACGGTGATGCTGGTGACCGAGGAGGAGCGGGCCTACATCAAGGGCACGGTCATCAACAAGTTCCGCGGGGACGTGGAGATTCTGCGCCCCGGCCTCAAAATGCTGGAGGATTTGATTCACATACCTACCCTGGGTGTGGTGCCCTATGCCCGGCTGGACATCGACGATGAGGACAGCCTATCCGAGCGGCTGACCGACTCCGGCGACGTGGGGTGCATCGAGATTGCGGTGATCCGTCTGCCCCGCATTTCCAATTTCACCGATTTCATCCCTCTAAGCTACATAAACGGCGCCGTGGTGCGCTACATCACCCGCCCCGAACAGGCGGAGAACGCGGATATGCTGATCCTGCCCGGCACCAAGAACACGCTGGGAGATCTCAAGTGGCTGCGGGAAAGCGGTATGGAGTCGGCGGTGAAAAAGCATGCCGCCGCCGGCAAGCCGGTCATCGGCATTTGCGGCGGCTATCAGATGCTCTGCCGCAAGCTCAGCGATCCGCATCAGGTGGAGGAAGGCGGCGAAATGACGGGCATCGGCCTCCTGGACGCGGAAACGGTGTTTGAAACCCGCAAGCAGCGCACCCGGGTTACCGGCACGGTGCAGCGGCTGGAGGGGATATTTGCCCCCCTCAACGGCGTGTCTGTCGAGGGGTATGAAATCCACATGGGGCGGACCGTCTCCTCTTCGCTGGAGCCGGCAATATCCCTTGCCAGGGAAGAGGGAGATGTCCACGGGGACGGGCTGACCGACGGCAACGTGTTTGGCAGCTATGTCCACGGAATATTTGACAGTGACGAGCTGCTTTCCGGCCTGACCCGCATCCTGATGCGCATGAAGGGCCTCGAGGAGGAGGCCGCCGTGTTCGACCTGGCGGCTCATAAGCAGCGGGAATACGACCGACTGGCCGATCTCATCCGCTCGTCGCTGGATATGCAACAGATTTATAATATTTTAGACAAAGGTATACAGGGCTGAAGAGATTGACACCCACTGAAAACAGGTGGGAAGAACAACCTTATGAAGGGTTTCCAGGTTAATAAGCAGTTCTACATATTAAACTGCTGTGCGGGATGGAGAGGAACATATGTTGGTACAACCCGTTACGGGAGAAGTTCTGACGCAGAAGAAGAAAAGTTTAGTCCTTTCATTTCCCTCGGAACGGTTGGTATTGAGTACTTCTGTATATAATGGCGGCATACGAGAGGACTTGACAGCGGTATTCAATTATGACTGCAAATCGGAGGAAACCGGCCGCTGTGAATTGCGGGCGGAAAGTTATGAAGAGGAGCTTCGTCTGACCGCTTTGGATCTGGGACTCGACCCGCTGCATACCACGGGTCTGTCTACTGCAGCGCAGATGAAGAACGCCGCCCAGTTTTCCGAAAGCTTTGAAGGCGTAACCGTGACAGCTATTGCCACAGGCGGTATTGATATAAATGCTGTGCGTGCCGGTGATCCCGCTTCTTACTGTGAGCGATCCGGCGTATTTGAATCGCTGACGCCAGGTACCATCAACCTGTTTGTGATAATAGGATGTCGGCTTTCACCCGGCTCACTTGCCCGTGCGCTGGTTACTTGCACGGAAGCGAAAGCAGCCGCTGTGCAGGAATGGCTGATCCCTAGTTGCTATTCCCACGGGATCGCCACCGGCTCCGGTACAGATGGTACTATTCTTGTGTGTAATCCCGCCTCGCCGATAGAACTGACTGATGCCGGTACGCATGCCAAGCTGGGCGAGATGTTAGCGGGCTGTGTAAAAAAGTCAGTTCAGCACGCCCTTTTTCTTCAGACCGGCATGTGTCCGGCTTATCAACATGTTGCTTTGCGTCGGTTGGAGCGATTCGGGCTGTGTGCGGAGACGGTGCGCTCCTGGGGCTGGGACGCTGCGCTGCCTGACGGGATCGCCACGGAGGAAGAAAAAAGTCAGGGGCTTGTGCTGTCATCTATGGTGGCATCGCTGCTGGAACAGTACGAAAACGGGCTGTTGAAAGGGCAGGAAGTCTGTTTAGCACTGGATATGCTATGGGGTAGGATATGTTTTTTGCCGAAGGAGTTACATGACTGGGTAAACGCCTATCTGTCTAGTTCTTCAGACAGGAAACCAGTACCATTGTAATATGAAAGCATCATGTTGTAAGAGAAAAATTCCAAAGCTCCAGATTTTGAAAAAGACAGGGATAATTATATGGACGAAGTCAGATTGTTTCAAATCGCCTTTTGGGCGTTGATATAGATACCTTTAAGCAAAGAGGGAGGAATATAAAAAAATCTGCCACTGTAAAGTAAATAGGAAATAGATAAGATTATATAGGGAGGTCATAAAAGGTGAAAAGAAGACTATGTGCCTTGGTGCTGTCGATAACAATGTTATCGACTTCTCTGTCTGTTTTGGCTGGAGATGCGCCGAATCCTGAAACCGAGGCAAAAGAAAGCGCGCTCAATTACACGCAGTTTTTAGGCAACGAGGGGCTGCAGGGTGTTTATGATGCAAAGACACCCCGCACGGCGGATGAACTGGAGTTGAAGTGGAAGGTACATACCACATTAAGCGGTGGATGGAACGATACGCCTGGCTCTCCGATTGTTGTGGGCGATTATGTTTATTGCTACAGTTCTCAATATCTGCATAAATATGAACTGAAAACCGGAAAAGAGGTTGCCTCCGCCCAGGTGTTCGGTAAATCCACCAACCAATTTATGATTAACCTCTGCTATGGTGATGGGAAAATTTTTGTTCCTGTGAAAACCAACAATATGGATGATGGCACAGGCGTTGTCAAAGCGCATCTGCGGGTTTTTGACGCGGATACATTGGAACAGCTTTATATTACGGATGACGCAATGGCCACAAGTGATACACAGACGGCGGTTATGTACCATGATGGATATGTGGTAACCGGCGGATATGGCGGCAAAGGATTTTATGTGTGCTATAGCACCGAGGATGAGGATCCCACCAGAGGGGATGAAGTCAAAGAAGCGGTTTGGAGCATACAAACCCAGGACAGAGCGCAGAGCTTTTCCTGGAATGGTGCGGCATTTGTCGGCGATTTCGTCTATTACACAGACAAGGGACGCTCGCCCGGCCCGGCTATCATCTATGTGGTCAACTATAAAACCGGCGATATTGCTCAGCAAATAGAGTTGCCTCAAGGGTATAGGTGCAATTCCACAGTCGTCTACAATGACAAAAACAACCGTCTCTATGTTCCGTCTAACAACAATGACGGAGGTGCCTCCATTCGAAGCTATGAAATCCAGCCGGCTGGCACGCTGAACGAGGATGAAGATACCATAAAGGAATGGAAATCCGGTACAAAGGGAGGCGGCACCCAGTCCACACCGGTCATCTATAATGATCGTCTGTATATCGGTGGAGGCGGCGGTACCATGGGTTCCAGTGAACCGTTCCATGTGGTTGACGCCAATACCATGGAAACGATTTATACCATTGATGGGCTGATTACAAAAGGCTCTGCGGCTGTATCGACCGCCTATGCGACCGAGGAAAATGACCACCAGGTTTATATTTACATGGTGCCGTATAATTGTAATACCGACGAGAATTTCTGGATTATCTCCGATAAGCAAGGACAAACCGAACCGGACTATGAAACCGCCAAAACCGTTGGCAATAATTATTGTTCTCAGACAGTAGCTGTTGCGCCAAATGGATATTTGGTCTGGTATCAGGATGATGGGTATCTGTATGTCTACGGCCGGGAGGATGATGCACCGGTTACCGGTGAGGATGTAAACGCGCAGATTGCCCGTCTGGCTGATCCGGCTGATTTCGGTTATTACAATAAAGTAGAGATTGCACGTATCCATGAGCGCTATGATGCTCTCAGCGACGCTGAAAAAGAAAAGGTAACGGAATACGACAAACTGCTGGAAATCGATAAAGTGATGCTGCTTGATGGCAAAAATGCGGTGGAGCGCTTAAACAGCGGAATTGCTGCATTGCCGGATACGATCACGCTGGACAATAAGGATACGGTCCTGACGCTGCGCAGCATTTACAACAAGCTGTCGGAAGACGACCGGCAGGCAGTGGCGGGCCTGGACAAGCTGGAATCGGCGGAGGCTGCGATTGCAGCGCTGGAAACCGAACAGGCCATTACCGCACTGGTGGGGAATATCAACGCGCTGCCGTCTATCGACAAGCTGACCTCATCCGATGGCGGTAACGTGAAAAAGCTGATGGAACAATATGAGACCCTGAAACAGGATGATCGGGAAAAAGTAACGAACAGTGCGCTGTTGCTGGCCGCTTTTGAACGCATAACGGCCATTGAGAAGCAGATGGCGGATGTGGAAGCCATGATTAAAGAGAAGCTGGAAGGCGTGACCGTGAACCTGGACACCAAAGAGGACATTCAGGCCATCGACAAGGCCATGGAGGGCTTGGCCTCCACTGATGTGGCGAAAATCACAGCGGTGGAACAATTCCTGAGCCCGGCTAAGGTGGATCTGGTGAATCTGATGCTGAAGGAGCTGGTCGAGGATGGCCAGACCGTGACGGCCACTCAGGAAAACAAGGAAGCTCTCCAGGCTCTTCTGGATGAAATCAACCAGTATTATACAGGGATTCCGGAAGCGGATAAGAAATATGTGGAAGGTTATGAGGCTGTAGCCACGGTACAGGCGGCCATCGATGCCCTTGAAGAAAAGGATTCCGACCTGAATGGAGGAAAGCCTGCCCCTGAGACGGGAGACCACCTGCCGACTGCGGCTCTGCTGCTGGTACTGGCGGCGGGAAGCACCCTCCTCATAAACCGGAAACGCAAATAATCTATAAGCGAGAAGCGGCCGGAATACCGGCCGCTCTTCCCCGTTTCATGGACTTCTTCCCTGGAAGGCCATGATGAAGAATTTCTTCGGAAGGAGTCCGATGGATGAATACCATGAAAAAACGAATCCGGCTGATTGTTCTCATTGCGGTGGTGGCTGTAATGGCAGTGGCGGCGATTCTCCATTTTTCCTTGGAACCGGCTGATTACCGGGTGGAAATTCATAAGCAGACCGCCGCTGCCTTGACCCTGCTGGAGGAAGCTGTGACCGGGAACGATGAGGGACAGTATTCTGAGGATGCTGTTTTGGCCCTTCAGACGTCGCTGGACAGAGCCAATGAATTGGCTGACAGCGCTCTGTCCACCACAGATGATCTGCGGAATTGTTATGCTCAGATTAAGAAGGATATTAAAACTTTTAAGGGACAGGAGAACCGGCTATGTGTTTCCGCTAATCAACTGGAAGCCCTACAGGAGGAGAACGTTGATTTTACACAGACTATCAAGATAGACGGGATTGGTGAAATTGTTTGGCGGCTTCCCTGCAAGGAAATGGGCCAGGCCGCACCGGTAAATCTGCAGATAGAGACCGAAGGCTTTTATGGCGATCAGGTTCGCTCCTTAATGGAGGTCAACGGACTTCAAGGAACCATGCTGCACTTTCTCCACAATGGCGCTCTGCCTGTCCGGGCAGATATCACCTTGTATCAGCAGATGGGCACCGCTCACCTCTACCGGTATGACGCCGTTCGGAACGCCCTTATCTATGTCTGCCCCGCCAAAACGGCAGGAGAGGAAGTGACCTTTTCCATCGCCATGGGCGGTTATTGGATAGTGAGTCCCGCCAACCCTGAAGATCTGGTCAAAGGAACCACTTCGTCTGCACCGACAGAAGATCAGACTACCCGCCCCTCTGAGATTAACGGGACAGAACCCGGTACACCTCCGACCTCCACGCCTACCAGTCCGATGGGCCCCGGGGCTGATGCTACCGGTACAACTTCCCAGCCGAATTCAACCACCACAGAATCGAAAGAAATTATTCTAACCCAACCTTCGTCCTCGATTACGACTCCAGCGCATAAGAGTTATGTGACCGTCTCTATTCGCTGTGACACCATTCTGGACAACCTGGATGATCTGAAACAGGGGCTGGAGGACTTTGTGCCGGCTGACGGTGTTATTCTCGCTCCTATCAAAGTGGAAATTCTTGAGGGTGAAACCGCCTTTGACGTGCTGAAAAGGGTGACCCGCAATGAAAAAATCCAAATGGAGTTCCGCAATGACCCTCTGTACAGCGGGGCATATGTGGAGGGGATCGGCCATCTGTATGAGTTTGATTGCGGTTCGGGCAGTGGCTGGATGTATAAGGTCAATGGCTGGTTTCCAAACTACGGCTGCAGCCAGTATCAGCTCAAGGACGGGGACACTATGGAATGGTGCTATACCTGTGACGTGGGCAAGGATGTGGGGGATCAGTATTGGGATTAGAGCTGTTTAATCTGGGGAAGGAAAACACTTTTGCTACCTATCACCCGTTAGTGAATTTTCTCTACTTCGTTGCCGTGATCGGTATCGGGATGTTTTCCATGAATCCTTTTTTCTTGGCACTTACTTTCACCGCCTCCTTTGCCTATTCCCTGCTGCTCAATGGCTGGAAGGCTCTGCGGTTTACCATCTGTTTTCTCATTCCCATTATAGTGATAATGGCGGTAGTCAACCCTCTGTTTAACCATCGGGGCGTTACCGTCCTCTTCTATCTCAACGGCAATGCCATGACCCTAGAGGCGATTCTTTACGGGCTGGCGGCCGCGGTGATGATGACTGGCATTCTCATCTGGTTCAGCTGTGCCAACAAGGTGATTACCCCCGACAAGTTTCTCTATCTGTTCGGTCGGGTGCTGCCGGTGCTGTCCCTGCTTTTGTCCATGAGCTTCCGGTTTATCCCCCTGCTGAAAAACCGGTACCGGGAGATCTCCATGGGGCAGCGCTGCATGGGCCGCCAAGGAGGGGGCCTGATACAGCGAGGCCGACTGCTGGCCAAGAAGGTATCCATCCTCATTTCATGGTCCCTTGAAGCGGCCATTGAAACCTCTGATTCCATGGAATCCCGAGGTTACGGACTCAAGGGCCGCACCTGCTTTCACTTGTTTCGCTTTGACCGGCGGGACGGGGAAATGCTGGCTCTGATTCTGCTGCTGACGGCGGCGGTGATTGCCGGGATGACCCAGGGAGTCCACAGCATGATTTTCTATCCTGCGCTGGTCCTGCCCCCCACCACTTGGCTGACGGGACTGACCATCGCAGCCTACGGCGCATTGCTGCTGCTGCCGCTGTTCATTGAAGGAAAGGGGGCGCTGAAATGGAAGCGCTGGCGTTCCGCCATGTAGAGTTTACCTATCCGAACACCGACAAGAAAGCATTGGACGACGTGTCCTTTGCCGTGCGGACTTCAGAGTTTATCGTCATCTGCGGCAAATCCGGCTGCGGGAAGAGTACCTTGCTCCGGCATATGAAGAAAAACATGATGCCTTACGGAGATAGACAGGGAGAAATACTTTATGAAGGCCACGATCTGGCTGAACTGGACAACCGGGTCAGCGCCGCTGAAATCGGCTTTGTCCAACAGAACCCGGAAAACCAGATTGTCACCGACAAGGTCTGGCATGAGCTGTCCTTTGGCCTGGAGAGCCTGGGGGTTTCCAACCAGGAAATCCGGCGACGGGTGGCGGAAATGGCCAGCTTCTTCGGTATCCAGTCCTGGTTCCGCCGGGATGTGTACGAGCTGTCCGGCGGTCAGAAGCAGCTGTTGAACCTGGCCTCAATCATGGCAATGCAGCCCAAGGTGCTGGTATTGGACGAGCCCACCTCTCAGCTGGATCCCATCGCCGCCACCGAATTTCTGGAGACCTTGGCCAAAATCAACCGGGAACTGGGTACTACCATCATCCTGTCCGAGCATCGGCTGGAGGAGGTATTCCCTATGGCCGACCGGGTAATGGTGATGGAGGAAGGGAAGGTCACCGCCTTCGACACCATCGATGTGGTGGGCCGATTCCTCAGTGGACAGGGGGAGCGGCATCCGCTCTTTTTGGGGCTTCCGGCCCCTATGAAAATCTATGCGGAGGTGAAGCCAGAGGGCCCTTGCCCGGTGACGGTGCGGGAGGGCCGCCTCTGGCTGAACGGGCTGCTGCCCTGCGGAGCCCGGGAGCGGGAACCCGCCCCCCTGCCGCCCCGACCTCCTCGGAATCCCAAGGCCCCGCCCCTGCTGGAGCTGACGGACGTGTGGTTCCGGTATGAGAAGGCCGGCGCCGATATCCTGCGGGATCTGAACATGCGGGTGGAAAAAGGGGAATGGTTCTGCCTTGTGGGGGGCAACGGCGTGGGAAAAAGCACGGCTATGAAGGTAGCCGCCGGCCTGTTGAAACCCTACCGGGGCCGGATAAAGCTGCTGGGCCGGGAGATGAAAAAGCCGGGAGACCGGGAACAGGCCGACTGCCGTCTGGGCCTCCTTCCCCAGAATCCCCAGGCCCTTTTCACCGAAATCACCGCCGAGGAGGAGCTGTTTGACGGGCTGGTCGGGGCCAAAGGCTCCGAAAAGGAGAAGCTGGAGCGGGTGAACGATATGATTTCCCTGCTTCGGCTGGAGGGGGAGAGAAAGCTGCACCCCTACGATATGAGCGGCGGGGAGCAGCAGCGGCTGGCCTTGGGCAAAATCCTCCTGCTGGAGCCACAGCTTCTGCTGCTGGATGAGCCCACCAAGGGGCTGGATCCCTTCTTCAAGACCATTCTGGCCGATATTCTGAAGAAGCTCCAGCAGCAGGGTGTCACCATCTGTATGGTGTCCCATGACATCGAGTTCTGCGCCGAATACGCCGATACCTGTGCCATGTTCTTCGACGGCGGGGTGGTGTCCCAGGACGCTCCCCGGGCTTTCTTCGGCAGCAACAGCTTTTATACAACCGCCTCTAACCGGATGTCGCGGCATCTGTTTCACGGGGCAATTACATACCGGGATGTGGTGGATTTATGCGGCAGGAATTTGATGCCGTCCAACTGAAGGCGCGAAAAAAGCGGACCATTCTGTCCGCCCTCATTAGCTTTATTCTCATCCCCCTGACCATCTTTGTGGGGATTGTCTTCCTTGACGATCAACGGTATCTGCTTGTGAGCCTGTTTATTGTCGTTTATACCATGATCCCCTTCTTTCTGGTCTATGAAAATCGAAAGCCTAAGGCCCGGGAGATTGTGACCATAGCCATGATGTCGGCGATAGTGGTCTTTTTCAACATGATCAGCTATATGATGACCCCCTTTCAGCCGGGAACGGCCTTGGTGATCATCACCGGCATCGCCTTCGGACCGGAAGCCGGGTTCCTCACCGGCGCTTTGGCCCGCCTGATATTGAACGTGTTCATGCAGCAGGGCCCCTGGACCCCCTGGCAGATGTTCTGCTGGGGGCTGCTGGGCTTTCTAGCCGGGATCATCTTCAATAAGGTGGAGCTGAACAAGATCAAATCCCGGAACTTTCAGATCGTGCAGGGTCCGGTGCTGTGCATGGGGGTCAGCCTGTTGGTGGCCCTGGCCGGGCATCAGCTGGAGAGCGGCTTCCCGGAAGGAGGGGCGCGGCTCTGGCTGCTAGTTGGTGCCTTGGTTTCTCTGGGGCTGCTGCTGGGCTATACAATCTACATGGCTGCCCGCCAACGGGAATGGCAGGGGGCGGCTGGCTTCCTCATCTGTTTAGCGGCAGCGGCCGGCCTGGCCTGGATAGCCCATCTTACCGGATACACCGACACCTTCCTGGGCTGGAAACTATATGCTTTTGGTGCCCTGGGGCTGTTAATCGGGCTGCTGATTCAGCGAAAGCGTCTGCCCATAGACGATTTCACCCTCGCTCTTTTTGGATTTCTGACGGTATTTGTCATATACGGCGGCATCATGAATATTGCCACCATGGTAATGGCCAGTGCCCTACCTGCTTCCGGCATCAGCATCAGTGCCGAGTCCCTGGCCATCCTGTATATTTCGGGGGCTCCCTACGATGCGGTACATGCCCTTGGAACTGCACTGTTTCTTTTTGTTTTTGGAGACATGATGATCCGTAAACTGGAACGGATTAAAATCAAATACGGGTTTTATCGATGAAGTCACACTATACCCAATATCGTTGCCTTAATTCGACAGAAAACGCGATTTAAAAGGCTCAATGAGAATGGATGATACTGTGCGAGAGAATAAACAGGAACAAGCGATCACTATGTTGAAGATGAAGCAGGTTGAAATCAACAGGTTGCCGAAAAAGGGTGACTTTGAGCCTTATGAGATTAGTTTTATCAAGTCGATGTTAGGGCCGTGGCCTCGTGCTCTGGAAGCAGCCGGACTGAAACCGGTCAGTAAGCATTATATAGAGAATAAAGTACGGAACAAACAACGAAACGCAAGAAAAAGAATGCGGGATACGGGCTCTTAAATATCCACATACATCTTATCTAATAGCCAATTTGTCGTTCTTTACAATAAAATATGTTTTGTATCTGCGTTGCGTCCGGTTGGACGCTTGCCGGGCTTAGGAGCCCGGCACAGGGAATGCGGTGAAAATCCGCAGCAGTTCCTCCGCTACTGTAAGAGTGACGACCGCTTCACGGCGATAAAGCCGCCAGTCACTGCGCCTAAGGGCGTGGGAAGGTGAAGCCAGTAGGATGACCTCAAGCCAGGATACCTGCTCAGAATACAGGAAAATCCTTTTTCGGTGGAAGAACGATTTCCGGTTTTTACAGTGACAAGGAGTCTTGCTCTGCAGGTGCGCCTTGAGCTGTTCTGATGCGCGGAAATCTAATCACCTTCCCAAAGGTGGTTCGATTTTTTCTGTATCAGGACTCCTGCCGCTGCGAAAATAAATACGATCCTATAAGGGAATCACAGAGAGGAAGTTGTATCACTAATGAAAAGTTGGACACAAACCCTGCGAAAGCCTGTAGCCGCCCTGGCGGCGGTTTTCCTTCTGGTCGGCAGCGCTCTGACAGGCGCCGCCGCTGAGACCGGGGAGGCGCCGGCCCCGTCTGCCTCTACCCTGGACTGGAACCAGTTTCTGGGCAACGAGGAGCTGAAGGGCGTATCCGATGCCAAAACTCCACGGACGGCCGAGGAATTCAAAAAGGCCTGGATCAGCACGCAGCACAAGGGAAACATCATGTTTAACCACATCTCTCCCACGGTCATCGTCGGGGATTACGTCTACTATTACCTGACCGATCCGGATACCGAGTACACCGCGTCCACCAACCGCACCCTGGTGAAGGCGGACGCCAACACCGGAGAGATCGTGGCCAAGTCGGCAGAGTTCGCTGGCGGCGGGCAGTTGCTGCCCCAGATTGCCGCCGGAGGCGGGAAGATCTACATCTTTGGCTTGGAAACGGACGGCAGTCGAATCTATGCCTTTGATCAGGGGGATATGAGTCTTTCCTTCAAAACCGCGGTGATTTCCGGTCGACAGATCGAATCTCCTATCCTCTACTACGATGGATATGTCTATGCGGGAGTTTACGGCGGATCCAAAGAAAAGCCTGCCCAGTTCGCCTGCTTTGATGCCACCAAGGACAGCGATGGGGAGCTAGCCCCCACTTGGACCTATTCCGAAACGGTTTATCACAACCGGGGCGGTTATCTGTGGAGCGGTCCCACCATTGTGGGGGAGGCCATTGTCTTCACCAACACCAACGGCTACATCACCTCCCTCAACCGGAAGACCGGCGAGATGATCGATACCTATCTCATTCCCGAAGACTTCCAAGGCGGGGAACAGCTAACCACCACCCCCTATTATTATGAGAAAAACCAGCGGCTGTATGTCTCCACCGCCGGTACCTACGGCGGCATCCTGGGAATTAAGATGAACACCGACGGCAGCTTCAACGAGGAGGATGTCATCTCTTTCCTGGATACCAGAACCGGTAAGGCCATTAAATCTTCGGTGGTCATCTACAACGACCGGCTGTACGTCATCGGCGGCGGCGGACACGGCGGAAGCGGCGCGCCTTTCCGGGTCATGGACGCCAACACCTTGGAGATCATTTACGAATATGAGGAGCTGAACGCCAAGGGCTCCATTGTCCTGACCACCGCCTACGCCACCAAAGAAAACAAGCAGACGGTATACCTTTACGCCATGGCTTATCAGAATCCCAAGCATGTAGAGAACAACCAAAATGTGTTCGATGAGATGAACGTCTATGTGTTCCAGGACTATGAAGGGCTGGATCACGCCATCTGCGAAAAAGTGGATCTCATTGAGCTGGGGATTGTGGAGCCCACGCAAGGCCAATACATCTCCCAAACCTTCTCCATCGACCAGTTCGGCAACCTGTCCATGTACTGGGACAGCAACTATGTGATCTGCATCGGCAATAAGAAGGACACCGCCATCACCGGCGATGACGTGAAACAGCAGATCGACCGGATGCCCGAAGTCAACGAATACAAATACTACAACAATTTTGAGCTCCGCCGGATCAGAGAGCGGTATGACAACCTCAGTGACGACGAAAAAGCCAAGGTCACCAACCTGGACAAGCTGACCGCCATGATGGAGGTCTCCGAGAAGCTGCCGGAAGAACGGCTTGACGAGCTGATGGCGGCCATCGATGCCCTGCCGGCAGCGGATAAACTGACCCTGGAAGACGCTGAAACCGTGGAAAACCTGTATACCCTCTACAGCCAAATGGCTGACAAGACCCTGGTGGAAAACGGGGATGTACTGGAGGCGGCCTATGCTAAAATCCAGCAGCTCCGCGGGGAAGACACCGCCGCCAAGCTGGTGGCGGATATCGCCGCTCTGCCGGCCGTGGACAAGTTGATCCTGGCCGATGAAGGAGCCGTAAGTAGTCTGGAATACCGGCTGGAGAATCTGGCGGAAGAGTATGTCGAGCTGGTAACCAATGCGGATCTTTTGAAGTCCGCCCGTGTCCGGCTCACCGAGATTCAATCCAAACTGGACGCCCTGGATATCCTGCTGACCACCAAACTCAACGGCGCCATCACCTTGGAAAGCAAGGGCCTGATAGATGAGGCCATCAAGGCTATGGGTGGGCTGGCGGCAGCGGATATCACTACTCTGACCAGCTACGAGCAGTATTTTGTACCTGCCGTTGTGGACTATGTCAATTTACTGATTAACAGCCTCTTCACCGATGGCGAACTGACTGCTGTCAGTAAGAATAATGTGGCTTCCCTGAAAGATACCCTGGCCCAAATCGACACCTATTTTGCCCATATTCCTGAAGCAGATCATAAATATGTGACGAAGGCAGATGCCGTGGCAGATATGCAGGCCGCGATTGAGGCTTTTGATCAGGGAACGGATACCCCGACCACCGATCCCACCCAGACACCGGATTCCCCTGACACACCCGATACCGGCGACGCCTTTCCCTGGCTGGCCGCCACCCTGCTGGGTCTGGCTCTGACCGCTGCAGCGGTGTGCATTCGCCGTTTTCAGAAGCATGCCTAATACCTACAACCACTAGAGATTCAGATTGGTTCTACTCATTTTAAGAATGGCCGGCGGATAGTATTCGAATGAAGCTTTTCCGCCGACCTTCTTTTTATGAAAATTTCACATATTGACCATGACCAATAAAACTGAACTTTTTCTCATGTCTAAACCTGTTCGTTGTAAAACTGGTCGATAAAACATAAAACCGAGATATTTGGAATAATCAGAGTCCCTCGAATCTTCCAAGGTTCCATAAAAGCCCTCACCACTTGGACACGATTTTTCCGTATACCTGTTTTTTGTCGTAGCCATATTTCGTGATAACGATAATCACCGGATCACCGATGTGAAAGTCCTCGTCGTACTGTTCGGGAGAATAGGTGCATAAGCAGTCGAGATTGTCCTCCAGCCGGCAGAAGACGCCGCCGTGGTATTTTCCAGTGATGACCGACGCCCGGCGACAGCCGACGGGGTGGCGCGTATCGATCCCGTCGAAGGGGTGAGGCTCAGCCTCCTTAATGGAAACCGCCAGCTTTTCCGTGCCGGGTATATAGCCGGTGACGACGGCGGTGCAGGCTTCACCTGGGTGATACCGTTCCCGCAGTTCCGGAATCATGGCGTAGGAGATGTCCCGGGGAGAAAGGGTCATGTCAAACCCACCACAGGTGATGAGCATATGCTGCCGGCCGACAGCCAGCACATGGATTGCCACCTTCTGACCGGTTTCAGGGTGTGTGCGCAGGAAAGCACGGCGGCGGATTGCCAGCGCCATGCGCCGGGACGCGATGCAGCACCCCGCTTCCCGGTCAATGCCGGTAATCACATAGTCAATGGTGGCGCCAGCCATGGAGCGCAGGACGTGGGGCGGCCGCCTGGTGGCTTCGTTGAACCATACCTCATTCTCCGGGATCAGCACCTTGACCCGGTAGTCGATTACCACCAGACAGGGGATGCTCCTCTGCTCCCTTCTGCCGGTTTTTTTGTTCCGAACCGTGACAACCGACTGATCCATACCGGCCACGCGGGCAGTTAGCAGGGATTCGGAGCGATAGGACGCGTAAATCGCGTTCCATTCCCGGAGCTGTTCATCCGACAGATCCCTGTCCAGCGCCGCTGCGTCCCTGTCATCGAATTGGTGATTGTCTTTCACTGTTTTCATCCTCCTTGCTTGCATACTTGAAAAAGTGGTACTTCCCCTGCTCCTTCCACACGAAGCAATGCTCGCAGGGGATACGGACAAACGCCTGCTGCTCCGCTTTTTCCAGAACGAAAATCACCAGCCGGTACTTATGCTCGCTGGTTTCCAGCAGCGCGCAGGTCATGGCCTCCCGGCCGGCCAGTACCGGGCAGATGTCGTACCGCCACAGCCGGTACTCCTGTTTCCCGTGGTGATCTTCCAGCCGCTGCTTGAAAAAGGTCAGGGAAAAAGGGGGCGCCCCCTGCTGGAACAGCTCCACCTTCTCCGGCTCCATGAGCAGCATAATGTCAATGGCCTCAATGACTGCCGGGTCGTTTTTCTCCTCGTCCGTGCGGGAGATGAAGCCGTGCAGACGCCGGATCTGTCCCAGGCATTCCAACTGGTGGACAATCGGTTCCCAAGAGGTATGGGGATAGGCCATCAAAAGCAGATGCCGGGCGGCGTCCTCCCGCATGGCCCCGACACGCCGCAGCATATCCAGAAGGGCTTTCTGGGCTTTACTCAGGAGCATCCCGGCTGCCCCCTTCCGGCTGCGCATAAAAATCGGACGGCTTCTGATACGACGGCGGAAGATCCAGAATGAGCCCGCTGTCCTGTTCGCAGACACCGTTCACCAGCACCGACATCAGATACGCAGTGGGGTTTGTCACGTCCCCCTCGTGCCGCTTCATGCTTTCAAGAGCCGTCATGAGAATATCCGCGTCCAGCCGGCCAAGATACCCGCGCACCGTTTCCTGCGGAAGCCGGGCATTGCCGATCTTCAGGACGTCCGAATAATACAGCCGTTCGATGGCCGCCCGAAACATGGCCTGTATGTTCTCCCGGAACAGATAGAGTTCGCACCGCTCAAAAATGCTCCGCAGGATTTCTTCATCGGGCGGTGTGTTCCTGGCTGCCGGCGCCGGACGGACAGACGGACTCTTCTCACTCTGGATAGTCTCAGTATGAATATTCTCAATCTTTTTAGGGTGCCGTTTCGACAGGTCTGGAACTGCGGTTTCAGCAGGTCTTGAACTGCCGTTTTGACAGGTCTGGATATGTGATTCAGGCATATCTTGAACTGCCGTTTCAGCAGTTCTTGATGTGCTGTTTTGGCAGTTCTGCATGGGATAAGGTTCCACAGCGTTTTCCTCTGCCGGTTTGTCCAGGCTGTCCAGGAATTCCGCCGCATCCCTATCAGCCAGTTCCGCCTTCAGGACGTACAGCAGGTTCGGATACCCCCGTCCCTGCCGCTGCTCTACCAGCAGCCGGTTTTCAATCAATTCCCGGAAAGCCGCAATCGCCTTTTTATAGGAGATGTTCAGGGTGGCAGAGGCTTCCTCACGGGTGTAGACCAGGTAAACCTCGCCGTCATCATTGATCCAGCCGTTTTTCTGGGACAGGGTGAGCCGGTTGAGAAGCAGGGCATACACGAATTTGGCTTCGAGGGACATCTCTTTATACTGCGGATTTGCCAGCAGGGTCAAAGGAAAGCGCAGAAATTCCTCGTTCACTACATCGCATATCCGGTAGGTTCGTTCCATCATGAAAACCCCTTCCTTTATCACAGGTCTTTGGGCGATACTTCCGTCAGGGTCTTGCAGTCGATACCGCGGGAAAAGTCAAAGGGCGGGTGCAGATCCAGCTCGTCGGCGTCCGGAAGGTATTCTTCTTTTCCAGATACCGCGGGAGGTGTCTCTATCGTGGGGGACAATGAGGCGGAACTTTGTGCATCCGATGCACAAGGTTTCGCTTTTTCTGTTTTTGTTTCCTGCGTACGCCACACGGGGATATGGTCAGCGGCCTTGCAGTACCGCAGCTTTTGAAAATCGGGGTGTTCCTCCGGGCGGATCTTGGTCAGTAGCAGCGGCTTGGAACCGCGGACGAGCAGGATCGCCTTGTCCCGCGGTAAACGGCGCACCTCATCGGGCATCATCAGCGGCCGTCCTGTGCTGATTTTGCTTTCGGTGTAGGCTCTGGCAGCCCGCAGGCCGGGGGCCAGCGGAGCGGTGGGAATACTGGTGTTGTTGACCCGCACCGTGATTTTTCCGCATTGGTCGCTGATATACTCCGCCGTCATGGCGTCGTTGCACCCGAGGAAAAGCTGATAATCGCAGTCGCCCACCAGTTCCTGCCATTCGGTGCGGGGATACCGGTCGGCCAACTGACTGACCGACTGCGCCACGCACTGGATGTCGATATTCCGGCTTCTCGATACGCTCAGATACTTTTTGCTGTTCGGCAGGTCGATGTTGCAGAATTCATCCATAACGACATTCACCCGTACGGGCAGCCGCCGGTTTTCCGATTTTCGGGCAAAGTCGAACAGGCGGATAAAGAGCAGGGAGAAAAACATCGAGGACAAAAACCGGTAGGTGTCGTCCTGATCGGAGATGATGCAGAAGTAAGCGCATTTCCGTCTTCCCGGTTCCTCCAGATCGATTTCGCTGTACTTGGTGATACTGTCCGCCAGCTTGTTCTGAAAGACATTCAGCCGCGAACCCAAACCGATCATGATGTTGCCCCAAATGTTGTGGGGGGCCTGTCGGAAAATGCCGTAAGGCGGCAGGGCCGGATGGCCCGGCGGCAGCGCCCGGAACCGGGCGTCCAGCTCGTTGACCGAGGTGGACGCCAGCAGGCGGTAAATGGTGCCCAGGCTGCGTTCCTCCGGCGGGAGCAGCGTATTCGTTCCCGGATAGGTCATGCTTTGGACAAGGTGAATCAGCGCCATGAGGAGATTTTTTTCCGCCTTGCTCCAGAAATCCTCCCGTTCTGAATCGGCGGAGGTGTTGCGAATGATGATCTCCGCGATATGCTGCACAAGGTTGACGTCCCGGGAGGAATCCATCAGGCAGTTCCAGCCGTCTGACGCGCCCAAATCCAGCAGGTTATAGCTGCGGACAAAATACCCTTGTTCCCGCAGAAGCTCGGAATACATCTCGTAAAATTCGGCTTTGCTGTCACAGATCACCAGGCTTTCCCCTCGCCGGGCGGCGTTCAGGATGAAGGGCATGATGACCCCGCGGGATTTTCCGGTCCCGGGAGCGCCGTACACCATGATGTTTTTCGACATACCGGGCAGATCCTTCATGCCGATATATTCGCCGCTGTCCAGCCGGCCGAACAGGGTGGCGTTCATGGTATCCAGCCGCCCGATCTGCAGGACATTTTCCATTTCCTTTTTGCCCATCCATCCGGAGGTGCCGTGCGTGCCTTCCGGCAGGATTTCCAGTCCCCGTTCCTTGTCCATCACCGACCGTCGGCCGGGCAGCAGGCCAAGTCCTTTTTTGGTGAACAGGCAATACAGGACAGCGGCGCCCAGAGTAATCCCCAGGCCGTAGGGGGTAAAAACAGCACGGAGGTTTGACGCCGGATCCCAGGTGAATGCTTCTCCAGCGAGGATGCGGAGGAACATACCATAAAGATAGAGGACAGCAGCGGCCAGCGCCGCGTATCGGGGCAGCTTCGGCTTAACCCGAATCCAGGCGGCCTCCGTCTTGTCCTCCAGTTTTCGGAGCTTATCCGAAAGACGGGACATACAGAACCCTTCCTTTCCCAGCCTGAAAAGGCGATTGATCCGGTTCGGGAAGCAGTGACGGCAGTCCAAGGATCTGCTCTGCGAGTTCTATGGTGATCGGATGCAGGACGGCGCTACGTCCCTTCAGAACTTCTTGTATGGCAGCCGTCTGGGTCGATAGCAGGATGATGTGTGCAGTGGTTCCTTCCCTGATTTCGGAGATGCTCTCAAACCGCTTGATATGGCAGTCGATACCGACGAGAAAATTTTCGCCGGACGATTTGCTCCGCCCGTCCGACTGCCGATTCACGGGCGGAAGATAGTCTTTTCCAAGGAGCCGGCGGATCAGCTTCTGCCGATAATCCGGGACGGTCATGATGCGCAGTTGGCGCAGGCCGTCTTCGTTGAGCGGAAGAATCCCGGCCGGGCACCCGAACTTGTCCAACGCGTCGGGATAGGTGTCGGTGGTGGATTTTTCCTTCCGGCGCCTTGGAACTGTCACCGTTTCCAGCACCTGCTCCAGCGCGCCCGCGCCGGTATAGAGGACAAAGGGCGTCCGGCCGCACAGCAGGCTTTCCGAGCGGAAGGTGCGCTGCTCCACATCGGCATACAGCCCCTCGCTTTCCGGGGCAATATAGTAAGGAATGAACGCCACGCTATCGGTATAGAGGAAGCCCGCCATCCGGGTGCCGCCCAGCACATTCGCACCCGCCTTGCGGCGCAGGGCAAAGGACGGCAGGAATGCCGGCACGCCCGGTTCTGCACCGGGAGATGCCCGAAACACGTCGGCGCCATAGCGCCAGAGGAACGACACGACGGACGAGGTTCCCAGACGGCGAACCAGCGCCGGGCCAGCGCCACGGTACTGCTTGTCCGCCGCATAGGTAAACCCGGCTTCCCGCAGCAGGGAATATCCAGCCGGGGTGGGACGGTAGCTGAGCCCGCACCGGCTTTGCCGGAGCAGCCCCAGCGCCAGCAGGAGCCGGATGGTTTCCCCGGGGAGGATGTCTGTGCCAGTCACCGGCAGGTCTTTGCACCAGGCGGCGAGCCGCAACACGTCGATTTCTGCACAGGTGAAAATCATAAACCGCCCCCCCCGACGCAAGCCTGCTTGTTTCCAATGGATTTTTGGAGGCGAAAATGTCCGGTTTTCCGCATAATACCGCCGTTTCTGCCCTGTGCTTGCTGCGGTATAAAATCCAGCGTCCAAGTACTTTGCAAAACGGCGGTCAACAAGCACAGGGCAGCCGGCCGTTCAGAGCAGCTCGGCAGCCATCCTGTACAGAAAGTCCCCGGCCTCCTCGAAGGGCAGGACATAGATATGGCAGCAGGATTCCTCATCCTGTACGGTGAACAGCCCCAGCGACAATTCAAACTGGTTGTCGTCCGGAAAGAGCCGTCCTTTGAGGGCGTTGACAACGGCCTTAAATCCCTTGTTGTCGTGATCGAACGCGCCGCAGCCGGCGTCCAACCTGTGCTCCACAATGGCGGTAAAGGCTTTGTCCCACAGCGGCAGTTCGCCGCCTGCCGCCTGAAAGGCGTCCAGCAGCCGGGTTATGGTATCGGTGATGTACTGTGTCCCGCCCGATACCCGGCAATGCGGGAGCAGGGCGCTTAGGCGAATATCCATCCAGCCGGTGTCCATGCGGGTGACCTCGCCATAAATTTTTTCTGTATGGTAGTGGGCGCTCCCGAACCGCAGCGGCGGGAGCGTAGGTCGTACCCTTTCGCACAGTCGCCGCAGGTCGATACAGCACAGCTCGATCTTCTGCATGGCGGCGTCCAGCAGGGCATTGACTTTTTCCGGCGTCCGGCACCCTTGGGCCAGCGCGTCGATATACGCAGAACAGGCGTCCACCTGCCGCTGCATATCGGTGATGGTTTTTGCAGGTATTTCCATGAAGATCTTCCTCCAATCGTTGCAATTACGCTTGCAATCGTTGCAGAATCGTTATGAAATAACGATACAAACGATAATAGCGATAAGGCAAGATAATGCTTGCGGTTGATTATTTTGGAAAAGAGGGGTATAATATAATTCAAATTATCATAATTGAAATTATGAAGGAGGCGATCGTATGAAATTTATCGGTAGAGCCAGCGAACTGGCGGCTTTGGAAAGGGAGTATCAGCGGGATGACGGATTTGTCGTGATTTACGGGCGGCGGCGCGTCGGAAAAACCACACTGATAAAGGAATTCCTGAAACAAAAGAACGCCTTTTATTTTCTGGCCACCAAGGAAGTGGACTCCCAGAGCATGAAACGCTTTGCAGGGGTGATCGCACGGTCGACAAAAAATCCGATGCTCGCAAAGGTGGATTTTTCAGACTGGCTGGATCTTTTTCAGGTGATCGCCGACTATATGCCGGAGGAAAAGAAAGTCGTCGTCATCGACGAATTTCCGTATCTGGTGAAGACCAACGATGCATTTCCATCCATATTGCAGAACGCCTGGGATGAAATTCTGAAAGGCCGGAATGTCATGTTGATCCTGTGCGGTTCTTTGATCGGCATGATGAAAAAGCACGCTCTGTCTTATGACAGCCCGATCTACGGGCGCAGAACCGCACAGATCCGACTATCCCCCTTGCCTTTTATCGACGTGTATGCCAGCCAAAGCCTGCCCTTCTGCGACGCGGTGGAGCAGTACGCCGTTACCGGCGGCGTCCCGAAATACCTCGAATTTTTTCAAGGCGGCACGGATCTGCTCACCGAAATCAAAGAAACGGTGCTTTCCAAAAACGGCTTTTTGTATGAGGAGCCCCAGTTTTTGCTGGACGACGAGGTGCAGGTTCCCAACAGCTACTTTTCCATTCTGAAGGCCATCGCTGACGGAAACCACAAGCTGAGCAAAATAGCCGGTGTTCTAAATCTGGAATCGTCCAAGCTGACGCCGTATCTCACGACTCTTGCGGAGCTTGGCTTTGTGGAAAAGCAGGTGCCCATCACCGAGAAAAACGCAGAAAGGACTCGGAAAGGGCTGTATTTCATCTCAGACAATTTCATGCGGTTCTGGTTCCGGTACGTCTATCCCTTCAAGGGAGAGCTGGAACTGGACAATCCCCAAATCGTCCTGGATGAACTGGAAAAGGATTTCGTCCGGAAATTCGTCGCATTTGCCTATGAACCCATCTGCCAGGATATTTTTACTTCCCTGTGCCGTCGCGGCGCGGTGGACTTTTCTCCGTCCAAAATCGGCTCCTACTGGAGTAATGAATATGGGGAAGAAAACACGCAGATCGATGTTATGGCGACCGATACGCAGCATAAAATCCTGTTCGCCGGCGAGTGCAAATACCACACCCAGCCTGTGGATGCCGACGTGTATTTTGACTTGAGAAAAAAGTTGGAAAGCTCTGCGGAAATTCGGAAGGCATTCGGAGATTACCGTGTATTGTACGGCGTCTTCTCCAAAAGCGGGTTTACCAAACGCCTGTTGGAGCTGCGCGAAAATCCGGAATTGATACTGATCCAGGAAGATAAAATTGTATAAAGAGTGTTTGGCAGCTCTTGAAGCATGACTCGCCCGCCGGGTGGGTCATGCTTCTTCCGTTTCCGGCGCTTCCTTGATTTCCCGTTTTTCGAGATCGGCCCGGTTGGTGGTGATCAGATCATATTCCATCTGGGAGGCGCGGATCTCCACACAGATCCGGCTTTTCCCGGCGCAAAGGAGACCCTGCCCCCGGCCGCACCGGACAATCTGCATGACTTCTTCCTCCGACAGTCCAAGCTTTTCCTGGAGCTTGCGGGCCTCCGGTTCTTCCATTTGGAGCAGCAGCTTGAAGCGGCTGTTGTTCAGGATTGCGTCGCCGAATTTGCCGTCCCGCAGAGCAAAGTAGTCGATGGTGTTCTGGGTGGCGCTGACGAAGATGCCGCCATAGCCCCGGATGGTCTTTGCCAGCCCGATGACAAAATCCGCCGCTTGCTCGTTGCCTTCGTTCCCCGCAATCAGCCACAGCTCGTCGCCAAACACTGCTTTTTTACGGGTGCGGGAGCGGCTGGCCTCGTCCCGGATAAAGGAGGTGGCGATGAAGATAGAGGAACTGATGTCCTGCTGCTTGTTGCCCGACGTATCAAAAACGATAAAAGAAGAGGTCAAATCCACGTTGGTCTGCCCGCCCATGCCGAAGTCGACCAGCTCCTTGACGGCCAGCGCCACGTTCTTCAGCACGGGAACTTTCAGCAGGAAGGGATACAGATGGGCGAAATCCGGCATATCCTTGAAAGAGCCGTCCGGCTTCAGCAGGGAAGCGTTGTCTTTGGTAATTCCGAAGCTCTCGTAGCATTCCAGCAGGGCAATATTGAGCTGGTAGGATTCCTCCGGCGTCATTTCCGGGTACCGCAGGCGCAGGTAGGTATGGATGTCCTGTACCTTGTCCAGCAGCACCGAGTCGCTGCGCTGTACGTTGTCCGCCATGCTGCTGTCGATGTCCAGGGTTGTCCGCCGGATTTCCATGAGATTGATGCAGTCGTCGGAACCGGGGGCGATCCGCAGATATTGCCCGCTGATGGCTTCACAGGCGGCCCGGAACTCGAACCCCTTTTCCGGGGCGACAATAAAGACCAGCACCCCGCACATCCGCAGGCGAAGAGCCAGCAGCAAAAGGGTAAAGGTTTTACCGGCACCGGTCATGCCAAATATGGCGAACGAGCCGTTGCTGTACTGATCCGTGTCGTAGTTGTCCACGATGACCGCCGAATTGTTGTGCAGGTTGATCCCCAGCAGCACTCCCGTGTCGTCGCAGAGTTCATAGGAGGAGAAAGGAAAGGCAGCGGCCGCGCCGCTGGTGAGGACGTTCCGCCGGGCTTTTTTGGCGAGGTCGGCGTCCAGCCGGGCAACCGGCAGCATGGAGCGGAAGCCCTGCTCGTGGCACCAGTCGGCCCGTCGGACGGTCATATTCATGGAGGCGCACAGGTTCTGCACCTGCTGAATCCTCCGGTTCAGCGTTTCCCTGTCCAGCGCGGTCACTTCGATGAGGGTGTGCATATACCAGAAATCCTCGCCTTCCCGATTGAGCTTATCCTTGATGTACAGCCCGGACGATATGGCGTCGTCCAGTTCTTCAAAGTCGGCGCGGGTGTCCTCCACGTCCCGCAGCCGCGTCCGGTTGAACATGGTGGTTTTGGCGATCTTCGGCAGCACCTGTTCTTTGCGCTTTCTGTCCAGAAAAAAGCTGAGAGAAATGCCGTCGCCCAGCTCCACCAGCGGGGAAAGCCATGCCGGGCCCATCTCGGTGGGATACCCATAGCCGGCGATATATAAATAGGCATGAAATACACCGTCGATGAGGATATAGCCCTTGTGGGTCAAATCGCATTCGTTGGGCGCCAACACGTCCTGCACCGTCGTCACGCCATCCATATCCCCATCCTCCAGCTCTTCTGCCGGTATGTCGGACGCACCGCAGACCGGGCCGATCTGGGAAAGCAGTGCGGCAAGATCCACCGGGCTGGTCTGCGGTTTATGGATCGCCGTGTACAGGGTCTTGAGCAGGAACTCGTCGTATCGGTCGTGACGCAGGACTTCCAGGCCGCAGTAGTCGAGATATTGACAGGCGGTTTCGGCCTGCTCGGCAAGCTCCCTGGCGATGTCATCCAGCTCCGACGCAGTGCCGGTATAGGCGAAGATCAGGTAAAACCGGCGAGTGACGATTTCCGTGGCCGCCAGATAATCGACCAACTGCACGTCTTCCACGATCATTTCTTTGCAGGCTTCGCTGGTTTCCGCGTTGTAATACTGTTCCATCTGTGCGCAGTAGGCGTCGATGTCGGCCCGCTGGGTCGTCACCAGGATTTGCAGGGAAGACGGCGCAATCTTCAGATAGCTGGACAGATAGTAGAGGATATTCTGCTGTTCGACCCGGGATTTCAGATAAAAGTTGGTGGGAAGGATCTCCAACACCTTGATGTAACGGCCGTCCTCGGTGATAAGGACGCCCTGCCTAATGTCCACCACCGGAACAAGGCTCTGTGTTCCGTTTGGAAACCGGCTTCTGGGTACGGTGGTTTCTTTGGAAGTCCCCAGCAGCAGGGATTTCAAATCGAGCCTTTTTTGTTTTTCTTTTGGTTTGCGTGTATCCATTGTGTCCCCCTGTAAATCAATATCCGCCTGTTTTTCCGCCAGCGGCTGTAGAGGCGGGCAAAGGTGAGTAAGCTGTTGTCCTGGACGCCGAGCAGGGCAAACCCGCCGGCAGGCACGACCAGCACGGCGCAGACAATGATTTTTCCTGTCAGCCCCAGGGGGCACAGCAGGAAAACCATCGCCGCCAGCGGCAGGCAGATGGCGGCGCATTCCGCTACCTGACGGAGCGCAAAAGCCCCCAGCAGCTTACCGGCATCGGTGTAGTTGCTGGGAATATATACCGTGTCCATACGGAGCATTTCCTTTCTGTCCATGAATTTGGCGCTCACCCGGCAGAGGACGTTCCCTGCTCTAAGGTCTGCACCATGAGCTGCGCCCAGTTTCGGTCGGCATCGGAATAACGGTAATAGTCCAGGAATTCCGGCGGCGACAAATACCGGATTTTCAGAATTTTCGTTGCCGCCGGAGGTTCCGTTGCAGAAGTCGTACTGCTTTCGGATGCCGCATTGCTTTCCGGCGTCGGCGGATTGTTCACCGTATCATCATGAAAAGCTGTTGTAGTGGTTGTGGCGGCAGTCCCGGTCGTTGTTGTTTCCTTTCCTGCTGGCTTATCCTCTACTGTGTAGACAATACTCTTTTCTACAAATTCCTTGACGCTCTGCTCCGACATAGCGTTCAGGTCGTTGCCGGTGGTGACGGAGTGCAGGGCGATAAACCAGTTCTCCTCCATCGGTTCGCCGGTAAGGACGATCTCATAGGCATACTCCTGATCCGGCGGTTCATGAACGGTGTCGTCCCCGCCGCCGGTGCTGCCGTCTATCACCGTTTTCTTTATCTCATCGATACGGGCGGTACAGTATTCGGCGTACCGGCCGTAATACCCTTTTACAGTCGTAGCCTGGAAGGACATGGATGCCGTGGCTCCGCCGCCCGAACTACCGAAACCGAACAGCATGGCCGGTAGGCACAGAAAAATCAGCAGAGGCAGGAACAGCAGGACAAGGGCAATAGCCAGAATCTGAGGCCAGTAATGCTTCAACGCCTGCAAAGCGGCGGCGTGCCAGCCGCCGCGTAGCGCCGCTTTGATGATGTCTTTCAGCGCCTTGACATGGTGCGCCAGGTCGGCAAGCCGATCCATGCCGCTTTTATTCGCCATGCCCTTCACCGCCTTTTTCGCTTGGAGAGGTATCCGGCAGATTGTTCGGCATGGCTGCCCCATCGGCACGCGGCATATGGCCGGCAGAAGTCGAAGGCTGCCGCTGGGCAGGAGATATGAACACCGATCCCGTCGGCGGCCTTTGCGCCTTGAAAGGATTTTCGTTCTGCCGAATCCCCGCTGCAGCAGCCGATTTGCCAGCGGAACCGGGTGTCCTTTTTCTGGACGGAATAGTCCCAGTGGGCTTTCCCGGACTGGCCTTGCCGCCTTTCTGCGGGGATGGCCTTGTTCCCGGCTTATTTCCGCCCGGCCGCGAGCCGGATACGCCGGGGTGCGCGCCAAACCGGTTGGTATTCACACGCGTTGTCCCGGTGCTGCCGAAATGAACGCCGCCGGAAGATGAAGATACGGAACCCGAACTGCTCACGCCGGTATAGCTGCTGGAGCCGAACCGAGAAGAAGAGGAGGACGGCGCGTTGACCGTGTTGCCCGCCGCCCCAAAATGGCTGCTCTGGCTGCTTTGCCCGGCCTGGGAACGGGCGTCGACGCCGGTATCGCTGTGGACGTTGGTGCTGGCGGTTGCGCCGCCGACAGTCGTCCCGCCCACGGCGTTATGGGAATTTCCCGCGCCGCCGGCTGGCATCCGCGGGTTGCCTCCCATTTTTCCGCCGCCGGCTTTTCCTTTTCCTGTCTTGGAGGCGCTGTTCATAATAGTGCGGGCCGCCATCATCATCGCCATCATGCCCCGGCCGTGTCCCAGCGGATCGCCGGTAATGGCCGGATTCAGGCCGATTTTAGAAATCAGGTTGTCCGCCTTTCGGGCCACCCGGGCAATGCCTACCACCAGGAGGCACCACGGCAAGACGTAGATACCGGAGGGCATGGTGGCCAGGGCGGACAGGATGAGCTTGAGAAACAGGACGTTGAGCACCATCATGGCGATCATGGACGCATAGGTGCGGATGAAGCCCACACAGATGTCCTTGGTAGCTTTGCTGCCGCCCATAGCGAGGCCCACCGGGCACAGCAGCGTCAGCACCGCCACCACCACATACCGTTCTGCGACCTCGAAAAACAGCTTGATGAGCTGAAAGCCGAGAATAAAGCCGATGATGATAACCAACAGCCAACTCGCGCCTACGCCGGTAAAATAGCTTCCGTCCGGGAAGGTGAGGGCGACGCTGGTGGGAATCCCCACCAGGTCGATCACCTTTTTTCCGATAGAGAGGCCGATGTCGCAGATGTCCCGGGAAAAGATGAGCAGGGTGCCGAACAGGGCCGTACGGAGTACCAGCACCGCCGGGGACTCGGTTTCAAAGCCGAACCCGGCAAACATGGCTTTCATGGCCTGGAAGGCGCAGTTGCCGATCAGCAGGCCCCAGCCGACAGCGACAAAGATTTGGTAGAGGGTGGTGACAACCGGCACGCTGGTTTCCCAAAAGGTGAGGTCGGTTGTCATGACTCCCAGCAGGGCATTGGCGCAGTAAGCGATCAGATCCAGAAACAGCCCGTAGATCCATTCGCACAGGCCCTGTAAAATTCCTTCCAGCATATATCATCCTCCTGTCCCGGCTATCCTATGGTAGCGTGGCGTATCCGCTGAACAAAGGTGTGATATATGCCAAAATGGCGCCCATCAGATTTAGAATCGCCCATGACAGCCAGATCCGTTTGAGCCAGTCCCACGCCTGGTCGGATTTGTGCTGGTTGTTGGACACCTTGGCGCTGATGATAGCGAAGGCCGTCATCAGGCAGGCCAGTACTGTGGAGATACCGACGATATGGCCGTAAACGTCCCGGATGATGTCGTCCGCGACTTCAAACAGGTTTTTCCCCGCCGCAAATACGGTTGTTGTGAAAAGACAGGTGAGCAGAAGCGTAAATAGGAGCAGGAGAAAAACCTTATGTCTTTTCTTACGCATAAGGTTCCTCCTGAAGTTTAATAGATGCTTTCCCCGGAAGCGGGGCCGGACAGCCGACCCCGCCTATCCGTTTTACAGATTTTCAGTTTCGGTCTGTGCGTCGGTCGATTCACCTGCGGCTTCCGCCGCCAGCCGCTCGTCGAAGGCTGTCAGAAAATCTCCTTCAAAGATTTTCAGGGCGTCCGGTACGGCCGGGAGCAGAAGAATCTTTTCCGGTACCTGCCACTCCAGGAAGCCGTACAGGATTGCCAGATACAAAAACAGCGCCGTGTATTCCTTGCGGTCATACAGCTTTTGCATGGTGTTTTTGACACCGGCGATACCGCCTGGACGCCGCGAGATCCGCTTCTTCAACTTATCGTAAAAGGGGCCGGCTTCAGCCTGGGCAATAATCCCGATCTGTGCGGGGCTGGGATTGCCTTTTTCAGTGAGCAGTTCCAGTTCCTCCATACGGCCGCAGGCTTTGGTAAGCTGCTCCTCGTCCGCTGTGACGTTGATGATCTCGGAAAAATCCACAAAGGACATATAGTATTTTTTCATAAGGAAATACCTCTTTCTTTTTTGATTTTAAGAGTGTCTGCGTCTGCGCCGTCCTGTCAAAGCGAGGGCAATGCCGGCCACGCCGAACAGAGCAAGGCAGACGCCGGCGGCTGTGCCGCTGTCGCCGGTCTGGGGAATTTCAGGAATTTTGTGGTTTGTCAGCTCTACCGTGAGCGTCTGACCGTGCTCCGATATTTCCACCGGGACGGGCTCTTTCAGCAGGTAGTAGCCATCTTTGGCTTCCAGTTCCCGCAACTCATAGCAGCCATAGCGGATACCCTCAAACAGCAGCTCTCCGGACTTTGTGACCCCGCGGGCCACCTCGTTGCCGTCCATATCAAACAGGCCGATCACTACGCCCGACAAGGGTTCGCCGGTGTCCGCGTCCTTTTTGAGAATACGGATGTTGCCTAAAACGGGCTGATTGAGAAAGCCGACTCCTGCCTCGGTTTCCACAATGACGGTTTTCCCGTCTTCCCGGATTTCAAAATAGTAGTAGCCTTCATCCGGGAGGAAGCCCTCTGGACTGGCCGCTTCGTGCAGGAAATAGCCGTTGTACCGCAGCCCGTCCAGCCGGTAAATGCCCGGCTCGGTTTCAGCCAATTTCCCCGCCGGCCGGTCGATTGCCGCGTCGAATTCCCGGTTGCCGTCCACATCCACATAGACCTCAAACACCGCGCCGGACAGCTTGTTGCCTGGATACGCCGCGTCCACCTTGGTGGTTTGGACAGCACCGGTGATATACCGGTTCTCTGCTGTGATCTCAATCGTTTCCTCCTGCTCGGAAATGGTGACGGGATACAGGGTTTCATTGAGTACAAAGGCCGGGGCCGGTTTCAGTTCCCGCACGATCCAGTGGCCGTAAGGCACATTGAAAAATCCAAATACGCCGATTTCGTTGGATTCCGCTGTCAGCAGGGCGGTTTCCTCGGTGAAGGTGGTTTCTTCTGGCCGGAACAGCCCAAACAGGACGCCGCCGATGCTGAAGCCGTCCTCATCGATCTTCTTGCCCAGGACGCTGCCGCGGATGAGGTCGTTTTCAATGGGCACGCCGTCGTTGACAAGGATGTGAACAATCGCCACATCCTGGTCGGCATATTCGAATACCACAGGATATTTCTCGTCGCTGATTTGATAATGCTCGTTGGTGCTGTACTCCTTCACATACAGGCAGGCGCCCGCCGGTATGTCGGTGGTAAAGGCTGATTTACCGGTTTCATCACAGGAAACGATCTCCAGCAGACCGTCCGCCGGAATAGTGCTGCCGTCCGCGGCCGTCAAATCTTCAGCGGCATATAGGCCGAACCGCACCGACAAAATTTCGCCGTTCATGCCAAGGCCAAAGGTCTCGTCCTGTTTCAGCACCTTCTTCAGCATAATTTCAACCTTTTGCCGCTCGTTGGTAAATTCGGTTTCCGCCTGCGTAATCTCCAACGTCTGGTCGGCGTATTCCAGCGTCACATATTGCGGCTCTGGGTTAAGCACCATATTGCCGGGGGCCTGTTCCTCCACCAGCTTGTAGCGGCCCAGATAGAAGGGGGCGCTTACGCCGAGTCCGCCGGGGCCAGTCTCAATCGTGCCGACCCGTTCGCCCTCTTTGGCGCGGATCGTGCCGTCCGGGGTGGTGATGTCCATGTCGGCATACACCGCGTAGACAGCCCCCGGCAGGCCGGTCACAGCATACACAGGCTGGTACAATCCGTTAGTTTCCGTTACGGATGAGAATACCTCGCCGGATTTTTTGACGAGGATCTGCCCTTTCTGGGTGATGTTGTGCTTCTCCACCGTAATGGTCGTTTGGGTGCCGTCCACCGCGAAAGGCACCGGCTCGCTGCTCAAGACATAGCCATAGGCCGTACACTGTTCAAGGATTTCATAGTGCCCAAAGGGGAGCGGTTCCGGCAGCATCAGGCGGCCCGTGGAATCGGTATAGAAGGTGTCAATGTCCATAGGAGTGGGATAGTTGATATGCTGTACCACATAGTCGCCGGTATCGGTGTCCCGCACCTTGAAACCGATCCCCGCCGCGGGGATGACCTTTCCGGTTTCGATGTCCTTCTTGACGATCTCTACCAGCGCCTCAAAGGTAGCGTTATTGATGAGATAGCGATAGATCTGTCCGTCTTTCTGAATGAACACGTCAAAGGCGGGCATCAGCGCCGTGCCTTCCTTGCCTTTTGTCTGGACAACGGTATATAAGCCGTAGGGCAAGTCCTTGGACCGCGCGAACCCGTGTTCATCGCAGACGAGAAGATCGCGCTCGGAGTCCTCGGCTTTCTCGTAGGAACCGGCGGATTTGAGAAACAGCTGAAATTCTGCGCCCACTTCCGGGTGTTCGATCCCGGTGGAGCCGTCGTCGTTGTGCTTGATTAAAGCTACCCGGCCCTTTTTGACGGTTTCTATCACATCGAGGGCGGTCTGGTTGTACTCCAATTCGTATAGCTCCGCTTGAGCGCCGACGTGGTAAATGGTTTCGTTCAGCAGATAACCTTCGCTGGGCGAAAGCTCGCGGATTGTCCAATCGTCACCGCATGGGTAATACTGGGTGGTGAATTGCCCCGCCGCGTTTGTTTCATAACGGTCGATAAGCTGCTCCCCCTTGAACACGCCGTAAACCGCCCCGGCCAAGGAGGCGCCTCCCTGCGCCGTGCCGGTTTCATCGTCCGACTTGGTGACGACGGCCTGCCATTTCTTCAGGACGTTTTCAAAGGATTTGTGCGTTACTTTATTCCATTCGATGACGGCGGTCTGGTTGGCCGGCACCACATACCGATTCGGCGTTCCCACCTCTTCCAGCAGATACGGGATGTCGCCGCTGATGAGGACGTCTTCAAACCGGGCAATGCCGTCCAAGCCCGTCACTGCGTACTGCTCCACCGGCAGGCCGGAGAGCGATGTGCCGGACAGCCGGAAGGTCATGCCTTTCTTCAGCCCGTCCTCGGATGTTTTGGCAACCTCCAGTGTCCCGCGCTTGAGAACGTTGTTGAATGTTACCGTAGATGTGCGGCCCGCCACCACCGTGACACGCTGGGTGGCCTGCGGTTCATATTTGTCATCTGTCTGCTCGGTGATTTCATAGACGCCGGGCAGAAGGATACTGTCCCACAGGAACGTCCCGTCAGTCTGGGTGGCGATGACCCGATCGACGCCGTTGCCGACAATGCGGAAGGAGATGCCGCCCACCTTGCCGTCTTCCGAAGTCTTGATGAGCTTCAGGGAGCCATATTTGTAGTTGTTGCGAAAAAGCACTGCTGTAGTGTTGCCTTCAGTGACGGTGATCGTCTGCTCTGGCGGGGTTTCGTACCGATCCGGCACGTCCACTTCAAACACACGGAAAGTGCCTGCGGGAAGGGACAGGCTTACCTTGCCGTTGCTCCCGGTCGTTACGGCCTGGTCAATTCCATTCCCTACTATGCGGAATTTCATCCCAGCCACAATGCCGTCGGCTGACTGCTTTTCAATGTCGATTCGGCCGCTGGAAGTGCGGATATGGAGGGAAAACCAACGAGGATCGTTCATAATGCCGGACATCATTTCCTGACCTGGTTTACCGTCCACTGTTTCCAGAACCGCAAAAGGGGCACTTTTGCAAAGCTCGGACAGTTCCTTCTGAAATTCCACAAGGACGGATTGACTGATCTCCTGCATGGAGGTAAACTTTGCGTTATTGCCGGATATATCACAGGATACGCCGGAAGGCAGGGAGGATGAGAGAAAGCTGTTTGCCAGCATCCCGTTGGTGTCGGTGATCGATCCGGTATAGGCTTTTGCCGTATTGTCCCATTTCAGCTTCAGGGTTTGACCCGAAAAACTCGCCAGGGTATCGTGCTTCGCCATGTCCGCCCACACCTTGTTATAGGCCGCCAGCGCCGGTGTCGCCTCACCAATGGAATGGCCATTTCCATCATAGGGATAGTACATATAACAGTCGCGGAAATAGGTGGCGTTGTCTTTGGCTCGGGCAACAGTAGGTGTGTCTTCGTTTCCCGAAGATTTATAGTTAGGAGTGAAGCCGTTCAGCGTCCTGCGGCCGGTAACAATCTCCCATGCGATAGCCTGACAGGCTGCATAGGTGTCATCAACCGAAGGGGCTCCCAGTTCCTCGGGCGTCCGGGCCGGAAAGCCGTAGATTGACAGCAGCTGGAGCAGCCTTTGTTTTTCTCTTCCCAGACTGTTCCAATACAGGCTGTCAAATAAATGGCCGCCGCTGTCGGTATAAAACTGCCGCTCTCCGTTCCCGTAGTCCTGCCACTTATGTATGCAGTACATGAATGTGCGGCCGTTGTACTGCGGCGGATACAGGTTGTCCGTGTGAAGAATGTCAATGGAATAGCCTTCGTACCAGTACAGACGATTGTTATAATGATTACCCCGATTTCCGCCATTGGAGGTTGAGGTTTCGCCCGGCCGCCTTCCGCCGTGGAAAGCCCAGCATTCCGAGAGGGTGACGCGCACCTTGTCGCCGTGCTGGTAACTGGCGGCCGCTGCACTGAATGAAGATATCAGGAGCAGGAGCGCAGACATGACAGCTATCAATTTTTTGCCCGTCATTGTTTCAAATCTCCTTTCAAAAAATGAAAAATGGGCGAAAAAAAGCCCAGCCTTTCGGCTGAGCTTTAGAATTGGATTCGGTCAGGCCGAATCCGGTCGATATAGAAAATAAATGTTGTAGTCGCCGGGACGATCCGGAAGTGGTTCAAACCAGATTTTACAGCGCTTTATAGCGTACTGGTTCTGATTGCGGAGATAGAAGGGGATTAGTTCACCGAAAACATAGTTTTTGAGATCTCCGTCGAATACATAATCGCCGAAAGCGAATCCATCGGGATATGTTGTGTACAGGACAGTGCTTTCTGGCTGATCCCAGCTCGACTGTTCTTTCGTCAGGCTGTCATCCCACCCCCAACCGACATGAGTGCTTTTCTCCACACGAGCGATCTCTTCCCGGCATTCCTGCATCATCGCCGGAATATCGTACGGATAGGCCCAGGGGGATTTCCCCGCGGCCGTCGTCGTGGTCGCCGCATCGCTGGTGGTGGGGCGTGAGGTGCTGGTCGTTTGCGGCTTGTCGGTGGTGCTGACAAAAGCCGTGCCAGAGGTTGTCGTACTCTTGGAACCATCCGTCTGAGGCGTTTGCGCCGGCTTATCCGGAACGACTGGAGAAGTTGGCTTGGTGGTTCCCGCTTCATGGGATTTGTTCGGTGCGGTAGAGCCGGTACCACCCGGACCGGGCGCTGTACCACTTCCTTTCATTTCGGTTGTCGGGGTAATTCCCGCTATCGTTGATGATTGCTGTGATGACTCTGTGGATTCGCTAATTACCAGGACTGGACCAGCCGGAGCGGATGACGCTTCGGAAGGCGCATCGGTATTCTGTCCGCAGGCAGAACACAGCAGCGCAAGAGCCGCAGCAAAAGCGATTATCAGTTGTTTCGTCATATAAATCACCACATTTCTGTATCTGTATGAGAGATCTGACTTTGTGCATCGGGTGCACAAAGTCAGGCGCTCCTCTTGCTTTTGTAGTTCTCCAGGAATTCCAGAAAAAGCCTCTCGATTTCGTCCTTATCGTTCAGCAGATCCGCATACGCGCTCAGTTTCTTTCCGCTGATCGAGAACGAGGCAGGAGCATTTTTCTGCTTCCGGAAAACTTCCTCCATGGAATCCGTTGTCAGTGTATCAGACTTGTGCATCTCCCGCAGTACCGACGCCTGCATAGGCTTAATTTTCTTTTTATACGGAATGGTCGGGATGATGGTATCCAACAGATGACTTTGCGCAAATGCAGGTAAATAACTCAGCTGAACGCCCACTTTGAATCCTATTGTACCTTCATCCACAAGCTTCAGCAAACCCGGCAGCAGGTATGTCAGCCTAATGAGGTCAGCAACAGTACGTCGATTGTCCTTGTTTTTCCTGCCGACTTCCGCCAGCATATCCACCTTTTCTCCGTCTTCCGCCAGATCGGTACGTTTTCCCTGACAGCCTTCCAGTTCCATGCGCATCCGGTAGGCATAGGCTTTTTCGCTGTACAACAGATTGTGGCGCTGCTCCAGGTTGGTATCCAGCATGATTTTGGCGGCTTCCACGTCGTCAATATCCCGGATGATTCCCGGAATACCAGCCAGTCCACAAAGTGCGGTAGCCCGCGTCCGGTGCCGGCCGGCAATGATTTGGTATTTGCCGCCCTCAAACGGTCGGACGGTAATCGGGTCAATGACGCCGTGCTCGGCGATGCTTTTGGCGAGCGATTCCAGATCCTCTTGAGAGTATGTCCGGAAAGGCTGCGGCCGGCCGGTGGTTCTTTCAAAATTATCGTCCTTGTACTCCACCAGCTTCGCCAGCGGCAGTATGACAAGTCTTTGCACGGCCTGACTGTCGGAAGTCTTCAGAAGCTCACCCAAATCCTCCGCATCGTCCATATGGTATCGTGTAGAGGCCAACTGTTCCGCCAGGTTGAATTTAGGCACTACGCATCACCTCTAATGCAATGCGGGCATATGTCTGTGCCGGCTCGATGTTCGGGGCGTATTCATGCAGCGAGATGCCGAACGCTGGCGCTTCCGCGACTTTAATAGCGTATTTGACCGGCTCTTCAAAGATGTGGATCTGGCTGCCGAAGTCCCGCTTGACAATCTCATAGACTTGGCGGCAGCAGCTCGTGTGCCCCTGAAACTTGGTGATGATGATACCTTCGATGCGCAGGCGAGGGTTTAATTTTCGTTGGACAGTGCGGATCATCTTTTCTACCTGCTCCAGCCCATCGCTGCTCAGGATATGCGCTTCTACAGGAATCAAAACCGAATCCGAAGCCGTCAGCGCATTGACCGAAAACAGATCCAGACCGGGATGACAGTCCAGAAAAATATAGTCATAGTCTTTCCTTATAAAGGATAGGATGTATTCCAGCACGCGCTCCCGGCTGGTGGCGGTAGAAAGGACTGCTTCCAGTGAAGACAGTTGAACAGTTGAGGGGATCATGTCCACCGTTGTTGTCTGGCAGATACTGTCCCGTATCATCTGCTGCATGGTTTCATCCGAGCAGTCGTCAATGGCGGCACGAAACAATTCAGTTATGGTAGGCGTTTCTGCCGAAGGTATCGCCCAGATGCCAAAATGACGGGAGAGGTTATGCTGCGCATCCAAATCGACTACGCACACTCTTTTACCCTGCATTTGCAGATAGGCGCTGATATTGACGGCCGATGTAGTCTTGCCAACCCCGCCTTTGCAGGATATGACGGATATGATTTTACACATGAGGGTACCCTCCGAATTCCTATTTGTTTTCGCATTGAAATTGTGAATCGAACCTGATACAATGGTGGTTGATATAGGTAATGTACTGTTTAATGACTGCGAAAACCCTTTGTCAATGCGGTTTCCCGGATAGTTCCTATTTCGCCACCCGCACCACTACGGTTTCTTACGATCCCAACGGCAATGTGCTGACCACTACCGACGCCAAGGGAAAAGTTCAGTCAACGATCGTTTACAACAGCAGCAATCAAGCTGTTTCCACCACGGATGCCGCCGGGAATACCACAACCAGCGAGTACGATCTGGCGGGCAGGCTGCTCTCAACGGCTGATGCACTGTCTAACCATCAGGAATTTACATACGATAGGAACGGCCGGCTGATCGAGTCTAAAAACCAGATGGGATCCAAAAGCGGCACGACATATGATCTGGAAGGAAATGTGCTGACCGTGTCCGGCCCGCTTGGTGCCAACGTTCAGTACACCTATGATGATTCCGGACGGCTCACGGCAGAAACCACACCTTCCAGCGGAACCAAAACCTATGGATACAATGCGCTCAACCTTTGTTCTGAGCTGATTAACGCTCGGGGCCAAGAAACCCAATTTACTTACGACGCATTGGGCCGGATCACTGGATACACCAACGCGGAAGGAACGGCTTCCTACACTTACGATGAAAACGGTAATGTACTCACAGCAACCGACGCGAATGGTACTATCACACGGGAATACGATGCCCTCGATCGGGTCGTCAAATATACCGATGTAAACGGCAATACTATCCAATATAGCTATGACGCGGCAGGAAATCTTTCTAAGATGACCTATCCGGACAATACATCGGTGACGTACAGCTATGATGCAGCCAACAATCTCGTGGAGGTCACAGACTGGGCCGGAAGGATAACGACTTATACCTATGACGAAAACAACAACGTCATTGGTGTGACGAAGCCGGATGGCAGCGTGACCACTACCGTATACGACGATGCGCACCGTGTACTCTCCACCGTTGAGAAAACGGCGAATGGGACGATCATCACCGGATATGAGTATGTCTATGATGAACTCGGCCGTGTGGTTCGCGAAACCTCTCTGGCAGATAACAAGCAGTACGACATGACCTATGATGCTCTTTCCCGCGTAACTGAACGCAAGGAAACCGATCTTTCGACAAACGAGACGACTACCGAAGCCTTTACCTACGACGAGGCGGGCAACATCACATCCTTTACCGTTAGCAATGAGAGCGGTTCCTGCGTCTATGACAGCAATAATCGGCTGGTTTCCTACAACGGCCATACCATCTCCTACGACGCGGACGGCAATATGATTTCCGGCTACATTGGCGGCGAAGATATTGCCCTAACCTACGATTCCAGCAACCGGCTGCTCAGTGCGGGCGGGAATACCTATACCTATGATGTGGAAAACAATCGCATCACAAACGCCAAAGGGACTACTCAAAAGACCTACACGTACAATACCAACGCCTCTCTCAGCCAACTGCTGGTGATCGAAGACGAAAACGGCGGCATCACCAAATTCGTTTACGGGTTGGGTCTGATCGGCCAGGAAGATGCCAACGGGTTTAAAACCTACCACTATGACTACCGCGGAAGCACAGTAGCCATTACCGACGAGTCGGGCAATGTGGTGGACACCTTCACTTACGATACCTATGGCCAGCTCATCGCCCGCACCGGAACTACTGATACCCCCTTCATGTACAATGGCCGCGACGGCGTTATGACGGATGCCAATGGTCTTCTGTATATGCGCGCCCGGTACTATAGTCCGGAGTTGAAAAGATTCATCAATGCGGATATAATAGTAGGGGATCTCAGCAATTCCCAGACGTTGAACCGTTATGCCTATGCCAACGGCAATCCAATAAGTAATATTGATCCGTTTGGACTATCTTCAGAGCGTTCCAATCCGTACGGTTCTGTAACTTATAAAGGGGATATTTATTCGGTATATTTGCCAAATGATTTTAGTACCATTAACGATAACGGATGGATTACTACTAACACGGAATCGGATAATTTAATTGAGTGGGATTGGTTGAAATTTTTAACTGGGATTGAACTGGGAAATGAAAAAGAAGATAGTCAAATAGTATATGCTGGAGACCAAGTAGTTTCCACCGGTCGTACCAATAATATACTTGCTCAGACCGGTTTAAGCGTGTTTCCCGGAGTAGTAAGTGCGTTAGACGGTAGTGTTACCAACTCACATATTCAATTCATATTTCAACAAAAAGGAGATAGCAAACGTGTTATTATAACCGTAGGTTATGCTGGCGCAGAAGACTTGTTTTTGAGATATGCAGATGACATACCTCATAGTGTTTTTTGGGCCCAGGCGGGTTCTCCGATAGGATATGCAGTTATAAGTTCAGCAATGGAAGAGAAGTATAAATCGCTGACCGGTAAAAATGATACACATTGGTATGAGATATGGGATGCACAAGTAACTACAGATAGACGGCATAGGGAAACTAGTGAAACAGGCTTTTTGTGGTTCAATTCAGAAGGAAAACTTATGGAAAAGCCGCTAGTGTTTCCTAATGACAAAGTACAAATAGGCGTGCTTTCCGGTTTTTTAGGCTTTGGTTTTACTCCTCGTGTTGATGTTGACATATCGCAATCTAAACCTGCGCCACAAACATATCAAGAGCTATTTAATAAAGCCCTTTCAAGATTCAATAGATAAGGTCTAAAGAGCCTATGGAGAAATACAGTAACGCCCCCCCTACTAAGATTTAATAGGTAATAGGGGGCGCGTTACTGTACTCTACATGGTAGTATTTTTTTAAAATAGGAGATCGAACCATGTTGAGAACAAAAAGATATACTTTGAGCATCATAACTGTTTTATGCTTAAATATTTTGTATTTTCTCTGGCAGACGTATCCCAAACATTTTTTGCCATTGTCTAAGCCGCCTGTGCTTTTAGCAGATTTTATTACTAATGTAATATATTTTTGCATTTATATTTTCTGCCTTTTTTGTATTGCCAAACCAGTTAATACGCATCTTTCTCTAAAAAAATATATCGGTATAACCGGTCTGCTTTTGGCTGTGCAGCTTGGTTTCGATTTGATAAACATGATGGGACGCATATTTTCCTATTATGTCCTCATTCTTAATGATGTATGTTCCATCCTGTGTTTCATTATTTCATGGACAATTTTATGCAAACTCTTTCAGTTGAAAATCCAAGCCACTAAGAAAAAAAGTATTTTATTCATAACAGGCGGTCTAATGATACTTTTTGTGAGTCTTTCTATCGTAACGGTTTTTAATATTTTTACCATACATGAAATTCAAGTAGCGGTTGATAAATTTTCATCTTTAGAATCTATAAGCCAAATGATTCAAAACAGGGCGTTTATTGTACAGATACGCAGCCTGATATTAGAAATAATTGTATCCGTATGTATTATCATAATTAGTTTTGAGTTAACAAATCGTGTGGATGATAAGGATATATGTAAAGATTCATATAAAAGGGGCCAGCTTTTTCTACGTGTTGTTGCTATCATAATTGGAACTTTTTTTATCTTTGGTATAAAACTGCTTATCCTTCCCTTTTCCGCTATCAGAAAAACTACAAGCAGTTCACATCACAGTCAAAACATGATTCCGCAGGAAGAATTCGATCTGGATCTAGATGAAACGGTGATAGAACGAGCAACAGGATATTCGACAAACGAAACAGTATATGCCGTATCGAATATTGATATATACTATGCAAACGAGCGATTGTTATCATTTAAAATGGACTATGTGAGTCCTGTTGAGCCTGTTGATTTGCATTCCGGCAACGTGGTCATGCAGGAACCGTTTGTGCATTTACCAGTTGAAAGTGTAGATGCTCAAATGTATAGGAATTATGCCATTATGTTTGTAGAAGATAGTGTACCAAGGGCTTTGCTACTGAAGGATATCAATACATGCAAGGAAAGTGCTATGCTAACCAAAATTTGTGAGGCTATGATCGAAAAGAAAAATTGGAATTTTTTTGAATGTGCTTATCTATACTTGCTAAAAAATGATCCTGATTTTATTGAACCATATATTAAGAGATATTCCAAAGGTGAGTTTACAAACGATGAATTGAATTTAAATAAAGATATAAATGCTGCATATATTCAGAAGTTAGCACAATATGTAAACGTGCAATAATAAGCTTAAACTTTAGGCGTTTCAGAGAATCTCAGCGACGACTTTGGTATGGTAGAAAGGTGCCCAGATGAAAAAATGGTTTTTATTAGGAGGAATGAACAGAGGTCGAAATTTGGAACTCAAAAATGAGACATCTAAAATCCGGCCTTTTTTCCTATGCTGCAATCCCTATGTTTAAGCTGATTTTGAAGGTCTGTTGCTTTGGGCGAAAATGAGGCATCGAAAAGTAAAAATTGAAAAATAGTAGTGTAAAAACGAAAATAGACTCGTTCTGAACCTGGTAATCTCATTTTTAAGCAGGGTATCTTTTTTGTAACCCAAACCCATTTTTCGGAAAAGGCACTGTTAGACGCAGTGCCTTTTCTTTTTTATTCTACGACGAGTAAATTGCTCATCTATATAAAGAGCAGATAGATCCTCAAACGGATACAAAAGTACAAAAAATCCTCTCGATTGAAAATCGAGAGGACAGCCTGTTGAAGAAGCCGGAGTTACGCATAAGCGAAACTCCGGCTTCTTTGCAAAAAAAAGAGCGAAAAGGGTGTTAAGACGAAGAATGGAGACGGGATGAGAATCCCTTTGCGAATGGCGACAGCCTGTAATAAGCAGGCGCGGCGTTTTTCACTGTCGGTATAATCGTCTTTTGAAACAAAAAACGCCTTAATTATTGACAGTTCGTAATAAATGGGAGGAATTTCTCAAAAATCTGACATAATATTCTTATTATAGCTCATTTATTGTGCTTAATGCCTCGTATAATGACATTCTATTGACTTTCTGCAAGCAATATACTATGCTGGGCGTAGAAAAAATGATTGAAAACATATGAGATATCAACTGAATTTATGGAACATTTACTGGAGGTTTTTCCCGTGGATATTTACCAGCTTCTCAAAAACATGACATTTCGCGAAAAGCTCGCACAGCTCACGCAGCTGGACGGCTCCTTTCATATCGCTCAGGAGGACGGCCAGCCGACGGGACCTCTATTCGCTATGAACATCACCGAGGAGGATGTGGCGCAGAGCGGTACGGTGCTGGGGGCCTTCGGTGCGGCGCTGACCCGGGATATTCAGGATAAGCATCTGCAAAACGATCGCCACCATATCCCGGTGCTTTTTATGATGGATGTCATTCACGGCTTCCGCACCATTTATCCCATCCCCCTGGCTATGGGCTGTACCTGGGACCCGGAGCTTGCCTGCCGCACCGCAGCCATGGCCGCCCGGGAAGCGGCTGCATCTGGCATCCACGTGAACTTTTCTCCTATGGCGGATTTGGTGCGGGATGCGCGTTGGGGCCGCGTTATGGAGTCCACCGGTGAAGACCCGTACATAAACGCCCTGTTTGCCGCTGCGTTTGTTCGCGGGTACCAGGGCGAGGATTTGAAAGACGAAGAGCACCTGGCTGCCTGCGTCAAGCACCTGGCGGCCTACGGCGCGGCGGAATCCGGCCGTGATTACAACGCGGTGGAGCTGGGCGGTTACGCGCTGCGGGAATTCTACTTGCCAGCCTATCGGGCGGCCATCGACGCGGGGGCGGCCATGGTCATGTCCTCCTTCAATGCGCTCAACGGCGTTCCCTCCACCATGAACATCTGGCTGCTGCGGGATCTGCTGCGGGGCGAATGGGGCTTCGACGGCCCGGTGATCTCCGACTGGGGTGCGGTACAGGAACTGGTGCTGCACGGTGTGGCGGAATCCGGCCGTGAGGCTGCGGAAAAGGCGCTGAAAGCCGGTGTGGATATCGAAATGATGACCTCCAACTATCTACAGTACGGCGAAACGTTGCGGGAGGAAGGCCGACTGGACGAGACGATTGTAGACGAGGCGGTGCTCCGCATTCTCCGCCTCAAGGAGCGGATGGGCCTGTTTGAAGACCCTTATCACGGAGCCAGTCCGGAAAAGGAGCGGGAGGTTCAAGGCTGTGCCGCCCATCGCGAGTTAGCTAGGGAGGCGGCGGCCAGGTCGCTGGTACTGCTGAAAAACCGAGATAGCCTGCTGCCCCTTTCTTCGGATAAGCGCGTGGCGGTTATCGGTCCCTATGGGGAGGCGCGGCACCTTCTGGGCGGCTGGTCCTGCGTGGGACGGGAGGAAGAAACGATTTCCCTGCGGGAAGGTATTCTGTCCAAAATGCCGGCGGCTTCGGTTTCCTTTGCGCAGGGTGCCGGCTTCGACCCACAGGAGGAACCCGATATGGAAGCGATCCGCAGGGCTGTGGAGGCGGCGGACGTCGTTCTTCTGGCCGTGGGCGAGCATCCGGATATGAGCGGAGAGGCCGCGAGCCGTGCGTTTATCGAGCTGCCCGAGTCCCAGGCCCGTTTGGCCGATGCCGTACTGGCCCTGGGCAAGCCCACGGTGGTGGTGCTGTTCAACGGTCGGCCCCTGGATATCCGTCGGCTGTCTGAACGAGCAGACGCGATCCTGGAGGCCTGGTTCCCCGGGAACGAGGGCGGCAGCGCCGTCGCCGATGTGCTGTTCGGCGACCGGCTGCCCGAGGGGCGGCTGACCATGTCATTCCCCTACACGGTCGGGCAGGTGCCCGTGTATTACAACGGGTTTTCCACCGGCCGTCCCATCGATCGGGAATGGTCGGATCAGCGGTATCTGTCCCGCTATATCGACATTCCCAACGCACCCCTATATCCCTTCGGCTTCGGTCTGCACTACACAACGGTGACCTATGGCAAGCCGGTTCTGTCCGCACCGTCCATGACGGAAGAACTGGCGGCCTGCATTTCGGTGACCAACAGCGGGAACCGGCCGGCCGTGGAAACGGTGCAGTTGTATATCCGGGACGTCTGCGGCAGCGTGGTACGCCCTGTCAGGGAACTGAAGGGCTTTCAAAAGGTGCGCTTGGCTCCGGGCGAAACGGCGAAGATTCGCTTTGTCATTACCCGGGATATGCTGGCGTTCACCCATGCCGACGGGGCGCGGTACGCGGAGCCGGGGGATTTCCTGGCCGGCGTCGGTTCTAATGCGGCCGATGTCCAGGAGATGCCTTTTACGCTTGTCTGAACCTGACAAGGAGGATGGTGGACTTGAACTCGTTCTATCAGCTAAACACGACGGAGGAAGCCATACCATATGTGCTCTTTTATGATAACGGCAATTCCGTGGTTCCCAGCCATTGGCATAAGGAAGTGGAACTGATTTATTCCCTGCAGGGCGATACCCAGATGATGATAAACGATCGGGTATTCGATCTGCATGAAGGGGATATCGGCATCGCGGTGGGCGGCGATATTCACTTCAATCTCTGTTCTCAAAATCATCGACGGGCGGTCATCATGTTCAATCTGGACATGTTCGAGGACGCCAACTCCCACGGACGTATCAAGAGCGAAATCAAGAAGCAGTTGGAGACGATGGCGCGTATCAGCACCGGCTGGCCGCCCAAGGTTCGGGACAAAGTGGTGAACATCGTTGAGAAGCTGCGCGTTCTCAACGAGACGGGCGGCTTCGGCCGTATCTTGGCGATCAAAGCACGGATGATCGACCTCATCCTCATCCTCTGCAAAGAGGTTCCCAAAAACAGCAGCCAGTTCAGTATGTTCACCAACATCAATCAGACGAAAATGATTGACAATCTGGAAAAAACCTTTGCCTTTGTGGAACAGCATTATATGAGTCATATCACCCTTGAAGACGCGGCGGCGGCGCTGAATTTCGCGCCCAGCTATTTTGCCCGCTTCTTCAAGCGGTTCACCAATACCACCTTTTTGTCCTACCTGAATACCTATCGCATCAACAAGGCGCAATGGCTGCTGGTCAATGAGGATAAAAGCATTTCGGAGATTTCCGAGGAGGTAGGGTTCGGAAGCGTCAAGACCTTTAACCGGCTTTTCAAAGCAACCACCAATATGTCGCCAAGTGCATATAAAAGGTCATTATATGAGAATGATGTGTCCTGATCGGTCGTAGAGGCAAAGTTGTATAAATGATATAATAACTATGCACTAATATTGCTGACCATGATGGATTTGGCGAAAAGTTACGGATCTGATTATTGGGATATCTCTAGGGCTTGTCCGGAAAAATCCAGAAAATTTCAGTTAACATCCACTGGTGGATTCTTCTCAACTATCAACTTTTCTCATCATGATTTGAGCAGTTTGTCCGAACATAGAACATATTAGGAGGAGTACCATTGAAAGACACGATTAAAGTGGCCATTATCGGCTGCGGCGGTATCGCCAACGGCAAACATATGCCGAGCTTAAAGCGCCTGCCCGATGTAGAGATGGTGGCGTTCTGCGATCTTATTGAGGAGCGAGCTGTCAAGGCGAAAGAAGAATTCGGCACGGCGGACGCGCGGGTTTATATCGATTATAAGGCGCTGCTTGCCAGCGAGCCTGAGGTGGATGCGGTTCATGTCTGCACGCCAAACCGTTCCCATTCTTTCATCACCATCGATTCTCTCGAGGCCGGCAAACATGTTATGTGTGAAAAACCCATGGCCAAAACCTCCGCCGAGGCGAAAGCTATGTGCGAGGCCGCCAAGCGCACCGGCAAGAAACTCACCATCGGTTACCAGAACCGCTTCCGCAAAGAGGTGCAGCAGCTGCACACTTTGTGCGAGAACGGCGCTCTCGGAGACATCTACTTCGCCAAGGCCCACGCCGTCCGCCGTCGGGCGGTGCCTAATTGGGGCGTGTTCCTCAACGAAGAGGAGCAGGGCGGTGGCCCCCTCATCGACATCGGCACCCACGCCCTGGATATGACCCTGTGGCTGATGAATAATTATAAGCCCCTGTACGTGGTGGGCAACGCCTATCATAAGCTGGCCGAAACCGAGAACGCGGCCAACGCCTTTGGACCGTGGGATCCCAAGGAATTTACGGTGGAGGATTCCGCTTTCGGCTTCGTGACTATGGAAAACGGCGCCACCATTGTGCTGGAATCCAGCTGGGCGCTGAATATCCTGGACGTGGGGGAGGCCAAAACCACCCTGTGCGGCACCAAAGGCGGCGCGGATCTTCGGGACGGCCTGCGGATTAACGGCGAGGAAAACGGCACGCTGTACGAAAAAAAGATCGAAGTAACCATGAGCGGCGTCGCGTTTTACGACAGCACTGAGAGCAACCTCGACAACGACCGGGAAGCCGCCTATTGGATTCACTGCCTGAAAACGGACAGCGAGCTGGTGGTCAAACCGGAGCAGGCCCTGGTGGTCACGCAAATCCTGGAAGCGATTTACGAATCCTCCAAGACCCGGAAACCCGTCTATTTTTGAACCCGATATGCGGGACGGCGGCCGCATAAAAAACGATACACAATAAAAAGGAGGAAACAGTGTGAAAAGACGTATAGTGGCTATGCTGGCGATTCTGTGTGCGCTGGGCATGTTCCTGACCGGCTGCGGTCAGAAGGAAACGTCCTCAAGCGGAAGCGCCAACCCGTCGAAGACCACGGTGAACTTCGAGGGACGGACAGTGAAAATCTGGTCAGGCTATCAGGCGGATCCCCGTAAAAACGAGGCAGCAAAAAGCTCTTCCACCTACGAAGAGGACTGCGCCAAATGGGATCAGATTGAGAAAGACTTCAACTGCACCATTGAAATTCTGACGGAGGAAGATTTCGACTTTTTCCGAAACGGCTTCCTCAATGCTTACGCCTCCGGCGAAGTGATTGCCGATGCCATTACCGGCGATATGACCTATTCATATCCCACCTGGATCATCAACGACATGCTGCTGCCCCTGGATGATCTGCTGGACGTAACCGGCACTAAGGACGGCAGTCCTTGGGACGGCAATATTTCCAAGAATTTTGTGTACAACGGCAAAACCTATGCGGTAAAGGCCAAAAATGTGGATCTGCCGAAATACGTCATGTATTTCAATGAGCGGCTGTTCAAGGAAGAACCCACCCTGAAGCAATACGATCTGTTCGAGCTAGTCCGCAACAAGGAATGGACTTGGGACAAAATGAAAGAGGTCGCCAAAGCCGGTACCATCGACAAGAACGGCGACGGCAATCCCGAAATCATGGGCCTGGCCTGCCGCGCTCAGCCCGGTTCCTTCCTGATTGACGGAATGGTGGCCTCCAACAACAATTTCTTTGTTAGGCGGAACGGCGACAAGGTGGTCTTTGATCTGGATGCGCCCAGCGGTATCGCGGCCATGGATTATGTGTACAAAATGGCTTGGGAGGACAAGTGCCTGGGCGTGACCGGCGTGTTCGATTCCTGGACAGGCGGCGAGGATGAATTTAAGGCCGGTCGGCTGGCTCTCTACGCGGGCGACCGCGGCGACATGTCCTTTGCCAAGGATATGGACGATAAAATCGGTATGATTCCCTTCCCGATCGGGCCGAACGGCGGCGGGAAATACATCGGCGACTATCCGGCGTTCGACTTCTGGGGCATTGTCAAGGGCTGCAGCGAGCCGGAAAAGGTGGCGGAGCTCATCACCGCTCTGAACACCCCCGCCGTCCCTCTAACTGTGAAATCGGTCTACGAGTGGCAGGTGGATATGCCGGAAAATCTGGAAATGATTCAAATCATGCTGGATTCCAAGGTCAATACCTCCTATTACGGCTATCAGGTTTTTATCGATGAATTGCTGTGGTCGGATTACGGCCTGCGGGAAAAGAAATCCCCGGCGACCTTCGTAGCGGAAAAGAAACCGATTATTGACGCGGCTCTGGATGCCTTGTGGACGCCAATCACACAGGGAGAATAATAAAGAGAAAGGGGTATACACATGTCGAAAGCAAGCTTCAGGCGAACGGTATCCCTCGCATCAACTCTGTTCCTGCTGGTCATGATGTTGACCGGCGTGCTGGGAGGTTCTCTGTCTGCGGGGGCGGAGGACGACCCTATCAACTATGCCTTCAATCCTGGCTTTGAGGAAGGCAGCGACACAGAGGCTGCCCGCTGGGGGCTGTATCCCGGCTGGGATAAGGGCAGTTTTATCGGCAGGGATGCCCATTCCGGTGATCGTGCCATCTCCGTTGCTCTGAGTGAAGAACAAAACTATGCTCTGTTTGAGGGTGGCATTTCCGCTGGCGTGATGGATGTTAGCGCCGCCGCCAAGCTGTCCATGTGGGTGAAATACACCGGCGTAACCGGTGAAGGCTTTATGATCGGCGCCGAGCGGAAAACAGACGGCGACGGCGATGCCAACGCGTTCTCCGCGCGGTACACTGGCAGCTCCGACGGCTGGACACAGCTTACCTTCGATATTCCGGCCACTGAAAAAGCGATCACAGAACTGATTATCAAAGTAGAAATCGCCACCGGTGCTGGCACGCTGCTCATCGATGACGTGGTGCTGAACGGTGAGAAACCCAAGCCTCCTGTGGCGGATCCCGCGAAAAACTACGCCCGTAATCCCGGCTTTGAAATGGTAAATGGCGTTGAAGCGGGTGACTGGGGCTTGTATCCCGGCTGGGATAAGGGCAGCTTTATCGGCAGCGATGCCCACGAAGGCGAAAAAGCCATCGCGGTTACCCTGTCCGCCGATCAGAACTTCGCTTTGTACCAGGGCGGACACACTGGCGGCAATTTTGATTTGAAATCCGGCGCGGAATTGTCCTTCTGGGTGAAATACAATTTAGCGGAAGGCAGCTTCTTTAAGCTGATGCTCGAGCGGAAGACCGCCGCTGGCAACGACAATGTTGTCGGCGAAGCCATCACCGGCAAGGTGGATGACTGGACCCAGGTGAAGCTGACGGTGCCCGCGAGCACCGAGGACATCCAGGAGTGGATCCTCAAAATCGATATTTCTACCGGCGGTGGTACGCTGCTTATCGATGACGCCGACCTGAAAATCAAATCCGGCTCCGACGAGCCCGCCCCGGAGGTTCCGGACGACAAAAAGCCCGGCGTGGTGATCACCGGCGAGACCGGCACCAATCTGCTGACCAACCCCGGCTTTGAAGGCGGGGATCAGGACTGGGGCGTGGTCGCCGGTGCGTCCATCACCACCGCGGAAACCCACAGCGGCGCCAAGGCGGTCAAGGCGGTTCTAGGCGCGGAAGGCTATGCCTCCTGGAACAACCTGGTGACGGAATTTGATTATAGCGCGGCTCTGCGTGTCACATATTGGGTCAAGCTCGACGGGGTAACCGGCGAAGGCGTGACTGTCGGTGTGGAACGCGAACGCATGGATGAAAACGACAAGTGGGCCGACGGCAGTGTGTACAGCCAGCCCCTGACGGGTACCTCCGACTGGCAGAAGGTCGTTGTGGAAGTCCCGGCGGCTCCCGGCTGCTTTAAGGTAGTTGCCAAGGTCAACTTTGGATCCGGCAGCGGCACCGTGTATATCGATGACGTATACATTGGCTTGGCCGATCAAAATCAGGCGAACGCGAACTTTGCCGCCAACCCCGGTTTTGAAAAAGGCGCGGAGGCAGAGGCTGAAAAATGGGGCCTGGCTCCCGGCTGGGATCAGATGCCCTCCCCCATCGAAACCACCGACGTGCACGGCGGAAATCGCGCGGTCAAAATCACTCTGGGCAGCGAAGAACACTCCCTGCTTCAGAGCAACAACTGGGGGATGCCCCAGTTTGACCTGAAGGGCGAGATGTTCCTCAGTATGTGGGTGAAATATACCGACATCACCGGCGACGGCGCTTACCTCAAGGTGGAGCGCAAGGCGAACGACGAAGGCGTGGCCGATGTGGTCGGCACCCCGGTCACCGGCACCTCCAACGGCTGGGTGCAGCTCAAGCTGCTGGTACCCGCCACCACCGAAGAACTGGAAGAGGTCGTTATCTGTCTGAACACCGGCGTGGGCACTGGTACCATTCTGGTGGACGATGTAACCTTCCGTCCGGCGACTCAGGAGGATAAGGACAACCTGAACAAGCCGGATCCGACCCCCTCCGATCCCTCGGATCCTTCCACTCCTGATAAGCCCGACGTCCCTGCCACCGGCGTGGCTCTGCCCCTGAGTGCGGCCGCGATGGCCGCGGCCTCCGCGGCGGTTATTCTGGCCGTGAAGAAGCGCAGAGGCTGATTTCCGGACGACCGGCAACGTATTAACAGAAAGGGAGATTCCCATATGAAACTGATAAAACGCACCGTGGCCCTGCTGTTCGCGCTGGTCGTGGCCGGCACGGCGGCCATTCCTTCCCTGGCCGATGAGCCGCTGCTGCGCAACGGCGGCCTGGAGGAAATGAAGGAGGGCGACTGGGATCCGGACGCGGGGGAAGAGCCCCTGCATTGGGACGTCTGGCCCGGTAACCCTGCGGAAGGCACGAAGCACCGTTCCATATCCACCTCCATCAAGCATGGCGGCAAACAGTCCCTGTGCGTGGAGCTGTCCGATAAAAACAAACAGGCGGTGTACCAGTACGCCGAGCTGAAAAACGATCCTTTCGATTTTAATAAGTCCTACACCTTCTCGGTGTGGATTAAAATGGAAAACGTACAGGCGAAAGACGACTTCGGCGTGAAAATCGGCTTTAACCGCAAAGGCTTCGACGGCAATCGCTACGATATGCGGGAGGATGTCGACCTGGGTACTTACGACTGGAAGAAATTTTCCGTGACGGTTCCCAAACCGGTGGCCACCAAAATGCAGCAGTTCGACGTGATCGTTGACATTGGCCTGGGTTCCGGCAAAATTTATCTGGATGACTTCGAGATGGTCGAAGCCGCCTCGACATCCCCCACCACCGCTAAACCGACAACCCAGGCGCCCGCGAACAATAACACCACAAAGGCGCCCGCGAACAACGTCACGACGAAGGCTCCTGACGCGGGCACTACCGTCAAGCCGGGTGAAACCACAGCGTCGGTGAGCGATGGCGGTGTCGAGGCTACTACGGAGGCTACCGCGGCGGCCGATGCTACCACCGGGGCCGCAGAAAGCGTCGAATCCGATGCATCCACCACACCTGTCTCCAACGATGACGAGGGCGGCTTCAATGCTCTGCCGCTTATCATCATTGGCGCCGTCGTTGTAGCGGCCGGCGCGGTAGTAGGTGCATATTTCCTGATTAAGAAGAACAAGGGCGGGCCTTCCAAACCGATGGGTTCCGATAACGCGTAACACTTGGCGGCAGGCGTCCCGCCCCCCTTGCGGGATTGCCCTCCAGCTTGAAAACTGGAGGGCAATCCCATCACCGGGGTTGATGCGCCTGTGTGCTTCGTCCGTTGAGGAAGCGCACAGGCGTGTGAATCCAATAGGACTGTGTCGACAAGGGAGTGGCTGACAATGAAGCAAATTTCAATACGGTCGGCGGCCGCGTGGCTAGCGTGTCTGGCCCTGTCGGTGACCATGACCCCCATGGCGGCCGGCGCCAAAGAAGAAACCGTCTCCGCCAGCGCGGCGGGAACGACCCCCTCTGCCTATCAGCAATACCGCGCCGATTTGGATCTGCCCTTGGCGTCTGACCGGCATGAGCTGGCCGCGGAGACCGCACAGACCGTGGAAGGCGGTACGCCGGATAACGGCGCCCTTCTCATCGGGGACACAGGTAAGCTCATCTGGAAGGTGACGGTTCCCAAGGCCGCGCTGTACAGCGTCGGGTTGAAATACGCGTCGCCTCAGGGCAGCGTCAACCCCATCGAATGCGTCCTGCGCCTGAACGGTGCGTTGCCATTTGAAGGGATGCAGTCCATTGCCCTCGGCCGGCATTGGAAGAACGATCCGAACGATATGAACGGAGGAGCCTTCAAGTCGGATCGGGCGGGCAATCAGAATGCTCCGGCTCAAATCCCGGATACGGCCATGCGCACCGTCTGGATCGAGGATACCGCCTCGACGTATCCCACCCCGTACCTGTTTGCCCTGCAACAGGGTGAAAATACCATCGAAGTGTCCTTTATTCGGGGCGGTGTGCGGCTGAAAGGCCTCGTGCTGTCCACGGTGGATAACCTGGAAGCGGTCACCTATGAAGAATACCGCCGCGCCCATAATGGCCCTGACTATAAGGGTGATACTCTGGTCGTGGAAGGGGAGAGCGCTTCGCTGAAATCCTCTTCCGCCATCGTACCGGAAAACGACCGATCCTCTCCTGCCGTTTCGCCAAGCAGCCCTACCCTTATCAAACTCAACACTATCGGCGGCTCCTGCGGCACACCCGGCGACTGGATCGAATGGACCGTCAATACCGCTCAAGCCGGTTGGTATTCGCTGGGGATCAAGTTCCGTCAAAATTTGGTTTCCGGTATGTTCTCTACCCGCGTGCTGACCATCAACGGGAAAGTTCCCTTTGAAGAGATGAGACGGCTGGAATTCAGCTATCAAAACAATTGGCAAGGCCGGGTGCTCGCGGATGAAAACGGCGAAGCCTACCGCTTTTACCTGGAGAAGGGCGCCAACACCATCCGGTTGCAGGTCGCTTCCGGTCGTGCAGCCGGTCTGTTCGAACGCGCGAACGCGTCGGTGGAGGCGCTTAACGTCGCCTATCGCCGGATTGTTATGCTGACCAGCACTTCCCCCGATCCCCTGCGCAATTACCGCATCGACGCTACCCTTCCCGAGGTGATGGAGACTTTTCGACAGCAGAAGGCATTCCTGACCGCCATATCCCAGGATATTCTCGCTATCGTCGGGGAAAAGGGATCGGCCAATACCATTCTCGACAACCTGGCGCAGCAGCTGCAGTCCTTTATTGATAAACCGATTACCATTCCCTCACGGCTGGAAGCGTTCCAGCAAAATATCGCCGCCCTGGCGTCCTGGTATTACGATATGGTTTGGTTCCCTCTGTCCATCGACTATCTCACCCTCAGCGCCCCGGAACAGGGGACGCCGGAGGAAATGCAGAACGTCAACGCCAGCTTTTTTGACAAGCTGGCCTATGAGGTGCTGGCCTTCATCGGTTCCTTCACCACTGATTATACCAGCGTGGCGGGGGAGGCCGAGGAAACCGGCGACCCCCTGGTGGTATGGGTGAACAATTCCCGGTTCCAGTCTTCTCTCATCAAGAAAATGGCGGATGCCGCCTTTACGCCTAGAACCGGCATCCCGGTTAGTATCCGGATTACCAGCATCGGCACCGGCGTGTCCCCCATGCTGCTGGCCACCGCCGCCGGCACCGGGCCAGACGCCGCCATGTTCATGGCCAACGGCGAGGCGGTCAACTACGCCAGCCGGGGCGCGGCGGTGGACATGACCCAGTTCGATACATACGACGAGGTGGCGGCCCGCTTCATGCCGGGCTCCCTGACGCCTTACGCTTATCAGGGCGGCGGCTATGGCCTGCCTGATATGGCCAATTTCCAGATGATGTATGTCCGTCGGGACATTTTGGATGATTTGGGTCTAGAGCCTCCCGAAACCTGGGAGGAACTGATTACCGTCCTGGGCACCCTGCAGAAGAATAACCTGACCATCGGTATTCCCAACGATTATAATTTCCTGGCAGCCCGCATTTACCAGGCGGGCGGGGAGCTGTTTACCGAGGACGGGGCCCGTTCCCTGTTGGACTCAAAAGAGGCTATGGATGTTTTCAAAACCTGGACGAACTTCTATGCCAGCTACGGTATTCCCGTGGATTTTGATCCGGCCAACCGTTTCCGCACGGGGGAAATGCCCATTGTCATCAACATGCTGGATTTCTACACGAAAATGCAGTATTTGGCTCCCGAATTGGCAGGCCTGTGGGATTTCTATCCTATTCCTGGTACCCGGCGGGAAGACGGCACTATCGATCGCACCGGCATCATCATCGGCCAGTGCTCCATGATTCTGGCCACTTCCAAGCAGCCGGAAAATGCCTGGAAATTTCTGGATTGGTGGACATCCGTCGATGTCCAAGCGAAGAATGCTCAGGAATACGAGATGACCATGGGCTCGGCTTATCGGTATACTACCGCCAATGTGGAAGCCATGAAGAGTCTGTCCTGGACCAAGGCGGAGTTGGCCACCATCCTGGACGTGTGGGAAACCACCCGCGGCATTCCCGAGGTGCCGGGCGGCTATTACATCGGCCGGAGCATGGACAACGCCTTGCGTAACGTCCTCACCTACGGCAACGATGCCCAGGAAGTGCTCAAGGAGTACGTGGGAGACATCAACCGCGAGATTCAAATCAAGCGGCGGGAATTCGGGCTGGAATAAGGAGGGAGCACCACCATGGGTTATCTGTTAAAATGCATGAAGCGGCGGTGGTCGATCCTTGTGATGCTGCTGCCCTTCTTCATCCTGTTTTTCATGTTCACCGTTCTGCCGGTTATCCGGTCCATCGGCTATTCCTTCACCTATTACAACATTTTCAATGAGCCGAAGTTCATCTGGTTCGACAATTTCACCCGCCTGTTCATGGACGATCCCATATTCATGACCGCGCTGAAAAACACCTTGATTTTCGCGGCCATCACCGGCCCGACGGGGTATCTGCTGTCCCTGATGATCGCCTGGCTCATCAACGACCTCGGCCCGAAGGTGCGCTGGTTCCTCACCCTGGTTTTTTACGCGCCCGCCATCTCCGGCTCGGCCGTGACCGTTTTTAGCTTCATCTTCAGCGCCGACCGCAACGGCTATGTCAACAGCCTGCTCATGAGCCTCGGCTTTATCACCGAGCCCATCGCCTGGCTCAAGGATCCCACCTATATTCTGGGCACTCTTATCGTTGTGCAGATCTGGATGAGCCTGGGCACCAGCTTTCTCGCCTTCATCGCCGGCCTCCAGGGAGTGGATCGCTCGCTGTATGAGGCGGGCGCTGTGGAAGGCATCCGAAACAAGTGGCAGGAGCTGTGGTATATCACCCTGCCCACCATGAAGCCGCAGCTGATGTTCGGCGCGGTGATGCAGATTACCACCTCCTTCACGGTGGGGGATCTAAGCATGGGCCTGGCCGGTTTTCCCAGTATCGAATACGCCGGACACACCCTGTTCACCCACCTCCAGGATTACGGCATGGTGCGGCTGGAATTCAGCTACGCCTCCGCCATCGCCACCGTCATGTTCGTCCTGATGGTGGTGTGCAACCAGATAATTCAGGCCATGCTCAAACGGGTGGGGGACTGACGAGAACCGGGCGCTTCTCACGTGGGAAGCGAGCCGAGGCTTCCACTCTCTGCGAAAGGATGCGTGTTGACATATGACCACAACGAAAGCTGCCCGCCGCCCCTCTTTTTTCAGGAGGCTGGGCCGGTGCCTGCGGGGCAAAAAGGTCAACCGGGGCATCGCCGATAATCTGCTGTCAGTGCTGTTCCTGCTGGTGGTGGGCGCGTTTATGGCGCTGCCGCTGCTGTACGTCTTCATGAACGCCTTCAAGCCCATGGAGGAGCTGCTGCTGTTCCCGCCCCGTTTCTTCGTACGCAACCCCACCACGCAGAACTTCAGCGAGCTGTTCCAGAGCATGGGGGAGACCTGGGTGCCCTTCTCCCGGTACATCGGCAACACGATTTTCATCACGGCCGCCACCACCTTTTTCCACATCGCCTTTTCCTGCATGGCGGCCTACGCCCTGGCCAAGCATACATTCTTCGGCTCCAAGGCCCTGTTCAATATCGTGGTGCTCGCCCTGATGTTCAACAGCACGGTCACCGCGGTGCCCAACTACCTGATGGTGGCCCAGCTCGGCTGGATCGACACCATGCTGGCGGTCATCGTGCCGGCTGTTCAGCTGCCCCTCGGTCTGTACCTGATGAAGCAGTTTATGGATCCCATCCCGGATTCCCTGCTGGAATCCGCCCGGCTGGACGGCGCGGGGGAGTTCCACATCCTATGGAGCATTGTCATGCCTCAGGTCAAGCCGGCCTGGCTGACCCTGTTGATCCTCCAGATTCAGCAGCTGTGGGGCCTGTCCAGCACCTATCTCATCAGCGAGGAGAAGAAAACGCTGGCCATGGCCATGGGCCAGGTGACCGCCGGCGGCACCGTCGCCCGCATGGGCGCGGCGGGCGCGGGCGCGCTGATTATGCTGGTGGTGCCCATCGTCGCCTTTATGCTCAGCCAGTCCCAGGTACTCGAAACCATGAACTCATCCGGAATTAAGGAATAGGAGGCGAAGGCGACCATGTCAAGAAGGAATTCCCGCCGCCCCGCGTCTTTCCTCGCCGTGTTTTTAGGCCTGAGCCTGCTGCTTGGCACCGGCGTCAGAGCGGCCGTTCCGTATTCCGGCTATGAATATTCCACCGATAACTACAATTCCATGGTCGGCGGCGAGGAAACCGCCAACGCCCGGCCCGCTCCTTCCGCGTTTGTCTACAGCCACAGCCTGAACGGCGGGGCTCTGGGACTGGACACGCCCCTGAACGCGCCGGAGGATTTTATCTGCGACGATAAAGGCAACGCCTACATTCTCGATTCCCTGAACAACCGCATCGTCGCGGTGGATTTACAGGCCCGTAGGGCCACCTATGTGCTGACCGGCTATCGTGTCGGCGGCGGGGAGGACACCAGCTTCACCGCCGGCCGCGGCCTGTACCTGCGGGAAAACCGCCTGTACGCCTGCCTGCCCGACACGCAAAAGATCGTCGCCGTGGATCTGCCCGCCTTCGTCACCGGCCGGACGGAGCCCGTGGCCGGCGAGGGCGTCGCCATCGTGAAGAACGAGCCGGGCAAGCCGGTGGAAATCCAGCTGGAAGCGGCGCTGGAAATCGGCTCCCCGGATTTGTCGGCCTTTAAAAGCAATTTCGCTTTCAAGCCCACCCGGATGGTGGCTGACGACGCCGGCCGGCTGTACGTCGTCGTTTCCGGCGTGTACGACGGCCTGCTGCTGCTGGACGAAACCGGGGCGTTCATCGGCTTCACCGGCGCCAACCGCATCAAGATAGGGCCTCTCGACCTGCTGTGGCGTAGCCTGTCCACCGATAAGCAGATCGAGGCGCAGAAGGATACGGTTCCCATTGAATTCAACGCCCTGGACATCGATGACGAGGGCTTCGTCTACACCACCGCCAAGGGCAGCGAAAGTGAAAACCTGGTGCGCCGCCTGAATCTGATGGGCTCCGACGTCATTAAACAGGGCGCCTATTACATCAAAGGCGATCTGTCCCCTCTCAATGACAAGGGCACCCCCGGATCCTCCTCCAACCTCATCGATATCGACGCGACGGAGAACGGGATCTATACCTGCCTCGACAACATGCGGGGCCATGTGTTCACCTACAACGGCGAGGGTGACCTGCTCTTCGCCTTCGGCGGCCTGTCCGCCCAGCGGGGGGCCTTCAAGGTGCCCGCCGCGGTGCAATGGCACGACGGGGACATCCTCGTGCTCGACAAGGGGGACAACGCGCTGATCACCTTCCGCCCCACGTCCTACGGCGCGGCGATCATGGAGGCCGCCGGCGCCCAGTACAGCGGCGGCTACGGTGAGAGCTTCGCGCTGTGGAACAGCGTCATTGACATGAACCCCTTCAACCAGACCGCCCAGCGCAACGTGGGCAAGCTGGAATATGACAACGGCAACTACGAACAGGCGATGAAGCATTTCCGCCTGGGCAATTCTCCCGAGCTGTATTCCAAGTCCTTCGGCAAGCAGCGGGAAATCGCCGCCCGCCAGGTGATCCCTTGGGTGGTCGGCGGCATCATCGTGCTGCTGGTGGCGGCCGCGGTGTTCGCCGGGGTGCGGGCGCTGCGCCGTGCCGGCGGTCGCTGGCGGTTCTTCCGTCAGCAGGCGGCCGCTTATCGGCAGCGGCGCAGAAAAGCGTCGGGAGGAAAGGAGTGATCGGCATGACGACAACGGCGAGACACCCCACGCTTCGATCCAGCCTCGCTTTCTGCGGCTACGTGCTGGTCAAGCCCTTCAAGGGTTTTTACGAACTGAAATACGAACGCCGGGGCACCCTGGGGGCGGGACTCATCTTCCTGCTGCTGTACTTTGTCAGCGCGGTGGTGGAGGCCATCGGCACCGGCTACGCCTTCAACCCGGATCAAGGCACGCCGGTGAACATCGGCATGGTATTTCTCCGCTCGGTGATGCCGGTCACGCTGTTCTGCATCGCCAACTGGTGCCTGACCCTGATGCTGGACGGCGAGGGCACCATGCCCCAGATTTTCATAGGGCTGTGCTACGCCCTGATCCCCCTGACGGCGGTGAACTTCCTCAATACCCTGCTGAGCAACGTCCTCACCCTGAACGAATCCACCTACATCAGCTTTCTGACCGCGCTGGGCTTCCTGTGGACGGGACTGCTCGTGGTGGTCAGCGTGATGGAAATTAATCAGTATTCCTTCTCCCGGGCGATAGCCGCCTGCCTGCTGTCCATTGTGGGCATCGCCGTGCTGCTGCTCATTTTCCTGCTGTGCTTCAACCTGGTGCAGCAGATTCTGGTCTTCATTCAATCGATTTATAAGGAACTGTCCTATCGCTGGTAGGAAGGGGGAACCATCATCATGAAGCGTCAAACAACCGCCGTACGCCTCCTGTCCGTGTTGGCGGCGGCCTTTCTGCTGCTGACAGGCGCGGGCTGCGCCGCCAATGCCGGCGGCGGGCCGGTGGTCAAGGAGACTCCCGCCTATGAATTCGAGGGCTGGGGGAAAAATCCGCCCGCCTTCGACAGAGGGGGCGGCGTCGACGCTATGCGCAGCGTGGCCAAGGACGGAACCCTGGAGCTGTTTATCGACGACACCTCCATGGACTTCGCCGTCAAAGACAGCGCGTCCGGCAAGGTGTGGTACTCGAGCCCCTTCTGCGATCCCTCCTTCACCGGCGACGCGGAAGAGGGCAAGCGCGCCCTGGTCAACCTGACGGTCAGCCGCGGGGGCACGCTGAACACCTTCAACTCCTTCACCCACAGCGTTAAGGACGGCCGGTTCGCCGTCCGTCCCACGCAGGGTGGTGTGCGCATCGAAATGACCATCGGGCAAAGCCGAGCCATCACCTCGCTCGATCTGCCTCAGGCCGTGGAAAAGAAGCGGTTTGAAACCGAAATTCTCGCCAAGCTGCCGGCCGATCAGGCCGCTGCGCTGCAAGAGCGCTATACCCTGTACGACAAGGACGCCCCCGCGGTCTCGGAGCGCAAGCTGGCCGCCGCCATGGAAAAGTTCCCCATTCTCAAGGAACGGGCGCTGTACATTCTCAACACCGGTATTCCCGACTACGCGGCCGAAACCATCAAGGGGTATCTGGACGGCATCGGCTACGACGAGACCCAAATCCAGAAAGACAACGACGACAACCGCGCCGACGTGCAGGTCGAGGAAGTGCTGCGGTACGACGTGGAGCTGCAGCTCCGCCTGGAGAACGGGCAGTTTCTGGCTTCCCTGGACTGTAGCCGGATCCCGGAGGACGCCGACACCTGCGTGACAGGCGTGACCATTCTGGAGGCCTTCGGCGCTAGTCATCAGGCCGCCGACAAGGGCTGGCTCCTCCTGCCGGACGGCAGCGGGTCGCTGCAGAACATCGACGGGTCGGGCAGCACCTACTCCAGCTACACCGTGCGCATCTATGGGGAAGAAAAGGCCATCCGCGTCGAGCAGAAAACCGGCGCGACAGAGCAGGCCATTCTGCCGGTGTTCGGGGAAAACGTGAACGGCGCCGGCTTCGTGGCCATGATTGAGGAAGGGGACGCCGTCGCGGGTGTGACCACCAACCTCAAGGGGATCCTGCCCTTCTCCTCCATCTATCCCACCTTTACCATTACCGAAACGGCCACCGTCGACGCCGGCTTTGCCGACGCTGCGGCCAGCGTGGGCGTCCCCATGGTGCAGCCCGTCCCCTATCGCGGCAGGCTGACCGTGCGCTACGCCTTCGCGTCCGGCGACCAGGCCGAGCTGTACGGCCTGAGCCAAATCGTCCGCGCCCGGTACCAGCAGCTGGGCCTGCTTCCCAAGGAAAAGAGGAAGACGGCCCCCGCACTGAACGTACGCCTGCTCGGCAGCGTGGATAAACCCGCCACCCTCCTAGGGGTTATCCCCGTGCGCAAAAACATGGCGGCCACCACCTTCGCCCAGGCCGGGGAAATTGCCGCCGCCCTCCACGGCGCCGGGGTAGGCCCCATCTCGATGGAGTATGCCGGCTGGAGCCGCGGCGGCATGTACGCCAAAAACCTGCTTTCCCTGCAGGTGGAAAACGTCCTGGGCGGCGAAAAGGACTTGAAAGCCCTGAATGATACCCTCGTCGCCGCCGGCGACGCCCTCTATCCCCAGGCCGCCCTCCTCTCGGTGGCCGATACCCGCGGCTTTAACATGGGCAAATGGGCCGCCCGCGCTCTGGGCAATAACCTGACCACCATCTATCAGTACGATACCGCCACTGGCAACCGCTTCGACTACCGCATCGGCACCTACGTGGCCCCCTCGCAAATCGACGCCTATGTCGGCGGGTTCGCCGCCGATTATGCGAAGCTGGGCCTGCCCGGCCTGTCGGTCACCGATGCTGGCCGGGAGCTGTACAGCGAGATGAACAAGGCACGGGGCGTCAACCGGCAGGATGCCAAAAACCTGGTGGCCAAGGGCCTTGAACGGCTGAACGACGTCGAGCTGCGAATGGCGGCGGGCAATCTGTATACCCTGCCCTATGCCAGCTTCCTCACCGATATGCCTCTAGACTCCAGCCGGTATAACCGAGAGATGTATGCTGTTCCCTTCACCCAGATGGTGCTTCAGGGCCTGGTGGGCTATACTGGCACCCCGGTGAATAACAATGCCGATTATCAGGAGCAGCTGGTGCGCAGCGCGGCTTTCGGTGCGCAGCTGACCTTCTGCTTTACCTATCAGCCGTCCGATTTTCTCAGCGGCAGCTATGTGGTGGATTATTGCTCCACCGATTACCGCGATTGGCTGGAAGTCGCCGCCGCCGCGTATAAACGCTCGGCCGACTGCCTGTCGAAAATCTCCGATGCCGACATGATAGGCTATGAGCCGGTGATGGAAGGCGTGTTCCGCACCGCCTACGATAACGGCGTGGCGGTGGTGGCTAATTACACGCCGTCCCCAGTGGCGGTGGACGGCGTGACCGTCGGCGCGATGGATTTTGCCGTGATCGAAGGGGCTTTGGATTGAAGGCGCTTCTATTCACTGCGGCCTAATGCCCTTTTCCAACATTAGGCCCGGAAAGGACCGGATCACAATGAAACTGCATAACGGCTATTATAAAAGTAAAATCAACCGGCAGAAGGCGTTGACCGGCTTTCTTTTCTCCCTTCCCACCATTTTTGGCCTGGTGGTGCTGTTCTGCCTGCCCATGCTCGGTTCTCTGCGCATGGCCTTTTCCCAGGTCTCTCCGGCCCGGGACGGCAGCGGCCTGCTCTACCAGCCAGCCGGCCTGTCCAACTTCTTTTACGCTTTCCGGGAGCATCCCGATTTCACTCGCAAATTGGTGGAAGCGGTGCAAAATATGGCCTTCAGCGCCCCGGTTATCCTGTTCATGAGCTTTTTCTGCGCCATCCTGCTCAACCAGAAATTCCACGGCCGCGCCGTGGCGCGGGTCATCTTCTTCCTGCCCATCATCTATGCCTCCAGCGCCATGCTCAAAGTGGATTCCGGCGACGTGATGCAGCAGGCGATGCAGAGCGGCACCTATAAATCCGTGGAGGCCTCCGCCGGCTTTCTGCAAAGCTTCGAAATCACCGGCTTTATCCAGCAGTTCGGTCTGCCGGCGGAATTCACCGATTTTCTCAATAACATCGTCAACCAGGCGTATCATATCATCACTCTGTCGGGTGTACAGATTCTCATCATGCTCGCCGCGCTCCAGTCTATTTCCCCCTCGCTGTACGAGGCGGCCCACGTAGAAGGTGCTGGCGGGTTTGAAAAGTTCTGGCTGATCACCTTCCCCATGTGCAGCTCGGCGCTGCTGCTGTGCCTGATTTATTCCATCATCGACTCCTTCGTCGCCTATAACAACCCAATCGTGCTGTTGACACAGCAGATGATGAATGACATGCGCTACGGCTATTCCGCCGCCATGTCCTGGACCTACTTCATCGTGGTCACCGCGATTCTCGGTGTGGTGGCCCTCATCGGCTCCCGCTTCGTTTTCACCTATGACAAACGCCGCTGACCCGGAAAGGACATGAATCTTATGATAAAAAATCGATTCGTTTCTGCGGCCGGGCCTCAGCGCCGGGAGGAGCTGACCTATCGCTATAAGCGGGCCGCCAGTAAAGGACGCAGCGCCGCCTGGTCGGTGATCCGGGCGCTGCTCGTCATCGGGATTTCTTTTGTTATCCTCTATCCGCTCATCGTCAAGCTCAGCCTGTCCATCATGAGCCGCAGCGATATGAACGATGTGGCGGTGCGCTGGGTGGCCAAGGAACCGACGCTCTTCAACTTCCAGTTTGCGTTTGACGCCATGGTTTATCCCAAGGCACTGCTCAATACCGTTATTGTTAGTACGGCCTGTACCCTGCTGCAGCTGTTTTCCTGCTGTCTGTCGGCCTACGCCTTCGTCAAGCTGCGCTTTCCCGGCTCCCGGGTACTGTTCCTCCTGGCGGTGTTCACCCTGGTGGTTCCGCCCCAGACGTATATGCTCGGCATGTACTCCCAGTTCCGCTTTTTTGACCCGGCCGGCCTGGTTACCGCCATCACCGGCAAGGAAGGCTTGCTGGATACCTTCGTGCCCTTCTTCGTGCGCTCTCTTTGCTCGGTGGGGATCCGCAACGGCCTGTTCATCTACCTGATGACCCAGTTTTTCCGCAATATCCCGAATGAACTGGAAGAGGCCGCCACCGTGGACGGCGCGGGCCCGTTCAAAATTTTCTACCGTATCATGCTGCCCAATTCCGTCCCCATTCTGGTAACGATTATGGTTTTCTCTTTCGTTTGGCAGTGGAACGATGACTTTTTTGCCGGGCTCTTCGCCCCTAAACTGGATTTTATTTCCCGCAACCTGTATCTCATCAACGATAAAATTCGCATCGTCACCGGCGAATATGTCAACGATCCCGCCTACACTTCGATCCTTAAAAATGCGGCGTCTCTCCTGGCGGTGGCGCCCCTGCTTATCTTGTTTGTGGGCGCTCAGCGCTTTTTCGTGGAAAACTTTGAACGTTCCGGTATAGTTGGATAGCCAGATCTGGAAATCACAAGCGGGATTGGAAAGAACCGCTTCCCGGCCGCCCGGAGAGTCGGCGCCCCGCCTAAGTGGGGACACGCTTCTTCCCATTCTATTTAAGCCGCCTGGAGGCGGGGAAATGGAAGGTTAATATGAATTTTCTAAAGAAGGGTTTTGTTTTCGTTATGTCTATGTTGGCAATGGCCGGAATGGCTCCGGCGACGCAGGCGGCCGCCCTGAACAGCATGGCCCCCTATGATAAAATGGTTTCTCCCAATGAGTTCTACAACGGTGCCATGCTGGATCTCAAGCCCACCGGCGACGCCGGTGAATGGATCAGAACCGAGCTGCGAACCATGAAGAACGAGTTCAATATCAATACGGTCAACATCTATGGACTGGAGGGCTTCCGGGCTAAGGACGCCCTTTTCGACGAGCTCAAGCGTCTGGATATGCAAGTGGTAGTGCGCATCGAGAGCTACAGCAGCACCTTTGCCTTTCAGGTATCCGACCTCGACTGGATCTTCAATCGTTATAAGGACTTGCTTGACTATGTCTGTGCACCCGGTCGGCGGGAACAAGTAGCCTATTTTTCCCTAAACATGCCGGTGGACGACGGTAGCGTACAGAACCGCCTGCAGGGCGGCATCAACGGCCAGCAGTCTAAGGAACGGCAGGTGTCCTACGCCAAGGCCTTTGTCGAGAAAATGCGCGCGGAAACGGCCGCTCGCGGCTTTTCAACCGCTAAGATGTTCCTCAGCATTTTCTACGGCTGGGACAACAGTTTCGATATTCCCTCCTACGCCTCCGCCGGTGCGGACGGTTATTTTATGAACAACTACTCCTATCCCCGTAACGACAGGGTTCCAGACGAAACTGCCAGCGACGATACCCTCATCAATAAGCTGCGCCTGGCCGTCTCGGTGAACAAATACCGTTCCCAGTATGCGGGTAAACCCCTGGTGATGGAGTTCGGCTTCCATACCATGGAATACAACGACGGCAAGAAACCCAATCAGACCGCCGGCCTGGTGGCCAATAAAGCTGCCAAGCAGCGGGCCATCAAAGCCACTATCGCGTATTACCGCACGGTTCCCGAGTTCCGGGGCGCCCTCTATTTCGGCTATAATCTCTATAAGAAAGAGGGCAATCCCGCCGCCGTGATGGATTGGACACTCCAATATCCCGACGACGAGCAACCCGCCGCCACGACCAGCTCCACCAGTACCGGCGCTGCGGAGACCACCACAACTCAAGCTTCCGCTCCCGGGACGACCAAATCCTCCTCCGGCGGGGCCACCGTCTCCACCGCCTCTGTGCCCACCTCCTCCGCCGACGCTTCCGGCGAGGCCTCGATTTCGGGCAGTACCTCCGACGAAGCAGCTGTTTCTTCCGGAAACGACATGACCACCGCCGCTGCTGTGCCGGTGGATAAGTCCGGCAAAAAGGGGCTGTCCCTGGGGGCTCAGCTGGGTATCGGCATCGGCGTGTTCCTGCTGCTGACCGGCCTGGGTACAGGCGGCATGTGGCTCTATATGAAGAAGCGCAAACCGGAGTAAAAACGGATTTTTCCGAAAGAATGGATGGTAACGATGAAGCGAACCCGTATCGCGGCCCTGGCCTTGTCCTTGCTGTTTCTCGGCGCCGCCCTGCCGGTGTCCGCCGGCCAGGTGCAGCCGGTCAATACCATGACCCCCTACGACACGTATGTCGAGCCCGATACCTTTCTGAACGGCGCGGTGCTGGATCTCAAGAAAACCGGCGACGTACCCGCGTTTCTGAAGCGGGAACTGGAGAACATGCGATACTGCTACAACATCAACATGGTCAATCTCTATGGATTGGAAGGCTTTGATTCCGGCGATTCCACCGCCAATAAGGATGCCCTGTTCGCCGAACTTAAGCGCCTGGGAATGAAGGTTGTGGTACGCATCGAAGCCTACAACGCCTCCTCCTTCGCCTTCCGAGAAAGCGATCTGGAATACGTGTTCAATACCTACAATAAGCTCATCGCCTATGTCTGCGCCCCCGAACGGCGGGAGCAGGTGGCCTATTTCTCCCTGAATATGCCGGTGGACGACGGCGCCGTCCATAAAAATCTGGGTGGAAATATTAATTCCGACCTGTCCAAAGAGCGGCAGGTGTCCTATGCCAAGGCCTTCGTCTCCCGGATGCGGGAAGTCACCAAGGGGCATGGGTTTACTGACGCAAAGATGTATCTGAGCATCTTCTACGGCTGGGACAATACGTATGAGACTCCTTCCTATGCCTCCGCCGGCGCGGATGGGTATTTTATCAATAATTACAGCTACCCACGTAATCAGTATAAGCTTCCCGGCGCGGATGCTACCGATGACGAGCTCATCAACGCCACCCGCCTGAAGATTTCTATGAAAACCTTCGTGTCCCAGTATCCCGGCAAGCCCCTGGTGGTGGAATGCGGATTCCATACGCTGGAATACAATAACGGCGTGGTGCCCGGCCAGACCGCTGGCCTGGTGGCCGATAAGGCTGCTAAGCAGCGGGCTCTCAAGGCCGTGATGAACTTTTATCGCACCAACTATCCCGATAATTTCGCCGGTTTGTCCTATTTTGGTTATAACCTGTATAAAGAGGAGGGCAGCCCAGCCGCCGTCATGGACTGGAGTTTGCTGTACCCCACCGTGGGCCAGGTGGAGGCCGAGACCGGATACCGGGAAGGGAATGCTGTCAGCGTTAAGGATGAAACCGCCTTCGGCGGCCTGGCAGTTTCTATCCCCGCCAAAGGAGATGGCTTAACCTTCGGCGACTGCGCCGCCCTCAGCCAGCTGAAGCTGCGGTATAAAGCCGCCGCCCCCGTCAAACTGGGCGTCTACACCGACGGCGAGCTGCGTCAAACCCTGACCCTCCCCGCCCAGAACGAGTACGGTGAGCTGCTGCTTTCTCAGGCGGTGTCCAAGAACGCGGAACTGACCCTCAAGCTGGAAGAGGGCGCAAACCTCATACTGGACACCCTCAGCGCCTATGAACAGATCGAGGCGGAAAACGGTAAACTGTCCGGCGGCGCCTCCGTCGTGCAGGAAGACTATACCTCCGGCGGCGCGGTGGTGGGCGGTCTGCAATCTCCCGCCGACACGATAACGATGGAAAACATCCGTTCCGGCGCCCGGCTTAAACTGCGGTATAAGGCCGCGGCCGACAGCTGCGTCAGCCTCAAGGTGGGCGATAAACCGGCGGTGGAATTGGCTTTACCCAAGTCGGAGGAATACACCGATAAAAGCCTGGCCCTCAACGTCCCGGCGGGCAGTGCCTTGGTGATCGCCGGCGTGTCCGGCGATGGGCTGTTCCTCGACTATCTGTCCTTGAGCGGCGTGGCCTCCGCAGAGCCGGAATCGGTTTCCTCCGCCCCGGCGCTCAAGGATGGCGGCTTATCCCCCGTCGCCATTGTGGGCATCTGCCTGGGTGCCTTCCTCGCGGCGGTGGCTGTGGTCACAGCGGTGATTCTGGTAAAAAACAAAAAGAAAAAGTAACCGGCGCGCCGGTTTTACGAAAGGATGCGTAAAACATATGCTGAAGGAAATGGGCATTGCGCTGCAGCTGTATTCCGTCCGAGAGGACATGGAGAAGGATCTGCCGGGGACCCTGCGCGCCGTCAAAGCCATGGGCTACGAGGGCGTGGAATTTGCGGGTCTGTATGGTTATGAGCCTGCCGCGCTGCGCGCCCTGCTGGAGGAAATCGGGCTGACCGCGGTGTCCGCCCACGTGCCTTTGGAGGAGTGGTTGGTTGATTCCGCCGCCTGTGCCGCCGCTTATAAAACCGTCGGCTGTCGGTTCACGGCGATCCCCTGGCTCAATGAGGACAAACGCCCCGGTACTCCGGGTTTCGAGGATGTGAAAGCGGTGATTCCGCGCATTGCCGCGGTCTGTGCCGCGCAGGACATGCCTCTGCTGTACCATAACCACGATTTTGAGTTTGTTAAGCTGGACGGGGAGTATGCCCTCGACAGGCTGTATCGGGAGTTTCCCACCCTGTCCTCGGAATTGGACACCTGTTGGGTCAAGGTATCGGGGGAAGATCCCGTCGCCTATATCCGTCGGTATTCCGGTCGCGCCCCGGTGGTACACCTGAAAGATTACGCGGGGGAGGGGGATACCTTTGAGTACCGCCCCCTGGGCCGCGGCGTACAGAATATTCCCGCCATCATCGACGCGTCGAAAGACGCCGGTACACTCTGGCTTGTGGCGGAACAGGACAGCCCCAGCCTCGGCCTGTCCCCCCTGGACTGTGCCAAGGCCAGTCGGGAGTATCTGAATACGCTATTCTGACATACAACAACCCCGCCCGCAGCGCTTAGGCGCCGCGGGCGGAGCTTTTTCATAGGTTTATCCGGCTTATGCTCGATATTCTGTTGGAATGACTACATGAAAACCATCTACAATAGTAAGAGCAAAGAGGAATGCGTCAGTTTGGATGCGCTGGAAAACAGTTCAACCTTGTTTTCGTTCGGGGCACCAGACCCGTGGCCGGCAATTCGTAATGAGTTGCCGGCCATTTTTTAGCAAGGCAACCACCGGCAAAGCCGGTGGAGGGAGAAAAAGCAATAGCGTTGATTAGGGTATAAAAGACCTCCTTTGGTAAAATGGGAACGGGTAACGCCACCGCCCCAAGAACCAAAGAAGGTCATGTCCGAATGGACGAACAAAGCTTATCACACACGAAATGGAAATGTCAATATCACATC